>Ga0207422_1000169_pt1 | contig 254753 bp, 186 predicted proteins | sample MarCyaLeptolynsp_FD_187757 | JGI IMG/M metagenome (GOLD analysis project Ga0207422, IMG submission 187757) | Marine cyanobacterial communities from Panama - species 1 Leptolyngbya sp. (SPAdes) | ecosystem: Environmental > Aquatic > Marine > Unclassified | place: Panama: Panama City | collected... | reverse complement strand
GAGAATACGGCGTTGCCATCCATAGCTCCCATCCGGCCCCGCTCAGCGGGCCTGATGGCAACGTAATAACAACCCGCGCAGAGCGCAACCCTAACAGGCGCCTAACGCGCTACGTGTGGTTTGCGCGCGCTCTAGGTCGTTTGGCGAAATGCCAAAATGCCCGTCTATAATGTTGACAAGGCGTTGGCGAACATAAACGAATATTCCATGACTTCTCGCTATGGCATCCGACTTTCCAGTCAATAGATCCTTATATATTTCCATATAACCGGTAACCCGGCCCAATGATGGGTGGTGAAACCCAAATCGATGCTCGCTTGATTGTGGCTGCGATCTGTCGATGCTTGCTTCCATTTCTTTGGGTGCAGGCTTATCAAGATTCTTTATGTCCTTGCCGATCACCCATCTCTTTATGCGCCCCTTTCGCAATTTGCTCGGGACGAGTTTTCTTCCTTCATAATGAATCTCAAAGTCGGGGCGTAAGGGAAGTGCGGTGCTTAGAACCCAACCAAGAGTCCCTGGCGCGATCTCAATCGCCTTCGCTTTGAGATTAGAAAGAATCGCTAGAGTCCAGGAACTGGTTGCGCCCTTACCGAATAGTTTTAACTTTGAACTCTTGAATGTTGCGGTTTGAAGCCACGGAGAAATCGCAGATTTAGCCTCCGATTCAGTCAGCTCTCTTAGTGGTATTTTGATTGGCGTCTTCGGTTCGACGCCACCACCAACCCGGTCATCTATTTTTTGATAGTCCATCGAGGTCGAATAATACTTCTTGTTTTTCTTACAGATATGAGTCAATCGATTTGCAAGCACATAGGTGGCGAGCTTGCCAATACCAAACATTCCGATTTGTTGCCGGTTTTTTGGTAGTTTTGTTAGCGATCGCTTGTTGCTTGTTCCAATTAACCAATGTTGGTTCAAACCTTCCCCATCCATGCCTTCGCCATTATCCAATACGGCGATCGTCGCATCCTGGGTGTGAAAATCAGCGGGTACAAAGACCGCGACGCGAGTCGCGCCTGCATCGAAGGAATTTGCAACTAGCTCCTCAACGGCTTTGTTAGGACTAGAATAGAGCCCTTCGGAAAACAAATCGACTATTTTGTAACTCAATCGAACGTCAATAGTTGATGTTTCACGACCGACCGCAGCAAATTTAGGTGGTATATTCATAATCGCCGGATTATCGTCTAAACCGTTGTATTTTGTCGACCAAACTACGGTCGTCAAAACAAAATCGACTGACTCAATATCTGTCACCTAACACTAATACGCCGGGTGCCACTGGCCCGCTTGCAGCCAGTGCCCCGAGCGCATCGAAAATTCCACTCTAACCAGCCAACCCAGCCCGTATCGGTGCAGCCCCCCCCTCCCCCACTCCCAATAACCACCACCCCCACCCGGTCACCCGAGCAAGCCCATCCAATAAGCCGAAAACCGCCCACCAAGGCGGACGGCAACCAAATTTGCGCGCGTTTGCGCACGTTTGCGCCTCCGTCAGTCGCAAACCCATGAAAAAGGCTCGCAAGTAAGGGTGAAACTCAGAAACTCGACACCCAAAAGGCCACCACCTTCATCAATCAAACAAACGGCAAAAAGCCAATAGCAAAGATCACCCACAACGAAGAGATTTACAAAACCAAAGAAGAGCCGCCACCATGAAAGATAAAAAGCACAAAAACAAAGACAAGAAAAACAAAAACGCGCCCCTCAAAAACGACAACGACACCAACAGCATCATCTACCGTCGCCTCGATGCCGCCTTGCGTCGTGAGATCAACATCGCCATCATCGACCGCCAGCCGCCCACCTATCGCGGCGTGCATCAACAGTTCCAACTCGACCGCCTCGGCATCAACTACCACGCCTTCTATCGCTACGCCCGCCGCATCCGCGCCGAAGCCGCCGCCTACGAAATGGCCGGTGCCCTTCTCCCGCCCGAGGCCGACGTCCCCGCGCTACTTCCGCGCATCCTCGGTCAGCGCCTGCTCGAAACCCTCGCCTTCGAATCCCCCACGCCCCGCGCCGTCCAGCGCCTGACAGATTCCTACCGCAGCGCCGTCACGTCCCTCGAAAAGATTCGCCGCCACGAACTCCTCCCGCGCAAAACCAAACTCACCCCCCAAAACGCCGAAACGACCAACGAATTCCTCAAACTCATCAAAGAACACCGCCAAGACGCCAATGTCGCCAAAGCCATCCTCTCCGGCAACAACAAAATTTAGCGGCAAGATTCCAACGAATAGAAATGACTGCTAATGAAAATTAAAAACCAAGCGAAGAACCGATCACCCCAAGCCCCAAGCCTCTCCCCTCACCACGCCCGCTTCGGTTCCAACGTCGACCTTCCCGCGCGCTGCCCCTGCTGCCACCAATCGACGAGCCCGCGCATCGCGGCTGACATCACCGGCAACACCACCAAAAAGAATCCGATCTGCGCCCGCGGATAAACATCGCGTGCAAACAGCAGCGCCGTCGTTGCCAGCGTTAACGTGAGCAACACCGTGGCCGTTAAGATGGTGCGCAGCCGCGCGCGTAGTGACGGCATCGCGCGCTGGTACCAGCCCAAGCGCTGCAAGATGATCATCCACGCCAGCGTGATCACCCCCAACACGACCAAGTGCGTCGTCAGCGTGCTGCCGTAACCTTCCAACTGTTCGGGCCAGCCCGTATTTTGTCGAAGCGTGACGCGCAACACATCAGCCGCCAAATATGCGAGCGCGACCGTCACGCCATCGACCGCGACCTGCGGCCAGCTCGACCGCGCGGCTGTCGCGTTGCCATCACTGTCATTCCGCGGTCGCCCCGCAACGGCGGCGCAGATCAGGGTATATAGCCCGACGAAGAGCGCGGAGAGCGCGAGAAATGCGAGATAGAACGGTGCGGCCAGGATGCTACCCAACCGGCGCGTGGCGGATGTGTGCGACATCTTCTTCCCCCGCCAATCCATCGGCATGCTACGAATGTGGCCGACCCGGTCCACGGCGATCCGTCGCTATAAGAGGATATCATCTCGGGCCATTGCGAATCAATGCCCGGTAACGGCGCGGCCCGTATTTGTTAAAAAATTGGAGTAAACCGGAGCATTCGACGGAACGCGAGTGTGAATCCGTGCCCCAATATCATCCGTCGTGATGAGCCACGGTCGGCGAGAAACTGATGCGGCGCGTTAGGCGTCAACCGTTTCGGACGCGTCGCTTGCGATCGAGCTTGCAATGGGTAGAACCGCCTCGGTGCGGATGTGGGTTTGTCCGATAGCAACACCGTCCGTCGCCGTCAGGCCGGCTGCCGGTAACGACTTCGACGCAGCCGCGAGTAGGCCCGTCGTTTCGCGTCGATCAAGTGTTTCCGGCCAGTCAACCAAGTATCCATTGGCGATCATGGTGTGCTCCTGCGGCTTACCGACGGCAGGCTCGGCAATACCCAACGTGTCGCTTCCTTCATTCGTTAAGGTGAATATCGAACCGATATGGCTGGCGCTGGATATGATTTTGCCGAGTAACGTCGAGCGTTATCCGCCTTAGCAAAGACACCACCATCGGTGACAGTGCACGACCGATAGAGAACGCAAATCAGTCGCCGCGCATCTTGCGGCGCAAAAAGAAAACCTCGGTGGCATCGCATACCGACCGAGGTTTAACGTCAACAAAAGATAAATGTCACCAAGCCATCACTTGGCGTGATGCATTACTCAGCCAACTTACTCATCATCACCAGGCGGAGGTGGTGGGCGACGATCGCGTTCGCGACCGCCCTTGCCGCGACCTTTACCACCCGCGCGGCGTTCGCGTTTGGCCTTGGCTTTGTCGAGTTCGGCTTGAAACTCAGCAGCTTGCTCTTCGTTGAGAACCTTCATCACCGCATCGGCCAATGCGTCGACTTCTACACCATCGCGACGACCGCGCTCACCCCGACGACCTTTCTTGCCGCGCTTCGGTTCGTCCTTCGGGTCGGCTTCGCCACCCTTATCACCCCGTCGGTCGCCCTTTTCGCGGCGGGCCTCACGCTGCTTCTTACGGTGTTCGGTAAAGATCTCGTCGATCTGTTTGTTTTGCGCCGGTGTTAGGCCCTTTATGCCGTCGACGATGCGACGCATGCGGCGGGCGTCCATGCCACGGGCATTCCGCCCGCCGCGATCTTGCAGGCGTTCCGTGTATTCGGTGATGTCCGACCAAACGGTCTCGAAGGCTTCTACTTGGTCGTCACGCAGTTGGGCGCGAATGCCGTCGTGCATTTTCGCTTCTTCTGCCAGCATCGAGGCGCGAGATTCTTCCATGCGTTCCCGACGTCGCTCGCCGAAGGCGCGCTGGGCTTCGCGTGCCGCGTCCATCGCTTCCTGATCGCCCGAATCACGTGCGTCACGAAACTGCTGCCGCAACGCTTTCATCTCTTCCAATTCTTCTTCGGACGGTCGTATCTTTTCGCGCACCGCCTGCATCTTCTCGTCGCCAACGCGCAATACTTCTTCGATTTGGGTGCGCTGAGTTTCGTCCAGTTCGACCTTGGCTTCGATCATTTTCATGCGCTCGGCGGCGGACTTATAGCGCGGATGGTCGGGCCGCGGGCGTTCGCGACGACGGCGATTGGGGCGATCCCCGCGCTGCTCCTTTTCGCCCGGCTTTTCGGGCTGAGCGTGGACCGCGTCGAGGGTTAGACCAAATCCGAAAATAGCCGCCAGCAATAGCGGCAACATGCGTATCGATTTCATGAGCTAGCTCCTTTTGATCGGCAAGGCACCCTGCGGGCACCGTGATCGTGCTGCATCTGACCTTCAGGATATCCGACATAACTTGCGGGAGAAACGCCGATCGGCCGGGGATATTGCCTGTCCGGTTGTTAAGGGCCTGCCCGGCTCTAGAATACCCCGAGCGTAGGACAGGTCCGAATAACTCTGCCCGTGAGGTCCGATGTATTTTGTCATCATCATGGCGTTTGCGCTGGTGCTTAGCGAGAAGCTCCCGCCGGAAGGCTTCAGCCTGATTTCCTTCGCCACGGCCAATACGGTCGCCGCGACGCTGGGAATCGTGCTGCTGCAAATTCCGGTCATCGCCCTGATGGCGGGCATCGGTGCGACGCGAACGCATTATCGCCTCGACGGTACCGACCGTGGCCACGACGCGGCCGCCGACGAACTCTCGTTCTTTCAACACATGTGCATGGTGACGGTCGCCGGTTTTCTGGTGACGAGCATGATTTTCACGCCGTGGGCACGCGTGGTGCGGGAAACCTGGGATTTGGACCGCTTCCCTTTATTGCCCGAGTTGGTATTGCTGGCACCGATGATGGCCGGCATCACGATCGGCTGGGCCATGTCGTATCGCGCTGAAAAGCTGCTGCGCCTCGACGCGATGCGCGAGCCGGATGCGCAGGAACCCGAAAAGATTCGCGACGTGCCGCCCAAACGCGATAACGACGCTATTTCGGCGCTCCGCTCAGCCAAGAAACGCCCCGTCGCTGAAGGCACCGGCCTGTTTGCGTTCCTGTTCGACAAGATGCGGCACCAAGTGCTGATTCTGGCTGTGCCGATGTGCATCATCGTGACGGCCAAGCATTTCCTTTACGCCTACGCGGAAGGCCCGGCAGATGGATTTATTCCGCTGCCCAAAGACCCGACGACGCGCATGCTGATCATAAGTTGCATGCTGGGGACCGTGTCGTTTGTGGTGTTGGCGCTCGCGCCGGTCATGCTTCGTTATATCTGGGCGACGGAACCGTTGCCGGATGGACCGTTGCGTAAGCGATTTGAGCGCATCTGCGATCGTATTGGGCTGCGCTACCGCGAAATCTTGCTGTGGCACACGCACGGAATGGCCGTTAACGCGGCCGTGATGGGCTTCGTCGCGCCGATTCGTTTTATTTTGGTGTCGGATGCACTGTTAGAAAGCATGGAAGAAGAAGAAATCGAGGCCGTCTTCGGTCATGAGGCCGGTCATGTGCGCCATTGGCATCTCCCGTTCTTCGGCATCTTCGCGATCGTTTCGATGTATGCCGCTGGCGGCGCGATGATTCTGTCGAGCATCATCTATACCAAGTTCTTTCAAACCAACGGCGAACAGATCGATCAGGCGATTGTGCAACTGATCGCGCTGGTCACGCTGCTCGGCATGTGGTTGTTCGGCTTTAGTTGGCTCAGCCGGCGCTTCGAGCGTCAGGCCGACCTATACGGTGTGCGTTGCATCACGCCGGATATACGACAATGCCAAGCGCGGTTGTGCCCCGTACATGGTGCCAAACAACGCGAGGGCTTGTGCATCGGAGCCACCAATCTTTTCGGCCGCACGCTGTCGCGCATCGCCGAATTAAACAACATCCCCAAGGATGCGTTTAGTTGGCGCCATGGCAGTATTCAATCGCGATGCAACTTATTGGATCGATTCAAAGACAACGTTGACGCACTGCGGCGCTTCGATACGTCGATCCTTTATATCAAGCTGGCCTTGCTTTCGCTGACCATCCTCGGCACGGTCGTTGCGGTCTGGATCTACTACCAACCCGTGATGCGCGGGCTCGGCATGTGGAACCCGACTGTCACTGCGGGTGCTCCATAAGCAACCAACAAGCGAATCTGCACACTCTTTTCACCTCGATTGAAACCGGCGATTGATCGGTCTCACGCAAGATTCGCCGAATACCCCGTCCGAATTCTTCCCGTCGGTGGCGAGCGCTCGTTTGCAGGCTCTTTTTGACACCGATACCATATGCAAATCGATTGAACGACAAGAGTTATGCGTTAGCGTCGTAACATCGCGTGCTAACGATAGAGGTGGAGTGTATGAACCCGGTCGCAACGGCGATTCTGATCATTGTATTGGTGGGCACGTTTGCTTACTCGGCCAGCAAGCGTTGGAAGCTGATGTTCATCGGCGGTAACGACTTGCCGACGGATAATCTCGGTGCCCGTTTCAACAAGATGCTGAAGTTTGCCATCGGGCAAGGCCGCATGCCGCGCTATCGATGGGTCGGCATCGCACACATCCTGATTTACGTCGGCGGCGTGGTGATGGGTTTGCGGGCGCTGATTCTCTTTGCGCGCGGCTTTGTTGACGATCCCAACTTCGGCTTTTGGATATTCGATCAAGGTGAGAACGGCACGCTGCTCGGCAATGCCTACGTGCTCGTTAAAGATATCCTCGTGGTTGCCGTGCTGTTGGGCGTGGCGACGTTCTTTTATGTGCGCCTTAAGGGCGGCATGAAGCGAATGACCGTCGGCCTCGAAGGCTACGTCGTTCTCACGATCATCACGCTGTTGATGTTGACGGACGTGCTTTACGACGGCGCCTCGGTGGCGTTGGCCGGGCACAGCAGCATGTGGGAACCGCTCGGTAGCGCGTTGGCTTCGATGTTGGACGGTAAGACCGAAGAGGAGTTGGCGACGCTACAGAATGTCGGCTTCTTCGGTCATATCACGCTGATTTTGTTGTTCTTAAACTACCTGCCTTACTGCAAGCAGTTTCATGAAATCACGTCGTTCCCGAATGTGTTTTTCTCGCGCATCGGGCCTGTTGGAAAGTTGCCGACGACGGAAGACATCGAAGGTCGGCTCGAACGCGAAGAGCCGCTGGGGGTGGCCAAGATCGACCACTTCGGCGCCAAGGCATTGATGGATTTTTATACCTGCACCGAATGTGGTCGGTGTACGGATCAGTGCCCCGCCAACAACACGGGCAAGCTGCTGTCGCCCAAGCAACTCACGATGGATTTGCGCGACTTCGCGTATCAACACCAGGATGCGTTGATTTCGAGCACGAATGGCGGCGCAAGCAGCAACGGTGACGAAAGCAACGAAAGCTGCGCCGCACACGAAGTCGATTTGGTGCCGGGCGTGATCAAGCCCGAAGTGTTGTGGGCGTGCACCACGTGCGGTGCATGCGAGCAGGAATGCCCGGTGTTTATCTCGTATATTGACAAGATCGTCGATATGCGGCGCTACCTCGTTCAGGAAAAGGCGGAGTTTCCGGCCGAGTTGCAAAACATGTTTCGCGGATTGGAAACCAACAGCAACCCGTGGAGTTTTCCGGCATCGGATCGGGCCGCATGGGCCAACGGGCTCGACGTACCGTTTATGGCGGACAATCCCGAAGCCGACGTGCTGTTTTGGGTCGGCTGTTCGGCGTCGTACGACGATCGGGCGCGCAAGATCGCTCGCGCCACGGCGAGTCTGTTGAAAAAGGCAGGTGTCAATTTCGCGATCCTTGGTGAGGAAGAACAGTGCACGGGCGACCCGGCACGTCGCGCGGGCAATGAGTTCCTGTTCCAAATGCTGGCGCAGATGAACGCCGAAACACTCAACAACTATAAGCCTAAGACGATCGTCACGAGCTGCCCCCACTGCTTTAACACGCTGGCCCACGAGTATCCCGACTTCGATGCGGCGTTTGACGTCGTGCACCACTCGGTCTTCTTGTCGAAGCTCGTGAAGGAAGGCAAGCTACAACCGAAAAACACGATCAATAAGAAAGTCGCGTATCACGATTCGTGCTATCTCGGTCGTTATAACGACGTGTACGAGCCGCCGCGAGAGACGTTGCGTTCGATCCCCGGGTTGAAAGTATTGGAACCCGCCGAAACGCGCGATCGCGGTATGTGTTGTGGTGCCGGCGGCGCGCAGATGTTTAAGGAAGAGGAAGAAGGCGGCGATCGCGTGAACATTCGTCGCACCGAGCAGTTACTGGCCACCAAGCCGGATACGATCGCGTCGAGTTGCCCGTTCTGTCAACGCATGCTGATTGACGGTCTGGCTGCAAAAGACGCAACGAACGTCGGGCAAATGGACATTGCCGAGTTGCTTTGGCAATCGGTCGAACCGGCGGCACAAGCACAGGGTGCTCCGCCATCGCCGTTGGGTGATGGTGCCGACTAAACCTGCGTATCATCCACCGCCAAGCGGCCTCTAGGATTTGGAGCCTCACGCGTGAAGCCGTCGCAACCTGACCAGAAGCGTGCTGCCCACCGTCGCGTGGTGGCGGCGTTGTTGATCTTGCTGGGCTTGTATGGCCTCGGCATTGCCGCTGTTTCCGCATTGGCGGATACAGCGAACGGCACGCTCTACACGCTAACGGCGGATCATTATGGCCCGTTGTTTCGATCGACCATTTATCACGGTGCCGTCGGTTTGGTTGCGCTACTGGGTGGTATGTTGCTGCGTCGGCGAGCGATTCGCGGCGTTCCGCCGCAGTTGGTGTTGATGCTGTTGCCGTTCATTATGTTGGGCAGCGTAGACTGCATCCTAAACGTGATATTTCCGCCAGCATTGAAACGCGAAGGGATTTTTCGTCCACACGAAACGCGCGGCTGGGCTATGCTGCCCAAGTCGCGGATGGTATTGAAGTCGCCGATCTACATCGATCGATATGGCTTTCGCGTTCCAGAGGATGAGTGGAATCGCAAGTTGCCGTCGCGACCGCGCATTATGTTTATCGGCGATTCGCTGACGTTTGGCTGGGCGATCGAATCCGAGAAATGTTTCGCGGAGTTGATCGACGACAAGATAAAAACAATCGATGGATTACCCGATTTTCATGTGCTGAATGCGGGCGTGACGGGATACGACATCGCCCAAACGCTCGATCAATTGCGCGAAACGGAAGGTGAGTTCAAGCCCGACCTGATCGTGCAACAACTTTGTTTCAATGATATCACCGAGCAATACGACGCCCGGCACGGCCGCGATGAAGAGTTGTATCCGGAATATCTGTTCCTCGGACGCGATCCGCACTGGTCGGCCATCGCGCGGCTGGTGTTCGATTGGGCGCGTCGCCGCAAATACGGCGGCGTCAACGAACGCGACGCGGCTGAAGCGCTGCAACACATGGACCTTATGCGCCTGTTGGAAGAGCCGCCGGCCAAGATGGTGGAAGACGCGTGGGATCGTGTATTTGAAACGGAACGCGAGCTGATCGCCTATTGCGAAGAACGATCGCTACCGTTGGCCGTGGTTTTGTTCCCGATTCAGCAGCAGTTTATTTTCCCGGATATTTCGCTCGACCCGCAGGAACGATGGGCCGCGTTCTTCGAGAAAATGAAGGTACCGTTTCTGGATGTTTCGCAAGTGTATTTCGAGCAGTACGAGCGCAATCCCGAAAACGCGATTCTGATGTACGTCGATGATACGCATCCGACGCGACTGGGGCATCGCGTCGCGGCGGAGGCGATTTTGAAATTCCTACAAGAAGATGGGCTGCTTAAGCGGGCGGCCCTTCGCCATGCGACGACCACGCAATAGGAGAATCGCAACAGCATGATCAAGTATCGTTGCGATGGCTGTCAGCGCGATCTGCGTCGGGATGGATCGGATCATTTCGTGTTGAAAATTGAGACGTTTGCGGCGGCGGGCGCGCTCGAATTTAGTAAGGAAGAATTGGAAAAAGACCATCGGGCGGAGATGCAATCGATCATGCGCGATTTGGCCCGCGCCACGCCCGATGATATCGAAGATCAGGTTTATCGCTCGTTTCGGTTCGATTTGTGCCCCGCGTGCCATCGCCGTTATCTCAAGCAGCCTTTACAGATTTTGAGTGAGCCATGACGGCAAGTACAAAACCTGAATCAGGAGCGACCGACGCGTTCACTTCAACGCGGGAAACGTCCCACCACCGACGGCGGGCGCGTCGTTGGCTCGTCGGCTATCTGATCTTGTCGTTAATGGGCACTGCGTTCATAGCGATTTGGCTTTGGCAATCTGATTCAGATAACCGAGGCTTTGTCGGCGAAGTAGTGACCGACCCACAGCTACGACTCGTCTATATCGGGTATTGGTTTCTAGGTCTCGGCACGGTCTATTTCCTCGCACATTTCAAGCGACTTTGGAAGCCCGTGCTAACGATTGGCGGCATCAGCGCAATATTGTTCTTTGTGATGCTCGAGCTTGTTGGAAAGTTGATGCTGCCCAGTGCCGACGTGCCGACGCTACCCGAATGCGGATTGGCATCGAGAACGCTGCATCACGTATTGTTGCCCGAAACCGACATGGTCTGGGATCACGCCCGCTACGCCCACGTGACGATTCGTACGAACAAAGATGGCTTGCGAACGCCCTACTCGCGGGCCGGCTTTTTAGAGAAGGACGTGCGCATCGCCGTGTTGGGCGATTCCTACACGTTCGGTTTCATGGTCAATGAACGCGACAGTATTCCGGGCCACTTGGAAGCCATGTTGCGCGAACATGCGTCCGCGCCCGCATCGGTGGCCGTTCTGAACGCCGGGCTGATTAGCTATGCTCCCCTCCTTGAACGTCAGCAGTTTGAAGACATTGTGCGACACTATCGTCCGCAGCTCACCATCCTGCCGATCCATGCCAATGAGATTGCCAACAACCACCAATACGTGCAGGAAAATACAGGAACTTGGGACGATCTTTATTTTCCCTATCCCGAGTCGTGGACGAAGCTGGATGAGAAACCGTGGGAACAGTCGATCAGTTTGCAGTTGTTGCGCGCGACGCGCGTTTTTCATCCGGTGCAATCTTTGGGAGAAGCGCTCGGACTGGAAACCGCGGATGAAACGCAAATTCAACGTTACGACTACAAAGGCTTTAAGGTCGAAATCGACGGTAAGATCGAAACGAGTCATTTTTTTCCGATGCGTTACTCGCCGGAAAGGCTCAAACCATACTACGACGACGTCTGGCGGCAACTGCGCGCCATCAACAAACGCTGCGAGTCTATCGGCTCAGAGTTTTTGTTGGTGTTGCTACCATTCGGGTTTCACTACGACCCGAGCGAGGCCCCGCGCGATCTCGGTCGCATCAACAAGGAGTACGATGGTACCGAGCCTTTTCGATTCGCGTTCTTCGAAGAAATAACGCGCCGCGGCGCCGAGGATGGCATGCCGGTCGTCAATCTGTTGCCCGTTTTTAAGGCAACCGACGAGCGGCCGTTATGCTTTGCGGATGATTTACACTACAACGCTGCCGGCAATCGGGTGGCCGCTGAGGCGATTGCTGAATATATTCTCTCGAACGAAATGTTTAGAAAACTCTCGCCAGCAAATTGATAATACCGAGATAGGCTGCTTCGGTAAGATTTGGAAATGTGATTCCGTTGGTTTCGCGACAAATTCGGGAAAGACGCCCCAGCATGCGAATTCTGATTACGTCCGATCTTCACTATAACGTGGCCCGCAGCCGCAAGCCGACGCGGGCGCTGGCCGAGCGCGTGTGCCAGATCGGTGGTGACGTTCTCATCTTCGCGGGCGATATTGCCGCCGACGATCCCAAGTACTTCGACGAGGTGTTTGGTTTGTTCGACGGCTTCAACGGTCACAAGCTGGCCATTGCCGGCAATCACGATATCTGGACCACAGGCGGTGAAGACTCGCTGGAGCGCTATCGAACCGAACTGGCAGAGATCTTCGCGCGCAACGGCGTGCACTATCTCGATGCGGCACCTTTCTATCTCGGCGAGACTGCGTTCGTCGGCAACATGGGCTGGTACGATTTCAGCTTCCGACCTTCTGCGCTGCAAATACCGCTACGGTTCTATCAGGGAAAGGTCGCACCGGGCGCAGCGGCACGGCTGGGGAATTACGGCGGCTTGCTGACCGTCGAAGAAGACGTAAGCGACGACGCCCGCGCGATCACAACGCGTTGGATGGACGGCGTGCGCGTGAAGCTGCCTGTGAGCGATGTCGCGTTTACGAGCATGCTCGCCGAAAAGCTGCGCGATCACTTGCAACAAGCCAGCACACGCGCCGAACGCATCGTGACAATCTTACACCACCTACCGTTTGCCGAATTGGTACCACACAGCGTGTTGCCCAATTGGGAGTTCGCCACGGCGTTTCACGGCAGCGAAATGCTGGGCGAAGTGTTGCTCGAGTTCGATAAGGTTAGCCACATGTTCTGCGGTCACATCCATCGCGAGAAACGCTGCCGCAAAGGCAGCATCGAATGTATGAGTATCGGGTCGGGTTATAAGGAGAAGGCGGTGGAGGTTTTGGAGATTTAACGAGCGATGGAGATGCTTCCGTTCCAACGCGTCATGATTCGCGGGATGAATCAACTGCTGCTGCCGCGCGGATATCAACGTAAGAAACTAAATTGGTACAAATATTGCGGTCGTATCACGGTTATGGTCGCGTGCCGATATCACGAACGTTACGCGGTCGTGATTTTGGGCCAAATCGATCGCGGCGATTGTCCCCAAACCCATCCTTCCATACACGACGCCTACTTTTGGAAAGGGATGCGATGGTTGGTTGATGACCATCAGAAGTGGCTTGCAGCGCGTAACCATGAAGCCTGGCAAACTCCCGAAGATGCAGTACCGATGTTCGAACTTTTCCGAGAGTTTGGACTACCAGCCCTAACGTCATTCGAAAACGACAGCCCCCATCAAAAATAAAAAAAAAGCCCGGACCAATCACGATCCGGGCTCCATAATCTCAAGCTTGCGAATTCAGATTTGAAATCTCAAATCCCAGATCTCAAATCTTGAATTTCTAATTTCAAATTTGCTTTTCCGATCACTCATTCACTCAATCGTATGAACGATGGGTCAGCCGATCGATCGCCGAGCACTCAATAATTTTAGCGAACGTTTACACGATCGATAATTCGCAAATCCGCGTGAACTTAAGCACGGCGGCGGCGAATGAGGCCGACGGCGCCGAGGCCGAGCAGAATCACGCTCGACGGTTCGGGGGCGAAGCGAATGACTTGATTGTCTTGAAGCAACGAAGCGTACAAGGCACCGTCAGGGCCGAATTCGAGGTCGGCGACTAGCCCTTGGTTGAAGCCGCTACCGATGACCGTGGCGTTGCCCATCGAGTCGATGCGCAGGAATTCGCCCGTTCCGCGGTTGAAAGTATAAAGGTCCGTACCCCAGAAAGCATCGCCGGGGCCGAACGCCAAGGCCGCACTGCCCGACGATACGTCGAGGTTCAGGTCGGCAAAGGTCTCCACCATGCCGGAGACTTGGTTGTAGCGGAGAATATCGCCGGGGTTAGCGCTGGGGACAAGATTACCGCCTTGGAAAATCGCTTGACCGACCACCGAGTAGATGTTGTCTTGGTCGTCGACCGCAACGCTGCCCGTCGTAATGTCCATAAAGAAGTACGGATCGAGCATGTTGGTGCCGGTGTTGTATTGGAAGTAGTTGCCTTCGTTCGAACCGGCGACGAGCGTGTTGTCACTCAAAACGCCAAGCCCGTTAACGTTGATGTCATTGGTGACCGTTTGGGTAACGAGCGTCGTCGTACCATCGGGGGCAATTGCTTGGATAAAGCCGGGGCCCGCCAAGCCTACCTTACCAGCAACTAGCACCGAACCCGGCGTACCGCTGTAGAGGCCGTTGACGTCAACCAAAACTTCATCCGGATCGTCAAGCGAGTCGCCGAATTCGGCGAACGTGCCGCCACCGATGTCGACCTTGTGAATGCGCGTTGCCGAGGTGCTATCACCGCCGGAGAACGTCAGGTCGCGACCGACGTAAAGGGTGCCATCGGGGGCAAAGTCGAGACCGACCGGGCCGTTGATGTTGTCGACGTAGATGCTTGCCGGAACGCCGAAGATCATCTGGTCGATAGCTTGCGACACGGAAGCCGCTGTTAGGACGGTCGCTGCCGCCATCCAGCACGATATGCCATTGAGTTTCATGTTCTAACTCCCTCTGAGGTATGGGTTGGGAATCGTCGCTGCACCGGTGCATTAAACGACGAATGGTTACTCTCGACGTGACTTTTAATGATACCCAACACTGGTATTTCATTCAATACCGGACGAACGTCCACAATCGATACTAGGCACGCTAAAAGTGCGACGCCCCGTTTTTTGCGGGATTTTTCAAACCTTAACGAAATCGGTATTTGCAGAACGTATGGCCATACCGCGCGTGTGAATTCGCACGTTTCGTGTCCTGAATTTTCGACCGTCGCTGCGCGACATAAATCCCTTTTGCGCCGTGTCAGCCGTGAACGCATAACCGACGCGGGCACGGGCGTTACTCAAAGCGGTAGGTTGGGATTGAAAGCGGTAAACCGTGCAGCAACTAGCCGAGGATTTTGATTAGCGGCATTAAGCGGGGTATCGGCTAAATTTTGAACGATGAAGCTGCATTAGCTGCGACGGTTTGCGCGCAGGTCTAATCTTGCCCAACCATGAGAACGTGGCGCTCAAGATAACGCTTACCGCGGGCGGCGTAATAGTTCTGCGGATTCGCCGCTATGATCGCACTTGCATATTCGCCGACGCCGATTTTACGTAGCAGGCGTTTATACGATTCGAACTCGCGCGGAACGATACCTGACGTCAGCATGTCGACGATCCGCTTGCGAATAGTCGCGACTTGATCGGGCGTTAATCCGTCAAACTGTCGCAACGCTCGCGCCGCGCCTTCTTTCAAAATCAAGCCGAACGTAAAGCCCTGATCCTCGCAGATGAATTCGACACCAATCTGCGCGCAGGCCACATCTCCCGCGCGGATGCCGTCGATGATTTGGCTCATCACGGGATACACCCAACGACGCCCTACTCTTTCCGTAATATCCGGCTGAATATCGCGCGGCGGATCAATACCGAATTGTTGCGCGTACAATTGGTAGCGTCGAATAATCTCGTCCGCGCTCCAGATGCCGGTGCCGTTGTAGTCGTTAATCTCCATCATCCGATCCTCGATCGGATCATTGTACCAGCCCAAATCCCTTCGCGTCGCCCACTTCCGCCAAATCTACTATCATCCCACACCATATGACCGATGCGGAAACCACCATCATCGAAGGCGTTGACGCCGTTGCCGATCATTGGCGCGGTGCCGTGCTGACCGTCGGCAATTTCGACGGCGTGCATCGCGGGCATCAGCGCATTTTGCGGAAGGCCCGGGCGTTGGCACGCGTGTCGAGCGCGGCCGTATTGGCGATGACGTTCGACCCGCATCCGCTCAAGCTGCTACGGCCCGATGCCGCTCCGAAGTTGATCACGCCATTCGCCGAAAAGGCACGCCTGTTGGTTGCATGCGGTGCTGATGCCGTGATTCGGTTGTCCACCGACAAACCTCTGCTGGCGCTGTCGGCGGATCATTTCGTGCGCGACGTGTTGGTCAAGCAAATTCATCCCTCTTATATCGTGGAAGGGCCCGACTTCGGTTTTGGCCGCGGGCGCGAGGGCAACATCGATACGCTGCGCGAGCATTCGGCCAAAGGCGGCTTTCAAGTCGCTGTGGTCGAACCGTATCAACTACGCACTGCCGACGACGCCAACTTAACTGTCAGCAGCAGCGCGATTCGCGTGGCGCTAACGGCGGGCAACGTGCGGCTGGCGAATGAATGCATGGGCCGACCGTTCACGATGTTCGGGCAGGTCGTTCACGGCGCAGCCGAAGGTCGCAAGCTGGGTTACCCGACGATCAATCTCGATGTCAGCGGTCAGATCATTCCCGGCGAAGGCGTGTATGCGGGCGTGGCCGATTTGGGCGACCGTCGACGCACGGCGGCGATCAGCGTGGGATTGCGGCCGACACTCGGGGGCACGTCGCTGGTCGTCGAGGCGTTTCTGTTGGACGAATCCGACGACCTATACGACCGGCGGGTGCGGCTGGAGTTTCATACGTTCGTGCGCGCCCAACGGCGTTTCGAATCGCGCGAGGCGCTCACGGCGCAGATCGGCGTGGATATCGAAGTGGTGCGCGAAGCGATTACTGCGGAAAGGCTGGCAGGTGAACGAACCGAAGCGCATTGAGGTAAATGAAGCAGCGGCGCGATTGAAGGCCGCGCAGCGCATCGTGATAACGACGCACGCGCGCGCCGACGGCGACGCGCTGGGTTCGGCGGCGGGATTGCGTCGCGCGCTTCAGGCACTAGGAAAACAGGCGGATGTCTATTTGCACGAACCCGTGTTGCCGCGTTATCGCTTTCTGCCGGATATGGCACAGATGCGCGTTTGGGATGTGCCGACTGCCGGCGACGCAATGCAGGCTGCGGATTTGCTCGTGGTGGTCGACACCTGCGCGGCGATACAAATCGGCGCGATAGCCGAGATCTGGACGGCAAGCGAAACGCCCCGCATGGCGATCGACCATCACAAGACGCGCGAGGGCATCGTGCAGGAAGCGTGGGTCGATGATACGTCAGGCGCGTGCTGCGAGATGATCTACCGACTCTGCCACGAGAGCAGTTGGCCCATCGACGTCGACCTGGCCCATCTGCTATACGCCGGTATGGCGACCGACACGGGGTGGTTTCGATTCTCGAATGCCGACGCCCGTTGTTACGAAGCAGCAGGCGCGCTCGTTGCATGCGGCGTGAAGCCCAACGAGCTGTACGAAGAACTATACATGAGCGACCCGGCACCGCGATTGCGTTTATTGGGTGAAGTGTTGCGTACGTTTGAGTTATTGGCCGACGAAAAGCTGGCCGTGATTCGTATCGACCGCGCGATGCTCAAGAGCGTCGGCGCAACGGGCAAGATGACGGAAGAGTTGATCAACGAACCGCAGCGCATCGGCAGCGTGGTGGCCGCCCTGCTGTTGGTCGAACCTTACGAAGGCGACGGCCCCATTCGCGTGAGTTTCCGCAGCAAGCACGATGTAGACGTGTCCGCCGTCGCCCGCATGTTCGGCGGTGGCGGTCACGAACGGGCAGCCGGCGCGAAACTGTTCACGTCGCTAGACGACGCATATCAACAGGTGACGGCCGCGATGGTATACGCCGTTCAAACTGCAACCAAAGATCGTTCATGAGCGAAGCAAGTCCCCAATCGAATTCACTTTGGCAACCATCGCGCTGGCCGTTGGCCGTGCGCGTCATGTTGACGGCGTTTCTCGCGATCATCGGCACGGGGTATCTCGTCGCGCTGGCAAACCTCTATGAAAAGCATCAGCTCGCCGACGGTAAGGAAGGCCTTAGCGTTGACGACGTTAAGGCGGTCTATTCCGGGCTAACGATTAAGGTGACGGAAGAAACCGTGTTGCCGTCGCGCATGTTGACGCAGGTGCGAACCAGCATGCGGCAATACATCGAGACCGACGCGCAGTTTGAAACGCTGGAAGCTTGGCTCAAAGAGGGCGGCTCGGAAGAAGGCCTCGACGAGAAACACGAGAACGGTAAATCGCCGCGGCGGGTGCTGATCAAACAATGCATGCGCTGCCACGCCGTCAGCACGGGCACGGATATCGCACGCGAGGCCCCTTTCGGCCCCGATGAATTCTCGCCCGAATACGAACAGATGAAACCGTATCTGGCCAGCGACACGAAAGTCGAGAAAGGCCGACAAACGTTAAAGCCGCAATACGATATGCCGCGGCTGATTCTTATCTCGCACATTCACATGCTGTCGATTCCAATGTTTACATTGGTCGTCGCGATGCTGTTTGCCGGCGCGCGAGGGCCGACGACCCTACGCAACGCGATTTTGCCATTGCCCATGCTCGCATTGCTACTCGACTTCGGTGGTTGGTGGCTGTCGCGCTCGTCTGAGATCGGCGTATACTCGGTTCTCGCCGGCGGTGCGATTTTCGGTTCGGCGTTTGGCGTGCAAATTCTATGGGTTACGCTCGATTTGTGGCGACCGACACGCTCGCGTTAGGCCGGTCGTCGCCTCGTCAAAAGCGGCGTGTGACCGTGGGCGAAATCCGGTACAATCGGCAGCGAGTGATACGCTCCTGCTGGTGAAGAAGAGCCGGGCTTTGTGACGTTGTTCGACATCACCGGCCCCGATCGGAGAATTCTGCAAGGCTTACGCCGCTAAATTACTTGGCACCTTACCGACCGAAGTGTCGAAGATGGGACCATGACGACGACTGCCGCCGATACCCAAACCGGACCGCTTAAGAAACTGCGCGCTCTACGCGACAACATCGCGTCGGTCTTCATCGGAAAATCCGACGCGATCGATCAGATGCTGATTGGCCTGTTGGCGCGCGGCCACGTGTTGGTCGAAGACGTGCCCGGCGTCGGTAAAACGGTCTTGGCCCGCTCCGTCGCGCGCAGCATCGATTGCCAGTTTTCGCGCGTGCAGATGACGCCCGACCTGCTGCCATCCGACATTTTGGGCGTCAGTGTTTATAACGAAAAAAGCGGCAGCTTCGATTTCAAACCCGGCCCGATCTTTGCCAACATCGTCTTGGCCGACGAAATCAACCGAACCACGCCACGCACGCAGTCGGCCTTGCTCGAAGCCATGAACGAAACGCAGGTCAGCGTCGAGGGCCAAACGCGCCCGCTCGAAAAACCGTTTATGGTGATAGCGACGCAAAACCCGCATGAGTTTGAAGGCACGTACTTCCTGCCGGAGAACCAGCTAGACCGATTCATTCTGCGCATCAACATCGGTTATCCGTCGCGCGAATTCGAACGTCAAATCCTGCTCGAACAGCCCGACCGAAACTTGCTCGAAGCGCTAAGGCCGACGATGCATGGCAACGATATCATCGAATTGCAAAAACAGGCCGATCTGGTCCGCGTCGATGACGTCTTGCTCGACTACTTGCAGGATGTGGTGCACGCCACGCGCCATCACGATGCGATTCAAGTCGGCGTATCACCGCGCGGTGCGCTCGCCCTGTTGCGCGCCGTGCGCGCCATGGCGTTGCTCGACGGTCGCGATTACGCCATTCCAGATGATGTAAAGACGCTGGTACTCCCCTGCTTTTCGCACCGTCTGGTGAGCAAGTCATACCTGCACGATGGCGGTGCCGTGTCGAGCGATCAGGTGCTGTTGGAAATTCTCGAATCAACGCCCGCCCCCAGTTAGCCGCAGGCCGCGCTCATGATGCTTTTGCAACGCCTTCAAGCATGGCTGACCCGACCGACCCGCATGACGACGGGCATTCGTCCGACGCTTAGCGGGCTGGGTTTTTTGTTAGGCACGACGCTCATCGGGCTCACGGCCGTCGATGCCGACGTGAACCTGTTGCTCATGCTTTTTGGTCTATGCGTCGGCGCGTTTCTGGTGAACTTTTTATTGGGTTGGCGCTGCCTGCGTTTCGTAAGCATTCGTCGCATCGCGCCAGACGCAGCCGTCGTCGGCCAGCAATTCGATTTGCGCTACGTGATTACCAACAAACACCGTTGGATCACTGCCCGCGCGCTGATCATTGAAGACGAAGCCCACAGCAGCGCATCGATCCCAAGCCCACAGGGTTTTATCACTGCGCTCGCACCGGGTGAAACGCAGACGATTAACATTCCCTATCTATGCGACTACCGCGGTCGGCTCACGTTTTCGTCATTTCGCGTGATGAGCGGGTTTCCGTTCAATTTGCTGGTGAAATGGCGGCGACTTATCGACGAGCGCGAGATGGTGATCTATCCGATGCTCGGAAGTTTGCGCGCCGATCCGCGGACGTTTGCCCGCGCGTTGGAGACGTCTAGCAATTCGAGCAATCTCGGGCGACAGCGCGGCGAAGAAGAATACTTTGGCATTCGCGAATACCGTCACGGCGACAGTTTGCGCAAGATACATTGGCGTCGCAGCGCCCGCACTGGCCAATTGATGATTCGCGAAACGGCCGCAACGGCTACGCAACAATATTGGTGCGTCGTGGATTCGCGACGCATCGAGGGTGACGACGACCCCGCCGGCCATCTCGAACAAGTGCTATCCGCCGCGGCGACGTTCGTGTGTGCCGTCCTGGAACAAGGTGCCAGCGTCGGCCTAATCTGTAACGGCGATCCGCTCGTGATCTTACCGCCGGGCGCCGGGCGGTCGCATCGACCGCGCTTGCTGCGCGAGTTGGCACTGCGCGCCGGCGACCATCACGACTGCCTCGCCCCCCATATTCGCAGTCATCCGTGGCCCGCGCGTTGGCACGGTGCCTGTTTCTATTTTGCGTGCGGCGAAGACGACGAGGTCAATCAGTCGGTTGCGGCGATCGAACGCGCGTTGGGAACAGTCCGTGTGTTGATTCCGGTGTCGCGATCCTTTGACAAGTTCATTCGACTGCCAAATCTGAATACAGCGAGTGAGCGAGTTGACGTTCCGAGCAACCCCGTGCCCGATGCGGTAAAGGCGGCGCTACTATGAAACCGTTAGGCGGTTTACATATCACGCTGATCTGCCTGGCCGTGTTGAACATGTTGCCGACGATGGAGGTCGAGCAATCGTGGGGGCTAATGGGGCTGACCTGTGCGCTTGCGGTCGGAAGTCTTGTCTGGTTCTCTCGCTCGGGCGGCAAGCCATTACCCTCGATCGCCATCAACATCAGCGTGTTGGTCGCGCTGGTGTTCCTGTTGTGGGAAATGTTCGGCCCGCACGAAGAACCGTCGGTGCACATCATTGACTTGGCCCACTTCGTCGCCTTGTTGGCTTGCTGCAAGTTCTATGAATGCACGTCGTATCGCGACGCGGGGCTGATTACCGTCATCGGCTTTTTGTTGATGGCGATCGGTGCGCTCGTGAGTGCCAGTCTGCTATTCGCAATCGTCATCCTGATCGACCTCACGTTCGGGTTGGGCTGGTTGATCGTGTTTCACACGGCGCGCATGGAAGCCCAGATTGCCGAGCGACAACAACGGCTCGTCCGCAGAACAACGGAAGGAACAAACGGCCATGTGCCGACCGCACCGGCGACTGTCAAACGTTTGGTGGGTCGCGGTCTATCGCGCGTCGTACTGGTAAACGCATTGTATATGTTGCTGATCGCGGCGTTCATCTTCGTGCTGATGCCGCGCGGACTATACGGCGGCATCTTTGGTCGAATGCACGACTTGGTGCCGGGCGCGATGACGGGCATCGGCGATGTTGTCGATCTCGATCATACGGCCATCTTCGAAGACCCCACGCCCGTGATGAAGGTGCAGTTCGAACGAGGCGGTCGGCTCATCGTCGATGAATCGTTCGAGCCGTACATGCGAGCGCAAACGTTTACGCGCTACTACAACGGTGAATGGCGGCGGACGCCGATCACCGCCCCGCGCATCGTGCCGCCGACGAAGCTCAGGCGGCCGAGGTCGTTTTTCGGTCGAGCGCTTCCCGACGGCACCGAGTTAATTACACAGAAAGTCTGGCTCGAAACGCGTGGCAACGGCAAGATTTATGCTCTCTACGCGCCGATCTATATCGGCTCCGACGACCTGCGCGTGGTCAAGCTCGACAAACGCGACTTCATTCTCGAATCGGATAATTCGCGCGGCGCCGCGCACTACATTGTGCAGTCGGCCAACGAGCACAATCCGGAAATAGCCGAGTGGCTACAAGACTACGAGAGCGACCGGAGCGACGGTGAATCGAAGTTTACCGAATCGGTCAAGCGATTTGCTCGCGAATTCGCCATCAACGTCGGCGAACCGACCGATGCCAACCAGCACGCACGGATTGCCCGCGCGATCGAATCTCATCTCAGATCATCCGAGTTTGAATACACGTTGCGGCCGCAGCGCGTGCCGAGCGATCGCGATTGGGTCGATTACTTCCTGTTCGAGAGCAAGCGCGGCCATTGCGAATACTTTGCGTCATCCATGGTGCTCATGTGCCAGGCGTTGGATATTCCCGCGCGTTTGGTTAGTGGGTATCAAGGCGGCGAATTGAACGTTGCGGGCGAGTACTATCGCTTCCGTCAAAAAGACGCCCACGCATGGGTCGAAGTGTTTCTGCCGAATAAGGGTTGGACCACATTCGATCCGACGCCGGCCTCCACCGTGCGCGACGGCGGCATAGACAATTCTTTTTGGGCTCGAACAGTCCGCGCGATCGACTTCTTAAAGTTCCGTTGGTCCACGTGGATCGTGTCGTTTGACCGCGAAACGCGAAAGACGATTTACGACGAAGTGCGGTTGTGGTTGGCAAACTTCACGCAGGAAGAAACAACACCGCGCAGTTTCGGCGAATTGTTTACCAGCTTCTTCTATGGCCCGAGCGGGCTAACGTGGTGGCAACGCGCCGGTTATTGGTTTGTGCTGTTGCTCTTCGTCGTTGGGTTGGTGCTACTGCTGCGTGTGATCATCATTCTGTCGCTGCTGGTGCGCGAGCGGTTTGGCAAACCCGTTGCGCACGAGCGCGTGGTACCGCGCCAACCGATGGCCCGCTTTTACGATCGCCTGTTGGTGTTGCTCGCGAGTAAGGGACACGTGAAATCAAACTCGGCCACGCCGCGCGAGTTTGCCCAACGATTGGCATCAACGACAGACGATTTGCGCGACCTGCCCGAATACACCGACTGGTTTTACGCCGCACAGTACGGTCGCCAAGAGATCGACGACCAGCGCGAGAATCGACTGAGTCGGTTCTTTAAACTGCTTCGCGAAAATGCAGGCTTCGGTCAGAAGTCACGCAGCAACGAACGTTAGTTGTTCAATTCTGCAATCACCGCATCGCCAATCATGTCAGCAGCGAACGCGTTGCCGTTTGCGCTGAGGTGATTGCAATTGGTGTAGTTGGCGATGTCTGCACGCAGCGTGGCATCGAGCGTGGCCACATCCACAACGGCGACGGTCTCGCTCGCACCCACGTCACGAATCACGGTATTCAAACGTTCAACGTAACCGTTGGCTGTAACAGCCTGAGCTGGTAGCAACGTCGGCAACGGCGACAAGCCGCAATCGATCGGCTCTTCCGGGATAAAGAAGTACGTCACCAATATCGGCGTGGCTCCAGTATTGCGAGATGCGGCGATCATCTGCACGAGATTGGCCTGCACTTGCGCGAGCAGTTCGTCGAGTTGCGGGCCGAATAGAAACAGCGGCGACTCGGGCGGCACCGCAATAAACGGATCGCGCTGTTGGATGAAATCGATCAGATCGTTTCCCCCCTCCCAAATAATCACAATCTCAGCATTGGGAAACAATCCACTGTCGAGCAATTGTTGTAAGCGCGGCAATCCGTCGGTGGTCGTTTCGCCACCCATGCCCGCGTTAGTGATTGCGGCGGGATCGATCGCCCGGTTCTCTTGCAGAAACTCGGTGTATTGTTTGTCGGATGGTCCATCCGTTGTTGAATCGCCAAACGCGATCACACGCACTGCCGGATCGGGCAATTGAAATAACGGTGTGCCGTTGCATCCACCGAGCGCGATCACGATCAAAAGCGCGATGCTGAATGTCGATGTGGGAACGATTCGCGCGACAACGCTGCGCACAGTTGCCCAAGTTACGATTGAGTTCGTCCGATTATTCGCGCGTATGCAGGGCATCAACTCTCTCTTTTCGATTCGATACAAAACGTTAGCTAACCAACGGGATTTTAGCGGGACTGAAACAACGCCGCTGATATTGCGATGCAGTTGGCAAGCATCTTGCAATTCGTTAGTCGGTCACCCACCCCGTGCGGCATTGCCAAACGGAGCACTCCTACTTCGCGACGAAAACGTAGCCGAACACCATCATGAAGCCAACCCAATCTGAACGGCAATCAGCCGCCCCTATAAATGCTGCTCGGCGCGCCGCCTTGGCCGAGAGCGAGTACCTGCTTTGTCGTTGGGATTTTCGCGCGACGGCCGCCGGCGATTTGCTTTTTCGCGCGCGCCGCAAAGGCTGTTCGATCGCCACACTTGCCGGGCTGCTGATGTTATTAAGACAAGCGGCGGACCAAACATTTCCGCGCACCGTGGTTTTTAACTTTCAGGATTGCCGTATGGAAGGCGAGGAATGGACGGGCGTGTGCGGACTGCTGGAGGACTTTGTCGGAGCCCTGGGCGGCAAGTTGGTCATCTTACCGGGGCATCACGGGCATCAGATTTATGTATGTGATCGACGAAATGTGGCGACGACGTAAGGCGTAGATAATGTTCGATAGGAAGGTGGCGGGCTTTTTCTATCAGCGATTATTTGTTATCAACAATTCGTGTTCCGCTTGCCTATGTGGCGTGGATAGATGTGTTAATGTGTTAGCCGCTTTCCGATCCCGGCAGGGATCGTTTGAAAATAGGCCACCGTTTCAACGGTGGTTGTATGGATCGACTCGCGATATTTCGTCCTGCTAAGGACGATGGGAACGACGCGAGAGATTCCTTCGATCCCTCCGGGATGTTTAGGATAAGAGTGACTAGGACACACCACACCCAGCGTTGAAACGCTGGGCTATTTTCGGTTGATCCCTACCGGGATAAAGATAGAGGATTGCGCCTGCGCCACTTCACGAAGGATAGAGACTGTGGATGATTTGTTAGCATCCACCGGCTAATAGCCGGTGCCACAGCGCAACCGTCATTCGCAAATGCGAACTGTTCTAGACCACTCTTAAGCGGCGAAGCGTAATTGAATTTTGTTGATTATTGCTGACTAAAACGCGGATCGGACGTCGCGCTAACGTCCCCCCCGGAAACATTTTCCGCACGCCTAATACTCATTACCATCGCTGCGCACTTGTTTCATAATCGTGTAACCGTCGAGCAGTGATACCACACGGCGTAGAACTGTATGAATATCCCCCGCTGCTTCGACGGTGAAGCGATTGTCGCGATAGAAAAAAGTCAATTCACCGTCGATGGACTTGAGCGCGACTTCCAGCGCATGCACGTTGGCCTCGGGCACCTCATAACGCGCTTCAAATCGCAAATGAGATTCACTATCGCGCGAATCGCCTCGAGCGACCTTCAACATACGCTGCACGGTCTGCTTCACGGTGTAAGGATCTTTCGCGCCCCGCGCGATGCGCCGAATCCAGCGGTCGGTTAGATCGTCGCTCTCGGTAAGGGAGACATGGTGATCACCGTGGTGTGTGTGGTGATGCGAATCGACCGCAACTGCGTCGCCGTGATCGAGTTTGATAACCTGCGGCGGCTCGCGGAACGCCTTCCAAAAGACGCCACTGGCCGCTAATGCGAAAACGATGAAAACAAAAATGAAGAGCCGGATCGGGCTGCTTTTCGCGCTTCCGTCATACGACGGCTCTTTTTCTGCCGAATGTGTGGGCACTGCACCGACAGGTACCTGCTGAGCCGCATCCGCCACGACGGCCAACGAAAGGTCGGCACCGCAATTGGCGCAGAATTGTGCCGCCGGTCGGTTCTGATGGCGACAACCTTGGCATTGGCGCTCGGCAGCGGGCATGGCGCACACTCCTTATCGTTACCAGAAAGAACGTCGTGCTGGCGCGGCGGGTTCGCTAAAACTCCTCTTCTTCGAGCGCGGCGGCGATTTCATGCACGTCGGTTGTGGCGATCACTTCGAGGACGTGATCGACATCGTGGCGGAAAAACCAGAGGAACGGCACGTTGGGAATGCGCATGATGATATTTTTCTGCGTGTCGAGCACAATCACATCACCTGCGCCGAGGCCGATGATCAATTCGGCGATGTCGCGCCAATCCTGCTTGATACGCTTGGCCGCGCGCGGCAATGAGTCGCTGGTACGAAGCATCTTCCGGTGCGTGATCTCGCGCGTCGTGATTTCGTAACGACCATCGACCCACGCGTAACCAATGACGCCGATTTGTATGATCAAGATAATGATGCTGATCACGTTGGCCATACCAACGTTGAACTGCACCTCTTGCTTCGCGAAGAATCCATAGATGCCGGACAAGACCGGAATATCCTGATTGCTCTGCAAGATAAATCCGACCGCCCAACAGAGTCCGACGACTAGCGCAAGACCGATCAGCTTGTTGCGGTCGATATCGGTGGCAATGGTAATCATGACAAGGAGCAACGTGGTGATCCAAGCCCAGCCCAACACTTCGGGCCTGACCACGTCATATAGCAAAACGCCGAGCCAACCGACCACCATCACCGGCCACAAGTAAAATAGCGCCGAGAAACTCGTGAAGTGCACCTTGGGGTTACCATGCTCTTTGGTCACACGGAAAATGAGCGGACGAAACACAAAGATAAAAGGCCAAAGCAAGATGCCGAAAATCTTCGAGACGATCTCGCGCCAATTGCTTTCTTTCTCTTCCTTCTTCGTCGGTGCGACCTTTGCTTCCGTGTTCTTTTGTTCCGCTGACGAGCCAAACGCGTCGGAGGCGGACGCATCTTTGGCAAGCTTGTCGCCACCAACTTTCGCCGGTGTCGGCGCGGGCTGTGCCTGCGGACTGGGCGACGGTTCGCTCGGCGTATTGGCAGCGGCCGGCTGTTCGCCGGTTGGTTTGGGCGTGGATTGATCTGGGCCTTCGGTGCTCATGCATTCTCCCTTCCACCGTTTCGGTGTTTACCGGCGGTATTATACCCGCTCCGCCTGCATCGACCGAATTACAGAAAACGGCCTATTCTCGAACGCCCATTTGGGCCGCGATAATGTTGCGCTGAATGTCGCTCGTGCCGCTGAAAATGATCGTGCCGAGCGCATCGCGTACAAATCGTTCGATGCCGTTTTCTTTCAAGAAGCCGTTACCGCCGTGCACGCGACTGAGCGCCAGGCTGTTTTCGAGAAACGCTTCGCTGACGTAGAGCTTGGCCACGGCCGATTCGACCGGGGCGCGCTTACCTGCCGCCTTTAACGCGGCCGCGCGATAGAGCAACATCTGAGCCGCATCGAGCCGCACCCGCATTTCAGCAATGCGATGCGAGATGGCTTGATAGCCTGCGATGGGCTTACCACTTACCACGCGTTGCCGGGCATACCCGGTCGCCAGCTCGACTTGCCGACGCATCGCGCCAATGACGAATCCAAAGATGCAGGCGCGTTCGCGCTCGATGGAACCTTGAAACAACATCGCACCGGCACCGGCTTTGCCGAGTAGATTCTCCGCAGGCACGCGCACGTTTTCGTAGGTAACTTCTGATAGCCCGGAACCATCCAGGCCCGAAGCTGGCAACGGTCGCACGGTCATGCCGGGCGTGTTGGGTTCGATCAAAAAACAACTGAGCCGATACCGTTCGGGGTCATCCATGCGTGCATAGACGATATGCAAATCGGCGCCGGCCCCGCACGTCGTGTATTTTTTGATGCCGTTGATGACCCAGCCACCATTGGCCTCACGTGCGATCGTTTTCATATTGCCGATGTCGGAGCCGCCTTCGGGTTCGGTCACACTATGTGCGGCAACCCACTCGCCCGATGCAAGCTTTCCTAAGAAGCGTTGCTTCTGTTCGTCGGTTCCGGCCTTGAAGAGCGTTTCGACGCTGCCGAAGACGTGTGCGTTAATGGCAATGAATAAGCCGAGGCGATGTGGCGCGGCGTAACCGAGGCCGTCAAACATGGCGACGAATTCTTCCAAACCCGCCCCGCGCCCGCCGAACTCGGTCGGAATCGTGACGCCCATCGCGCCGAACTGCGCGCAGGCATCCCAACCACCACGGTCAAAGGTCGCATTGAATTCGGTAGCGGCAAGGTTTTCTGCGGCAAAGGCCTCGGCCTCGCTTCGGATGTTGAGCTGCTGTTCGGTAAGGTCGTATGACATGGGATTCATCTGCTTGTTTTGACTTGGACCATTCGCATTAGACGGCGTTGATGATTTCAAGAACCCATCTTATTCCGTTTCACGCCCCCGCGTCACGCCCTACCAGCTCGTTGGCAACAAACTCGCAGAATCGCCTTGCTTCGGATTCACTTACCGCCGCGTCGATATATGTGAGCACCAAATTGAGGCGCGGACCGAATTGATGGGCCTGTAGCGTGATGCCGGGCGGGCTGACGGCCATGTTCATGGTGTAAAGCCAGTCGATATCCACGTCGAGCAACGACTTTAAATCGGGCAGGACCGGCCCGAGGAAGCCGAAGCCAAGCGACGGAACTTTTCCCGCGCTGAGCCGCAACGTCGGCTTCACCAAAAAAGAGAACGGCGCGACCGCATCGATCATTTCGAGACCGCCAAGATCGATACCTCGCCGAATTTCGTTACGCATGCCCGCATTGAGCTTGCGTACCAGTTCGTTGGCGTCGCGCAAGTCCTCGCGGGTCGCCCCCATTTTGATAAAGCTCATGAAATTTCGAAACAACGGCTCACTGCTACCGGGCGGTCGCAAATTGAGCGGTATGTCAGTTCGAAAGCGTAACTTGTTATCGCGCACGCCGGAGCCCAACGCATCGAGCGCTCGAAAAACCGCCGCCAAGACGGCGGGCGATAGGTTGGGAAAGCCACACAACCGGCGCACACGCTGCACGGCAGCGGCAGTATCGGTTTCATCGAGTTGATGCACGTAAATGCGAAATCGGTCGCCATTCCAACGACGCGGACAAGCGGTTAGCGTTGCAGCGCGACGCGAGTAACGCATCTCGTGAAACAATCGCCGAAAAGCCAACCGCACGCGTTTGAGTTTCGGCGTTTTCCGAAGGTGCGTAGTCAGCGCATCTTTGCCAGCCTCGTCTATCGAATCATTTTTGGGTTGCGCGTCATTTGCGATGCTGTTCAACTGCTTAAGCACATGCTCGGGAGCTTTGCCATCCATCAATGCATGCGAGAACAGCATGACGAGCACGTCGCGACCGTCGGGCAGGTGTAGCAGGTGCCACTGAAGCGGATCGACGTCGCGGAGCGGCAACGGCTGATGACAAAGGGTTTCCGCATATTGCCAAACGGTCGTCGGGTCGGAGCCTGCTAGATCCGTTTCAATGATCGTCGGTGCGGCGTCGGCGCGAAACTTCCAAAAGGGTTTACCGATCACCGGCGAGCGTAATCTCGCCGTCATGACGGGGTAGCGCTGATTCAGTTGATTGAGCGCGCGTTGCAATGCCGGCACATCAACGCGACCGGCCAGCCAGACATGGGTTTGGCAGACGAAGCCATAGTGCCCCACGGCAACGAGCCCGTCATGGACCGCCAGCATGAGCCGGTCGAGCGCGTTGAGGGTTTGTCTGTCTGCCGTCGGTGCGTTCACTTGCGAGATTCTTGGCGAAGCGTGCGTTGTGCACAATAGAGGTGGCCTGATTGAAGGGGAAAGGCCTAATTACAAATAGAGCAGACGGGGAACGACTCCTTTATGATGCTTGCAACCTAAGACGATAGGACGACAAGCCTGCACGCGAGCCGTATCTCGATGACCAATGCGTGCGAATGTTTCATTCGGCACCTACGAACGTCAACGCTCCTATCCGATTAACACCTACCCGCTTTGCGCGGATCGGCACCAACGCGTTATACTTGCGCGACTATGAACCTTGCGACGAATTCCGCTGCCCTAAGCGATAAAAGTTTCGACACAGCCGCCATTCTGAATGCGCTACAGGGCGGATTTCTTGGCGACGTGCGCTCCGACCGGCTGCACCGTGCGCTTTACAGCACCGACGCCAGTATCTTCGAAATCGAACCCGACTTGGTGCTGATGCCGCGGACCGTTGGCGATGTGCGTAAAGCCGTGCAGGTCGCCGTCGAACATCGCGTGCCGATCACGGCGCGCGGCGGTGGCACGGGCCTAACCGGCGGTGCCGTCAATCGCGGGATACAACTGGACTGCTCGCGTTATTTCAATCGCATTTTGGAGATCGATGCCGAACGGCGTATTGCCGTCGTCGAGCCCGGCGTCGTACTCGATCATATAAACTCCGCCGTCGCACCCTACGGCTTGTACTTCGCGCCAGACGTGGCGCCGAGTAGCCGCGCCACGATCGGTGGCATGATCGCGAATAATTCCTGCGGCGCGCATTCGGTTTCAACGGGGCGCACGGTCGATCACGTGTTGGGGCTAGACGTCGTGTTAGGCGATGGAAAGCTGGCCCACTTCGGCACGCATCGCCACAATAAAACTGTCACTCCAATGCAAGCGAATGCCGAGCAATTGCTCAAGCGAACGATTCGTCAACAACGCGCGCTGATCGACGAACGATATCCAAAGGTGCTTCGGAGCAACGGCGGTTATGGTCTGGATCGCTTGCGAGAAGAAAATGATTCGATCAATACCGAAGCCGTGATATGCGGTAGCGAAGGCACGCTGGGGATCGTGACCAAGGCGACGTTGAATTTGTTACCGTTGCCTGCATGTAAGGGGTTGGTCGTCCTTGCGTTTGATGATTTGCTCGAATCGTTGGCGGCGGTGCCCGCGTTGTTGGAAAACCAACCGGCCGCCGTGGAGCTGGTTGATAAGCTCATCCTCGATGCGTCGCGTGCAAGCAGCGCGTTTCAAACCGATGCCGACTTTGCCCCGCTCGCAACCGAAGCCCTGTTAGTCGTGGAGTGCACCGCCGGCGACGATGTGCAGTTAAACGAGCGTTTGGCAGCGATCACCCAAACCGCCCGGCAAGATACGCGTGCCATTCATGTCACGATCGTTACCGACAAAGCCGAGCAGGCGACGGTCTGGAACATGCGCAACGCGGGCCTCGGATTGTTGATGTCGAAGCCCGGCGCGAACCAATCTTATGCATTCGTCGAAGATTCGGCCGTGCCGCCGGAACGATTGCGCGACTACATCGAACGTTTTGCGAAAATTTTGAGCGAAGAAGGCGTCGGCCAAGCGGGCTACTACGCACATGCGAGCGTCGGCTGCCTACACGTGCGGCCGGTGCTGAATCTGGGTAAGCCGGAAGACATCGACCGCATGCATCGCGTTGCGGATCGCGTCAGTTCGCTCGCGCTCGAATTCGGCGGCGCGATGACGGGCGAGCACGGCGACGGTTTGTTACGCTCCGAATGGCTGGCGAAAACGTACGGCCCCGAATTGATGGAATCATTCGGCGAGATCAAGCGCGCGTTCGACCCGCACGGTATTCTCAATCCCGGCAAGATCGTGAACGCGCCGAAGATGAATCAATCGTTGCGGCGCGGTTACGGTACGTTGCCGACGCCAGCGCCCGGCGAAACGACGCTCGATTTCTCCAAGCACGACGGCATGCTCGGCTTGGCGCGCATGTGCAGCGGCGTGGGGCAATGTCGCCAATCGCAAGCGGGCGTGATGTGCCCGTCGTATATCGCCACGCGCGATGAACGACATACCACGCGCGGTCGTGCGAACGCCCTGCGTCATGCGCTGACTGACAGCCGGTTGATCAAAGACCTGTCCGACCCGGCCCTCGATGAAGCGATGGACCTTTGCATCAGTTGCAAAGCGTGCAAGACGGAATGCCCGACGGGCGTGGACATTGCGCGGCTCAAGGCCGAGTGGCAATTTCAAAAGCACCAACGCGAGGGTGCGCCGCTGCGTGCCCGCATGATCGCGGCGACGCCAGACGTGTTACGGGCGGCGACGCATTGGCCGTGGGCGGCGAACGCACTGGCACAGTCCGGCATCGGTCGCCAATTGGCAGATTTTTTTGTCGGCATCGACCGACGCGTGGCGCCGCCGCGCTTGGCAAACCAGACGTTTCGGAGTTGGTTCGCGAATCGGCCCGTGCGCGACGGCACGGGCTCGGATCGGCGCGTGGTGTATTTCGTTGATACGTGGACGGATTGCATCACGCCCTGCGTGGGTCAGGCGCTGGTAACGATTCTCGAGCGGCTGGGCTGGCAAGTGATCGTGCCGCCGCCGATGTGTTGTGGCCGCCCCGCCATTAGTCAGGGCTTGCTCGACGATGCGCAGCGACGGTTAGCTCAGGTCGCGGAGATTCTGGGGCCTTACGTCGACGGTGGCGTTCCGATTATCGCGAGTGAACCGAGTTGCTGGTCGGCGTTAAAGGATGAGTTACCGCAACTTGTGCACAACGATGCGGCGCGGCAAATTGCGAATACCATTCAACCCGTCGATGCGTTCTTGATCGAGCAATTAGACAAGTGCGACGTATCGTTATTCGATCCCCCCTGCGATAACGATGGGAATGGCGCCGATTCCGAAACGCTTTACCTGCTGCACGGTCACTGTCACCAAAAGGCGATGCACGAGACCGACGCGTCGGTGCAATTGCTGAAGTTGATTGCCGACGGTCGCGCGGAAGAGATCAACAGCAGTTGCTGCGGCATGGCCGGTGCGTTTGGTCACGAGCGCGAACATTACGACGTGGCCGCCGCGATGGGTGGTGAACGCTTGTTCCCCGCAATTGACGCCGCGCCGGCAGCACGTATTGCCGTCACGGGCTTTAGTTGTCGGCATCAGATCGAACACCATACGGGCAGCCATCCGAAGCATGTGCTGGAATGGGTGGCGGAGGCGCTGGCGGAGCGCGGGAATGAGCGTGCGCCGTAACGGACGGTGTGCATTGGTCGAACCTCGCGACTCGTTAGAGCATTCTTCATTTAACTGTAGCGTTATTTACGCTTGCAAATGGTCAGTCTTCTACATCTAAGAGCCCGGCAGGGCTGCAGGTTGACAGCCCCGGATGAAGCGCAGACCGCGCGAGCGGTCGGAGCGCAATCCGGGGGTAATCGGCCGCGAAAATATAAAGCCCCGGCAAGGGGCGTAGGTACCTGCACCGCTGCCGCGGTTTAACGCGCAACGCAACATGAACCATGGATTGCGCGGCTCGCGCCGCTCCATCCATGGCTTTCAACCGTCGCCCCTCCGGGGCTGAGAGAGACACTTGTGATGCAAAACGGAAAGTAATAAACGCTTCAATTGTTTGACGCCTTGCGCAACGTGGCTCGCTGTATCGACTTTAACTCTCGCGTGCCAACAGCAGGCACGCCGTCTTGATTACCCGTCGTCGCCGAATCTACCGACGGGAATGTCATAATTTCAAACAACAACGTGTCGTTATTGATTCGTCGTGTACGCGTTACCAACTGCGCCTTTCCAACCGTGAAACTGCTATAAAGCGTGTCGCCGACCAGCGCGTTGGGAATAACGATGCCGTTCTTCTCGTCGAGTTGATAACGACCGGGGCTCGCTTCTTCGGCACGCAGCTCATACGCCCGCACGCCGTCTTCTTGGTGATAATCAATGGCCCACGTGACGCCACCACCATCGGTCAGCGGCTCGATAGTGAGCGTCATACCCGTTTCGAAAGGTCGCTTGCCATCCGGCAGCGTAACGGTAGCCGTGCCCGACCAGGTGCCGAGCCAGGCGGTGGGGAAACTCGCCGCCTTGTTCGTTGCATCAATCGGTGGGTTCTTTGGATTGGCACAGCCGGTGACGAACAGGCTGACCGTGACGAACACAAGACCACAAATGCGCATGGCGGATATCCTTCCGAATCAAACAAAAACAGCAAGGTTGGTGCATCGAGGGATGCACCCTACTAGCAGCCTAACGAGTCGTCACGATCAGGCGGTAAGCCGATTCATCACGACGTAACCGCCACCTAGCCCGTTTCCCCCATCCCCCTTATACTTTGGCGTTCCGCAATGGCGCCCGCGCGGCGTCAGTCGAATCCGGTTCGGCCCCATGCAACGCTCGGGCATGGGCATCGGGTCAGGTGGGAAACCAAGCAGCCCACCCTCGTCAGACCGTGTGCGTGGCCAGCCGGGCCGGATTCGGCTGACGCCCGAATGGGCGACCAACCTTCCCCTGTGATTTCAATCAAATCGAATCCTCGATTATCCTTCCGTTTTGACGCTCAGATAACCCGCTACATGCATGCACGATTGCCCAATGCGGCTGGCGTGTTCGGTACGATTTGAAAATCCAAAGGTGTTGGTTGCGTAGAATGTTGCTCGAACTGCGAGTCGCCCAGAACGCAGCCTAAATTGGGAGCCCCGACCCCGTGTCTTACACCGTCCTTGCCCGCAAATACCGCAGCCGTGATTTCGACGAAGTCGTCGGTCAGGACGCCATTACGCAAACGCTGCGGAACGCCATCGAGCACGACCGCATCCATCATGGCTACCTGTTCTGCGGCACGCGCGGCGTGGGTAAGACCAGCATGGCCCGCATTCTGGCAAAGGCGCTCAACTGCCATCAGTCCGACGGCCCGACCGTCAAGCCGTGCGGTGAGTGCGATTCCTGCGTGGCGGTTTCCAAAGGCGACGACGTCGATGTGATCGAAATCGACGCCGCTAGCAACACGGGCGTGGACGACATCCGCGAGTTGCGCAACAACGCCATCTACCGCCCGACACGCTCGCGATTCAAGATTTACATCATCGACGAAGTTCACATGCTCAGCACGGGCGCGTTTAACGCGCTACTGAAGACGCTGGAAGAACCGCCCAGCCACGTGAAGTTCATCTTCGCGACCACCGAAACACACAAGGTGCCTGCGACGATTCGTAGCCGCGTGCAGCAGTTTGATTTTAAGAGCATTCGCCCCGAGCAAATCGCCGAGCAACTGCGCAGCATCTGCAAAGACGAAAATATCAAAATCGACGAAGCCGCCGCCAAGCGCCTGGCGCGGTTGGCCAACGGTTCGATGCGCGACGCGCTGAGCCTACTCGATCAGGTCATGTCGCTTTCCGACAAGGGCATTACCGGCGATCTGGTCGACAGCATCTTCCCCGCCGCCCACGATGAGCGCAACGCCGAGTTGATCGACGCCGTCGCCGGCAACAATCCCGCCGACGCCTTGCGCGTGATTGACGACATCTTTTCCGAAGGCGTGACGCCGGACCGCTGGTGCAGCCTGATGATCGCCCAAGTGCGCGACCTGATGATCATGCGCACGTGCGGCAAAGAGACCGAGCTAATCGACGTACCAGCCGGTCTGCGCGATACGATTTTCGAACAGGCGCAACAGTTCGATGGCGGTGCTTGGGTACACATGATCACAGTGCTCGAAGAACTGCGCCGGGCGGTGAAATCTTCGGGAAGCGGTCGCGCCTTGGTAGAAGCCGCCGTCGTGCGGTTGGCCGAAGCGTCGAACTTCTCATCGATTGAAAGCCTGCTCGCCTCGGTACAAGGCGGCGCCGCAGCCCCCGCCCGCAGTGCCGCGCCACCGCCCTCGGCCAGTGCCCCCGTCGCAAAAAAAAACGCGCCACCAAATGACGTAGCGAGACATTCGAGCACGCCGGCGGCATCGCGGCGCGAACCGGCGAAGGCGGAGGCCACGAGCCGGCCTGCTGTGAGTGCGCCGGTAGCGTCGAACCCAACGCGAAACGCGGGTGGAAAATCAACCGGGCAAGTCACTGCTGGTCGCAGCGGCGATTCGACTCCAAGCCAAGGAACGCAAGCGGCACAGACTTCGGCGCGAACGGTGTCCGCCCCGCGAACCACGATGGACGATATTCGTGCGGCCGAGGCAGAGCCGTTGGTGCGGGCCGCGCTCGACTTGTTCGGCGGCCAAATCGTCGAAGTGCGGCGCGAAATGCCGGTCGGTCCCCCGCCCGCAGACGATGACGACGACGACGATTAGAATCCCATCAAATCGTGAACGATGCGATTGCGATCAGCCCTGATGCGGGTAACGCACGCGTCAAATCTTAGCGACGACCATTGCGAAGATTCAGGAATGCCGCCGTCATCGACAGGCGCGGTATCGAGATTAACAGCAGCCCCCTACGGAGCGACGAATGTTTGGAAAAATCGGCGACATGGCGAACATGCTCAAAAAAGCTCAGGAAATGCAATCCAAGATGAAGGAGATGCAGGCGAAGGTCGCCGCGACGCGCTTCGAGGCCGAAAGCGGCGGCGGTGCCATCACGGCCACAGTCAACGGCAAGCTGGAAGTCGTCGGTGTGAAGATCGATCCGCAGACCATCGCCGGCGGTGATGTCGAGATGATCGAAGACCTCGTGAAAGCCGCCTTCGTCGCCGCACAGACCAAAGCCGCGGAATCCATGAAGGAAGAGTTGACGAGCATGACGGGAGAGATGGGTCTGCCACCGGGGTTGGATAAAATGTTGGGTGGGCAGTAGTGAGGCTTGGGGCTTAGGGCTTGAGACCTGAGTCGTGGGTCGTGGGTCGTGAGACGCTTCGAACCGGATTTGCTCGTTTCACTTTTTCCGCTGGCGTTAAGTGCGAAGTTGAAAGTGCAAAATGCTAGAATGCCCCGACTCTAGGATCACCCCGAAAAATAAAACCTTAGGTCTCCCAAGCACACAATCTCCCGATCTCCATGTTGCACGATGCGCGAATCTCAAATCTCAAATTTGCAGATTTCAAATTTCGAACCGCCGGGTTTCATGGTTCGAGTTGCGTTGCAAAGGTCTCAGAATTTAGGCCGCAGACACGTAGCTGAAGTAGCGCCGCGTGACGCGGGTATAAAAGTCGCGGGCATAAAAAAGAAACCGTCTCCGAACACGTATTAACCACCAACCTATGACACCTCGCTCTCTCGATCGTCTGATGGAAGAATTCGCCCGCTTGCCGGGGATCGGTCCGCGTAGTGCCGAACGGTTGGCCTTTCATATTTTGAAGTCCGACAAGAAGGCGGCGCTGGCGCTGGCCGACGCCATTCGCGACGTCAAATCGATGGTCAAGCACTGCGGCAAGTGTTTTAATCTGACCGAGCAAGATCCGTGCGCCATCTGTGCCGACAGTCGCCGCGATCACAGCAAAGTGTTCGTGGTCGAACAACCCAAAGACCTGCTGTTGCTCGAAGCAACAGGCCTGATTCGCGGGGTGTATCACGTACTGCTCGGCCACATCGCCCCACTCGACGGCGTCGAACCGGGCGACCTGACCATTGCGGCATTGCTCGATCGCGTCCGCGCCGGTGGCGTTACCGAAGTCATCATCGCCACCAACCCGACCATCGAAGGCGAAGGTACGGCCCTGCATATAAAGAGCGAGCTGACGGGAATTGAGGGCGTAAACGTCACCAGACTGGCCCGTGGCTTGCCCAGTGGCTCCCAGATCGAATACGCGACGCGGGCTGTACTGCAGGACGCGATCGAGGGGCGACGCAACTTTTAGCGAGCATCGTCAGTACTCCGATCGAAAGTAATACGGACAAGCGCTTCCTATCAGAATATCAGGATACCGTCCGATCTTTATTCAGCCCGATAATTGCCTTTGCCAGCCAATTCTGCCCAAAATTCACAGCCCTTCTTACCTCACCCCGATTTTCTCACTCAAAAGATAGATTTCAGCGCGATATTGCTTGAATCGTTGTAAACGTTTGATTAATCTAAGATTAGTCTGTGAGGGGAAATGTAAATTTCGGGGGGCTTGAAGCTACCCAAAGCGGCCATTCGGTCGTTTCATTTGACCTCAAACAATGATTGTGTAATTCGGGTTTGTCGGACAACGCGCGCAACGTTTGCGTGATTCACTGTCAAGACAAGCAAGCATCATGATTTGCCCATTCTGATCAAATGGGCGGGAAGATGGAGGAGAAGGCACATGAGCTTTCGCAAAGGTTTTTTGAGTCTGGGCGTGGCTGCCCTGTTGGCGTGGTCGTCCACGGCACAGGCACAGCCGGAATTTTGTAACTTCGTGGCCGTCGAAAGCGGCGGCTCGACGGCAAACACCGCGAGCTGCACACTTACGGGTGGCTACACGGCTGGCGCGATCGATTGGGACGGCTTTGCATCCACGATCAATGCTGCAACTTACGGCAGCGAACTCGACGTGGAGATCAGCGGCCCTCTCGGTACGCAAACGATCCAGTTGGGTACCGGCAACGAATACGACCCGGGCGCTCAGTTCTCCGGCAGCACAAGCGTGTTTAACGGTGCGGGCGACCCTGCCGGTCTTTGGACCTTCACATTCCAAGAAGGTTTCGACGACGGTGGCGACGGCATGGCCGACGCTATTTGGGACAACATCGACTTTACGGTCAACGCATTTGTTCCGCCGCCGGCACCGGAAGTTGTTTTGATTGTGGACGTTAGCGTGCCGGATCAAGTCACGATCACGGCGACCGGCGGTTTGTCCGCAATCGATGCCTCCGGCTCTGACAGCACCGGATTTTACCTCGACGGTATCTTCGGCCCCGGCACCAGTAGCTTGGGTGCATCCGGTGGTGGTGATCTGACGTCGGCTAACAACCTGTCGGATGGTTCGCCGGAGTTGTTCCGCGCGTTTGGTGGTGATCCTGGCCTCAACGTTTACAGCTACACGGACGATCCAAGTTCGACGTTCACGACCGGTGCGACCGCATTCTCCGGCTCGGGCACTTGGACGATTTCGTCCGGCGCTTACGCCGAATTGCTGGCTGGTGCCACGAGCGGCGACGTTTACTTCCCGGCAGATGATGATGGCGACATTGCCGGCGCAAACCTAATCGGTGAATACATCGTCATTCCAGAGCCGACTTCGTTGGCTCTGCTCGGCATGGGCGTCAGCATCGTGCTCGTCCGCCGCCGACGTTAAGCGATACGCAATATCGCTGCTAGTTTGATTCTTCAGAGCGGACCAACACTTTGTGTTGGTCCGCTCTTTTTTTACGAGTTCTGTTTGTGAGATCGACCCGCTCACATCGCGTTTTGATGAACGGAATCAGCAATGAATTATTGAGAACCTATGTTGAGAGACTTCCTAGAATAACGCGGAACAACAAAGGTCTGACAAGACGAAATCAACGGATCTGCATTTCGAATTTCCGTCCCGCGACGCCTCAACTATCACCAATTCATGGGATGCCGGCTCTATCCGACGATTGGCAAATGTTGCCTCAGCGGTTCACCTTTATCTTTGAACCATCGCCCGACAAGCCACCGACTCTAATCCTATCATTGCCGCCACGGTTGTTGTTCTTCATAACGCGTCTTGCGCATGCGATGCTGTTCGGCAATCTCCGTCAGACCGTCGGCCTCGGCTAGTCGAGCGGCGTTCTCGGCCAGACGAGCCGCTTCATTAAAATCACCGGTCTCCGCATGTGCGGCGGCCAACGTTCCCACAAAATTATGCCGACGATTTCCCGTTAGTGCGCATGCGCGCGTCGCTAACTCCAACGCGAGTTTGCCGTCGCGCTGATTTTGATCTGTCGCCGTGGCGAGAATCCACGCCGCATTATTCTGTAAGTCCGCCGCAGATGGCGTTTGCTCAATGCCGGCGAGCAGAACCTTTATAGCAGCGGCGGCGTTACCGCGCTGTTGCATCGACAATGCGAGGCTCTGGTAGGCCATCACCAAGGTCGGCTCCGTCTCGATGGCCGTGCGCCATTTTTCTTCCGCAGAACTCGTATCACCGCGACGCGCTGCTACGGCACCTTCAAATAACAACCGCCTGCCTGCCGTGCTCGCTTCCGTCGGTGCCTGTCGCAAAGCCTGCTCGGCACCGTCGACATCATTCATAAGAAGCAACAGCTCGATTAGGTCAAACCAGACTGCGGCGTCGTTCGGATCTAAATCCGCCGCCTTACGCAAATCGGCGAGCGCCTTTTGTGGCTCACCCTCCCGTGCATACAGTCGGCCACGTTCCATCAACACCTTGGCAGATTCGGAATTGCTCGACATCAACTCGTCAAACAACGCAAAGCTGCGCGTCGTCATCCCACCCTCAGCATAGGCGCGAGCAAGTGCCAATTTGACGTCGACGGAATCCGGGTACGACCGCTTCGCCGACAAAAACTGACCGATCGCTTCTTCGGTTTTTCCGGCATCCAAATAGATGCCGCCGAGCGCAAGGCGAATCGATTCCGATTCGATACCGTGAAACTGAGCCGCTTCCAGATAACGAGCCGCCGCGATCGGATGGCCCTTGCGCGCCATTTCCACCGCTTCGAGCGCGATCGAATCCTGATCGCGCGTCCGTCGAGTCACTTGAAACGCCAGCGGGTCGTTTTGAACAACCGGCTTTCCTCCGAGTTCGGCGCGCCGGCGATGTTTCTGAGCCAAATCCTCTTTGCCTTGCCCTTCGTACGCAGCCGCCAGCGCTGCCTGAGCGTCGGCATAATCCGGTTGCAATTCAATGGCTTTTTGCCAATGGGCGATCGCGTCGTCTGTCTTACCCTCGCGATGCGCAACCTGCCCGCGACCGAACCAGGCCAGCGCGTCGTTCTCGTCGCGCCGCGTCGCCTGCTCGAACAGCGCGGCGGCACCTTTCAAGTCAGTTTCTTGAACGATCATTCCCAATCGTACGTATGCGGGCACATACTCCGGGGCCAACTCCAGCGCCCGTTCGAAACCTTCCCGAGCCTTTGCTGCCAAATCTGACGCTTCAAAGGCCAGTGCGCGAAAGTAATGAAATCGCATCGCCATCGGTTGTTGCTCGATCGCGATGGAAAAACACGTCACGGCCTCGTCATTGAATCCGAATGCCAAGTAATGCAACCCCAAGTCGCAGATGCGATCGGTACTTTTGGGCGCTTCACGAACCTGTTGTTGCGCAAATTCAAATTGCGGTCGCCGTTGTTCCGGAATTTGGTCGAGCGCGACCATCGGCACGCCCGACACATTCGATGCTTTCGATTCACGCATCGACGGCTTTTTAGCGACGTCCGCACCGCCAGTCGTCGACGTTGACGGTTCGCGATCAACTTCCGGTAGTTCCGAATCTCGATCGTCCTTTGGAGCAACTCGATTTTCTGACTCGACGTCGGACGAAGATTCAGCTCGCTCGGGCGGCGAGGAAGTCGATTTATCGCAGCCCAAAGGCAAAACTGCGACGCTTAACGCAACTCCAATGATCAGCCCGTTTCGAATCAACATTTGCATCACCTCTGTGTGGTAGCCCCGTCTATCGGTCTTTCGGTCGCATGGTACGACGAATGAACTTCCGGCCCAGAACCGAGAGTCAATAGAACACCGTACGCGTCCGATGATGTGCGACTGTCACGGCGTCGCTGCGTGCCAATTCCCATAATGCGGCGTCGATCTCCCACGTCCAGCCCTGACGATCGACATGATGTAATTCGCTCAGCATCATGTCGACAGCCCGAACGCTGGCGGCGCGGATTTCGATTTCTTCGGCACAATCCTTGGCAAGTTCGTCGCCGGCTTCGATGCGCGCTTCGAGGTCCGCATCCAGTTCGAGTATGCCCAAATGACGCAGCGCCTGCGGAATTCGGTAGTCGGCAAAGGCCGTTAGCGTTTCAACGCCGACGAGCCCCGAGTGGCCGTTGGCTTCATAAGCCAGTGATAAATCCAACGCACAAATCTGCGCCCGCTTCAGAAAGTATACCGGCGTGTTGCCGAACGATGCGACATCGCGAAACGAATCGAAGTTCGTCATCAACAATACCGCCAACGGCCACGCGCGCTCGTTGATCGAATCCAAGGCGAATGTGAACTTGCCGTCGAAGCGATCGACTAGCGTTTGGCCGGTCTCGCGCACGATCTGAATCCGCTTGTCCATCATCGGCAGTTGATGCCGACCCTGCAGCACTTGTTCCAATTCGTCGAGCGGTGCCGACACCCAATACTCGGGCTTCGACCAGGACGCGTCGTGCTTGGCGGCCATCATGATCGAGATCAGCATCGCCGTGAAACCGGTGTAGGTTTGACCGCGCCATTGAATGCTGAGCGGTTCATCCCCCCAGAATGAGAAGTTGAGTGCCGAGATCAGCAGAATCAAATTCGCCAACGCATCGCGCTGCGGAGGCAACTCGGCAAACAATTCGCGTTTGAATGCGGCGGCAGGCTGCACGTCGGGCGTGGTGCGCGCCCACGTGCGAATGGCCGCATCGTTGATGCGAACGTGCCGGGCTTGGCTCATCACTGCGGCGGTACTTTGCAATACGATCATGGGAATCGTCGAAAAGTCAAAACGTCAAAACGTCAGAATTGTTGGAGGCTAATCCAGGCCGAAACTCAATTTAGGCATACGGGAAAATCGCTCCAATTAAGGCTGTCCACCAAGCGCGTCCTGCTTTTTGGATTGCTCGCGGCGATTCGAGGTTCTTTTGAGCATGCAACCCTCGCCTAACACCTTGCTGCAAGGGAGAGGAATTCTTGGTCCCTCTAATCATCGGTACCCTTCACAAACGTCAGCCGCTTGCGGTCTTTGGTTACTCCGGGGAACTGCAAAACGCGGTTGTGCATCGCCACATACACGCCCGGCGACACCAATCGGCACGCCAGAAGCGACTCGGTCAAATTCTGGATCGCATCGGTATCGCGAAATTCGTACGGTCGCATCGCGCCCGTCAGAATCACCGGCTTAGTAATGTCGGGCAACTCGCGCACGAGCAATTCGCCGGTCGTGCTCAACGTATCCGTGCCGTGCACGACGATGATTGCGTCGGCCTGCCCCATCGCATATCGCACGGCCGCTAGAATGATGCCGCGATCTTCGTCGGTCAGATTCAGCGAATCCTTCGACATCAGATTGGTGTGGCGAATGTTCAGGTCGAACAAGCGCAGCCGGAGCAAAATGTCGTCGAGTACCGATTTGACGTTACGCATCGACCCATCGGTCTCGTCGTAGGTCTTCTCGATCGTGCCGCCGGTGCTAAGAACGCTGATATCCATGCTGTGATTTTTGCCTCGCGAAATCGTAGTCGCATTCAACCACAAATTGCCTGCTTCGCATATGATCAACGAGAGATTGAAGATATGAAAATGCCGTTTCGGCAGACCGACGCAATCATTCGACGTGAATAACGAGTTCTTCGGAGCCTTGCTTGCCCACCAAAGCCCCCAAACAACCCGGCAAGAGCAGCCGCACGAGCAAACCGGCCGCCGCCGCCAAGAAAACCGCGAAAAAAGCCGCCGGCCCTACGCCCGCAATGCAGCAATATCTCGACCAAAAGGTGGAGGTTGGCGACGCCCTGCTGCTCTTTCGCATGGGCGATTTTTATGAAGTGTTCTACGACGACGCCGCCGTCGTCGCCAAGGCGCTCGGTCTCACGCTCACGGCACGCAACAAAAGCGGCGACGATCCGATTCCCATGGCGGGCGTGCCCTATCACGCTGCCGAAGGCTACATCGCACGCCTCGTAAAGGCCGGCTTCAAGGTTGCCATCAGCGAGCAAATCGAAGACCCAAAGACGGCCAAGGGCGTCGTCAAACGCGCCGTGCAACGCATCATCACGCCCGGCACGCTCACCGACGACGCGCTCTTGCACGCCACGCGCGCGAATGTGTTGGTCGCGCTCTGCCCGCGCACCGCTAGCTGGAGCGCAAGCCAATTTGGCATTGCCACGCTCGAACTCGCCAGCGGTCGCTTCGCCGCCGAGGTGATCGACCGTACGGCGCTCGAAGATCATTTGGCGCGCGTCGGTGCCGCCGAAGTATTGATCCCCGAACTCGACGACGCGCAGGCGTGCCCGTTAGATGGCCACCTTGCGGCGCATCTCCGGACCGTCGTCTCGCCGCGCGCCGCACACACGTTTGAAAAACGCCACGCCGAAAAAACGCTGACCGACCATTTCGGTGTGAGTTCGCTCGCCGGGTTTGGGTTCGACAGTTTCGATGCGTCGCTGCGCGCGGCAGGTGCCGTGCTCGACTACCTCGGTGAGACGCAGCGCAGCAGCCTCGCGCACATCGCCAAATTGCTTCCCGCCCAATCGAGCCATTGTTTGATGCTCGATCAGGTCACGTTGCGTTCGCTCGAAGTAGAGACCGCCCTGCGCGACGGCAGCCGCGAGGGCACGCTGCTGGCCGCCGTCGATGAAACGGCCAACCCGATGGGCGCGCGGCGCTTGCGCGAATGGTTGTGCTTCCCGTTGCTAAAAGTCGATGCGATTCGCGCGCGGCAACGGGCCATCACCGACTTACGCGATCAACCCGAACGACTCAAACGGATTCGCGCGTTACTGCGTGAGTTCGGTGACGTCGAGCGCATCCTCGGACGGCTCGGTGTGGGCCGCGTTTCGCCGCGCGATTTGCGGGCATTGGGTGATACGCTGCAGGCGCTCGATACGCTACGCGACGCCATTGCCGCACCGGTTCAGCAAGATGACGCCGATCTGCTCGAAGCCATTCGACAGTCTCTCGACGGCATGGCCAATATCGGTGCGACCATTTGCGCCACGCTGGTCGAAGAAGCGCCCCCCATTCAACGCGACGGCGGCTATATCGCGAGCGGCATCGATGCCGAACTCGATCGCCTGCGACGTATCGAGAGCGACGGCGCGGCTTGGCTGGCGGAGTATCAAGCCGCCGAAGCCGAGAAGACGGGCATATCCACGCTCAAGATCGGATACAACTCGGTCTTCGGTTATTACATCGAAGTCACGCACCAACATCGCGAGCGCGTGCCCGATCGTTACACGCGTAAGCAGACGGTCCGCAATGCCGAGCGCTACATTACGAGCGAACTCAAAGATCACGAGAACGAAGTGCTGACGGCTGCCGATCGCGCTAAGGCTCGCGAGCAGGATTTGTTCACCGCCCTGCGCGAACAAGTCACGGCACAGCTCGGCCCGTTGCAGCAAGCCGCCGACGCCCTTGCCAATCTGGATGTGTTGGCGGGCTTTGCCGAATTGGCCCGGCAACGCGGTTACGTCGTGCCCGAGTTAATCGAAAGCGAAAACGAACTCACGCTCGATATCGTCGAAGGCCGTCACCCGGTGTTGGATCGCACGCTGGCCGAACGGTTTGTACCCAACGATTGTGCGCTCGCTGCCGACGACGCGCGGCTATTGATCCTCACGGGCCCCAACATGGCGGGTAAGTCGACCTACATCCGCCAAGTCGCGCTGCTCACGCTGTTGGCGCAGACGGGCAGCTTTGTTCCGGCGCAGTCAATGCGGCTGAGCCCCGTCGATCGTATATTCGCCCGCGTCGGCGCGAGCGACGAACTCGCGCGCGGTCATTCGACCTTTATGGTCGAAATGGTTGAGACGGCGCGCATTCTGCATAACGCCACGGCACAGTCGCTCGTCATTCTCGATGAGATCGGGCGCGGCACGAGTACGTACGATGGCCTATCTCTCGCGTGGGCGATTACCGAACACGTGGCCAAGCGCATCGGCTGTCGCACGTTGTTTGCGACGCACTATCACGAGTTGACCGACCTCGCCGAACGTTTGCCGCACGTGCGAAACTTCAACGTTGCCGTCAGCGAAGCGCTGCGCCCCGACGGTAGCGGTCGCGAGATTGCGTTTCTGCACAAGATCATTCCCGGTGTTGCCAATCGAAGTTACGGCGTGCATGTGGCCGAGATGGCGGGCCTGCCGAAGAGCGTGACGCGCCGCAGCGAAACGATTCTGGCGCAACTCGAACAACGCTCGGCTGTGGCTGCCAACCCGAGCGATCACGATCCGGATCAGATGCTTCTTTTTGGCAGCGACGAATCCGCTGCCACAGCCGCGACGATGCACCCGCAAATGCAATCGCTGCTCGATGAACTTGCCGATGTTCGAATCGATGAAACCACGCCGATGGAAGCGTTGCAGGTGCTGGCGAATCTGAAGAAACGAATCGCGGATCAAACAGACGCGGTGTAAAGCCGTTCGGCGAAGCCGAGCGCTGTGGCACCGGTTTGTAACCGGTGTTCCGCGGAGGCGATTCGCAACTCAGCGCACGCTTACGCGACAAAACTCCGACGGGAAAACGACCGTGATCGCTTCCTCACGGGCGCGGCTCTGATCGGAGCTCGCGACTTCGGAATTCCTTAACAGGTGTCCCATCTCTCGCTAGGTGCCCCATCCTTCGCACCAGCGAAGGTTGGGGAATCGGATCCAAAATACCGCATACTTTCTCCCGAAAATGCCCTCGGCCATTGGCCGTAGGGCTAAGTGTTGAGACGCGATTGGGAATGCCCATCAACACGCAAGAGCCCCATCTCCCGCCCTTCCTGCTGGACGGATCGGCAAAAATTGCTACCATTTCAGCCATAGATTGTCCGACGGCGGAGCGGTCAAACTCAGTGTTCAGCAGCCATTTCGGCACCAGATATAGAGAAGCACGTCCTATGTTGACCGACTCGACCCGCGCAACAACCGCGCTTAGCCATTCCCGATTCGTCCGCACCATCTGCCTCGTCGCAATCATCGCAGGGTTTGCCGCCGTCGCAGGTGGCTGCTCCGACCCGAAGGAAGAGTTCGGTCGCACTTGGTACATCGACGGCGCGGGCAACTGGGGCTTTGGTGCCATTGGCGTGCCTGCCGGTCTCGAAGATCGCGGTTACCAAGGTGCCGTTAGCAACCATCGTTGGTCGCTCACGCTCAACCCCGCTCTCGATCAGACGTTGCGCTTTATCGCCCGGGGTTCGGGCCAGTCGCTCGGTCGCGACATCACGCGCTATCTGCAGACCCATCCAAAACGCGACGCCAACATCATTGCCCTATCCGCAGGCACCGGCGTCGGCATTTGGGCCATTGAAAACGTGAAACCACCCTACAAGGTGAATAACTTCATCATGGTTGGCTCCAGTTTGTCGAGCCGCTACGACGTAACCAAGGCCCTCAAAAACATGAAGGGCAAGATTTACGTTTACCACACGACCAGCGACCCGGTCTTGCAAGGGCCGGTCCGAACGCTGGGGACGATCGACGGTAGCTTTGACGATTCGGCCGGCCTTGTCGGCCTGCGCGGACCGGGTTCCGATTCGGGTCGGGTCGTTAACATCAGTCGCACCCGCCAACACGCCAGTCTCGGCTGGACGGGCGGCCATGCTGACTGTGTCACGCGTCGCTTCGTCCGCGGTGAACTCTACAAGCACATCGTGAAGACCAACCGCGGCTCGCGCCAGGTGCACCATCATCTGGAGCCGAGGTTGGCCGTGGGCGAGTGAGTAACCCTGACGCCGATTTTTGCTCCGCACCTTCTCAAAAATTTTCTGATCGACGCCCCCGCCATGTCGGCACGGATGCGTCAAATTCCGCCCCAATTCATTTGTAAATCCGAATAAATGGATATAACATCCCCCTAGCGGCCCCTATCCGTCGATTTTTGGCGGAAGGTCGTTGAGATTTGCTACCATCAACCGAATTTCCGGCGTAACATGCTCCGAAAGGAGATTTTCCCTTGGCGAAACCCGACTTCAGCTTTGATAGCCCGTTTCTTGACGCCCTGCGCGACCGCATCCTGATCATCGACGGAGCGATGGGTACCAGTGTGTACTCGTACGACCTGACGCTTGAAAAGGATTATCGGAACTGCGAGAACTGTCCGGAGGTGATCACCGAAACGCGGCCCGACGTGATGGAGGAGATTCACGCGAGCTTTTTCGAAGCTGGCGCCGACTGCATCGAGACCAATACGTTCGGTGCTAACAAGATCGTATTGGCCGAGTTTGATCTGACCGACGAAACATATTCGCTTAATAAGCAATCCGCCGAATTGGCGCGGCGCGTGGCGGATAAATTTTCGACACCGGAAAAGCCGCGCTTCGTGTTCGGCTCGATGGGCCCCGGCACCAAACTGCCGTCCCTCGGCCACGCGCCTTACGACGTGCTCGAAGATAGTTACGCCGAACAAGCGCGCGGCCTGATTGACGGCGGCGCAGACGCGTTCATCATCGAAACGTGTCAGGATATTTTGCAAGCCAAGTCGGCCATTAACGGTGCGACCATCGCGATGGAAGAGCGCGGCAAGAAGCTGCCCATCATCGTGCAAGTGACGATCGAAGTGACGGGCACGATGCTCGTCGGCACCGAGATCGGCGCGGCGATGACAGCGCTCGAAGCGTTTCCGCAAGTGCAGGTCATCGGCATGAACTGTGCGACCGGCCCGCAGGAAATGTCCGAGCACGTGCAACACTTGGGCCACTACTGCGATCGCTTTATTAGCGTCGTGCCCAACGCGGGATTGCCGGAACTGGTCGACGGCAAAACGCACTACGCGTTGACGCCCGAAGAACTTGCCAAGTGGGCGCGCGAGTTTGTCGAAGCCGACGGCGTCAACATCGTCGGCGGTTGCTGCGGTACAACCCCCGCGCACATCAAGGCAATTCACGAGGCGGTTAAAGACCTCAAGCCGAAGAAACGCGAGCCGATTCATCAGGCCAGCGTGTCGAGCTTGTATCAGAACTGCACGCTTGTGCAGGACAACAGCTTTCTCATTGTCGGTGAGCGCAGCAACACCAACGGTAGCCGTAAGTTCAAGCGTTTGCTGCTCGAAGACGACGTCGACGGCCTCGTCGAGATGGGTCGCGAACAGGTTAAAGAAGGTTCGCACGTACTCGACCTTTGTGTCGACTACGTCGGTCGCGACGGCGCCCCCGATATGGCCAAGCTTGCCGCACGCTATGCCAAAGATGTGACCGTACCGCTGATGTTGGACTCGACCGAGCCCGAGGTGTTGGAAGCCGGGCTCAAGCTGGCCGGTGGCAAGAATATCATTAATTCCGTCAACCTCGAAGATGGCGAAGACAAACTCGAAAAGGTATGCCCCCTGCTGCGCAAGTACGGTGCGGCTGTGGTCGCGCTTACGATTGACGAAGACCCGGAAGAGGCGATGGCCAAGACGGGTAAGCGCAAGATCGAGATCGCGCGGCGTCTGCACGACCTGCTTACTAATAAATTCGGCATCGATGAAGAAGACATCCTGTTCGACTGCTTAACGTTCCCGATCACGACGGGCAACGACGCGGATCGTCGGCTCGGTTTGGAAACGCTCGACGGCATCGAAATGATTATGAAGGAATTCCCCAAGTGCGGTTCGCTACTTGGGCTTTCCAATATCAGCTTCGGTCTCGACCCGGCGGCACGGGCCGTGTTGAACTCGGTGTTTCTCTCCGAAGCGCGCGACCGCGGGCTGACGGGTGCCATCGTGCACGTCAGCAAGATTCTGCCGCGCAACAAGATTAGCGACGAACGCTGGGATGCGGCGCTCGATTTGATTTACGACCGCCGGCGCGAGGGCTTCGATCCGCTCACGCATTTCATGTCGCTTTTTAGCGATAGCAGCGAATTCGACGAGAAGGAATCGATCGAAGACTTGCCGATCGAAGAGCGCCTCAAGCAGCGCATTATCGACGGCAATCGCATCGGCATCGGCGAAGATCTCGACGAAGCGATGCAACAATACAAACCGCTGCATATCATCAATACGTTTCTGCTTAACGGGATGAAGGTGGTCGGCGATTTATTCGGCGCGGGCAAAATGCAATTGCCGTTCGTGCTCAGCTCGGCCGAGACGATGAAGGCCGCCGTCGCGCATCTCGAACCGCATATGGAGCGCATCGAGGGCGAAGAAAAAGGCATTATCGTTCTCGCAACCGTCAAAGGTGACGTGCACGACATCGGTAAGAACCTCGTCGATATCATCCTGACCAACAACGGTTACAAGGTGCACAACCTTGGCATCAAGCAGCCGATCAACAACATCATCGAAGCCTGGGATCGGTATAAGCCGAACGCCGTCGGACTGTCGGGCTTGTTGGTGAAATCGACTGTCGTCATGCGTGATGACTTGCAGGTCCTCAACGAACGCGGCTTAAAGATACCGGTAATCCTGGGCGGTGCAGCGCTGACGCGCAACTACGTCGAACACGATTTACGCGATCTATACAACGGCGACGTCGCTTACGCCAAAGATGCCTTCGAAGGTTTGCGTCTGATGGATAAACTCGCCGCCGGTGAATCGTTGGTTGAGGCTCCGAAGCAAGAAAAGAAAGCTGCGGCGCAACCCAAGAACGACGGCGGCGTAGCCGCACGGCAAATTGAGATTCCCGACCGCAGCGACGTTGCAACGAATAACCCGATTCCCGCCCCGCCCTTCTGGGGTTCGCGCGTGATCGAACGCATCGACCTGCAAAGCGTGCTCGGCTACATCAACGAAGTCATGCTCTTCCAAGTGCAGTGGCAATACAAAAAGAATCGTCGCAGCGCGGATGAATACGCCGATTATGTGAAGCGTGAGGTGCGACCGATCCTGAATGACCTCGTGGCGAGGTGCCGTGCTGAAAACATCCTGAATCCGCAAGCCGTGTATGGCTATTGGCCCTGCAACAGCGAAGGCGACGACCTGATTCTTTACGAGCCGCCGACCGACGCGGGCGCGATCGACGCCAAGTCGTTCGATCGCCGCGAGATCATGCGCTTTAACTTCCCACGGCAACACAAGAAGCCGTTCTGGTGTTTGTCGGACTTTTGGCGACCAGTGTCGTCGGGCGAGATCGACGTCGCGGCGTTCCAAATCGTGACGGTCGGCCGCGCTGCAACGGAAGTTGCGCAACAGTGGTTCAAAGCCGATCAATATCGCGACTACTTACACCTGCACGGCCTTGGCGTCGAGTGCGCCGAAGCGCTCGCCGAATACATGCACAAGCAAATCCGCATGGAACTCGGCATTGCCGGCGACGACGCGCGAGAGATGCGTAAACTCTTTCAGCAAGGTTATCAAGGCAGCCGTTACAGCTTTGGTTACCCGGCTTGCCCGGAACTGGGCGATCAGGAAAAACTCTGGCCGCTACTCGAACCCGAGCGCATCGGCATCACGCTGAGCGAAGAGTATCAGCTCGAGCCCGAGCAAAGCACCAGCGCGATCGTGGCCCATCACCCTGAAGCGCGGTACTTCAACGTGCGCAATGCCACGACAGATCCGGAAGTGAAGCAGCGTATTGGGGTGGCTTAGGGTCATCGAATCGATATCGCGTGCGAGATTATCGATTGAGTGACAGCCGCAGCATCTTGAGCGGGTTCGGCGATTGACCGCGCATCATGCCGCCGACGAGCAACATGCGCGCCGCGATTTTGACGGAAATCCAAATCCCGACGATCAGAAACAACGCGGCAGCTACTTGCCCATTGAGATATCACGGCAGACGCGTCTGCGCAACCGTTCTACTCGATCTCGCTAGGAATCGGTTGAGGCGGCTCGCTATTTGCTCGCGCGGCGCGCTCGTCGTTCGCGGAGGCGTTTGTCGGCCCAGAAGAACCAAATCATCAGCACGGCCGGCGGCACGGCGATGATCGCAAACGGAATCCACATGTTTTGAGGCGTTAGCTCCCAGCCCCCTGCCGATTCGGATGTAGCTAAAATCGCGTTCATACCGCTCATTTGAACGAAAACCGCCGATTTCATCCAGTCCGACCCGCAAAGCTTACCTATTTTGAAACATTTTGCGGCGCGGCGACGAAAATCCGACCGTCGTCCGAAATATTTTCGCTCCGGCGGCGAAAATCTCATCGTGATACCCGATTCGCCACCGCGTTTTAGCAGGTATCCACACGTTCGTGCCGACGCTTCGCTACTGAAAAATCAGCCCTTCGGAAAAAAGCGGGAAAAAACCTTGCAACCCTCCGACAGATGTAGTAGCCTACGACAACTGTAGTGGAGGATACGCCCGTGGGTAAGAAACCCCTCGATCTCAGCCCCGCCGAACTCGAAGTGCTACGCGTCATGTGGGACATCGGTCCGGCCACCGTTCGGCAGGTGCTCGACGCATTAACCGAGCGCGGTAAGGACTGGGCGTACACCACTGTGCTCACCTTCATGACGCGAATGGAACAAAAGGGCTTGGTCCGCAGCGACAAGACAGGCATGGCCTACGTCTATCGCGCGACCGTCACGCGCAATCGCGTCCGTAAGGATCGCATCAAGTCGTTGGTCGAAGAACTGTACGACGGCGCCGCCGGCCCGATGGTGCTGCAACTGCTCAAGTCGCAACAGTTGAATCGCGACGACATCGAAGCGCTGCAAAAACTCATTGACGAGTTGGATGATAAAGCAAGCTAGCCGGTCTTAATCGACTTGTGAGCCGTAAACTGTTTGGTTGTACGAGTAAGCGATGTGTGCCTAAACACCATCGCGAAACGCTAGGAGAGAGGCACCAAACCGATGTTTGTTTCTTTTGAATGGTGGATCGATGCCTTGTGGCGAAACGGGCTGGCTTTGATGCCGGTCGCGTTGCTCGCTTGGCTCGCCGTTCAATTGATGGCGCGTCGCCCTGCTACGCGTCACGTCATATGGTTAGGCGCGCTCAGTTGGCTCGTGATCGGCTTGTTATTGCCACCGTTGCAATCGGCGTCGGACCAAGCAGACGATGTGGGATTACGTAACGAGCGCATAACAACCGCGTCGAAAGATTTTTTTCCGAAATCATCGTTAGTCGAGAAAACTCAGGCCGTTGAAATTGCTAACCGTTCGCGGCAAGATCGAATCCATCCAGTCGAAACTGTTTCGCACGATGCAGTGCTGCTTTCAAACTGGGAGCATGACTGGCAACGATCCGAATCTTTGCTCGCCGCGAATAGCTGCTTGGATGCTAACCGGTCCGAGCGTAACGAAAACATAACCGTTCGCACCGAAGCGTTGACTTCGATCGAACGAGCACAAGACCCCACTCCACCCACGACGATTGCCCGATCGTCATGCCAACCGTCGCATGTCTCATCTTCGATGGTTGGTTCGGTCGGGCAATCGTCACCCACTATTCAAGAACCGGTCGCAGTAGCAAAACTTGACGCCAAGTCGCCCGACGGAATCGCCGGTGGCGACGATGCACAAGTCGCTCGTAAAACAACGTCACTGCTCGCGAACGAATATGAGCTTCCCCTCGTAGCGAATACCGCCGATTCCTTTGATGCAACAAAGCGTGCGGCCCGGCTACCACTCACTGACCACGCCGCAGCCGTCGATCATCCAAGAACAGTAGCATCGCCATTACTCGAAGGTGCCCCGACATCCGATTGGCTCGCGACCCTAAAAAAACCATTCGCCGCTGCCGTTGCAATCGTACAAAATTGGTCGCAACAGTTGTCCGCGTTGCCGCGATTGCCTTGGCAGCTGTGGCTAACATTTACCATCGTCATCATCTCGTGGCGCGGTCTCGCCAGCCTGCGCTTCACGCGCAGCCTAAAACGTGCGCGCCCAGCTCCTCATGCCGTGCAATCGCTTGTTGATGAATGTGCAGAACTGATCGGGCTGCGATGTGCACCGACTGCCCACTTGGTCGGGCAACGTGTCTCACCGTTGATTCTTTGCTATCCGCGACCGCGATTGATCATTCCGGAAGAACTTTGGGCCGAACTCGACGCCGATTCGCGCCGCGTGGTGATCTTGCACGAACTCGCCCATCTCAAGCGCCGCGATCATTGGACGCATTGGTTTAACGAATTGCTCGGCGCGTTGTATTGGTGGCACCCGCTCGTTTGGTGGATGCGCCGCCGCATTGCCGACGAAGCCGAAAACGCATGCGACATGTGGGTCACTTGGCTGGCACCAAGGTCGCGCCGCGCATACGCCACGGCCCTCATTCAAACGCAACAGTTCCTTACCACAAAGCCATATACGCCCACGCCCGCGTCGGCCGTGGGAATTCTGTCCCCGCAAGCGCAGCGAATTGCGCGGAGGTTAACCATGATTATGACGCATCGAAACACGCCAAGCTCTTCGTCATTCGGCTTTATGTGTGTGCCCGCCCTCTTGCTCGCTGCATGGGTAACGGTGCCGGCCCACTCGCAAACTGCGGTCTCCGTTGGCGTCGCGCCCGAAGCGGACGAGGTGGTCGTCGCCGAAGTCGCGGATGCGCCGTCGGTGGTGGTTGCGGGAACGGGTGGCGGCCATGTTATGGTTGCCCCCAAATCGCCCGCCGCACCGACCGTGGCCGTACATGCCAATCACGATCATGACGAAGACCACGACCATGTTCAGGCACATTCGGGCGGCGGTCGCGCACATACGTTGCGACATGCATCCCACGATGAGAATGAACGCATGGCACGTCTCGAAGCGCAGCTTGCGCGACTCACCGAGCAAGTAGAGCATTTATCGGCATCCCTCGACCAACGCGCAGCACGTACACCGAAGCCCATGGTCGAATTCTTTGAAACTCAACCGCAGCGACAACGCTTTGCCGAGCCGCCGTCATCGCCTCGTGCCCCGACTGGCTTGCTTCCCGGCCAACACACGCTAACCCGCCGCTACAAACTACCAGACGGCAAGCGCGATGCGCTGAACACCTTGATGAAGCGCAGCGATGTGCCGGTCTTGATGCGGCCGCGCCCCGATGGCATCGAACTCATCGGCAATGCCGAACAACACGAAGTATTCGAACGATTTGTGCTGATGCTCGGCGGCAAGGGGATGGACCACACGAAGACTTATGAAATCAATCCGGCCCAAATGGAAGATCTGCGAACGTTGATGGTTCGCGACGATGTGCCCGTTTTGGTCGATCCCGACGACGATCGAATCACCGTGCACGGCAATGAGTTGATCCAAAAAACCTTCAGCGACTTTGTCGACATGATCGCGCCGAAGGGCGGCAAGCACTCGAAGCTCCGCTCGGCCGCCCCTGCTGCTTGGCCGTCGGTGTACACAGATGCTCGCCTGTCGGGGGCGTTAAAAGCCAAAGAAGCCGCCGAACGTGCGCAGCGCGAGGCGTTGGTCGCGCGAGAGTATGCAGCGGTCCGCAGTAGAATCCAGAAATCGCAGCAACAGGTCAAACGCCGCGCTCGCGAGTTAGAAGCCAAGGCCGACCAAATGCAAGCGCAAGCCGACTCACTGCGTTCGCATTACCAAGAACTCAAAACGGCACGACAACGCGCCAATTCCGAACATAGAATCGCCGAACTCGATCAACGATTGGCCGAAATCCGTGCTGCCCAGGCTGATATCGAAGCGCAAGCTGAAGAACTCTACGACGCAGCCGCCGAAGCGGAAGCCGAAATCGAAGAACTCGGCGACGAGATGGACGAACTCGCCGACGGCTAATGCGCAACGCCGCGTAGGCGGCGAATTTCTTGTGCGTTCAATGATGATGCAGGCCGTACACATACCGTGAACGGCCTGCGGCATTCCTGTTGCGCGTGTTTTTTTGTTCGACACGTAATTGCAATGCGGCACTCAGAATTGCATCACTTTTTCTTCGAACCGCAGCGAGTTAACAAGCGTAATTCAACCAGCGAATTCGCTGGGGTGCATCTGCACCGCCACTTGTAAAGATAATCTCGCGTGAAGGCGTGTTCGGTTCTACGGGATCAACACAACAAAACGCCACGTAATCCGATCACTTTCTAACTTACATCGGGATTCGATCATGACTGTGATACTTCGCCGTATCGGCCTGCCGTTGATCGTCGTCGTTGGATTGCTTTGTCCGATGACTTACGCCGACGACGCGCCCCCCGCGTCGATCAAGGTCGCCAACGGCCTACTCAATCGCAAGCTTTACGATTTAGCCGAAGCGGAGTATCGACGCGTGTTGACGACCGACCCGAAAGACGAGCGGCGGCAGCAAGCGCAGTACGGTCTAGCCGTCGCGCTCATGCGTCAGGAGAAACTTGCTCCGGCGACCGAGCTGTTGGCAGAATTAATCGACGCGGACGAATTCGAATTCACCGCCGATGTCGCCATCATGTTCGCGCAGTGCAAACTGGCCGCTGCCGAATACACGGCAGCCGCGCAGATCATCGCCGACCATCGCGAGGCGTTTGCCGATCATCCGCTCGCCGACGACGCGGCCGCATTGGGGATCGAAGCACTTTATCGAGCGGGTCACCTCGAAGCATGTGCCGAAAACGCCGACGCATTCATGGCGCGTTACGTTCAATCGCCGTCGGCAGGTTTGGTTTGCGCCTTTGCCGGGATGGCGAAAGCCAACTTGGGTAAGGATCGCGCGGCCATTAAATGGCTCAACAACGCGCTGCGTTTTGACGTACCCGCATCTCACGTGGCACACGTTCGCCTAACACTGGCCGAAGCGTTAGCGCGGCAGGGGCAGACCGACGAGGCACGCGCGGCGTTTGGCGAACTCGTCGATGCCGCCCCACCGCTCGCCGCCCGCGCTCAGCAGGGTTTGGCTTTACTCGCATGGCAAACCGAGGATTTGGCAAGCGCACTGCACGCCATCAACCTCGCATTGAAGCACCCCGACGCCATCGATCGCGACTTTGCTTTGCAACTGCGCGGCCGCATCAATTTTCAACGCAACGCTTTTGCCGACGCGTTGAGCGACTTTGAAACGCTCTACGACGACGAAGTTAGTCGCAGCGCGAGCGATGCCTACTGGCTCGCAAAAACGTTGGTACGGCTCGATCGTAATGACCGCGCCGTTGATGTTCTCAACGACGCCGTCGAACAGTATTCGGATAGCGACCTCATCGGCGACCTACGGTTCGAACGCGCCGTAGCGTTGGTGCGACTCGATCGCTTCGACGAAGCGCTTCCATCGCTAAAGGTCGTGCTAGCCAAGCACGAAGAGGCCAAGTTCATCCCCGAAGCGTTGAGACTGTGTGCAATCGTGACGCACCGTTTATCGCAATTTCAAACCAGCAGCGACTACATTGCCCAGTGGCAAGCGCGCACCAAGACCGATTCAGACGCATTTCCCGCCGATCTGATTTTCATTCAAGCCGAGAACGCGTTCTTGACCGACGAATTCACCGATGCGATCACCGGCTATCACAACTTCCTATCGACGCATGAAACGGACGATCGCGCGACCGCCGCGCGACGGCGCTTGGGCTTGGCCCACTATCGAATGCAACAATACGAACCCGCACTCGGCGCGTTAACTAAACTAGCCAACGCCGACCATACGCCCGCGTCGATCTACGCCGTCGGTGATATCCACTTCGCCCAGCGCGATTGGCAAAACGCCCAAACTTGGCTCGCACGCTTTGTCGCCGGCAAACCAAAGACAGGTATCGACGACGGACTGATCAAACTCGGCCTCGCGCAGATGCGGCTTTCCGAGTTTGATTCTGCAATCGAACGGTTTAACGCTCTATTGGAGCGCGACGCGGATAGCCCGCACGCGCCGCAGGCCATGTTCGAGCGCGGTCAATGCCTACTCGCTCTAGAGCGCTTCGAAGATGCCGCTCGGTCGTTCGAAAGCGTGCTGAAGAATCGCAACGCCAAGCGCCTGCACGATCCCGCGCGCGACCATCTCGCCGCGCTCGGTCTCAAACTCGGTAAACCGGAATTGGCCGCGCGATACTATGCCGAAGCGGCGGAATCGTCCGACGACCTCAACCAACGCGCCGCCGCCGTTTGCCGTCAATCCGATTCACTATTGCAGGCACAGCAATACGCCGACGCCGCCAAGGCGATCCGGACGTTTCTAAAGGCCATTGATGACGATACACATAAGCTGCCCGCGGCAACGCTCGGTCACTTGTATGCCAATCGCGTAATCGCACTGGCCCGCGCAGAGCGATACCAACAAGCCGCTGATGCCTTTGTAAAACTTAATATCGAATCTATCGACGGTGACTTGCGGACGACTGCGTTATTTGACTTCGCCTATTGCCTGCGCAAACTCGAAGACAACGAACGAGCGACCCGTGTATTTCAGCAGATCGTCGAAACAGCAGCGGCCAATCCGTTAAAGTATCACGCGCTCATGGCATTGGCAGAGCTTGCCGCTCAAAACAAGGACAACAAGCGGTCGCTGTCCTATCTCGATCAACTCGTCGCTGCGAACGAATCCAAGAAACTTTCGCCGGATTTGGCGTTTGATCGAGCGCTGTATCAGAAGAGTCGTGCACACTTTGAGTTGCAGCAATTCGCCCCTGCCAGTCGAACGCTCCAAACACTGTTGCAACAGTTTCCCAATAGTTCGTACGCCAGCGCGGCACAATACCTTGCAGGTGAATCCGCGTATGCAATGCAACAATGGGAGGCAGCGGCTGCGCATTTCGATGTCGCACTGACTGCAAAACCTAATGGCGAATATGCAAGCACGGCACGCCTGCGCTTGGCCGATTGTCACCTAAACCTGCAACGCTGGCCCGATGCCGCGCAACATTTCACGGCGTTCCTTTCCGATCATTCCGAACATCCGTTGACGTATCAGGCTCGCTTCGGATTGGCGTGGTCTTTAGAGAATCAGGGCAGGACCGACGACGCGCTCAAACACTATCGAGAAGTCACGAAAGCACACCAAGGCCCGACGGCCGCTCGCGCACAGTTTCAAATCGGGCAATGCCTGTTCGCGCAACAGCAGTACGAAGCCGCCGTTGGCGAGTTGCTAAAGACGGACATTCTCTATGCCTATCCGGAATGGAGCGCCGCAGCGTTGTTTGAAGCGGGTCGCTGTCTCGAGCGCCTGCAACGCGTCGGTGCCGCGCGCGAACAATTCGCCGCCGTAACACAACGCTTTGCCGAATCCAAATGGGCCGCACCCGCGCAAGAACGATTGACTGCGTTAGCTCAGCGACGCATTCCCGGCGGCTGATTAGAAAACAGCTATCAAGCGGATGGACCTCGCGCGACTAACAAAAATCGCGACGCAACCAAACGCCTCACTGCGGCAACCATACAGTCGCACGTTAAAAGGAACTCTGCACCATGTTTAACGATCTATTCATCACATCCATGTTGGCACAGGCAAATGACGCCGCCGGTTCCGACGTTGCGATCAACACGATTTGGGATTTCGTCGTCAAAGGCGGCCCGATGATGATTCCGATATTCATCTGCTCGCTGTTTGCGCTCGGCGTCTTCGTCGAACGCGTTAGCAGCCTCAGCAAGTCGACGATTATCCCGCCCGATTTTCTCGACGGCCTTCATAACATCATGCGCAGCCCCACGCGCGATCGCACTGCGGCATTGGCGTATTGTCACGATACAAAGTCACCACTCGGCCCCATCCTCGCCGCAGGTATTAAACGGCTCGACGCCACGCCCGAACTCATGGAAAAGCACGTGCAAGACGCCGGTGAAAGATCGCTGCTAACGCTGCGCAAGAACGTGCGCGTGCTCACCGTCATCGCGTCGATCTGCCCGCTACTGGGGCTGCTCGGAACCATCTTCGGCATGATCGATGCGTTTCAAACCGTGGCCATCTCCGGTGAAGCGCTGGGCAAGACTGAGTTGCTCGCCGAGGGCATTTACGAAGCCATGATTACAACGGCCGCCGGACTGTTGGTCGCGATCCCTGTACTGATCGGCTATCACTACTTGACCGCACGCATCGACGGCCTCGTTACCGAGATGGATCGGCTAACTGTCGAATTCTTAGACGAGCACGCTTATCAACAAGCAATGCCCGCTACTTCTGCTCGCGTGAATAACGCCAATACTTCGGTTCCCTATACTCCGGCGTCGGACGGCGGCAATGGTCACAGCACGATGACTGTCGGCAGCGCGACCGAGCTCAGCGGAGGTGCGTAATGCTCATTAAACGCGCCGACGCAAGCGCATCACCATCGATCGAACTGACACCGATGATCGATATGGTCTTTCTATTGCTGATCTTTTTTCTGGTTGCCACAACGTTTCAGGAAGAAGAGCGCGAACTGCAAATCGCCTTACCGCAAGCGGCGGCGGCCGGCCCGATCTCAGGTGCGATGCGCGAGATCATCATCAACGTTACCGCCGATGGTACGATGATCGTCGGTGGCCAACCGCACGACGCCACACAGCTCTCGTCGCTGATTGACGACGCGCTAAAGGACAACCCCGAACAGAAGATTACGATTCGCGGCGATCGTCAGGCACGATACGAACACATCGTACAACCATTGGATATCTGTAAGCAGGCAGGCATTCAGGAACCCTATCTCGATACCGTCTTAGTAGGTGCCGGCGGATGACGAAGCGCGGTTGGCGATGGTTGGTAATCGTGATCGTCGTGCTGTTGATCGGCGGCGGCGGCGCGTTGGCATGGCGCGTTTGGCCGCGCGAACGCAGCTACATCACCGATGCGCGCAACATTCGCCGCCCCATCGACGCGGTACAGGTACGAGACATCCTTTGGGATGAGCCAACCGACGCCGACGCATTGTTGAAGCTCACCAACGGCGCAACCGATTACGCGTCTGATGCCGATCGACAGGTGCTGGTTTACGTGGACGGCACTGGAATCGATGCCAACATCTACGAACGACGACGCGTTGGCGAACAATGGAGCCGACCCGTACCGCTGGACAACCTCAATAGCGCGCACATCGAACGCGACGTAGCCCTTGCACCTGATGGCCAAACGCTGCTGTTCGCATCCGATCGCCCCGGTGTCAAAGGCGGCTTTGACTTATTCTTTAGTCGCCGCGACGGCGACGGATGGCGCCAACCAGAGCTGCTTGCGCACGCAAACTCTGACGACGACGATCTAGGCCCCACGCTGGCCATAAACAACACGCTCTACTTCTCCTCGAATCGAAGTCACGCTGTTGTATTCGATCCAGATCAAACTGGTGGCGAAGGCACATCACGAGTCGAATCAGATGGCGACCATTCCGCATCACCACCGACCTTCGACTTGTTCGTCACCACCCTGAAATCAACGGCACCGCCCACTGCGATACACATTGCTAACACAGCTGCCGCCGAACTCGGCCCTTGCCTCAGCCCTGTAGGTGATTTTCTTTACTTTGCCTCTAACCGCGATACGGGCATGGGCGGATTCGACATCTATCGTCTACGCATTCTCATCGATGGATTCGGTACAGTTGAACCGCTGGATGACACGATCAACAGCAAACGCGATGAACTCGATCCCTATCTCGGGCTTGCCGGTTTCGAACTGACGTATCGGTCGCTTGAACAAGGCAACAACGGCTCAGCGCTATATCGCGCCGTATCGCGCGAAGTGTTTCGAGATGTTACCCTTGAGCGCGGCACAGTAGATTGGGCGGCGCTTTGGCGACAAATCGGGCCGAATCTGTTGTGGGCCGCGTTTGCATTGCTCCTATCGCTTCTATTTCTCGCGTTGATCCGCGATTTTCGCGACCGACAAGTCAGCCTGCTCGCGCGCTGTTTGGCACTGTCGCTATTCGTGCATTTGCTGTTGATGTTGGCATTCAATTTGTTGAAGGTAACTACCACGCTTGCATCGTCGCTCGGCAAGAGCAGTGGGATGCACGTCACGCTCACGTCCACGGCCAACGCGGGGGAGATCGGCCAGCAAGTGCGCGGTGCATTCGTCGAGACACCTACGTTTGCGTTCGAGATGCCCACAGAAGCGGCGCCACCGTTGGCCCAAGCCGAAGTTGTGCTTCCAGAACGGAGCGAGTTCGCCCCGACTGAATCGACCTCGTCGCCGAGTGAGTCGCAACAAATCGCTACGAATTTCGAGGTGCATACCACCGACATATCTGCTGACGTTGCATCCAGTCAGCAAGCACCGAGCCACCCGGCAATGTCGCTACCACCGTCGGCTACCCCAAATGCAATAGCCACCGAGATTCAAACACCGGCTGCCCAGCCGGCAGCCAACACAACTGAAGTAACGTTGAAACCAATGACCGAAGCGGTTGCTAGCAATGCTACTCCAACGCCGTCACTCACGATCAACACCACCAATGTCGAAACAGCCATATCGCAAATCGAACCTGCATCTTCTTCAGCCGTTTCGGAGCGCACGTCAACCGATCGGTCGCCGATTCAGCCCGTCGAGATTACCAGCCAAACTGCGGCGGGCGTCACCCCACCGTCGGCATCAACGTTGCCAATCATTGCAAGCGATTTACCCGCGTCGCCGTTGCTCGCAACAACCGACATCACGATGCCTGCCAGCGCATCCATCGGCGCGCCGCCAGAAAGCGAAGCCGTTGCGCCAGTCAACCTTGCCAGTGCAATTGAACATGACCTCGCATTGCCCGCCATGACAACAGCGAGTACGTCCGAATGGAAACTAGTTGAATCCGAGATCAATAGCGGTGCCGCCGAAATAGGCGAAACCGAAACGACTGACGTATCACCGCTAACACCGAATGACAACAATGCTTCTGTGGCACTTGCAATGCCAGCAACCAACAACATGTCGACACCGTTTGCAGCAAGTCCGTTTAAGCTCACCGACGTCGAATTACCGGGTGCGACATCGAAGCAGGATGCCGCCAATACCAATGACGAGCCCGCGCTTGCAGTCGCCGACACGACCATTCCCGATGCACCGAGCGCACTCCCTGCATTGTCGGCGGTGTTGATCGAACCGAACGATGGCTCGACGCAACTGAAAGATATCGAACCCGGCGCCGACGGTAGCTGGGTAACAAACAACGCCACTCCCACAGATTCAAATCTGCCCGTTGTCGATTCTCCAATCGTTGACACCGAACTAAACAGACCGACATCCGCAGCCGCTCTCCCTTCGGCAGCAATGGCGTTGGCATTAAACATGCCCAACGACGCAACGGATAAACAAGCAACCCTCAATGGCCTTGGGCGAATCGTCGGTCGCGTCGTCAATGCCGATGATGGCAGTGGCATGGCAAACTCGCAAGTTCGTTTGACATTACCCGAAGACGCTTCCGTCATCGTTGAAGCAGACGAAACCGGCGGTTACGCGCTCGACGTGCCCGCGGGCGTGCCGGAGCATTTCGCGCTCAGCGCCAGCGCCGAAGGTTTCGTGCCCGAGTCCGTCAACATCCCGCTGCGGCGCGTGCAAGGAGAAACGTTGACCGTCAACTTTGCGCTATCGCGTGTGACCGAATTGGTGATCGCACTGGAAGACGAGCCAGATGTTCACCATTTGGGCAACGACCGGTTTGAAGGTCGAATCAACAGCCAATTCCAAAAGCGCTCGGAAGGTCGCACCTACCGTGCGAGTTTCGAGATCAAACGTTCGCAATTGCCGCCGAATTTTTCGCGTGCTCAGATCGTGATGTTGGTCAAAGGCGTACAGTGCCCGCATCAGGTGCGCATCAACTCGCGCCTCGTGGACGATTGGCTTTCATCTTCCCCGCGCGACGGCAGCTTTGGTGAGTATCGCGCTTCGTTCTCGCCCGATTGGCTGGTCGAAGGCACGAACCGCTTTAAGATTCGCGCACGCAGCTGCGGCGGCGACTTGGATGACTTTGAGTTTGTAAACGTTCAGATTCGGTTGCTACCGTAAAGTGCGGCGAACCTTCTAATAATTGATCTCTACTACTGCACCGTTGGCAAAGATTTAAAGCGTAGGGTGCGACCCTCGCCCAGTATATTTCACATCTTTATTCGATCCGGATGTTAGCAATTGACGGCGTCTTGAATAACTATTTACGCGGAGACGCGTTTGCTTGAATGCTCCTTTCGCCGAGCTGTGGTTCGGTTGGATAGATTCGGTGCACGCGACCAGCGCGAGTGCCAGAGGGCTTTACTAGCAAGCGAAAAACAGACGTAGCGTTTAAATGTGATGCGCGGACTCTAGCATCTCCATTACTATCTGATGAATCGCTACCATGCAGTTTCAACACGGCGCTAAACATGTTTAAAAAAAGACCGCCGCTTTCGAAAGTTCGAAAGCGACGGTCGCTCTACTCAATGATTATGAAATTGAATCGTACGCGAACAATAGGTCTAACCGCCGCACGGACTCGATTCACATGTCGTGCCGTCACCTTGGTACTGTATCCCGCCACCGACGCATTCTGCCGCAGGAACTACGCCGATGCATAGATTGATCGGGACGATACAACATGCGCCCTCAGAACAGGGTTCAGCCGTCAGCGTCTCCAGGCTTTCACCGCTCTGCTGCATGTCGGGGTTGATCACGACCACGGCCCAATTGCCCGCTGCGGCCCCCGTTAGGTCGAAGTCAACCGTTATCATCGTGTCGCTCGCGACAACAGCATTTACACCGGCGATATCCGACTCGCCAGCCATGACGAGGATTGCCGTTGCACCTTCGAAGAAATCGGTTCCGGTTATCGTGACTGAAACGACCGTTCCGGTACATGCAGCAACGGGGTTCTCATCGAACATCGCCTGCGACACCACGGGTGCGGGGAACGTGGGACAACCTCCGGCACATGTCGTGCCGTCGCCTTGGAATTCACCGCCAACACAATCGACTTCGAGCACTTCGGCACAGCCGCCTGCATAGTAGCAGCATGCGCCGGGTGCCGGGCACATCAGATCGTCACAGCAACTGTAATGACCTTGATAGGTACCGACGCAATCGATTTGTTCGACTTCAACGCAGAGCCCGAACTCGTCGCAACAAGCACCCGTGACGGGTTCGCCGAACATCGCACTGAGAAAGAACTCGATGTCTTTACCGTCGGCAGCGCCGTCGCTGTTCATATCGCACTTCTCGAACACCGCTTCGGTTGCCATCTCCCGTTAGAGCAATGTGGTCGTGAAGCACGGAATGTCGTCGATATCGACCAACCCGTCGAAGTCGCTGTCGGACTGACCGAGGTTGAATTCGCCCGGGCAGTTGTCCATCGCGTCGCAATGGGTGTCGCCATCACCATCGTTCAATGGGTCGTTCGGACATTCATCGCACGCGTCGGGAATTTGGTCGCCATCGGTATCGATGGTCTGACTGGGATTGGAATTGATCGGACAGGTATCGCAAACGTCGCCGAACCCGTCGCCATCAAAATCCGCTTGGTCGAAATTCGGTACCTTCGGACAATTGTCGGGTGCCGAATCCAACACGCCGTCGAGGTCACAGTCGTTCTCGGCACACGGCAGTGCCGCAAGGTGGCCGATCACAAAGATCTCAAAATCGAGCGTCTGCTCGTCGAGGATCAACGCTTCACCAGCACCTCCGAACGTGCTTACGCGTCGGACATTTCCGTTAAAGGTGAAGAAATCCGGATTAAAGAGTTCCGACCAGTACACAAACCCGTCTGCAACGGCAATACCATGTGGTGCCGCCGGACTCGTCGATATGACGGTCACAATGTCCGTGCGCGTCGTTGATGTTTGCCCCATCGGGATATCCATGCCTGCGCTGCGCACCGCCATGCCGAATCCGTCGGTCCAGTACATCATTCCGGCATCGACATCTAATGCGATTCCGACGGGCTCGGTTGTGCCGGCGGCGACGAGTTCTTCGATGTTCATCCCGTCAAAATCAGAGCGTTGAATCGTTCCGAGAGCAGGGTTGGCCGAATAGATTTGTTGATTCACGGAATCGACGGCGAGACCATCCGGGTCTTGAATACCCGATGAAATCAACGTGACGATATCGCTTCGCGTGGAGGGTGTGTCCCCCATCGGAATTTCCATGCCGGCACTGTGGATCGTGTCGGTATCGGCATCCGTCCAAAACATCGTGGCCGACTGCGGATCGAGGCCGAGCGACGTTGGAAACGTCGTAAGATCGGCAATCAACTCTTCGACGTTGGTGCCATCCAGATCCGCTCTCATAATGGAGCTTCCGCTTCCGGCGCTGTAGATCCAATAGAGTTTGCCGGCGTCAACATCGATCGCGACGCCAGTGGTACCGCCCAGCTCGTTGCTAATGAGGTTGACGACATCTGTGCGGTTGGTTGCCGATTGCCCCATCGGGAGTTCCAAACCGGAACGCACGACTTGCCCGCTCACACCCCAGTAAAGCGTATCGAACACACCCTGCGCGTGGGCCGACGTCGCACTCAAACATGCGATCAGCGTCAACGCGCCGACATGCATATATGCCGACCGAAGCTTGATTCCCATTCGTCCCATTTGATCCTTATCGATCCGTTTCATCTCTTCCTCCTGCATCCCCACTTTACATGTTGACTCGCGTGGATTCACAATTCACCAAAACGCAAGGCATGTCGTAATCGCGGAACACGGTTTCGTTACTCAGAACGAGCCAATGCCCGTCTGATAATCCCCATTTATCACTCGACTATTCGGACGCAACAGTTGCTCGTCGAACGGTCGAACTCGTTATGAAACTGCGCACATTCCCCGCACCCACAAACCAACGGGTTTGGGAAATGAAACAGTTATGCGAATCGCGATACTTTCCGAGGTTTAATCCATGCGGAGTTGCACGGCGTCCCGGAAATCCCCCACTCGAACCTGACTGTTTGCACCGCGATCCAACCGCGGAAAACTGAAGCCTGCACACCGAAGACGTTGGTACGTGTCGTTTACGTCTAAGGCAGTATCAACTCAACGAATACCTGAATATCCAGTCCGTCGACGAATCCATCGTCGTTCACATCGGAACGGTCGATTCCGCCTGGCGGAATCGTGTCAAAGCCGAGCAGCGCATTTACGAAACACGGCAAGTCGTTGATGTCGGTGTTGCCGGAATCATCGCAGTCGCCAATCGTTTCGGTTACCGCCGAAGCCGAGGCGATCGCGATACCGGTTACCTGCGGAACGCCAGTTACGACGTCTTCAATACCGGAACCATCTAAGGCGGCGCGACGAATGACATCCGCATCCGTCTCACTCCAATACAACATGTCATTCGCAAGATCGAGCGCTACCGCAAGTGGCGACGGTTGACTTGTCACCAATACTTCCAGTCCGGTACCGCCGTAGCTGACGCGTCGAATATCCTGCGTCACGACGTCGGCCCAATACACCCATCCCGCCTCGGTATCGAGAGCGATGGAGTAGGGAAAGGTAACGCCCGCATCTGCAACGAGTTCGATACCGCTCCCGTTCAGATTCGAACGAAAGATCGATCGGTGGGTTGAGTCCGCCCAATAGATTTTGCCTGCGACCGGATCAACGGCGACGTCTCGTGCAGAGGGTGCAAACGTGGATCCAACGATGATTTCCGAACTCGTACCGTCCAAGTTGGATCGATGAATACCACGCACCTGCGACGCGTGAACGTCGGACCAGTACACCTTGCCGTTGATGTTGTCGATGGCGATGCCGGTGGGTGAACCGACACCGCTTGTGATCACCGACTGAGTCGTGCCGAGGCCGTCGGTACGAATTCTCTGAATTCGACCGATACCCGAATCGACCCAATAGATGTATCCATTCGTCACATCCACTGCAGCATCTTGAACGCTACTGCTTGATGCCAGGGATCGAATCACCTGTTCGCATTGATCGGCAAAGCCGTACCCGCGAATCTCATCGTCAAATCCATCACTCCAAAGCAGATTCGTCGTACACGGATCGCACGCATCGCCGAACGAATCGCCATCGGCATTTGCCTGCATAGGATTGAAGAGATTGACGCAGTTGTCGTCGGGATCGAAGACACCATCTTCGTCGCTGTCTTCGCAGAGGTTGCCGATGCCGTCACCGTCGGAATCATTCTGTGTTGGATTCCAGACATCCGGACAATTGTCGCACGCATCGCCAAGACCATCGCCGTCTGTGTCCGCCTGATCGAAATTCGGAACGTTTACGCAGTTATCCACCACGTCGAGAATGCCATCCGAGTCACCCGAGTCGTCGCAGAAATCACCGATGCCGTCTGAATCCGCGTCGGCCTGATGTGGATTCACCATGGTCGGGCATTTGTCGCAATCATCGGGCAACAAATCCTCGTCTGCATCCGCACCATCCGGTGCACCCGGACAACGATCGCATGCGTCGCCGACATCATCGCCGTCGGTATCCATCTGATCTTCGTTTGGAAAGTTCGGACAGTTGTCGATCTCTACAAGTATGCCGTCTCCATCGAGATCGTCTTCCGGAAAGTCGCAGCGAAACTGACTCACGATCTGAAAATCCGGATCACTCGAAAAGGAAAGATCGACGCTAAGAAACGCGATGTCGCCGGACGCGGCAACGGCCACGTCAACGCCTTCATCCGAGTCCATGACCACCTGCGTCCAGCCGTAGGAGCCATCGCTTTTTAATGCCGTGAGAAACGCGGACGATACTGCACCGCTGTTAAAGAAATCGTCACTAATCACATCAAAGTACACCGGCCCGCTAAAGGTACCGGCCAACATCACATTACCAGTGTCGGGGTCGATCGCGATTGCGCGAACGTGCTCGTCTTCATCAAACTCGGCAGCAAATCCCCACGTCCAAATCACGGCCCCATCGACCGGACTCAGCTTTGCCGCATACCCCTCATTCATGAGCGAACCGGCGACGATTATCTCACCCGTAACGGGATCGACTGCTACATCGTTTACATGCAAGCCGGGCTTGTCATACGTCCAGATGGTTTGCCCTGCGTTATCGAGCCGTTTGGCCCCGGCATTACCCAGCGCCACGTAGATGTCACCGGCGTCGGTTACGGCTATTCCTTCAACGAAATCAACGTGGTTACCGACTAAGACGGGTCAGCTACCAAGAGGGTCGGTGCCGTCAGAATTGAATTTATTTAGCGAACCGTCATCGAGGCCAACGAAAACGCTTCCATCGACAGGATCGATCGCAAGCGACGTGGCCGTTTCGTTTGGAGGGCCACCGATGCTTTGCGCCCATATCGGCTGCCCGAACGCGCTATCCAATTTCACTACGTAAGCGTCGGATTCACCATCGGCAATGAGTCCTGCCGCAAGAAACCGTCGAAACCCACCGACCACAACAACATGTCCATCGGGCCCAACGGCAACCGCCGTGGCCGAATCGACCTCATCCAGCCCGTCTGTATAGGTCCAACCGTAACTTTCGTCTGATTCCAACCGAGTCGCGTACAAATCATCGGCTTCATCGACGTTAGACGCCACGGGCGAGATAAGCTGAACGCCGCCCGTAGGGTCAAAGTCGGTTCCGTGATCGAACCCGCCTACGATATAGATCTCGCCCGACAGCCCGATCGCCAAGCTCGCTGGCTTTGCCCATTGAGTCTCAGTGGTCCAATCGAGAAATGGATAGGTGCAGTCGGCAAATGCGGGTGCCACACGAATCGCTAACAACACCGTGGCAGCGACTAAAGCAAATCGCTTAGCCGCGACACACTTGGAATTGCTGCGCGCACCGCGATGGCAACCGCGTAAAAGTTGTCGGAACCCCGTCAACATCATGATGGATCATCTGCTTTCGCTGTTCGGTGAAAGGTTAGCGAATCTTCCATTTCGTCTTCGCTGTATTCTTCACTGCGTGGATTTGCGGCGTGAAAGGCTTTCAAGTCTGAGACCAACATATTGTGGCCCACTGCCCCCGCTTGCCACTGCTTGTCCGAATACTCAATCGGAGCAGGTGCACGCCAAGCCGCAGACTCGCCACAACTGGGGCACTGAATCGCGTCGGCACCGTCGCCGCTCGCCCGCAACGCTTCGATATATTCATCGGCCGGCATTTGGATGCGCTTACCGCAGTTCGAGCAATCAACCTGAAGCGTCGCCCCCTGCGCGGCCGAGGCCAACTCATCAGAAATTCGACCGTCAGCACTCGAATTACCAAAGTACGCTACGAGACCGGCCGTAACGAAGAGCGCCAAAGCGACCACAACCTTCACTCGCGTACGTCGATTTGAATTCTCATGCCCGGCATTACTGTTGCTTTATACGCTCACAAATATCTCCTTGCGAATTGCGTCCGCGTGCCCCGAATCGTTAGGCTGTTAGCTATCACTGCCTGCCCGCAGATGCTTCGCGGGGAAACTGTCGTATTGCCAATCCTTTGAACGCCAGTAGTACTGCCAGTATGTGTTGTTCCCACCTTGAAATCAGACGGGCGATACATCGTGCCTTCCTTAACGCACGTTATTGTTGCTGCATGGCCATCTGCAAACACGACGTTGAACCGACCGATTTTCCCGTGCGAACCGCGAACGTTCATCGGCGAGGTTCCAAAACCGCCGTGCCCTTCGGCTTCACCGCCGCTACCGATCTCAACTGTCGAAGCCATGGCTTGCATGAAGCGCGTTTCCCAGAACAGCAACGCCTTCGCCGAATCGGCAAAGAGATTTTGCGGCCGGTTATACGCCCCGAAACGCCACCGCACTTCCTTGCGAGGCACCGAAACGGCATTGGTCGAGTTCTTCTGGGCCAAGTTCCACAAGTCACCCTGATAACTATTGCCCGTCGCCGCGAATACGGAATCCGTATAGATCGGGGCAGGTGGACCGTAGTCGATCGCATGCACCATGCCCTCGTCGCCCGGACATTTGAACATCGAGAAATCCTCGTTACCGGTAACGATCAGACCGAATGCCAAGCGATTCATGAACGGGCCTCGCGCCTCCTTCCAAGGTGGCGTCGCCGCATCACCGGGGCCCGCGCGGAACCATTGATGCTCTCCGTTACCACCACCCCAGTCGTAATCGCCGGGAGACACCCAATACGAACCGGATATCTCATGAGGCGTATGCAATCGCGATCGCGAGTCGTCGATCGCGTTCATCGAGGCGAACTTGCCTTGCTCGTGAAGGTTGGCGAGACACTTCACTCGGTGCCCTTCTTGCCGGGCAGCCGACAGCGATGGAAGCAGGATCGATATAAGAAGCAAAATAATCGCTATAACGACCATTAGCTCGATGAGTGTGAATCCGCGTTTTCGCATCGATATCCTCCTAGAAGTCGATGCAATCCCGTCGATCAGAAAGGTCCGATCGACCGAATCGCCGACAAAGTTGGCGGGAGCGATTTCTAGTATTACGAGATTGCAGCACCGCATCCTACTTTCTTTTTGGGGCTATTCCATCTGAGGGTTAGTGTTTGGTCGTTTTATACCAATATTTTAGCTGCTTTAATAGCCGCTGATGGCCTCCTCCATTGAAGCGCCATTCGCACTCCTTCAAGAACCAGTAAAAGTTCTCTGGCTTGATGCCAATAAAGCGACGCAGATGTCGCTTGGCCTAGTTACAAAAATTCTCGATCTCGTTGATATGGTTCTGTCGATCGGCGAATAACTTGGAGTGATTGATGCGCCGATGATGAAAATCAGACACGTCCAACGTATTGTAAGATCTGAACGTATCGGTGTAGACGATGCTGTCGGGCGTCACTTTTTCTTCGATGATCGGCAACAAAGTTTCAGTCTTGGCATTGGGCACGATGGCCGTAGAAACCTTGCCGCCACGCTTCAAGAGCCCGAGAACGGCCACTTTTCCAGCCGCACCTCTGCCACGCCGACCTTTGCGCGTGCCGCCGAAGTAGCTCTCGTCGGCCTCGATCTCGCCGGACAGTTCATAGCTTGGTTGCTTACTTGCTATCAATTGCCGTAGACGCATGAAGAAGCGCGTGGCCGTCTTCACATTCACACCCGTCACTTCGGCTGCGGCCCGCGCCGTCGATCCGACGACGAATAATTCGATCAACTTTCCGTGCGACTTGGGGCTTAACCGACTCCGACGTTCGTACATCCGTCCATCCTAAACGGTTGGCTTAGATGGTACAGCCCCTAGAAAAAAAACTGTCCGTGTCATCGCTCTCGTGTGTGTATCCACGATCGCAAGAGCCGCGTCTTGATTTCCCTACAACGATACGATCAAGCGCTTACGGAGATCTCCAAAGCACTCGCCCTCCCGCCCCATCGCTGGATCGATTGCCACTTCACGAGGGGGCTTGCGCTACTTCGGCTCGGCCGGATCGAAGAGGCCCGGCAGGAAATGCATAGGGCTCTGCTTCATGGCCCGTTCGATAGTGAGGTCGCACTGTATCTTGCTATGTGTCACGAGGTCGCCGGAGCGGATGCCGAAGCGCGTTCGATTTATGAAGGCGTTGTCTCGCGCGGTTCGGGACTCGGTCAAAAATTCGCCGCCGACTGGCTCGCGATTCTGCAATCGAAAAAGAACGACGCGAACTGGGAATTCGAGTTAGCGATCGAATTGAATGACAATCTGCTGAACGGTGTCGCCGGGATGTTTCGGAACGAAATCACGCCTGAAGCGTTGTTCGCATCGTGCACGGAAAAGGCGGCACTTACAAAGTCTCACTATTACGCGGGAAGGTACTATGACGCGATCGGGCAGCACGACGACGCGCTCAATTATTATCGACTGTGCTGGACCGAACGACATCGCGACTTGCCCGAGTCCGATTTTGCAAAGGCCATACTGTCGCAACGCGAGAAGGAAGTGGCGCAAGCCAAATAAGCGACACCGACGTTTTTATCGAACATGACGGTTCGAAACGTTGTCGTCATGGCCCATCGCGAAAAAGCCTCGTTTGAACATGCCCCTTATTAAGTCGCATATGCAATAATGGTCCACCATGGCGTGCTGCCAAAACTTTGCTAAAGTCCTAATCCGTACCGAATGAAGCACACCATAGCCACTCACGCTGCTTTTATGATGAATCCCACTGTGGCACATATGCCTACCGAATCATCGATCGACCACAACGGAAAGCTCTTATCGTTCTGCGAAGAGATCGGAGCGTTATTGCAGCGATACGGCGACCCGTCGCATCGGGTGGAATTGGCATTGTCGCTCGTCGCGCAACGGTTTGGTTATACGGGTCAGTTCTTCGCGACCAACACCGCGTTGATCGGCTCGATCTCGAATGGAAACGGCACGCCGCAGGTATTCCTTCGACGGTCCGAGCCCGGTGATATCGATCTCGGGAAACTGGCGGAGTTAGAACATATTGTTGACGAATTGGTCGCAGGCAACACGACGCTATCCGAGGCGCACGCGCAGATCATCGCGATCAATCACAACAAACGCCGATACACCCGCACTGTAGAAGCCGCGGCCTATCTCGTTGCATCCGCTGGCACGACGTGTTTCTTCGGTGGTGGAAAGAACGAAGTTCTCGTCGCAGCCGTCATCGGCCTTATCACGGGCTTGCTCTCCATGCTAAACCGGCTGCGCGCCGCGCGACTGTTAGAAATCGTCTCCGCTTTCGCAGCCGTTATCGTCGCAAATCTGTTCGCGTTGGTTATGTCGCCGCTTTCGATCAGCACGACGATACTCGGCGGCCTGATCGTGTTGTTTCCGGGTTTGACGTTAACGACGGCAATTGTGGAACTCGCAAACCGTCACTTGGTATCCGGTTCTGCGCGGTTGACTGGCGCCTTGATCACGTTTTTGTGCATGGCGTTGGGTGTCGTATTCGGAACGCAAACCATCAACTCGTTAATCGGCACGCCGACAGTTGTAGACCCCGTGCCGCTGGGCGTTATCGCGGAAGTGGTCGCATTGCTCGTTACACCGGTAGCGTTGATGGTTTTATTTAGAGGTGAATGGCGCGACCTTTTGTGGATGACGGTCTCCGCGTTTGTTGCTTATTCGTTGGTCCGCTTAGGTGTTCGGACCGTCGACCCGGCGATCGCCGCGTTTCTGGGCGCGGCGGCGACGGGCTTGTACGGTAATGCCTTTGCATTCTTCACGCGTCGGCCATCGTCGATCACGACGGTACCGAGTTTGATGATTTTGGTACCGGGAAGTCTCGGTTTCCGAAGCGTCACCCAACTGCTATCCGACGATATTGTGACGGGCGTTGAATCCGCATTTAACGTCGGGATCATCGCGACGGCAATCGTTGCGGGACTGTTGGTCGCCAACGCACTGTTTGCGCCGCATCGCCGATGACGGTTTGAGTTGCACGATGATCCGTTCGATGCAATGGATTGCTTTCGCAGGCTACACGTGGTTCGTCATTCGGAATTGATTCAACGACAACCAATGATCTCAGAAGATGATTCTTGATTTCGTATATTTCGGGTCGTCCTTAGCGAATTCGGAATCCTTAGCCGATAGCTTCCGATCGATTGGCGGCAGCCCAAAACAATACAAGTCCGCCCAGATACACCGACAAACCAGTTCCGCAGTGTCTGCAGCATCTAATTTGTCGTAAACGACGTCTCTGTGTTGGATGACGGCATTACGCGAAATGTATGGTTCCGCGGCAATCTGATCGATCGATCTCGACTCGCATATCGCTGCCGCAATTTCCGTCTGTCGGCAACTCAAGTCGAAGTATTGCGCGATCCCCGACCAGTTATTGATCACATATTTGCGATCTTGCATATTGAGCTGAATGACGCTGCTCTCAGCGATGTCGTTTCGACTCTCTGTCGACCGGGCGTCAAGATTTTGAATGATTTCGTTCATTCTTGATCGCTCCTAATCATCCAATTACGGTTAAGCATCACCGGCATTGCTCAACGTCTCCTGAACGCCCGCGCCGCACAGTCACCAAAAAAGCCCGCCCACCGCTCGAAGCGGCGGACGAGCCAATTGGGGTCACCCGCACCAGGTCGTGTGCAGGCGACGTTTCAGGGAATTAGAACTGGACGGTGTACCGCTATCGCCAATCGCTGTGAAACGCTAAGCGCGCAACCACCCGCGCCCTCTATGAGGGAGTAAACGTACAGACCACCGTCATTCAGTTGTTGAATTGCAGCTCGAACAAACCAAGTGGCACCGCTCATGCCAGCTTAAGTGCCTTGCGTAAGGTAATACGTGTTTGCCGATGGGATTCTTAAACGAATATCGAAGATTTTTTTGATTGCGTTGCCAATGGCGCGATAACTCAGCCTTAGGATGTTACCTGTCTCAGGTGATTACCTATCAGGCGAAATGATTGATCTGCTTGCGGAGCGAAAGATAAAGATGGTAGAGGTAACACGAAAGTTCGTGAGTTTGCTTTACCTTGGGCGTACAAACGGTTTTCGATGTCGATCCGACAGAGCTCCTAACTCAGGGCAAGTGGTTTCGCCTCCCGTCGGTAAATTAATGCAGCCATGCAGCCCCGGCGACCGAAAGCAGTTCATTCGAGCGCCGCGACTGCATATCACTCGGGCAACAATTACAAACGCAGCCCCGTGCTACCTGACCGATCGGGCTGAGTTGCTGACGCGAAGTACTGAGTACGCCTTCTTCTCCTCGCTTCTTGTGAGCCATTGAAAAAGCACCGATGGGATGGATCGAACTATCCCCCAAACCGACAACTAGATTTGCAGGGCATCCCCTCCAGTCCACCGGTCGATTGATCATCAATGATTTTCCAGCTAAACCGAGCCCAAATTCTCTTTGATTTTCAATCGGCCAAAACTCCGCCATCTCAAATACTTGCGTGCTCATGCATCGTTGACAGGCAAGATTAGTCCTGCCCAGCTTCCAGTCTCCTTGATTCGCGAACATCGTTTTGCAGTCCACGCACCATTTCTCGCAATTGTACGGAATCCATCGCGTCCAGATCACCGCGAATCGGCTCTGATTCCCAGCGCATCGGACGGGCAAACCGTTTCGCATGGAATGATGGATTGTTACCGTCAAAAGTAACTGGGAAGCGAAATGTTGCGGCAACGGGCCTGTGATCGCTCATGTTACCATCGTCCGGGATATCTCCACTGCGGACGATGATGGTTGACGTTCCGGCGAACGGGGCCGCTGCCTTCGAGACGAACACGAAGTCGAGCACACTATTGTAAGAAGGGCTCTTTTGCGTCTTTACAAGACTGTTGGGACGAACCCAAGTAAACTCATCGCCTTTGGTCATGTTGTCATAACCGAGGTCGTGATCGTTGTCTCCACCATCGACCTCCCAGTCGAAATTGTAGTCGCCAACAGCAATGACGGGGTGTTCTTGTTCTGCAACCCACTCGTTCAAGAGCGTCGCCTGTTCGTGTCGCCGATCGGCTCGACCGCGATAAAGGTGATTCACCATAAACATGAATTCCTGTCCGGTCGCTTTGTATCGAAAGCGCGCAACGAGAGCAGAACGAACCCTACGACTCCCGTCCACTCGCGGATTGATCCGATGAAGTTCGAAGTCGTCGATGTAATCCAGCTCTTCGGAGTTGTAGACAATCATCAAACGGTCGCTTCGACCTGTTGAGCCGAGGATCTGATCAAAATCGGCTCCTTCACCGTCGCCAGCTGCTTGCTCCAATAGATCTGCCCAATCCTTGTCTACTTCCGAGAAGCCCCAGATGTCAACATTTTCGAACGCTTCAATCTCATCAACCAAGTAATCGATGTCTGCATCGCCTGATTCGAGGTTGTAACTCATAACATTCAATGCCCCCGGTCCGGTGAGGGCGTCGTAGTCTGCACCACCGAGTCTTCCTGAGCGGAAGGTCGCTCCGCTAAGATCGGCGTCGTTGACTGGACGAAGTTCACTCCAGATTGGGCGCGCGACCAAGCCGGAGTGTACATGCTCGTTATCTGTGTAAGTGTGAGAGAACGAGGGATCGTCGATCAGCAAGTCTGTACAAGCAGACCCATCAATCGGGGCAACTGGGGGAGCCTTGATAAGGTCCATCGCAGCTCTTACGGTCGAACTTTGAAAACCGTGGTGGCTAAGGTTGGCGATCTCCTGCAACTCAGTTGGGTTTGTCTTTGCAAGGTAATCAACTACTTCCGCTGCAAAATCTTGTCCGGGATCTGGCAGTGCTTGGTTTGGCGTTTCGATCCACGCTGTCGCTTTGGTCGGTTGGGCCTTTGCCCAGCTCGTCATCACTCGCTCATATAGTGGGTGGGTACTTCCCGAGCCAGAACCAGTTGGCATGAGCATTTGCTCAAGCTCCAACGCTGCTCGCCCAGCTGCGACGCCATCCTTGGAAGACCATCCGATGATAAGGTTCTGAGCGGCGATCTGCTCTTCCCGCATCTCCAGGTAGTTGCCTTTCTCGTCTTTCAGCAGTTGCCACGCCGCTTCAAGTTCGATGGGCTTGGCGTCTGCGGCAAGTCGACCAAGCGTCTCGATACGACTGAGGCGAACTTCATTCTCTTTGGCGGAGCCGACAAGATCCTTCAACTCGTTGAGCAAAGCGGAGTCGGCGACTTGCTGTTGTTGTTGCCGCCTGATTTCGGATGGAGGCAGATACCCGACCTTAACGTCGGCAGTCTCCCCATTAAGGCTGATATCAGTGATCGAAAGCCGCGTCGAACCGGAGCTCGGCACCGTAAATGGCGTAAACTCATCACCTGCCTCAAAGAAGTCGGACGCAGTTGCGATCGCCTGATTGCCGAAGTCGCCAGCACTCCCTTTCCGAATCAACCTGATCAGTTTTTTTATCGAATCCGAGTTATTGAACTTGAAGCCGGTTCCCGCGGAATTGGGTGTACCATCAACTCGCCAAAGCAGCATGCCGTTCGTCGGGATCTTGTTGACTCCTCCATCGTTGCCGGTCTTTCGTCGGTACTCGAGGATATACATATCCGTTCCCGGCGAGGTGCTCGTCGGGTCGAGTCCGGGGAACAGGGCAAGTGCTTTTGTCCCGTTCTGCTGTTCTGAAGAAGCGACTAACGTTTGGGATGCTGGGACTCCAGACTCGATAACCTTGGGCTCTACCCAATCGAGGAGCCATCGACTGAACGCGTTATGGTTCCCCCAGTTGCCGTCCATGATATCAAGGCGTCCCAAGCCACCGTCGGGGCCTTTGCGACGATGAGGCGGTAAACTGGCGTCATAGTCGTAATAGTCTGGCAGACCGAGTGCATGCCCCGTTTCGTGGATCAAGGTCTGAGGGTCGAAGTCGTTGTTACCGGGGCCGCGCGTATCAACGAACTGGAACACAAACTGATTCAATTCCTTGCCATCGTAGGTCTTGGTGAAGGAGGTAAGCTGAAAGCTCCACTGATAAGCCCACCAAAATGACGCCCACGAACCCTTCGGGCCGGCGTAGAGAATCGTGAGGTTGTCGATGTCTCCGTCGTTGTCGTTGTCATATTGTGCAAAGTCATGGCCATCGGCTTCAAATTGGTCGAGCGCAGTGGTGGCGAGTTTGTAGAGCGCCTGCTGGTTTCGGATGAACTTGAGCATTTCAACGTCTCTATTAGTCATCCGCGGAGTCCGCACGACCGGTTCGGGCTCATACTCCTCGCGATCCTTATCGAAGTGGTACCAACCAAGGACACTTCCGCCGAGCCTCAACCGACCTTCGGACGCCCGAATGTAGTAGGCTAGAACACTCTCAAACGGCGAGTAGAGCGTGGTTCTCGTTTCATTCGGATCCTCGTAGATGCTTCGCGCAAAGGCCGCCGGGTCCATTCCCGGCAACTCGTCGGCCTGTCGGTGGTCCTTGAAGTCGATCAGAATTGTGAGAGTCTTTCGGTCCCCCCAGGATTTCAATTCGGGTTGTACGCCGGTAAAAGGAAAAGCAGCCAACGGACCGTTGCCGAAGAGTGCATTCGCAATCTCAGTTTCAGACTTTCCTTCACCTTTCAGTTGATCGCGTTTCAGCCGATAGTAAGCCGCATTGTCGATGCCATCGGCAATTTTGTGCTCTTCCAGCCACTTGATGCGAAGCAGAGAATCCTCGAGCGATCCATCCACTTTCATTCTCGCAATCTGCTCCGGTGTTGGGAGATTATTCGGGTCGTGAGCAAAGACGACTGTACTTATTAGGCTTAAAGCGATGATTAGGCGGACGAGCATGGCTTCTCCTCTCCTCGAAGTTTCTTTTTACTGTTAGTTTTGCGTCAAACCCCACTACGGTCCGTGGGTCAGTTTCCAGATCATGTCATTGAGTTCACTAGGATTGAATTGAGCCAACCTTCCCGACTTCAGACGGCGTTTCTTGCTCGCGTCATTCCTTCGGCAGTACTTCTTCGATGATTAACGCGTCCGGAAGCACAGGATTAGGTCGAATCTCCAAGCTCGGAATGAACTTGATCGCCCCGATGTCCGCCGCGTGCATCATTTCTGGCAACACGCCAGGTGGACCAGCCCATGCGTTAGTAAAGACTGATTTCTGACCATTCGCGATTTCCCAATCGGAGATGCGCGCATCAACCCAGCCGTTCAGCCTCCAGAAGTGTTTGTTTTAATGACTCGACCACGAGCTAAAGAGCCACACGTTACTACCATTTCGAACGGACCGGATCAATCTGCCACTTCGAAATTCGGTGACCTCAAGGACCGAATCACGGCGTACCAGATGATGGCCGTATTGTTAGCAATAACATTCTTTTTACTATTTAACGGCGCCGCGCAATGAATGTCACGCTGGCCGTATAGCCATGCGAGTATTAAGACAGATCACGATAGTGCGAACGTTATTTAACGCTTCCGCGCTCAGATACTCTCTCCATCTTGCTTAGCAACACCGCAATTACCCGTAAAATCAATCCCGAACGAAACTTAGGACAATCGAAGCGACCGGCCATTCGAATTGAGAACAAAACTGATCCCCTACAGGGATTTCGACGCCTTTATTATCGAATACCCGTTTGGGAGCAACAACGCCAACTAACGATTTGCCTTTTGAATCGCGCCCGCCAGTCGTTATGAATATATTAACGCTTACTGCTCGATCTGACCCTTGAGATTACGGAACGCAACCCAGCCATTCTTGTCAAAATGATCGATTGGCAGTGACAGACTCAATTATTCGATTGAATCCACCGGCGGCTCAAATATCAGGACATACCTGATGAACTTCTAGCGGATGGATCGATGCCCCACTCATTCGCTCTGCCGGTCTGCCTAGCGACTCAAAGTTGATGCGGAGGTGGTTGCTCCCAAAAGTTGAGCAACCATCGCATTGTTTATGTCCGGTGAGTTCGCACTCCGTTATCTGCCTTCATTTGACGCAAAAGGCATAAACGAGCGCACCATCGATGAATCGGGTGCTCTTTGAGTAAGCATGATGACGAATCGCCCTATGCGGTCGTCATCACGCTTCTCAAAATCGATATAAAACAACACCCCACTACTCACTAGTTTGGAGCTTATCCGCCACACTCGGGGCTATCGACCGGTGTATAGACACACTGGCCGTTCTCGCAGGAATCGATAGTACAAGGATCACCATCATCACAGGAAATGGTCTGAACGATTCCGTTGAATGAACACACCAAGCTAGCCGATTCGTCCACGAAAAATGGATTGTCGTCCGGGTCCACGCCCGGCGGCAGTGTCGCGATCACATTCTTCATGAAAAACTCACCGCAATCGTGCAGGCAGCCAGCCCCACCGTCGTAGAAAACTGCGATAAGTGAAATATCATCTACCGACTCGGCAATGCGTGCTTCTTCGTCTGCCAAGCACCAAGCTTCTCTTTTGATTTGATTGCTGCAAGCGGAAGAAAAACAGTTGATGTCAGGATGGGTCTCGCAGTCAGGTGTACCAGTATTGCCGCTGGGGCGATTGGGTTGGCCATCGGAGATGATGATGATGTACTTTCGAAGATCCGGTTCGGGGGCCGTTTGGATCTTTGTGCGTGCCACAAAGATCGGCGCGGCAATATTCGTTCCACCATCCGGATCTACGATACTATCGATTGCCGCATAAAGCCCGGTGCTGCCACCTTGCCCCATGCCGTCGAATCCATAGTCTGTGGTCCATTCGGATGGTGTCATAATCTCGGCGTCATTGGGTACATCTGTCGAGAAACGCCCGATGGTGACATAGGGTCGCGGGGACGCTTGCTCGAACGCCTGCAGGAATGACCTAGCGGCGGTTTTCTCCTGCTCCAGTTCTGTATCGTTAATACTACCGGTCACGTCGAGCATAATGACAACGTTGGCAGACGAATCGTGACATTGCGGACAACAATTTTCGTCATCGTCATGCGTCACGATACCGGTCATCGGATCGCATATATCGTCGGTACAGTCCAGTCCGTCGTCGATTGGATTAATGACGCTTAGATCGGGACTACAGCAGTAACCGGGTGGACAGTCGAATTGAACACCGTCGACCACGGCAAAACTCGACGTCTCGTTTTCAACGTGGTTGAACGCGAACTCCAGCCGAACTTCACGGTCGACAACGATACTCCCCACATCGATCCGGATAAGCTGCAAATCGCCGGGCGGTGCTGAATCGACAAACGCAAACGGTTCCGCCGACAGATTTTTGAAGTGCGAATCCTGATAGATCACCGCTTCGGTGAAACCGGGGTCCACTCCTTGACCGACCAAGCGTTCGCCGGTTAACGCGTCAACCAAATAGATGGTTAGGCTATCCGGCGGCCACGGCCCGGAAGGCGGCGTCTCGTGAAACAGCCTGCATCGCAAGGAAAGCCATTCGATCGAGCCGGGCAACGTGAACTCCTGCCAGACGCGGCTAAGCCCGCCATTGGTCTCGCGCAGAACGGCGACGTGGTTGCCTGCAAGGCCCTCCTGAATCTCAACCAGACCTTCGGTCGACCAACCGACCAAGTCAGACTCAAAGTCGAGATTGACGGGCGGATCGGCGAGGGCAATCTGTGAAATGAAAAGGACCACTCCAACAAATAGGCCTGCACCAGTCTTTAGATTCGTGTGTGATTGCATATCCTACGCCTTTCACTACCAATTCAACATCAGAGGCATTTTCTGATAAGCGTCTTCAATACTGTAGAAGCTGAGCTGCGATCGATTCCCAAACCCAGTAGACCTCGTTCGCTGTCAGGTGTCAGGCTTCCACCCTTTAATCGGAGACCAAGCCAGATATGGACACTCTTTACCATCCACTATCTTAACGAACCGCTTGCCGACTCTTCGGTATGTGTCACCGCAACTGCATTTCCAAGTCACGTCACTTGATTCAATCACCATGCCATAGTCATCCGACCGACACCGGCCGGTTTGGCAAACAGGAAGATAAGGCGATCCGACAAATAAGCGCACGTAGGCAAACATGCCCATTGCCAAGATCACAACATAGGCCGACCCCGCAAGACCTCCTCCAACTAGCCAGTTTGGGACCGGTCCGACCTCAAGCCGTAGGTAGCTCCCGCCCAGGTAGGTCGAAATGATCAACCCGGAAAAAACCAATAATTCGATCAATGTCATTGCGCGAAATTTTGTCATCCAAAAGATCTCATTCGCAATGCCTCGACAAAGCCACAGCAACAATTATTGCCAACGGAATTGCGTTTTATTATTTCTACGGACCTTGCGGTGTTGGCCTGTTCCTATTTGGGGGCGCTGAGTTGTTGCCGCCTTGACCGCCGGTACCTGTCAATTGGTTGGCTAACCAATTGCTCAAACGCGCTGAGAGGGATTTTAGCTGCGGCCAAAACACGATCAAAAGGACGAGAACTAAGATGAAGCCGATGCCACCACTCTTTGTTGGTGTAAACCATCTGATGAACTCAAAGGGTTTGAAGAAAAGCTTAGAAAACTGCGTGGCGTAGCCAACGACCCATTCGTAGGTGTAACGTTTCCACCACGGGATTGTTTTCAGGAAGTTGGCTCGGGCAATGGGATCCTTGATTTTGTCGTCACCCAGCATTCTTTTCATCCGCGCGTATGTTCTGCCACTCACCGTTTGGTGAGATTGTTCATTTCGAATCAGATTACGAATTCCGTTTCGCAACCAGCTAATCAAGCGCGGAAGATGAGGCAGCAAGATCATTATCAAGGCCGTCAGGATCGCCGCCCCCAGGCCAAAAATGATCGCTTTCTTTACGCTGCCTGTTATTGCATAGGTTGTGATTCCGACGAGAACCCCCACTATGCCGGATGTAATTGCAATCGTAGCGATTGAGAACAATCCACTAGGGTCGCGATTCATGACCGGATTGACATTTGCATAAATGTATTTATGCAGCGACATCGGGTCGTTAAGGAACCCACCGAATGGATCGCGGGTATTGAACCGGCCCAAGTCAGGCTGATAGTACCTCGCCCGCAAATAGTACGAGTTTGTGGCATCGTCAAACTGCTCGCCACTGTATCGATAGCTGTTTGCCGTCGGATTCCCAAGTGGGCTCGATTCAGTAATCAAGCTTCCAAATGCGTCAAACGTATACTCGTCCGTCACTGCGGCATCAATATCCGTAAGCTGCCGCACAGAAAGTTGCCCGTCATAGAGATAGTAGCGATCGCCGGAATCGGGACGCGACATACGAATGAGATCATCGCCATGCAAATACTGCACTGATTCTTCGCCGGAACGCTCTGCGATCACTTCGGCAAACTCTCTATTTTTATCGCATACAAAATCGATCGTGTTGGCACCAACAGACTTGGCGATTCTTATTCCGTCGGCGTCGTACTGATAGGTCGCGGTAACCGACGCGTTGATACTACGGCTAACTGCCGACAAACGATTATCACTGTCGTACGTGTAGTCGTCTTGGTTGACCCCATCATTTCTTGACAGCATATTTCCGTTGTCGTCATAGGTGTACGAAAACACTTCAACGATCGGGTCGCCGGGGCCAAATACAGCCGCACCAACCATCTGATATAGAATCGCTTCGCGCGTCTGAGCGTAGGCATTCTCGACGCCGATGAGGGTTAGCGGAACCAAAGACAACGAAATCGATGCACGCCGCACGAATTGTCGCCGCCGTCGCCTACCGCGCATCGTCGACCTCCCCGCGATTACGAACACGGGTATGAGGGCACCGATCCCTGACGCACTTACGAGCACTACGGTCACGTATGCTGCATCGCTTGAGGGCCGGGTGGGACCTGCGGCAACCTTCGCACCGTCCAGCTCCCCATTTGCACGAGCCATTTGGGTCGCCCGAGTCTCAGTAGTAAGTCGGTCGTTTTCGTCGTACTGATAATCGATCAACGCAATCTGATCGGTTGCCATAACCGCTTGAGTCAGTCGATTGCCGACATCATCCAACGAGTAGGTAACGACTAGGTTGTCATCGTTCGGATCGTTACTAACGATTTCACTTGTGAGTCGATAGAGATCGTCGTACTCGTATGTGACTGTGCGTGGCCCCGCCGGCCCTATGTTGTGATGTTCAACTACCGCCGATCGGTTACCAGAAGCCTCAAGGGAATATTCGTAATCGGAAATGACGGCATCGCCCGCCCCCTTATTAGTCACGCGCGTCAAACGATTCAGTTCGTCGTATTCGTAATCAGTTCGCGTACCGTTCGCATGGTTAACAAGTTGTGTTCGGTTGCCAACGAGATCATAGGAGTATTCGGTAATTAGCACCGACGAACCGGAGGTGACATCGTACACACGCCAAAGCCGACCGAGATCGTCGAACTCGTAGGTCGAGATGTTTGTCGGAGAGACGTTGCCGGCCTCAGTCAACTCGGTAAGCGTTCGATTTCCCGCCGAGTTGTATTCATAGCGTAAAACGTCACCGCTCGCTTTGAACTCAAACTCAAGTAAACCTCTATCGTTGTATGCGTAGGTGTCACCACCAGCCCGCGTTCTAAGCCCGGCGGGTGAGTACTCGAATTCTGTAGTCGATGGATTCGCGGACAATTGCAAACCAATAGTCGGACTTGCGGGCTCACCAGTGAGGATGACAAGATAGAGATCCCCGTTTAGCAGGCTTTCAACGTCAAGATCCGTTAATGGTAGCGTGACATCAACCGGACTAGCACCTGTACCTAACTCGAAAATGGAAGCACCGTCGTGCGCATTCGTGAACTGAATCCGTGCCGCAGCAGGATTCTGCAATTGATGGACGCAATGAACGGTAAGTTCGGTCTGATCCGAATTCAAATACCAACTCGCAGTACCTGTCGCACCGGTGGCTACCGGAGGATCGAGGTAATCGCCGCTCAATACGCCCCCCGGCCCGGCCTTAAGACTTAGCCGGTCGTCTTGATCGTACGCAGATAGGGTTGTTTGGCCGTTAAAGTCGGTATGACGAATCTCGTTACCATTGACGTCGTACGAAAAAGTCTCGACCTGCCCCAACGGTAAGTCTCGGCGCACGATACGACCAAGTGCGTCATATTGCATAACCGTCTCGCGGCCCTCGGCGTCTATTCGGCGCGTCAAGTTGCCAACGGCGTCGTATATGAACTGCGTCTCACCTAAATTCGCATCTATTATCTTGCTTACGCGATTGGCGAGATCGTATTCGTATCGTGTTACATGCCCCGCTTGATCAATTTCCTGAGTCTTCCTACCGGCATCATCATAAACGACGCGCGAAGTCGTCACACCATAATCGTCTGTCGCCGGATAGCGAGACAAGACTCGCTGCCCGTTGTCATCATATTCGTATTCCAATGCATTGTTGTTTGCATCGAGAACACTGATGACTTGTTCTGCCCCATCCAGAGTTGATACGGTAGTCGCCTGCTCTCCCTGATTGTGCCGAATAACGATATGTTGGTCACCGACGTATTGATTCTCAATCACCAAGACCTGAGGTTCTGTTGATGTTCGTGTTTTGTAGATCAGAAGCGGACGCCCTAACGCATCGTATTTTGTTTCGGTGAAGGGCACCGACGACCAGTCGCCTGGGGCGAGTGAAGCCTCATAAACACGAGTAGGATGCCCGAAATCGTCGTATTCAACCTTGGTTTGCCTACCGTCACGATCTATCGACCGGATACGCCTGCCAGCATTGTCATACCAATACTCCTCTAACGACCCATCAGCAAATTGAACTTTTTTCAATAAGCCGACTGCGTTGTATTCGTATTGTTTTTCAAAGCCTCGTGCGTTGGTTTCCGATGCAAGCTTACCGATAGAGTTGTACGCTTTTTCAACGAAGGAACCATCTGGATCTGTGATTCGAACCACTCGCCCGGCCGCGTCATACTCTGTAGTCGTCGTTAAGTACTGAATAACCCCATCGACAACTCGCGATTTCGTCTCGGAAATCTGATTGCCATTGTTGTCGTACTCAAACGACGTAGTATTTCCATCGTAGTCAGAGATTGCAATCAACCGGCCATAATCGTCATAACTAAATCCGCTCGTTATGCCGACGGCATTTGTTGCCGAAGCAAGCCGACCATTCTCAAACGTACTACTCGTTTCGCTTCCATCCTCCGGTAAGCTTACGTTCGTTATGTTTCCATACTGGTCGTATGACATTACCGTCTCGCGACCGAGTGGATCTCGAATCTCGCCAGGTTGCCCGAAGGTGTTGTAGGAAAACTCCGTTATGCGCGATATCCCACCCGAGTTCGTAATTGCTTCCGTTAAGACAAGCTCGGTATCGCCTTGAAAAGTGCGTGATGTAGTCGTACCAACTTCATCGATTTCGGATTCAACGCGCCCATTCGAATCGTAATGATTCGCTTTAACGGCAACGATCGTCAATTCATCTGCAGCCCCGCGACTTGTATTGATTGAGAATGTCACATTGCCGTCGGTGTTGTAACAATGCACAGTTGCGTTACCCAATACGTCGACGATTCCCTCATAATCCTGACATTGACCGCTTGGAACATCTGGAAGCGCATATCCATTCGGATTGCTTGCACCTGCCAATTCTTCCGGCGAAACGCATTCCGCCGGCGGATTTTCGCGGCTCGGCCGACAGTATTCCGTACGATTTCCGGCGGCGTCGATAATCGTAATAAGCCGATCGTTATCATCGTAAACGTTGCGTCCCACGGTAATGCCGCGCGGGTCGATGATCTCCAACAATCCGTGATCGTTGTTGTATTCGAAGCTCGTCGTGAAATCTGTGCGATCGGTAACCGCAACGAGATCGCCGGCGCTATCGTATTGATAGTTGATGTCGTTTTGCTCGGGGTCGATGATCTTGACGATGCGACCTTGTCCGTCGCGCTGAATCAATACACCAGGACCGTTGTCAGGGAAGATACCGTTTTCGGTGAACTGAATCGACTGACCGTTGCGGTTGGTCACGCGGGTCAGCTTCGATACGCCGGTACTCGGGTTGCGAGCGCCGAATTCGTACTCGGTTCCATCGAGCGACGTTACTACATAGCCCGTGTTCACCCATAACGGCGAGCCGTAGACCGGATCGTAATCCGTCGTGAGTCGACCGCCGTCAGTGAAGTTCACCACCCATTCCGGACTGTTGCCTTTCAATCGTAGCTCGGAGGTACCGGGCGATACGCGAATAAAGTCGATCGCGTCATACGAATTTAGGAGCACCGTTGGGCAACCGCTACTGTACTGATTGGGGTTGTAATCGAGTTGAACTGCGAATACTTCGAGTCGTCCGTCCGGCCAGCGAATAGAAATGGTATGGCTCAGTGCTTCGGCCACCGCACAAGTAAATCCGATGCCGCCGGTATAGACTTCCCAACCTTGTTCGATCGGGAACGATTCCTGCAATTCAACGCGCGTGAGTTCCAGATCCCAGCCGAAGCCGAAGTCTTCCTTGGTCTTGATCCGACTGTCATAGGTTCGAACAACCGAGACCGGCACGCCGCCCATCTGCACCTTCATGTCTTCGAACGACATGGTGAAGTTGCCGACTTTGGCACCACCCTTAACGGCGAATGTTTGAATCGCAACGGCCGAATTGCCGGATACGTCGTATGCCGTCAACAAGAGGTCGTACGTCCCGTTGACCATTTGCGTCGTATCGAGGAGACCCAACTCCGCCGGGAAACCACTTTGCCCGACGCGTTGGTAACCCGTGTGGAACGTGTAGAATGGCCCGTTGTCACCGATCGGGCGATAGGCGAGTTCGTAACGATCGAAGTTGTTGTCGAATGCCCAGCCTTGAATGGAAACAACGCCATCGAGTTGAGGCGTGCTTGGTGGAATTTCCGGATCGTCCGCAACATTGGACGGATACGTAATCGCAACCTGCGGGTCTGTGCTTTCCGTCGTCGCGTCTGTGTTTACCGTAATCTGCGCTTCGGCAATACCCACTTGATCGGCCGCATCGGTTGCGGTTGCAACGATCCGGTATCCGCCAACAATCGTCGGCGTAAACGGATGTGTCACTTGGTCGTTGACAAGATCGAGCGTCCATTCTTGCGGCGTGTAGTCGATTGGACCTTCGATGCGCAACGTCACCTGGTCATTGGTAATGCCGATGTCATCCGTCGCTGTAATCGTGATATTGACGGTATCGTCGGATGTCGGCGGATCGAGATCGATCTCGTCGTCATCATCCGAGTTCAATACGTCGAGCGTTATGGAAACAATTGGCGATGCGAAATCACCATCATCCTGAGAAAACACGCGCACGATAAACGCCTGCTCGACGGGCGCATTGACGCCGTCCTCGACAAACACGCGAACGTCGTAGTCGCCTTCGGCAGTCGGCGTCCACGTCAGTTCCCCAACCGTCGGATCCGCGATGGCCATATCGCCCGGCGGCGTGAAGTCGGCGGGGAAACCGTATGTCAATTCCGCATCGTCAGGATCGATGGCTTCGATCTGATAAGTGTATGGAATCTGTACGACCGCAATCAACGGCGGTGCAGAGGTAATGGTCGGCGGAAGATTCGGGCCGACCGACACGACAAAGGTTTGCTCGGCCCAACCGCCTTCACCATCGTCAGCGCGGACGGTGAATGAATAATCGCCAAAGTCTACGCCGGTTGTATCCCACGTGATCGATGCGCGCTCTTCGTCACCGCCAATGTCGTTGATGGCCGGCACGCCGACCATAGGCTGGTCGGTAAGCGAGAAGATCACATCATCATCTTCGGGATCTGTCGCTTCGACGATGTATTCGAAGACCGAGTTTTGCGTCACATTGCTCGGCGGTTCGGAAATGATGGTCGGAGGATTGTTGGGCGCGCCCTGCCACACGGTGACGCTGAAGTATTGCTCGAACCAACCGCCACGATCATCTTCCACACGGACGCGGAAGTAATACGTGCCCGTGTCAACCAAGCCCGCCGTATCCCACTCTAGCGTTTTCGTTGTACTGTCCGGACCGTCAATAAGAGTCGCAACCCCTACCGGCGGCTCTTCGAGCAAACTCCAAAACAGCGGATCGTCGTCTTCGTCGACCGCCTCCATCGCGTAGGTATAGACTTCGCCGAGTTCCACGAGGTGCGACGGCTCGGTAATGATCCGCGGCGCGCGGTTCGTTCCGTCAACGGAGACGGTGACAAAATAGGATTGCGTGGCCCACGCGCCGGCCTGATCTTCAACGCGCACCTTGACTTCATAAGAATCTAGCGGTTGATCCGCCGCCGTTTGCCATTGGATCAGGCCGGTGTTCGAATTGATGCTCATTCCGTCAGGATGAATATCGAGCGAGTAGTTCAGCACGTCCCCCGGATCGGGATCTGTCGCGTCGACTTGATAGGTGTATAGCCCGCCCTGTGCGACGACGAACGTCGGCTCCGACGTGATTTGCGGTGGCAGGTTCTGGCCATCGAGCGAGACGGTTAGCGTGAAGTTCTGTTGCTGCCACGCACCGTGCTCGTCGGTAACGCGAACAGAGAACGAGTTGGGGCCGACTTGATTCAGTTGCGGCGTCCAAGTGATCAGCGCGTTGTTGTTGTCGCTTTGGACGAGCGACGCACCCGTCGGCTTTTGTTGCAACGTAATTGCCAACGCGTCTTGAGGATTTGTATCTTCATCGAACACGGTGACGGCATACTGATATTCAACCCCAACCTGAGCCTGAGCTGGTGGCGTACTGGTAATCTGCGGACCGTGATTGCCAAGCACGTTGGAGACGTATAGCTCAAACGTTTGCTGGTACCACGCACCGCGCGCATCGGTTACGCGGACACGGACCAGATGTGTGCCAATATCTCCGGGATCGGTCGTATCCCAAATGATTCGCGTGTCGTCGGCGGGATCGACGATCATGCCGGCGGGACGCTGTTCGAGCGTCATCGTCAGCACTTCGTCGCAAAGCGGTCCGTCGGCGATGTTGTCGTCAGTAAAGACGACATCGTACGACCATTGCGTACCGGCGTGCACGAGTTGCTCGGGTGACGACGTGATTTCCGGCGGTACGTTTGGACACGGATCTCCGGGTTGGTTGACACCAACGCCCCATGTCTGTCGGGCCCAAGCGCCGCCCGAGTCTGTGACCTGCACCTCAAAGAAACGCACACCGAGTTGCGCGGCCGTCGGCGTCCACGTGATAAGTCCGGTGTCTTCATCAATGCTGGCACCCGCCGGCTTCTGCAACAATTCAAAAGTATGCGAATCGGCCGGGTCAGGGTCGCTGATCTGAACGTCGTACGTGTACTCGACTTCGATCGTTGCGGACAATTCCGGCGTCGACACGATCTGCGGTGGCGTGTTATTGCCAACGACCGACGCGGTAAGCGTGTATTGTTGATAACTCGGTTCGCCATCCGGTTCGTCCCTGACGGTGACTTTGATCCAGCGCGTTCCGACGTCATCAATCGTCGGTGTCCAAGTGATCAATGCCTTCTTCGGTTCACCGGGAATCGGATTGATTTCCATACCCGCTGGCGGTGCCACCAGCGGACCACCATCCGGCCCATTTGCCGGGGCCGGCATCAAATCGAAGTACAGTGTTTCATCATCCGGGTCGGTCGCTTCGACCATGTATTCGTATTGCGCATTGACCTGCGCGACGAACACAGGATCGGAAACGATTTGCGGCGGCTGATTGCCGGTTCCCTCCGGATAGATGGCAAGCCCGAACGTCAGGCTCGCCCACGCGCCACGTTGATCTTCAACCACGATTCGAACGTTCTCGTAGATGCGCGGCTCACCGCCCGGACCCAAGTCCTCGACGGTTGGATCCATCGTGATCAAGCCGGGATTTGGCTCGTTGTGATCCTGAATCGACATCGACGCCGGCGCATTCTCGAGACGGTATTCGATGAAGTCGTCTTCGCCATCGATTACATCCTGATCGGTGGCGTCCACCTGATAGATGTATTGCCCATCACCGATGATCGCATACGACTCGGGATATGGCGGTGCGTGAATGACCGGCCCGTCATTCGGAATCGGCGGAATCTGATAGACGTTGATTTCGAACGGCTGATACACCGTATTCTCGCCGTCGGTCACCGAAACGCGGACAAAGTACGGACTGTTTTCATACGAGCCGAGTAGCGTTTGCCATTCGATCAACCCGTTATTGGTATCGTTGATCACCATGCCGGCGGGCTTGATTTCAAGCTCGTATGTTAGCGCTATACCATCGGGATCGGCGGGATTATCAGCGTCGTATGCCGTTACCTGATACTCGTAGAACTCGCCTTCGGTCATGACGGTCGTCGGCAACGACGTAAACTGCGGCGGGACATTCACTGCTGTAATCGGAACGAGATAGTCCATCTCCGCGAAGGCACCACTCGGGTCTGTGACCTTGACCTTCACCGCCGCCCCTTGCGGATAATCGGCCGCAGCCGTTTGCGTCGGCGTCCAGAAAATCTGGCCCGATTCGGGATTGATCAGCATGCCCGCGGGCTTTTCAAGCAGTGCGTATCCAAGCGGGAAGTCTTCATCGGGGTCGCTTGCTTGAATCACGCGAATGAATTGAACGCCTTCAGTCGCCCCACCAAGATCGAGCGTGTTAATCACCGGCGGCGCATTGCGATCTTCAACATCAATCGAAAACGCATAGGTATCCTTGCATTGCCCACCGGCAACGGCCCGCACGCGCACCAAGCGTTGGCCGTGGTCGTTAAACCCTGGCAGCCATTCGATGAGGCCCGTTGATTCATCGATATCCATACCGTCTGGTGCGACATCGAGGAAATAGGAGATGTTCGCATCCGGCGGCTCGTAGGAAAGGAGAACCTGCTTGAGATAGGGCTGCCCTTCAATCCCGGTTTCGCAATCTTCCATGCCGGGGTCCACGCAATCGGCATCGCGCAAAATGACCGGTCGATCGTCCACGAGACAGGAAACAACCTGCAATAGATAGTCCTGTTTGACCGTCACTTGGCCGTCGGTCAATCGGATATTGATGGCGTAGGTGCTGGCGGCCGGATCGTCGAAGACGACAGTGGGCCCTTCGGGCGCATCCACCAATTCGACACCTGCCGGGGCGAGGAAAAGCGAGTAGTTTTCGAACGGCAACGGGTCGTTGTCGGCATCTTCCGCTTCGATCACGTATTCGTAACGCTGCCCGGCAACGCCAACGGTTTCGGGCGTCGACGTAATCACCGGCGGCACGTTGACCGCTTCCACATCAATCAGATACGACTGGGTATCTTGCAATCCGGCGTAACTATCGAGCGCGACGACAGTAACGGGATACGGCCCATTCGCCGCTGCCGTTTGGCTCGGTAACCATTGAATCAAACCGCTCGTCGAATTGATCGTCATGCCCTCGGGCGCGACATCGAGCTGGTAATAAACCGGAAGACCTTCCGGATCGACGGCTTCGGCGTCGTATTCGTAGAGAACACCTTCAACTGCGAAATCCGTATTCTGATCATCGAGGTTAGGCGGTTCCGTTACGAAGTACGGCGGTCGTTGCAATACGAATACACTCGTTTGATAGCCAAACGGCTCAGCAGCACCGGCGGGAATATCCCACTCGGCCCACATCCATTCCGTACCTTGTGATGGATCGAGCGTTTGACCGTCCGGCAGGATTTCGATGTAAGGAACGCCGAGCCCATCTAACACACCGCCCGGTGGGACGGCGTTGACGATGGTCGTCCCCGTCGGCGTGAGATTTTCAAACGTTGCGAAGATCGGGCCGTCGGCCGGAGCTTCGCCCATGTTGACGCCGCGAATCTCACTACGGTGGCGCACAACGCCGGGTTGATCTTCGTGAACGTGATAACGTGCGTCGAGCACAATGTCGTTAGAGAACGACGAATACGGCGGGTTTTCGCCCTGGATCAGGATGGTCACCTGTTCGATCTTCTCGCTACCATCCGAATCGACCACGCGCATCGCAACCGTGTATGCCTGTGGCGTGTCGTAGCTAACACAAGGTGAGAAATCGTCGGGAATGGTGCCTTGTAGTTCAGCGTCAAACGTGCCGTCGTAATGGAAATCCCACTCGAGGACTACGATCTCATCGCACGAACCGTACGCGGCACCGTCGAGGCAAATCAGTTCGCTCGGCGCGGCGATGTCGGGAGCATCCAGCGAGATCACCGGCTCAGTGTCGGCGAATTCGATGACAACTTCGGCGTCGGCGTACGACCCGGCAGCGTCGGTGAGACGCACTTGAATCGTTGAGATTCCGGGGTTTTGCGCATCGCTCACATTTGAATGCAATACGGACGGCGTTTGCGCGTCGGGAGATGCAAAGTCGCTTTGCCCATCCAAATCCCATGCGAATGTCAGACCGCCGGGAATGGCTGCCATAGATTCGGACGCATCGATTCGCAGTGCGCGACATTCGGAAACGCGCCATACACCATCGCCGTCCGGTGCGATTTCATCGCCAAAGATGGCGTCATAGACAATTAGATTCGCCGTCGGTGGAATTTCGCAAACGTCGATAATGTCGTTCTGCGGATCTACGTCCCATTCCGGATGATATTCCAAATCGCAGTCGTCCGGGATTCCGTTGCCGTTACAGTCCGGCTCGCAAGAATCGGGCTCGCCGTTGTCGTTGCAATCATCAAATTCATTGCAGGCCGTTTGAATGATGTTGACAATTGCCGCAGGCAGATCGGTGGCTGTATCTTCGGCGCGGACCCAAACGCCGCCGGTACCCGTTGCCAGCAGATCCGCTTCACTTTCCACGCAATGGATGCTGCAACCCCAACCGGCGACCCCTGTAATTGGCGATACAATGACGTCATGATTCAATGCCACGTTGATAGCGTGCAAAATCGAATCGCGATCCGATGATTGCGGCTCCAGACAGATATCCGCGTCGTAATCGCAATCACTGCAACATGGGTTACCGTTCTCCGGACCTTCGTCGCTGATCGGAATAATGATTCGGATACCATCCGGCCATTGGTATAAGCCGGCGACGACAGCCGTTGCCGGGCCCCAGTCTTCGTATTGGTTGACATAGGTGCAGCATGCCGGCGGATTACCCGGTACAGCCGAGCCGAGCAGATTCGTGACCGAATCGGTCAAGCACCAGCGCGTGCCGGTGATACCCAAGAGTTCATAGGTAACGTCAATACTTTGCGTTTGTTGCAAGTCCTGCAGAATCTGATCGATCGTTAGACAAAGCACCGAGCCCTCACCGTTCATGGAGCCCGATGTATCCATAACGAACACAATATGCACCGGCGGACATGCCCCACCGCACTCGTCGGCAACGCCGTCACCGTCACAGTCGTCTAATGTTCCGTCGATGAGATCGCATTCATCGGGTCGTCCATTATCGTTGCAATCGTGACTGACGAGGCCGTTACCATCCGGATCGGTGATGTCGATATCGCAGTCATCGGGCACACCGTTTTCGTTACAGTCGAGCGCAGGGTCGCACTCGACTTCGCACGTGTCGGTGATCCCGTTGCCATTGCAATCCGGCCCCGAACATGGATCGACCGAACAACATCCCAGGTAATCCTGACAGCAGCCACCGGCCTCGAACGTTTCTTCTCGAATGCGCTTAACCGGATCGTTGGCCCAATCGCACGCGTCATCTGCGGTTGCGCGTACCGTGTACGTTCCGACTTCATCGATCAGAATCGGCGGCGACGTCCACTGTTCACCGGGCGTATCGTCATCTTCGAAATACTCAATTTCCGCGCCCGACGGTTTAATGATCGTAATGGTTAAGTCCGTATCATCTTGCTTGTTCGTTACGTTACACCCGCTACCGCAACGATCGATATCGCCCGACTGAATCGTGATGGTAATGGTCGTACCCGGACAGGTCATTCCATCAATCACCCCGTCGTACTGAAACGGCGAGATTGTAATCACCGGACCGGTACTACAACTGCCGCACTGCGCGTCGAGCCGCCTCGGGCTCGAGACAGAGATCGCAAGCACGAATATCAACAACGATGCCGAGGAATATGAAAACCGGTGATGCAACATGATCTAAGCTCCGGTAGCAGTCACATATTTATGATTTGAGAATATGAGATCGATTGACCGTTAAGGCGCGATGGTGTTATTGCCGAGATTGTTCCATGTAGGGGCGGACATCTGGCTGATTTTCTGCCGCGTTACGTCTGCCGAATCGCGGTCCCCCATTTCGTCATACAGATCTGCGATGAAGTTCAGCGCCGAGATGCGGCGCTCAAATCCAGATGCGAGATTCGTGGACAAGGCTTCAAAGACTTCGATCGCACCGTCCAGATCGCCTAACCGCCAAAGGTGAAATCCTTTTTCGAGAAGCAATTCGCCCCGTTGACCGTCATCACTAACCGATGCCAGCGCGATTTCGATTTCTTCACCTACCGTTGGGAAGTATTCACTGGAACCGAGGAGTCGAATCAATAGATGACGACCATCAAACTCCAATTCGCTTTCAGAGGTCGCTACCGCGACATCGATGGCACTCCTGATCTCAGCAATACCAGCGTCACGATCCGACGCAAACAATTGCTTTCCATAGATCAGCCGGACTTCAGTCGTCTCCGGCGCGTTGGGATCCGCGTCGTTCATACCTTGAATGAGGTTGCCGTACAGACCCACATTTCCAATTCCGATCTGATCGATGGGACGATGACAGAAGTCGGCGAAGTCGAGAAGTCGAGCACTCGTGACGCCGCCTGAAAGCAGGTGTCCGTCACTGCCGCCACCTAAAAGCAGCCCCAAATTGCTAACCACTTCATTAATGATGACCGGCGTAACTCCGCCCCCACCGCCGTGACAACAGTTCCCCGAGCAACAACCGCCGATCGCATCACCGACCAGCACACCATTCAGCGACGACAAGGCTGGCCGAAATGCAAGCGAGTTCGGATAGTCCTGAATGACACTGCGGAACGCGGCTTTGGCATCCTCGCGTTGATCGCCAGAGAGATGCAATTGACCCATTTCGTATAATGACGGTCCGGCAAACTCGGTAGTCGGGTACGTTGCAACGACAGATTGATAAGCCGTAATGGCATTTTTCGGCTGGCCCAATGCCGCTAACAACCCGGCTTCAAAGAAGTATGACTCTGGTATGCGATTTGAACCGGGAAATGCTTGCCGAAAACCAGCAACACCGTCGTACGCCACTTGCGTGTCGCCTAACTCGTGGCGAACCACCAACGTCATGAATGCCCCGTCATCCACAAGGTAATCGGCACTTGCCGAGTCGAGCGTCGACGACAATTGTGAGTACGTTACCGCCATGCCCGACCAGTACCCCAATGCCTGATTGAGATCGCCGGCCGAATAATAGAGTTCACCCAACTCGTATTGCGCATCGTGTTTTTGCTTCGGAGTTGACTTTCCGCTGTTAAGTTCGCCGATCAGTGTGTCAACCTGAGCATTGAACATGGCCGAGTCGGTGTTTTGATACTGACCGGCCTCGCCACCCGCTATCCATTCGGGATTCATGGCGGCCGCAACCATCGATACGGACGCGACGACAATGACGATATTACCTATTGGGTTGACCGAAAGAGCTTGAGACGATTTAAGAATCATGACGGCACACTCCCAACGCCTGCGAACAGCAGGCGCAACACCCGCGCAAACATGACTAAAGACGCGGAATGACGCAGAAATCAGCATGATACGCGTACCGAAACGGCCAAAAAATGACCGCTATCGGAAACCAGATTGTCTTGAAGATGCTTCTAGTAAAGGACTGCAAGTCGCGCGATTGCGTGACATGCACCACCCAACTCCTTTCCGGGGAAGTTAACTTGCAGGCAACTGCTGGTCAACAAAAAAACGAAATATTTTCGAATATCTGGCATCAATACAATTCAATTAGTTTCGTCAAACTTCGCTTGAGAATACGCAAATGTGCAATTGAGTTCCATCTTCCATAAGTAAAACATTTTTTCAGAATCGCGACGCAGTCATAATGCCAACGCGCATTGTTTTGACTACGCTCTGAGATTTTCATATAAAACAGCCACGACCTCGAGCTATGGATCGATCATTGCAAATGCAACTATCACACTTCTTCGAGCTTTTGAATATCTTTATCTTTGCTTAACAGGTGCGATGTCTCGGCACGAGGTTCAATCGCTCCATCTAGATGCGAAACTCTCGTGCTCAATCAATGTTGATATAGAGCAAAGCTGGCTTTACCACAGTCATGATCGCACGCTAAGGAAAATAAAAAAACGTTCCGATCAGCAGACACTGATCGGAACGGACAGGCATTACTCTAATGAAAGAAAAGCCTATCACCTCTCCTTCCGTCGCTCGTTCCTAAGGGAGCAAGATAAATGCCACTTGATTGTTGGTAAGCGTACGAAACGCACAGATCGTGTTGTTAGCAACAACCTCCGACGCTTCAAGCCCGTCCGGATCGATGTTTACAAACTCCGGCAGGCTTGGCACAACCACGAAGTTGCTACCGTTGCGACTCACCTGCAGATAGTTCGCATCGCCTTGGCTACCGCCGCCGGCAAGGAAGCGATATTCGCCATCCGGCGTAGCGGCCAGCGTTTGACCGTAGCCGATTAGGCCGTCGGTGCGTTCTTCCGATATCAACACATCCGTCTCGTGCGTGTCGGTAAAGGCGATCGATCCGTTGACCGTGCCCCACACGCTGCGGCTGATATTGTTGCTGATCACATCGTCATCGGTTTCGTTCACGAAGTAGCCGAACACGCCGTTGGTGAGGTGCACATCCCAAATGCCGGACGGATTTTCGCTCAGCATCGTCGTCGTGCCCGCGTCGAGATCGGCGATGTACGTTAAGCGGCGAAAGTCGTTGGTCGTGGCGCGAGCGTGGTAGATCACTTTGCCGTTGTCGTAGTAAAACTCGGTGGCATTGGTAACACCGCCGTCGCCGGAAAAGTCAAATACTTCCGGTGCCGCATCCGGATCCGTCATGTCGTAGCGGTAAAACACGTCGAGTTGCAATGCGACGACCTCCATACGATCCGCGTCGATGTCGAGCAGGACTTTCTCGACCGTCGTGCTTTGCTGATCGGGAATATCCTGCGTAAAGCTAACGACTTGAGGTGTAGCGCCCGAGCAATCGATGTACTTGATCTTGTGACCGTCATCGACGCGACTGACGTCGGCGTATGCGACCATGAAGTTGCCGTCTGCCCAGAAGTCGGTCGAGATCGCCGCCCCGCTCGGTAGCGCTAGATCACCTTCGTCAACGTTAATCGTCGTGCCGTCGGCAGTGTCGTGAAAGGTAACGTCACCCGAAAAGTTGCGAGCCGCGATCCAACCGTTCGCGACATTGAAGCCGGTCGTTTCGAGCGAGCCAAAGTTGGTCACGTTCATCGGTGTGTTGCCTTCCGACGGAATGATGTATTCGACACCGCTGTTCTCGCCGGTACCGATCACGATCAGATCGTCGTCAACGCGAATATCACCTTCCGCATTCAAGCCCGTGAGTACGACAGCCAGGCCAGCGAGCGGGTTGGTGCTGTCGGTGCCTCCCCCCCCTCCGTTACCACCTCCACCGTTGTTGCCACCATTGCCGCCGTCGGTCGGAATCATCATGTCGCCGCCTCCGTTGCAATCGCCGTTCATGCCGACCGTAGCCGTCATACAGATCAGGGCCAACATGACCACGCTGGTTGTTTTGAGTTTGTTATGCATCGTTTTCGACTCCTCTTTGCGGAAAAACGCGGTTCAAATCTGCGGCTGACGAACCCTTTCGCCGCCCACAAAAGGAGTCGCGGAAGTGGGTTGAAAAGGGGGTAACGGGAAAGTGAATAAAATCTCCATTAGAGCCATTTCCCGATAAAACAGAGCCGCCCTCATCAAGAAGCGGTCACCGCTAGTAATTGCGGGAACCCTCATTCGCTCGGAAAGGCGCAAAATAAGTCCGAGTTTGCCGCATCCGTTGCGCTGGCCGGCGAAAATGTCCGCTCCATCCCATAAGTTTTCGCCACCACCAACTCATCCGATACGATGTTGCTCGGAGCCCCATACATGGACGACACGACGACCCTAAAAGAACTGCAACAAACGTTGGCCGGCGACCTGCGCGAGTCCATGAGCGACATCGATGCTGCCCTGCCGCTGATTTACGACGAATTGCGCAACATCGCCGCTGCTCAAATGAAGCGCGAGCGTGCCAATCACACGTTGCAGCCCACCGCCTTGGCCAACGAAGCCTTTATGAAACTTTCCGATCAGTTGCGTGGTAATTGGCAATCGCGTGCTCATTTCCTCGCCGTTGCCGCCACCATCATGCGGCGTATTCTCGTCGATCACGCCCGCGCCCATCGCGCCGCCAAACGCGGCGGCGGCGCCAAAGTCACGTTGCATCCCGATGCCGACGCCGCCTTTGAAACGGATACCGATGTAGCCGAACTCGATCGGCTGCTTCAGGAATTGCATAAATCAAACGAACGCCAAGCACGCGTGGTCGAGATGCGATTCTTCGCCGGTATGACAGTCGAAGAAGTCGCGACGGCATTGGACGTATCCGAAAAAACCGTAAAAAACGACTGGCGCTTTGCGCGGGCGTGGTTGGCAAGTCGGTTAGAGGAGTAATTTCGTGTCTAGTGAGCCCGCGTAGCCCATGATGGTTGACGCTAAAAAGCCCACATACATTGATTTTTATTGGGCTCGCAGATCTAAGCATTCCCCGCAAAAAAGCTGGCACTGACCGCCTCCTGACGGGCGCGGTTCTGTTCAGAAAAAAATCTCAACTTCCCGTTACCCCATTTTCAACCCACTTCCGCGACTCCTCTTGATGGCGGGCGGCATGGGCCGCTCGCACTGCGTTTACCGCGTTTTTCTGATCAGAGGAGATCGAAACTATGCAACCCACGAAATTGATTACCTGTTCCCTTGCCCTATTGCTCACAATGCTCGCCGCGCCGGGGATGAACTGCGAGACCGGCCAAACGCCGATGATCGACGACATGATGAATGGCAACACGGGCGACAACCCCAACGACGGTCCGAACACCGACATCGACCCGACCGACGATCCGTTTGGCCTCGTGCTTACCGACATCAACATTCACCGGATGGCCCGCATCGAAGCGGGTGACGATCTAATCGTTTACACCGAAGCGAACGCCGACGCATCGGTCGGCGATGTGAACTACATCATTCCATCCGAAGGCGACCTCACCGGTCGCGGTATTCCTAACGCAGCCGATTACGACCCGAACAGTTTTCTAGTGGCCGGAAACAAGATCATCCTCGTCGGCGGACCGGAAGGCAGCAACGCCGTATCGGTGTTCGACCCATCAACCGACAGCATCGAGAACATCGCCGCCGACGATATCACGCTTTCGTCTGTGCCCGTGAGTAACTACGCCCCCGGCTTTATGGACGTCGATGGCGCGTTCGTCGCGACCGTCAACAACACGTCGTTCGTAGATGGTCAAGAACTGATTCGCGTGATCGACACGAGCGGCGCGACGCCAGTCGTAACACGCTTCACGGTGAATCCGGATAACGACCACACGCTCGTGCCCGATCAGATTCACATCGACGCCGAAACGCGCACTGTGGTCGCGGCGCGTCAGTTGCCCGGCCGATTCTGGGTGTACGACTTGGACGACCCCACGGCGGCACCGATGGAGTTCGACGTTACCAGCGTTAACGGCCCGCGCACCTTCGACACGCCCTTTGCCTACGACAACGGCATGATGCTGTTCATCGGTCGCGAAGGCAGCTTCGAGTTTCCGTTCATCATCGACCTGCTCGACCCGACCGCCACACCCATCGCACTCGACCCGGAAGAAGACGGCGTCAATCGACCGATGATGGTCGGCGAACGCTATGCCTATCTCCCCAATGGCACGGCCATCACCGGCACGCTCGACGGCACGATGCATATGGGTAGCAACGCTTCCATCGATGGTGGTGGTCGTAGCGGCTCGGGTGTAACGCTTACGCACGGCGTGCTCGGCAACGTGCCGGTTTGGATCATCGGCGGTCAGGACAACATCAGTAGCTCGAACGCGCTGCAATACAGCACGGGCAATGGTGAGTGGCAAACCGTGCCGGACCCGCGCGACGTTAGCAGCAACCTTGCCGTCGGTGACGTGCACTGCGACGAAAGCGGTACCTACCTCGGGTTTAAGTACGAGGCTGATGACGATTCGTATCTTGGGTATGCGATCTTGAATTAGGCCAACGGGTAAACATGGTCCAACCTTGCAGGAGGAAACTGGAAAGGCCCCTGCAATCTTGCCCCTTCGTCGGGGAAACGCGGTCCCGCCGGGGCGATGTCGCACGACGTCGCCTCGGCGGCCTTGTTTAATCTGTCAGCGAACCGTCTGTATCAATCGCCTCTTCGTCTTCTTTTTCTTCAACGAGCGTCGTATGCTGATCGCGCAATTCTCTCGCTTTCTCGTGTTCGATTTCCTCGGCCATTTCGGCAGCTCGACGTAAGTAACCGATCGCGTCTGGATTCAAGCGGCCGCGTTGCTTAGAGAAAATGTCATGCGCTTCCAAGAAAACAGGAATTGCCTCTTCAAATTGCTTCGACTGGTCCAAGGTCCAACACAACTGGCCCAAAAATAGTGCCCGACGAAAATCCATTTCAGGATACACGTTGCGCGAGGAATCCACCGCCTCTTGAAACATGTCGCGTGCTTCATCTATTTTCTCCAGTCCGACGAGCACCAGACCGCAATCATTTAGCAATGCCATGACAGCAGGAGATTCATCTCCATGAACGCGTGCGCGCTTTAGTGCCTTGCGATAAGCGGCCTCCGCCTTTTCAAGTTGCTTCGACTCGCGAAAGACATCCGCGTACATGTCCATCGCGGAAATGGTCCTAGGATGCTCTTTTCCCAAGGTCTTTTCATACCCTGCTATCGTCTTTTCGAGTAACGTCTCCGCCTCCGCAAAGCGTTTAGTTCGTAGATAAAACAAGGCAAGAGAAGACTGCCTCCCTAACACGGCAGGATTGTCGGGGCCGAACTTCTTCAACTCCACATCCAGCGCGGTCATCAACAGTGGTTCGGCCTCATCAGCGCGACCAACCTTGGCGAGTTCGATCGCAAGACTACTGCGGACAGCTTGTACGAATCCATGATCCCCACCAAAAGCGGGGAGGCTTCGTTGGTAGCAATCTTCTAGAGTTTCCACGCCCAACTGCGTCTCGCGCATTCTGGCTTGATTCAGGCCAAGCGAGTATTGAGCTGCGATTGTACGAGCATGATCCGCGCCACGATTCGCCAATTCTCCCTCGTATGCTTCCTTTAAGTGTGGTTTTGCCTTTGCATACAGACGGCGATCATGATAATACTGGCCCAACGATTCGATGGCGATCAACGTGTGCTCACCGCGTTCGCCCTCGATAGTGCGCCAACCACCAACCATCGCTTCCAAAAGCGGTAGTGCTTCATCGTACCGACCCAAGGACTTTAGCGTACGGGCCTTTGTCCCCAGCGCGTCGAGCGTGTAAGCCGATTCGGAACCAAACTGCTCGGCAGCGGATTCAAGGTATTCTTCCGAAATCTCCAATGCATCCTCGAAACGACCGAGATACTCGTAGGCCTGAGCAAGACTCTCCATCGTGTTCAGCGTATCGGATGCCTTATTCCCTAATTCTTCGCGCATGGTGGACAAGGCGAACTCAAGATGAGGCACGGCTTTCGCCGGTTCGCCCAGCACCGAGAAACTTCGACCGACGACTGCTCTAATGCGCGCCGCGACCAGTGGATCATCCCGAAAGCGGTCGTCCACCCCGGCTACCGCCAACTCCAGCACATCGCGTACCTTGACATCGCGGCCTTCCATATCAGGACTGGCGGTGACCAACATATTGACGAGAAACTGGGTGACCCCCTCAGATTGCGCCAAGGCTGTCTCCGCTTCTCGGCGTTGGTCTTCAGCAAACGCTGCTGCGGATTGTGCCTTTTCACTCTCTGACTTGGCCACGCCTTCCGCACGAGTTGCCTGTACGGCGTAGCCCACACTTACACCAGTCGCGATCACCAATGTGGCCGCAATAATTGCCGCCGACCAGACGACCGCTTTATTGCGTTTGGCGAATTTCTTGAGTTGATAAACCGTCGTCGCGGGCCGCGCAGCGATGGGCTCGTAATTCAGATAGCGACGAACGTCGTCGGCAAACGCCTGCGCCGACGGATACCGGCGGTCTTTATCTTTCTCCAACGCCTTGCTGACGATGGTTTCGATGTCGCCTCGATACGCACGTTCAAAAACGCTAAGCCGCTCCGGCGTTTCTTCCTGAATCACGCGCACCGCCTCGGGAATGCTGCGCGTGGCAAGGTCGTGCGGCAATCGATCGGCAAGTAGTTCATACGCGATAACACCCAACGCATAAACGTCGCTGCGCACATCCAACGCGTCGGGGTCCCCGGCCACCTGTTCGGGACTCATGTACGGCAACGTGCCAATGAGCTGCCCCGCTTCGGTTTGCATCGTGGTTGTGCGCAGATCACTATCCGTCGCGCGTGCAACACCGAAGTCCAGAATCTTGGGCTTACCATCCCGCGTCACCAGAATATTCGCAGGTTTCAAGTCGCGATGGATCACGCCGCGTTGATGTGCGTGATGTACCGACTCGCAAATCGTCGCCAACAAACTGAGCCGCGCGATCGGTCCGAGCTTTTCGCGCCGCGCGTACTCCGTCAGCGAACTACCATCAACATACTCCATTGCAAAAAACGGTTGCGGACCATGACCGCCGTCGGCTGTGCCCGCTTCATAGATTTGTGCAATACCAGGATCGCGCAGTTGGCCGAGCACCTGCGCTTCGTGTTGAAATCGCTTGACGAGCGCCCGCGACGCCATACCGGGCCGCAATACTTTCAGCGCTACCATGCGCTGAGGCTCGGCTTGGCGTGCCTTATACACCACGCCCATCCCGCCGGTGCCGAGCATGTCGAGCACTTCATAGGAGCCGATGTGTTTCGGATGCCGTGCAGCGTCGGCATCGATGTTGACAACGGGAACATCCAATGCCGCCCGTGTGCGATCGTGACGAATCAGCCGCTCGACATCGTCGCGCAAGCCCTGATTTTGACCGCAAGCACTGGCAAGAAAACTATCGAGGCGATCGTCGGATAAATCGCAGGCCTGCAAGAAGATATCTACCATCTGATCGTGCGAACTGGATGCCATGCACCATACCCCCATCAAGCAGCTACTGCGTTTCACGACAGTGCCGCCCTCTCAGCCTTAATAAGATCGCGAATATCCTATCAAAAATGAGGACTGAGATTAATCCAACTTGGGAAACTTTTGCGACCCGAATCTGGTTCGCCGTGGTACCAACGGTTGCGCGATATAGCGCCGCCCCCTTATCGAGGGAATCGGATTGAGTCAGTCCCAGTCGAGGAACTCCGACAAAGACGACGAAGTCGGGCTGCGCAGTTAATTTTGACGACTACGCTCAGACTCCAACACATACGTCACCCCGCCAGATCCACCGAACCACGCGGCCTCAAGTTGATCGCGATCGTAGGTGCGTGGCCCATCTTCGACCGTTTTCACGGCAGGATCGTTAACCAGCACGTTACCACCCTTATCAAATCCGCAAACGACAATGAGATGACCATTCGTCGACTTATATGGCGCGGCCTCAATCAGCTCGGGGCGGTTAAAGCGGATCGACGCAATCAACGGCCGCCCTGCCGCGATGTGCTGCTCCACGGCTGCCCAATCATTCATACGCGTCAAATAACCGGGTGCGCCAAGTCGATAAGCTGCAGCGATATTGCGCGGCCAGTTACCGTAGATATCGTTCGCTGGATCGAGACAGGCTTCAACGACGGTGGCCGTCGGCTTATCGACGCCGTGATAGGCCAGCACCATGCTCAGAGACGTCGGACTGCAAATACGACCTCGCAAATCCGAACGCTCTGCGTATTGACTGCGAAGCGGAACGGGTAAGTGTTTCGTAAACGCATCGCGCGGTGACTTTGATATGGTCGGCAACTCCGCATCCCACGAATCGGATCGACGCGTGGTATCCGAGAGCGTTACGTTGACCCGTCTCAACAGATATTGAATCGACTGCTTCGCTTGACCCAATAGTCGCAAGCGCACGCGCAAGCGATCGAAGCGTTCATCTGAAACGAAATAATCGACATTGACCTTGCCTCCATCGAATTCCTTGTTTGACTTTTCATCGACGGGATTGGGCCCAACCTGATCGATTAACATCCAAGGCGACCAGCTATCGTCGAAGCGCTTACCGACCGAGATATCGACGGCATAAGAAACATCCGGGGGTAGATCGAGATTCCAAGAAACCAATACTTCATTGAACTTGAACGGCGCGACAAGCGGCGCAAATTCAATCGTTGCCCTACCGTCTTCGTTCAGCGCGATCGACTTGGCCTCATTCGCTTGCTGATTCTCACGGCTGGCGTCAATCGTCATCGCCGACCACTTGTTATCGTCGGCACCTTGCAACTCAAACGTCATATGCCGATAGCCGCGCCAGGGTCGATCCGTATCCCCTGTTACCGATGGATCTAAGGCTGCAACAAGTTCGCGTGCCATGCGCTCTAAGTATTCCTGACCTTGCGGATGATGCGCGATGCCCGCCAGCAAGACTGGTCCGTCCGGCAACGCCACCCGTGCCGTATCGAGATGCCAATCTTCCCAGAGACCGTTCTTGCGAATCAGCGTGGCGCTCATCCCATTTAGGCCCGCTGCAAAGTTATCGTCGTGCAATTCCAACCAAGGTGCCGCGAATATCTCGCGCAAGCGTGCACAAATCTCCGGGCTGCCCAGTCGATCTTGCTCCAACATTACGTAATACCGTAAACACTGACGCACGGTAGCCGCGTGCGAAAGATCTTTAAGCGGATCGCCAACGCGCGGTTCGGGCAAACCGTAGTACTTGCCGCACCAAAGCCCGCCGCCGTGATCCTCGTCGTAGAATTGAAACTCACTCGATTGCAACATCTCCTGAATCTTGTCGATACCGACGAGCTTTGCATATTTGGATGCAAGCTCGTTATCCGAACGTTTGATGACGCGTTGTAACTCTCGCATCACCAACGGATCGGGCGTCTTTACAAATTCAGGATGCTGACGCAGATACGCCAACACGATAGCAATCTTCGGAACGCTGGCACCATAAAACATCGTATCGCCATTGATCATGGCAACGCGGGCCGTTCGCAAGTCAACGACGCCCAATGCACGTCGATCTTTGGGAATGCTCAATTCGCCCGCAACCTTGTCGTCGATCCGTTCGACAAGCGCTTGCAAATCCGCATCCACTTTCACGTCGTGTGGCAATCGCATTTGCTGAGCGGTCGAAGATAACTCAAACATCGGTATCGCAGGTACCGCACCAAGCGCTTCCTGCTTCCACTCGATTGGCGTATTCGCGATTTTGATCCCCAAGTTATGCGCCACCTGCCGCAGCACACCGACTTTCCCACCGTTGATCGCTTCGTTCACCAGCCGATGCTGCCCCGTCCCATCCTGCATCACCAACGTCGACGACCCACCGCCGTCGAGATTAAGTGCATCCCACGCGCCCACCCACTGAAACACCGCCGCCAACTCCGGCAACGTCATTCCCAACGTGCGTTCGCGCTGTCGACCATCCGCAACAACGATCCAAAGCTTGCGCCCGGTTCGATCAACACCGACCGCTGTACGCGGATTGATATTGCCGAAAGACGTTGCAAAGACATGGTCTTTGACGGCCGGCTTACCGTCGTCGAGCAACATGCGAAAACCCGAAATCGCGTGCCATACGCCGTCGTCTTCCAAGGGCGGTGCCTTTAGCCGAATGCTGCCGTCCTTATCAATGAACATCGCGCCGTAATCTTGAACGGGTTTCGAATAGACATTCCCCTCGTACGCGGCAAAGCCCGCAACATCCATTGGTTGCAACGCCGAACCGCGACCGGGGCCGAACGCCGACGTATTAATCGCAAGCTGCGCGCCGGTCCGCTCCGCAAACGCCAACGTCGTTTCGCAAAGCGTTTCAAACTGGCGACCGTCTTCACCCTTGCGCGGCTGGGGCTCCGTTGCAACAAACGACACGCCGGGAACGGACGCGTCAATTTCGATCAGCCAAATCCGAATGGGGCGCTTTTGATCGTAGGTAAGGTGCTCCAGCTTCATCGTAGTGCCGGCGGTCGCAACCACCCGCCGCGACACCGGTTGTCGCACCCATTGCAACGCGTCGGCAACCGCCTGCGTCGCCTTCTCTGTTGGGACCGGACCATCTGCAACGGCAGAGACTGACCAAAAAAGTGCACAGGCACAAACGACGATACATGATGCGAGTCGAAATACGTTCATAAGAAAGCCACTTTGCATTGAAGATGGAAAGGTTGCAAATCGTTTTGCGAATGCACGATACACACGCGATGTAGGTCTATTTATGGAAACAGTATGGAAGCACACCGACTACCTCATCCGGATTATGTACTACGATTTTTCGATTCCTAAACAATCTTGCAATCGCTGAACGCGGCGGGTCAATTGAAATACATCGCCGCCCTCGTGACCGTTGAATGGGAATACATCGATGTGTTTCTTCGCCTTCTCGATTTGGTTATACGCAGCAAAGACCGTGCTGGGCGGGCAAATCTGATCCATCAATGCAACGGAGAAAAAGCAATCGACGGTCAGGCGCTTGGCGAAGTTGCAGCCGTCGAAGTAAGCGAGCGTGTTGAACGCCTGTGTCACTTTATTCCGGTGACAGGATAAGTACTTCACCAGTTCCGCATAAGGCAATTGATCGGTAATCGTGACGGCGCGTTCTAGGTGACACAAGAACGGTACGTCAACAATGGCAGCGGCCAACTTGCGATCCGTTAACGCCGCTGCCGCGAGCGCCAAAACACCGCCTTGACTGCCACCGGCAACAGCGAGACGTGTTGTATCAATCTTCGGGTGTGCCGCGGCGGCATCGATGGCACGCACCGCGTCGGTCATGAGGCGACGATAGTAATACGTCTGCGGTGACTCGATACCGCGCGTGACAAACCCCGCCGCTTGTGGCCCGCCTGCCGGGTAATCATCGGGCGTGTCACCGGGCGACCATTGAGAACCTTGTCCGCGTGAGTCCATCACAAAATGCGCGAAGCCAGCGGCAGTTGCCCACGTGTGCGCTATCGGCAGCGACCGCCCGCCGCCATAGCCGACGTAACTCACCACGCAAGGAACCGGCGCTTCTGTGATCGTCGGAATCAACAACCAACCACGCACCTTTTGACCGCCAAAGCCGCAGAATGTCACATCAAACACGTCGGTCGCGGGTAAGCGAAGCTCGGTGTACGGTTCGAACGTTGCATCGATGTCATGCGCGGCTGCTTCGGCAAGCGTATCTTGCCAAAACGCATCGAAGTCCGCCGGTTCTTCGATATCGGGTCGATAGGTCTGTAGTTCGGCGAGCGGTAGATCAAACTGAGCCATATGTTCACTCACAAAACGCCGAACATGCGGCGTGAAAATTAGTGGTCCTATTCTGCATCACATTAATGCAAATACCGGCTGTGAGCGACATGCCTGCCGCAACTGTGTACGAAGAAGCTGCGGTATCTCGGCTAAGTAGGCTGAGCTAATGTCAGTTGCTAATGCGGATATTCGAATCTTTACGCCAAAGGCGTTTCAACACTTAGCCCAGGGTTGACGCGCAGCGGCTACCCTGGGTTACCGTTCTAATTTCACGTTCAACTCTGAAAGAGTTGCGGCATTGATTGATCGATTGCCGCAACCCCGCAGAGGTGAATCATCGTGATGTTTACGGCACTGCCTTCAAATTTTGAGAAAGAATCTGCGCCTGAATGCGTCCTGCCGCTTTCAACTTAAACCCAAACCGACAACTCCAGCCCCTTCTTCACCGCAACCCTTGATTCTCTAACTTATTTGTCGCCGAGTCCGTGCGACTGCCAAGCATGCGATACATCCGAATCAGATCGCGAAAGCCGCCAATCGTTAACCAGATCGTCACGGCCCCGCCGACACAGAGAATCAGCCACGTCCAAACATGCCAGTACGAAAGCCACGCATCAGCAGTGATGCCATACGTTAATGCAATGATCGTCACCGCGATAAAAGCGACCGTCCAGAAGAGCGGCCAACCGAGCGTGATGTTGGTAACGAGCCGGTCTGTGCCGGTGAACTCGCGCGAGAAGCCGAGCTTTTCCCAAAAACCGCGTGCGTCGCGAATCGACAGCGACGACTCACCTTCCATTGCGTAGTCGCCGCGATGCAGCAGCTTGTCGAGATTGAATTTCTCGCCGCCTTGGCAAAGTGATACGACGATATACATCAAACTTGACGAACATATCGCCCAAAAATTAATCAACTGACCGTTTAGCTCCATGCGCACAAAGAGTATCGCCTCCACCGCAACATGGCCCATTGAAAACATCACTTGCGTTATTCTAGAAATGCTCGCAGGCGGATCGGCCTTACACGATTCGATCACAAGCTCCAATGCTTGCAAGGCTGCGACGTATTGCTCGGACATTTGATTGATAACAGTACCGACCCCCGCCACCAACATGCCGGTAATCATCGCCGCCCACGCGGCTGCCGTCGTGCCGCGATTCCAATAGAGCCCACCAATAATGGCTGCGCCGACCCCGCCAACAAAGATAGCTGCTGATGACGCACAGTACATCGCAATGTATTGCACGTGCTGAAAGTAATAGCTGAATAAGAAGACGAATATCGCAATGAGAAAAACGGCTATGCGCAACAACAAAAGATGCTCGCGTTCGCTTAGCCGTCGCTTCCGAAATGGCAAGATAACATCCTGCACCAATATCGCCGCCCACGAATGCAGATAGGTATCGTGCGTACTGATGAATGCGCCCAACATCGCTGCGGAAGCCAACCCCAACAAGCCCGCCGGTAAGATTGCGTTCATCACAATCGGGGCGCGCAGCTGATTCTGCAGCGCTTCGCCATCGATCGTCGCCAAACGTTCGTTGGCTGCCATCGCGCCTTCCGCATAATCGGGATGCGTCAGGAATGTCTTCATGCAAATCGGCAGCACGATCGTGATCAACATGAGCACGCGAAAACGCCACTGCCCGAGAATGAAGGACATCTTCGCTTCATGGGCATTGATGGCCGAACAGTTGTAACCCTGCGTGCCCTGCCATCCGCGCGCCGCATAAAACAACGTGATGACGGTGATCACGTAATAGAAGATGTTAAAATCGGATTGTTTTTCAAGGTCGAACGGATCGACCATTGAGTTCCCCTCCGGTGCCGCCATCAGCGTGTCACCGATCTGCCCCCAGGAAAAACTCAGTAACAAAAAGAGATTGATCGCCACGAATGCGATGTTGGCGATCACACCTTGCAAAAAGTCCGTCACGATCACAGCGATCTGACCGCCCAGCAGCAACAGCGCGAGCGGCACAATCAACAACACGGACATTAACGTTTCAAACGTCGAAAACGTAACGCCCATCACGTCGAACTGTGCCGGCAACGACCAGAGCTGAATGAAGAACCGCGCACCAACAGACGGAAAAATGCCGAAGTTAATCACGCCTGCGATAAACGCCACGATGCCGGTGAAGATGCGAAAGCGGCGGCTGTAACGACGTTCGAGAAACTCAGCCAGCGTTAGCGCCCGCGTTTGCCGAAAGCGATAGATTACCCACCCGCTAAGCGCCATCACGATCATCACCGGCTCTTCGAGCAGCGTCCACCAAATCGCCGTAAAGCCGACTTCGTAATGCAACTCGAAATACCATACGAGCGTAACAACGCCTAATCGCGCGATGTTATCCGAGACGGCAATGAGATACCGTCCCGCGCAGCGCTCCGCCGCCAAAAAACCATCGACTGTCCGCGCGTGACGGCGCGTCGATGCCGCGCCGACAGTTAACAGGGCGAGTAACCCGGCGACAATGGTCCAATCGAGTATCTGCATGATGCTGCGAGACAACCGCGAAGCGCGGCTAGACTATTCGCGAAACGTCACGTATCCCCACGTATTGGGTTGATGCATGTTGATCGCGCCCTGCGGGGACCACACCCAATTTCGCTCGCGCGTATCGGGCTTGCGGCGGTAGCGACCATCGATGATGTCGTCATGCCACTGCACGCGCGAAAAATTCATGCGCCAAACATGGCCATCACGCGGTGGTGCCGCACGCCCCGCCGCTTCTTTGAGCGAACGCCAGGGCATCGCAATTTCTAACGACCAACCGTTGTCGGTATCCGACGCGTCATTGAGCGTACCATCGACAAACACGGCCGACTTAAGCCCATTCATATCCCAGTCGTGCAACGCGGGCCCACCGCGTAGATATGTGCGTACCAAGAATAAGTCGAAGACGGTGTTCAACGCGTTGAATTCGAGTTCGTAGTATTCGCGTTCGTCGCCATTGGGGTCGATGAAGATTTCGAAATCGTTGTCGTAAAAAACGATCGCGTCGCGCTGCGTGAGTTTTGCGTGCACGTGCGGATCATCGAGCATGGCGGCGACGTACAGATAATCGTCATCCCACAACATTCTGAAATGGGTGTCGTGAATAGGTGCAGGTCTGTGCGTGCCTTCGATATCCACAAATGCTGTGGATAGCGTGGCCGCTTCCCATGCCGAATCTGTTAACTTTCCATCGACTGCGATGGGGCCAGTCGTTTTGTGGCACTCGTACCGCCTTGGAATCGAGTTCGATACATCCGCTTTCGCGCCACCGCAACCCGGTAGTAAGAAAAGAGCAGCTATTGCGAATAGGCTAACCGACGCAGCGCGAATCATCCCGCGCCGCCGAATCTGCCATAAGAATGAATCTCGTTCGACTATCATTTTGCAAATTTCCATGCCCATCTCCCCGTCAATCCTCTAAACACGCTCGGATCAATGCATCCAACGTCGTCGTCGCCATCCCGACGACGGTATCGGCCGCGCCGTAATACAGCCGTGCAGTCGCATTCGGCTTGGCGAAGCCCTCATCGTCAAACGCATCGACGATCAAGCCGCTCGGAAACACGACGTTCGGCACCTGCCCGACATGTTCGTAGAGTTCGCGTGGTTCGAGGATGTTGTTTTCTGTGCGCGCGACCACCTTCGTCGGATCGTGGAGATCCAACAACGCCGCGCCAGCCTGATAGATATTCGCCCCGACCAAATGCGTCGCCACGCCGTGATATATGTGCAACCAACCGGCACGCGTCTTGATCGGCGGCGGCCCCGAGCCAATCAGTTCATCCCAATAATGGCATCGCCCTGCCATCACTGGCGCAACGGGTGTCCATGCAATCAAATCGTCGGACATCGAAAGCACAATCTTTGAACCTGTCTTCACGCCACTATCGAGCGCGACGCGATTGGGCCGCTCCAGTCGAGCGTAGCGACCATCGATCTTTTCGGGAAACAGAACGCCGTTACGCGTGTCGCCAGCATCGTCGAATGAGACCAACTCGAAGTGATCGAAATCTTGCGTGCAGGCAATGCCCAAGCGGCAGGCACCTTCAACGTCCGCCGCGAACACCACATACACGTTATCGCCAATCGCCGTTAATCGCGGATCGTAGATGTGGTAAATGGTTTCGCTAACGGAATCGAGCCCGTCGATTTCGGCGATGGTTGGCCGCACCGTGAAGTGCTCGCCATCGTCAGACTCGGCAACCATCAACACCGTCTTCCGGCCGCGCGTTTGCACGCGTAGCAAAAGGTAATCCACACCGCGCCAACGAATAGCACCAGGGTTAAACACGCTGCTGACATCGCGCACGTGCGGCGCGATCTCAGGAATATCGACGCGTGTCAGAATGGGGTTTCGTGATGATCGCTGCATATGAATGTATGTTACTATCGGCGGCAAACGCTGTCGTGAAGCGGCAGGCTGTTGTTATGGGTTGACGGTCGTATACGGTTAACCATTGCTCCAACCAAGCCGACGGTTATCCGCGCGATTGCAATTTGATCGATCATTGGTGATTATTGACGCATTCGTATGAGTATGTCGACGCAGCAAATCTCGAACCTGCTCACCGACGTCGTGCAGCGCAAGCCGACCAATGGCGTGTTCATTGCCGGCGATAACCTGCAGCCGCCGCCGTTGGCGTTCGTCGTTCACTTTCCCATTCTCGTTGTGCCGATTACCGGTCAATACGAAGTCGAGATGGAAGCGCGCGATGATTACACGACCACCCGCGTGAAACCCGGCCAAGTGATTTACTCGCCGCCCAACTGTTGGACGCGGCCGACCTGGCAAAAGCCGACGAAGGCCATACACCTCATGTTCGGTAACGAGCATGTCGGTGCGAGCCTGGTAACGACGACGCGTGCCCTGCCCGGCAACGTCGCGGCAGAGAAGCTGGCCGTGCCGCGCAGCTTCGGCGGCCCGGCGCACCGAACGCTTGAGGCCATTGCCGAAACAGCGCGTACCGACGCCACCTCGCCAGCCTTACAACACTTGGTCGATGCCCTGCTGTGCGCGATTGCACGCGAGTTGGATCAAACCGAATCCCCGCGCACGCGGCGTTCGCGACAACTCTATCACGACTTATGCGTGTACCTGCAGCACAACTATCATCACGACGTCACCCGCGACTCCGTTGCCGCCCACTTCCGCATCACGCCCAACCACATATCGCGTGTCTTCAAAACCGAAGGGCTCATGCGGTTTAGCGATTACCTCACTGCCGTGCGGATCGATCGTGCCAAGCTGCTGCTGCGACGCTATCGGCTCACCATCGGCGAAGTCGGCAATCAATGCGGCTTTGCCGATTTGGCGTACTTCTGTCGCGTTTTTAAACGATATACGAAGACCACGCCCAGCGAATATCGCGACCTATCGCGCCGTCGCGCCAGCGGCAATGCTTAGCCGCCCGCTGTTGTCTCAACGTCATCCAGGTTGATATGGTTTCTTATGTGATCAACGACTGCCGTCGGCGTCTCGCAACGTTCCAAGCCTTCGCGAAATTCATCTTGCATGATGCGCCGCGCGAGCTGCGACAGAATGGTCATATGTGACTGGTCCGCATCCGAATCGCGAATCGTCAATAGAAACACGAACCGCACCGCATCTTCGGACGTCTCATCCCACGCGATAGGCTTAGTCAATCGCATAAATGAAATCGAATTCGCCAGCACCTGGCGCGATCGACAATGTGGAATCGCGATGCCGTATCCGACCGATGTCGACGACTGCTTCTCTCTCGTCCAAACGGCCTCTTCAACGTCGATCGGGTCGTGGATACGTCCCTGTATCAACAGATTGTCGACAAGGTCTTTAATCGCTTCTTCGCGCGTGCCGGCAGTTGAATCGAACAACACGACGTCCGGCTCAATCAAAGGTCGCGACCGCGGCTTAACTTGCAGTTTCGCGCACAGCGTACGAACGCTGCCGGCATCATTCGCCGTCGTTGCGGTTTGCACCATCGCTGCACAGTCGGATGCGTCACAATCACCAACTCGGGCCTTGACGACCGACACGGCCGTCGGTTCCGAACTCAGACTACGCAGGCCAACGCCGAGCAGTAGCGGCAAACATTCCGACTGACCTGCGATCTCACCGCAAATACTGATGTCGCACTCGGCAGCCGCAGCTTGATCGACGACGTTCTTTAGAAACGCGACGACCGCCGGGTGATAAGGCGTCTGCAACCCGCGAACACGCTCGTTGCCACGATCGGCGGCCTGCAAATACTGAATCAAATCGTTGCTGCCAATGCTAAAGAAATCGGCAACGCGCGCAAGTTGTGCGATCATCAACCCTGCCGCCGGCGTCTCGACCATCGCGCCAATTTCTAATTCGTGATCGAATTCGACGCCCGCCTGTTTTAACTCCTTCATCACGTCGGCAACCAACGATCTAACCCACTGCATTTCAGCAACCGTCGCAATCATCGGCACCAACATGCGCACCGGCCCCAATGCCGACGCCCGCAAGATCGCGCGAACTTGGCCGCGCACCACCCTCTCTATTTCCGGATATATCCGCGCACCGCGATAGCCGAGGAATGGATTCTCTTCGACGGGCAGATTGAGATACGGCACGGGCTTGTCGCCACCCACATCGAGCAGGCGAATCACGACCGGCTTACCCTGCGCGGCGCGAACGGCTTCAGCCAGCGTCTCGAACTGTTCGCCTTCCGTCGGCGGCGCGGGTCGATCCAGGAACATCCACTCGGTGCGATACAGGCCGATGCCATCGGCCCCCGCATCGATCGCTTTCTTTACTTCCAACGGCGACATCGCATTGGCATACACGCGGACCGTTTCGCCATCTGCCGTCGCCGCTTGTAACTGTGCCCGCGCGCGTTGCTGTTGGCGCAGTCGCGTGCGTTTGGTTTGTTCGCGCTGGTAATACCGTTGAATCGATTCCGTTGGATCGACCACAAGTATGGCATGGTCGCCGTCCAGCACGGCGGTTTGACCATCGGTTAATACGATAGACGACTTCTGCAGATCGCAAATCATCGGGACGCCGGCAGCCCGCGCCAATACGGCGGTATGCGATGTCATACCGATCTTGCTGATGATTAAGCCACGGACGCGCGACTTATCCAACTCTAAGAACTGTTGCGGCGTTAGCTCATCGGCGATGGCAATGGCGGATTCGGGCAGATGTTGCCCATTCTGGCTCACGAATGCAGCTTTGCCATATATCGAACGCAGCAACTGATCGCACACGTCGCGCAAGTCGAGTTGCCGCTCTTCAATCAAGCGGCTTTCGGCGTTTGACAACAAGCTTTCGTAAAAAACCCTCGCTGATTGAACGGCCGCCGCAACGGATTGCCCGTCGCGCACGCTCGATTCAATTTGGTCGCGAAAATCAGGGTCGTTCGCGATGGCAATGTGCGCGCCAAGAATCGCACCACCTTCAAGCGAATCCGCCCGCGCCTTTCGAGCAGACAACTCACTCACTAGCGTTGTGAAACCACCCGCGAGCCGATCCATTTCAACATCAACAGACTCTGCAGATGCATCGATCAATTCGGGGTTAACACGGTGCGTCGCCAAATGTATGATCGCACCTTCGACGATTCCCGATACCACGGGCCGACCGCGCAGATAGGTCGGGTTGCACATGCGCAATGACGGTGGCAGTCGATAATCGACGGCATTCGTTACGGCATCTTCGACCGCGATATCGAGTCCTGCGAATTCCTGCTCGATAAACGTGCGGAGTTCGCGTAGCGCATCGGACTGATCGTCGCCCGATATATCGAGGACACATGGATCGTCATGTCGAAAATCGGCACCCACCAATGAAAGCAGGCTCTTGGCATTACTCGATTGCCCCGTGCGACCGTTCACGATGCGCACGTCCGACCGAAATGCACTCGCGCGGCGCGACAATTCTGTCGCGGGGCGCGCGTGCACGCCGTGCTTCAGCGGACAAAAGAATTGATACTCAAGCGACATGCAGACTCCCCACCCAAGGAATCCAACCGAGTAACACAACGGTTCGATGTTCATCCCTTTTCGATCGGTGTTAACGATCGTCTAGGGGTTGAACGTTTCAACATTCAAGCAAAACAGCCCATTACCCGTCGTGCGAAGAAGGGTAACGCATGGGCATGTTCCACATCTCAATAACGTTACTTTCGGCGACTACTTCACCGCTCCGGCTTGCGCAAAGATGCTTCCAGCTTCTTTGATCGCGGTTTGCACCGGCACTTCAATCTTCGTTTTTCCCTCAAACCTTTCGGCACCTTCAATCGCGATATCCGCAGCGAGAATTACGGCGTCGGCACTGGCAATTGCAGCGGCTGACAACTCGTTTTCGATGCCCATCGCGCCTTGGGTTTCGACCTGAATCTCGTGGCCCAACTCGCGAGCCGTCTTTTCCAACTGTTCGGCGGCCATGTAGGTATGTGCGATACCCGTCGGGCAACCGGTCACAGCAACGAATTTCATTTCAATTCACTCCACGTATTCGCAAGCACTTCGCAGCCATCACACTAAGCTGCGGGTGCGGGCTGCGCTTCGTTTTCTTTCTTTTGACCGGCGGCCTTCAATGCGTTGATCGAAACCGCCGTGACCAATGCGCCAACCACAATCGCAACGACATACCACAAGCGATTATCCACGACCGGCAAAACGATCGGCCCACCGTGCGGCGCATGATCGCCGACCTTCGCCGCCATGCCGATGACCGCACCTGTGATCGAACCCGCCATGATGCACGGCAACACGCGTATCGGATCGGCCGCGGCAAACGGAATAGCGCCCTCAGTGATACCGATCATGCCCATTCCCAGCGCAGCCTTACCCGCGTTGCGCTGATCGTCATTCCAAAGTTTGCGTCGCAGGAGTGTAGCCAAGCCCAAGCCAAGCGGCGGCGTGCAGATCGCAATCGCAACGGCCCCCATGATTCGGAAATTACCCTGCTCGATCATCGACGCGCCGAAAAAGAACGCCGCCTTGTTCACCGGCCCGCCCATATCGAACGCAATCATCGCGCCCAAAATAGCGGCCAGCAGAAATTGGCTTTGCCCTTCCATCTGTTTCAGCATGCCGCCCAAGCCGACCATGATTTTGGCAATCGGCAGATTGATGACGAACATCACGCCGCCCACGATCAACGCTCCGAAAATCGGAATAATCAGGATGGGCATGATCGGCTTGAATATGCTCGGGATCGGCGTCTTCTTGAACAAGTTGACAACGTGCCCGGCTAACAAACCCGCGAAAATAGCGCCGAGGAAGCCGGCATTGGCCGTTTTGCCATCGGGAAGCGTCTGCGGCATCGACGCAATCGCCCCGCCGATAAAGCCCGGCACCAACCCTGGGCGGCTGGCCATGGCATAGGCAACAAAGCCGCCCAATACCGGGAACATCAACGAGAACGCCGACTCACCGATCTTTAAGATAAGCGACAATAGTTCAGAACCGGACGGGTCCGGCGCACCGTTGGGCCCGGGCGGTGCGAACGCAAGCGACACGGCGATCAAAATGCCGCCGCACGCAATGAACGGTACGGCATACGACACGCCGGTCAGTAGATACTGCTTATGCCGTGCTGCGGTCTCTTTGAAATCAATTGCCATATGTTTGCGCAACGAGAACGGGAACGAACGGAATTCATGCGATTGGGTCACCGCCTTATCGCCGAACGAACCCGCCGATATGCGAATTCGAACAGACAAAAACAGACAGCAACGAGCGAAAGCCTCCAAGCTTAGGTTTAACCATAATAATAGGTACAGCGTTATACAAGAAGGAGATTCCCGCTTCTCTTGAACAATCGTAACATCGAGGCGTTATTCGGGCTTTGCGCGAAGCACCGCGTATCATCGCTGTTTGTTAACACGCAGCGTCTGCCCGAATTGAACCTCCGAACGATGTTCGACATGCCGATCGTTACCATCGGATCGGTCAATCATGACCGATCGCATTCAACGCGTGGTGGCAACCGATAGATCCCGAGCCTGCACCCGAGACAAAACGCGATTTGCTATGAATATTGCGGCAATCGAGAATTGTAATATTAAAACGTTTAATTGCCCCAATCCGGCGGTCAATATCGAACAACGGTTCGCGGTGAAAGCAAGCGCGAAACGTCACTCACGCAACATATGCCAAGCCATTCTTGGTCAATTGCTGCCTGAGCCTTCGTTGAAAAAAGACAAACGTCGGAACCTAAAAGCCAAACCCGATGTTACAATTTTACAGTAGATGCCCCGATTCTCTTCTACCAGTTTGGTATGGCTTGAATTTAGAATCGTGTTCCATGTTCGATCTCCGAACCGAACGCGCTCATGCGTTCAATGTACTCGAATCGAGGCCAGAGATGAAGCAATCGAAACGTGGCTTTACCTTGCTGGAATTGCTGGTTGTCATCGCAATCATCGCGTTGTTGATCTCGATATTGCTTCCTTCGCTGAGTGCTGCTCGCGAAAATGCGCGTGCCGTACTGTGCGGAACGCAAGCGCGCGAGTTGGCAACCTGTTCCACACTTTATACCAACGAAAACACGTTCTTCCCGCCATGTTTGGACAACTACGCGGAAGGCAACGTCGATTCAAACTTCTACGGCTTAGATTGGCTCGGCATCGGCAACCAAGGTGGTCCATTTAACGCTGGTGATCCATACAACCCCGCAACAGGTACGCCACAGGGTTACGCCGCTGCTCCCAAATTCGGCCTCATCTATCCGTACTTCCAAAACCCCGACCTCGTGCTTTGCCCTTCGGATGTCGGCGGCCCTTACAGAAACAATCAAATCGTCACCGAGGGCAACGGCAAGTTCAGCTACACGATGATGTCCACATTGGGCTTGCGCGCGCCGGAGAAAATTCCGGCAGCCGACCACTTCGTTGGCGGAGAGATCACGCCCTCGCGCGTACCGCTATTCGTCGAAGAACATCCCGACGGCATCAACAACGGCAATCGCGAAGGCAACTTTGGTTCGTTCCGTGGTCCCGACAACATGCCGGGCTTGGAAGAAGGCGACATTTTGGTTTCGCGCCATGCACCGTTCACAACGCGTATCGGCGCAAAACCCGGAACGTCCGGCTTTACGCGATTTCTACAAGGTTCAACCAACGTGGGCTTCGCTGATGGCCACGTTGAAGCGTTGAAAACCAGTTTTGGTGTCGGGGGAACACCGTTGGCCACCGGCCAGTTGAACGTCATCCCCAACAATATCATGGGGTTGCATTATTACTACGGGTTTAAGTTTGATCTCATTCCCGTGATTGAATAGGCAGTTAATCAATCGCGCAAACGCGTCTTTGATTTGCATGCCTCGCACAGTGTTTTAAAAACTTCGCCTTAACTACCGTGCTAATGCGGCTGTTATGTAACGGTCATTCCGTGCGCTATCGGTGCGCGCAGATTGACCTTTCGCGAGCACTATCAAGATCGAAGCCGAATCGACCGGGGGGTTGTTTCGCATTCGATTGAAGAAAGGAGCCACCCAGATGTCTTGTCAGTCAGTTTCCTTTTCGGGTTATCGCCCCGCACGGTGCCGCTTCGGCATTTGTCGGGCATTGGCAGCGTTCGCTGTCATGACCTCACTCACCATTGCTCAAACTGCACACGCCGGCGGCCCGGCAGGTAACACCTGTTCGGACCCGATCGAAGTGTTCGAGGGCGTCCCGTTCAACAATTCCAACGTCGGTGCAACCGGCACCGACGACTCGGATTGTGGCGGCACCGGCGACACCAACGATATCTGGCATAGCTGGGTTGCCCCCTGCGACGGCCAAGTCACCGTCTCACTATGTGGCAGCACGTTTAATACGACGCTCTCCGTGTTTAGCAACGCTTGCCCACCGCTCCTCAACATCGCCTGCAACGAGAACTCGTGTGGTTTGCAGTCGGAGCTAACGTTCAGCGCATTCTTCGGAACGACGTATTTGATTCGCGTCGCTGGTGTAAGCGGCGCGAGCGGAAACTACACCCTAAACGTCACGTGCCCGCCAATGGGCGCTTGCTGTGGCGGCGGCGGAGAATTTGGTTGTTTCGTATCTCCGCCCGATGGCTGTAGCTTCGGTACGTATCTGGGCGACGGAACGGACTGCGTTACCAACGGCACGGCATGTGCCACCGGCGCATGCTGTCTGACAACGGGCTGCCAAGACCTGAGCCAGTTTGACTGCTTGGGACTGAATGGCGTTTACCTAAACGACGGCACCAATTGTATCGATGATGCTTGCCCCCCGCTCGGCGCCTGCTGTGCTGGCGGCGGCTCCTGCTTCATTTCGACGGAAGATAGCTGCGTGAACGATTCGTTCGGCACGTATCTCGGCGACGGCTCCGACTGTAGCGGAAACATCTGCTCCACCGGCGCGTGCTGCGTCATGGGAGCCTGCACCGACGGCGTCGATCAAAACGACTGCTTCAACCAAGGCGGTACGTACATCGGCGACGCAACGCAATGTGCGACGTCGGTCTGTAACGACGATTGTTCAAACGCCTCGGAAATATTCTCCGGCGTTCCCGTTATGGGAACCAACGTCGGGGCAACCGGCACGGATATTACGACATGTACGACAAACGACACTGCGAGCGTATGGTATCGCTGGATGGCGGATTGCGACGGAGACGTGCGCTTCAGCCTATGCGATAGCGGCTTCGATACCGCCATAGCTGTCTTCGACGATTGTGGCTCCTTAACCGAATTGGCTTGCAATGACGATAACTTCCCAGTTTGCGGCCCCGGAAACCATTCTGATGTGACTCTCGCTGTCACGTTTGGCGCCGAATACCTCATTCGCGTTGCCGGGTTTAACGGCAATACGGGCAATTTCACGCTCGAAATCATTTGCCCGCCTCTCGGTGCCTGCTGCATTGGCGGCGGCATCTGCGAAGTCATGTCCGAGGGTGCTTGCAATACCGGCGGCGGCACCTATCTCGGCGACGACAGTACGTGCGAAGTTGAAGGTCTCGCCTGTGGCTCCGGTGCATGCTGCCTAATGGATGGCAGTTGTAACGACATCGGCAACCAAACCGATTGCGACAACGCCGGCGGCTCTTACGCGGGCGATAGCTCAACCTGCGCGGGCACCACCTGCCCCGCCGTCGGTGCCTGCTGCACTGCAGGCGTCTGTGCCATCGTATTCGAGCCGGACTGCGAAAACGGAGGCGGCACGTTCCTTGGCGATGGTTCGGTTTGCGGCCCCGACTCGTGCTTCGGTGCCTGTTGTAGCGACGGAGCGTGCAGCGTGGCCAGCGAAGAAACCTGTACCGGCCCCGGTCAAATCTTCTTCGGTATCGGCACCGATTGCACCGATTTAGCTTGCCCAGGCGATGGCTTCATTCAGTTAGGGTACAACTGGAATGGTATGGTACATCCGGGTGAAGACGGCGTTCCCAATGCACCGAATGGATATCGCTCGATTAGCGACCGAGGCTTCCTGCTTGGCACATCGGATTCCGCGGATGGTGGTATCTTCTCGCGCACGTCAGGAAACCGCGTGTATTTCTTCCAGTCGCAAGCCGATGTCGTGGATCTTGCGTATATCGGTTCTGGACGTACTTGGGATACGGTGGCCGATGCGGATAATTCCGGCGTTGCACCCAACTGGGATCCGAGCGCCGGCGGTGGCGCTGTCGCGTCATCGAGTAGCACCTTCACGGAGACAGCGCCTCTCGATAGCAACTTTGAGTTGGGCGTCATCTATCACGGCCACAACGGCGGTGGTGACTTCAGTATGACGCTCGGCTTTAGTGACTTCACCACGGTCACCGTGACCCTTGGTGCGCCAGATTGGTTCGCAAACTTTAGCCCAGTGGCCCCGTTCCCGGCGCTCGGTGTGGCGTCTCAAACACTCGTCCCCGGACCGCTAAGCGGCGGCGATGGATTTGCTGGCGTGGGTTCCGGCGATCTCGGCCTATCCGATGCACCACTCAACTTGGTCGAGGCGGTTGTTGATACTGATTCACTGCTTTTAGGCGTTGGATTCGACGTCACCGGCAAGCAATTAAACTCGATCACATTTGATAACTTTATCGGCTCGGGTGGTGTTGCCGTGTTCGCGGCCAGCATTAGCCAACCCGGTGCCTGCTGTCTTGCGGGCGGCACCTGTACAGATGGCCTACAGGACGATTGCATTGCATCGGGCGGCACCTACTTGGGTGACGGCACTACCTGTGCTGACGATGGCAGCGCATGCGCCATCGGTGCCTGCTGCTTCAATGACGGCACATGTTTGGACGGCCAAAGTGAAGTCAACTGTCTCAATGTCGGCGGTATCTTCCTCGGCAACGGTACCGATTGTGCGTCAAACAGTTGTCCGCCATTGGGGGCATGCTGTACGTCCACTGAACCGGGCATCTTCGCCTGTGCGGTAGATTTCGAAACGTCTTGCATTAACGCATTCGGCACCTATCTTGGTGATGGTACCGATTGCGCTTTGGGTTGCGACTGCGACAATAGCGGCTTGATCGATCTGTTCGAAATCACCGAACTCAGCGATTGCGACGGCAATAACGTGCTCGATACCTGCGAGTCGCCCGATCCAAGCACGATCGGCGCGTGTTGTCTCGACGGCGCTTGTTCGATTGCAACATCGCTCGACTGCGATGCCGTCGGCGGCCTGTATCAGGGCGATTGTACGACCTGCGACGGTATCTTCTGTCCCGGAGAAGGCTTTATCCTCTTGTCATACAACTGGAATGGCCTTGTGCATCCGGGTGAAGACAACATGCCCGACGCCCCCGACGGATATCGCTCGATTTCCGATCGCGGCATGCTGATGGCAACTGCCAATAGCGTCGGCCAGGAAGATTATGCGCAACCGTCAGACAGCGGTGGGCTGACGTACTACTTTGAATCGCGCGACACGCCCGCGCTAGACACGGTATTCCTCGGTGCCCGCCGACCGAACGGCAATCCCGCTTGGGATGACGCGTTGACAGACACGAACATCGGCACGACCCCGAGTTGGGATCCGACCGGCGGCACGGGCGATGTCTTCGTGGATGTCGTCAATAACGTACCCGCGAGTGATCCGCTCGGCGCCAACTTTGAGTTGGGCGTCCTTTACAACGGCGGCAATAGCGGCGGCGATTTTGATCTGACGCTTGGCTTCATGGATGGCAGTAGCGTTACCGTCACGCTCGATGTGCCCGATTGGTTTGCGAACAACAATCCGCAGCCCAACTTCCCGTTACCGGGTGTGGCATCGCAAGCACTGCTACCCGCACCATTGAGTTTCGGCGACGGATTCGCCGGTACCGGCGGTACCGACACGGGCTCTTCCGATGCACCGTTGAATATGGTTGAAGCACGCGTGACAGCAGCATCGCTGTTAAATGCGCCGGTTCCCCTCGATGTCGTAGGTCGCCAGTTGACTTCGATTACGTTTGGTAACTTCTTAGGAGCCACAGGCGGCTCGTCGATGGGTATTTACGCAGCCTCGTTCAGTGTGGGTGAAGTCACCTGCGCCTGCACGGGCGACGTCAGCGGTGATAACCAGATCGACGGTGGCGACGTACAAGGTTTCGTGAACTGCCTGATTGGTACCGGCGGCGACTGTAGCTGTGCCGACATCAACGGCGGCGGTCTCGACATCACGGACGTTGCTGACTTCGTTAACAACCTGCTCACGGTCGGACCAGCGTGTCCGTAAGCCGATCGTGATCGTTCGATAGACACACTATCTCCTTTGGCCGGTCATCGTAGAAGGCGACGATGACCGGCCTTTTTTTGATTCCGGACATATGTAATCGCACATGTTCTTTGCTTCGCCTGCATCTGATCGATTACAATAGAATCGTAGAGTTTGCATTCAAGGTAACCGCCGCCTAACAACGCGATTCGATTACTCACCAGACCATACACCGCATTCCAAACAGGATTTTTTCGATGCGTTTCGTTTCACTATCGCTACTGGCCGTCCTTGTTTCCGTCTCGCTGGCAAGCGCCAACGTGCCGCCCAATGTACCGACTATCACCGAACCGGTTACCGTCGGCTTAATCGTGAATCCGTCCGATGTACATATGGAAACGGCACCGTTCGTCGATGCAGACGCGGGCGATTCGCACTTCTGCACGGACTGGGAGATTTGGTCGATCAATCCGCTCGAACGCGTGTGGTTCGGCAGTTGCGTCACGGGTCCCGAAAAGGTTCACGCACACTTGGGCGACGGTGTGTTTCAAGGTGCCCTAACCGGCGAGTCGCAGCTCGATTACGAAACGCAATACGAAGTGCGCGTGCGCTTCCGCGACGATAGTGGTGACGGCCCCACGGAATGGAGCGCTTATTCGACGCGCGCCTTCCAAACCGGCACGCAGACGCAAATCTTTCCGCTCGAACTCGATGACATTCTCGATACGCCGACGCCGACCTGGCGCGATACCGACGGTCTCGCAATCGACCTACCCGCCGGTACGCAAATGCGCGTCGAGCAAAAAAGCGGTTCGGCCGTATTCGTCATCACCGGCGAAAACGGAATGCCCGACACGCTCAACAACCCCGGCCCGTTAAGCGCGCACGAAGCATCGCGCGTGCGGATATCCAGCATCGCTCCCACCCTCGCACTACCTGCGACGAACTTGCAGTTCGTCACCGACGAAGGCGAATTAGAAACCGTTTATATTCCGCCGGTCGGTTTGGTCGGCGCTTCCGAAGCAGTCTTCTGGATTTCGGCGGGCGGTTCGACGTTCATTGGCAACGCCGCTCAAACCGAGCCGGACTTCTCCACGCTCGCGCGCAGCGCACCCGTATCTTGGAACACCAACCTGCCCGGTTTCCAAGTCGATGTCGTAGCAAGCGGCTTTCAGATGCCCGTCAACATCGCATTCGTTCCCACGCCCTCGGCCGATCCAAACGCACCGTTGTATTACGTCACCGAGCTATACGGCACGATCAAAGTCGTCACCAATGCCGGTGACGTCAGCGACTATGCCACCAACCTGTTGAACTTCTCGCCGACGGGTGCCTTCCCCGGCTCCGGCGAGCAAGGCGTTTCCGGTCTTGCAATCGATCCCGTTTCGGGCGATCTGTTCGCCGGCATGTTGTACGACGCAGGCGGACCGCACTATCCCAAAGTCGTTCGCTTCTCTAGCAATGACGGCGGCTTAACCGCGACGACGGAAACCACGATCCTCGATATGGCCGGTGAATCGCAGGGCCAGTCGCACTTTATCTCCAACATGACCATCGGCCCCGATGGCTTGCTCTACGTACACATGGGCGATGGCTTCGATGCCTCGACCGGCCAGAACCTCAATTCGTTTCGCGGCAAAGTCCTTCGAATGAATCTCGATGGAACAGCCAACAGCGACAACCCATTCTATGACGCGGGCAACGGAATCACCGCACGGGACTACGTCTATGCCTACGGTCTGCGCAACCCCTTTGGTGGTGCATGGCGCGCATCAGACGGTCGACATTACATGGTGGAAAACGGCCCCAGTCGCGACCGCATGTCGCAATTGGTTGAAGGCCGCAATTACTTATGGAACGGTTCCGACCAAAGCATGGAGAATTTCGCGATCCATGTATGGAACCCTGCAACTGCACCGGTCAACATCGCGTTTATTCAGCCCGAAACATTCGGCGGCAGCGGTTACCCAGCCAGCATGTACGACATGGGTTTTGTTACCGAGTCCGGTCCGACATGGGCCAGTGGCCCACAAGCGCGCGGCAAGCGCATCACGATGTGGCAATACGACGGCAGCGGAAACGTCGTCGCAGGGCCGACCAACTTCATCGAATACAACGGCACCGGCAAAGCCACCGCCGTCGCGCTGGCCGCCGGCCCCGACGGTTTGTACTTCAGCGACTTTTATAAAGACCTAGACTACAACAGCCCGATCGAGCGCGGTGCAAACATCCTGCGCGTAAAGTTCGTCGGCACCGCGAACTTTACGGCGGACGTCACTGAAGGCCAGTCCCCGCTCACCGTGCAGTTCACAGACACGTCGAGCGTAAACGGCGCAACGGCTTGGGCGTGGGACTTTGGCGACGGCAACACGAGCGATCAACAAAATCCGCAACACACCTACACATCGAACGGCGGATACACCGTACAGTTGCAAGTGACCAGCCCCAGCGGTATCAGCACGATTCGCAAACCGGCGTTTGTCGTCGTCGGCAATCGCATTCCGATCGCGCTCATCGGCGGTGCCGGCTCGGCATCCGCATCGGACAATGCTATCGCACAGTTCTTAAACGGCTTGGGGTATGACGTCACCTATTACGACGACGAACCCGGCAACCGGCCCAGCGCGGCAACACTCGCCACCGAGCAAGACCTCGTCATCGTTTCGTCAACGGTTACGTCATCCAACATCGCCGGGGAATTCCGCAATCAGCCCGTGCCCGTGATTCACTGGGAAAGCGCGCTTAACACAACTGCCCGCGTTCCGTTGGCGAGTTCCGGCCTTGTCGTCACCGATGCGCAGATCAACATTCTTGACAACAATCACCCGATTACGACCGGTCTAGCGCTCGGCACCATCGACGCATTTACGACGCCGAGTTTGATGAGCATCGCACGCGCACCGCTCGGAGCAGACGCTGCGCTGCTGGCCGCGCGCGGTGGCGATGCCAATGACTACGCCATTATCGCTGCCGATACCGGCGACGAACTGCTCGATGGATACATCGCACCCGACAAACGTGTGTATCTCTATCTCGAAGACGCCAGTTGGCTCAATGCGACGAGTGCAACGCAACAAATCCTTCGACAGGCCGTCGAATGGACGGCGGGCACCGTGCTAAGCGCCCCGACCATTCAAATCATCGACCCGCTTGAAGGGCAAGCCGTCGTCGGTGATTCCGTTACGGTTGCTTGGGAAAAATCGGGCGACCTCAGTGGCGTCAACCACGTGCACGTGCAACTCGATAGCGACCCGATCGTCATGGTGCACGGTCAAGCAACCACGCTCACCATTGAAAACGTCGCCCCTGGTCCGCATACGGTCACCGTCAATCTCGTCGACATCAACCACCAACCGCTGCTCAACGTTGAAGCAACGGACATCGTCAACTTCACGCAGCAAGCCGCTATCGAACCGACCGAATCGATCGCGATCGACCTACCGTTCAACTGGAACGGTGCCCTTCATCTGGGCGAAGGTAGCGATGCGGACGATGCCGATGGTTACCGATCGATATCCGATCGCGGTTTTTATATGGGCCAGGTTGATTCGCCGGGCGGCGGCGCTTACGCCATCGTGAACAATGGCATGACCTATTCGTTCGCCTCCGATGCCGGGCCACAACTCGACTTGATTATGCTCGGCGCGCGCCGCCCCGGCGGTGGCACCAACGGTTGGGACGGTGACGACGACAATGACGAATTCGGCGTCCTGCCAAACTGGGATCTCGGCGGTATCGCCACCAACACTGAAGTTGTTGCACCGATTAGTCCGTCGATCGAATTGGACGAGTCGTTCGATCTGGGCGTGCTCTACCATGCGTCCAACGGCGGCGCATCGTTTGACGCAAAGCTCGGCTTCGAAGATGCCACGTCGATTACGGTAACGCTTGAAGCCGCCGATTGGTTTGCCGACTTCGATCCGCCGGTGCCCGCGCCCGATGCGGGCGTTGCAACCCAAACGACCTTGCCCGGCCCGCTTAGCGGTGGCGATGGCTTCCTCGCAGCCGGTGGCTACGACGCGCCGTTTGTCGATGGCCCGCTCAATCTGATAGAAGCCCGCATTACCTCGGCATCGTTGCTCGATGACCTCGGCTTTGACGTCGCCGGTCGTCAGTTGAATTCGATCACCTTCAACAATCCTGACGCCGGATTCGGGTCGGTGATCGCGATTTACGCAACCAGCGTTAACACCGCCGTTTGCGCAACGCCCGGCGACGTAAACGACGACGGTGATGCGAACTTGGCGGACATCGCTCGCTTCGTTGAATTGCAACTGGATGCAACCGGTGCCACGGAAACGGAGACCTGCGCCGCCGACCTTAACGACGATGCAGCAATCGACGGTCGGGATATCGCGTTGTTCGTGGATATTTTGATCGCCCCGTAGGGGAAGATTGCGAATCGTCGATTCGGCAATTCGATCGACCATCGCGATTGCAATTCAATCATGAGAAAGGCACCGCGTTCATAATTTGAACGCGGTGCCTTTTGTTTTGATCAGCCTTCGTTGCGTAACCATCACCCCTCACGCTTCTTCTTAATCCAACTCCGCAGCTTCGGCAGCGGCCAAGCATTGATGACGTCATCCGCCGTTGCACGACCGCGGCGCGCCGTAGCGACACCGTAATGGATTTGCTCGAACTGCGCCGGAGCGTGGGCGTCGGTGTTGATGCCTATTTTCACGCCCGCTTCCAGCGCCATGCGGATGTATATGTCGCGAAGATCGAGCCGTTGCCACGACGAGTTGCACTCCAACGCCGTGCCCGTTTCGGCGGCTTTGGCGACGATGGCTTCCATATCCAAATCCATCGCCTCGCGACGGTTAATCAATCGCGTTGTCGGGTGGCCGATCAGATTGATATGCGGGTTCTCCATCGCAGCACAGATGCGCTTGGTCGCTTTGTCGCGCGACTGTCGCATACCCGAATGCACGCTTGCGACCACAAAATCGCACGCCGCCAACAGGTTGTCCGGATAGTCGAGCTTGCCGTCGGCCAGAATGTCGCACTCGCAACCCACCAGCAGCGTCAACGTATCCAAACTCTCGTTGAGCTTTTTGACCTTCTCGATTTGCCGCCACATGCGATCGATGCTCAGCCCGTTCGCCACGGCGCTCGACTTACTATGGTCGGTGATGCACAGATATTCATAACCGCGCTCGGCAGCCGCGGCGGCCATCGTCGCCGCGTCTTCCTTGCCATCGCTGGCCGTCGTGTGCGAATGCAAATCGCCGCGTATATCCTCCACGGTGATCAAAGACGGCAACTTGTCTAAATCGAACTCACCGCGATCTTCGCGCAGCTCCGGCGGGTAGTGCGGCAACTTCAGCTTCTTATAAATGCCCGCTTCGTCTTTGCCGGCTAGCTGCTTATCGTCGCCGTCAAACAAGCCCCACTCGTTGAGTTTCCACCCCTTCTTCACCGCCATCTCGCGCACACGTACATTATGCTCTTTGCTGCCGGTGAAGTATTGCAGCGCCGCGCCGAACGACTTCGCCGGCACTACGCGACAATCGACCTGAATATCAACACCGTCGCGCCGCTGCACGAGAACCGAGCCTTTGGTATCACCTTGTGCCAGAATCTTTTCGACGCGCGGCAGGCTGCAGAACGTATCCACAATCTTCTTACCGTCGTCGGACTCACACAAAATATCGATATCGCCAATCGTCTCGCAGCCGCGCCGCAGCGAACCGGCCACTTCGATCTGCTTTAAGCCCGTCGCTTCGCGCAACTGCCGCACCAACTCATCCGCCAACGGTCGCGCCAAGCCCATCGGCGTGCGGTCGCCGCTCTTTTCGGCAAATGCGATGCCGTCGGCAATCTGTTCGACGCTCTTATTGCCCATGCCTTTGAGTTCGGCCAACTCGCCCGATTCGATCACGCGCTTCAAATCTTCGAGGCTTTCGACTTTCAACTCTTTCCAGACCAGCGCGACCTTCTTCGGCCCCATCCCGGGAATGTTTAAGAGCGCGGGCAGCCCCTTCGGGATATTTTCGAGCAGTTCCTGATGCGCCGGAATCTTGCCGTCGGTCAGATACGCCTCGATCTTTTCGACGCTGCTCTTGCCGACGCCGTCGAGGTCGCCGAGCTTGCCGTCGGCCGCCAATTGCTCGACATCCTTTGTTAGATCTTTGAGCGTGCGGCTGACCTTGCGATAAGAATTCACGCGAAACGCCGACTCGCCGGTGATCTCCAGCAGGTCGGCGATTTCATCGAAAATGGCGGAAAGTTCGGCGTTTTTCATGCAAAGAAATATAGCGGTCCGGCGGAGGTTTGATAAGGCGATTTACCGCCGCGATTTATACGTCTGCGGTGACGCAGATCACATCTTCGAGATTGCCCGCCCAACCGCACTCCGGGCAGCGCGCGGCTGCCAACCCGGTAAGCAAATACTGACACGCCGGGCACGTCGGTCGAATATCCAAATCGCCGTCCACGACTTGCGAATGTCTTCGAAAACGCGACCAGATGATGCCGGTCGAGATAAACCAGAAGCCGAGGCCAAATGCCAGCAACTGAACCCAATAATCCTCATTGATAAAAAGCAACGAACCCGAGCAGAAGATGAAAATCAGAAACGCGAATCCCGTCAGAACTTGACAGTGCGAGGTAAAACGAATTGCGGACCGCCAAACTCCGACCCAAATCAATCCAACGACGATACAAGACAATGCGCACGCCGTAGCGCCAGCTTGGGCTGGGTTGTAGTCAAATTCGACCAGATCATCAAACAGCTCCAACCCGATCAATATGAATAAAATGAGAAGCGGATACAGCACCAAACATCCGATCCCCACAAGCAGTCTCACTGCATTGCCGGTCATTTTCTTTGAACCTCGATGTTGATTCTTAACGACACCAACGGTAACTGACGCGAATCCCCAAAGCAGAATGGGAGCACCAATACGAAACAACGAATATGCCACGCCGGTCTGTACCGAGAGTTGCTTCTGCGTCTCGAAGTTACATCGCGTTTCGATTAACGGCTGAAAAATAATGAGTTGAAGCACCAACGGCATCAGTAGCAACTTGCTTCCGATGGCTTTCTTGGTCGTCCATCGTATATACGGTCGCCAGAGCCAACCCATTAGCAGGAGCAATAATACGGCGTGGAATGCGAAGGCGATCTGCAGATGTCGCGTCGCCGCTTCGGTTTCGTCGTCAAAAAAAGAATACGTGTCCTCGGGCAGCTTCGGATACGCCGCGAGGTCTTCCGGGAACGTGTTTAGAATCCAATCCGCCAAAATGCAGATCGAACAAAGCGCGAGCGGTACTAGCCCAATATGAATGCACAGGTTGCGGCAACGCTCGTTCATTGGCGTAAATCATATCAGAACAATCGCAAGGTTCGTCTTCTCGCGCTGAACATTATTTCACGCGTCGACGTCGCGAAACGGCAAGCCGCCATCATGTTCGCATGTCTATCCTCTCGGCTACTCGGCAGCCAATTGTCTCAAGGCAGATAATTGGCAATTTAGAAAAGTCGCTAATCCCCCATGCACGTCCCCACCGACCGCGCGACGGCAACCAACTCATCATCCGGATTCACCAAACGCTGTTGATTCGCGACCGAGTCGATCGGCACATGGCCAAGTTGTGCGTTTTGCATCACAACGAGTTCGTTGTATTGCTTGTTCGCAAGCAACTCGATCGCCGCGTGACCGAAGCGCGTGGCCAGCACGCGATCGTCGGCGCAAGGGCTGCCGCCGCGCTGGACGTGGCCCAAAACGACCGCGCGCGATTCGATGTGCGTCAATTCTTCCAACTCATCGCGCAACACGTGAGCCACGCCGCCCAAACGAATCGCATCGGGGCTATCGGCGATGCGTCGCTTGATCGTCTGCACGCCGCCGACGGGCTTGGCACCTTCCGATATTGCGATAATCGTAAAGTGCTTACCGTGCAGCTTGCGGTCGTAACACTTCGCAACAATCTTATCGATATCGTAGGGAATCTCGGGAATCAGGATCACATCGCTGCCACTGGCAATGCCAGCGTGTAGCGTAAGCCAGCCGGCGTTACGCCCCATCAACTCAACCAGAATGATGCGATGATGGCTTGCCGCCGTGGTATGCACGCGGTCCAACGCGTCGGTCGCGATCTCTACCGCCGTTTGAAAACCAAACGTTAAATCGCTCGACATGATGTCGTTATCGATCGTCTTGGGCACGCCGACGAAGCGACCGCCCATTTCGATCATCGTGGCCGCGCACGACATGGTGCCGTCGCCACCGATGACCACCACTGCATCGAGATCGTGCTCGCGATAATGCTTCATCGCCTGTTCGCGCACGTCTTTCCATATCGGCTCGCCGTCCTTGTCTTTTCCGACGGCAAAGCGCGACGGGTTGGCCTTGTTGCTCGTGCCCAGGATGGTGCCGCCCCTCGTAAGAATATTGCTGCACTGATCCCAAGCCAGCGGCTGGATGTTGTTTTCGATCAACCCCAGGAACCCGTCGCGAATGCCGTAGCACTCCCAACCGTAGTCGTTCATGGCAGTTTTCGTCACGGCCCGAATGACGGCATTGATCCCCGGACAATCGCCGCCACCCGTAAGCACGCCGATGCGTTTGATGTCGTTGTTCATGTTGGGTATTTAAATACCACTGTGGTGGGTGGGCAATCCGACCGTGCAGACGAACCGATACCGACATTGCCAAACGGTCAATAAATCCACAACTATCGTGACAACCAGCAATACGATGACCGACTGGTTGATAAGCGGACCGGGCCGACGCCAATCGTTGGCTGGCCCGACAACCGCACTGCCGCAAGACATTGTTCGTCACATCGGTAGCTATCGAGTCATCAATTACACTGCACCGGGTTTGAAGCATCGATTTGTTGGTCGATACAGAAATTCAAATCATCAATGAACAGCGTCGGTTCGAATTCTAGCCCGGATTCAATTTGCCCCAGAATACCATTCGAACCGTCGTCGATTCCTAACCACGCCCAGCTACATCCGTCGCTCAAACCAGATACTTCAACCCACATACAAGCACCGGCTGTTGCCGGCACGGGCGCATGCGAGAAGGTAAATCGATGAATGTTCGACGCGAAGCCCGGTGTAAAGAACTCCGTGCCCGAATCTTCGACCGAAACGACAATAAGCCCCCCACCCAAACCGTTCGTATCGAACTCGGCAATGGGACTCGTGATATCTGCCGTGAAAAATCCGACCTGACTCACCGATGGGATCGACGGGTAGTATGCGACTCGGAAGTTATCAGGATACGGTGCCGCCGCGCACGAACCGCCATTTACATAAATGCCGTCGAGACACAATCCAGTAATCGGGTTGGACGTGACTGGCGTGAAATCATCAAATGCCTGGAACCCATCATCCTCGTCGGCAAAGAGCCCAAAGTCGAGATTACCAAACTGACAAAACTCAGGCGTGTTGCAGAAGGGACAGACAAATCCGGCACTACAATCTTCGCCAATAAACCAAGTTCCACCGATGTTTTCGACGCAGAAATCTTCGTCGGTCGTCTGCAGGCATTGGCCACTACTACAACATGCACCCTGAGGCACCAAACAGGAAGCGTTATCGCCGATTGACACATCGAGACACCACGCGAGATCGGTTTCGTTTCCGAATGACGTTCCGGTATCGACTCGAACGAACCCGCTGTCGAAATTGGTAAAGGCGCGAGCGCCATCGCCATCGATCGTGCGCCCCCAATACCAGACACAGCCGTTTATAGATTCTTCGTTCCCGATCATCAGCCAGTAACAGCCCGGCGCCAGATTGATATTCAACCCTGCTAAGGAAAAAGCGTATTCTTCGATAACCTGAAAATACCCACGACCGGTAGCGGTGCGAGTGGGCACCTGATTGTTCAGCACAATAACCGGCGAACCGGGAACGCCATTGGCGTCGTCATCTAAGATCGCAACGGTAAAAGCATCGGGCCCATCCGGACATGGGGCATCGGGCAAATACCCACCCCACCAGGTGATTTCCGTGATCGTGCCTCCGGAAGGCAAATCAAAATTGTCTGCAGTGGCAAATTCTGTGCCCATCAATCCGCTTTGCCATGCCTCCTCGAAATTCGGTCGCTGCCCCTGCGATCCGGCAGGGCAATCGGGAATAAATTCATCAAATAAGAGAAACTCAACACCCCATGCGTTTACGTTGGCATCGACTTGCAACACGATCTCATCAATGGGCATGCCCGCAATTCCCAATAGTCGATCGACGAACGGTTGAACGTCGCGACCGTTAACCGAGCCATCTTCATTGATATCCGCACACGCATTACCAGTCATCAGTTGTGCTGCCACGAATGCAGGAATGTCACCCACATCAACGACGCCATTCATCGAGCAGTCCCCGGTTGCATCCGATGGAAACGAGGCCTGAAACGTGGCGCGCAAGGTAATAGGATCAATAATCTGAACGTCTATTGTCGCCTGATTGATAATCGCTGACTCGTGAAACACGGCATCACGAATGCCGTCCAAATTGAAGTAGATCATCGAATCGCTATAGGTATCGAGACCTGCCGGTATGCTGCCACCGGTGAGCTTTGACCGCGCCAACACAAAAAAGTATGTGCTATCAACAACCGGTGATGCGGCATGGGGATGTAACTCGATCAATTGGCTGGCGATGCCGGGCTCGACCGATGCGATAGTTACATCGACCGCGCAATTCAGCGTTTCTCCCGGCAAAGCTGCCGCGCCGCCGCCGTTGTCTAACGTGGAAACATGCCGACCACGAAAGCCTTCTGAATCGAGTACAAAAGCAGTCACCGGCCCCAAAGACAACGCAGGACTCACCTGTGGAAGAATCGCCGCATTTGCAACGGTCGTCATCATGTCGACCGAATGGGTCGGCATGTTGGCTTGATGCGATAAGCTACCACCCTGCGAATTGACCGTCGTGAAAATGCCGCCGTCCCCGCATAAAAAATCGGGCGCAACCGATGCATCGACGATGACCGACGTTCCCGCGCAGGCCATCGCGGGCGAGCCGTCGTCAAACATCCCAGTGATCGACATGCGCGACTCGCACCCCGAACCGGTTAGACACATTCCCCAACCACGCGTATCGATTTCAATTAAACGCGTCTCGCCGGGACAAAGCCGCAAGGTTCTTTCGATCACTTGCACACCCGTAACCGTCGGATCCTGCGGCAACTGTATCCATTGCGGTCGCAATTCCGACAGGCGACCGTGCGCTCGAACCATCAAATTGACATTGGCAGGCCCTAATAGAAATCCTGAGGAACTGTCGTCAAAATCGAGCCGCAAGCTACATCCAACATCTTCTGCTATAAACGACCGGCCGGCATACGGACTCGAATCGTGCGCTGCGGGCGACACGCCACTCGCATCACTCATCAACACACCGACAAAAAAGCTCGTCCCCGGTGCCCCGACAAATGTCGGTTCGATCAGATATTCATTGAAAATACCCGTATCTGCGTTCGCCGCGTATTCATCGCGCTGCGTTCGGGAAAGTAGGACAGCATCATCGGGAAAACCGTTTCCGTCAGGATCTGAATAGATGCCGATCGCAATGACGCGATCGTCACTACCCGGTCCGAATGCCACACTAACTTTATCGATAAAGGTCTGACCGGCGGTTGCGTTGAATTGATTGAACCACAAAATCGATCCGGTCGACGCAATGACAGCGCCGCCTTGTGCGCCGTTATCAAGCACGTAGTTATTACCTGGCCCCGGGATAGCCAATAAATCGTCCTTGAACACGATGGGAAAGTTGTCGCCGGATCCGGGGTCCGCGAGGGCGATCGCACCTTCGCCCGAGCCGTCGGGCTCGGGCGACCCCACCGACATGCGCCCCGACTGTTCGGAATCAACACTCAGATCAATCGTGACGGCATTAGTCGGGTCGTTATTCGTGACACGATACACGTACCGCGCCTGATCGCCCGGATGAATCGTCTGAATCGGAGGCGAGAGCAATTCCAAGTCGAGACGCGGATCGCTCGCGAGCGCCGGCGGCTGCCCGGGTGTCGGCTCCACAATGCAAAGCAGCACATCTCCTGTGCCGGTACTCGTAGCATCGTTTTCCCACGTCGTCGTCGCAGTACCCGTTAACAAACAAGAACGGGCAGCGCCAGGTGGAATCGTCACCGGCACGTCCACTGAAAATGGGCCCGTTGTTGGCGTCGGAATCGTCACGCTACCGACCACCGGACCTGGAGGCGGGAACGGTGGCGGCGACGGTGCGCACACCATTGATAGTTCGATGGTCGTCGTTGCCGGCGTACATTCCGGTGCTGTCGGCGAAGCGATCGAGTTGGTCGTGCTGCTGATAAAAATCTCAATGGGAACAGACACCGATATAGGGTCGGCAGCACCCGCTATCGGATAACTCGCGGGCGACGCCTTATATAGATACGTGCCGCGCCCCCAAAATGGTGGAGGTGGAGGTGGGCCGCACGCAATGGCATCGCTAGAGTAATGCCAATTCGCCCCAACGAAACAGATCGCCGCAATCGCTAGGACTCGAAGACCAATGTGAAACCTATAGATAGCCGCAGACGGGCTTCGTTTCATAGACGCGACTTCGTGGCGATTAAACATCAGGTGCCCCCGTTCAAAAAAATCTCAAAATGCAAACGTCACCGCATTACATGCGTTCATGCATGATGCGAATCAATGAACCGTGATTTGCTTTTGCGATCGGCAAGGCAAAGAGATGTGGATCCGAAACACGCAATAGACGCCGCCGCGTCCATGCAGCCCGAATACCGTTTTTCTCTCACCGAAAGATTAAGTTAAGAAAATATTAAGAATGCCGATATTCTGCGTCAAGAAATTTCGCCTAGTGAAAAGCACAATCGCCGCAACTGCCGTCGATGCTCGATAATTTTCTATTTTTGTCTATATACGTCGCAGGGTAGGTTCGGCCGAACTACGTTTAGGTCAAGTATTGGCTAGATAACAACTTGCGCGCCGATTTGCTCAGAACATTGAAACGCAACATTGAGGAAACGTGAGTACCTCAGACTGCACCCAATATCACAATACCACATCCAAAAACGACCCCGGCGGCACTATACCGTCGTCCACCTTACCCATCGTTTCATCACCCGGCGCGGCATGCCCCAACGGCATCATAAACGGCCAATAGCGCCGCTGCGTTGGCAGTTCAAATCGCACGACGCGGCCGCCATCCAACTCGATCCGCTGCGCGGCGATGCGCAGAGCGCGCAGCTCGAGATAATCCGCAAACGAAACCAACCCGCGACTCGCTTCGTATCGATCGTTATCGCAATAATCGAAGAACCCAAGCTTGCCACACGTCCGCCACCGAAACGCCAGCACGTCGGCCAACGAATAACGCGAATACACCGCAGCCGCTTGATGGTACGCGGGCGGTAACGGATTCACGCCGATGGGATTGATCTTGGACATGATTGACGAGGTTGTTCCCGTTCAATCATTCCGAAGAGGCATACAAAAGTGAAGGTTCGGCGCGTCGCTTGGACTGATAAGTCGAGTGAGGCTGATAATGCACCGCACGCCGTAGGTCAGGCGAGAGCCTGACGGTGCCACCAGCAAATTGGTGCGACAGATGACGTCAAGTAGACCTTCGATCGCGCCTTATTCCCAGTTCATTGCCGGGCGCTCCATCCCTTGCCGGGTGCCCTGCCCTTTGCCGGGTGCCCCATCCTTCGCGGTAGCGAAGGTTGGGGAATCGATAGCCCAACAGGCTCAATTCGCGTCCCCTCAATGGTGCGTCGCCCAAACGAAAAGTTAACGGCGATTATGTTCCTTCATCCGATCAGCAAATTGTTGATTCTTCCGCTGAAAGAACTCGACAAGCGATTCCTCTTCCACTCGATCAACAACCACGCCCCACGCCCAATCCACAAATATCATTTGATGGCACTCGGCAACTGCCACAAGCGCCTTGGCCATTCGCCGGATCGCATTCGAATCTTCATCAAACATGCTCGTCCAAATATGCGTGACAAACCCGGCAGCATTCCAATCCACAAACACCACACAAGACTCGGATAGCCCCCACGCCTTTACGTCCTTGCACCGCTCGCGGTAACTGCTGTAGCCGGTATACACCCGATCGAACGCGGGAAGGTGTGAAGCGATCTGCAATGCCAGCGCATCAATCTCAATTCGGATCGCGTCGAGTTCATAGTGGCCGTCGTCACGAAGATAAATATCCGTCCAACCGACACCGTCAGGTGAACTGTGCTGCTTGGAATGCTCGGCAATCTTCGCCAACTCGGACTGAACGTACGAGAGCGCGGCCGTAGGCAGGAATTGCTGTTGACAATGGTCGTCTTCGTGAAAATTAACTTTGCGCCGCCAGAACATGGTCACGAAATCCTGAATCTAGGGGTGAAAGGAAAAAATCCAAGAACTTGGATATCTGCGGAATTGAATTCGCAGAATGTCCAAGCAAGGCAACAAGGCAGCCGTTAAACTTTTTCGCGGCAGAGCTCAGCCTCTGGATCCTGGAAGCAGAAATCCCGATTTCTCAATGAACTCCCTAGAAGTAAAAGGAGGACCATCAACGCTTCGCTCACCGATGCGTGAGGATTCACTCCGTCGGCATCAAAGGGAATCATCCTGAGGCACAGTGCCTTTGGGTGTATCCGAGAACGCCTTCCGGTACGCATCCTTGAGTGCGATGCGTCCTTGCTCGAAGACCCAGAGATCGATCCCTTCGATCTGACAGGATTTACCTAGATGATCCTGCCCACGATACGACCACGACGACATGCCCCGCGTGCCGTCGATGAGAATCAGTGGCTCACATGGCGGCAACGTGCCGAAAGCCGACTCCGTTGCTAGGACACGCTCAAACGCAGCGCGAACCTCCGCTAGTCCGTGATGAACCTCCCCTGGCCCGGGGCCTGTCGACGCGCGGTACACGGGGTTCTCGGTCAGCAACTCCATCAGCCCATCAACATCCCCGTCGTTCCATCGTGCGTTGAATGCTTCGATGACTGCCCTGTGTTTACAACGCCTGTTTGCATCCACGCAAAGAATGTGAGCCCCACACGGATCCGACAGATAGGCGTCAACCCCAGCAGGGTCTGTTGGCGCATGAAGTACGTGACGAATGTACGCTTCGCGCTCTCGAGCGATCACTCGGAGCTCCCAGACACACGCCGAAGGCCCCTCCGCGCCGACTGGAGCGAACACATCCGGGCTGTCGTGCGAGGCACTGAGTGTCACTTGATGCAGAAGCTCGCCGTGCCAAAGGTTGATGAGCAGCCAGATCGCATCCTTGCCCGCGTGCATGACGACGAATCCGACCGAAGGCTCGATTGCCACGGCTTCGAGATGCCTTCCTACGGCCGCGTCGGCTCCAGCTCGAATCTCGGCTGCAACCTCTTCAGCATCGAGTGTGATCTCGTATCGTTTTAATCGCCACCTATTGTGATCGTCGGCACCGAAAAAACGTGTGGGGCGTTCAGCGAACTGAGCTTCGATCCGCGTCATACAGCCTCCCCTCCCACAGGGCCGAAAAACATAACCCAAGTCGCAAAATCACTAGAGAAATCCACAAAGCGATGGTCATCTCCTGCGGGCACAAAGATTACATCCCCAGGCTTGATTTCCTCACGTTTGCCGTTGTGCTCGAACAGACCCGTTCCGCTGGCGATGAAATAGACCTCGTCCCTGTCGTGAGGCTGCTGGAGATCAATCTTGTCCGGCTTGCAGATTTCGATCTCGAGGGATCCATGCCGGAACAGTTTCAGAAAGCTCGCAGCGTGACACGGCTCTAAGAAGCCCGCCTTGTGTTCGGCGAGAAGCTGCTGCGCGGTTTCAATCGTCAGTTTCATGCCCGGACCTCCGCGGCTGGATCTCGAATAATGTGCTTTACTGGTGTATCTCTCATTGAGCGGTCCTCCCTGCTTTTTACGGAGCAAGTATCTGCCATCAAAACAGAAGAAGCGAGTGGCAAAATTGACCATTACCGCTAAGATACTGCCATGCCGCGAGACCGTTGGAATGTGGCGATCGTAACCTACGACGGCCTGTGCACGTTTGAGTTCGGATGCATGGCTGAGCTGTTCGGCACTCCACAGCCGGAAATCGATCCGTGGTACACACTGCGGGTTTGCTCGGTGACGCCGGGCCCGAACAAAGCCGCAGGGGGCTTCAAGATCACCGCTCCGTACACGCTCAGGGCGCTCGACCGCGCAGGCACGATCATCATCCCGGGCTGGCGTCGACCGCTCACCGAAGCTCCTGACTCGCTGCTCAGGAAGATCCGTCGCGCACACGCCGACGGAGCGCGATTGGTCTCGGTTTGCTCCGGTGCCTTCGTTCTTGCAGCCGCAGGAGTCCTCGACGGGCTCCGTGCAACGACGCACTGGGCCTACGCCGAGGAACTCGCCGAATCATTCCCGAAACTCACCATCGATCCCGATGTGCTCTATGTTGACGAGGATAGCGTGCTGACATCGGCCGGAAGCGCCGCGGGCCTTGATCTTGGTCTTCACCTCATCAGACGTGACTGTGGAGCGAGCGTTGCAAACGCTATCGCAAGAAAGCTCGTCATCCCGCCGCATCGCGAAGGTGGGCAGCAGCAGTTCATCGATGTTCCTATCGATGCAGCGCCAGATGACAAAAAACTCGCGTCGCTCCTCGATGAAATTCGCCACGAACTCACACATCCGCACACCGTCGTTTCGCTTGCACGCCGCGTACACATGTCGCCGCGCACGTTCGCGCGCCGGTTCAAGGCCGTGACCGGGACCTCACCGCACCGATGGCTCACACATGAGCGCGTTCGACGCGCCCAGATGATCTTGGAATCTGGCACCATCGATATCGAAACCGCTGCGAGATCAGCAGGATTCGCGGATGCTCAGCTCCTTAGACTGCATTTCAAGCGGATTGTCGGAACAAGCCCAACGGCATACTGCAAATCTTTTCGCGGCGATCATGCTTAACGAGTTTGCAACTAACTTGGGTTTTACACAATGACTGAAATCCGAGGATGACAGGACACGATCAAACTTGACGTGAAAAAAGCTGATCCCTGCAATTGCTGAGACCAGCGATCCTGCTAATCGGGGCGAGAAGATTCGAACTTCCGACCTCTGCGTCCCGAACGCAGCGCTCTGACCAGGCTGAGCTACGCCCCGATGAGACATTCGATACTACCCGAAATTTCCGGCCCGGCAAGGCGCGAATCGGCGTTTTCGACCACTGACAATGCCTCTCACGCCCCAAAATCCGCCCAACGCCGCCCCTCTCGCCCCCTGCCTTTCATCCCTTTTGTTACTCTTGCGCCTGTTGCTCAAATCGCTATACTACCGATGACGTAACAATCGCTAGCCAACGGTTTTAAACCGCTTTTCGCTTCGCAGGGAGCCAACATGATCGCCCATCAAGACGCGTCGCTCGGTCATCAGGAAAAGGTCTTGTTCCGCATCGCCCGGCAAGACGGCCCGGGTAAGGGTCGTTACTACCAGACGTTCGCCATCCCCTACGAAAAGGGTATGAACGTCATTTCGTCGTTGCAGACCATCGCCAAAAACCCGATTCCGGTCGGTGAATCCAAGCCGGTTACGCCCGTCATTTGGGACGCAAACTGTCTCGAAGAAGTCTGCGGCTCCTGCACCATGGTCATCAACGGCCGCGTGCGACAGGCATGCACCGCCCTCATCGATTCGTTGGATCGCAACAGCGCCGGCGAAATCGTGATCGAGCCGATGACGAAGTTCCCCGTCGTCCGCGACCTCATGGTTGACCGCAGCCGCATGTTTCGCGGCCTGAAGCGCGTGAAGGCGTGGATTCCGGTCGATGGCTATCACCACATGGGCCCCGGGCCGGTACAAAGCCCGCGTCAGCATGAAGAAAGCTACCCGCTTTCCGAATGCATGACCTGCGGCTGCTGCATGGAAGTCTGCCCGCAATACGTCATGATCGAAGTTAAGAAGACCAGCGGCGAAAACGAAGCACAGTTCGACACGCGCAAGGAAGCGGAGTTCGATAAAAACTTCCTCGGCCCTGCCGTGATTTCGCAAGCCGTGTTGTTCAATCAAAACCCCATCGGCCAGATGAGTAAGGACGACCGCCTCGAAGCGCTGATGGGCCCCGGCGGTATCACCGAGTGCGGTAATGCACAAAACTGCGTGAAGGTGTGCCCGAAGGAAATCCCGCTCACGCGTTCGATCGCGAAGGCCGGTCGCGATACGTCGATTCATTCGATCAAGCGCTTCTTAACGAAGTAAGGCCTTCGTTCGCGAATCCCGAAATCCATCAACGGCCAAACGCTTAACAGTTTGGCCGTTTCTTTTTGTAAGCCGCCATGACCGACACGCACGATCATTCTACGCCGACCGACTATACGCAAGCAGCAGCATCACAAGATCGGCCCGCCGTAAAGCGCAGCCCTTGGCTCGTCCTCATTCCCATCGTCGTGCTCGCACTATGGTTCGGCTATCTCTTTTTCGTGAGCCGCGTGCTGCCATCCGAAGAAACCTATCCGGATGGTCGACGCAGCGCCGTCGGTACCGTGAAGCGCCACGGTTTCTTCGACTACAAACGCGCCGGCCTCTGGCGCGAGTACCATCGCAACGGCGCCGTCGCCGGCGAAGGCCAATATGAAGCCGGCGAAAAGGTAGAGGAAACGTGGGAGTATTGGGATGAGGACGGCAAGCCCATCAACACCGACCGCCCAGCGCCGAAGACAAAAGCGAATGAAGGCAGCCGCAAGCGAATGTAGATCGCGGCAAAAAGAAGTACGCGTCGCTACTGCTTTTCCAAACCTGCGCCACCACGATCTATAAGCAGCGCCCGCGTTAGCGTCGCTTGATCGCGTTCATCAACTTTGCCGTCACGATTCACATCGGCCAACGTATGCAGCGCGTCCGCCTGTCGCCCCGGCGCGGTAATGAGTGCGTGCAGCGCCTTCACATCCGCGTTATCGATACGCCCGTCCTGATTGACGTCGCCCAGCAAGTGCTTATCGATACGAATCACTTCTGCCGACGCCGTGGGGATCGGCTTTTGAAACGCGGAAGCCGCTCCCCCGACGACTAGGATTGCCCCATCCGGCAACATCACTGCCGCAGCATCGTCGCGCGGTCGGCTTAGCTTCGCACACGACGACCATTCGAGGCGTTGATAACTAAACGCGGCCACCAAATCGAGTTCGGTATCGTGCCGTCCTTTCTCTGCTTCACCGCCAAGGATGACGATATGATCGTCGGTTTGAATCAACTGAAAATCGGATATCCCGCCCGGCGTTTCAGCCGGCCCATCGATGCGAATCATGTCGTCGCGCTGAATGTCAAACAGGTAACAATCGTTGAGCGTTTCCAATTGAAAATTCTTCTGACCGCCCACGATCAACACGCGTCCATCGGGCAACAACGCCGCACCATGATCGTTGATATGCTCGCGAAAGCGGGACTTGAACAACGTAGACTTGTTCGCGTCGATATCGATCATCTCCAGCGTGTTACCACCGTTGCCTAGCCCGCCAACTAACAACAAATGCGTCGGATCGACCAACAACGCGACGTGTCGCGAACGCGTCCGCTTCAGCAAAACCGGCTTGCTCCACGCATCGGTGATCGGATCAAACATCTGCCACGACTTGCCACCGGCCACCAACACGCGACCGTCGGCCAACTTCGTCGCAGTATGATAAATGCGCTTCTCGCTCATCGGCGGACCGGCATTAATCAATCCCGACGACAAGTTAATAATCTCAACCGTATCGGAATCGCGCCCGTCGTAGCGTTCCCATGCCCCGGTCCGACCGCCCGTGATGAGAACGCGTCCGTCGTTCAACTGCGTCTGCGTATGATGGGCGCGCCCCTGCAGCAGGGTTACCGGCTTCTCATCCTGTCCGGTGAGTGCCGAAAACGACCGCTGCTTCACGTCGTAAACCGAGATGGCATCAACTGAAAACAACGCGGGCGGCAACGGGTTCACGCCGATGCCGCCGGTAATCAACACGCGACCATCCGCGAGCATTTCGGCACGATGAAACATGCGCGCGGCGACGTCCGACCCGACGGCATGCGACTCACACGTGAGCACCGTCTCGCCGATTTGAAATTCGTTTGCGATCGCATTGTTCGCGAACGCAACGATGAGGCACACGCCTAACAGCGCAAAAGAGATGCTTTGAATGGGTCGAATGATCTTCGGCATGCCGCACTAAACTCAGGGCCAACCGCCCCGTTAATCAGAGAAATTTGCTACTGCCCTCTGCGGAATTCATCTCATTGCGATCCTAACCTAACCGAAGCACCAACATGCGTTCGCCTCAAATACCAAAGCGTCACCGACAAACACAACTCACGTCGATCACCTCATCATCCGCACACGCAAACACCTGATCGCCATTCTTCGGTCGCACGCAATGCCCGCCGGTAAACGCACCGACGGCAGGCAACACCATCACGCGGTTCATCGCATGAAAACACGGCAACCGCAACGTCGTGTGCCCCACATCCCGCATGCGAATCACGGGGTGCAGGTGACCGGCGAAACCGCTACCGCCTTCAAACGCTGCCGGGTCATGCCGAAGCTCAAACCCGCCTTCGCTCAACACCTCACCATGATCGGTCGCCTGCAACGCATCGGCAGCACGCGGCATGTGTCGATCGTGATTGCCGGTAATCAACTCTACGCTCAATTCGCGCCATTGTTCGCGCCAAGCTGCCAGCCGCGCGATCACCGGATCGTCGTCGAACACGCGCCCGTGCCACAGGTCGCCCAATATCAACAGGCGACGAGCACCGCTACGCTCCAACATCGTATCGATGCGATGAAGCGTGCCGTCTGTCGTCGTTTGCGGAACGGGTATACCCGCGCGACCAAAGATGGAGGCCTTACCGAAGTGCGTATCGGCGACGAGCAGCGTTTGCATCTCGGGTAGGTAGGCACCGCGCTCGGGGTAGAGAGTGACGAGTTGGTTGGCGAAGGTGACGTCCATGATTCCTAAACTCGATTCCTCATCCGTGAATATTCAATTCTGTTGGCACCGCTAACCATTCGAATATAGATACCCTGTTATCGATTCGTAGCGGAGGCTCCTCGCCCGAATCAATCAAATTCGCCAAGCATCGCTAAATCTCACCATCATCTTCTTCGTCGTCCAATGCAAACCGTTTCACCTCTTCGAAGAACAGGTCACCACAATCGGAGTCTTCGGCCCATTCGTCGTACTCCTTCGCAATCACAAGTCGAATCTCATCGGTAGTCATTCTCTTAATGTCAACTGGACTCCAATTAAATTTCTGCGCCAAGAAGTAAACCAATGCATCCATACCCCGCATCGGAATATCATGCTTCTCGGCCATCGCGTCACCGAAATACTCAAACATAAACTTCTGCATGGCTTCGATCCAAATCGCATCAAAGCGCGACTTGGCACCAAATAGCGTTTCTTCAATATCTACATCCATTTCCTCTTCAAACGAATCAGCCATCGTACCGTTCCTCTTTCTCGCATGGTTCACTGATAATGCCAAAACCCCTACCGCCCCGTCGCCGACCGTTGCATCCGCCGCGCTTTCGCCGGTGACGGCCGCTGGCTCGCCGCGCGTTCCAGTTGGTCCGCCATCCGTTTCACACGCTCGGCCCACGTTTCCGACGTCACGTGCTGCGCTCGCAAACGCTCCGCCCACAACGGAAAAGCCAACGGTGATAGCTGCTGTGACGAAACCAACACGCGCTTGCTATCGCGCATGCGATCCAGCGCCGCTGCCAAGCGCTTGAATTCCAACTGCTGTTCCAACACCTCACGGTGAGATTGCTTCAGCAGCAGATTCTCCGGATCGTATTCGCGAAACACGTCAAAGAACAACTCGCTCGACGCCTGTAACTGTCGCGTCGCCTTCTGCTGCCCCGGATAACCTTGAAAAATCAGCCCCGCCACCCGCGCGATATCGCGAAACTGTCGACGGGCCATCTGCGTTTCGTTCACGCACGCCAGCAATTCATCGGTTAGGTTTTCCTCGGAAAACATCCGCTCCCAATCCGCCGCGTCGATCGGTTGCCGCGACGACGATAACAATTCCATCCCGTAATCATTCGCCGCAATCTGCACGGTCGAAGGCGCGGCTCGCGTTAGGCGATACGCAAACAACGACGCCAACCCTTCATGCACCAATCTCCCTTCAAACGGAAAGATGAACCAATGCATGCCTTCGCGCGTAACCGTCTGCTCGATCAGCAACTCATCCGCCGCCGGAATGCGCGACCAACGCCCTTGCAATTCAAACAGCGGTTTTAGTTCGCGCAGTTCCTTCAATGCATAGCGACCTTGCCCGACCTCCGCCATTTGTCGTCGCACTGCGTTTCCTAGATGCGTGGACAAAGGGAAACGTCCGCCTTGCCAACGCGGCACGATGCCTCGCTTGCGCTTCGCCGGCGCGACGTACGCTGTCATCTCGCGCACACGTTTTAACTCCAGCACGCGCCCGGCAAACGTGAAAACATCCCCCGGCGACAAACGCGAAATAAACGATTCTTCAATCGTGCCGAGGTTCTTACCGTTCTGCATTCGCACGCGCATCGCACTATCGGCGCTGATTGTGCCGATGTTCATACGATGGATGCGTTCGATTTGCTTATTGGTAACCGCAAGTCGCGCCGCGTCATCGCGCGTGACGCGTTGAAACTGCGGATACGCCCGCAAACTCTCGCCGCCGTGCAACACAAAGGCCATCGCCCAACGCCATTCCTCATCCGTCAAATCGCGATACGCCCAAGCGGTGCGCACTTCGTCCTTCAGTGCTGCTTCATCAAACCCGCCGCCGGTGCCGATCGTCACCAAATGCTGCACCAACACATCCAACGGTTTGTGCAAAGGCGTTTTGGCTTCGACCAATTTGCGTTTCAACGCGTCGCGCGCTGCGGCGAACTCGGCCAACTCGAAGCTGTGTGTCGGGACGCAAATGATACGACTGGTCGCGCCGGGCTGATGGCCGCTACGGCCCGCGCGTTGCATCAGCCGCGCAATGCCTTTGGGGCTTCCAAGCTGCACGACTTGTTCGACCGGCGCGAAATCAACGCCCAAATCCATCGACGACGTACACACGACACATTTCAGCGCGCCGGCGTCGAGCAGCGCTTCCACCTTTTGCCGTATCTCGCGCTCGAGCGAACCGTGATGCAGCCCGATTTTATCGAGCCAGTCGGGCCGTTCGCGTATCAGCGCCTGATGCCAAATCTCCGCTTGCGAACGCGTGTTGGTAAATAGCAGCGTCGACTGCGCCGTGTCGATCTGCGCCGCAAGTTGCTTGACGAGCTTATCGCCCAAATGCCCCGACCAAGGGAAACGCGTGATATCCTCCGGATACAGCGTGACAATCTCAATTTTCTTTTGCTTCGGCCCCGCGATTAACCGTCCATCGTTGCTACGCGCTCCCAATAATACATCGCGCGCCTCTTCGAGATTTCCCAACGTCGCAGACAGCCCCCAAATTGACAAACCCGGATGCCACGCACGCAAGCGCGCCAACGCCAACTCCGCTTGCACGCCGCGCTTGGTGCCGATCAACTCGTGCCATTCGTCCACGATCACGGCTTGCAACGTGGCGAACTTCTCTTGCGCTTCGGGATAGGACAACAATAACGTCAACGATTCCGGCGTCGTCACCAACGCGGTCGGCAAACGTCGTCGCTGCGCCTGCTTGCGCGATTGCGATACGTCTCCCGTGCGCAACTCAACCGACCACGGCAAGCGTAGATGTTCGACCGGCGTGTGCAGCGCCTTGACCGTATCGTTCGCCAACGCCCGCAGCGGCGTAACCCATAACACCTGTAAAGGTGCCGAGGCATCGCGCACCGCGCGCTTGGATACTTTCTTGTTAGACGCTTTCTTTTTTGCTTCCGCGTCGCCTTGCTCAACAACCTTTTCGAGATAATCGGGATTCTGATCGATCCATCCCTGCACCGGCCCCAGCCACGCCGCCAGCGTTTTACCGAACCCCGTCGGCGCGTGAATCAATCCGCTCTCGCCGCCAATAAACGCCTTCCACGCCTCGCGTTGATAGCGAAATGGCTTAATGCCGCGGTCCTTACAATATTGCGTGATGTCTTTCATCTAAGCGGTCTTGTTGGACTAAGTTCACCTGTAGTGGCGCGAGGCCCTGCAATCATGAGCAAGATGAATCAAAATATCTCGCCTATCGTTACCCGATTCGTCGTTCGCGTTGCCGCGACCTTGTCGATGCTGCAACGCCAAGGTATGGTTTTCAACGGATTGAGATTCGCAAATCAACCTTCAGCTATTACGGAGCCATTTCAAATGCCACGCATCATAACCTGCACGCTCGCCGTTAGCTTGATGTCGATTCTCGTCGGTTGCCAACAGCCCGCTCAAATGGGCTATTCGCAGGATACTCCACAACCTGCACCCGAGATGAAGCTGCTCGAAAAATTCGTCGGTACGTGGCAGGAGAACGGTCGCATCGCCGAACCCACGGAAGAAGAAATTCGCGCCAGCCTTAAAGAAGGTGAAGACATGCCGCCCATGACGTATGGCGGTGGCAACGTGGCCGACTTCACACTCGATGGCATGTACCTCCGCACCGACGGTTGGAGCGACAACGATGACGGCACGCGTATGACGTTTGTCGAATACAAAATGTGGGACCGCCAAGCGAAGAAGTTTCGCCTCTGGTGGTTCGCCAGCAACGGTATGTACGCCACCGGCTGGATGACGGCGAGCCCCGATGGCCGCACGTTCGAATTCGACGCCCAAGGTTTCGAACCAAACGGCACCAAGAAGAATTGGACCGGCTCGCTCACGTTTACCGACGCGAACAAAACGACGTGGCAATTCATCGAACGCGGCCCGCAAGGCGTGATGAAGATGGAAGGCGAGAACGAACGACAGATATAAAGCGATTGTTCTGAAAGAGGACCGACGTACCGCACGCACCAGACTTTGGTCGTTACGTATCGCACGCGACCGAACTGCCCCGCTCGATTTGCAATTGATATGCGCGATCTGCACTTAGCCCCATGGCCAATGGCCTTGGGCTAATCTCTCGCGACGATAAACCGCTTACCTCTTCACACGATTGCAAGACCTACCAACACCACAAGCTCAACAAACAAACGCCGCAACCTAACCCTACCAATACCCACCCGGCGGGATCGGCTTAATCGCCCCGCCCGTTTCATAATTTGCCGCCGCCGGCGCATCGAGTTCGTGTAAGTGTCGCCCTTCGTTTAAGCAAATCAGCGAACTCACATCGCGATAATGCCGCAATGCCGAGACCGCCGCGTTATCGATAATGAACCGAAACGACGGGCTCGCCGTATCCGTCAGCCACCCATCGATCAGCCGCGCCACCGGGCTGCCGTGACTGATCGCAATCACCGCATCGCCATCGTTCCATCGCTCCTTTATATACGACGCAAACCCGCGCATCCGCACCACCAGCGCCGCACGTTCTTCGTCAACCGGCACCCACTCGTAAGGCGCCGCCCAATCGTCACACGGTCCGGCGGCGGTAAATACCTCGCGGATATCGTCGAACGGCTTCAACTCGTGATCCGTGTCGCGCGTGCCCGGCTTAAGATGATGATGCTCGCACAAATCGGGCCGCACGCGAATCGGCAAACCCAACTCCGTCGCCAACGGCAGCGCCGTCTGCAAGCAACGCGTGAACGGACTGCAATAAATCGCCCGAATCTCAATCCCCGCAAACCGCGCCGCCAACCGCTCGGCCTGCCGCCGACCCAACTCGGTCAACTCAGAATTCAACCGCGACGTCGCACCGGTATTGGCTTCGGATTCAGCATGGCGAATGGCGTAGAGGAGCATGTCGGCTACACGTTCGCCGTTTGCCGTGAGTTCGTCAACGGATGAGCGGTGCGGCCTCGCACTTCGGTGTCGGTTGCCCATCTCAAGAAATAAAAACCGAAGCCACGGCGACACCCCGCGCAATTCACGCGCCTTTTCATTGACACCGCCTCACCCCCGAAATACCCTTTACTATTACAGAAATCGGTCTGTTGGAACGGACTTTCCCGACGCCCACACCGCGTCGGCCACATGCAGCATGGAGGCGAACATATGAACATTCCCGCCCGCTTGCCGTCTTTCGCGTTTTTTAGTGCCCTGACCACCCTCTGCCTCGCCGCCGCCCCCACGATGGCTGCCGACGACTACCCGTGGGACGGTCAAATCACAGGCAACAACGTCAACGTTCGCGCCGGTGCCGGAACGCCCTATTACCCGACGTGCAAACTCAACGACGGCGATAAGGTGCGGGTCGTCGGCGAACTCAAGGGTTGGTACGAAATCGTGCCGCCGCCCGGCAGCTTCAGCTACATCGATCGCGCGGCCGTAGAGCGCCACACGAGCGACCTCGGCAACGTCACGCGAGATAAGTCCTACGTGCGGGCCGGCTCCAACATCTCGCGCCGCAAATCGCAAACGCAAATCACGCTTACCACCGGCGACCCCGTCGTGATTTTGGGCGAGGCCGACGGCTTCTACAAAATCCAACCACCCGAAGGCGTTGTCGTGTACGTCAGCAAGCCATACGTGCAACGCATTGGCGGTGCGCCGATCAACAACGCAACACCCGCACGCAACAAGCCAATCGACGCAAATAAGCCGATCGTGGTCGACACGCCTGTAACCGCAAACACCCGTCGCCCGACAACCCACAACGACCCGATACGCGTCGCCCCGCCGGTAATTGATGAACCGATTCGCACGACGCCGCCGACCGTAACGCAGCAACCGAAGACGACCAGCGGCAGTCCGACCAACACGCTCGTGATCAACTCGTCCAACGCGGACTCGGCCATTGTGCAGAACGATCCCAATCCGCCTGTGGTCGCGACCAAGCAACCGACGAAGCCGATCGAAACAACACCACGCAACAACGCGGACGAACCATTGGTGCTCGATGCATCCAACGCACGCACGCTGAACGACCCCAATCCGCCCGTTACCCATCGCAACTCAGATTACGACCTTGCCCCCGCCGAACGTCGCCCACCGGCCGAGCTACCCGATTGGGCCAATGACGACGGTAGCAATTCGTCGAGCGCGACCGACACCACCCGCGTCGTTACCAAGACCGAGACAACCTACCGCAGCACCGAAACCACGAATACGCCGATCGCGACCAACACCCAAGCCGTTAGTCGTTCGACCAATACCAACGTCTCCGGTGGTCGCGTTCGCAGCCAAGGCGAAACGCTCTACATCGATGCTCAGCCGATGACGCTCGTGCCCGAGCCCGTCGTCGCCGCCAACAGCACGCCTGTCGAAAACGAAACGTCGCGCGTCGATCAATACGCATCGTCATCGACAACCGTCACGCGCAGCGAGCCGCGCCTGACCAACACCAACACCACCGTCGTCAACAACGAATACATCACGCAAAGCGCACCGTCCGACGGCTCGCGCTTGGTGCGTGAGTACTACGGCAACCGTGCAACGCGACCGGTGACGAACACCTCGTCGTCTACAACAACCGTCGCCGATGCGAACGACTACGACAACGGCACAACCTACGAGTCCACCACGACGACGTACGAATCGACGAGCACGCCTATCAACAACAACTCGGCGTACGTCACCAACTCCAGCAGCTACACGTCAACTACGAACACGACCACCGTCTCCGACCCGTTCCCAGTCAACAACACCGCGTCGGTCAACACGATCGCCAACCGCCCGCCGCCCGAGTTCAACCCGCCGCCGATTCCAATCAGCGCCGAAGACGGCCCGTGGGCGTCGCAACTCGTCGCCGTCGAATTGGAAATGCACGATGCCTTCCGCATGCCGATCGCGCAGCGACCGTACGAACAACTGATCCAAAAATATCGCAACATCGCCGTGCAGGCAGAAGAACCGATCCCTGCACAGTATGCCGCAATCCGCGTCGATCAGATTCAGCGCTTTGATAGCATTCGCCGCCTCACGATGCGCTATCAGGAAGACAGCAATTCGATCAGCACCTTCCAATCGCAAATGAGTCAGTCGCGCATCAGCACGCTACAATCTTCCGGCAACGGTTACATGGCTGGCGGCACCCGCTTCGATTACGTCGGCATTCTTAAAAAGAGCTGGGCCTTCGAACCCGAGCAGATTCGCTATCGCATCGTCGATCCGCAGACTGATACGACGATCATTTATCTCGACATCCCGTCGGACGTCATCGCCGATGCTCGACCGTTGCTCGGCAAGCGCGTGGGCATTCGCATCTCCGGCCAGCGCTTCAGCGCAGAGGCCCGCGTGCCGATCGCCGATGCGTCCGCCATTGCCGAAATCGCCACGGGCGTGCTCGCAGAGCCGATTCCAAATTCCAACAATGTTTGGAATGGGCCAAATACTTCGGTCCAAAATACCAATTCCTCTACGACCGTGACGAATCGCGGTTATGATTACGGGGAAGCGGTAGTCGGCACCATGACGCCGGTCGATTAGGAGAATCGGCTCGGTCGCCGCCGACAGCCCCGCGGAACCACAGACGAAGGGTGTAAAGGCGGTGTATTACTTCGTTATCGCACAAGACGGCAGCCGGTACGGCCCGGCGGATGTGGACACGCTGGTGAGTTGGGCCCGCGAGGGTCGCCTCGTCGGCGAAACCCAACTCATCGAGCGCGGCACGGAACGCACGCTCCGTGCCTGCGAACTGCCGGCGCTCCGTTCCATCACCGGCGGCAACCCGCCACAGTCGCACGTCTCATCGATCAAAATCGAACGGGCCTACGAAACGCCCACGATGACGCAACCGGGTCGTTCCTACGACGCCGGTCAGGCCCCCGGCGCGCCACCGCCGCCGCCCTTGCCGCATCAGATGCCGTACGCTCAGGATCGTCGCGCCAAACGGCATCCGAAATTCGGCACCGCTCCCGGCGAAGAATATCTGAGCCATCGCAGCCGCATCGTCGCGGGCTTATTGGGTATCTTCCTCGGGACGTTCGGCATTCACCGGTTCTATCTGGGCTATCACGGTTTGGGCACGCTGCAACTGATTCTTGGCATCGCCTCGTGCGGCGTATCCGGTATTTGGGGATTGGTCGAAGGCATCATCTGCCTAACGGGCGGGATGACGGATGCCGAAGGGCGCGAGTTGCGGAGTTAGCGCCTTGCACGCTTTCCATTAAATGACAAAAGCCCGAGGCAGTCGTGCCTCGGGCTTTTTTAGTTTCTCAATCTCATCTATTCCAATCTACTGCGTAATCGCGCCGCTCTCAAACGTATCCATCAAGTGCAGTGCTGCCGGTCCGGCAAGCACGATGAAGATCGTCGGGAAGATAAACAACACCAGCGGAATCAACAGCTTAACGGCTGTCTTCTGGGCGCGTTCTTCGGCTTTCTGGCGACGCTTTACGCGAAGCGATTCGGCTTGCGTGCGCAGCGCCTTCGCCACCGATGTACCGAGCTTTTCGGCTTGCGTGATCGTAGCGACCAACGCGGCCATTTCTTCAACGGCCGTGCGCTTGGCCATGCGAATCAACGCATCGGCGCGTTGCACACCCATCTGCGTTTCGACCGTCGCGATCTGAAACTCTTCGGCAAGCGGCGGATACACCAACGCCATTTCGTCGGACACTTTCAACAGCGCCGCGTCGAGACCGAGACCGGCTTCGACGCCGACGACCATCAAGTCGAGCGAGTCGGGCAGACCGTTGCGAATTTGCTCCGCGCGCTTGCCGATGGCCATCTTGAGCCACAGGTTGGGCGCCATGAATCCGGCTCCGAAGCCACCGACGCCGAACCCGACGACTTCGATCATTTCGCGTTCGCCGCCGAGGGCGTACATCGTAGCCACGATCGCGCCGATCACAGCCACGACCGTCTTACTCGCCAAGAACAAAGTCGGCGCCGCATCTTTGCGGAAGCCTGCACAGGCGAGCTTGGCGCGCAACGTCGATTCTTCTTCGGCATTCTTCGGCATCACCGGCTTTGACAGTAACGGTGCGGCCTTTTCGAAGAAGCCTGCCTTGGCGTTCTTGCGGGCGCGTTCCTGAATCACCTTCGGGTCGTCGTCTTTGCTAAGACCCGCGGAACGCCGCTTGACGATGTCGTCGGTATCCTGCTTGCCGCCCATAAATGAATAGGCGATGGACGTCACTGCGACGACAACCAATCCGCCGAGCATGTAGATATCATTCATAGCACTGCACTCCTGTGCGTGTTGCTTCTTCGATCTTCAATCGCGTCACCTAACTGTTCGTGGCCACGCGCTTTGCTTAACCGTGACCGCTTCCTCACGGGCGCGGCTCAGTTTGGGTGCCCCTGCCCTTCCAGGGTTGGGGGACAATCTTCACTCTCGCGCATCCCGGGCGCCCCTGCCCCTCTGGGGCTGGGGGACAAATCGTCGACCCTACACCTTGATGTTCACGATCTTCTGAATCATCGCGAGGCCCATCATCTGCATCACCGCACCGGCGATAAGCATGTACTGCCCCATCTCCGTGTCGGTCAGCTTCTCGGCATACTGCGGGTTCACGACCAATTCGAGCACGAATACGACCATCGGCAATGCCAACAGCACCCAACCCGAAAGGCGCCCTTCCGCCGTCAGCGCCTTGACCATACCAAACAACTTAATTCGGTCGCGAATCACCGCGCTGATGTTGTCGAGCACTTCGGCCAAGTCACCACCCGTTTGGCGCTGGATACACACGGCCGTCACAAAGAAGTTAACGTCCATCATGCCGACGCGTTTGGCCATGTTCTTGAGGGCGTCTTCGACTTTGATACCGAGGTTCTGTTCGTGAAACACGCGAGCAAACTCCGACCGCACCGGGTCGGGCAACTGCTGGCTCACGACCAAAATCGCGTTCGGCAACGAGTGACCGGCGCGTAGCGCCTGGCTCATCAACTCAAACACGTCCGGCAACTGGTTCAGCAATTTGTTCAAACGAATCTTGCGCATGATGAAGATCACGAGAATCGGCAGCAGCATGACGCCCACTGCAACGCTGATCGTGATCCACAGGTCGACTTTTAGGAAGTGGCAAACCCCGGCACCAATCGCGGCAGCCCCCACGAGGTGAATCAACGTGCGCGCGGCCGACCATTGAATGTTGGCCTGATCCAGCATGCGCTGCAGCGCCGCAATGATGCTCAACTTAGCGAGCGTCGCCGCGATCGAACTTTCCATCTCGCGTTGCTGTCGCAAGATCGATGCCTTCGCGGCCTTCTCGATCGACTTATCGCCCGTATTGCCGCCGTCGTCGCGCAGTCGGTCCGACACCTTGCGCGATTCCGGCTTACGCAGATCGCGCACGAGGCTAAAAATGGCGTAGCTGAGCATCACCGATCCCACCAAAGGCAGAATGTAGATGCCCCACTCCTCCATGAAGCTCGACTGGCCCAATATATCTATCATCATGGCAATGCCGCCTAATTTCTGAGTCCAAACGCAAAACGCATTAGCCGGGTTGATCCTTGGACAACACCCGTCGCTCGAACATGGAAGGATCGATATTGACCCCCGAATACTTCAGTCGATCGAGAAAGCCCGGTCGCAAACCCGTCGCAATAAACTGGCCGTAAGCCTTGCCCTGCGAGTCAATGCCCAACTGCTCGAACTTGAAGATTTCCTGAATCGTGACGGCCTCGCCTTCCATGCCTTGCACTTCCGCAATCGACATGATTTTTCGAGGACCGCCCGTCAGACGGTTGGCATTGATCAAAAGGTGCACGGCGCTGGCGAACTGATTGCGAATAGCGCGAACCGGCAGGTCGAAACCGGCCATCATGACCATCGTTTCGACACGTTGTACGGCGTCGCGCACGCTATTGGCGTGAATCGTGGTCAACGAACCGTCGTGACCCGTGTTCATGGCCTGCAACATGTCCAGCGTTTCGGGGCCACGACACTCACCGACCACGATTCGGTCGGGACGCATACGCAGCGAGTTGATAAGCAGATCGCGAATCGCGACCTTACCCTTACCTTCGATATTCGGAGGGCGCGTTTCCAGTCGCACGATGTGCGGCTGTCGCAGTTGCAATTCGGCCGCGTCCTCAATCGTGACGATGCGTTCGGAATCCGGAATAAATGACGACAAGTTGTTCAACAGCGTCGTCTTACCAGAACCCGTACCGCCGACGATCAGAATGTTTAGGTGGCTCAGTACGCAACCTTGAAGAAAGTCCACCATCTCCTGCGCGACTGAATTAAATCGCACGTAGTCGGCCCAGGTAATCGGGTCGGTACCGAATCGACGAATCGACATCGACGGCCCGTCGATGGCCAACGGCGGAATCACCGCATTCACACGAGAGCCGTCTTTCAAACGGGCGTCCACCATCGGCGAGACTTCGTCGCAACGACGACCGATACTGGACACGATCTTATCGATCACGTGCATCAGGTGGTTGTCGTCTTTGAAGGTACAGTTGGATAATTCCAGCCGCCCTTTTCGTTCGACGTACACCTGCTTCGCGCCGTTGATGAGAATATCGCTGACGTGTTCGTCGGCGAGAATCGCTTCCAACGGCCCGAGGCCGAATGTTTCATTAAGAATCTCAGTGATGATCTGCTGCTTCTCGTTAAAATTCAGCAGCACCTCTTCTTCATCACAAAGCTTGGCAATGACCTGCCGAACTTCTTCCTTCACGTCGTCGCTGTTGCGCTTACCAATTTCAGTAAGGTCCAGCGTCTCGACGAGCTTCTTATGCACGCGCGTTTTGAGCCCGTAAAACTCGTCGGAGCGATCTTTCTTCGACTTGCCGGCACCAAGCTGACTGCCGCCGCTTGCCGCGCCTTCTTTTTGTGAGGGTGCAGCGGGCCCTCCGGGCTTTGCAGGACTACCGGGCGCACTAGGCGCGCCGGCCGGTGGCTTCGGCATTTTGAGCGTGGGGATTTTTGACTTTCCAAACACGTTTGTCGTCCTCCGTCGGACCGGTCACGGCCACGCCGAACGCTGCGCATGGGTTCACAAGGCGGGGGCTGGGCTGCCGACCCGAAGGGTTCCGGTTTCAACCTACGATACAACCCCTACATGTTGCCAACCGATCGCGCTGCGCGGTTCGCGGCATCGATCCTTCCGGCGCAATATCGGCGCAAGCATGCGGCCCCTTGGCATCTACTTCTCAATTGCGGACGGTGACTTCAGCGTTATCAGCCGTGCAGAAACGACGCGACTTGGAACATTGAATGTTCCCTTCGGGTGCTCCATCCTTTGCGCAGCAAAGGGTGGGGAATCGCGGTGTTTAAAGTCGTATCCGTTCTCTGCAGACGCGACGTCATCGGGTACCCCATCCTTTTCGCAGAAAAGGGTGGGGAATCGTGATTGATGAGAGTGAAAAGATTATGCAGACGCTTCGGCGCTCTTACCGAACAAACGCCCGATCAGGGAATTGCGTGCAGCGTTCTGGGCTTCGAAGGCTTCCGGATTGTGCAACCGTAGAGCCAGTTCGTGAATCTCTTGGCGCACCTTAGAACGCTCGTTGTGCAGCTTCAGCGGCTGACCGATATTGACGCTCGCGCTTACGCTGCGCCAATCGTCCGAAATCGTTGCAAACATCTTACGATTCAATATCGCTTCGACCTGCTCGATTTCCAGATGTGCCGAGTCGCGTCCCAAACGATTGCAGATAAACGAGAACCGTTCGGTGTTGAAGCCCTGCACGGCCAGCTCCTGCACCATGCGATCCGTATTGCGAACGCTGGTCACGAGCAACTGAAGAATCATCAGGTTGTAATCGGCAGCGTCTAACACCGCTTGGCCACCCGGATCGTGGCGTGTCGGTCCATCCACAATCACGTAGGCACACATATCTTGCAACGTGGTTAACACGTTCGCACAATGCGCCGCAGTGATCATCTCTGCCTGAGCAAACGAGTGCGGTCGGCGCAATACATACACGCCGGTCTCATGCTTGATCAACGCTTTCTCGACAATACCCGGGTCGAGTTCTTCCTGCGTGGAGCACAAGTCCGCGACCGTGTATTGCCCTTGCACGTCGAGAAGCGTAGCAACATGCCCAAAGCGGAAGTCGAGATCGACAACGACGACGCGACGCTGTTCACCGACAATATCTGCCAGCTCCACACCGAGGTTGGTCGCGATCATGGTCGAGCCGACGCCGCCGGCGCTACCGACGACGGAAATCAATTTGCCCGATTCGCTCTCTTGCGGACCGACCGTACTGATTTTGCCAATGCTCTCCTCCAGCTCGCCCATGTTGAGCGGCTTCACGAGGAATTCCTTCACGCCGGCCTTCATCGCCTTTAAGACGAGATCGCCTTCGGCCTGTTTGCTCAGCGTAAAGATGGATACGTCGGGTCGAGCTTCGTGTAATTGACGGATACATTCGATGACCACCGGCCCGCTCGGGTCGAGGTCGGCAATTAATAAATCGCACGGAAACTGCATCACGGCCTGCGTGAGCAAGCTGGGCTCGTCGAGTTCGGCAACGATACGCACCTGCGGCAGCGACGTGATCGCTCGGCGCAGCTCGGGGGCCGCCTTTTCATTGGCAGTGAATATGATGGTGCGAATCGTGGCGGCCATGATGGGGAACTGCTTTCCGAATCCTCCGTGGTTGCGGCAAACAACTGTATCGTCCTAAACGATATCGGGGGTCGTAGCGAACCGCTTCAGTTCGCTCCGACCCCCGTCTCTCCGGTTAGGCACTTAGTTATTGGATCAACTGCACAGGCGTGCGCCCGGCGATGGTCCGGAAAATGTCTTTGAGTTGATTCACATACAGCGGAACCCCACCATTATCGGGATCCGGGTTGTTGTCGGCGTAATAGTACATGTCAGGCTTCGTCGCCATATCGATCAACATGTCTTCGTTGACGTCGCCACCGACGCCGATCGTAAAGACTGTCATGCCCATTTCCTGAGCGGTTTCGGCGCGATCCAGCGCCCAACCAATCGCCTGCGAGCTGTTATTGCCGACGTACGAGTTCGAGGAATTCACATTCGGCTTTCCGTCGGTCAATAACACGATGTATTTGGTAGCAGAGTTTCGGGCACGGTTACTCGACAATTCGTTGATCGCCTTGTCCATACCGGCACCGATATTCGTCACCGACGTGTCGTGGGCGGCCTGATAGAGGTACAACCCTTCGGAAATACCGCGCAGCAAATCGGCAAGGTTTTCGTTGCCCGACGGTACCGTCAAGTCCATGCGGTGATTGCCGTACTGTGCAAACGTCTCCAGCGACACATGGTCGTCGGTCTTAAGCGTGATCAACTGCTCCATCATGACGTCGACGGCATCTTTGACAGAGTACAGCGGCATCTCAGGTGCGTGCTTGAGTTCGGGCGTCTTGTTGTTGCCGGCCTTCTTTTCCAACAAATAGTTGGTAAATGTCTTGAGGCCGTAGCGATATCGCAGGTCTGAATCGGTCTGCTCCATGCGCGTGCTACCGGAGCGTACGTAATCAATCCAATTATCCCAGCTTCCGCTATCGAAGGGGTAGCTCACTTGTTGAGTCATTTCGTTGGTTTCGACGCGACTGTCGCCATCGCCACCAGAGCTGTATTTTCCGCCGTTCTTTCCGCTTTTCCAACCCGCAAGACCTAGCAAGACTTTAACACGACTTCGATAGCGCCCCGTATTGCTGTCATAGCTTCCACTGAGCAACGCACTACGTTCTGACGAGGAGTAACCGGATTCGATTAAGTTATCAATAATGTCGGAGTCCGTCGTGGAACTTCCCTTCTTGATCCGGTGCAAGCCGGAATCACTCGACGGGCTGTAGCTACCGTGCGACAAAAGATTTCCCCAGCCGGTCATCCAACCATATCGAGGACCAGCAGCGGTTCCATCGTGGTCTTCACCGGCACTCATACTCGGTGAACCGCTACCGGTACCAGGCTGATCGTTATTGCTGCTTAGCGAGCCCGGGCTGCTTGGGTTATCACCGTTGCGAATCCCGGCTCGACCGTCATTCACGGGTAGAGAAGCCCAGATGTCGCGCAGGTTGATCTGCACACCATCGATCGTGCCACTTTTTTCCGATTTGAATTCTTTGTAGTGATAGAACTCGCTGTCGTCGTTCATCGAACCCGACAGGTCCACCACCAATGCGATATCACGCGGCACGACCATCGCGGTCGCCGTCGCGCTCATGTCGGCACTGTTCATACCGAGCGTCTGTCCGAAGAATAGAGAGACCGGACCGTCGGCGACGGTCGCATCGCGTTTAAGCGTGACCTGGACGGCGTCGTAGGGTTCCACCCCGGGGAAGAAGTCGAACTTTTCGCCATTCTTCACCGCGTGGCCGAAAATCACGTCCGAATTAACGACATCGGCACCTTCGCCCATCACGCCGTTGGCGTTGGCATACTTCTGAGCTTCAGCACGCGCTGCCTCGAACGGATCGCCGTCGGTTACACCCAACTGAGACGCGGCAGCCAGCGCTGCGGCATCCGCCGCAGTTTGCAATTCCTGCTTAGCGCTAAACATCAGACCGGTGTCCACGGCCAGCGCCGCGACTCCGACCGCTACCGTGCTACCGAAGGCAACGGTTTGCACCATCACCGTAGCACGCCGTTTGAAACGTCCGATTCCATACCTGTTACGCATCTCTATCCCTCCGACGCAATGTCGCTTGCAACGATGACGCCTCACCGGCGAGACCGTCCGAATTCCCGGTCGTACGGCGGATCCATCCAAAGTTCGATCGGCTGAACTCGTTACCGATCGAGCCGTGAGCGTTCAATTTCGATCGCCCCTAGTCGACAGCCGCCAAGACCATCGTCGATCGAAACCGCCTCGCCAATCCAGACGAAACTGCTCCGAATGAACCCTAAAATACAAATCGCGGCGGGCCAAAAGACTCGCCGCGACTTATGGGAATCGCGTTGGAGGTCTGCGGTGGTTATTGGATCAACTGCACGGGCGTACGTCCGGCAATCGAACGGAAAATCTCCTGCAATTGGTTAACGTAGAGCGGTGCCCCATCGTTATTGGGGTCCGGATTGTTATCCGCGTAGTAATACTTATCTTCCGATGTAGCCATATCTTTCAGCATTTGCTCGTTTACGTCGCCACCGACGCCGACGGTGAACACCGTTATGGACTGTTCCCGTGCCGCTTCGGCGCGATTGAGGGCCCAGCCGATCGCCTGCGAGCTATTATCGCCCACATACGAATTCGACGAGTTCACATTGGGCTTGCCGTCGGTCAGGATCACGATGTAGCGCGACGCCTTTCCGCGGGCACGTTCGCTATTGAGTTCGTTCAATGCTTTATCCATACCGCCACCGATATTGGTGACGCTGGTTTCGTAAGCAGCTTGGTAACCCATTAGGTTTTCGCTGATCTGCGCCAACATTGCAGGTAATTCGCTACGTGTTGCCGGCACGGTTAAATCCATTCGGTGATTTCCGTATTGAGCGAAGGTTTCCAACGAAACGTGGTCGTCGGTGCCCATGCGGATAATTTCATCGATCATGGCACCGACGGCGTTCTTCACCGAGAAGAGCGGTTCTTCCGGCGCAGCCTGCAATTCGGGCGTGGCGTTCTTGCCCGGTTTCTTTTCGAGCAGGTAGTTGGTAAACGTCTTGATGCCGTAGCGATAGCGCAGGTCGGGATCGGTCTTGACCATCCTAGCGCTGGACGAACGGACATAATCAATCCACGAGTTCCAACTACTGTTGTTATACGGATACGAAACTTCCTGAGTCAATTCCCAGCTTTCGACCTTCGAATCGCCGTCACCCTGATTGTTGGTGTACTTCGGATTGTCGCGACCGCTGCGCCAACCGGCGAGCCCGAGCATGACTTTGACACGATTTCGGTAAAGACCGGAATTGCTGTCGTTGGAACTACTCAGGATTGCCGAACGCTCGTCGGAGCTATAGCCCGATTCCGTCAGATTGTTGATAACGTCGGCATCGGTCGTCGTGCTACCTTTCTTGATGTAGTAAAGGCCGCTATCGGTGGTCGCGTCGTAAGTGCCGAGCACCACTGGGCTGCCCCACTCGGTCATCCAACCCCAACGTGGGCCAACCTGTCCTGCCGTCGTTGCACCGGCGTTCGTCGGTGAGCCACTGCCACTGCCCGGCTGCTGGTCGGATGCACTCGGTGATCCGGGTGAACTCGGATTGGTACCGTTAATGACACCGGCCTTACCTGACGACACGGGCAGCGAGCCCCAGATCTTTTCGATGTTGATCTGCACGCCATCGATGGTGCCGCTGCGTTCCGATTGAAACTGCTTCGAGTGATAAAACTCGCTGTCGTCATTCATCGAACCAGACAGGTCGACCACCACTGCGATATCTCGCGGCACGATCATCGCCGTCGCACTCGCACGAATGTCGGCGCTGTGCACACCGAGCGTCTTCCCGAAGAAGAGCGAGACCGGCCCGTCGGCAACCGTCTGGTCGCGTCGAAGCGTTACCTGTACCGCGTCGAGCGGCTCGACGCCGGGTTGAAACACGAACTTCTCGCCGCTCTTTTCGGCGTGACCGAAAACAACGTCCGATTCGACCAAATCGGCATTATCGCCCATGACGCGGTTCTGATTTGCGTACTTTTGCGCCTCCTGTTTGGCAGCTAAGTACGGGTCTCCATCATTGATGCCGAGCTTCGCTGCAGCCGCCAACGCGGCAGAATCCGCAGCCGTCTGAAGCTCTTGCTTGGCGCTAAACATCAAGCCCGAGTCGATCGCCAGGGCCGCGACCCCTACTGCGACAGTACTTCCGAACGCGACGGTCTGCACAATCACGGTGCCACGCCGACGCTTTCGATTAATCAACGACCAATACATTCTCATCATCGTTCTCCCTCCACCGCGCACTGCGGACGGGACGGCGGGTTCGTCATGAACGACGTCGTCGACACAAAAGAGATTTGATGCGGATCCATCCGACATCCTTTGCTTCGCCCGGCGAAGCAAAGTGAAATTGCATTCGTTCTTAGATTGAATGCCGGACTCAACATTAAATTTGGCATTCATTTTTCCTGCGAGCAAATCGTGCCGAGTGCATTCTGAAAAAATACTTCGACCGTTATTCGTCCACAGAAAGAGGGCAACGGCTGTACACCAACCGTTGCCCCCTGATTCGTTTTATCTTGATTCGTTGCTTCGTCCAAAATCGCAAAGCAACGATACGGCGTTATTGCTCGCCGAACTCCGCCATGCCCCACGGGCCTTGCAGGTTCATGTTTGCGTTGCTGGTCGCTGCATTGTTGCGCGGCAACGTCTTCACCGGGAAGGTCTCCCGCGGCACACCACCGGCAAAACCGGGTCGCGCCAACGGATCACCTTCAAGCTTCTGCTCGAGAAACAGTTCCGCATCCGTCGGCTCGGTCATGAGACTGCCCGGCGGCGGCGGTACCTGATGCGGATCGAGCGGTTCCACCAACTGCGGCGTCACCAGAATCACCAGCTCGGTCAATTCGCGTTCGTAGTCGGTCGAGCTGAACAAAGTTCCAAGAATCGGGATATCCCCCAGCCCCGGAATCTTCGATGCCAAACCGCGTACGTCGTCGCGCAGCAAGCCTGCAATTGCAAACGTCTGACCGTTGCCGCATTCGATCGTCGACTCAACGCGACGTGTGCTAAACGTGAACAACGGGAAAGCACCCGCCACACCGCCAGTCGGCACTGCATCGCTGACTTCCGTCATGATGTGCAAGCGAACGATCTGACCGCCGAGTACCGTCGGCGTAAAGGCAAGCCGTACACCGAACTCGCGGTACTCAATCGTTACGGCACCAGCAGTCGAACCGCCCTGCGTAACTGGAATGGGTACTTCGCCACCCGCGAGGAAACTGGCCGTCTGGCCGCTGATCGCAACCAGATTGGGTTCAGCAAGCACGCGAGCGAGGCTATTTTCGCGAAGCGCGTTCACGAACAGTTGGAACTCAGCTTGCGGAAAACCAAACGTGATGTTGGTGCCGGCACCGTTTTGGTTCGGCAACAAGAAGGTCGTGTTTTGTCCCATGCGAACATCGGGCAGGCCGCCGGTGCCGAACGTCGTCGGATTGAGCTGGCCCAGATTGTTTGCAAAGAAGAAGTCGCGCGACCAACCATTACCACCGACGGCCCAGTTCACACCGAGGCGTCGAATGGCGGACTTGTTGATCTCGGCAACAACCACACGCAACATGGTTTGCTGCACACCGGCGATCGTCAGATTGCTGCGGACTTCACCGCCCTGCACCAACGATGCCATGTCGACGATTTGCGCTGCGGCTTCCGTGTCGGGCACCATACCATTCAGGAAGATTGTGCCGTTCACACTTTGTGCATCCACCTGCGCCGTCGGCGCCACGCGTTGCACAAACGCCTTAAGAATGCTCAGGTCCAGTTCGACGTCGACGTTAACCGCCGTCTGCTCCTGACCTTTTTGCAACAGAATCTGCGTCGTGCCGAACGCTCGCCCAGCAACAATGACTTGTGTCGGCGAGGTCAGCACCACGTCGGCAATCGTGTTATCCGCAATGCTCACCGCATCGATCGGCTGATTCAGTTCAATCACTGCCGTGGCGTTACGATTCACCCGAATGCGGCGGGACGAGCCGGGATTGTCAATTGACACCGACTGAATCATGCCGCTGCCGTTGGCCACCACCGAAAAGCCGGTGGCACCATCGTTGCCCGTGGCGGGCTGCATCGGTTGTTGTGCGAAAAGCTGCGAGAGGGTTTGTAAGGCTACGCCGGTGGTCGGCTGTCCGTAACCGCCTGCAGCCAGTAGTGTTGGCAAGTTGATCGTCGCGCTTGCGAACAGTGCTACCGCCATAGCGACTGTTCCGCGACGAATCCGCTTCGGATTCACGTACCCGCGAGTTGTGATGTCGCGGGACGGATTCGAAGGTGTTCGACCGTCCCTACAAATGTTCATTACTCAAGAGACTCCTTCTCGTACGGGTTAAACTCATCACGACCGGATGAGGCCTGATCGGCACCGGCCCAGGCTGGGCCACCGAATTCCGGAGGCAAGGGCTGATCGCCGGGGAATTCCCGTACGCCACCATGATTGTCGAAAACGAGGCGCTTCACGTCGTCGCCCCGACGCACTTCCACCACGTGGAAAGTCGGTTTCTGCACAGCCACTTGTACCGGCTCCGGCGCGATGGTCGGTTCCGGCGTTTCGTCTTCCGTGTCGAATTCGTTCTTTTTGAATAGGTTGCTTAGCCAACTGCCCACGGCCGAATCGCCGGGATCGGTCGAATGACCGCGCATCGCCAAGCGAATGTTGCCGCGGCTTTTTGCCAGAGCACTGTTCAGCGAACTCACCTGTTCGGGCCGCAAGAAGAGCGTGACCGACTTGGTGATCTTCGCCGACTTACCGTCGGGACCAACTTGCGACATCGATTGACCGACGGCGCCCACTTCTACATTCTGAAGAATCAAATGGCTCTTACCGCTGCCGTCGTTTTCAACTGTCGATACGTCGACGCGACTGCCCGGCAAAACAAAACCGGCAACTGCCGAATCTTCGGTGACCTTTACGCTAACCGCGCGAAAACCTGCGGGAATGGTGGCCGCCAAGCCCGGCTCCGCACCTTTCGGCGCCAACATGGCCTTCGTGATCGGCACACCGGCTGGCACCGTTACCTTTGTGACGCGACCGATGACCGCTTCTGGTTCGAGGAAGCCATCACTCGGAATAAAGCTCTTGGGAACCTTTTTGGTTCGCACCATCTTGTCGGTGATGCGCTGAGCGGTTTCGATAGATTTACCGCTAAACACAACGCCGTACGTTTGTTCCTGGGAGCCTTTGGCCTTCTTGACCATGTCGACACCCATCTTGATGGCAAAGAAGCCCACGCCGAGCCCAATCACCAACGGAATGATGGTTTTTGGTTTCATCTGAAAACGTCCTTTCGTTTGCCCACAGTCGCACACGTGCGACCATGCCGCCCACCTACGGGCAATCGATTGGTGGTGACCTGAAAGTTTTTTCGGTCGAAAGTGTTGTTGCTGTTAGCAAGATTGCAGGGACCGCTAATCTCGAATCGATCGCGGCCATAAAGCAGGCGGCTTTCGGGGATGCCGCCGATAATGCAAAAAAAAGGCGGGGAGCGGCAAGAACCGCTCCCCGTAATAGCTCAAGCTTAGCCTTCGACGCCGCTGGAGCTGTTGTTGCCGTCGATTCCCTCGCGCCGCATGGTCGCTGTGGAGGATATATCGAACGAACCGCCACCCAGCATCGCACCGGTAAAGGTCGCGCGATCCAACGGGATGCTGACCGTTACCGACACTTCCAGATCGGTCGGGCCGAGGTCGTTGATGTTGGTGGTCAACTCGTAACCTTCGAGATTGGCCGCGCCCATCGCATCGTCGACGCGCGATTGGATATCGGTGTATTCGGCACCGGGTAAGGCGCCCGCCCGCGCGCCTTCGCGTGCGGCAAGCGTAACGGTTTGCCGCAGCATGAACGCCCAGCCGACTTCCATCATGCCGAGCATCCCCAAAACGAGGATCGGTGCCACCACAGCCGTTTCGACCACTGCCGCACCCCGTCGCATATGTCGTCGTCGTTTGATGAACATGCTTATAACCCTTTCAGTCCTGTCTGCGCCATGAGCAACACGCCCAAGGCACCTATCGTCAGCGGCACGGCATACGGTACGGCCGTCTTGCCGGGCCCGGTGAGGTCTTTCATCGAAGCGAATTCGCCAAAGGCAGTTCGCGCCGAACCCATCTTGATAACGAGCAGCCCCATGTTGTTCGCGAATCGCCCCCAAGCACGGCGGTAAGCCACCATCCCGAGGGAAATCGCGCCGCCGACCAAAATGCCGGCGAGTGCGGCGTACAACGTCATCTCCGGTCCGAGCCATGCACCCAGCGCCGCCATGTATTTGACGTCACCGGCACCCATGGCCCGCATTAACCAAAGTACGATTAAAAGTGAGAAGCCGGTGAGCAAACCTAGGAAACTTTGCTGGATACCGGTCCATCCACTAAACCAGCCGTGGACAAACAGGCCGGACAGGACGAGGGCGGCGTTCAACCAATTGGGAATACGGTTCGAACGCAAATCACGCCAGCAGGCGTACGCCATGCCGGGGATCAAAACACTCACAACAAGATGTCCAAACTCAATTGTCATGTTGCGAAGCCAACGTCCGGTCCGGCTTGTTCGCCTCGGTCGGGCGATTCGCTGGGCCGAAATTCGGGCGGGTGAAAGCCATACGACTTTCACCCGCCACGCTAAAACACAAATCAAATGCGGCCCGCCGTGGCCCCTCAGGCCGACGCCTCGTGCGCCGCCCGCAAGCTACGGATTAGGGCAGCGCGGTTTCGACATCAACGAAGATGTCCGAAACCTTCGTACCCAACGCGCTAATCGCGGCGAGCGAAATCACGATAATCAGGGCCAACATAACCGCGTATTCGGTTGCGGTGGCGCCTTCTTCATCCTTCAAAAACGACTTGCACAGGTTGGTGATCTTGGTCATCGAAAAGCTCCTTATCCCACGTGGCCGACCCCCGTCGGCCTGGTTACTCCGGCCTGCCAAACATCGCCTCGTGCTATGCGGCAAACCATTCTGTTTATCTCTCCCGCCAACGCGGCAGGCAGAGCACTGTCCCGGCGACATCCCCTTCGCCGAGTCCCTAATGCGATTCGAACAGTCCGATGCCATAAGGCTCCGGTCGAACCGTTTCAGTACTGTTGGGAAAGCTCCACCGTTGCAAACTCGAAGGGCAACGGCGTGCGGCCATCTCGAACTCGGCCGCTCGGGTGAAGTGTGAATTCGAATCTCGTGTGACCGTGATTCAGATCCATCCCCCCCCGGGATGAGTGACCTCACGAACGAAGCGCGAGGCACTCCGTCGCCCGTTTCTTTCCCTTAAGGAAATCGTCGAGCGACAGTTGAAACATAAGATTCGGCTCCGGCGCGGGCAAATGCAAAATTGCCTATTCTAAGTTTGCCGGGTTGATAACATCGCCGCTGTTTGGGCGACTGAGATAAGGCGCTCATAACGTCTTGCATGGCTTGCCGTCAGAGCGAATCACCGATTTCAGGGATTGACCGATAGGCTTCGAACAAGGCCCTTTAACATGATGTGCAGTCGTTGATTTCGTTCGTATGGACCGTGTTTCGATAATATCGCTTGAGTTGGTTATCTATGAAGATGCGGTCGCGATCCTAGCAAGACGCGTGAATCGGACGTTAAACCACTCGCAATGCCTTCTCCTATATATAAAGAATGCGCCGTTCAGCCGTGCTGCGACGCTCTACCTTTAAAGAGTGGCCCAAGTCAGCCAAATAGGCTGTGCGACGACTCACTCCTCATCCAACTCCATCCGCCAATATAAAGACGCACGCACCGAATCATCCGTACCGCCGCCGATGGGTGGCACGCGTTCTTGCCACCATACATCAAACGCCGCGCGTAGTTCCTTATCGCGCTCGATGGCATTGCGGTTCGCGCGGTTCTGATCGTCGCGCAACAAATGTCGCGGCCAACGACCGAGGCGTGCCCGCACTTCCAATAACTGTCCACCGCGCAGAACCGTCATACAGGTCGTTTTCTTCTGCATGATTCCGATCGGCGGCAGCGGCGGCACCGACTGATTCCATACGGCGACTGCGGCATCGACATTGAACACACCGTTGGTCCAACTATCCCACTGCGCCTGAGCGGTCCGCGGTTCAAACGGCATGCGATCAACCGTCGCGATAACATCGCCAACCTGAATTCCCAGGCTCGGCTCAATGTCGCCCAAATCTTCAACGCGCAACCCGCAGGTATTCGGAGCCAACACCGGGTATTCCTGCGCCCTGATGGGCTTCACTTTCATCCCGGCGAAATATTGCGGCGTTAACGTCGCGCGGCTTCCGATATCCAATACCAGTTGCACGGTATCGCGCACAACGGTGAAGGTGCACAACGCTTCGGGTCGCTTCTTACCGATAAGGTCCGTTAACCGTTGTGCATCGGAATCGTTGAGCAAGGCACGCTCGCCATCGATCGCGACGAGCATATCCCCGCGCTTAAGCCCGGCTTCTTCCGCCGCCGTGCCGTCGATCACATTGCTCACGACCAGTACATGATGGCCGACCGGTATCGGATTCTGAACAGTCGGCATCGCCAGCGCCGTCGTCCAACTCAATGGTTGATTCTGGATACCCAAAAACGCGCGCGACGGCCCCAGCCGCTGCGTGCGGTATAGCTCCTGACAAATCTTGCGCAGCCGCATGCGCGTATCGAAGCTGACATCGCCAGACGCATAGCTGACAAGGTCCGGCAATAAGCTCGGGTCGGCAGACATGAGTTCCGCCGTCGCCGTTTCGCGGGCTTCCCAATTCTGATGGTCGAGTTGCGCCAAAAACCGCCGCTGCTTCGTACGGTCTTCGCTCGAACCCTGCGCACGCAGCCCTTGCGGTGTCACCATTGCGATGAAAACCGCGATCCCCAAATAGCCAGTCAAGTGAATACGCATCATGAACTCAAACCCAAGTTGCTATCGGTGCTTATCTTATTATTGTAATATCGACGCCGCGAATCTATCGATTCGCGTCAATTTCAATACGCTCACGCGACCTGCGTGCACAAAAACGCGAAGTTTCCCCGCTATGTCCGTTTTTCTTTGCTACGAACCCGAGCAACGCCCCGCCGCCGAACCGCTCTGTGAATTCGGACCGGCCCAAGCAAATCTCGACGACTACGACGCCCGCGTCAAAATCGCCCCCGACGATGACGCCGCGGCAACCGTGCGACAACGCGTCGCCGCGGAAATCGCCAACGCCGACGTACTGGTTTGCCTCGTCGGCCAAACGACGTTTCTCAGCCCGTGGATCACTTGGGAAATCGAACAATATCTCGCCAAGCCCAATCGCAACGGCATGGTCTGCATCATTCTGCACAAACTCTACTCACCGCCCATCGCCCTCAAAGATGCCGGCACCGTGTATTGCAATCTCAAGCGCGACAAAGTTGCCATGGCCATTGAAACCGCCCAATCGCTCGACGACCTGACCGACGATTACGCCATCGAAGATTAGCCGCTACACTAGCCCGTCATGAAAAAAGCGTTGATCACCGGCATCACAGGGCAGGACGGCTCTTATCTGGCGGAGTTGCTGCTCGACAAGGGTTACGAAGTGCACGGCATCATTCGCCGCGCTTCGACGTTTAACACCTCGCGCATCGACCACCTCTATCAAGACCCGCACCTGAACAACGTGCGGCTGTTCCTGCATTATGGTGATATCTGCGATGCATCCAACCTGCGCAAGGTGCTAACAGCCGTGCAGCCCGATGAGATTTATCACTTGGCAGCGCAAAGCCACGTCCGTGTGAGTTTCGATATTCCCGAATACACAGGCGACGTGACGGCGTTGGGCACCACACGGTTGCTCGAAGCCTTGCGCGATACCGGCCTGCCGGCGCGCTTCTATCAGGCGGGTTCCTCCGAGATGTACGGCAACGTGACCAACGTGCCCCAATCCGAAACCACGCCCTTCGCCCCGTGCAGCCCTTACGCCGCCGCCAAGGTCTATGCCTATTGGATGACGGTCAACTACCGCGAGAGCTACGGCATCTTCGCGAGCAACGGCATTCTGTTTAATCACGAATCGCCCCGCCGCGGTGAAACCTTTGTCACGCGCAAGATCACGCGCGCTGTCGCCGAAATCAAGGCTGGTCGCCAGCAAGATTTGTTCCTCGGAAATTTAGACGCCCGTCGCGATTGGGGTTACGCCCCCGAATACGTCGAAGCCATGTGGCGTATGTTGCAACACGATGAGCCGGACGATTTCGTGATCGCCACCGGTAAGAGCTACTCGGTGCGCGAATTTCTCGAATGCGCGTTCGACTATGCCGGGCTGGATTGGAAACAACACGTCAAACACGACCCGCGCTACGAACGACCGACAGACGTGGCGCGGTTGCTCGGCGACGCGTCCAAGGCGAAGCGGATTTTAGGATGGGAGCCGACGCTGGATTTTGAAGGGCTGGTTAAGGCGATGGTCGATGCGGATATGGCAGCGGCGAAATAAGCAAACGCCGCATCGCAAACTCTAATTCTCGACGTTTTGTCGTTTCGACGTTTCGACGTTTTGCCCTTTTCCCAAGCCCTCTTCCGCCTGCAAGATCGCAATATGCCGGACCAGCGATGTCATCTCTTTACGCAAATGGCGCAGGCGCATGTACGTCATCCAAAAGCCGAGAAACATCAGCAAGATCGCCACATAAAAGACGAGGTCGGCACCGCGACCGATGCCGAGGGCTGAGGCCGCTTTGGTCGTAATGCCGGGTTGTAATATGGCGATGAGCGTTGCCAAACCGACGAACGACCAGATCACGCCGTCGCGCTTGGAGATTAGATTGCGAATCGACCCGAGCACGAGCAGTAGCACAAACGCCGCCACCACGCCGCCGACCACGATTTGGAATGTGTTGAGTCCGTTCAGCATCAATCCACCATCTTTCCGACCAAGTAATGAAATGCGATGCGCAGCGCCCCGCGGGCCGACTGCCCCTTCGCCAGTGAATACTCGGTGTATCGAATCGTCACCGGCACTTCGACAAAGGGCAATTCCGTTTCGCGAATCAAATCGATAATCTCGCTCGCATGGGCCATGCGATCCTGCCGAATATGAATCCGCTGGGCCGCCTTGCGCGAAAACGCACGCAACCCATTATGGGCGTCGGTCAGCCGCACGCCATTAAAAATTCGCGTAAACCAAACGCCCGCCTTTAGCACCAACCGCCGCGTCGCCGGAAGGTCCGTCGCGCTGCCGAGAAACCGCGAACCCAACGCGATGTCGGCATCGCCTTTGAGGATCGGCGCGAGCAGCGCGGGAATATCTTCAACGCGATGCTGATCATCCGCATCGAACGTCACCACAAAATCCGCGCCGCGAATCAGCGCGAACTCGATTCCGGTTTGTATCGCAGCGCCTTGGCCGCGATTGATCAGATGCTTGAGCACGTAACGCGCGCAATCCTGTGCGACGGCGTGCGTGTTATCGCGCGAACCATCGTCGACGACCACCACGTGATCGAAATGCAGGCGCACCTCGGCCACGACCTTGGCCAGCGCCGGACCTTCGTTATACGCCGGAATCACGACGAATGTGCGCGCCTTTACCTTGGCCGGTAGCGCTGCGAGCGAAATGTCTTCATTTGCATCCAATTAATTCACCCGCAGCAACTGCTAACGACCGATACACGCGCATCGCGACCGACGACAACACTCCCCATGATTGACGTTATGCCGCTCGCTGCTCGACCGCAATTACCAATGCCGCGCACCCGCCGCGCATTCTCGGACACCTAGCCGATTCTTAACACGATTGCTCGTCGCAACACCATATTACCGGCAGACGCGGTCGATCAAGACGCCGTCCGGCGAATGGTGTATCATCGAAATTCACGGTAAATCAACAAACCCGAACCGGCGGTTACGGCTCGTCCCCCCCCGGCCCATCCATCGAACGACTGCTATGGCACGACTGCAAAAAGGACAACGCAAGGCCCAACGCGCCGCTCGCGCCGCGCCCCAAACGGAGCCAACGCCCACGATATCACACCGGCAGGCACCGCACGACCATCTGATCGCCGCCGGGTTGTGTGCCCTGCTGTTGATCGCGACGTACATCACGTATTCCAATTCGTTCCGCGGCCAATTTGTCTTCGACGACAGCAAGTGGATCCTGGCGATGTCGGAAGATCGCGACAAGAATCGCGACGTCTTCGAAGTGATGAGCAAGAGCCGCCGGCCGATCGTTGAAGCCACGCTCTATTGGGATTTCAAACGCGCCGACAAAATCAAGGCCACCCGCGCGATGGTGGTTGACGAATTCGCCGAGCCGGCACCCTATCACTGGACCAATCTGATCATTCACATGATCGCGGGTCTCGCGTTGTTCGGCCTGATCCGTCGTACGCTGTTGATCGGACCGTTTCCAAAGGCGGCACAGGTACAAGCCCATTTCATCGCGTTTGCCGGCGCGCTTTTGTGGTTGTTGCATCCGCTCAACACGCAGGCCGTTACGTACCTCATTCAACGTGCCGAATCGTTGATGGGTATGTTTTATTTGCTCACGCTCTACAGCTTTACCTACGTCATCAGCACCCGCAGTTTCGCCGGGCGCGCCGTCGCCGTCGCGTTTGCGATTTTCTTTTGTTGGCTCGGAATGGGCAGCAAGGCCGTTATGGTCACGGCGCCGTTCATGGTATTGCTATACGACTTGATTTTCGGCTGCCAAGGCGCAACCGATGCTGAAAACGCGTCACCATTTAGTGGTGCACCCGCATTCATCACCGATATCAAACGCCGAATCGTTCACGTCATTACCCGGCACGGTGCCATTCACGTGGGATTGTTTTGCACGCTGGCAATGCTGTTTCAAGTTGGCGTTGCTCAAGGTGTGCTGGCACCGAAAAAGAATCAGAGTGGCACTGTCGGCTTTTCCCTTACACGCGACCGCCCCGACAAGATTACGCCCAAAGAATATCTGATTACGCAGTTCGGCGTTATCTCGCACTATCTTAAACTCACCGTCGCGCCGACCGATCAGGCACTCGACTACCGTTGGCCTATTCTCAGTCTTAACGGTGAGGACAATTGGCTCAAGAAGCCGGCGACCTTTGCGAATGCCGCGTTGCCGGGACTGTTCATTGCGGTCTTGGGCGTTGCCGTGGTCATCGCTTTGATTCGCAAGCCCTGGCTGGGATTCCTCGGGGCTTGGTTCTTTATTATTTTGGCACCAACCAGCAGCTTCGTCCCCATTCGCGATCCGCTATACGAGCATCGCATGTACCTTTCGCTGGCGGCATTAATCGTCGGCGTTGTGGCGCTGCTTTGGTGGTTGGCCGGGCGCGTGAGCGACAAGCTCCCATCTTTCATCCAACGTGGTGCCGTCGTTGCCGTGATATGTTTGCCACTTGCGATCGTCCTTGGCATGCTCAGCTTCCAACGCAATTCGCTATACGCGAACCCTGTTCAACTATGGGCCGACAACGTCGCGACGGCTCCGCGCAACGCCCGCGGTCTAAACAACTACGGTAAGGTCCTGCTCGATACCATCGAAAACGAACTTCAGAAGAAGCTAGGGTTAGAAATCCTCACGCCCGACGAAAAACTGGAGAATCTCAACCTTGCAGTCAGCGCCTTACAGAAAGCAACCGAAATTCGCCCCACATTTGTGAACGCATGGTTCAATCTCGGTAACGCGCTAAGCAAGCGTGCGAAACTGACCGAAACGATCGCACGGTCAAAACTATCCGCCCCCTCCAAAGGCAATAAGCGGCCCACCTTATCGAAGGACGTGATGCAAACCATCTTGCAAGGCTTTAAAAACGCGGCCGCCGCTTACGAAAAATCGATTCACTATCAAAAGGGCAAAGCGCAGTCATGGGTGATGCTCGGCAATGCATATACCGACGCAGGTGAGGCCCACCGCGCTCAGGGCAATATTCCCGAAACCATCGCGCTATTCGAAAAAGCCGCTGAGACATTTTTGGCAGGTGAGCAAGGGGTGTTCAAGAACACGTCGGCCGTCTTGCGCTCGCGCTTGCGATTCAATTTGGGCAATTCGTACTTTCGATTGGCCGGTTTTAAGCGCAGCACCTTCGACGAGGCAGTCGTATGGTACGAAAAAGCCCTCGAAGTTAACCCGCGTCATCCGCTTGCGTGGCTGCAAATTGCCAACTGCCAGTTCGGCACTGGTAAGTATGAAGAGGCGCTCGAGTCTTATCGTCGTGGGCTGGCGAATGGGCCTCCGCGTGAGTCCGTCCCGCTAGCGCGGGTGCGCATCGCGATGTGTTTGCGCTCGCTTGGCAATTTGACGGAAGCGCGTAACGAGTTGGAGGCGTTTCTCCGAGAACAGCCGGGAAATGCCCTTGCCCAACAGCAGCTTAACGTTACCAAAAACATGATCGACAAGCGGCCCAACACACCTAGCCGCCCCTAACCGACGACATGGCCACCGCGTCGCCCAACCAACTGCCGCTGGTTTCACTCGTCATTCCCGGTCGCGATTGCGAACGTACGCTCGCGAACTGCCTGCAAGCCGTTTGCGCGATCAAGACGCGACACGACTCTCGCTTAGCCGAGATCATTTTCGTCGACGACGGTTCGCGCGATACCACGCGCGAGATTGCTCGCTCCTTTGACGTCACGCTCATCGAGGGGGAAGGCCGCGGCCCGGGTGCGGCTCGCAATCTCGGCTGGCGCGCGGCGAAGCATCCGCTCATTTGGTTTGTCGATTCTGATTGTGTAGCCGAGCCCGACGCACTCGATGTCTTGCTGCCATTCATGGACGACCCCGAATTCGGCGGCGTTAGCGGCAGCTACGGCACCATGACCGATCATTCGCTGCTGTCGCGTTTGATTCACGAAGAAATCGTCGAGCGTCATCGCCGCATGGGCCGACGCGTCAACTTTCTCGCCACCTTTAACGTGCTCTATCGCCGAGCCGCCTTAGAAAAGGTCGGCGGTTTCGACGAGCGTTTCCTAAAAGGCCAAGACGCCGAGCTGTCGTTTCGCGTGCAGGCCGCTGGTTATGCGCTGGGCTTTGACATTCGATCGCGCGTGCGACACTACCACCCGACACGCTGGCGATCGTACCTGCGCACGCAACGCCAACAGGGCTATTGGCGGCTGTTCCTGCATACGAATCATCAGGGCCATTCGATCGGCGACTCGTACAGCGGGTTCGTCGATCACGTGCAACCGCCGTTGGCGATGTTGTCATTGGCATCGCTCCCACTATTGGCGTTCGATTGCTGGCGCTGGGTCACGATCGGCGTATTCGCACTGCTGCTGCTCGCACAACTGCCTATGACGACGCGTTTGTTAATGCGGTTGAAGCGACCGTCGTACCTTGCCTACGCTGCCATGAGCGCGATTCGCGCATATTGGCGTGGCATTGGCCTCACGCACGGCACGCTCGCATTGATTAAACAACGACTGCTGGGCAAAGGTTCGTAACGCGCCAAGCGAGCGTTCCGGGCCAAATTTGCGATTCAATTCCAAACCACTTGCATTTCTCCCCGTCGATCCGTGCAATATCTAATCGCGTCAATGGAATTGGGCTGAAAGACCAATCAAATTTCTGCCAAGACCGTAAAGGGTTACCCATGAATAGATCGCGCCACTTGCTAAACAACCTCAAAATTGCAACATTCGTCGCCTGCGTCATCACCCCCGCGCTTTACGCCGAGACGCCCGTCGAACTCGGCACCATCAACTGGTCGCGCAACTTTGACGAAGCCATCGCGCGTAGCAAGGCCGATGACAAGCCAATTCTCATCTTGTTTCAGGAAGTGCCCGGCTGCGCCACCTGCCGCAACTACGGTAACGACGTGTTGAGCCATCCGCTTATTCGCGACGCCGCCGAAAACTTGTTCGTGCCTGTCGCGATCTATAACAACATCGAAGGCAAAGATCGCGACGTGCTCAACAGCTTTAAGGAGCCCACGTGGAACAACCCGGTCGTGCGCATCGTCGATAACAGACGCAAAGCACTCGCCGAGCGCGTCAACGGCGACTATTCCGCTGCCGGCTTGGTCGATGCGATGGTCACAGCGCTGAAAGCCGCCAAGAAGAGCGTTCCGCCCTACCTAGCCTTGCTGCACGACGAACTCACCGCGCGGAATAGCGGTGCCGTCGAGCAGGCGACCTTCGCGATGCACTGCTTCTGGGAAGGTGAAATACAACTTGGCAAGCTCGACGGCGTGATCGCAACGCAGGCGGGCTGGCTCGAAGGTGAAGAAGTCGTCGACGTCTGGTTCGACACGCGCCGGATCGATTTCAAAAAGGTTCTCAACGAAGCGAAGAAGGTGCGCTGCGCCCGCCGCGTGTTTGCCCGCAGCGAACAGCAGAAGAAGACCGCCACACCGATCGTCGGTGATGCCATCCAAATGACAAACGCAACGGCACGGCCCGACAAAGAACCGAAATATTATCTCGGCAAGTCGAGCTATCGTTTCGTCCCGATGACGCCCGCGCAGGCTTGTCGCGTTAACGCAGCGCTGCGAGACGCAAAGATGCAACCCGACAACTATCTGTCCCCCAGCCAACGCCAACTGCACGCCGCCATCATCAAACATCCAAAGGCAGACTGGCCCGTTGCGTTCAACACCGACAACCTCGTCACCGCCATGAAAAAAGCCGCCGACCTCGCGAAGAAGTCAGCGGCTTGAGTTGATCACCAATACGGCTGTGTGCTTACGATCGCAGGCTTACCAGAAGACGACGTACAGCGCGATCGTCGCCACGACGATCAAACCGCCGAACGCCATGGCGCCCTTCGACGGCGTGACGTCCATCTTCTCATTCACGGGCAGATCGACCGGCTTCTTCAACGGCGACACAACCGTCAGTGTCGTCAACACGACCAGCAAGATGCCGAAACAAATCGCCATGCGGTCGAGGAACGACAAGCCCGCAATCGATTCCAAAATGCCGGGGTTGGCACCACCAAAGATCTTCGGGCTGAACTTAAACAAGCCGTACAATATCGGGTTCAACAGTAGGCCGACCGTACCGATGTAGCGCGGTGCCCGGTGCACCAACAAGCCGAAAAGGAAGATGGCCAAAATGCCGGGCGAGATAAAGCCTTGGAATTCCTGAATGAACGTAAAGATGCCGCCGAACGCCGGGTCGCCCAACTTAGGCGCGATCAGCATCGCTATCAAAACGAATATCACGACAAACACGCGACCGGCCGTGACCAGTTCGTATTGGCTCGCACCCTTGCGCATTTTGCCATAGATATCCATTGTTGCGATGGTCGAAGCCGAATTCAGCATCGACGCAAGTGAACTCACCACCGCACCAAAGATCGCCACCAAAACGAACCCCTTTAATCCCGTTCCGACCGGCAGCAATTTGCGAATCAACGTCGGAAACGCGTTGTCCGTGTCGTACGCCGACAGCGATTCGACCGGGTACGTCGTTTCTGCGTTGTTGGCTGCCTTGAGAAGCTTTTCGTTGAACTCGGTCAACGCCACCGCATCGCCCTCTGGCGTCGTTTCCTCCGGCAACAGCGACGCGATCGATCGGTTATATGCCACGATCTTGGTTGCATCATCAGTGTGCAATTCCGCGAAATCTCTCGGGAACTTATAAAGCAAGTTCGCGACCGCCTGATCGGCTTTCAGGTTTGCCTGCACTGCCTCGATAATCGTCGCATTGCGCGGATCATCAGAGGGCTTCACCGAGCCGGAAAGCGTTTGATAAAGCGCCGGCGTCTTCTTCGAAATCAACTGCGCGTTGATGCCGACGGCGTCGTCCTTCAAGTCGCTGCTGAACAAGTTGAACGCCAACATACCGGGAATGACGACGATGAATGGAATGATCAGCTTCAGGAACGCCGCGAAGACCACACCCTTCTGACCTTCGGCAAGGCTCTTCGAACCCAGCGTGCGCTGCGTGATGTACTGGTTCAATCCCCAATAGAAGAAGTTCGGAATCCAAAGGCCGACGACCAACGCGGTCCACGGAATCTTCGGATCGTCGATACCGCGCACCATGTGGAGCTTGCCTTCGGGCAAGGCACCTTGGTTGAGTTGCATAAAGCGATCGACCGCGCCGGAATTGACGATATCGTCCGCCGTTACGCCGCTGCTTGCCGCCGTCGAAGCCAACTCTGCCGCGTCGGAACTGCCTAACAGCGAAAACGCGTAATAAGCAATGACACCACCACCGATGATCAGCCCCGAGCCCCACGCCAGGTCGGTCCAGGCACACGCCTTCAGACCACCGGCGAACACGTAAGCCGCCGCAACGGTTCCGATGATCCAACAGGCCAGCGTGATGTTTCCGAAGTCGAGGCCGAGCATTTCGGCCCCTTGAAAGTTACCCGTAATCACTTTCGCGCCGGAGAAGATGACCGACGCCGTCGGCACACCCACGAGAATCACCAGGTTGGCAATGGCCATCACCGACCGGGCAAACGGGTTGTAGCGATATTCGAGAAACTCGGGGATCGTATAGATGCCGCTCTTGAGGAACGTCGGCAAGAAAACAAACGCGACGACGACCAGCGTTATGGCTGCCATCCATTCGTAACTCGCGATGGCCATACCCAGCTGCGCCGCCGCTTCACCGCTCATGCCGACGAACTGCTCCGTCGAGATATTCGCCGCGATCAACGAGAAACCGACCAGCCACCAGGTGAGTTTGCGACCCGCAAGAAAGTAATCCTGCGCGCCGTGATCGCTATCCGTTTCTTCGCCGCGGCTGGAGAAAAAGCCGAAGCCGATGATCGCAACGGCGAGAACCAGAAATACAACGATATCCAACGTGCCCATCAGCGTCTGGTTAGCCGCGCCTAGGAGCCCCATCTCAAACGTGCCCGCAAGTTCCATGTGTTGCTGTCCTCAACGAACGCGCCAGGTCGGCGATTACCTGCCGTCTGTGTGATTTGGTGTGGTCTTCCCGAACGAAAAACCGCCAGAGCGGCGTAGGATAATCGTTTTTCCAAATTTTTGCCGCGCCCGTGCCAAGAAACTGTTTCTGAAGAGTGAACTCACGCGAACGGGCTCCAATTCCTCCCCAAATCCACACGTTTTACGGCAGAAGTTGCAACAAAAAAACCCACCGGGCAAAAACCCGGCGGGCTGATAAATCCACAGGATGGGCGACGGGTTTACGAAGCGACCCGTGCTCGGGCAGATGCCGAAGCCGGTACCGGTGCTACCGTTAATCGATCCGGCGCGATGCCAGCGTGATCGTCCGCCCCGTCTTCTGTTCGTGGGCAACCAGCTCGGTCGAACCCTTATGTTTGCAGCGTTGAATCTTCACCGGCCCGTGCATGTCGCGCTTGATGGTGGTGCGCCGATCCGCAATGACAAATTCGACGCCTTCGTGAATCAACTCCGACACCTGAATAAACGAGCCATCGCTCAAGCTGGCCAACAGTCCTTTGCGCTCGGATTCGATCGCCTGTATCGTTTCCTGAAGCTGCGATACTTCAAACGACAACTCCGTCATCTCTTCTTTTTGCGCGGGCGTAAGACGTCGCACATTGTTTTGCAGCGGCGCGAGTCTAACGTTGACCTTGTCCAACAGTTGACGCACACCTTTAAGCTTGTCTTCTAACTCTGCGGCGCGGCGCGCGACTTCAATCCCCGGCCCTACCGTCACCTTCGTCGGCGTGCATGCCTCGCCGCCGATCACACGTGCCAATACGCGGTAACGCGCCGTAAGTTCACCGCCGACAATCGTGGCGGACGGCGCGATGACGCATCCACGGGAGCGCAATGTGCAATTCACCAAATTGGTCGAAGCCACCAGATGCCGTTGAGCCTCGATCTCCGCCTCTTCCGCAAACTTGAGCGCGACATCACGACCCGCCGTAATCCCGCCGCCCGTCGCGCCAACCATTCCGCGCGTCACGAACAAATCGTGCCCCACGGCGATGCGCGCACCTTCGATCGAACCATCGATGACCAGTGACTGCTTTGCAATGAGATGTACGCCGTCGCCGATGTTGCCGTTGACAAATGCGTCCGATTCCAAGGTGCCGACGTCTCGCCCCACGATGACGTCGCCGTCGATTGCCTCAATCGGAACAACGCTGATCTGCAGACCGTCAACAACCAAACGACCATCATGCGTGGCAGCTAACGCCCCGGCGCTATCACACGATATGCCATCACCTAACCCAATCGATTTACCATGTAGCGTCTTCGGCTCAATTGCGTCGCCGTGAATGTTGCGCCCGGCCACGCCGTCGGTCGGAGGTTTGACCGTGCCAACCACATCACCCGATTTGACGCGATGCACGCCCGTCTCGAGCCATCGGTCATATGCATTGGTTGACTCGTTGGTTGTAAATGCGGATTGAAACGCCCCGTTGACGGCATCTTGCGGATGCGTGCCGATAGCCACATCAAACGGCTGCTCTGGCTTGATTACCTTCTCGACGACGAGCCGACAGAATTCATCGATGCGCGCGGCCACGTCGTCGTCGATCGTTACCGAGCGATCGGCAAGCGCCGAACGAACGAGCGCCGGCGTAAGCCGTTGCGCATCCGCGCCGCGCACGAAACTGACCGCGGCGCACAACGCGTCGCGGTCAATTTGAATATCGATGATTTTTTCAGCAGTCGTGGTCATCAGCGGTACCGAACGGTCGCACTGACCCGACAGAGGTGCCGTCGGACAACGTTTATCCGGCTGCTGCGCCGCTGGCGGCCAGTTTGGCCATCGTCTGTTCGATCTTTTCCGAGAGCGTTTCGGCAGTGAACGGCTTCACGACGTAGTTATTAACGCCGGCCTTCACCGCTTCCAACACGCGCGATTTTTCAGCTTCGGTCGTCACCATGATGATGGGCAACGCCTTATCCGTTTCGCGCACTTTCTTAATCAAGGTAATGCCGTCCATGTTTGGCATGTTCCAGTCGACCAGCATCAGTTCCGGTCGTTCTTTTGCCAAACAGGCCAATGCCTCAATTCCGTCGGCGGCTTCGGTGATATCCGTGTGGCCGAGCGTCTTGAGCGTGTTCTTCTGAATGTTGCGAATGGTTCGCGAATCGTCGACGAGCAAAATCTTCATCGTTTCAACTCCTTACGCACCGGCCATGGCTGGAGATTTGACCGCGTTGATGGCAACTTCAACGTTGAACGCTCCCATCGACGTCGAACAAGGGATTACGAGATAGGGAAACACCTTCGATTGCGATACGGTATGACCTTTACCGACGATCACGCTTGGCAACGAAATGCTAGCGTCGTAGCCGGTAAAGTCCTTCTTAGCATTCCCGGCAACCATATTGGCCAACTCACCGATCGCGTCAGAGAAATCGGCCGATTCGAGCGTCAGCTCGGTACCCGCAAACTTCGATGCGATGGCGCAAGCCGCTTCTTTTTCAAAGCTCAGCACAACGCTGCCTTGAACCTCTCCGGAAAGCCCAATAATGCCCGAAACTTCGGCAGTCACCATTTCGGCCGTCTTCAGAACCGGCTTACCGACTTGTACTTCTTCGTCGAGCATGGTCTTGAAAACGTTGATGATCGAACTGACAAAAGCGTTTACGAATTTGACGTCCATGATTGCTCCGTCTGCTGTGAATCCAACCAGATGGGTGAATACTTCCGAAGGACTATTCGGCGCGCGACGGCGCGGCCTCTACTTCCATTTCGGCCCGAATTGCGCGGTAGGTCCGAGTTAACGTAGGTATGCAGCCGGAATTGCGCCGCAACGGCGTCGTCCTAGAAATGAAAGCAGACGAGACATCAATAGCACGACAAGAGCAAGGCCAGCTCCTGTCGACAACTAACGGCGTGTAAACGCACACACAATCGACTATTCGTTCTTAACGTGTAAATTCGGTATCCGCAGGACCGTGGCTAACGGCAACACATCGCCCGTATCATTTAGACGATCCGCTAGTTCCGGTAGCTTAGCGCCCCACATATCAACACCGAGTTCATTCAATGACCGCAGGTCGTAATACTCGTTTTTCCGGACGGCTTCATATTGCGACGGCATGCAGCGACACAATAGCGTCGTTACGTCGCGTCCGTTGGCTTCGAGATAAACAAACGGCCCCATCGGTTCGGGCCCGTCCGAAATGACGCGCGTAACGAATGTATCCGGCGCGTCCTCGAGTGAGGCCTCAACGGCGTACCGACGCCCGGTGAACGGCTTACCGAACTCGATCCACGCCCGATCCTCAACCGTTTGCGCAACGAACACCTCGCGCACCGTTGCATCGCTCGCGATAACCTCCGAAAGCACCGGTCGCCCGTCGACACCTCGCACCATCCGAACGCCGAACCATTGCAACTCGCCGCTTTCGCGATTCTGCAGAATCCAGACGTAACTAAGCCGTTCGTGTTCCCAGCCGCCGATAACGACCGCATCGCGATGGTAGTACACGACGCGCGGGTCGGCAGTCGCGGACTCGTCTCTTTGAAGTCGCGCCAGATTAACGCCCAGTCGCCACGATCCCGCTTCGTCGCCCGCTACTTCGCGCACGATCAACGGCGCCATGCGAATCGTGTCTTCGTCCGCGCTCTCGGCGGCGGGCTTAAAAAAGTCCGCCGCCGCAAACTCGCGACGTGCTTTCAGGTAGTCGAAGCCCGCTTCAGTATTGGTTGCGCCTTTCTCGGACGCAGCAGTCGTCGACGACGCATTGGCCGGAGTGTTTCTGCTGGACGATTTCGGTTCGCAGCCCGACGACAGCAACACAGGCAAGGCCAACAGCGCGATAACGGTCCGCCCCGAAACGTTTACTGCAGATTTTGCCGCCGACTTTTCTAAAACCATGAGCCTACCTACGATCTGTTCGACCTGACAAATGATGCCCGACTTGGGTATACTGGTGCGTAACAGATATGAATCAAGTCTCGCTCAACCATCATCAATTGTCATCATGAACAAGATTGCTGTCACCCTGTTTCTCGGATGCTGTGTGTTCGTCGCTACCGGCGGCATGTGCGACATGATGCCGACGGCCATGTTCGATCTGCCAACTGTCAACGGCCGTTGGCGCATCGACCTCACCAACGTGGACGGCAGGTTACATCTCGTGATTGAAAATCGGGAAATCCTGGAATACGACCAAGGCAACGGCATCTTTCAGGATATCGAAGAAACGCCGGCAGTCACGCAATCGAATGGGATCATGCGTTTCACGATGCAAGCCACGCAAGCATTTGCCGGTTTCAACAACGAAGAACCGACGGAATTTAACATCGTCGGCGAAGGCGTGATTCAGGAAGACGGTACCGTCGAAATTGAATTGACGTTTACCGCCATCGAATCGGGCGATGAAGGCGTGTTAGAAGGCGTGATGACGCTTATTGGTTAGCAGAGGCTGACGTGGTCATGCGTTCGTGCGCCTTTGCCAATCGATTCACCACTTCGCGCACTTCATGCTCCGTCGTCGGCCTCCCAAAACTAAACCGCACCGCACCGATCGCACGCTCGCGCTCGATGCTCATCGCCGTTAACACCGCGCTTGGTTTGGCATCGCCATGATGACAGGCCGCTCCCGTCGATGCATACACATCTTCCAACTCGGCCAAGAGATTCCCGCCCACCACGCCGGCGAAGCTCGCATTCACCACCGTCGGAAGACGCCAATCAGGATGCCCATTGAGCATCACGCGTTCGCCAAGCGCCGCTTTCAACTCGCGCCAAAACAGGTCACGCATCTCGCTATGCACGCCGCCCGCTAAATAGTCGCGTGCCAATTCAGCCGCCTTGCCCAAGCCGACGGCCATCGCCACATTCTCCGTGCCGCCGCGGCGACCGTGCTCTTGCGTCGAGCCATGAATAAACGGCTCAACCGAAACACCGTCGCGCATATACAGCGCGCCGATCCCTTTCGGCCCGTAGAACTTATGACCGGCTATCGATAAGAAATCCGCTCCCATCGCTTGCACATCGACCGGCACCTTGCCGACCGATTGCGCCGCATCAACGTGAAACCAAATGCCCCGTTGCCGCGCGATCCGACCGATTTCGTCGATCGGTTGCAACGTGCCGACCTCGTTCTGCGCGTGCATCACGCTGATCAAAATCGTGTCCGCTCGCAGCGCTGCTTCGATATCCGCCGCCGCCACCCGACCGAAGCCATCGACCGGCACCACCGTGGTTTCGAAGCCGAACCGCTCCAGCCATTTCAACGGTTCGGTCGTCGCCCAATGCTCGACAGCCGTCGTGACGACGTGCTTACCCCGATCCTGTCGGGCAAACGCAGCGCCCTTGATCGCCATGTTGCTCGCTTCGGTGCCGCCGCTGGTGAAAATTATTTCGTTAGGCTGGGCGTTGATAAGCTCCGCAACGCTCGCGCGGGCCGCTTCCACCGCTTCGCGCACGGCGCGTCCCAACGCATGTCCGCTGGACGGATTTGCGAATTGGTCACCCAAAAACGGCAACATCGCCTCGCGCACGGCAGGATCGACCGGCGTGGTGGCGTGGTAATCGAGATAAATCATGATGCGTCCTTTTTCGCTGTTTACTGGCCCACGCGATCATACCACGAACCTGCTCCTGCCTGCGCCTCAAGCATCGCCACCCAATCCTTCGATCTTGATGGTATGGCTCAGCGCATTCTCGGTGTCATTCTCGCACGCGGTGGCAGTCTAGGGTTGCCCGGCAAAAACGCCCTGCCACTTGCAGGTCGCCCTGTCATCGAGTGGACCATCCGTGCCGCGCGCGACGCCCAACTGCTAGACGACACCTGCCTCACCAGCGACATGCCCGCCGCGCTGCAATCCGCACGCGAACACGACATCGCAATCATCGAACGCCCCGCCCACCTCGCAACGCATCAGGCCGCCGTGGACGCGACTGTGCGGCATGCCGTCGAAACGTATGAGCGCGAGCATGCTTCTCCGACGCATATCGCGATCCTCTACGGCAACGTGCCGGTTCGCCCCAAAGACGTCATCGATCGCGCCATCGAATGCTTGTTACGCACCGGTGCCGACTCGGTCCGTAGCATGTCGCCCGTGGGCAAGTTTCATCCGGATTGGATGCACCGCATGGAAGGCGACCGATTAACGCCGTTGCGCGCCAACTCGATTCACCGTCGCCAAGACCTTGAGCCGCTGTTCTACCATGACGGTGCCGTAGTCGTCGTGACGCGCGCGTCGCTGTTCAGCGCAAACAAAGACGATCCCCACGCATTCTTCGGCACCGACCGGCGCGGCGTGATATCGAATGGCTACGTGGTCGACATCGACACCGAGATGGATTTGAGACTTGCCGAAGCGATATTGAGCGCTCGATGTTTACAAACCGCCGAAGCTGTCGCGGCTGGAGCGAATCGATGAGCCAAGCGGTCCCTTGGCATCTTAAAGAATCATCCGCGCGCGGCGAAGACGCGAAGCAGTCGCATTCATCGGTTTACATCATTGCTGAGATCGGCGTGAATCACGATGGCGACGTCGACAAAGCCAAGCGTCTCATTGATGCCGCCCAATGCGCCGGTGCAAATGCCGTTAAATTCCAAATCTTCAACGCGACCGCGCTTGCAAGCGACGATGCTGAGCTTTGCACCTACCAATCCAACGCAGTCGACGCCGCAACATCGCAGCGCGAAATGCTCGCCAAATTGGAATTGTCGCAAACGCAACTAACCTCGCTTCGTCAATATGCAGAGCAGTGCAAAATCGATTTCATCGCGACACCGTTCGGACTCGACGAACTGCAAGTGCTCGCAAACGCGCTTACCCCCACCGCGATCAAACTCGCCTCACCCGACCTCGTTAACGTCCCGCTATTCGACACCGCCCTTGCAACACAGCTACCGCTCATCATCTCGACCGGTGCCAGTACGCAAGACGAAGTCGATGCCTGCGTTGCACGCATCGCAAACGCCAACGCCACCGAGCGGACCGCCCTGCTTCATTGCATCTCTTCCTACCCGACACCACTTGCCGCCGCGCAACTCGGTACGATTCGTTTCCTCGCCGAGCGCGCCCGGCTGCCCGTCGGCTTTAGCGATCACACTACCAGCATCGAGACCGGTGCCTACGCCGTGTGTGCGGGGGCATCAATCCTCGAACGCCACATTACGTTCGACCGCAGCGCCGTCGGCCCCGATCATGCCATGTCCACCGAGCCCGACGATTTCCGGCGCTACGTAACCGCCGCCCGCGACGCGGCCGCCGCCATGACGGGCGGACCGCGCGAAACGACCGAAATCGAAACCGAGGTCCGCAAACTCGCGCGCGGCCGTTTGATTGCCGCGTGCGACCTTTCCGCAGGAACGCGCCTCCAGCCGCAACACTTGCGCGTTCAACGACCCGCCAACGGCATCTGCCCCAGCCACTGGGACGACGTAATCGGCCAAACGCTCACGGCTCCTGTGCGACAAGGCACACCACTCAAGTGGGAACACATGCAGGCCGCCCTCTCGGTCTCATAACCCACCTCCGACGTCGCCAATCAAGAAACTGATTCACTCATATTCGAGATAAACCGATGCCATTTACGGATCGATAAGTCCGGGTAAGCGCCGCACATATTGCCTTCAAATTGCATAGTGATACTAGATTGCGAGGACCGCCATGCTGCAAACAGAAATAACGCCCGAAGCCAAGGCGATCGTTGATAACGCGATTGCAGACGTGGGCGAAATCGCAACGCTGCCGGAAGTGACCGTCAAGATCATCGAGATCGTCGAGAACCCAAAATCGACGGCACGCGATCTACACGACGTGATTAAGAATGACCCTGCCCTGTCGGCGCGCATCCTAAAAGTCGTTAACTCGGCCTTCTACGGTTTGCCCGGTCAAATCTCATCAATCGACCGAGCCATCGTGTTGCTCGGGTTGTCGGCGGTAAAGAACATCGCCATCGCCGCATCGATGACACATCTGTTTACGGGTGGCAACAATATCGACGGCTTCAGTGGTGCCGACGTATGGAAACACTCGATCGCCATCGGTGTCGGCTCGCGCCTGCTATCGGCTGCGCAAGGCCGACCGCAGGTCGAAGAGAGCTTCCTTGCCGGCCTGATCTCCGACCTTGGCCTCTTGGTCGAGCGTCAAGTGTTTTCGCAGGAACTCGCGGAGGTCGTCTCACGCTATCGCGGTGAAGGTCGCAACTTCTGCGAACTGGAACAAGAAGTCATCGGTGCCGATCACCAGGCATTCGGTATGGCTCTCGCCAAGAAGTGGCGCTTCCCACAAACCCTGTGCACCACCATCGGCTATCATCACAATCCAACGGCGTTGGCAGAAGTGAACCGCGAACTGCCGGCGATCATCAACGTCGCCGATATCCTCGCGAGCCGTTCGGAAATCGGTTTCTGCCAGCACCATTCCAATGCCGAAATTTGCGACGACCTTTACACGTTGATCAAACTCGACCCCGCAAAGGTGGCTGAAATCGAAGCTGAGATTCCGGAACAAACGTCTATCGCTGAAAGCATCTTCGGCGACTAATCGCTACGAACGTCGAAACGCACGTTACGGTTCAAGACAACTCAGAATTCAAAAACGCCGGTCAATTATTGACCGGCGTTTTTCTTTGGTACTGATGACTGCTCCGCGTCAGACATGCCCACGTTTCGATTCAATTCGCATTCCCGGCCTCACGGGTCCATCCAACACAACCCACGCGCGTTGGTCGCGCTTTAACACGCGCATCGGTGCCAGCGCCATCACCTGAGTCAATTCGATCAGACTCACAAAGCGTGCCCACGATTCTGCGTCACGGAAAAACGCCTCATCAACGGCAATCGCCTTTCTAAAGGGTGCGACTACGCTCGCTAACGTCTGGCCCCCCTCCAGCGATGAATAGTGACACTCCCCCGCAACGGCCAACGCACGAATCGGGCGAGACGGCGGTTTGAGCCACAGCAAATCGCCTGGCGCAACTTCCTCAACCGGCGGCTTCCGCAGCCGCGACAGCCGACACTCCACGCGTTTCCTACCCGCCAGCATCGCATCGATATAGCACGGATGCACCACGACCAGATGGTGTCTTCGCGTACCGAGCTGCTCCACTGCGGCCCGATCGGCATCTCGCAGGTTGATTTTGGGCTGGGCGGCGGTCATATCCTTGGGCCAATTCCGTAAAATCGGTCGTATACGCAATTTGGAATACATGATGGCGAATACACCAATGGCGTTCGCTATACTGTAACCAAAACAGCGAACCACCCCGATTGTAACAGGGTTATGACCATGACCGCATCGCCCCATTTAACCGGCGCGACGACCGCCTCATCCTCAGATTGGAAACCCCGGCTCGAACACATCGTCTCGACGATGCAGGAACTCAGCCGCCAGACCGACCCGCAGGATATGGTGAGCACGTACGCCAAGCGCATGCGGATGTTGATGCCGGCCGATTGCAGCGTGTCGCTAAGTCGACGCCAATTAAAGACACCCATGGTGCGCGTCACGCGCTACACGGGTTGGGAAGAAACCATCGACCCCTGGCGCGAACCGGGTAAGTTGCCCGTCCTCTACGACGGCCTGTTCGCCAAGTTGATTTACGCCAACGAACCGCAAGTGATCGACGACCTATCCCTCGACGAAAAAGACCCCGCCCGCAAGTTCGTCGATGGCATGCGCTCGATCCTCGCCATCCCGCTATACGATCAGGGCGAAGCCCTCAACATGGTGATCCTCGGTCGCAGCGAACCCAACGCGTTCAACATCGAACAATTGCCCGAATGGGTTTGGATGAGCAACCTCTTCGGTCGCGCAACGCAAACGCTTGTGCTCAAGCGCGAAATGCAGGAGATGTACGAAGAGATCGAACGCGACCTCGACCGCGTCGCCCAAATTCAAAAGGCGCTACTGCCCGAGAAGATTCCCGCCATACCCACGATGCAAATCGCCGCCTACTATCAAACTTCGGCCCGCGCCGGCGGTGACTATTACGATTTTCTCGAACTGCCCGACGGTCGCTGGGGAATCCTGATCGCCGACGTGAGCGGTCACGGCACACCCGCCGCCGTCGTCATGTCGATCACGCACGGTATGGTACACACGTACGACGGCCCAACAGATAAACCGAGCCAACTGCTCACATACTTAAACGAAAAACTCTACCAGCGTTACACCAACAACATCGGCGGTTTCGTTACGGCGTTCTACGGCATCTATAACCCGACCACGCACAGCCTCGAATACGCCAGCGCGGGCCATAACCCACCGCGAATCAAGCGCTGCACCGACGGCTCGATCATCAGCCTCGACCAAGCCCAAGCCTTGCCGTTGGGCATCGCCGACGGCGTCGATTACATCGATGCCGAACACACGTTAGTTCCCGGCGATCAAATCGTTCTCTATACCGACGGCATCACCGAAGCGATGGACCAACAGGGCCACATGTTCGGCACCGAACGCTTGGATATGGGGCTGGCCAATTGCATGCTGACGGCCGACGGCCTCATCGAAACGGTGATAAACGGCGTAAACGATTTCACCGCCAATCATCCGGCGGATGATGATCGAACGTTGTTAGTGGCGAAGATTTCGTAGTGAACGGGTCTAATCGTCAAACGCCGACCGACGCATCGGTTCGAATGACATGCGATCGGCAACATCGGGCAAGCCGTTGATAAGATCGCTAAAGTTGTCGCGCATGCTCTCGGTCGAACCCAACTCGACCTTCATCGTTTCGGCCGTCTGCTGAATGTTAACGACCAGATTGTCGAGCAAGCGGCTAACGAGCGCGTCGGGCTCATCCGAGAGCAGCATCGCCTGCGAAAACAAGCGATCGACCGATTCCATCTCGGCACCGCTCATCGCGATTTCGGCCAGCGTTGCCGCCGAAGCCACGATGCGTGCGAATCGCGTATTGGCATCATTGTCGAGTTCGATTTCGTCGTCGTGGTGGGCACGCACCGCCGCGACGATCTCCGCGTCGATCTTCCAGTCGGTCAGCACTTCCGCCGCGACATAAGCGTGCGTGATGCCCAACTCTGCCTTCTCAAACTGATGGATGTGCGTCGGCCCTTCGACCACGACTTTCCTCAGCACGACCTCGTACATGATTGGCGCGCCGTATGCGAGCAAGCCGATTCCAAAGTCGCACAGCAAGCCGGCAGTCGAGGCCTGAGCCGCCATTGCCGGTGCCAATTGATTGGCTAGATCGTTCGCCGCGACGCTCGTCGCAAAGGCCGTCTGCCAGTATCGTTTCGTATCGAACCCCGGCGGCTTGGTCTTGCCCAAACCATCGACGACGTGTGCATTGATAACCGCCGCCCGTACGCGCTGGTTACCCAGTCGTACACACGCCTCGCGAACTGAAGACGTCGTCTTGGTACAACCGTATAAGGCCGAGTTTGCTTCGCGCAATAACTGTGCCGTTAAGCCCGCGTCCTTGCTGACCGCGTCGGCAACCTGTTTGCTGTCGACATCCGGATCGCGCGTGAGTTCCATCACGCGCATCACCGTCACCGATGGTGCGGGAATCTTGGGGCTCTTGCGAACCTGCGTCAGAATGGCATCAGCCGTCATCATCGTTTGACTAACCTGCGACTTGGCTTATCGAATCGTCTTCCACCGACGCCTGCTATCGGTCAGAATTAATCTACGATCCACGAATCGACCGAATCCGCAAACGTCCGTTTTCACGAGGTGACCCGGTAACGGGTGCCCCGAAAAACGGGTGCCCCTGCCCCTTTGGGGCTGGGGGACTAATTACGCCCCCATTCAAAACCCACTCTGCCGCACGGGCTTCGTGTTCGCCCGCGCCAAAAACTCTCTTACCTGAGGTTGGTCGGGTCGCAAATCGAGCGAACGCTGCCATGCCTGAACGGCCAGCTTCTTCCACTGCGGGCTGCGATCCAAATGGTGCATCTTCATATAGCTCGTACCCAGATTGTGGTAACAATCCGCATCGTTCGGCTGCACGCGCAAGATGCGATTGTAAATGCCGATCGCTTTCAACGGGTCGCCGATGCCTTCGTAACACGCTGCCAAGTTAAACTGCGCCGGAACCGAATTCGGCTGCAATCGCACCGCCTCTTCAAATCCGGCCAATGCTTCGGCGTAGCGCTTTTGTCGCGCGAACTTAATGCCATACTCGTACGCGCTCTTGAACCGACGCTGTCGTTCTTGCGCATCGACGGGATCGGTCCCAGCGCCTTCAACGCGCGTGACTGTAACGCCTTTATCACCGCCAAAATTCGAACAGCCCGTACAGGCAAATCCGACGACGGCAATCAGACCGAGCACGACCGACTTGCATACGAATTGATTGTTCTGAATTGACTGACTCATGGTTCCGACCTCCCTGTGGCCTGCATGCGTCGCAGTTGCGCGGCTTGGCGGCGCTCCCGCGCCCGCCGCAATACGTCTTCATCGATATTCAAAGGCTCGCCCGGTTTCGTCAGATTTTCACCGCCCAACATCGGTTGAGTGGCGATGCGGCCATTGGCCGACTCGGGCTTGGTTGCCGGCATCGGGTCTTTGCGGATTACATCGATCGCATCCGACGGCGGCGGCTCATTGATCATTTCGTCTGCAACGGGTTGACGTCGTTCGTACTTATTGTGCGTGACCGGCAGATGCGAATCGCCAAACTGCGGCCTTGGATCTTCGTACTCCGACGGCACCTCAAATTGCAATTGCACATCTTGCAACCGTTGGACTTCCTTAAAGTTCGGCTCGTACGAATCGAAGATCTCTCGATCGCGTGCCGACAGAATATGCCCGCCTTCAACCTTGGCCGTCACAAACACCAACAAGTCGGTGCGTTGCGACGACGGATTCTCTTGTCGAAACAGTGCGCTCAGTCCCCACAGATCGCCGAGCCCCGGCACCTTCTGCACATTCCGCGTCTTTCGGTCGTTAATCAAACCACCGAGCACAACCGTCTGCCCGTCATCCATGATGATGCGGGTGGAAAGCTCGCGCGTTTGAATGCGTGCCACGCTGATACCCGTCGTGCCGACCACGTTATCGCCCAGCGAACTCGTCACCGGGTGAATCGCCATCGTCACGCGGCCGTCGACCATGATGGTCGGTCGCACTTCGAGTTGAATACCGATCGGGATATACGTTTGCAGCGACTCGGTGACGACGCCGAACTCCGAAACGTTGGCTTCGAGCAACGGGAATCGCTCACCAACGAGGATGCTGGCGTTGTGATTGTTGTAGACCAGCAACCGCGGGTTCGCTAACAATCGAATCGAGTTATCCGATTGGTGAATTCGAAGGAGCGACGTGAAATTGGAGAAGTCGATCGTCCCGAGCGACAACCCCACCGACGAGTTGGCCGTGCCGTTCGCTGTGCGGCGAATTTGCGAACCCGACGCAAAGCCGGCTTCCATGTGCAGTGGCAATTCGTGATTGAGCACCGGCCCATTGGCGAGCACGTCGATATCCCAATCGATACCGAGCTGCCGTTGCAGGTCGGTGCTGATTTCAACGAGACGCACTTCGATCAACACCTGCGGCGGCATCTTGTCGAGTGCCATGATCAGGTCGGTAATGGCCGGCATGTTATCCGGGACGTCGGTCACCACGAGCTTGCGTGCGTTCTGTGCAGGTCGGCCTTGATTCACTTGCGCCTGATTGTTTCCAATCGCGCCGGGCACGTTGCCCACACCGCCATTAATACCGACTTGACCGCCGACGTCGCCGCCCACATCGCCTTCGAGTTGGCTCAACGCGAGCGTGCTATATTCGTTCTGACTGTTTTCATTGAACGACTTCATCTTGCCGAACGGGCTCAGGGCAAACTGTAGTGCATCGCGCACGCGTTCGGCATCGGCGGAACGGAGCGTAAACACGCGCGTTTCCAATTCCGGCGTCTTGTCTATTTCCGGCACCTGCTCGGGTTTCTTCGAAACGCTGATGATGCCTTCTTCGACCTTGTATTCGAAGCCGTTGTTGAGCGTGATAGCGCGCAACGCCGATTCGAGCGTGGCGTTCGTCAAATAGAGCGAGACCTTGCCCTGTACTTCCGGCCCAATCACGAGATTGAGCCCGCCATGCTCGGCCACCAGCTTTAGCGCGTCACGGATATCGCCCTCGCTGATGTTGAGGTTAATGTAGCGCTCGACTTGCGCGCCGGATTGTGCCCACGCCGTTGACGGCGCGACCATCATTCCGACGATCAGTGCGAGAACTCCGATTTCTCGATATATCTTCATCGCGATCACTCCGTCGCTCGCTTCACCGTGGCCTTTTCACTGCCAAGGTGGTATGTATGCCGCCAGCCGGCAGCTTCGATCACAATCCAATCTTTACCGATTTCATTGACGGTAAATCCGTCCGCCAGCGCATCACCCACGCGCACGATGCGACCATCAACGGCCGCCAGCCAATGTTGTCCCGTGCGTGACACGCCAACAAATCGCAACGACGGACTTGCGGGTGCCTCTTCTGGTTCCGCAGTCGTCGAAATTGTCGGTTGATCGTTCGACACGATCACCGGCTGAATAAACGGGCTATCGTTCCATGGACGCTCAGCAATTTTTTGCTGCGCCGCAAGCAACGCTGCGAACTTATCGTGTTCCTTCGGCACGCTCGCTACCGGCGCAAGGCTCGCGTTATTCTGAAACGCTGGCGGCGGTGTTACCGGAGCGGCGTTCGCCGTGCTCGGTGTGCGTTGACGATAGTTAGGCAGGTACTCAAAGAAGAGCACATACAATCGCCAGCCAAGAATGCAGCTACCGACCGCCAAGACGGTAAGCACTCGCTTCTTTCGTTTATCCATTCTGCACCTCCTTCGGAGGTTCCTGATGAATAAACGCTTCCACTGTGATGTCGGCAGTCAACGCTTGCCGCGCTGCCGCCACGCCTTCGGTGGCCGGCCACATACCAAATCCAACCGCCCGGGCTGGAATGCGCATCGACTTGAAGCCGTCCATGTAAGCGGCGATCTGCTCGAAACCGCCTTGCACGCTAATGCGATACAGCGGATACGCCGACGGCGCTGCGCCCGTCGGTCGCGTCGGTTGAATTTCCAACACGTGCAAACCGCGATCGCGTGCAAACTCACTGAGCTGTGACACGATCAGACCTTGCTTCTGAGCATCGGCGAAACAATCGCGCAGCGCACCAATTTTGGTTTGGATGCGTTCGGCCTCATCCGCCGAAATCACCACACGGTTCGCCTGCGAGACCGTCGTCGAAAGATCGTCATTATGCGCCTTGTATTCGCCCAAACGACCGAGCGCTTGCGAACTCGAAATAATCGCGAACGACAGCGAGCCGACTACCAGAACGATGGCGACGGCAAAGCCGGTCCATTCGCGTTTGGGTACATTCAAATTCACGGTCGCACCTCCTTCTGAGGAGATGCTGGCGTTCGATACACCAACTCAATTTCCACGTTGAGCCGCGCTGTCTTTTGACCGCTACGCGGATCACTGCGACCGACATTGATAAGATGCACCGCCTTGCTGAACGGGCTTTGTTCCAACGCGCGGAGCGTTTCTTCGATCATCTGATCGCACCCAGCTGTCGTCGCCGTTTCAACGGCCAACGCTTCCATCGCAACGCGCAACTGCTTATCCACCATACGGCCCGTTAACCGTTCGATAGCGACACCCTCGGGCAGGATGAACGAAAACTCTTTCATCAGCCCCAACCAATTCGGCGTTGCCGCTGCAAACGAATCGAGTTCGGCCTGCATACGCTCCATCGACTGTCTCTGAGCCAGCAGTTGTTCGTTGCGAGCTTTAACCTCTAACAGTCGTGCCATGTCGCTATCGACGCTGCCTGCGGCCGATTGCAACCCGCCGGACGCGTGATTGATCAAAAACGCAAAGGCCAACGCCGCTGCCGCGACCATCGGTCCGACGACCGTCGTTGACTTACACAACCGACGCACACGGCGCGCTTGTTTTTCATTAGGCGTAATCAGGTTCGGATTCGCCGACGGACTAAGAATCGCACCGCAAGCCGCCGCCATGGCGCCGACCTTGGTTTCGGCCTTGTGACTAAGCCCGACTTCAGATAGCCAATCGACCACAGCCATGTCGCGGCTCAATCGTCCCGCCAAGGCATCGGCCATACCATTCACGTGCGCACACGGGCCAACTAGCGAAACGCGGTTTATCTCCACACCACCGTCCGTCGTTGACGCAAACGTTAACCATTGAATCAGTTGCTGCGCAAAGCGTTGCAACACCGGCTCCAACAACGGCAATAGATTTCGCCCCTGAAGGTCTTGCGATTCAATTACTTCGCTTGGATTCGGAATACCGTGCGCTTGCCACAATTTCTCGGCGGCTTCATCGTCGAGTTGCACCATGTCGTCGCCGGCGATGATCGGCCGCATCAGCGCCGTCACGAACTCGCGTTCGCCCAACGGCAGTTCGGTCGTCAGCAATGGACCGTTTTGACCGCTCACCATCAACACCGATTTGGATCGATCGATAAACAATGTCGCGTGCGGTTCGTTGGCCGATGACGCCGTGATATCCGCCAATGAATGCAACGCCGTGGCGTAGGTCGTTACGACGGCATCGGATATGCCCATGCTGGTCGCGAAACTTACCGCCGCATCGGACACTTCATGCCGCAATGCCGTCGCCCGCACAAGCACGGTGTCCCGATTCTTCGATGTGTTTGAAAGCGTTTGCACATCGACGATGGCCTCGCCGATCGGAAAGTGCATCTGCTGCCCGAGCTTGAGCTTAACCGCGTCGACCATCTCTTTGGCCGACAGCGCAGGCATGTTGAAGTAATGACACGCTGTGACCGACCCACCGACGAGAAACGTCCAGTCGGTCGAGCGCGTCCATCCTCTCTCTTCGATAATTGTTTGAGCTTTATCGAGTACGAGTTGATGCTGCAACGCGGACTTATCCGCATCGGTATCGGGCACCGACACGCGTCGATGATCGACGCATTGCAACTGCGCGCCGACCCGCTGCAGCAAGATCAATTGCAGCGCATCGGCATGTGCCTCGATAATCAGTTGTGATTTGGCCTGCGACATCCTTGCCTCGGCGCGATTCGTTTGCTTCTTATTATTCGACCCGGGCCTCGATTACCCGCGTTATCTCGCTCCACGGTGCGACACTCTCGGTGCAACGACCGTGGGCCTGATACACGGGCGGTGTCGTGCTGCTTTGGATCACCCAAAAGCGCGCGACACCCAAAACCGGATCATCCGTATCGTCATCATTGTCTGATATCGTTCCGATTTGCCCGTCGCTATCGCTATCATTCGCGGGCGTTGCGTTGAGTTCTGCTAACGCCATTTCGAGCCCGCTCTCGGCGGCATAAATTGCGCTCGTCCCGTAATAAAAAGACAAACTGCTCGACGTCGTCGAACTCGAAAGCTGGAACAACCACAACGCCAGCGAACCAATCACCAGCAACGCCGTCACAAACGCTAGAATCGCGACCCCACGTTTTTTGTTCTCGGACCGGTTACGGATCACTGAGCACCTCCCCCATAAAGGCGCGCAGATACACGCTGGTTTGCAATGGCAGCGTTTCGTTCGCAATCTGAAGCGTGATGCGAATCTGCACCCGACGAACATCCTCGCGATCGCCCGCATTCAGAGGCAAACTGCTTAGCTCGCTATTCGTACGATCGAAATACGTCAGCGTGAACGCGTTCACATTGCGAACCAGCGGCTGCCAGGTGACCGTCGAATCGTTGGACATCTCCAGGTTGCTGCCATTGAGCCGAAACCCGAAGGTATCAAATACAATGCTGCTTTCCGCAGCGGTATCTATCTGAGCGTTGCCGTTCAAACACGGTGAAGGGTCGCCCGGGCACTCATCCTGATCGATCTCGCGAATGTAGCGCACCATCGTCTCAAGCCCGACCGACGCCATGTCGACCATTTCCGCCCGCGCAGCCGTCTCGGCCCGGAATCGGCTGGCGTTTAGCAACAACATTGCTGCCGAACCGCTCACGATCGCGCCGGCCGTGATCGCCACGATCAACTCCACCAACGTGAAACCGCGGCGGCGATTAGAAGTTTGCGAATATGTGTTCGACATCGATATCACCTGCGCCGCCGTCCCAACTCACGCTGACCGTCACGCGCTTAAAACCCTGATCGCTTCCGACGCTATTCAGGTCTCCGTCTACAAAGTTGATCGCGACGTCGCGCGCGTAACCCGAAAACCCGCTAATGCTAGCTTCGCTGCCAAAATTTCCCGTCGTGATCGCGTCGTACCCGTCGGTCCCGCGATAACGCCGAGCGATAATGTCTTCCATGCGTTCGATGGCGAGGTAACTGCCAATCGATCGGCGATACGGTCCGATCGATTGCACCGACGCGTCGGCAAAGGCCATCATCAATGACGGCAACGCGACCGAGAGAATGACAATCGCCACGACAACTTCAATGATCGTCGTGCTGCGACGATGGAATCGACTTGCCGTCTTTCGGTATGAATGATTCGATTTCATCACGGCCCCGCAATCTGCTCGGCCAGACCGCTGACCGGATACACCACGACTTGCATGCCACCGGCGAGAACGACCGACGACGTCGATGCCAGCGCCGAGCCGGTCGACGCGTAAGGCGTGCCGAAACTATCGAATTCCAGCTCGCTGCCACCGGCAATATTGACGGAGTCGATCGTGATCGACGCGAACGCGCCTTCGTTCAACTGAATCGGCGTCGTCGAACGATCCAAAGGATTGGGTAGCGTTAAGCGATTGGCTTTACCGGGGTTATCCGCATCTTCAACGTACAGGGAATATTGATTGGATCCTGCATTGAAAGCGACCCAGGTGCGTTGCCCGGAAGAAAGCGCCAAGCGTTGTGCGAAGCGGATATCGCTCACGATGCGCGCTGCCGCCGCGCTACTGCGCAGACTGCGCAGATTTGAAAGCGTGGGGCCACCGACAAACGTCGCAACGATTCCGAGAATCGCTATAACAGCAACCAACTCGACCAGCGTGTAAGCCGGCCGAGTTGGGCCCTTCCCTTCTATCATTGTCGGTATGTGCCGAGTATCCATCCTCGGACCTTAATTCGGGGTGTTAACTGTGGTCGTCGCAAAACTTAGAATGCGTTTTCGCCGTCTGTGTTCGTGTTCGGCCAAACTTCGCCGGTCGTTGCGTTGTACGCCCAGCCACCGTCGGTACCAACGATGACACCTTTCGTCGTACCGGCTTCGACGTTGTTGTCCGTGCCATCGCTGTCGTAGGGATTGCCAGGCACCGTACCGTTCATAACCGAGTTGGCCGTTTCGAGAATCGTCAACGACGGATAGGCCGCGTTGCCACCACCAGCAGGCGTGGCCGCGTATGCGTAGTAGTTCGCGATACCGGCGCGAATGGCACCCAATGCACCCTTGCAAGCTGCCGCGCGAGCGTCGGCGCGATAGTCGAGGTACACCGGCAGAGCTACCGCCGAGAGAATGCCCAAGATCACGATGACCGTAACGAGTTCGATCAGCGTGAAACCACGTCGTTGATTTTGATTATGTCGCTTCATTGTTCGTTTACTCCAAGTCGCCCATCCTAGTAAGTGGGAAACATCTACTCGTCGAAACACCCTCTTGGAAACGGCTCCTTAGCCGGTGCCGACCAGTTTCAACAATTTCCACATCGGCATAAAAATGGACAGCGCAAAGAAAAGAACGACCGCGGCGAGACTGATCACCATTATCGGCTCTATCAGGGTCGACAGCAGTTTCACGCTGCGCTGCGTTTGATCGCTGTAATACTTCTTCAGGTAAGCGAAGATTTGATCGGTGCGGCCCGACTGTTCGCCGATCGCAAGCATCCGCTTCACCAGCGGCGTAAGCCACTCGGTCCGAGAAAACGCGTCCGTCAACGAGCGCCCGCCTTCGACCGACTTCAACATGCCGCGCACGTCTTTGCGTAATGCCTCGTTGGTCATGCTGTCAGCCGTCACACGCAAGGCATTGGTAATCGGCAGCGCGGCTTCGATCAGCAAGTCGAGCAGTTCGATAAACCGCACCATGTATATGCCGATCAGCAAGTTTCCGAAGACCGGTAACTTCAAGATGCGATAGTCGAGCCAACTGCGCACCGCAGGAAGGCTTAACAATTTTCGGACGCCGAAATAGAGCGCAACGGCACCGATCAGCAGCAAGATGTAGTGGTTAATCAACGCTCCGCTGATGCCAAGCAGAATCTTCGTCGGCAACGGTAAGTCGCTCTCAAATTTTTGAAACAGCTCTGCAAACTGCGGAATCACGAACACAAGCAAAACACCCGTCGCCAGCACCAACGTACCGACCACCATCGCCGGATACGTCAACGCCGACCGGATTTGCCCGCGCGTTTCGTGTTCTTGCTCCATATAGCTTGCAAGTGAATTCAACACTTCGGGCAACTTGCCCGCCGCTTCGCCCGCCGCGATCGTTTTGGCGTAAATCTCAGGGAAGAGCGAACGCTCCATGTCGATCGCGTCGGCCAACGTTCGGCCACCTTCGACACGCCCCGCGATTCGCTGAATGCCCGCGCGCAACTCGGTATGTCCCGTCTGTTCGCCCACCGCCTTAAGACCCGCGATGATCGGGATACCGCTCTCGGCAACGGCGGCCATCTGATGCGTGAAGTCGAGCATGGCACGTCGCATCGACTTGCCGCCCTTTACGCGTCGCACCGTCTGCTTTTTTTCTTTCTTACCGGCCGCGGCAGTGATCGATATCGGCGTCACACCGCGCGCCTCCAGCGTCGACAACGCCGCGCGCTCATCGGCGGCTTCGATCACCTGCTTGATGCGGCGACCGTTGGCTTCGGCAAATTGTACGGAGAACGTTGCCATGTCTGTTCAATTTCACCCCGTCACCGACGGGGTGATGCATCCGAACGCGAACCTAAGTCGCCCTAGTTATACCCCGCGATGCGCGCGATTTCTTCAATCGTCGTAACGCCTTGACGTGCCTTATCCACGCCGTCGTCGATTAGGAATTTCATCCCATCCTTACGCGCCGCGCGCCGAATCACTTCCGTCGGTTCACCGCGCACGATCAATTCCGAATACCGCTCGTTCAATTCAAACAACTCGTACAAACCGAGTCGGCCGATATAGCCCGTTCCCACGCAGCGACGACAGCCTTTGCCCTTTTGCGGTTTAAAATCCATCTCGTCCGGGTCGAGCCCCAATGCCTTTAACATCGCAGCCGGCGGCGCGTCGTCTGCCTTACATTCCGGACAAATGCGTCGGCACAAGCGTTGAGCCAATACGCCCAAGAGCGAAGACGAAATCAGATATTCGGCAACGCCCAAATCCTTAAAGCGCGCGATCGCGCTAACCGCGTCGTTCGTGTGTACCGTGCTGAGCAACAAGTGACCCGTGAGCGCCGCCTGCACGGCAATTTGCGCCGTTTCGCAGTCGCGAATTTCGCCGACCATGATGACGTCGGGATCTTGTCGCAGCATCGAACGCAAACCGCTGGCAAACGTGAGGTTCGCTTCCGGATTCACCTGCACCTGGCGAATCGAACTGGTGCGATACTCAACCGGGTCTTCGATGGCGATGATGTTTTTCTGCGGCGACGTGATGCACTTCATCGCGGCATACAGCGTCGTCGACTTACCCGAGCCGGTCGGACCCGATACCAAAATCATGCCGTGGGCGTTGGATACAAGACCTTTGAAGCGTTCGAACACACCGCGCGGCATGCCGAGTTCTTCCAGCGTGATCGCTTCCGATTCGTTGCGCAGAATTCGAATCACGACGACTTCGCCGTAGATCGACGGCAAAATCGCGACACGAAGGATGTTTTCCTTACCGTCGCAATCGTGGGAGATCGCACCGTCCTGCGGAGCTCGATTTTGTGAAATATCCAAGCGGGCCAACACTTTTAAGCGCGACACGAGCGCGCGGTGCAACCCAAACGGCGGCGCAGCGATTTCGCGCAATACGCCATCGACACGAATGCGCACGCGCAACTCGCGGTCGCCCGGTTCGATATGAATATCGGAAGCCTGCTGCCGAATCGCTTCGTCGATCAGATCGTTGACCAGTCGAATGACGGGTTGCGACTCGTCGTCAACATCGCCATCGACGGAGATATCCATCAACTCGTCGGCGACGGACGTCGTTTGTAAATATTTGCTCGCGCCATAAGCGCGTTCGATCAAACCGAGAATATCGCGACGACTCGCCAAACAGATGTCGACTTCTTTGCGCGTCAGCCGTCGAGCCTGATCCACGCCGGTAAGATCGTTCGGGTCGGCCATCACCAGCGTGATTTGGTCGTCGATATTAAACAGCGGGAACATCACGTGCCGACGAACGACATCTTCCGGCAGCAACTCCGAATTCTGCACCTTCGGAATGAAATCGCTCAATTGGCAATAGGCAAAGCCCGAGCGGATCGCCGACATCGCGTCGACTTGCCCCTCGGTCAGCACATTTTTCTTAACGAGAATATTTTCGAGTTCGCAGCCTTTTTCCGCCGCTTCTTGCTCGAATGTTGCCACCCGCTGGGCGTCTATTAATCCGGTCGATACAACCTGTTCGCGCAATCCGAGGGCCGGTCCCATTTATTCCGCCTCCTCGTTTTGTTTGGCCGCTTGCGACGCCATATGAATCAGGCGTTGCTCGTCGATCCCTTTGGAATCAACGAACTGCAGACCCACGTGATACGTCGGCTTGTAATCGAACAACTCGCAACGCCGCACGATGGCATTCACGCGAAGCGTATCCGCGGCGGTGCTTTGTCCGTGCGTCTTGACGTGCAGAACCAATTTCAATCGCTTCGGCATAAAGACCGACGATTGAAGTCCGACACCGCCGGCGCTGACGTCCACGACCGGCAATTCGGCCAAGGCGTCCGGTAAACACACGCGGAATTGATCCGAATGATCGGGGTGCGGATCGACCCGCGCCTCGAGTTCCGTATCTTTGCGCACAAATTGGCGCGCCAACGACATGTCAGGTGAAGGTGGCATAGCGCAACGCTTATCGGCCAGATGCGCGCGGGCGTTAACAAGTGTGCATCGCTATGACGCTCCTCCCTTCGCCGATAAGCCATCAATGGCGTACTCGGCAAATTCTGCGGGCGCAAAAAAAAGAGGGACGCCCGAAGGCGCCCCTCAAAACACAACCTCTCTCCGCATGCTTGCGGAATGAATGGACTTAATTGGGCGTCGTTATCGACCGTCGCACGCCTGCGGGCATTGACCGCCGGGCACGAACGAGCCGCCGAACTCCGATTTGCAACTGATCGGATCGATTCCGTCGATGCACTCACCGAAACCGAGACAGCATGCACCACCCGAAGGTCCACACGGTTCTTGGGCGCAGTTGCTACCCGGCCCGACAAACGAACCGCCGTTTTGCTGGCAATCTTGCTGCGGCAGTTCGACACAGCTGCCCGGACCGAAGCAGCATGCACCGATCTCTTGGATGCAGAACGCATCCTGACAGAGCGAGCCTTCGCCGAGGAAGATCCCCGTCGGGTTCTGGTCGCAATCTGCCTGCGTTACTTCGATGCATTGGCCCGGTGCCAAACAGCACGCGCCGATCCCACCGCCCTGCTGCACCTTTTCGTAGATGCGTACGCAGGTCGATTCGCCACCAGCGGTGTTGCAGGAGAACGGAACCAAAAGGAAGTTCGGAGCGAGTGCAAAGTCAGCCGTCGGGAAGCGTACGTTGCCACCGCCGGGGTTCGGACAATCATCCGCACCCGTGCAACCGATGGTCGCGATGGAACCGATCGATTGATACTCGACGAACAACGCGTGATTCTCTGCGAGCGACATCTCAAACTGCACGCCACCTGCCGGACTTTGCAACGCCGTGGGTACACGGGTGGTGGAGTTGGCATCCACAGCCGGATGGAACGGTAGCGCACTTGCCGAATCGTCGTAGTAGGGATTGTTCGCAGGCGGATTTACCGACCACGGCCCGAACCATTGGAGCGGAAGCGCGCCTTCACCGATTTCGCCATAATCGAGAACTCTGAGGTCGATGTCACTTGTCGTGATAACACCATCACTTAGAGCTTGAGCCTCAGATTCACGAATAAACACGAATCGTGGCTGAACCGGTAAGAGCGCGTCAAATCCCCCACCGTTAGGCGTATCGAGCGCTCCCTGCAGTGAACCGGTTTGCGGCTCCGGCTGGCTCGACAACCCCATGCCTACCAACCATGGGTCAGGTTGACCGTTTGTGGTCACGACAATGGGCTGAACGCTGGTTAAACCGAGTGCGACAATCTCAACCGGCACCGGATCGATCGGCGCGGGCAACGGATCGCCATTGGTCGTCACCGCTCCACCACGCTGAATGATGGTATCGGCACCGCCTTGGCAACCGTCATCGTTATCGATACCGCCGAGACGAACCTCGCCGACGAACGGTTCGGAACCGGGGTTGAAGAAGTCAGCCGGAATCGGCGGGATGTCAACCGCTCCGAAGTTTACGCTGGTTCCACCATCGGGAATCGTATCGAGCGGCATGCGATCCTGACCGCAGACCGGTCCGGCATCGAAGTTGCACGCCTCTTGCGCGAGCGTGGCACAAAGGTTGTCCCATTCGACATCGCAGCAGTACGAATCCAATGCGCACACGGCCTGCGTACAGTCGCTGCTAACACAACCCGGCGTACCGTTGGGGCCAAAGCAATCGCCTTCGAGATTGGGATTCAGTAGGCCGACGTCTTCGCAAGTTGCCTGATTCAGAATCAAGGCCACCATCGCGTCGATATCGAGCGCGTTGAGCGCACCATCTTCGTTGGTATCGCCACATTCATCTTGGGCATCGAACACAAGGTTGTCCGCGAATTCCGGAATGTCGTTGACATCGAGCATCAACGAGCCATCCATATCACCCGGACAAGTCGTGCAACCGAGGCCTTCGCATTCGTCGGGAATGCCGTTGCCGTTTTCGTCGCCCTCGACTTCGCAGCTATCGATCACGCCGTTGTCGTTACAGTCTGCACAGCTCAGGTCGCCATCGGGACAGTTGAGAATCTCATCGCCGTCGGGCGTACCGTTGCCGTTGCAGTCCATCTGTTCGGTATCCATCAGGATGTGCGAGCCTGCGTATTCGTAACCGATCAAGGCCGGATCGAACGTCGACAGCGGACCATCGAAGACGATGAAACCGTTTTCGATGATCGTGATGTCCGGATCGAACGGATTGAACGTGAAGTTGTACTGAATATCGACAATCGTATCACCCGTCGAGAACGCGGGTTTGTAGATGTCCAATTCGATCTGGAAGATGAAACCGAATTGCCAGAACGTCCAGCAGTAAATCGTCGTCGTGCCCGATGAGTCGGTGTACATGTCGCCGAGGTAGTGGAAATCGTTCGGGAATTCCTTGATGCGCACGTAGCGCGTGCATGTGACGGTTTCACCGGCACCCGCAGTGATGGTGCGACCTTCTCGGAAAGTGCGGCCGACTTCTTTACCGTTGTGCGTCCAGATGCCGGGCGTCACTTTGTATTGGGCACCGCTATCGCCACCGCTCACTACGACGGTATCGCACCAGGTAAAGCACTTGCCGGGCTTGCCGCCTTTGCCGCCCTTACCACCGATGCCATAGCGACCGCCCTTGCCACCGCGACCGCCGCGACCACCGTCGCCGCCGTCACCGCCTTCGCCACCAACGGTCGTCCCGCCGTTACCGCGCGCACCACCCGGGCCGCCGGCACCGCCGGGTCCACCGAGGCCGCCGGGACCACCCACGGCACCACTGTTCGTGCCCGCAGTGGTGAAGAACGTCGTTCCAACAACCGCCAAGCAACGGTGATCGAGAACGACCTTGCCAGCTGCGCCAGCATTGCCGCCGTTGCCACCGCGAACGTCGAAGTTCGCCCCGTTCAACCAGAGTGCAGCACCATCGAGAATGATGGAACCACCGGCACCACCGCCACCGCCGGATGCGGCTGGAACGTTCAAGCCGCGAGCAGAGATATCGCCGGCGATATAGATGCGACCATTTATCTGATTGACGACGATCTCTATGACGCCACCACCGGGAGCGCCATCGCCACCGGCTTGACCGGGCATGCCGACCGTTCCCGCTTGACCGTTACCGCCGGGACCACCGAACGAAGGGCCGGAGCCATTTTGACCAGCTTGGCCGTTTTCACCGCGTTCGCCGTCGCGTCCGTCCTTGCCTTCGTCTCCGTTTTCGCCGGGGTTACCATCTTCACCGGGTTCGCCGTCCATACCGGGATCGACGGTTCCACCACCGCCGCCACCGCCGCCGCCACCGGCACCGGCACCACCGCCGCCGCCGCCGCCGCCGCCGCCTTGGCCACCGGCACCACCGCCGCCGCCGCCACCACCGCCGGCACCAGCAGCACCTCCGCCACCACCGCCGCCGGAGCCGCCGCCACCTTGGCCGCCCTGACCACCTGCTCCGCCACTACCGGCACCGCCGCCGCCGGAACCACCGACGGGCATGCGATCCCATTTGGTCGGATTACATACAACACCAATCGTTTTCGATGCGTTGGAGCCGCCGTTGCCGGCGTCCCCGGCGGTGCCTGCACCACCGGCACCGCCAGCGCCACCGGGCTGACCGAGACCACCCGGCTGGCCGGCTTCCCCCGCCATGCCGTCTTGACCGTCATTACCGTTGTCGCCGCGCTTACCGGTGCTGCCACGCTCGCCGCGCTTTCCGCGCTTACCGCGTCGTCCATTCTTTCCTTTGAAGCACGGTTTACCGCCCTTTCCAAATTTCCCGGAGGCACCGCGTTCACCGCCATCGCCACCGTTCATGTTTTGATTGCCATCACCGCCCATACCTAAGTTGCCAGGGTTGCCCACATTCATACCGGCTGCACCGCCGGGCGCACGGAAGGGATTTCCCGCACCACCGGGACCACCCGGACCGCCCAGACCAGGTGCCCCGCCGAGGCCACCGAGCGAACCGCCAAAACCGGGACCACCGGAACCACCAGCGGTACCGTTTCCACCATTGGCACCGGGGTTACCCCCAGCGCCCGCGAAACCACGACCACCGGGTGTGCCCGGACTGGCACCGGGATTGCCGTTCATGCCATCATCGCCTCGATCACCTTCGTCGCCGTCCTCACCATCCGCGCCATCGTCGGCAAGATCGGGTGCCTCAAAACCATCGAATCCAGGCATCTGCGGCGCTCCACCGGCACCACCCATCGCCTGGAGACCACCGACACCACCGAGACCACCCATGCCACCGGCACCACCTGCGCCGCCATTGCCACCGGCACCGCCCGCGCCGCCGGCACCGCCATTCCCGTTATTCCCCGGGAAGCCACCGGCACCACCATTGGCGGCGACCGGTCCGGCGAATGGCAGCCCGCCATTACCACCGACACCCGCAATACCGCCGCCGAGTTGTCCCGGCGTAGCCGTCAACGTGCCGAGAATGCGCACCACATCTTCGGCCACAATGCGCAACGGTCGCGAACCGATGCCGGTTACTGCCGTTGTGTCGGGGACATCCAAACCATCGCCGAAGTCGAAGACGGCGATCTCTCCGGCGGCGGTATTATCGACAGATGTCGTTATTCCACCGACCTGCGCGCCGTTACACGTGAGCGTCAGCAAGGTCGTATCGAATACGCAGTTGCCGGTCGGCAACACCACGACGGAACCGGGAAGGCTGTCGCATTCATCCGGCGTGCCGTTGCGATCGCAATCGAGACTGAATGGTGCTGCCGACGTGTTGAATAGCACCGACACCGATGCGACGGCACTAACATTACCCGTTGCCAAATCGCGATCGAAATCAGCATCGAGCTTGCCTGCCGCGATCGCCAATGGCGACGTGGCAGCCGGAACGGTCGACGTGAGATCCGACGTTAACGCCAAAACAAAACTTCCGGTTCCCGAGTTGGCATGCACCGTCACGCTGTCGTCGTCTTCATTAGAGACCGCGAAGTCCACATCGCAGTCGCCTTCGACGTTAATTGCGACGACGTCGGTCGGCCCATTGCCCGTCGGATTCGGCGAGCCCAAAGCAGGCGTAAACGCCGTGCCGGTTCCGTTGTTCAATAACACACTGGCATTGTTTGTTAGATGGTTTACAACGACCAAGTCGTTATCGCCGTCACCATCGAAGTCGCTCGCATCGAGCGCGATGGAAAAGTCCCCCGCCGTTAGCGTGGTCGATAGCGTGCTGAAGCCTTGCCAAACCATGCCAGCAAGACCGTTATTACGCAGAACGGTGGCCGACCCCGGAGAAAGGTCATTGGCCACCGCAATATCTTTGAGCCCGTCGCCATCGAAATCTGCTGCGACGACGTCACTTGGTGACGCGCCCGCCGCAAACGTCGCGCCGGCGGTTAGGTTGCCGGCACCGTCATTGAGTAGTACTTGCACTTCGTCATTTGCGACGTTTGCAACGACGACATCCAGATCGCCGTCGGAATCGACATCGAGCGCCGCTAGCGCATCGGGCTCGGCCCCGGACGCCAACGCGATGCGAGGCAACAGTTCGCTAAAGCCGCCGAAGCCGTTGTTGATCAACACCGAAATGTCGTCGGAATCCTGATTCGCAACGACCAAGTCCGGCGCGTCGTCGTTATTTAGATCGACGGCGACGAGATCGTTGGGAGACGTGCCGACCGGAATGGTCGAACTCAAACTTAGCACGCCGCCGGAATTGAGAAACACCTCCACACGGTTGCCGGATCGATGTACGGTCGCCAAATCTTCGAGTGTGTCCGCATCTAATCGCGCCGCGACAATCGCGTTCGCGGATGAACTAGCATTGAAGTTTGACGGCGTATCGAGCGCGATGGTGCCGACAATATCGAGCGCATCGCTGATCGAATTACCGTTGCAATCGCCACCGGCGCGGGCGTGCGAGGCCCATGCTCCGATGGCGACGAGCGCCAAGACTGTAGAGAGTAATGTTCGTTGGAATCGTCTCATGTCGATGCTCCTCTTTGCCCCGAAATCAGATGTGCGGTGCGGGGCCGGTCCAAAAGAATGTCTTGCGAGTGCCAGTTGCGAGCGCACCGATAACGGCCAGGTTTCAATCCTCCGTATCGATACGATGTTAATTTGCCGTCACACGCCTTCTGAGTAAGAAGACGTATCGCAACACGATTCGGCCACTGGGACCGCCGTTAAGGTTCGGTGAAGTTTGCCGGTCGACTAACCGGCACGACTGCACGGCGCGAAGATGTGGGAATGCACGAGGTGCAATCGCAGTGGGCGTAGAGATGCAAGGAACACACTGAAACCGCATTTCCGGACCCATTAACTCGGTATCGAACTCGAAGCGGGCATAGCGATTCAACATTTGCGGTCGTTTCACGAATGATTAACTTAGTCGTTTTGCCCTCGCTAACCTCTTACCAATCGTACAGTTAACAACAAGTACACCCATTACTAACTCGCCCTCCAGCAATTTAAGCGGCCCATGAAACTAGGATTCGCACGTTCGGTTCGCTATCCTGCCCGCATGCTTTTTCGAACCATAAATATGGTGGCACTACTTGCGTTCGCGATGCCGGGGCTCGCTTTGGGTGCGGAAATTTCCGGCGAACTGCGTCGGTGGCATCGTATTAGCGTCACATTTGACGCCCCCATGACAGACGAGCAGGCCACGGTCAATCCGTTTCTTGAATACCGCCTCGTCGTCACGTTTACACAAGGTAACCAAAGCTTCGAGATTCCCGGTTTCTACGCCGCCGATGGCGACGCCGCCCAAACATCCTCCGATTTCGGCAACAAATGGCGGGTGCATTTCTCACCGCCGACGACTGGCTTGTGGACGTACCAAGCATCGTTTCGCCAAGGCATCGACATCGCCGTGAGCGACGACCCGTTAGCCGGTGCGCCCATCGCATTCGACGGTGAAACGGGCAGCTTCTTTGTCGGCCCGTCAAACAAAACCGGGCGGGATTTTCGTGCGCATGGCAAACTGCAATACGTAAACGAACGCTATCTGCGTTTCGCAGGTAGCGGCGAATATTTCCTAAAAGGCGGTGCTGACAGCCCGGAGAACTACCTTGCGTTTGCCGATTTCGATCAAACCACGGCGTCGCATCTTTTCGGCCCGCACGTTCAGGATTGGAACCCCGGCGACCCGACGTGGGGCAATGACCTCGGCAAAGGCATCATCGGTTCGATCAACTATCTCGCCGGCGTGGGCATGAACTCGATTTACTTTCTGACGATGAACGTCACCGGTGACGGCGACGACGTGTGGCCGTGGACGTCGGCCAATGAACGCTTTCGCTTCGATTGCAGCAAGCTCGATCAGTGGGAAATCGTCTTCGATCACATGGACCGCAACGGCATCATGTTGCACATCGTCACGCAAGAAACCGAAAACGATCAACTGCTCGACGGTGGTGACCTCGGCATCGAGCGCAAGCTGTACTATCGCGAACTGATCGCGCGCTTCGCACACCACAATGCCGTCACGTGGAATCTCGGCGAGGAAAACAGCAACACCGAAGCACAACGCATCGCGTTTGCCCAATACTTCGACGAGCACGATCCATATCATCATCCGCTGGTCGTACACACGTTCGTGAATCAAAAGGAAACCGTCTACGCCCCACTACTTGGCAACGCGTCATTCGAAGGCCCTTCTTTGCAGCGCGCCGACAACGGTACCGTGATCGAGTGGATCGATCGCTCCGCGAATGCCGGTCGCCCTTGGGTCGTTTGTTACGACGAACAATCTCCGGCGACGGCGGGCGTCGTGCCGGATGATGTCGATCCCGATCACGACGACATTCGTGTAGACGTTCTATGGGGAACGTTGATCGCGGGTGGCGGCGGCGTTGAGTACTACTTCGGCTATAACTACCCCAACGACGATCTCACCTGCGAAGATTGGCGCAGCCGCGCCAACATGTGGACGCAAACCGATCACGCGCTCGATTTCTTCCGCACCTACCTGCCCTATTGGAACATGTCGCACGCCAACGCGCTTACAGCACCCGGCGGCACGCGCTGCTTGGCCGATCCGGGCAACGTCTATGCCGTCGCGCTTAACGACGGCAGCCGCAATACCGACGTGGACCTCGGCACCGAGCTCGAACGATTTCGCGTGCGCTGGTTCGACCCGCGCAGCGCCGGTCCGTTGCAATGGGGTGAACGACGCCTCATAGATGGCCCCGGTTTCGAGCGCATCGGCCTCGCGCCCAATGGCGATGACCGCGACTGGATTGCTCTCGTCGAACGGTGCGGCCCAAATTGTCTTGGCGATGCGAATGGTGATTCGGTCGTGGATGGACGCGACCTTGAACCATTCTTAGGTTGTTTGTTCGATAGCGGAAGCAACGCATCGTGTGTATTCGCCGACTTCAATGGCGACGAAATCATCGATAACGCAGACTTGGGTCCGTTTATTGACGCGCTGCTATCTAACGAATTGCCACGAACGATCCTATCGACCGACTTCAATGAAGACGGCACGACCGACAGTCGCGATATTCCGTTTTTGATGTCGTGTTTGCAGGAGATCGACGCGGTCGGCGAATGCGGCCAAGCCGACCTCAATACCGATGACGTCGTGGATTTTGGGGATGTTCAGATTTTTATTGACAGATTGCTCGCCGAATAGCTATATAATTGTCTAAAATCAGGTAGAGAAAAAATTTCTCGGCGGGCCGACCGTCGCCGACGCTCGCTACTGGTTCAATTCGATCGAACCCGCCGAGAAGAGGTTGGGGCTTGTGATGGCACAGGCTATTCAACCCGTGCGTTTCGGCCGTTGGAAGGCCGTCTAAATCCTCGCTTAGAGGTCTTCCAACTGGCCGTGCGCCGCACTCGTCTGCGTCACCACCAGTTGATGATTCACCGTTGAAATCCCACCGACATTGCCACCGGCCGAGCGCCACGATTCGGGCTCGATCGTTGCACGGATCAATTCGATCAGCGATGCCGTCGTTTCGTCGTGTTCGCGGTCGTCAGCATCCGCAGTATCGTCGCGAATGATGCCGCCTTCGTTCGCACCGCCTAAGCCGTTTCCTTCGAGATAGCGGCCACCGGCCAAACCACCGGCCCCCGCCTTTGATTGGCCGACTTGCGTCCAATCGATCTGTGGGCCGAGAAAGTTGGGAATCGTCGTGATGACATCACCGATGTCGTAGACCTTCACGAAAGCCGCGCGGCTCAATGCATCGACTGTAGATATCTCTAGCACGCTACGGTCTATTCGATATCCGAGGTCTACACCATCACCCGCCTGTTTCAACAGGTGCGATAGCACGCGTTCGTAAGGCACGTCGGCAAGATGAAGCGAGACGAGCGCATCCTGAGTAATGCCGACCAGCTCGAGTTCGTGCCAATCGACCACCAGGTTGATGTCCATCTCGTCGCGTAACTGATCCAATGCCGATTTAAACGTCTCACCATCGAATCGAACGCTCGACGCCTTCGCAACCAAGCGATCTCTAATGCTGCGATGCGAGTGGGTCGTAGGGCCGGCATCGCTACCGGTGGTCAACGCGACGTCGTATGAATCATCTACTTGTTGCCGCTGGCTTGCTGCACGTCGCTCGTACACCGACGTCAACGCGGTGCGCAGGTCGTGGGCTTCCTGAAAATCGGGCAGCAACTGCGTCACACGCTCCAGCACGACCAGCGCTTCTTCGACCTGACCAAGCCGACTCAACTCGACCGCGTGATTCAACAACCGGCGACCGTGAGCGCGAAGCTCTTGTTGCCGTTGTGCTGCATCGGCACGATCCTGCTTATCGATACGAACCTGAATATCCGTCAGAATCGCTTCGGATCGGTGCGTTGCTTCATCCGTCACGAACTGAATCAGATCGGCGGCGCGCCGCTGAGCCTGCTCGTAGACCGTTACCGTCGGAGCGAATTGCCGTGCGGCGCGAATGGACTCGACCGCGGCCCGCGCGTCGCGCTCGGCAACGACGAATTCGCCATCCAACACGGCGTGCCGCACGGCCGTATCCACATCTTCGAAGCCGGCCAAGGCTTGTTGCCACCGTAAGACACGTTCGTCATCTACAGCTTCGATTTGCATTTGCTGCATCGCATACTGGCCGGTCGAGTCCTCAGGCGCGATCCAAGCACTTTGTGCAAGGATCGTTGTCTCAGCAGTGCGCGATTGACGTTCGTCCACTTGAGCATAACTGCTTGCGCGTTCGCTCGAATGTTCGCGCAACTGCCAATTGCGAATTCGCTGCGACAAATCGAGCGGCTCGCTCGTGTCGTCAATCTGCAAATCGACTTCACCGCGCCCGCCGATGCGCCCGGCACCGACATCTCGACCGCTGGATTGCAATCGCTTCGGCGACTGTTGAAACCAAGGCTCAATGATCGACAAGAACCCAACGACTCCGCTGAGGCCGATGATCATTGGAATCGTCATCACGGCGCGGCGGCGCTTCGATGCCCGCAGGATCGACACCACGCGATTTTCAAGACGAGGTCGCGCCGCCATGTTGACTGACAGGGCCATACCCCAGCGCGGTTCGGCCATGCGAGCGGCCATTTGCACCAACGTCTCGGCGTACGCCGTTGGTCGAGCGCCGCAGCGGACGACATCGTCATCGCAAGCAAGCTCGCGTTGATCTTCCAACCATCGCGCCGCCAGCCATACCAGCGGGTTATACCAATGCAGCGCACACGCTACGCGCGCCATCAGCAGGTACGCCCAATCGCCGCGTCGCACGTGCATGAATTCGTGCAGCAAGACAATTCGCATTTGGTGGCGCGACCACCCCCGCCATGTCGTCGGCAACAATACGACCGGCTGTCGCCAGCCGTACGTCATTGGTGACGACACACCATCCGATTCGAGCAGGCGAACCGAACAACGCACGCCGATGCGCTCGCGCAACCAATCGGCGTCATAGCCGAGTTCTTCGGTTGAAAGCTCGCGCCCGGCAGCCGTCCACTGTCGCAACCGAAGCAGTGCCAGACTCAACCAGATAAACCCTGCAGCGGCACCAGCCACCCACAGGATAAAAATTGCGGGCCCGAGAGTGTTAACAGTCTTATTCGTTTTCGATGTGCCGGAGATTTTACTATTCGCCGGCACCGGCGTTGAAAGTTCTTGCGGGTTCGCAATCGATGTTGCAAACGCTTGGCTATTGCCCGCGGTATCCGTCGGCACGAGTTGCATCGACGTCGCAGTTTGCTCGTTGGCTGTGCAAATCGTCTTCTCTTGTGCTGCCGCCTCGACGATTACCGCCGACGCGATCGATTCATCTTCGTTACCCGCCCGTTGCTGCGGTGGATAATCTTGTTGCGTGAATTCCGTTTGATTTAGCGCGATCGGTAACGGCAACAGCGGCACGTTATAGCGCGGCATTACCATTGCTAATGCCGGTAGCATCAACGCGCCGACCAACGCGGCGCTGACAGCCGAAAACCCGAGACCGGGGCTACGGCCGCGCGTGCTTCGCAACACGAGCGCCGCAACCAACAGCAACAGCGTTGCCTTTAGCGACACATCCAACAACCACATCAACGCGTGATCGCCCCAAGCGGTCCCCCCCAACATGTCGGAGAAGGCTAACAGCATTAGCGTTCCTCCCGCTTGGCTTGTTCGATCATCGCCGAGAGGCGGTCGAGTTCGTCGCGACTGAGTTGTGCTTCATCGGCATCGAGAAGCGCCGCTACGGCGCGATGCGCCGAACCGTCAAAGAACGTATCGATCAGATGGCGCACGGCAGACTTACGCGCGGAAGCACGCGAAACCGTCGGCAAATACACATACCGCGGCCCGTCTTGCTCGTGTCGCAGATGGCCCTTTTCTTCGAGAATCCGCAGCGTGGCCCGCACCGCCGAATAACTGGGCGGCTGCTGCATCTTGTCGCGCACTTCCGCAGCCGTGGCGCGGCCCGACTGATAGATGATGTCCATCATCTCGGTCTCGCGGCGGCTAAGTTTCGGTTTGTGCGGCTGGGCAGGCATGGAATATCGATCCGGGCAGGGGTGAACATCGATCGCGCGACGACTTGGCCGACGACGTGTTCACCGATTGGATGGCTTTTCGCACAGTGCTACTTTTTCAGCACCATGCTAAAAAGTTAGCAGGCCGACCGTCACAGGTCAAGCAAAAAAACACGATTGTCGGAATTTTATTTTTGGAAGGGAAACTCGGGGTTTTCAAGTGGCGTTACCGCTACGACGCCCGGGCCGCTGCCGGGGCGATGCGACCCAAACCGGATCGGCGCACCGATTCGCCCACGAATTGGCGATCGATAAACGTGCGGTGCCACAGTTCCAAACACAAAAGGCCCCACACGCCCCGCGAAAAGCCGCCGCCGTTTTGCAGGTGACGTTCCAGCGCGTCGATATTCCAGAGCCCACGCTGCCGCGCCGCCCTGCTCAACAACGTATCCATCACAAAGCTGCGCGTCGGCTCGCGCGAGAGCCATTGATTGAGCGGCATGGGAAAACCCATTTTGTCGGTGCGATTCAAAACGGCCTGAGGCACGTGCTGTTGCGCCGCGTCGCGCAAAATGCGTTTGGACGAACCGCCGCGAAAACGCATGCGCGGCGACATGCGCGTTACTGCATCGACCACGCGATGATCCAACAACGGTACGCGCGATTCGAGTGAAACGGCCATCGACACACGATCTTCCACTTGCAACAGCGCGGGCAATAACCACTTCATATCGAAGCCGGTCATTTTTGAGAAATAACTGCGCGCACCGCCCGCGTTGAAGTAATGCCGGAAGCGTTCTTCGACTTGCGCCTTTGCCTGCGCATTGAGCGTATCGCCAGCCATGAACGGAGCAACACCCTGAGCGCGATCAATCAGTCGAAGATAGCGCATGTCCATGTCTTCGAATAAGCCGTTCGACCAAAACGACTGTAGCAAGTTGGTGTAGCCGCCGAGCATCGGAAGGTTGGGCGCGATCTCATCCCACGTCACAACAAAATTGCCCGCGTGTTGCGTGCCGTGGATCGCACCTTTTAGACATTGCTCTAAATACGCCGCCAGATAGCGCGCGTAGCCGCCGAACAATTCGTCGCCGCCCTGCCCGCCCAAGCAAACCTTGACGTGTTGAGCCGCGAGTTGCGATACGGCGAATTGCGGATACACGCCCGGCCCCGCAGCCGGTTCGTCCAAGGCATAGATCAAGCGCGGCAGGTCGCGCACGAATCCGTGCTCGTCGGGTCGTACTTCGTGATAGGCAGCGTGACTGTGCTCTGCGACCATTCGCGCGTAGCGCGTTTCGTCGAATGCCTCACCGCCGTCAAAGGCACCCGAAAACACGGACAATTGCGACGCACCGTCGAGTTGCCGTGCGGCCAAACTCGTCACGACGCTGCTATCCAACCCACCCGACAAATACGCACCAACCGGCACGTCGCTGCGCATCCGCAGCGCGACGGCATCCTGCAGCAACATGTCAACGCGACGCACGCCGCCGTCGTAATCGAATGCCTCGTCAACTTCGCAACTGATATCCCAATAGCGCGTAATCGTCGGTCGGCGCTCGTCAAAAGGTCGCAAACTCAGGCACGTGCCCGGCTCTAAACGATACACACCTTTGAACAGCGTTTGATCGCCGAGCAAGAATTGAAACGTAAGGTACTCGGCAAGTGCATCTTCGTTACGCTGCGGGTCAACCATCCCGCCGGCAATGAGCGCCTTAATTTCCGACGCGAATGAGAACGTACCGTCGTTCAGCGTCCAATACAGCGGCTTAATGCCAAGCCGATCGCGGGCCAACACCAGTCTTTCGGCTCGGGCATCCCACAGTGCAAATGCAAACATGCCGTTGAGCTGTTCCAAACAGTCCAGCCCGCGTTCTTCATAAAGGTGAAGAATAACTTCGCTATCCGATTGCGTGCGAAAGCGATGGCGCGTTGCCAAGTCGCGCCGCAGTTCGATATGGTTATAAATTTCACCGTTGCAGATCAGCCAAACCGTGCCCGATTCGTTTGACAAAGGTTGTCGACCGCCGACCAGATCGATGATCGCAAGCCGTCGATGGCCCAGCCCGACGGCGCCGTCGACGTGAAAGCCTTCGCCATCCGGCCCGCGATGGGCCAGCGCCGTCGTCATCGCATGCAGCGCATTGGTATCGACCGGTTGGTCGCGGTTGAGATTCAGGCAACCCGCGATGCCGCACATACGCTTGGCTCCACCGGCTGCAGGGTGGATGGTAACCGACCCCTCGATTGATCGTTCGCGTTAATGGATTCGCGCCACTGTCGTCGACAGACGCCGCACCAACTGCCGTACTTCAATGCCAAAAGCACATATCCCAGAGTCGTCGGCCAACTGGCCATCTTGCTTTCCGATTGTTTGCGATCGTAGTGCAACACGTGCGGCGCTTCGGTGAAGCGCGCGCCGAGCATGTCCAGCTTGACGACCTTTTCCAACGTGCACGAAAAGCCAAGCAGTTTTTGTTCGATAAAGCGATTGCCATATACGGCGATGGCACGATTGAGGATTTCCCAACGATACGCGCGATAGCCCGACGAGTAGTCGCGCATGCCTTTAATCGGAAAAAACGCCTTCATAAACAGGCCCGCACCCCAACTTAGCCAATTGCGATAACCGTGCACGCCGGATTGACCGCCGCCTTCCTGATAGCGCGACGCCACCACGACATCCGCGCCGGCGCGAATCTTCTCGATAAACGACATGATGTAAGAGGGATCTTGCGAGTCGTCGCAATCCATCCGCACCGTGACGTCGCCCGCTTGGCCCGCGCTCACGCAATACTCGATGCCGTCGCGAATCGTTTCGCCTAAGCCGCGATTGATCGGATGACGCAGAATCGTGAGCGGCATACCAATGCCATACTGTTCGGCTAGCTTGGCGGTCTCGTCGCGACTGCCATCGTCGACGAGCACCACCTCATAATTGCGTCCGTGCAACGCCGCTTTAATGCGCGGCAGCAATGCCGGAATCGACGCCGCCTCGTTGTATGCCGGTAGTAAGACAAATATTTTCATCGCACCCGTCACCTATTCCGCCGCCGCCAAGTCGTACACCGAAAACGTGTCATTCAACGCCACCCGCCGAAACGGCAACTGCTTTTCGCGGTCAGTAATCGCCAACCGCACGCCGTAGCGATCGCGCAGCGTGTTAAACATCGCACCGTCGCCCGCGTCGTACTTTTCCGCCAACGCCGTCAGCGAATACGTCGTCAACGCCGCATCTACATCTCCGTCGATGCATTGCATCCGCTCGATCAATTCCGGCACTAACCACGGGCCGTAGGCATAGGCCGTCAGTTGCTGTCGACACAGGAACGAACCGCGATTGGCCCACGCGCCGGGGTTGCGCAGCGTCGGCGAAGCAACGACCAATTCGCCCTGATTCGAGTGTCGCTCAATGGCAGGTGCCAACTCTGCTAGCGCGCGTGCCTCAGTCACTTTTTGCGTAGACAAATGCGTACCCAAATGCCACGCATGCAGGAAGCAAAACAATGCAAGCACCGCCGTAGCGGCAGACAGCAATCGCAACGACTGAATCTGTCGCGCGGCCCACAGCCAAACGACCGTTAAGGCGAGTAAACAAAGCAACAGTCGCATGCCAAACGCGAATTCAATTGAAGAGCGCTCAATCGCAGGCCATGCCAACAAACCGAAGACAGCCACGGCCAGTATCGTTGGCACTTTGCCGTGCCGGGTGCGACCTTGGATGGTCATAACCGTCAGCAAGCCAAGCGCAATCCAACCAGCCGCCGCTAGTGGTGTTACTGGCACGCCAATCAAGCCGACGACCGCCAACGGCGCGATCCATGCGCGCACGCCGCCTGTTTGCATTTGCGAAACCAGCCAATGCAAACCAAACGCAAGCGCAACTACCAAAACAAAACGCGTGCCACGCCAAAGCGTAAGCTGCGCGATAAAGCGAATCGGATACCATTCGACCAGCACGTAGCCAATCGCGAGCAGCACAACCGCTGCTAGCGACCACCCCAACAAAATCGCATGTCGATCTGAAAACGTCTTGCCGATCGACTGCCATCCGACCAAGGCCGGTACAACCAAGCCCGCAAACCCGAGCCATAACTGCCATGGCGACGTGCTCACGTAGATATGCAACGGGTAAATCCAATGCGGGAATTGCCACCACATATTCGAGGCCCACACCGCGCCGCCCGTCGGCATATCGCGAAGCGCCCAAAGTGCCGTCGGCGCTGCCGCCGCAAAGCCGAGCACCGTGACTTGCACCAACCGGCCCCACCGTCGCTGCTTTAGCAAATCCAAGACCGCCGCGCCGAAGACCAGTCCCGCGCCGAATATCGCGAGCGAACCGTGCACGTTAAACGCCGCCGCTGATAGCAAGATCGCCCAACGATGACGACCGCGAAACGACCACCCGAGCGCGACCAAGATCATTGCCGTTGCCGGATATTCCGGGTTGCACACAATGCCGACACCACCGCCGCCGCCGAGCGTCGTCGCCAGCACGTTGCCCCAAATCACTGCCGTGCTAAGCAATACCGCCGCCAGTGCATCCCGCACGAGCAGCCAACCACAAACAAACGTCGCTAAGCCGAGCAGCATCAACTCGCCCACATACAGGCTCGTCAGCAGCGTCATGCGATCGACGTATTGATGCAGCGTTGCAATCAGCGGGTAATACACGCTATACAAACGCGGGTTGAGTTCCGCGTTGATCGTGCCGGCGAACTGTTCCGGCGCTTGGGTCCACGCCAAATATTCCGCAAGTTGACCATCCCATTGAAAGTGCGCGGGCAAATCCGGCACGCGCAACACGCCGAACACCAACGCGCTCAGCGTGCAGAACACCGCCCCAGACCAAACCAGCCGACGATTGCCCTCCGTCGGCGAGCTTGTTGGAGACTCAAATGGATGTCCGGTGACAGTCAAATAACGATCCTGACGCAGTTGCCATGGATGGCGCGCAACCACGGCGCGCAATCAATTGCTTACCTACGTCAATATCGGCGGATTGTGCGACAGTTGGCCGCGCCGAAGTGGCTAACCTGCGCGCGGCGCGATTGCTGCATCGAACGCGCAAATCGTGCGCCTGCGTTTCAGCGCACCGAAGACAATTGAATCAGCCCGATGCGTTCCAAATCTCCCGGGCACGGCCGCACCATCCTCACGCCCGCGGCACGATAGGCCGCCCAACTATATTTGTCGCGCCACGAGACCGGTGAAACATAAACATGCTGGTCGCGCCGCGCTTCGGTGGGTAGCACCCTCAAACGCTCGTCGTAGCGCCGCTGCATCGTCGCCAGCCGACCGCTCGTCGCCGCGTCGCATCGGTCGGTCGAATCCCACCGCGCAAGCCCCGTTTCGATCAACATTTCGTTGACCGATTGTCGCTCGTATTGCTTTTCGTAATGTCGAATCGTCAGCGGGTGCGGCAGCTTGAACTTGTCTTTGCAGTAATAGTTTTTGCCTTTTTTATAGAACGCCTCGACGCCGTCACCGACGTCGACGATCTCAACTTCACTGCCGATCAGTTTTGACGCCTGCCGCACGCCCTCCGGCTCGTGGGTATCGCTCACCGGCCGCATGGCAATGCCCGCAAGTTGATAGCGACGACCTTTGGCGAGCACGATATGACCGTCGGATTCGAGTCGATCGAAATCCTTCGGCCAACTGAGCGGCTGGTTTTCCAGAATCACCGGGCCAAACGAGAGCAACGGCTCCGAGGTTGACGTGCTGCAGCCGACCAAGCTTAACCCGACTACGACACCAACTAGGGCGAAAGCAACGGGTTCCCCTGTCCTTCTAGGGCTGGGGGACATCACATCACCGGGCACCCCTGCAACGGGTGTCTCTGCGACGGGTGCCCCTGCCCCTCTGGGGCTGGGGGACCACCCCCCACGACGCCCCCCTTGCTTCCCCATCCCATCCATCCCATCAATCTCATTCACCATGCTCGTTCCCATCGTTCCGCGCTTTTTCCGCCTACCTCTGTCATTTCGTCGGCCACATCGCCTACAATCGACCGCCGACGCTCCCCAACCTCGCCATGTCTTATCATCGGCACAATGACACCAAGGCAGCCAAACATGCCGCCGTTCATCACGCGCGTTCGCACAAACATCGGCCGGAGCGCCCAAACGAGCGTTAAAAACACCGTCCCCCCGCGCGCCATCCTCATCAGAATCACAATCACATTCGCGCTCACCCTCTGCCTAATCCCCACGCCCGCCCTCGCCCAAGTCAACCAAAACCCACTCGGCAATCGACCGCAACGCGCCCACCGCGACGCCGTCGAACGCTTCGGCGGCACGCGCGAAACCGAACGCGCCGTCGCCGATGGTCTCGCATGGCTCGCGGCTCATCAACAATCCAACGGCGTTTGGAATCGTACGCGCTTCGAGCGCCAATGCCCTCGCAACGATCGCTGCGGTCAGGAAGCCATCGACTTTGCCGGCGACGCGATCGACGTCGGCCTGAGTGCATTGGCGTCGCTCGCCTTTCTCGGCGCGGGCTACACCCACGAAGAAGGCCCGTACGCCGAAACGCTTTCCAAGTCGTTCAGTTACATACTCGCCCAACAAGATCGCAGCGGTTCGTTCGCACCGCGCAGCGGATTTCAAATCTATAACGACGCCGTCGCCACGTTGGCCGTCGCCGAGTGCTACGCGCTCACCAAAGACCCGGTTCTGAAAAAGCCGCTCGAACGCGCCGTCGCGCATCTCGTGCGCGCCCAACAACCGCGTGGCGGCTGGGATTACACGGCCCGGCAGACCAATCGCAACGACAGCAGCATCACGGGCTGGGTCGTGGTCGCGTTGAAATCGGCACACGCCGTCGGCATCGAAGTGCCGCTTGCCACGAGATTAAAGATCATCCGCCACTTCGATCGCGCGACCGAACCCGACGGTCGCGTTTGGTATGCCGACCGCAAGAAAGACCCACGCCCGGGCGAGAACCGCGTTCACATCAAACGTCGTTACGGCCCAGCGATGGTTGCGACCGGCCTATTCACGCGCGCCGTTTTAGGGTTGCGCATCGATGACGACATCGCCCAACTGCAAGCCGCGCGTTTGCTGCGCGACCTACCCGAAATAGATAAGCTGCAAGAGCGCGATGGCGACGGTTTGCACAGCGAGTACTACTGGTATTACGGCACGCTTGCGCTCTTCAACATTGGCGGCGATGCGTGGCGCGATTGGAATGTCGCGTTACGTTCGGCATTGCTCGAATACCAACAACGACCGACCGACGCGAAGAACAACAAACGCCATCCATACGGCAGTTGGCCGGCGTTCGGGCTCGGTTGGGGGAAATGGGGACGCACCGGCGGGCGGATTTATTCGACGGCGATCAACACGCTGACGCTGGAGATTTATTATCGTTACGTGCCGTCGTATCTCGCGCCGCAGAGCATTATCTCACCGCGCGAATTGCGCGACTTGGTGGATAGCGCCGACCGTGACGAACAGGAAGAGTTGGTGCGATTGGCCGCACGGTTTCACGCGGACATCGCCGAACCGACGTTGCTCGATCTGTTGCAAGCGACCAACCCCGACGCGCGTTTGGACGCGGCGATTGAATTGGCAATGCTCGGCTCGCCCGTCGTGATTGATCGATTGAAGACAGCCCGCGAAAAAGCAGACGATAAACTTCGCAAACGCATCGACGATGCAATTGCCAACGTCGCGACCATTCCTGCGGGCACGTCGTTTGGTCGTGTTAAGGCCGTTAAACTCGCGGCCCACGCGTTCTTGTTTGAGATGGGAGATGCCCGCGCGTTTTACGATCAGCGCGTAAACGTGATGCGCGACGACGAAGTCATCGCCAAGGCCATCGTCAATCGCCGCTTCACCGGCCACAACGCCGCAGCGTGCCGCATCGTCACGATGACGAAAGACATCAAAGACGGTGATCGTGTGGTGACGGCGGGTGATTAACTGCCATCGGGAATGTCCCGCGTAACCCCGTGCATTAATTGCCGGTACTCATCAAGACTAAATAGGTGCTTGACGTCGACACCCTCTCCCTCGCAGGGAGAGGGCTGGGGTGAGGGTTCCAACCAAACTTTGGATGCACGACTTTGTGCAGTAACGACGAATCCACAAACTAAAGTCAGATGCAATACGTGTACATACGCCGAAGGCGTTACGCCAACTAGCCCAGGGTTGACGCCGCAGGCGGCTACCCTGGGGCAAAGCACCACTACGCGGATTCAACCCCAACGGGGTTGCGCCAATTCGACGCACGACAAAGCGCGAACCCGCATCGAACGCTCGTGCCTCATCAACAACGCGCCTGTGATTTGCCGTGCACGCGACTCGATGAAATAATTCGGCGTAAGAGATGGCGGCAACTCAAAAAACCGTCTTAACAACCGCACGAACAGGTCGCGCTCAGACATTTACGCAACGCGAAACCACGACCACACATAACGCGCCGCCGTTCAATCGCAACGCACTGAAATATGGACACCGCCCAACTCGCTCAAGCCTTGAAAGACCGTTTCGAAGCCGACCGCTTCTTCGGTGCCGATGCGCTGCCGGTTCGCATTCCAACCGCCCAAAGCCAAACCGCGGCGCGCCCGGCGCAATCAAGCCAACCCGTCGTTCGCCTGCAACAACTCGACGAAACAAAGATCAACGACCGCGTCGAACGCCTGCGCGTGATCGACAACGACGAGGTCAAAGGCTGCACCAAATGCGGCTTGCACCAAACGCGCGATAAGACGGTCTTCGGCGTTGGCCATGCCGCGGCGCGGCTCATGTTCGTCGGTGAAGGCCCCGGTCGCGATGAAAACGCGAGCGGCGAACCCTTCGTCGGTAAGGCCGGTCAACTGCTGACGAAAATGATCGAAGCAGGCATGGGCCTCAAACGCGAAGACGTGTACATCTGCAACATCGTTAAGTGTTGGCCGCCCGACAATCGCAACCCCGCACCCGACGAAGTGCACGCCTGCAAAAACTATCTGCTGCGTCAGATCGAAATCATCAATCCAGATGTGATCGTCGCCCTCGGCGCCCCCGCCGCCCAAACGCTGCTCGGCACTAGCGACGGCATCGGTCGCCTGCGCTCCAACTGGCACGACTTCTACGCCAGCGGCTCCCGCCTCGTCGGCGCCCCCATCCCTGTGATGCCGACCTACCATCCGGCCTATCTACTGCGGAGCCCCGACGAAAAGAAAAAGAGCTGGGCGGATTTGAAGATGGTGATGGCGAAGCTTGGGTTGCCGGTGCCGGGACGGTAAATCGAATCGCATTACAGCCTGCTACCCGATTTCAACTGATTCACACCACATCACCGTCAATATCTAATTTACATTGCGACTCGCGCGGCTCGGTGACATTACTTCTGGACGAACACGTTTCTGAACGCGCGGATTTGCGTGAAAGTCTCGACGAATTCCTAACTGGAAACCTAAATCGTTATCGCAAACTACCCGTCACCGCCGCAACCCGTCTCATCAATCTCAGGTCCAACCCCTCTGCTACTCCGCGTTGCAACGTCAACTCCACCTCATATGCCGTCTCGGCATCACAGAAAATCTTCGCCGACTCCACTTCTCGAAACGGCTTTGTCGACACCGGCATCGTCAACCACACCTCGCCGGGCGGTACCTCGGTATATTCAAAGCGCCCGTTCTCGTCGGTCGTCGCGCTGGCCAACACGCTCGACGACGGCGGTAACCCATCGGCATCGAGCCAAATCGACGTATTCGCGACCGGCGCGCCGGTGCTGTCGATCACGCGCCCGCGCACCGTCGCTGCTGGAACCATAACGAAGTCGACCTGCTTGGGTGTACCGGCAAGCACCACGCGCTGCGGTGTCGCTCCCCAATATTTCAATTCGTCATTTGATGGTTGCTTCGACGCCATCACCAGATCGCCGGCGCGGCACAAATCGCGCTCGACCATGCCAGACTTCGATGCACTAATGGTCGCGACCTGCATTTGAGCACCATCGTCGATCAGCATTAGTCCGGGCCCGAAATTCAGCGTGTAGCGGCCGTCAGCATCGGTAACGGCCTCCCCCGTCTTCATCAACGTTCCCATACCGCAATGCGCCGATACGGTTACACCGGAAAGTGGTACCGCCTCGCCATTAGTGATACGACCTTGAACGCACCAAGGGAGTTGCGAGGGATTCGCGTGTTCCAGCTCATTTGGAATCAAATTGGACTGGTCGGGATTGTTCTCAGTTTCGTTGTGAGCCTGACGCTCAACGCACCCGACTAGAAGTGCTGCGAAACTCCAAACCACTATTCTATGCAACGGATATCTCGCCATGGTCGTGCCTCCTTGAGATCACCATCAATTAAACCCATGGTGTCGCAAAATCGTTCCATCGGAATATCCAAATCAATAATTTGATGAAGAACGCCCGTTTGACGCATTGAACGAGCGATCTCGAATCCCAAATATGGTCGAGTATTGGCCGAAAGAATCACCAAATGGCTTAATTACCCACCAATCAACGCCGCCACCAGCGCCCCCACATCACGACCATCGACAGAGCCATCACCGTCGAGATCCGCCGCGGGGTTGCCGCCGCTGAGTAGCGCCGTGACCAAACAATCGACGTCATTCAAATCCGTTGCGCCGCTCTCGTCGCAATCGCCGAACTGATCGACCGCCAGGCTAAACAGTGCGTATTCGTTGGCGTCGACATTACCATCGGCGTTCGCGCTAATCGGCACCTGCACCATCAGCGGGCCGCCGTCGGCATCGCCATAGGCGGCGACTGCGATATAAATTTCGCTCGGCACGCTGCCGTATTGCTGGGCCAGGTTGATCGTGCCTTCCAACACGCCGCCGTTCGGGCCTGTTGCCACCGCCGTTGCGCCTGTGGCGTCGAACCAGCCAGCAAAATCATTGCTGTTTTCATCCGCGAGGAACGCATCCCACGCGGCCACTTGTCCGCCCTTCGCCCAAGGTGCGTTTTGCAACGCGCCCGGCGTTTGCGTGATCAGGATGAAGTGGTCGTTGCCCTCACCCGCATCATCCGTTGCGACATATAGCTCGTCGCCGATCAAGCCGGCATAGAGCGACAAGCCCGCGTTGCTTGCGACCAGTTCCGCCGTCGCATCGAGCGTGCCATCCATCACCCACATCGGCCCCGGCGTGCCGCCATCGACTGCGAAGTGCCAATCCTGACCGTTGTTGTTATCCCACGTATTCGCGCCATCGTTGAACACCACATCCAACATCGTTGCCGACGATGGAAGTGCTACGTCATACTCCCAAACTTCGTCGGCAGCGTTCCATGTCATCACCGGGTCGGTCGCGGGCACGCCCGTCCAACCGTTGAAGCCGTAGTGAATATAGACATTCGTCGCATTCGAGAGCACGCGGCCCGTCGGATCGTATTGCACCGTCACGGACTCTCCCGCCGTCGGTAACTCAGGCATCAGCGTCACGGCATCACCTCCGGCCACCTGAGCCTGGCCCACATACACATGCTGAATCGGCGAGCGCTTCACGTTGCCCTGCCCGTCCATCGCTTCGACGTAGTAGTCGATCAATACATCCTGCTGGCCGGTGATCATCGCGCTGTAGCGCGTGGCGATATAACTCGGTACCAAAATCCCGGCCGGTCTTGGCGGTTGGCTTTGCGCGACCATGGCCGTGGCGGTCCACGCACCGACTTCGCTGCCGCCCGCAAAGGTTTCATTCTGAATCGACGCCAACGGGTTTTCGCCGTCGACATCCACGCGCCAATACAGCGTCACATCGCTTACCCCGCTAACGTCGTACGCAAACGTCCACACTTCAAAGTCGCTAGGCTCCGGCGTTTGGCCCCATTCGAAACCGCCGGGGTTATACGGCTCGCGCTGCGGCAGAAAGACCGTCGGCGCGACGGCTTCGGCGCTCACGCCCGCCAAGACCGCATCGGCATGGATCACGGCCTGATTGCTGCCGCGCGTGACGTTGCTATCCCAAATCTCGGTGCCATCCCAATACCAATGGTCGCTCGCTTCCGCCGCCATGAGGTATTGCCACGCCCGCTCGGTGCTGCTGCCGACGCCGTCCATCACGTTGGCAAGATTGCCCACCGGCGCGGCGGCATCGGCGGTGAACACCCGATTCTTCGCCGCCGTCAGCACCGCCCAACTGTTACGGTCGGGGCTCCAACCATCAGGGCCGGGATCGCCCAGCCACTTCTTAAACTCGGGGTCACCATTATCCGCACCGGCCCACGAGCCGTCTTCAATATGAATCACATCGTTAGTATCAACCGGGAAACGTTGCAGGTAATCCTGCACTGTCGAAACGTCATAGTCCGCATCGCCGCTAACCCAGTTGACCATATTTGAGAAGTTGCCGTGGTAGTAGCCTTCGCTACCGCCGCCGAAGTTGTCACCATCGTGATGCAACACGACAAACATCGGATGCGCCGCGTCGGTGTTGTATTGCAGATACTGATCCATCACGGCGTCATATAGAAACGCGCCGTAACCACCGCGCCCGTCTTCGTTACCTTCGTAGCGCGCCGCGGGAACCGCAACGACTTGCGAGATCGCACCCGTGTCCGGATCGACGTACTGCACCTTGTGCGGTTGATAGCCAAACGGCGCGCTAACTTGGCTCGGTGCCCACAAGTTATTGAGCTGCACCCACGCCCCGCCGTTGTTCGCCGGGTTCGGATTGATCTGGTCGGCCTTGTTTGGCGCATACAAATTCGACGCAGTTGTATGCGGATAACCCTCGCAAGCACGGTCAAAGTGAATGTTATCGACCAGCACCCAGTCGATACCTTCGGCGACCAACGCCGGAATCATGCGCGCACTAAAGGCCGTTTCCGCTGGAAACATACCGCGCGTGTATTCTTCGAAGCTGCCGTTGTTGTTGCCCCACGTGCGATCGAAGATGAGCTTGTGCAGTTGAATCTGCATGCGGATGTCTTCATCATCGAGCAGCGGCATGAGCGGATGGTGATAACCAAACGCGACCATATCGAGCCGCGGATTGCCCAAAGCCGTTTGCCAACCGACGGCTTGCTTGTACGCCCCCGACCAACTGTTCCACATGCCGCCGTTAATGCCCGCCGCTTCCAGGTCATTCAGGTTTTCAATCAGCGAACCGCTGAAGCTCACCTGAGCACCGAGATGCGACAAACCCAAACCCGCACCGACTGCATCGCGCGGCCACGGGTTGTACGGGCCGAAGCGCTGGTTGTGCACGTCAACGACGCTAAACGAAAACCGACTGGCCGCGTCGGTCTGAATGATCGATTCGTAGGGATAATAAATCGGCTGATGCATATGCCAGAGAAAGCCGACGTGGATTTGTTCTTGGGCGCGAGCGGGTTGCGATACAAGCCCAATTAGGATGCCGGCGGTAAGCGTTATCTTCTTCATAGATTTGACCTCATCCAAAAAAGTGAGGAATCGAATGATTGTTGATGAAACAGTTCGCGGCCATCGCTTGGTTGTGCAATCAATCAAATGCGTCGGGCAAATCCCCAAGTAAGCATCTGATCGATTAGATGCCGAGCGACCCTGAATAGTAAAACATTTTATCTGGGGCCGGAATTCGATTCAAGCAGAATGGTCAACGTCGAAATCCTAGCTTCTAGCTGGGATAATTGCGATGAATGGCGTCCAAATATCTTTGAGTTCGGCCCGTGAATACGATTCGCCGCACTCCGAACATTCGAGCGGGTCGCGACTCTCACCGCGCAGAATGTAACCGCAATTCGGGCAAACGCAGCATTCAAATTGAAACAGGTCGCGACCGAGCTTTGGAAAGGATCGTCTTAACGCGGTACGGTAAGGAATAGCACCGATCAACGAGACCGCTACGCCACCTATCGCAATCCAAACCAACGCATCACTCGTTATCGCGTCAAACCAATAACTTAAGAACGCACCAATAACCGCAAGCCGTCCTGCCCCGTGTATAAATGCCCCGAATCTCAATAAATTCGCAAGCCGCACATCGTCCTCCATCAACCGCGTCCAGACAAACGGTGGAAGTTTGCTTGGTCGCCGCCCGATCATGATGTACCAAAACATCGGTGGAATTATTAGCACGACTTCATACTTCAATCCAAAAACTAAGCGTCATCCGTTGTTCTTAATTGACAACGCAAAATGCAAAATCGGTTACCCCACCCCCGGCCCGATCGGCTCCTTATACCAAAACCCCACCAACCGCTGGTGCCAGCACTGTTGTATCTCCAACCGCCCGGCGCGACGACCGCATTCCGGGCAGACGAGCGGGTCATCATCAAAGCCCTTCAATATGTAACCGCAGTCGAAACAGATCAGGCCGTGATGCTCGTTGAGGAACTCGCGAAAGCTGCGAACGGCCTGTCGCTGACCGCGCACGACGGGAATGGCCGCGAACATCACCGAGAACCATCCGATCAGTTGTAACGCGACGATCAACTCCGACCGCGCGCTGGGCACATCGGATATCGTCGCGCCGATCATCAACAACAACCCACCGACAAACATCGCCGCCCCGACCGTCATGCGCCGCGACGCCCGTCGGTCCGTCTGCGTTAGATGCGTCCACACGGCAACGGGTGTATGGGCAGGTTTATTGCGAAACAACAGATGCCACACGCCGGGCAGTTTCATCGGTGGGTGTTCGCGTCGCATCAATAAAATCCACTTTGGTAGTTTGTCTTCACATCACCCGGAACACGTCGAGTCACCGCCACGGTCAATCAACACCACGGACGGTGTCTTCCAATTTCCCATTGCAACCAACGATAGCAACGCGTTCATAGATTCGGATATTTAACCATCGAATTGCCATGCTCAGCTACGTTGGACCAATATCATCCCAAAGCCCCGGAAAGCACTTACCCCACAGCACCTTGTTATCCGTGACCGTAAACGCGCGGCCGCATTCGGAGCAATGCTTGTCTTCCAACAACCCGGCCAATCGGTATCCGCAATCCCAACACATTCGACCATCGCATGTGCGTACGTCATTGCGATACGCCGTCGTCGCCGACAGAACGCGTGGCAAGACGATAAGAAACTCAAATAGGATGGCGGCGCTCGACAACGTCAGCAGCACGACGACGAACCAGAACTCGAATGCCGGGTTCGTCGACGCGGTTACGAATAAAAAAGTCCAATAGCACAAGAGCATCGTTGCGCCAACAATTAGAATCGACCCCGGCGCGTTCAATCTAAGTAATGTATTGCGATAGAAATGAAAGAAGGCAGGCGCGATGTTCTTCGGCGGTCGATTGGTCAGCAAATGCCGAAGAGATATTTCGTCGCCATATACCCATGACCGATCGGACGGCTCGAGGCAGAAGAATATTCGCAGCGCCTTTTTCATGACCTACCCTCCCGCCGCTTTTGCCGGGTAGCCCATCTCTTTCAACACGCTTACCAACTTATCCCGATGATCGCCTTGCAACTCCAGCCCGTCTGCCGTTACGCCACCGCCGGCGGCGCATCGGTTCTTCAACGCTTTAAGCAACGCCTTCAAATCCGTCGCCACCGGGTCCAGCCCCGTTACGACCGTCGCCATCTTGTTGCCCTTGCGCCGCTCGCGCCGCACGCGCACCTGTTGATCTTGCGGAAGCAACACATCGCCATCCGCCCCGCGCGGGCACTTGCAATCGTTCAGTGCCTTCTCGCACACCGCACAGGTCACGGGGCGTTCCAAAGATGTTCCGTCGAATAATCCAGCCATGTCGATATGTTAATCGATGATGCCCGGTCGAACATTCTCTTTGAAAGATCGTGGTGCATCGAGGGATGCACCCTACCGCGGCATCACGGCTTTAGCGCCGTCACAACCAATCGTTCGGCGTTCAAGTCGTAATCCGCGCCGTCCAAATTGCCGTACACGCTCACTTCGATAAAACCCGCGTCGATCAGCGTGCGTTTTAGCTCCGATGCCGAATAGATGCGATGTCCACAACTAACTTGTCGTTGTTTGCCGCCTTTGATGACGGTCCACGTTACATCGATCCAATTCCAATCTTCACTGATCTGTCGTTCTTCGAGCACGTACGTGCCGTCTTCGGTCTGCCGCCAATCGCGCGGCTGAAAAATCCGCGCGATGTTTTCCTTGCCCATCATGTCGATCAACACTTCGCCGCCGGGGCGCAGGTTGTTAAAGAAGTTCTTTGCAACGGCAAGGTTCTCGGCGTCGTCGTGAAAGTAACCAAACGACGTAAACAAATTCAGCACGATATCGAAGCCTTCAGGACGACAGAAGGTGCGCATATCGCCGACGTCAAACTCAGCTTTAAGCTTGCGCTCTTTGCAACGCGCCTTGGCCGCGTCGACGAACGCGGGTGTGGCGTCGATACCGGTCACTTCCAGCCCGTGGCCGGCCAGTTCGGTACTGTGTCGCCCCGGACCACACGGCATATCGAGAATTTTACAGCCCGCCGTGATGTCGAGCAGTTCCATCACCTTATTGACTTCGTCGGCGGCGGCGTCCATCCGCTCCGGCGTGAAGATCACGTCGCCCAAATCCGTCCAGTGCGCGGCGTCCCCGCGACATCCTGCGTCGAGTGTGCTCATGGTTTCGTCTCCTGCCGCAGATCATAACAGATCAGCCGCGGTTTCGTCTTGGCCAGCGAATCGCGCTGATTCTGGTTCACGTACAGAAGGCCGTCCACCAATGGCGGCAGTGCCCACGTGTCTCGCGCGCAAAATAGCCACGCCCGCGCAAGGGTTTCGCGCTTCTCGTGCGAAAGCTTCATCAGCAAAAGGTGACCGTTTTCCGCAAGCAGCAGATAACGATCCCCCACCTTTAATAGGCTACCCAGCCCGATGCCGAAACTGGCCGTGCGTTTTTCACCGTTGTCGTCGATCTCTTCATCAAACACGGGCAACCAGCGCCACATCGATTTGCCGGTCTTCAAATCGATGCACGTCAGCGCGTTGTCGCGCGGCTTTCTGCCGTCGATGGCATACAGGTAGTCGCCGTCTACCACCGGCGTCATGAAGTGCGCACCGCACTCGCGGGTTTTCCAAACCGGCCGAGCATTGAACGCGTTATCAAACTCTAGCAACACGCCGCCGGTCTTGTACGACGACGAGATGAAAACCCTCTCGTTCCAGACGACCGGCGACGAAGCGTTGACCGACTCGTACGTTTTGCTGCGAAATGGATAGCGACTCAGCATCTTGCCGTCGGCTGGATCGATCACCAATAATCCGCCCACCGCCGGCCTGCTATCACCACCGGCAAACACCAGCACGACGCGACGACCGTTGATGTTTGCGGGCACTGCCGATGCGTAACTCGCGCCCCATTCATCACCAACCTTCCAAACGATTTCGCCCGTACGCTTGTTAAACGCAACGACAGCGGCATTCTGTTCGGGCGCACCCACGTTCAGTATCAGCAAGTCGCCTTCGATCAACGGCCCCGCGCCGGCACCGAAGAACTCCTGCTTACCGCCGAATTGTTCCAACGTGTTGGTGCGCCATACCGTCGTGCCATCCGCCAACGTCATGCAGCGCAACTCGCCTTCGACGCCATATACATAAACATAGTCGCCATCGATCAACGGGCTGCAGCGCGGTCCACCGCTGAAACCGTAGCGATCGGAATAATCCGTCTCGTACTGCTGCCGCCAAACGCGCTTGCCGGTCTTTGGATGCAAACAATCGATGGTCGCCCGGTTTCCAATTCGATGAAAGAAAACCAACCGATCGCCGACGATTACCGGCGCTGCGTAGCCCTCGCCGGTTTCAAACTCCCAAAGAATCTTTGGCCCGCCCTTGGGAAACGTCTCAATCAGTTTCGCCGGGGGAACCATCGCGTTATGGTAGGGACCGAGACGGCACGGCCAATCCAAATTGGCTGAAGCTTCCGGTGACGAAGGTGATAATGCATGTTGCGCTATTGTAGCACTTACCACCGACAAGAGAATCGCAACAATGACTGGTAGTTGGGGTTGCTTTAACATAGGCATTGGTATCTATCGTAATTGAGTGACGCAATCGTTTCGCGAGGAGTAGTGTATGTCGAACGCAACTGATATTCGAGCAATCGTGCAAACGCACCTTGCGGAAAAATCTCATAGCGAAATCAAGTTCGATACAATCTTGCGATCGCTCTTGTCGCACTACAGATGCGTGACGGGCACAATTCATCGCATCGAGGATGACGGCCTGCTGCATATCATGGCTCAGCGTGGCATACCCGACGCCATCATGGATCGCGTGCGCCGCATCCCCATCGGCAAAGGTATGGCCGGCCTCGCCGCCGAGCGGCGCGAGCCCGTGCAAATGTGTAACCTGCAAACGGATACATCCGGTGATGCCAAGCCCGGTGCCAAACTCACGCAAATGAAGGGCAGCATCGCGGTACCGATGATCGTCAACGATGAGTTGGTCGGCGTGTTAGGCGTCGCCAAACCCGAGGAATACGAGTTTACCGAAAACGAAATCGCCGAGTTAACGAGCATTGCGGCCGATATCGGCAAGACATTTCTGTAGGGTGCATCCTTTGATGCACCAATAGTATTACCGGGATATCGTTCTCACCCCTTCTGCTGCGAAGTTGTGATGCGTCAACGGACGCAGCCTACTGTTGCATCACGCCGCCCCGCCGCCTTACCCTTTCGCGTCCTTAAACATCTTCAACGCTGCATCGCGCGCTTCAGCGTGATCCACGATTGGCTTGGGATAATCGTCCGTGTACTCCTTAAACAACGACGGTTTCTCCCACGGCGCATGAATCGCCTTACTTTTTACGTTCTTCAACTCAGGCACAAAGCGCCGGATGTATTCACCTTCGGGGTCGAACCTTTCCGACTGCCGTACCGGATTAAAAATGCGAAAGTACGGTTGCGCGTCGGTGCCGGTACTCGCCGCCCATTGCCAACCACCCAAATTTTGCGACAGATCGAAATCCAACAGCATGCGGGCGAAGTAACGCTCACCATGCTTCCAGTGAATGCGTAAGTCCTTGGTGAGAAAGGATGCCACAATCATCCGCACACGATTGTGCATATAGCCCGTGGTGTTCAGTTCCCGCATACCCGCATCGACGATCGGGTAACCCGTGCGACCTTCGCACCATGCTTGAAAATCCGAATCGCTCTCGCGCCAATCTAGATCGTTGAAATCCTCATTAAATGCATCCTCTTCCGTATGGGGAAAGTGATGCAAAATCATGTTATAGAACTCCCGCCAAATCAGTTCGTTGATCCACGTCTGCGCCCCGTCGCTTTTGTTGCCGATCGCCGCGCGAACGCATTCCCGAATGCTGAGCGTGCCAAAACGCAGATGCACCGACAAACGGCTGGTCCCTTTTACGGCAGGCAAGTCGCGCTTGTCTTTATACTCGTCGATCCGCTCCAGAAATTCATCGAGCATCTTGCGACCGTGGGAGGTACCGCCCGGCCATTGCAAATCCGTTTCTTCAAACCCCATCGCGTTCAACGACCAATCGTCGCTCTTGATGCCCCTTGGCAATGCGGGAAAGCGATCGGCCTTGATATCGATCGACAGGTCTTCGTAGGCGTCCACCGTCAACCGTTTGCGCCATGCTCGACTGTACGGTGTATAAACCTTGTATGGCCCTCCGCTACCCGTTAATACCTCATCCTTTTCAAACACGACGTGATCTTTAAACGAACAAAATGCGATGTCGTCTTTTTGCAGCGCCTTGGCCACCGCCGCATCGCGCTTCAGCGCTTTCGGTTCGTAATCGTGATTGGCGAAAACGGAATCAACCCTTAACGCCCGTGCCAAGGCGGGAATCTCGTCGCGCGCCTTGCCATACTTGACGATCAGCTCGGCCTTGTTGCGCCCGAGCATCTTCTGCATCTCGGTGATCGACTGATGAATAAACTCGACGCGCCGATCGGCCTTATCCTCTAACTTATTTAGAATCTCCGTATCGAAGCAAAATACGAGATAAATTTCGTCGCAGGCGCGCGCCGCTTCTGCGAGTGCACGATTGTCGTGTAAACGTAAATCACGCCGAAACCACATCAATCCGCGTTGCAAGGAAATCCCCTTAATTCATCATTTGTCGACGACCACGAATACCGTAAAGATGATAGTCGTTGTTACGAGAATTGAAGAATTTTATTGATTCGCCAGAGTTCACAATCCAAACACCATATTGAAACAGCGCCCGATGATTGACTATGATCTCGTTCGAGTCGTTAGCGGCATTATTAGTTGGTTCGCCGGGGTGCAGTCAAGGCGGAGCCGTTAACAGACGGTCGAACATACGGCTCGACAAAGCGTTAGCCAATAGTCGACCGTCGATATTGAAATTAGTTTGGTTTCGATAAGGAAGAAATGAGGAATCTCAGATGGACAATCGCACACACGTTCAAGCCGTTATCGACGGGATCATGGCCGGCAAGATTCTCGAAACGTTCGACCAATACTACGCCGACGACGTGGTCATGAGCGAGAACGGCGTTGATGAACGCGTCGGCAAGGCCGCCAATCGCGAATATGAAGAAGCCTTCGTCAACGGCGTCGAATTCCACGGCGCGTCGGTCGGCGCGGTCATCGTCGACGGTGATCGCGCTGCCGTCGAATGGACCTTCGACATCACGCCCAAAGGCGGCGACCGTGTGCAGCAAAAGCAAGTTGCCGTGCAACAATGGAACAACGGCAAAGTCGTTCGCGAAACGTTCTACCACGGTTAGCGACTACCAAAACTTCCCTTGCGCGATCACAGAGGGCACGGAAGGGTTGCTTTAAGACGCCACGAACCATCTTTCGACGTAGTTATCGAGTCCAACCCATTTCGGTAATGCGCCAACAGCGCGACACCTAGCGTCGGCTGCGTCGGCGATAGCGCTTCGCGATGCCGCGGCTACCGATCATCATCACGGGCAGCATCATCAACATACCGCTGCCGCATAGGCTGATCCCAAAAACCGGAAACGGCAGCAACGGTATAAACGGAATAACTGCATCCATCGATTGGTCTCCACTAGCATGAGGGATTCGCAACGACTGAAACGACCACCGTTTCGTCGAAGTCATCGATCGCATCATAATTGATAACACCGGATTTGCTCGTAAAAAATTGCGATATGAGTTACCGTCGTCGCAACCGAATCGGACCCTTAGCCGTAGACGGGTCCACCGTCCGCCCACCTTGCGTTATCTCGATCTTGCCCGCCACCACCAACCGTCGCGCCGCCTGACGTGTTTGCTCCATTAACGATTGCCATTCAACCGTCCGCGAATCACCAACTTGACGGGCCGCTTCGCTGGGGCAAATCGTCGCTCCCGCTTGCCGAGCTGCCAGTAAATTCAGAATCGCCTGTTCCAGTTCTCGATCAACATCCTTTACACCCGCGCGGCGACAACGTTGCGAACAATACTTCACGCTTTCCCAATCGCACTCCCACTTTTTGCGCCATTCGATAGTGCGACCGCACGCGACGCAGGTTTTGTTTGCAGGCTTGTATGGGTTCATCGTTGAAGTCTAGGCCGAGTCATCCATTGCAGATGCTGACCAGGACGGGTTTTGACGACGCATAGGTTGGTAGGTTCGATTACCGCCCCAGAGTTTTTTCTGCGAATTCGCCGTCTTGGGGCTCTGTCGAAAACGCTAACCCCGGCTATTTCGATGCGAGGGAAAAGCGTATAGTCGGGTCAGTGACTCAACCTACACGGCTACCGTGTGCAACCACATCACTTTGAAACTTTTTTCCGTCCAACGCGCCGACGGTCGATCGCGTGCCCCTAATCCTCGTCATCCACGCCGCAGGTTTCCGGCGAGTTGCCCGCCATCCGTTTGCTAATGCTAGCCCGAATCGCCCCAGCGCGCAGGCCCATCTCGGCCAAGGCCGTTGATGCGACGCTGCCCTCTTCGCGCGCCAGCGCCAGTAACAGATGCTCGGCGCAAACGTACTTGCTTTCGAGTTGTCGCGCTTCTTCGATCGCCGTGGCCATCACGTTGCGAAAGTGCGGCGTGCCCGGCAAGCGACCGAACACCCACGTATCTTCCATGCTGGCCTGAATGAATCGGTCGATGGCCGCCTTGGCTTTGACGAGGTCGACACTCGCGTCTTGCAGAATCTCCGCCCCCATCGACGAGCCTTCGCGCAGAATCGCCAAAAGCAAGTGCTCGGTGCCGACGTGCTCCTGATCGTATTCGCGCGCGATTTGCTGCGACATGCGAATGATCTTTTCCATGCGGGGCGTGAGTTTTTCAAACATGATGCGAGCGCCGTCGTTCTTCTAGTGCGTTGCAACCGATGCACGATTGCAAGTCTTTTCTAACTGCAAGGCCAAACGCAAGGCCCCGCGCAATTCATCTCAAGGTCAGTCGTTGATATCGCTAACTTGCCGCGCGACATTCTCAGCAGGCTTATCGCGCGACGGCTGCGCCTCGGACTTTAAGTAGTTATATCCGAGGCTGAGTAGCGCCACAACCAACGTAAAGGCCAGCGTAAGCCGCAGAATCTTCAAGCGATTGGCGATTTCGCGATCGCGCCATTCGGCCAACCGCCGATCGATTTCTGCGAGCTTTGCGTCGATGCGCAGTTCGATTTCGTCGAGCTTGGTTTCGATATACGAATCCGCCGCACCGCGCAGGCGATTGGCAATGCCGCCCACCACGCCGTGCGATTCGATCTCTTTGCGTAACCGCTTCTCTCGCGCCGCTGCCGACTCGGCTTGCGCCTGCGCGACCGTTGCATCATCGTCGTCAACGCCGTCGATAATTTTTTCGAGGAATCGGCCGATCACTTTGCGGCGTTTTCGATCGACCATGCCCCAAAAGCCGCCCGCCTCATTCAGACGATTGATGATCTTTTCTGCGTGATCTTTCGGATCGACTGTGATGCCGCACAACTGTGCCAATACAACCAATGCGTCGTGCGAAAGCGTATCGTAATCGAAACGGCGCAGCGCTCGTATTTCACGCGCCAAACTCATGCGCGTCGCACCTGTCGGTGCCGAGCGACCGCCCCATACGACCAATTCGCGTAACACTTCAATCGGCGTGGCGCGCAACAGTTCAATCCGCGCGGCGATCAGCGCTCGCAACGCATCGGACGATGCATTGTCGTCCGGTTGCAAACCCAAGTCTTCCGCCAAATGCACCAAGTCGTCGTGCGCGTGACGACGAATATCGTCATACGGCGCGAACTCGTCGACACCGCTATGCGATGTGCTTTGCGAATCGAACGTGGATGAGTCGGCATCGGCCATGCCGCTATTCTAACCGTACGCACCGATCTTCACGACCGGTATATCGGGTGATTAAAACTTATCTAAAGTGCTGCTTAAGAGTGATGATCGTCGGGACTGACAGTCGCTTTCGCGCTCGTCGCGTTTCGCTGTTGCTGCCAATACCGCCAAAGTGCGAACGCAAAGTAAATCACGCACGCGGCCTTCCATGCAAACAGCCACCACGGATCCCACCACTGCCCGTATTGCGCTTCAACGACATCCGACCCGCCAAACGCCGCAAAGAAAAACGCAAGAGTCAGACACCGCCGCCGCGCTTTGGGGCGCAACAATGCTGCCGCTACGAATGCCAACGCAATCACCACCCACAGCGCTGCTTCCCAGTAATTGGCTTGTTGGAAAAATGTCACGTTGTTTACCCATCACCGAGTAGCTTGTGGTCTATGCGTTTCGTTACCTCACCAGTGCTGAGGAACGCAATATGAAGGGGTGCCCCTGCCCCACTGGGGCTGGGGGACATCATCCCGCCCGAGCGCCACTACCCCAACCCAAACGGCTCCGCATCCTTCTTCGATAACATCGTCGTCAAACCCGGCAGCGACTTCTTGATCATCATCTCCAACGGCTTCAGCGCCGGTCGTTCGCTCGTCCAATGCCCCAATGCGATCGCCGTCGCGCCGCGTCGCTGATACGCCAAGGCATCGTGATGCCGTATCTCACCCGTAATCACCACATCGCCCGCGCCGCATCCACCTTCATCCGTCGCCAAGGGCATCGTTCCTGCCGAACCGACACACACGAACGCACGGTGCACCCTCTGTCGAGCACTACCAACCAGCAACGCATGCGGCGCTTTTAGCTTCCGCGTAAGCGCGTCATACACCGCACCCGCTGTGGTCTTGGGCGGCAAGTCACCAACGCGCCCCTGCCCCACACCTATCTGCGGCGCAGCATGCAACGGATAAACATCGTACGCAGGTTCTTCATACGGATGCGCCGCAATCAGCGCCGCCACCACTTGCACCAACGCTCGCTTTGGCACGACCACCTCTAACCGCGTTTCGGCCACCGTCTCGAGTTGACCGCGCTTGCCGACCGTGGGGTTGGTGCTATCGGTGCCGAAAAACGTACCGTTACCGTCGAGCCGATAGCTGCATTTTTCATAATCGCCGATGCGCCCTGCACCTGCCGAGAACAACGCTTCCGAAACGGCACTCACATGATCGTGCGGCACAAACGTAACGAGCTTACATTCCTTCGTTGGTTTATTCGCAATATTGAATGGTCGCAAATTCGTCGCGCCGGCCAACGTCGCCAACGTATCATTGGTGCCGCCCGCGGCTGCATCGAGCGCGGTATGTGGCGAATACACGGCAATCCGCTCGCTCAACAGCGCCGCCGCCATGCCTTCCTGGCTTTGGTCGTTCACAATTAACCGCTTGGTTGCTTTAAAGACGACCGGGTGATAACACAAAATCGCATCGACCTTGCTCTTTAAAGCTTCATCCAACACCGCCGCCGTCATGTCGATCGTTAACATCAACCGCGTCAACGGCCATGCAGCGCTTCCGATCAACAAGCCGACGTTGTCCCAATCGGCCGCGGCCCATGTCGGCGCGATAGATTCCATCGCCGCATTTAAATCGGCGACCGTGTATGGCTGTATCGTTTTTTGCTTAGTCTGCTTCGCCATGCCCTGCGCTTTCGCGTTCGATCTCCGCTTGATACCAATCCGCCATCCGTTTGGTCAACTCACCGGGCGTGCCCTTGCCGACTATATGCTTCTCGATGGCTGTCACCGGCATCACCTGCAACACGCTACCCGTCAGGAATACTTCCGTCGCCGCCAACAGTCGCTCGATGATGATCTCCTCTTCGCTCACTACCACATCATTGGCCTTTGCGATCTCGATGATCTTGGCACGCGTTACGCCCGGCAACACCGGCGTGTCGAGTGGCGGCGTGATGAGCGATTCGCCCTCAATGATAAACACGTTGCACACCGAGCCCTCGGCCAAGCGCAAATCCGTGTTGAACCACAGTGCTTCGTTGCACCGTCGCTCGGCTGCCGCCTTCATCGCCAACAGCCGCGGCAAATACGCGAGCGTTTTGTGCCCCGCCAGCGGGTCCTTCGCGTTTTGCCGATACGGACAGATGCATACGCGCATGCCGTTTTGATATAGCTCGGGTGGATACGCCGCTAAAGGCCCGGCTGTAATCAAACATGTCGGCGTCAACTCCGCTGCGTCGTCCGCGCCGGGTCGCGGTATATGCCCCGGCGTCGCGACCAAGCGCAACCGCGACTCGGTCAACTCGTTGGCCTGTAATAACGCGTCGATTCCGGCGGCAATCGCGTTGGCATCAATCTGCACGCCCATGCCCAGCGCATTCGCCGACGCTTGCATGCGTTCGAGATGTTCGCCGAGATACAAACAGCGACCGTTCATGGCGCGCATGGTTTCGAACAACCCTGCCGCATGCGTAAATCCCGCGTCGTGCACGCTGATCCGCGCATCCGCTGCCGCAACCAACTCACCATTCAACCAAACGAATTTAGACATAATTCAATATTCACCGTTCGAGTTTCCACCGGTTGCAAACCGGTGCCAAATCAGAGCCGCGCCCGTAAGGAAGCGGTCACCGACAGTTGTTTCGGGCTCGAAACCATGCATGTAAGGCTCCAACGACCATCGAGAAACACCGGTTACAAACCGGTGCCACAGCACACCGCAGATTCACCGGTTACAAACCGGTGCCACAGCGCACAGGGTGCCCCTGCCCTTCCAGGGCTGGGGGACCAATCCTCCGCGCGGGTGCCCCTGCCCCTCTGGGGCTGGGGGACGTTCCCCTCACGCCTCCACGCGCACCGTCTCACCAATCCCCAGCGCGCGCAGCATCCCGCGCGCCTTGGCGTACAACTCCTCCAACTCCTCTTCCGGCGTCGAGTCCGCCACAATCCCGCTGCCCACGCTCAACTCGACGCGCCCCTCGTGCATCATCATCGTGCGAATCGGCAAATTGAACCGCATCGCACCGTCTACGTTCACGAATCCAATCGCGCCGCAATACGCACCGCGCGCATCGGGCTCTAACTCGTGAATAATCTGCATCGCTCGCACCTTTGGCGCGCCTGTCACCGACCCGCCCGGGAACATTCCGGCTAGCGCATCAAAACCATCGAGCCCGTCGCGCAATCGCGCCTCCACCGTAGCCGTGCGATGAATCACCGTCGGATGGTATTCGATCCGGCCCGCTTCGCGCACGACGACGGAACCATACTGCGCAACGCGGCCCAAGTCGTTCCGCACCAAGTCGATAATCATATTAAGCTCGGCCCGTTCCTTGATGCTCGCGTCCAATTCGAGCGCCGCTTGCTCGTCGACCGAAACATCCCCCGTGCGCGGTCGCGTCCCCTTGATCGGTCGCGACATCAATCGTCCATCGGCACGAACATCCAGCAGCAATTCCGGCGATGACGACAGTATCGCCGATTGCGCCGGCCCTTCGTCATCATCGACACGCACCAATGCCGCAAACGCCGCCGGGTTTGCGCGACACAAATCTAAATACACATCGCCGACAGCGCGATCGATGTTCATGCGTAAGCGTCGCGACAAATTCGCCTGATAGATGTCGCCCGCGTGCAAATACTCGATGACCCGCGCGACCTTCGCGAGGTAATCCGCTTCGCTGTAATTCCAATCCCCCGTCGTCGCGCCACCCTTAATCGCCTGTCCATCCGAACCCGCTGCCGCACTTTTGCCGTCAACTCCCAATGCCTTAACTTGCGCGGCCAGCACCTCAACTCGCGTAGCCGCGTTGCCCGACGCCGGTTCCACATCGACCGCCGTCACCCACCAGCGATCTTCCTTCTTGTCGTGCACCACCGCCCCGTCGTACAGCCGCCACACGCCCAGCGCCATCCACGGATGCACGTGCCGCCAATCCGCCGTCGGCTCGATCCAATGGCCCGCCTCATACGCCAAGACACCGATCCACCCCCCGACGAAAGGTAACTCAACGACATCCCCCAACCCATTCGGCAACGCCGCGCGCAGCCGTGCCGCCCACGCCGCGTAACCGCCCAGCGTCCGCAAGTCCTCGGAGTTCAGCGTCGTTATCGGCTCGGCGGCATAGATCGAATACCGCCCCAAAAACGCGTCGTCGGCCACCGACTCGAGCAGCGCCGCCCCCCGCAAATCGGCCCAGCGACGCCGAAACGCCCGTACGTCGACCGGAGCGGCGATCGGTCGCGTCTCAATATGATTCGATAATTGCGATTGCGGACCCCGCCTCATGCCTGCAATATAGTCGGTCCGCAAACCATCGCCACCGCCCGCCATGGCTGTCGCAAACCTGTGTAAATCTTGAGTTTGGACCTGCCGAACGTATAATTAGACGTTAGCTGGCTTACCTTTGGGGGAAGGACGTCACACCACAACACGGGGACCTACCATGCATCGACCGCACGCAAAGGCGGCTGTGATTGCGCAGCCCGCTCCACAGAGTAAGCAAACGGTTTTTTGGATCATTGCCATCTTGCTGGCCATCATCGCCACCGCGCTGATCGTCGGCCAACCCGGCTCCACGCTGATCCAACCGGCCAATGCACAAAATTCGTCGATGGTGGGTGCCCGCGGGATTTTCGCCTTCACCGGCCAGCTAGATGAGAGTAGCTACGGCTTATTCATGCTCGACGTGGATAGCAACAACGTTTGGGTCTATCAGTACCAGCCCAACGACAGTCGCTTAAAGCTCGTAGCCGCTCGGTCGTTCCTATACGACCGCTATTTGGAAGACTACAAAAATGCGGCCCCTGGCCCGCAGGAAATCAAGCGCATGCTGGATGATCAACGACGCATTCAGTCGCGCGTAAAAAACGGCGGCGTTGCCGGTGCCAACAGCGGCGGTGTGATTTACACCGACGTGCCCGGTGCCGTCGAGCTGTTTGATGATGGTGGGAAGAAGAACGACGACTCCGACCGGCGCGACATGCGTATGACGCCGGCCGGCTAACCGACGGCTGCTACCAAGCGTGGCAGCGCCAACACAAGCGAAAGCACGCAGAACTATGGCCAAGGAATATCTTTCGATCGAAGAAGCTGTGGCGGAATTCGGCCTCACCGAAGGTCGCATTTCGGATCTCGTTGCCGATGGCAAGATTCGCGAATATCGCGATGCCGGCAAGATCTATCTGAAGCGCAATGAAGTCGAAGCGGCCGCCAGCGAAGGCAGCAGCATCGTCGACCTCAGCGCCGATGACGATGCCGACGGCAGCGCCGACGCCATCAGCCTCGACGACAACGAAGAATCGTTTGCCTCCGCCTTGTCGAGCTTGGCCGACTCGTCGATGGCGCTCGGCGCAATCGATGAAAGCCCTGCCGCCGAAGACCTGCCCGAACTCGGCAGCGATGCCGGTGACGACACGGGCGGTTCGATCTCCTTCGCCGACGACACGGGCTCGGAACTCACGATCGACGACATTCCCGAAGACCTGCCCGCCATGCCCGCCGATGACGCCAGCGAAACCATCGCAAGTAGCATTGGCGGCGACACCGACGAATTCACTTCCGAGATCGACCTACTCGGCGATGCCGGTGGCGACACGGGCGCTGCGCCGACGCTTCAACCCGTCGAAGACGAAAGCGACGAAGCCGAACCGGTCAATCTCGACGAGATGCCCGACCTCGGTCTTTCCGGTTCCAGCATCATCAGCTTAGAACCCTCCGACGCCGGTCAAAAGCCGAAGCAGCCCGCTAAGGAAGATACGCAAGTCACTGCCGCGAAGCCGAAGGAAGATTCCGGCATCGGCGGCGGCATTGCCGTCTTTGACGAAGACGAACTCGGCATCGAATCCGACCCGCTCGGCGAAACGCAAATCTCCTCCGGCTTGGCCGAATTCGACGCCGTCGGCAGCGGCAGCGGCCTGCTCGACCTCACGCAGGAAAGCGACGACACCAGCCTCGGTGCCGAGTTGCTCGACGTTATTTCGCCAACCGAAGCCGCCGATACCGAAGTCGAAGTCGACTCTTTTGAAGCCGACACGATTACCGAAGACGTCGGCATCGCCACGATCGAAGACGAAGAAGCGATCACCGGCCCGGCTGTAACAGCAGCCCCCACGATGGCAGCCCGCACGGCCAACGTCGGCACCATGCCCGGCGCGACACCGATGAACGTCATGATGGGCCTCGGCATTTTGGCGATGGCCATGCTCGGCCTCGCGACCGCGTCGGTCCTGCAAGGCGTATGGCCGTCCACGATCATGGATGTCATCAGCAGCGGCATCGTACACGTGTCCGTCTTCGGCGGATTGATTCTCGTGTCGATCGTGCTCGGTATCATGGCGATCCTGGCTGGTCGCAAGTAAACCGTTCGAAACAATAAAGAATAAACATCAAACGCTGGCGTCGATGCATTTCGACGCCGGCGTTCTTCATTTGGTGTTGATATGTGCTTGGTGTCATGTGTTTGAATCGACGCGTAAACCAATTCGTAAACGCCTAAAACCGGTCCGACTCGGGCCGACTGTCCAAATCCGCATGTCCGTCGTCATCGAACGAAACTTCAATCACATTCGGATGACAACACACCGGGCAATCCTCAACGTATTGCTGCCGCCGACCGGCTGACGGATCGAGCGGCACGACGATTGTCTCGCCACATGCATCACAGGTATATTCAGCTTCGTCAAACATGATGGATCTTAGTTTCCGACTTATTCGCAATCGAACGCCACGGATTCACCGGTTACAAACCGGTGCAAAATCAGAGCCGCGCCCGTAAGGAAGCGGTCCGCGCTAGGCGTCGCGGGGTGATCGATTCGCCAAAACAGCATTGCTAATGAAACAATAGATTGCGTCGCGAACCACCGGTTACAAACCGGTGCCACAGCGGACTGGGTGCCCCTGCCCCTCTGGGGCTGGGGGACTATTCCCCTTTCACCGCCGACACACCATGCGATCGTTTCCGCCGCACAACTTCCGCCGCTAAGCGCACCGTCTGAAAATGCACGTTTACCGTCGTCGTCACTTCGTACCCGTACCCGCCCGCCATGGCCACAGCGACCGGCAAGCCGCGTTGCGTGCACATATCGAAAACCATTTCATCGCGCCGTCGCAAACCGTCCATCGTTAACTTCATTCGTCCTAACCGATCGCCTTCGTGCGGATCGGCACCAGCCAAGTAAACGCACAAGTCCGGCTCGAACCGCGCGAAACATTCGTCCAATGCGCGCGACAGCGCCGACAGGTAGCCGTCGTCATCCGTTCCATCCGCCAATGCGATATCCAAATCGCTTGCTTCCTTCCGAAACGGATAGTTCTTCTCACCGTGCAACGAGCATGCGAAAATGCTATCGTCGCTGCGCGTTAGCGCCGCCGTGCCGTCACCTTGGTGCACGTCGAGATCGAGAATCATTACACGCCGCGCCCAGCCTTCGGCTTGTAACGCCCGCGCCGCGACCACTGCGTCGTTGAACACACAAAACCCGCGACCGCGATCGGCAAACGCGTGATGCGTGCCACCCGCGAGATTCACGCTCACGCCATCATCCAACGCAGCCATGGCCGCATCGACTGTCGCACCAACGCTGCGCCGCGAACGCTCGACCAACCCCGCGCTCCACGGAAAACCCAACTGTCGCACGTCGCTCGCCGACAGTGTGCCCTTTGTTACGCGCTGCAAATAATCGTCATCGTGCACGCGCCGCAACATCGCATCATCCGCCGCCCGCGGCAGCCGCAATTCGGCCAAGCCCTCAGCCGCCAATCCTTCAACGCGCTCGCGCAGCATGCGATATTTCGCCATCGGAAGGCGATGGCCGGGTGGCAAAGGTAACTCAAAGATGTCGGTGTAGAAGGCTTTTAGCACGCGTGTACGACTCGGTCTAAACAACGATGAAAACTGCTAGGATTGTAGCCCAGTCGCGCTCGTTTCGTGCGATTGATTTGTCGCGATCGGTGAACCGCATTCCGGACAAACGCCGCTCTCGTTGCCGGTCAGATCATACTCGCATTGATGACAAAGCTTGCGCACCTCCATCGCGCGCAACGCCGCCGTTGTCGGGCCATCCCAGTGCACGTCCAAGCCCTGTTGCCGCCAGTCGTATAGCAACATCACCCACAGGACCACACCTGCGAACCATTGAACCAATGGCGTGAGCGTTAGCAAGATCACGACCGACCATAACAGGGAGTATGCAACGGGGTAATTGACGGCAAGGCCGATGATGAAATAGATCAACAGGATGTAGAGAATTGGCCAGAAGAGGATGCAAAAAGCAGCCAACATACCGGCCAATGGACCCGGCATGATTGCAAAAATAATGATCGGAAAGAGAAACGCGAAAGACGATACTAGCAGTGTATAACTCAACCGCTGTTGCCGCTCTGCGATTTTCCAGCGTTCACTTCGACTCAACCGCTCGATCATGATGGCATCGCCACCAGTGCCTTGCCACATTCCGGACAAACGCCCGAGACATTACCCTGCAAGTCGTACCCACATCCGCCGCAATATTTGATGTCGCTGAGCAAAAACATGGCCTCAGGAGTTACCCCGCGCCAAGTTGCATCGATCCCATGTCGTCGCCAATCGTTTCGCAGCCTGATACAAATAATCGTTGCCGCGACCATCGCGAATATCACATGGAGACACGCAATTGCTGCGAGAACGGCCAAGAAATTATTTTCGATAAGTCTTACTGACAAGTAAATTGAGTAGCCAATCACCGCAAACATCGGGATTAGTAACGCAATCTGTACAATCCATCCCGCCCATTGCAAACCGGTTTCCAACGCGACCGACGCGCGATCACCCGCAGCAAAGGCGGCAACATGTATTAGTATGTAGATGGCGAGTCCTACAGTTAATAGGATCATCGCTCCGGAAAGACGTCGATGGCGCGTCGCGATATAAACACGATCGTGTGTGGGCAACCGCTCGATCATGATGGTACCGCCTCGATTGCCTTACCGCATTCCGAACAAACGCCACTCTTATTACCCGTTAGATCATACCCACAGCCGCGACAATACTTGATGCTCACCAACCGCGCGACGGCCGATTCGGGTAAACCACGCCACGTAGCCTCAATCCCCAGTTGTCGACATTCGCGTGCAATCCAGATACACACGGCAAGACCGATCGCAATCTGAAGGATCGGCACGAAACACAACATCAGCAAGATAAATGCAAGCGGGTGGTTGTTTGTGCATGGCATAATTAACTTACCCGTGTGGTAGATCGTCGCCGCATAAAGGTAGAGCAGTAACAACCAACCAAACTGACCGAACCACAACACCCAGATAAGCAAGTCATCGGGCAGCACACCACGTCCCAACGCGGCCGTGCCGTTGGCCAAAGCGATCAATAACACCGTGGCAAACCAGCCAATCAGACAGCGTACCAACCGTCGATGCCGGCTCGGCAGGTTTGAGCGCACCACGATGTCGAGTTGTTCGATCATGCCGAGGTCAATTCAACCTTTCGCGCACACTCCGGGCACACGCCGCTCTCGTTCCCCTTCAAATCGTAACCGCACGCCGCACAGCGTGTGCCGTATTGCAAGCCTTCCGCCAACGCGGGATCGACGCCGAATATGGTCGGCCGCAGCCCCAGCGATTTCCAAAATCGATTCAACCGCGCCTGTACGGCGATGATCGGCAGCAGGCTAACGAACGGTACGAACGCGAGCACGGCGACCAGCATCAGGATGCCCGGTTTCATCTGCAACTGATTCGTGATGACGCCGACGACCACAGCACACGCAAGATAGCCACTCACCCAAATTACGGCGGTGGCACTAATGGCGACACCACCAACAGGTTGCGGCAACATATCCGCAAACAGCACGACAGCATGCGCACCGAGAAACGCCATTGTCAGCCATGCCAACAACCGTTGGTCGCGTGCTAGGCGGTGGTAGTTGGTCACCTTCTTTTGGGTCGTCGTAAGCATGATGGCTAACGAAAAAGTCGCGACCAATTGATCTCATAATCAAACGCACAACGTCAGTCATGTATTAATAACGTGACTGGCTGCAATCAATTTCGGATTATTGAGCGAATTCAAACGCGAGGCAGCGAGACGATCTAATGCAAAAATTCCCGCTCCAACGGCGAGTCGTCGTCCGTCCGCACCTTGGGCTCACCATCAAACAGCGTGCCCGATTCGTCGTGCGACGCGTTGAGCGGCTCCACGTGCACCGTCACGTGCGCGGCCGGCCACTTATCCACGATGACTTCTTCGATCTCATGGCTTAACTCGTGCGCACTCGCAACGGTAGTATCGGGCGCGACCACCAAGTGCATCTCGATATGCCGTTCTACGCCCGCCTTGCGCGTGCGCAGGCCGTGTACCTCGATAAAGCGTGCACCAAACGGCTCTACCATTTCCGCGATCGCGTCTAGCTCCTTGCGTGGCAACGATAGGTCCATCATCTGCGACCACACTTCGCGTAAGACTTGCCAAGCAATGCCCAACAAACACACGGCGACGCCAAGCGCCAGCAACGTATCGGCCAACGGCCAATCACCCAACGCCCCGACCAACAACCCCACCGCCAAACCACCATTAATGTAAATATGCGTGCGCAGGTGCATTGCCTCTGCAAAGACCGCCGGCGACCCCGTTTGCTCCGCGATTCGCTTCAAATAAATCGAAACGCCGTAATAAAAAATCGACATCACCACCAGAATTGCGCACGACTCGATCCGAATCGTCTCTGGCGCCGCGCCCTCAAGCAGTCGATTCACGGCGCGATAGGCGATGCCGATACCCGCGCCCAACACGAACAACCCTTCGATGCCCGCGCCCAGCGCTTCAAACTTGCCGTGACCGAATTGATGCTCGCGATCGGCCGGTTTGGCCGCCAGAAAAATCGTGATCAACACGATGACCGAATCGATACCGTCCAGAAACGTGTGAATCCCTTCGGCGATCAAACTCTCAAGGTTCCACACCCAACCGATAATGAGCTGAATCACGGCCACCGACACGCTGGCTGAGATGGCAACATACACCGCCTTCTTACGGGTCGCCGTATTCGCGTCGCGCGGATCGATTTCGACGTTTGTCTGGTGCATATCGATGACTATAGTAGCACGAAAAAGCGACAGTGCCCGGCCCGCGGGTTATAGTCCCCAACGTGTTCGAACGTTAACCGTCCTCGCCCGCAACCAAGGATCGCCGCCAGCCATATGTCCGACGTTTTGGCGACCATCATCATCCCCAACTACAACGGTGCCCGCTTTCTATCGCCGCTACTGCAGAGCCTGCGTGCGCAGACTGACCGCCGCTTTGAGGTGCTGGTCGTCGATGACGGCTCGTCGGACGACGGCGTGGAAATTATTCGAACCGACTTCCGCGAAGTAACGCTGCACATCAACGAACGTAACCTCGGCTTCGCGGGCACGTGCAACGTCGGCATTCGTCAAAGCGCGCAACCATTCGTCGCACTGCTGAACAACGACACCACCGTCGCGCCGGATTGGTTCGCCCACGCCATCGCAGCCTTCGACGATGCACAAGTCGGCTCCGTCGCGTCGCTCGTGTTGCTCGCCGCTCCGCCGCATGTGATCGACTCGGCGGGCGATGTCTATTCAGTCGTTGGCGGTGCATTAAAACGCGGTCATAGCAAGCCGCGCGAGTTTGCCGCACAGCTTTCCAGCACATGCCTATCCGCCTGCGGTGCGTCGGCGTTCTATCGCCGCGAGGTGCTAAACGACGTCGGCCTGCTCGACGAAGCGTTTACCAGTTACTACGAAGACGTCGACCTCGGCTTGCGCCTGGCGTGGGCGGGTTATACCTGTCGCTTCGCGCCGCAGTCGATTTGCTATCACCATCTCAGCGCATCGTATTCGCCGCGCGGCTGGAACTATCATTTCAATTCCGCCCGCAATGCCGAGATCGTTTGGCAAGCCAACATGCCGCTCGAATCGCGCCGCCGTCATGCCCAAGCGCGCCGCGCGTTCTTAACGTTGCAAGGCATGAACAAAATGCGCCAAGGCGTTTGGCGCGCCTACGCTGCTGGTCGCAAGGCTGGCAAGGCCGCAACCGCACACATCGAAGAGAAACGCACGCACATCGAACGCATCGCCCGCGTTAGTGACGACGAGATTGAATCGCGTTTGATTAAAGATTGGTTTGCGTTGCACGTTCGCAAAGCATCGTCCGCCCTCGACCCGCGAGGGCCCGCCGCGTGATCAGCGTCTTAACCGTCAACTACCAGAGCGGCGACGAGCTGGCCGGTTTGCTCACCAGCCTGCGCGAGCATCCCGGCAACGATGCCATTGAAGTCATCGTTTGCAACAACTCGCCTGACGAAACGCTAACGCTCCCCGAGTGCGCAAACGTCGAAGTAAAAATTATCGAGGCCGACAATCCCGGCTTTGGTACTGGGATCAATTTGGCATCCCAACAAGCGCGCGGCGAATTCATCTTTATCGCCAATCCTGATGTGCGCGTACAACCCGACACCATCGATCGCGCCGCCGATCATCTTTCGCGCGATCCATCCGTCGGCATCGTCTTACCAAAAATCCGATACCCCGATGGCGAACTGCAACCTTCCGTGCGGCGCTTCTACACGATGCCCGTTGTGCTCTACGCGCGTTCGCCCTTTCGCGGCATCCGGCGCACGCCGGGCTTCTTCCGCGAATATCTTTACGAAGACCTGAATCGCGACGCCGCAACCGACGTCGACTGGGGCATCGGTGCCGCCATGTTTCTGCGCCGTGCCGACTGGCCTGCCGAAGGCCCGTTCGACGAACGATTTTTTATGTATTTCGAAGACGTCGACTTGTGCTTACGAGCGTGGCAAGCAGGCCGCCGCGTGACTTACTGCCCCGACGTATCGTGCATACACGCCCACCAACGCGCCAGCCGCAAGGCACTCTCCGCCGCCGGGTTCTATCATTTCCAGAGCCTCTTTCGCTTTATCGCGAAACATCGCGGCCTGCCGCAGCGACCTGCCGCCCCTGTGATTCGTAGCGCGTAGAGCCCAGCCACCGCCTGCGTTACATTGCGGCGAAACAGTTAGCAACCAAGAGGAAAGCCACGACGAATGGAATTTCATTCCGCCATCACCACCCAGCGCGATCTCGATCGCATCATCGGCGAACTCTCCGAGAGCCTCGGTAGCGAGCGTCCCGATTTCGCCACGATTTTCGTCTCACCCCACCACGAAGATCAGTACGATGCCCTGCTCGAAAAAGTGCTCGATACCGTCCGGCCGCGCAATCTAATCGGCTGCACGGGCGAAAGCATCATCGGTCCCAATCACGAAATCGAAAACTCGCCGGCAATCGCCGTATGGACGGCCAAGTTTGATGGTGTGCAGGTCTTTCCGTTTCTCGTTGACCTCGACGACGTCAATCAGTTCGACACGGCCGACCAATGGCGCGACCGCATCGGCATCGACGAAGACGCCGCCGCCGATTTCATCATCTTGCCAGAACCGTTCTCTTTCGGCCCCGCCCTCGAACATTCGCTCGGCGTGCTCGATCAACTCTATCCCGGCAGCAAGGTCGTCGGAGGTCTCGCCTCCGGCGGTACCCAACCCGGCCAGAACCGCATCTTCATGAACGACCAAGTGCTACGCCAAGGCATGGTCGGCGTGTCGCTCGTCGGCCCGGTCGAACTCGACACGGTCGTGTCGCAAGGCTGCCGCCCCATCGGCGAACCGTTCGTCGTGACCAAAGCAGAAAGCAACGTGATTCAGGAACTGCGCGGCATGCCTGCCATGCACGTATTGAAGGCCGTCTTCGAAGCGGCAGACAAAGACGAGAAGAAGCTGATCCAACAAGGTGGCCTGCACATCGGCAGCGTCGTCGATGAAACCAAGGGCGAGTTCGGCCCCGGTGATTTTTTAATTCGCAATTTGATGGGCGTGGTCGAAGAAACCTCCATCGCCGTCGCCGCCTTGATTCGCCCCGGCCAGACAATTCAGTTCCATCTGCGCGACGCCGCCAGTGCTGATGCCGATATGTGCAACCTGATGGAAAAACGCATGGAGAAGCTGCCCACGCAACCCAAGGGTGCCCTGCTCTTCAGTTGCAACGGACGCGGGCAGAACTTTTTTCCCGGTCCGCATCACGATATCAGCGTCGTCAACGATTTCACCACCGACTGCGCCGTCGCGGGCTTCTTCGCCATGGGCGAAATCGGCCCGGTAGGGAACAAGACGTTTATCCATGGGTTTACGAGCAGCTTGGTGCTGTTTCGGGAGCCGGAGGAAGAATAACGCGCTTGCAATAACTACGCCGAATATTAACGGTTCAATTCTCCAAAGGCGTTACACCTAAAGCCCAAGGTCGACGCGCAGCGACTACCCTGGGTAACCAACAATCTTCAAAAATCTTCAACGTTGAAGGCGTCGCCCCCCTACCCCCGCAGCCGATCGATCTTCGCCGCCAAAATAAAATCGCTCTCCGTCAGCCCTTTGATCTTGTGCGTCCACAACTCGATCTTCACGCGACCGTAAGACAAATGAATATCCGGATGGTGCGCCTCTTCCTCGGCCAACGCGCCGACCTTGTTGGTGAACTCCAGCGCCGTCACAAAATCGGGAAAGGCAAACGCCCGCGTCAGGTGATATTCCTGCTCGATCTGCCAGCCGTTGAGTTGGGCCAGCAGTTCCTTGATCTTGTCAGCTTCCAACGGCGGTACCCCACCTTCGCACGGCACGCATTTCTTAGTCGCCAAGTCGCTCATCGCACATCTCCTCTCTTAATGTTTCAATTCAAATTTTGGTCGTTACCCACATGCTAGCGATATCCGCCCTCACGTTCTGTGAATCACCCAACCGCCCACCCCAACCGCACGAAATTCACAATCGCAATACGCCCCGCACGCATCCTCAAACCTTGCGTCGGTGCCCCCTACCCCCCAATCCACCCCATTTTCCCGTAGCCGCCCTTGGCATTATGGGTTACAATTCCTAAGGCGTGGAAATCGTACGAGAATTATCCCATTTGCCCACGCGGTAACGCCCGCCAGCGCCACGGACGGCGTCTTAACCAGCCGCCGCCCAACTCAAGGCGCTCATTCGGCGCACCGCCCGGGCAAATCGAGAATCAGGAAGGCCCGACCCTTGGAACTACCCTATCGCTCCAAAGGTGACGAACTACTCCGCCCCGGCCAGATGTTGGCCCTGCGTCAGCGCCTGCGCGACCGCGCGACTCAGCACGATCTGACCACTGTCATCGCGTGCGCCTTCGACCATCGCACGCGCATGCTGCCCTTCATCTACGCGGATATGAAGATGGCCCCCGCCGGCGTGCGCGCCGTGGGATCGGCCCTGGTCGATGCCGGCTTTGATAAAACCCGCATCGTGCTGCAACAGTGGAATCGCAAGTTCCGACCTTCCAAGATGAAACTCGATGGTCGCCTGCCGGATATCTTCATGATCTCCAGCATGCAATTGCACAACGCCGCTTGCGTCGAACTCATTAAAGACGCCTGCCGCATCGAGCCGTCCAAGCGACCGTTGATCATGGTCGGCGGCCCCAAGGTCATCTACGAACCTTGGGACGCCTTCGGCCTCGACCCGAATACGGCTTGGGCTGCCGATGTGGCCGTCACCGGTGAAGAATACGTCTTGCTCGAACTGCTCGACGCCCTGCTCGAAGAGCGCGCCTCGGGTGAATCGATTCGCGCAACATTCCAACGCACGCGCGATGCCGGTGCCCTCGATCACATTCCCGGCTTGGTGTACGCCAAAGGCTCGCGACCCAATGTCGCCGAAGAACTCATCGACACTGGCATTCAGCGCCTCGTTGGCGATCTCGACGAATTGCCCAGCCCGATCCACGGCTATCGCCTGCTCGAAGCGCCGAGCAAAAGCGAAACACTCGCCAGCAAGCCGCTGCCCGCCGACATGGTGCGCAAGTACAGCCCGCTGAGTTCGCTTGTGCTTACCTTCGGTTGCAAATTCGCCTGCGAATACTGCCCCATTCCGGCATACAACCAGCGACAACACCGCGTGAAGAGCGGCGAGCGCATTCTCGAAGAGATGCGCGGCATCGATCGCGAGTTCGGCATTCGTTACTTTTTCGGTGCCGACGACAACTTCTTCAACACCGAAAAGCGCACGCTCGATATCGTCGAAACGCTGGCCAAGGCCCGCCGCGATCTCGATAAGAAGCGCCGCTTCCGCTGGGCCACCGAAGTGACGGTCCACGACACGCTCAAACTTAAGGATCACTTGGGTACTGTGCGCAAGGCGGGTGCCCGCGCCCTCTGGATGGGCGTCGAAGACATGACAGCCACGCTGGTGAAGAAGGGCCAAAGCGTCAACAAGACGACCGAAGCGTTTGGCCTCTTGAAAGAACACGGCATTCACCCGATGCCGATGATGATGCACCACGACGAGCAGCCGCTCATCAGTCGCGGCCCCAAGCCCTACGGTTTGCTCAACCAGGTCAAGATTCTGCGCAAGGCCGGCGCGCCCAGCATGCAAATCCTCATGCTCGTGCCCGCGACCGGCTCCAAGCTATTTAGCGGAACGTATACATCGGGCATGGCCTACGAGTCGGTCGGCAACGTGCGCATCGAAGAACATATGCTTGGCGGCAATTACGTCATCGCCTCCCACCATGACAAACCGTGGATCAAGCAGATCAACATCTTGTTGGGCTACGCGTACTTCTATAACCCGCTCCGCTTTGCTTGGGCGCTGGTTCGCCCCAAGACCAAGCTCTACATGGCCGACGGCGTGTGGCAGTTGCTCGGCATGGGCGGCCTCATCCAAACCGCCCGCCGCACCGCCCTTTGGGCCGTACGCCTGCGCTTCAGCAAGATTCGACGCCGCAGCCTGCCACCGATGAACAAAATCCCGATTCGCTCGGTTCAAGGCGAATCCGCGGCCCACGCCCTGCCCGAGTCGGTCCCGCTCAACGTGATCGCCGGCAACGTGCCCGAGTTCGACACCGAAGACGACAGCGCCGTGAAGCTGCCGATCCTTCAGTCGGCGTAGGCGGGATTCATTCGATGCCCACCCTCGACGACTGGCGCCAAACCATCGATAAACTCGACGAACAAATCGTCGACCTGCTCAATCAGCGCGCCCAAGCTGCCGTCGAAATCGGCAAGCTTAAAAACGCCTGCGGTGCCGCCGTCTTCGCGCCCGATCGCGAGAAGGCGATCCTCGATAAAATTCGCTCGCTCTCAAAAGGCCCGCTTTCTGACGAATCACTACTCGCCATCTATCGCGAGTTGATGTCGGCCTCCTTCGCGTTGGAACGACCACCGCGCGTCGGCTACCTCGGCCCGCGCGGGTCCTACTCGCATGAAGCCGCGACCAGTAAGTTCGGCAGCAGCGTCGAATACGAACCCTTCGTCAACATTCATGGCGTCTTCGACGCCATGGCTCGCGGTCATGTCGACTACGGCGTGGTGCCCGTCGAAAACAACACCACCGGCGGCGTGGTGCTCGACACGCTCGACGCGTTCGTCGAAAGCCGCGTGGCAATTTGCAACGAGTTGCAAATCCCGATCCATCTCAACTTGATGGCGCAATGTCGCATGGAAGAGATTGAGACGGTACACAGCAAACCCGAAGCGTTCAAACAGGTGCAGCGCTGGCTCGCGGAAACCGGCCTCGGTGAAAAAGTCGTCGCGGCCGATTCGACCAGCCGCGCCGCGGAGATCGCTTCGACCAGCCCGCGCGCCGCCGCCATCGGCAGCCGCCTCGCGGCCCAGCTTTACGGTCTGCACATTCTCGCCGAGAACATCGAAGACAACCCGCGTAACGCCACGCGTTTCTTCGTGCTCGCCAAAGACTCGTGCAAACCCACCGGCAAGGATCAAACCAGCATCATGTTCGTCACGGCGGATAAGGCCGGTGCCCTCGTCGAAGTCCTGCTCGCCTTCAAGAGTAACGGCGTCAACATGAGCATGATCACCTCGCGCCCCAGCGCGGCGGGCAACGACGAATACAACTTTTTCGTCGACCTAGAGGGCCACGCCGACGACGCCCCCGTCAAAGCCACGCTAGAAGACATCCGCCGCCACTGCCCCACGGTTCATATTTTGGGTTCGTACCCGAAGGCGGGCCGGGCGTACGCGTAGTATGCGATGTGGCACCACCGCGATGTTGCAGGTCAGCGCTGTGGCACCGGTTTGCAACCGGTGAATGCCTCCGCGCTGTGGCACCGGTTTGTAACCGGTGATTCCTGCGACGACATCAAAACAAATGGTCTCCGTTCATCGCGAGCAGGGTGGACATCCAACATGCTCCGCGAAAGCTGCCGTGTTAATCCCCACCCCTCTTCTTGCTATTCGCGATTACCGCTTACTCACGGGCGCGGCTCTGATTTTCTCCTCCGCGCTGTGGCACCGGTTTGTAACCGGTGATTCCCGCGACGACATCAAAACAAATGGTCTCCGTTCATTGCGAGCAGGGTGGACATCCAACATGCTCCGCGAAAGCTGTCGTGTTAATCCCCACCCCTCTTCTTGCTATTCGCGATTACCGCTTCCTCACCAACATTATGCGCGATGGGGTGGTCCGTTTTTGCGCTAAGTTAAAACGGCTGCTACATTTAGCCTCTTGGTTCCTTGCAAAAACCGGAGTCCTAAATGAGCAGCCGAGATTGGAAAGTAGTGTACGC
>Ga0207422_1000164_pt1 | contig 255996 bp, 207 predicted proteins | sample MarCyaLeptolynsp_FD_187757 | JGI IMG/M metagenome (GOLD analysis project Ga0207422, IMG submission 187757) | Marine cyanobacterial communities from Panama - species 1 Leptolyngbya sp. (SPAdes) | ecosystem: Environmental > Aquatic > Marine > Unclassified | place: Panama: Panama City | collected... | reverse complement strand
TATCGACAGAGAGATGGGAAAGTCAAGATTTATGTGAGCGGGTGAGCGGGTGAGCGGGTGAGCGGGTGAGCGGGTGAGCGGGTGAGCGGGTGAGCGGGTGAGCGGGTGAGCGGGTGAGCGGGTGAGAAAAGTTTTCAAAAAAACTGATTAGGTCAAGAATAATATGGAAAAGAGAATAAAAATGGGACGAGTTAACTCACATAAAGACCTGCATGTTTATCAGAATGCTTTTCGAGCAGCTATGATAATTTTTCAAGTGTCAAAAGAATTTCCATATGAAGAGAGGTTTTCGCTTACGGATCAAATACGGAGGTCATCCAGGTCGGTTAGTGCGAATTTAGCTGAAGCGTGGCGTAAAAGACGCTACAAAGCTGCGTTTATTGCAAAGCTAAGTGATTGTGAATCGGAGGCCTGCGAGACCCAGGTCCACCTGGAGTTTTGTTATGAATGCGGCTATCTAACGGAAGAGAGGACTAAAAATTTAACTAACGAGTATGACAGAATTATCGCACAGCTAATCACAATGATAAATCAAGCAGACAAGTGGACTTTAAAATGAACAATCGCCTACTCTCCCGCTCACCCACTCCCCCGATCTTTATTTTTCGCTTTAAACACAATCGTCAGCGGAACGCCGGTAAAGTCCCAGTTGGCGCGGATTTGGTTTTCGAGGAAGCGGCGATAGTTGACCGGTATCAGGTCGGGATGGTTACTGAAGATTCCAATAACCGGAGGGCCGGCATTAAGCTGGGTTATATAGTTCAGCTTAATTTCCTTACCCTTAGTGGCCGGCGGGCTGGTCTGCTTGATAATTGGCAGCATGACCTTATTCAGCTGACTGGTTTTGATTTCCTGCTTGTATTTTTCATACACTTCAGTTGCCAGGTCCATCAGCTTGTACAAACGCTGCTTTTCCAATACTGAGGTAAACATAATCGGGATGAATGAGTAGGTACCGAGCTTATCGCGAATCTCTTTTTGCTGAAGATGATACGTGCGCTCATCTTTATCTACCAAGTCCCACTTATTAGCGGCAACAACGATAGGCTTGCGGGCATTTACTGCTTCGGTTATGATGCGCATATCCTGACGGGTTACACCCTCAACCGCATCAAGAAAATATAAAACAATATCTGCTCGCTCAATGCTGCGCATGGTGCGGAGCTGACTATAGAACAGCACGTTTTCTTTTACTTTGGCGCGTCGCTTTAAACCTGCGGTATCAATAATAACATAGTCGCGCTTTTTGTATTTGAAGGGGCTGTCTATCGGATCTCGTGTTGTGCCGGGAACCGGTGTTACAATCACGCGGTCGCGACCAAGAATGGTATTGACAAATGAAGATTTCCCAACGTTTTCCTTGCCGATAACCGCCAGCTTGATGGTTTCATCATCTTCATCATCGGGCACTGGAGTATCTATATGCTCGGTAAGTGCATCCAGCATATCACCAATACCGCGGCTCTGCATCGCGGACACAAATAGCGGGTCGCCCAAACCGAGATTATAGAACTGGTAGCCTTCACTTTCAAGCTTCTCATTATCCACCTTGTTAACCAGAAGCAGTACAGGCTTTTCAGTGCGCTGTAGCTTGCCGGCGATTTCTTCATCGATATCGGTAATCCCGGTGGATTGATCAACCATAAACAGAATGATATCTGCTTCTTCGATAGCAATTTCTACCTGCTCACGGATCGCGACGTCAAAGAACTCCTGTGAAGAAGGCATGTAGCCGCCGGTATCAACCAGCATAAAGCTCTTGCCGTTCCAGTCGCTCATGGCATAATGGCGATCACGTGTAACGCCGGGCTGATCGTGCACGATCGCTTCACGGCGTTTCAATATGCGATTAAAAAAGGTGGATTTACCGACGTTCGGCCTACCCACTATGGTGACTAAAGGCTCCTTCATGCTCTCCGATCAGGTCAAAAAGTGAGGTAAAACTTCGGGGGAAAACGATGACGCGCTTACCGAGCTTCTCCTGAAGTTCAGGCAGCGTCCAGTCGTCCAGAAAAACGCCATCATCATTCACGCAGTCCGGCGGTAACACAATATAATCGCCAGTGCGCTCGTCTTTTAATTGATTATAAATATCTTCACCGACCAGTAATCCGGAAACGACAATGCTCGGACCGTAAAACTTATTGATAATCGGATGCAGCTTGAAAAACATATTGGGTATGCGATTCAAATCCCGCATGAAATAACGCTTCAGTACTTTGGCGCCGAGCGTCCCGGTTACAAGGCTGATATTCAAATCTCGCGGTACCGGATTTTTCAGATCCTCATATTCTTCAGCAAAACGCGTCATAAAGTCACGGGTAAGCCCCACACCATTCTCGATCTGATAGAAACCTTCATAATAATCATTATCCGGTACTTCCAGGTCGGTTTTGATATAAAATTCATCGGAAAGATAAACGAAGGAACTGCCGAGCTCTTCTTTCAATCCTTTCCGTCGCTCATCCGTTTCGGTAATGGTTTGCAGACTATACTCATGCGTGACCGGCTTCAGCTCATAAAGGTTTTTACGATGCTGAGTAAGGCCAACCGGAACAATGGCAACTGATTGGATCATCGGGTGATACGCTTTCAGATCATCAATCGTCTTTACCAGATGTTCACCATCATTTAATCCCGGGCAAAGCACAATCTGACAGTTCAGTTCAATGCCGTTACTGGTCAGATAATCGATCTTCTCAAAAAGATGATCCTCAAAGCGGATGCCCAACATGGTTTTGCGGATTTCCGGTTCGGTTACGTGAACCGAAATATAAAGCGGTGTGAGACGCTGCTCAACAATACGATCCAGATCTTCCTGTGTGGCATTGGTGAGAGTCGTATAATGCCCATAAAGGAATGAGAAACGATAGTCTTCATCTTTAAAATAAAGGCTTTTTCGCATACCTTTGGGGTTTTGAAACACAAAGCAGAATACGCAGGCGTTCCCGCAGGAGCGTAGTTCCAGATCTTCCAATCCGATCCCAAGATCATCATCGAAGTCTTTTTCTATCTCAAACAGCAGTTGATTACCACCCTGTTCAATCACAAGATCAATTTCTTCACTGGTGATGAAGAAGCGATAATCGAGTGCATCTGTAATTGGCTTCCCGTTTACGGAAACCAGCTTATCACCGGCTTCAATGCCCAGCTCTTCAGCTATGCTTTCCGGCTGTATTTCTCTAATTTCTACCATAATATATTTCCTGCTACATATCGATTTACTGCAACAATAAACTTAAACAATAAAACCATGCAAAAAAAGGCAAAAGGCAGAAGACAGAACTCAGACCGCTACGCTGTCGGAATACAGAATACAGACCGCTTCGCTGTCGGAGCACAGAGGTCGGATGTCGGACTTCAGACTTCTGACTTCTGACTTCCGCCCTTGCACGTTGCATCGAATATGCCTATCTTTTGCCAACGCAATACCTTGTGCCTGTTACCTGGGATGGATGTGTAAAAGGGAACGAATGTAGACCGCAAACGCGAACAGGCGACTGACGGAGGAGTCAACATGAAGGTTTTTGTAAACATTACGTCCAGGGATCTGGCGTCCTTTAAATCCGCATTAAAAGACCTGCTTACCGAGCAGGAACACACCGTTTCTTTCCTAGAAGATTATTCCGGCGAAAACACCTCATCCAGCGATATCTGTAAAAAAGCTATTCAGCAAAACGATGTTTTTATCGGCATCTATGCCCGGCTGTATGGCGAGATGCAGCGCGGAGAGGAGACCTCGATAAACGAGCAGCTTCACCACTTCGCTGAAAAAAACGGCAAAGACATGCTTACCTATGCATTAGATGCCAAGATCGAGTGGCCGGATAAATTTCGGGAAGACGATTTTATTAAGCGCTCCCGTATGGAAGCGTTTCAAAAGCATTTGAGTTCAAAATCAAAAGCCACAACGTTTAAATCCAGTCAGGACGTGATTAGTCATATCAAACCGAGATTGGAAAAGCTGAGTCTGATTTACGACCGACAGAGGCACCTTAATAACTGGTCGAAAGATCTCACAGCTGCAAGAAAGCTAAATGCCATGAAGGGGCTGGCCGAGCGCTATACCGGCGGCAAAATGGGCTCGGATACGTATCGCCGCGCCTCTGCCCTGATCGCAACAGACTTTATGAGCGAATCGCCGCTTCCTGCAGCTTTAGCTGATGATGTCGAGAAACTACTAAAAGGCGACATCAAAGCTGAGGGGATAACCGCAACCGGCAAGGAGGGTGGAGACCTCTGGCAAACGCTGGCGAATAATATTAAACCGGTGCTTGCTGCTGTAACCGTTCTCGCACTGCTTTTAGGATATTTTGCCGGCACCAAACTCACTGAACCTAAGACAACTGAGGTTGCCGCCGAAATGTCAGATGAGCAGGCAACACGCTGGTTTTTATCATCACGGGTTGAAAACAATCTCACCCCCGGAACATTCGATCAGACAAAATTAAACTCCGCCATATCGGGTCTACGTTTAGCACAAACCCTGCCCGACCAGCAGCCGGTGAGTCGCTACCTGGACAAGCTGATTGCCGAAATCCGCAGCAGTTCTGCCGGAGCAGCTGACGCAGCTATTCTGGAAAACAACAAGAAATTACTACAGGCACTTTGCGATTCCCTACAGCTGGAGACTTTTTGTTCTGAACTTACTTCCATCGATGAGAAGATCAATAACTTTGCGGAGCGTAGTGCAACATCAGATGCCGTTCAGACATTGATGGCACGGGCAGAAAACCGTGAGCTTTCCGAAACCGAACGCATTGCATCTTATCAGGAATTGTTAAGCAAATATCCGGATGACATCGACAGAAACAAGATTAATGCGCAAATAGAGTGGCTCAATGAAGCACTCAAGCGCAAATCTGATGAAGCGGCCGCCGAAGCAGCAAAAGCAGAACAGCTGGCGCAGCAAAAAGCAGATAGCATCAGAGCAGCCCGGGAAGCGGAAACACCGATAACCGAAACAACTGAAACCGCTACCGCACCGGCAGATGAACCGGAAGAGACAGATGAGCAGCCGGCTGCAGAAGACGACACACAGGTGGAAGATGAGCCCATAGAGGAAGCCCCGCCACGAGTCGTGCCGGATGATGCGGCGGTTAAGGGGCTCATTGCTAAAGTAGATAGCGATACACTTACCATAAATGATGCCCTATTTGCATGGCGCGAACTGTCCGCGATACTAAGTGGTGACGCAAAAGCGTATGCAGACGAAGAAGTTGGTATTCTTCGCGACTTCCTGAAAACAAAGGCTAATATTAAAAAGGCCGATGACTTTTTCCTTTGCCGGGATTTCAATCTGGAGACCAAAGAACCATCCGGCATCGGAGATCGGTTCAATACCGGAAAGATTTGGATGTTTGCCCGCGTTTTCGCTCCGAGAGATGAACAGATTACCGCAGAGTGGATTTCCAATGGAAGGCTTTATCATACCAGTAAAGCCAATATTACGACCAGCTATGGCTACCGGGTTTTCTTCTCTAAACTTTTCTATGCTGGAAATCTTGGGAAAAATGAGGTGCGGTTGTTTAATGAAGATGGCGTGTTAATTGCAAGAGAAACCTTTGATTTGGTTTCAGAGCCTATTATTACAGAAGAGGATTCACTGCAAACTCCGGCAGCAGCAGCCCCGGATAGCTCAGGCAATGGTTTCTAGCGCGCGAACAACAGGTAAATCACATAGCTCACAGCAGTAATCTTCGGTACGATAAATGCCCCGAAAATAGTTCCTATTGTTGCCCCCCGACGAATACGCCTGGATACCGGGTGTGCAAGATCCGCAAGATCAAGTATAACCTTCCTGCCGTAATAAGCACCGATTAACGCTCCTAATATTGCTCCAACCAAAACAGCAATAAACGTTAAGTGCAAAAGATCTGTCGACATAGTAGCTGGTGTCATAGATATGTGACCCCTTCGGGATCGTATTTTAGCTTTTGAATTTTTGGATATAATTCGAATTACCAATACTGATGAAATACTAGCGGCCCAAAACAATCGATCACCGATCACCGATCAATTTTAAACTATACTACTTTTCCAAAAAATCAATCTCAAAATAAATCCCGCTGCTCAAATAAAGCCCCTCTTGCAAAGAATAACGACAACAGCGTATATTGCTGCATCTTTAATACGATTTAGAATCCTAAACGCATTTGGAATACATATGAAAACCGCCGCTTATATTGCTCTATCACTGCTTTTATCCGTCCCCGTTTTTGCGGAAGAGAATGCAGAGAATCAGCGTCTAACCGTCTTTTTCACCAATGACATTCATGGCGGAATCGTGCCGCAACGTGCCGAGTTTTTAAATCCGGACTTCCCACCGACATTAGGTGGAGGCCCCTCGGTAGCTGCAATTTTAAAAGGTGCTCGCGCGCAGGCAGAAGCGGACAATGCCGCTACGCTTATGATTGACGGTGGAGACGTTTATCAAGGGACCCTGGTTGGAACTGAATCAAAGGGTATGGCGGTTGTTGAATACATGAATAAAATCGGCTATGACGCTTCAGTGCCGGGAAATCACGAATTCGACCTCGGTAAAGACGTGTTTATCGAAATGGTGAAGGCCTCTGAGTTTTCCTGGATTGCTGCGAACATTTACGATACCGAAACCGGCGAGCGCTGGGAATGGGTTAAACCCTGGACAATCGTTGAGAGAAACGGTTTGCGTATCGGCATTACCGGTGTTACCACAACCGGGACTGCTGCAATGAGCTTTGCTAAAAATATTGCCGGACTAGAATTCCGAAACGAAATTCTGGCCCTCGAAGAAACGGTCGCCGAGCTGAGGCGGCAGAATGTAGACCTGGTGGTTTCTATTGGTCACGTTGCGCTTCCCTATGATCCCAGAGAAGGTTATGAAGAGCTTAAGAAGAAAACGTATGAGCAGGTGACGAACAGCCGATATGTAAACTCAATGGAAATCGCCCATTTTGTAGAGGGTATTGATATTCTACTCGGTGGACACCTGCACAAGGGTTATGAACAGGTTTGGGAAGATCCGAAGAACCACACGATATGTTTACAGAATTATGCCAACGGGGGCAACCTGGGCTGGATAGAATTTGAAATTGATCAGGAAACCAGAACGATTGCCGGATATAATTATGTAGCAGATAACAATTCTATGCTGCTTCTGCAACAGGAGCAATTCTGGCCCGATAGTGAGATGCAGTCATTTGTTGATGAAAAGATTGATGAGTATGAAAAAGACTTCCGTGACGTAATCGGAATCACCCGTAAGGGTCTTTCCCGCTCCAGCACCGGTGAAGGGGTGATGAACAATCTGGTTTGTGATGCTATGATCGCGTCTGTTGAGGGAGGACAGTTTGGCTTTTTGAACTTCGGCGGTATTCGTGCAGAAATTCAGGCCGGCCCCATCACCAAGGAAGATGTTTTCCGGGTGATGCCCTTCGACAATGAAATAACATCGTTTAAGGCAACCGGAGCTTTTATCAAGGGAATTATTGAGCGTAAGCTCAACGGCGGTGGCCGTGGCCTCGTAATTGGTGGTGCGAATGTGGTGTTTAACCGCAATCTGCCAAATGGTGAGCGGGTTGTAAGCGTTATGATTGATGGAGTTGAGCTTGAGCCGGACGAGATGTATACGGTTGTAACGACTGATTATCTGATGGGCGGCAACTCTGGACTGACAATGCTACGCACCATACCGCGAACGCGGGTAAACTTTACCGGTAAGCTGCTGCGTAATGCTATTGAGGAATATATTGCAGCAAATACCCCATTGAATCTGCAGACCGATGGTCGCTGGAAAAAAGATGAAGGCGCTCAGCCATCCGAAAGCTGGAAATCAAAGTTCCAGAAAAAGTAGTATGATTATTATACCGTGGGTTATAACCCACGGTACAAAGAACGACATATTTTCATTTCTTTTTTTGCAAACCTCTAGCTAGATCAAGCACCTCAAAAATTGTCTTCTCGGGAATATCTCCTTCAACATCTACCGGCAGAATCTTTACATAGGTCCGCTCGCCAGCAACCAGTGCCGGATGTTCAAGCTGTGCTCCTTTATGAATGCCGATATAGGGCTGCTGCGTTTTTTTATCTTTCCAGAGATAGCAAAACGACTTCCCGTTAAAATGAAAATACGGCAGGCGATATTTGTATTCCTCGCTTACTGCCTCATCAAAGCGTAGAATTACATCCCTCAGCGCAAGAAAGCAGCTTCGAAGAGGCTCCGGCTGTGAAAAATAGAACTCCTGGAGCTCAAATGATATTTCGTTACGTTTTTTGATAGATACTCCTGTTGATCAGTAATGCCGCTGGCCGAGCGTAGCCGAGGCAAGGTGATCGTTCTATGTCCGGGACGACACACAGGTCGTCCCCTATTGCATACTGCCTATTGCCTGTTTCTCCTGCTACGGGACGACACACAGGCTGTTCTTTTCTGGGACGACACACAGGTCGTCCCCTATTGCCTGCTGCCTACTACCTGCTTTTCCCGCTTTACAAACTTCTGCAGATCCGGGTAAAATATCTTAAAATCATTTTCAATTTCGGTATAATTTTCTACCAGTGCCTGAATTCCTTCTCCCAAAACTGTTGGTCTGGACAATCTGCGCTCCATGCGCTTTAAAACCAGATCGATACCGTCCAGTTCGCGGTAAGATACCAACCAGTTCTCTGCGATCATATAATCGGATGCGCGCTGCAATCGAAACGGCATTATTTTTCGATGTTCACGCAGTGCTTCGTATACATTATCGGAGAATATTTCCAGCGACTGCCCGGAATAAGCATTCCAGTTTTTCGCCAAAAAATGATCGTAAAACATATCGACCAGAATTCCTTTCAACAGGCGATATCGTTCATCTATTCGAGATCGACTTTGCATAAAGACCGGGTGATTATCGGTATATATATCAATGCGTCGATGCAGTAAAATCGCTTGATAAATGACGTTGGGATAGCTTTCCGGATCAGATTTATCACCAAAATCCGGGATCAGGCTGCCGATCCAGGATTCTGCTCCCGGATCGGACAAGTGGAGGTGGGCAAGAAAATTCACTGTAGATTATGGACAGGTTTACCATCCACATATTCCCACTTGGATTTCACCTTACCATTTTCCTGCCACTGAGTAACGGTTCCAACAATCTTACCGTTTTTATAGGTAGCTTCAGATCGCTTCTGGCCATCTTTATACCATGCCACATACAGACTATCGCGTAATCCATTGGCATAACTTGTTGTAAATTTCATCTGACCGTTCTCAAACCAGCCCGAATGTGTGCCGTTCTGCTTTCCATCGTTACTGTAGGTCGTTACAAATTTTTCCTGACCGTTGGGATACCACTGCTTTTCCATTCCAATTTTTTTCCCGCGATCAAATGTTACCTGAACACGCTTATTACCGTCTCTGTCATACCAGGTCCAGAGACTATCGGAAAGACCTTCCGTATATCGTCCTTCAGACTCAACTGTACCGCTTTGATACCATGACTTTGTAATTCCGTGTTCTTTACCGTTCTGAAAATCGATACGTCTATGCAGTTTTCCGTCACCAAAATAACCAGCTGCTTTACCGGTAAAGGGAGCAACCTGATCCGGTGCGTAATGTAGCCCACCGCGATCTTCAATGGTGTTTATATCAACGAACTCCGGCGAGCTTTCACAGGAGTTTAAAAGTTGTAGTGCAAAAAGAACTGCAAGTATACCTATTAAACGTCGCATGATTCCAATATACCTCAGGATGTTAGATTTGAATTTAACTGTTCATCAAGTCCATTAATGGGTGTTGAAAATCGTTCCATAAAAATTTCAAATACAGCTTCCGAACCAATTGCTTCCCTAACACGGGAGTTCTTTATAACCTGCTGATAGGTTTCATAACAGTCCAGCGCCTTATGAAACTTTGCAATATCTTCAGTTGAAACCGAGAACCGACAGGCAATATCCTCGCTACGAATATACGACAGGCGATGAATACCCTCATGTGGTTTTTCCGGCTCCAGGACAGAGAAGAATGCCAGACGTTTCAGATAGCCGGCCCCCTCATCACGCATGCGCAAGAAGAGCCTTTTCACAACGGCATGACATACCAGGTGATCGTGAAATCCGCTAATCCCGTGAACCGGATAAGTCACCAGCACATCAGGCTTCAAGCGCTTTACTTCTGTTTCTATCGCGGCTTCAATAATTCTGGGATCGAGGGTTTTAAACTGATTGTCGGGCAGGTCCAGCACTGTCATACTCGTCAGGCCCAGCACTTTCTCGACACACTGCATCTCCCGAAAGCGAAGTTCTCCCATTTCTTCCTGACTTATCCCTAGACGAATGCGCTCCTTCGTCGCTTCCCCTTTGGTTAGGGTTAGCAAATGCACCTCATGGCCCTTGCGCAGCTGCCGGGCAATTGCCGGTGCCGGGCCAAACGATTCATCATCGGGATGCGGAAAAATGTAGAGTATCTTTATCGCCATAATATTTTGCTACCTGCTACCTGCTACCTGCTACCTGCTACCTGCTACCTGCTACCTGCTACCTGCTACCTGCTACCTGCTACCTGCTAATTTAAACAATTTCGGTTCTGTTTCAAATAGTTGAATACGCCTGGAATCACCCAAGCACACAACGTATATTTTAGCATGGATTTAAAAGACCTACATCTTCTACCAGAGACGGTGCTCGCTTTAACAGAGGAACATTGGCAAAGTAACCTCGTTATTGCAGCTAATTACAAGACCCGTCCGAACATGCGCAAAAAATATTGCTATAGTCCATTCCATCTGTTCATCTATGTAAATAGTGGAATGCAAATGATCCACCGGAACAGTAATTCATATATGATTGGAGAAGGTGAAGCCTGCCTAATCAAATATGGTGATTTTTCACTGAGTGAGATGACTATCGGTAATTCGACTTTTCAAAGCACCATGTTTTTCCTGAGTGATGAGATTATAAAAGCACTGCACAACGATATACCTCAAAAGTTTGACTTATCTAAACCAAGCACTGACATATTGAAAATTGCTAAAATTGAACGTTTAACTTCTGACATACATTCTCTACAGCAACAGCTTACATCCAGACAGCAACAGGTTAATTTAGATGAAGAGATCGCCTCCACCTTTAGACGCTTGCTTAAGTCTGATTCTGAAAATGATCTCAGTATTTTTCTTCAGAGTCTATCCAGTCCAATCAAAACCAAACTGCCGATTCTGTTTTCTGATAAGCAACGCCTGTTACTTCCTTTAGCCGCACTTGCAAAAATTTCGGGTCGCGATCTTCCTGAGTTCAAGAAAGAGATTGCACAAGAATACGCTGTTTCCCCTCAAGATTGGCTAAATGATAAGCGCCTGGAGCACGCCTATTTTTTGTTAACTCACACGCCGGATAGCATTGAGAATATCGCCGGACAAAGCGGCTTTGATGAGCCAGGCGAGTTTAGCAGATTGTTTAAACAGAAATTCGGCCAGTCTCCTCAGGAAGTTTCGGAAACAGCCGGCCGCTGATTTTTTCTGCCAGACTGGAGCATTGTTAGAATGGAGCAGTCTTGGGATATCTCACTACTATAGTACTTAGAAGAAAAGACTGCTTTTTTGAATTATATCTGTATTTAGCTACAAATGCCTTCTAGTAAGCCTTTCAGAAGGTGTTTAAGCGAATTTATAGTGTAAGATCAATTTTTCGGTTTTTTTACTGCCAGATTGGAGCATTGTTAGAATGGAGCAGTCTTATTCTGAAAAAATCGCAAAATTTTGAAAAGTTTATAACTTTACCGCCTCTGCTCCAGCAACCAGTCAAAAAGCGGTTCCTTTCCATACACTTTACCGACAATATAATGTCCGTCATTTTTATAGCGGGTATATTTTGGAGAACCTCCGGCAGAGCGAATTGCCGCCACCATCTTATCGGATTGCGATACCGGGACAATTTTATCATTTACCCCATGAAATACCCATATCGGCACATCGCTTAAACTTGCGCCTCGAGACGCATCTCCATAACCACAGATAGGAGCAACCGCAGCAAAGCGCCCCGGATAATCCAGTGCCAGGCTCCATGCCCCTGCTCCACCGAGACTAACGCCGCTCAGATAAACCCGATCTTCATCCACGTCCAGTTGAAGCAGCACCTTTTCTAAAAGCGCGATCAACAATTTTGTATCACTCCAGTCCATACCAGCCGGACATTGCGGTGATAAAACGGCAAAGGGAAAGTCAGTACCGTTCTTTATCATCGCTGGTGGCCCATAACGTTTCAGCTGCTGGATATCATTTCCGCGTAAAGAAGCCCCATGCAAGTACAGCAATAGCGGCCAATCATTGCCGGTAAAATAGTTATCCGGCAAGTAGAGTAAATAGCTCACCTCGCGCCCATTGATTTCCGTGCTAAAGACATGCTGTCCGGGGCGCGGTACCTGCTGCCAGAAAAGCTGCAGAGCAATTGCCAATGTCCAAAAACCGGCCAGATATAGGCCTAACCAATAATATCTTGACCGCGGTTTATCCAGGTAACGGACAATCGCCTGAGTAATTGGAAAGTCTGATAGCTGCATGGAATCCTTTACTGCTTATCCAGCTGGATGTTCCATTTTTCGAGGTGTTTTTCCAGTGATGCAAGGAAGTTTTTCTGCCGGGTTATCTCACCGACAGGTATGTTAAGCGGTTTTCCCGATGCTTGTTCAACCAATAACTGATCATTTTGTATAGCTACTTTTTTAATCCCAGACCAATTAATAGAATGGCGTCTAAGAGGAGCCAGGGCAATAAAGAGGTGTTGATCTGTGAGTTCAATTCTACGGATCTTGCGAAGGCGTTTATAAAATACCGCAAGCATTAGATATAGCAATGCTGCAAAGAGCTTTACAAAATGCAGATATTTCGTTCCCGCTCCTATACTATCTACCGAGTCGGCAAGGAGAGCCGCACCGGTAAGAGCAAAAACGATTCGTGTAAGGTTATTACGAGTTTCTTTACTTTGAATACGCTTTCCGACAACTACCATCAGAATATTTGCAATTGCAGTTATCAGGTTTACCGAAATGTAAACCCCATCAAACCCAAAGGGTTCAATACCAGTCTGCTGAAAACGACTAAACGTTGCAAGCAATAAAAGTCCGGCAGCCAAGAGGTGCTGCACTCTTTCAAGTCGTTGTTGTCTTGAGGTTTGCATCTCGGGTAAGTAGAAGCGTTCCATTGCAGAACATACGGTTTTACTCAGAGATAATCAATATTGGCAAAGGTACTCTAAACTGCATGTGAGGCAGAATGAGATCCGTTCACTGAATCGCCCAGCAGGGCTCGTAGCATTGAAGCAAGATCGTTCAAACGATAAGGCTTGGGAAGAAAATCATCGATCATCGCATCCTCACGAGAGATTTCTTCTCCCGAAGTGTAACCGCTGGAAAGCAGGATTTTAAGCTCCGGTCGAAGTTCGCGCAGCTTTTTTATTGTCTCCAAACCGTTCATCTGCGGCATGGCAAAATCTACAATAGCCAAACGCACGGCATCATCTTCTTTCAGAAGCTCAATAGCAGACAACCCACTCTCGGCAACAGTGACGGTATATCCTAGTGATTCAAGAGTATCCTGTAGAGAAATCCGGATCAGTGCTTCATCATCCACAACCATAATCTTTTCGTTGCCGACCTGTATCGGACTATCGTTATTTTCCAACGCGATCGGTTCTTTCTCGGTAGGCGGTAGATAAATATGGAACGTAGTGCCCTTATCCCTCTCAGATTCAACTTCAATCAGGCCATCATGTCCGGAAACGATTCCATAAACAACGGAAAGCCCCAGCCCTGTTCCTTTTCCAACGCTCTTCGTGGTAAAAAACGGATCAAAAATTTTCTCTTGCTCCTCAGCATCCATGCCGCATCCGGTATCTGTTACGCTCATGCAGACATAGTTTGATTTATCACTCTCCTGCCCGGTACCGCTGTGGCTTAGATAGCGCGTAGAAATTGTTAACTCACCACCATCCGGCATCGCATCCCGAGCGTTTACAGCCAAATTCATAATCACCTGAGTCAGTCGATTTTCATCTGCCAGCACGTTTGGAATCATGTTATCCAAATCCATCTTGATCTCAATATGCTTTCCGATTGTGCGGCGCAGCATCGCGACCAAATGCCGAATAAGCTGATTTAACGGCACCGGCTGCTGATCCAGCTCCTGGTTGCGTGAGAACACCAACAGCTGCTGAGTTAGCTTGGCAGCACGCTGTGCTGCTTCCTGTATGATGCCCGTACGCTGAACTGTTTCCGGGCTGTTCTCGTTATCCAGCTGTAGCATGTCAATATTTGGCAGGATGATTCCAAGGATATTATTAAAATCGTGTGCAATTCCACCAACCAGCGTTCCAAGGCTTTCCATTTTTTGCAATTGCACAACCTGCTTTTGAGAGCCTTGAAGTTCCCGATTTGTTTTTTCAAGATGCAGTGCTTTTTCCTGCAGCTCACGCATCAAAAACAACTTATTCATAGTGATAGCAGAGTGACTGGCCAGTGCTGAGAGTAAATGCAGATCTTCAATAGTGAATGCCGAACGTTCGGAATGATGGTAGATCGCGACACCATACTGACTTTCCTGATCACTTAGCGGGACGGCTATCAGCACATTGGCTTCTCCCGGCTTTACGCCGAGTTCACGTCTGTCAACATCGGACAAAGAGTTATCCGTTAAAAAGAAGGACTGATTCTCACTGAACGTCCGCCACACAACGCCGTCACTGTTCTTCAAAATTTCAAGTTTTTCGAGTCCGTTTGCAGTAAAGGAGCGCTGGGGGTGCAGCTGCTTTTCAAGCGGATTCCAGATATAAGCAATACACTCCTCAGCCTCAAGCAGCTCACTTCCGCTATCCACCATTACCGATAAAATTTCTTCTGTACTGTTACAGTTTACAATTTCATAGCAAACTTCAATCAGTCTACCCAGCTTTTGAGCATTCCGCTTATGGCGGATATTTACAGACTCGAGCTCATTGGTCCTTATATTCAACTCTCGGTTCACCGTGGAAAGAAGACTTTGATTTTCCAGTATCTCATGCTGGGTTTGAATTTTCTCCGTCACGTCTACAAAAAACAGAATATAGTTCATCACTTTATTATCGTGATCGCGAAGCAGTGAAAGACTAAGCTCTACAATCTTGCCGACTTCTCCACCGGTGTTGATTGAGGTAATGTATCCCTGGATATCGCTGCCGGACTTGTCGATGTGATTCTTAATGACGACAAAATCATTCGCCCCAATCAGGTCGGATAAAGTGCTTTCTTCAATTTTTGAAAGCGGCTGCTCAAAAAACATTGATGCAGTTTCATTACTTTTTTCAATCAAACCAGTGGGATCGGTAATAAGGATTGGAATTGGGCTCAACTTAAAAAAAGCACCGATATAATCTTCATAATGCCGGAAAGTTTTTAGCTTTTCATCGTAGAGTTCACCAATCCGGTTTATTGCTCCACCGAGGGTTGCCAATTCAGCCCCTTGCACCTCACTAAACCGCAGATGAAAACGGTCACTGCCATTGCCCTCGGAATTCAATAGCTCTGCAGCTTTTAATACTGGCTTTGAAAGAGCGTTTCCAAATAAGGAGGACAGAATAATTAAACCAAGGAGCAGGCCTCCCAAAGATAAAAGCACCATTTTTAAGGCTGACTGAAATCGTTCCTCGATACGATTCATATCAAAACCACAAATCAAATATCCCTGAAGCGCCTCGTTATAAAAAACCGGCTGTTTCAGCAAAAAACGATTTTCATTGACTTCCGATGTTCCCGCACTTCGTTGAAACGATGCGATCAAACCTTCGGCAGGAGCATCACGAAAACCATATACCCGCTTTCCACCGACATCGATAATATGTAAGAAGTCTGTATCATCGTCATTCTCTAACGGCTTCATCGTTTTTGCGATAAAGTCTTTCTGATAAAACCAGATCGCCGGTCCCAAACTAAGGGTTGTTGCAGTCGTTACTGCCTCGGCTTTGGATTTAAAGTCGTTTATCAATCCATCCCGCATATTCCATAGCCAGGCTCCGGCAAGAACTAAAGCACAGAGAAACAGGATCGCGGCAAAGAAGCGAACCTTTGCACGAGCAGAGAACCGCTGAAGCGTATTGCTCATAGCTCACTCCCTCGCGCATAACGCGTTTTAGTCAGCTGTAACACATCCGTAGAAAAACGTGCTCCGGCCTGTTCTACAGCTCGGGGATTCAACCAGATAATCTCCTGATCGGTAGAATCTTTTTGCACGGCAATGGACACACCGATGTCCATATAATCAGGCATATTCGTTACCGTAACCGCACCAAGACGATGGAAGTCTCTCACCTCACGGCTAAGTGGAATAGTTTGGGAGTTTAAAAAGAGTACCGCATCGGGCGAGTTTAATGCTGACAGGGCATTTTCTACGGATTGTATGCGATAAAAGGAGAAAGGTATGTTGAATTCGGAGTTTTTAGACAGCCTTTGCAGCGTATTCATCAGCCGGTTACTTTCGGCAGAATCTGCTTCCGTTTGCACCCAAACGTGTAGAGAATCTTCAGGGGTAAGTTTTAAACTTTGATTTTGGGTAATCAGCTTCAACATTATTTCGAGCTGCTGCGACTTTTCGCTGCTTTGAAGCAGGGAAACGTTGAACGCAACTATCAGCATGATAATTAAAGCTGAACGGCTAGCCATAGAATGATTTCCATTCTTAAAACTGTCTGTCATTGATCAATTTATAATTCGTTTACGAAGTGTAAACGAATTATCGACAGCGAATTCAAAAGCCTGAGAAATTATACATTAAAAATGGAAAATTTTAGGGCAGTTGTCAAGCAGCTCTTACCAGTATCAGGAATTACCGGCATTTAAAATAATACGGAATGTCGATCCGGAGCCCGGCTGGCTCTCTTTCAAGAGCAATTTGCCCTCATGATAGTCCTCAACAATGCGTTTTGCCAGGCTTAAGCCAAGTCCCCAACCGCGTTTTTTAGTGCTATAGCCGGGTTCGAAGATATTTTTATGCTGCTTTTTTGCAATACCCTTACCACTGTCCTGCACATCAATACAAATTTGCTGATCGTTTAGTTTATCTGCTGTAACCTTTACGCTTCCGGCTTTGTTCTCAAGCGAGTCCAGTGCGTTCTTAATCAGATTCTCCAATACCCAAGAGAACAGATCACGATTGATGGATACAATGGATAGGTTCTCTGCAATATCCTGATCCAGCGAGATTTGTCCGTTCTTCTTCGGCAGTCGTTTTTGGAAATACACGACAGTCTCGGTAATAACGGTTTCGAGGTTCTCCGGTTGCATATCGGGAAGGGAGCCAATTTGCGAAAAGCGGTTGGTGATGGTTTGTAGTCGATGGACATCTTTTTCGAGTTCTGGAATTACAGTATCAAGCTTTTCCGGCGAGACTTTCAAATATTCCAGCCAACCGATCTGAGCAGAAAGCGGCGTACCTAGCTGATGCGCTGTTTCCTTGGCCATTCCAACCCAGATATGACGTTCCTCGCTTTTTTTAATAGAGGAGAAGCCGTAATACCCCACCATAATAAACAGCATGACCACAATAATCTGTAGAAATGGCACCCAGCGCAACTGACGGATTATTGGCGATTCGCCATAATAATAATAGCCGAGAATAACACCCTGATAGGAAATAGAAACCGGCGGGTTCAGTTCACGATAGTCGGCAACCAGCTTTCTAAGATAACTCTTTTTCTCATCCGGTAGTTGAAAAACGCTTACCTGTTCCACATCCACATTACGCCAAAATTGTGGAGCGCCTTCGGTGTCAGTGTAAATAATCGGGTAGTCGGTCGTCTGAATAATATTGGTAAAAAAGAAGTTGAGATCTTTTACTTCCTCGCTGTTAATATTCTTTTCCAACAGCTTCACCTTGAGATCGAGGAACTCTCGTGTCTGTCCCTGAAGCTCTTTTACCAGATATTGAGTATACCAGAGAAAGCCCAAAATAATTATCACAGCAAGAATGAACAGAAAACCCTTAAAGTTCACTTTAAACTGATACACATTTTTTGTCATAGGAGTTTTCCGTGTGCGGTTTCTTTAGTAGCGGAATTTCGTAGTCACCGATGTAAACTCTGCAAGGCAACGAATGTTTCAAAGATTGCTGGTCTAGCTGTGAAAATACAAGTGGAAAAATAAGTTCTCCAACTGCCAGACTGGAGCATTCTTACAATGGAGCAGTCTTGGGATTTCTAAAATAAACAGGAGCAGTTTTGAAAACTGCTCCTGTTTTCTAAAAAAGACGCGATTTTTTGAATTAAATTTTCAGACTGCCAGACTGGAGCATTCTTACAATGGAGCAGTCTTGGGAGCTATCTACTACTACAGTACTTAGAAAAAAAGAGCTAAATTTTGAATTTTATTATGCCATTATCAAAATTCCCTTTACTTTTCGCAAGACCAAACGCAAGCAGGAAAAAATATGTCCAAAACACCTTATTTAAGCTGGGATGAATACTTCATGGGGATCGCCATCTTTACATCCCTACGCTCCAAAGATCCCAATAGCAAGGTTGGAGCCGTTATCGTAAACGAAAACCAGCACATTGTTGGGACGGGCTACAACGGCTTTGTTGCCGGTGCAAATGAGGGAGCGTTTTCCTGGGAAAGAGATGGAGACTGGCTGGACACAAAGTATCCTTTTGTGGTTCATGCTGAAGCAAATGCCATACTGAACTCTACTACCGACAAGCTAGACAACTGCCGAGTTTATGCGACACTATTTCCATGCAATGAATGCGCAAAGCACATCGCGCAAAAGAAAATCAAAGAAGTTGTCTATCTATCCGACAAATATCGCGGCCAGGATTTCCATACGGCTTCCGAGACAATATTTCGCGCTGCCGGCGTTAACGTACGAAAGCTGGAACTCGCCTCACTTGATACAATTTTAAAACGCTTTGACAACTTTATTCCCTGATTTCGGCATAAAATCGCTACATACATCCAGCCTCCCCGCAGCAAAGATGTAATCGTTTTGTAAAGAAGGCATGATAATTTGTTCGAACGTATTAAACTTGGGACAAATTATGCCTTTTCTTCGATCTTTGAGTAATGCCGGATTTAATTTCGTACATCAGCGTAATCTGGTTTATAATACCTGTTGGGAAGATCCACGGCTGGATCGAATTGCGTTGGATATTCAGCCTGACGACAACGTCTTAATGATTACATCTGCCGGCTGCAATGCACTCGATTACGCCCTTACATCGCCCAACCACATTTATGCCGTTGATGTAAATCCAAGACAGAACGCCTTGCTGGAACTCAAGATAGCGGCCATCCGACAGCTGGAGTTCTCCGATTTTTTTGAAATGTTTGGTAAAGGTCGCATCAAACAGCATAATAAGTTATACCGATCAGCTCTTCGCTCCCATCTCTCTGAACCCTCACGTGCAATCTGGGATAAACACATCGATTATTTCCAGCAGGGAAACGATGGACAGTCGTTCTTTTATCGAGGGTCCTCCGGTTTTTTTGCACGCATGTTGAATATCCATATAGATAAATTTGCTAAAGTTCGTGAAGGCATTAATGGGATCATGAACGCAGACGATGTGAAGGAACAAGAGCGTATTTACAATCAACAGGTTAAACATTCATTTTGGAATATGTTTCTACGCTGGGCGGTTAGCCGAGACTCGGTGCTTTCTTTGGTTGGGGTACCGAATTCCCAACGTAAGCAGATTGAGAAGCACTATGGGAGCATGGCAGATTTTGTTGAAGATTGCATTGAATACGTGTTTGCGAGACTGCCGTTTACCGACAATTATTTCTGGCGAGTCTATCTCTGTGGTGAATACACAAATAGCTGTTGCCCCGAGTATTTAAAAGAAGAAAATTTTGCAGCATTGAAAAAAGGACTTGTTGATTCTATCAGTATTCACACAACCACCATCGAACAGTTTCTGAAAAACAACGACGTGAACATTTCAAAATACGTTCTTTTGGATCACATGGATTGGCTCGGCTCTTTCAGTCTCAATTTATTACAGCAGGAATGGCAGGCAATGTTGAATCGTGCTGCAGACAAAGCACGATTTATTTGGCGCAGTGGCGCTCTGGAGGTAGACTTTATTGATCCGCTGCATGTAAATTACTATGGGTCGCAGAGCCGTCTGGGAAGTCTCTTGTCTTATAATACAACTCTTGCAACGGATCTGCATAAACGAGACCGCGTTGGCACTTACGGCAGCTTTTACATTGCGGATCTTGTTTAATACCAATCCTGTAGCCTGATCGGCATATGACGCCATATGTATGTTGATCAGGCTAAACTTCCATCTCTGAAGAATACCACGACTATGAGCACAGCAAAACATTCCGGGTTTCTCAGCGACCTGAAAGTCATCTATCATCTGGCAACCAAGGGTAATCGCGGTAATTCCCACGCAGAACGCCTGGAAAACTTCTACAGTGGTCAGGCTGATTTATACGACGGTTTCCGTAGTAGACTTTTAATCGCCAGAGAACAACTATATGCTCAAATTGACGTTCCTGAAAACGGTATTTGGATTGAAATGGGAGGCGGTACCGGTTCGAATCTGGAATATCTGGGTGATAAGATCCACAAGCTTAAAAAAGTATACATCGTAGATCTTTCTCCATCGTTGCTCAGTATCGCTCAAAAGCGTATCGCCGAAAGAGGTTGGGAAAATGTTCAAACTGTAGAGCAGGATGTGTTAAAATTCCAGCCGGATGAAGGCATGGCGGATGTTATCACGTTTTCATACAGCCTGACGATGATTCCAAATTGGTTCGCAGCGATTGACCATGCCTATACTATCCTCAAAAAAGACGGGAATGTCGCAATAGTTGATTTTTTCGTCTCGCGACAACACGACTCAACTTTTTCCAATAATCATTCGCTATTCACTCGCACATTCTGGCCGTTTTGGTTTGCAAGAGACGGTGTCCATTTAAGCAGAGACCACCTGCCTTACCTGCTTCAAAAATTCAAAGCACTAAGGCTGGAAGAAAAAAAATCCGTTGTGCCCTACATGTTGCGTTTAAAAGTACCGAACTACATTTTTATAGGCCAAAAAGGTTAACCTCCCCTTTAATAAGGGAGCTTAATGGTTCTTAATGCTAATCTCGCTATCGTTTCCAACGCTACCGGCGTTCAATCAAATCCCAGCCGTTACCATAAAGGTCCTCAAAGACAACCACCGTACCGTAGACTTCCTGTCGTGGCTCTTCGCGAAATTTGACCCCTTGTTCTTTCATATAATTATAGTCGCGCCAGAAATCATCGGTATGCAGGAAAAGAAAGACCCTTCCACCACTTTGATTGCCGATCGCTGCCTCCTGCTCGGGCTTGGCGGCTTTTGCAAGCAGTAGCGATGCACCATCTGTTCCTTTGGGCGCCACGCGTACCCAGCGCTTCCCGCCCCCCAGGTCGGTATCCTCCAGCAAATCAAAACGTAGTTTTTGGGTATAGTATTCAATCGCTTCATCATAATCTCGTACGACTAAGGCCATGGCATGTAGTTTTTGCTTCATTGCTTCTCCTTTTTCTCGGTCTAAGGTATGGATGTAATCGTGAAAAGGGAAAGGGAAAAGTAACCGGGAATCGGGAATCGGGAATCGCGTATCGGGAAGTTAACTAACGGCAATTTACAGACAGTAGACATAAATTGCCTACCGCTGTTTCGGGACGATACATAGGTTGTCCCTTCTTTTTGCTCCTATCTAAAATCTGTGGTCAGACTTCTGTTCTATCTTGCCTTGCCCCAATAATCATACCTATATTTAAGTCTGATTTAATACGCCCTGAATGAAATAACTGGAAACAGGATACCAACGGAAACAGGATGCTCACAATGGGAAACTGGCAGGAATATGCAACGCAGTTCATGGATAACGTCATTCTTTTTTTGCCGAAGATCTTCGGTGCAATAATTGTTTTGGTTATCGGCTTCTGGCTGGTAAAGAAAATAGAGAAGCTCGCTGAAAAAGCGCTGGAAAAAGTAAATTTTGACGGTGCAATAGTTTCGTTCTTAAAGTCGCTGCTTAGCATTGCTCTAAAAACAATGCTGATACTCATTGCTGCCGGGATTGTTGGTTTTGAGCTTGCCGGCTTGGTTGGAATCATTGCCGGTGCCGCATTTGCTATTGGCCTCGCCCTTCAGGGCAGTCTGAGTAACTTTGCCGCAGGCGTAATAATTCTGATCTTCAAACCCTACAAACTTGGTGACTGGATTGAAATTCAGGAAAAGTTTGGCCGGGTAGAAGAAATACAAATTTTTAACACCATCATCGTTACACCGGGTATGAAAACCCTGATTATTCCCAATGGTCAGGTAATCGATGGTGTTGTGACAAACTTTTCGCGTAAGGGATGCATTCGCCTTGAAATGAGCGTCACCATGCCATATGCCGAGAGTTTTCCAAAAGTTGAAAAAATTATTCGCGATGTATTAAAAAATGTTCCGGAAGTCCTCGATACCCCGGAACCGGAAGTCGGTATTGAAACGTATGATAGTCACAACATCATCATAGCGGTTCGTCCCTATGTAAAGCCAGATGACTTCTGGCTTGCGAACTTTAATACCTATCGTAAAATAAAGGCTGCATTTAACGAAAATAATGTGCAGGTTGCCTATTCTGAAGGCGTTGAAATGGGCAAGATTGGTGAATAAATGCTGGTAATGGATCCAAAGAGATGGTTGCCGACCACAAAGAAAGAGGTCGAGGCACGCGGCTGGGATGAGCTGGACGTGATTATCATATCCGGTGATGCCTACGTCGATCATCCGGCGTTTGGCCATGCAGCGGTTGCACGCATGATCGAAGCTCAGGGGCTACGCGTAGCCATTGTGCCCCAGCCGAACTGGCGGGACGATTTGCGGGATTTCAAAAAGCTCGGTCGCCCGCGACTTTTCTTCGGCATTTCCTCCGGCTGCATGGATCCCATGGTAAACCACTACACTGCTGCCAAGCGGAAACGCTCCACTGATGCCTACACCCCCGGTGGTCAGTCTGGCTTTCGTCCGGATTATGCCGGGATAGTCTACTCGAATATATTAAAAGACCTCTACCCCGACGTACCGGTACTATTGGGCGGTATTGAGGGTTCACTTAGACGCGTCACTCACTATGACTATTGGTCCGATGAGTTAAAGCCATCAATTTTAGTCGACAGTCGTGCCGACCTGCTGGTTTACGGCATGGGCGAACAGCCACTGCGCGACATACTAAAGCTGCTGCAAAAAGGTGTTCCCTTCTCCTCACTCAGAACGATTCCGCAGACCGCTTTCCTGCAGTCGAAGGATAATCCGATTCCCAAAAACAAGAATTGGGAAACCGTTGAGCTCGCATCACATGAAACGTGCTTGAAAGATAAAAAAACCTTCGCAGGAAACTTTAAGATTGTAGAGCGCGAGTCCAATAAGCAGTTTGCCTACCGTCTCACGCAGGATGTAGGCGATCAAACACTGATTATTAATCCGCCGTATCAAACCATGACGGAAAAAGAGATCGACGCATCTTTCGATCTGCCCTACACCCGCATGCCGCATCCCAAGTATCAGAAACGCGGTACAATTCCGGCATACGATATGATTAAATTTTCGGTGAATATGCACCGCGGCTGTTTTGGTGGCTGTAGCTTCTGCACGATTTCAGCGCATCAGGGAAAAATGATTGCCAGTCGTTCTCAGGAATCTATTATGAAAGAGGTCGAGCAAATCACCGAAATGCCCGACTTTAAGGGTTATATCAGCGATCTTGGTGGACCATCCGCAAATATGTATAAGATGAAGGGCAAGGTGCAGGAAATCTGTGATCGCTGCGTCAGCCCGTCCTGCATCCACCCAACGGTCTGCCACAACCTCGATACCGATCATCAGCCGTTAACCGAGATTTATAAAGCTGCTGCTGATCATCCAAAAGTAAAAAAGGCCTTCGTTGCCAGCGGCATTCGCTACGACCTATTGGTTCCAAAAGATAAAAAGCAGGAAGAAGATATTAATGCTGATGCCTATATCGATCAGTTGGTAAAGCATCATGTCTCCGGTCGATTGAAAGTAGCACCGGAACATACCTCAGACGACGTGTTAAAAATGATGCGCAAGCCGTCCTTTAAATATTTTCACGCCTTCAAAAAGAAGTTCGACAAGTTGAACAAGAAGAACGGCACCAAGCAGCAGCTAATTCCCTACTTCATTTCCAGTCATCCCGGCTCCAAGGTCGAAGATATGGCAAATCTGGCCTGCGAAACCAAAGACATGGGATTTCGCCTTGAGCAGGTTCAGGATTTTACTCCTACGCCAATGACGGTAGGAACCGTGATTTACTACTCCGGCTATCATCCATACACCATGAAGAAAGTCTATACAGCTCGGTCTGCAAAAGAGAAGAAGGATCAGCATCGCTTTTTCTTCTGGTATAAACGCGGCGAGCGTAAGTGGATCGAGCGCACGCTGGAAAAAGTCGGCCGTCCTGACATGGTAAAGAAGCTGCTAAGCCGGAATCAGAAGGTTGATCAATAGCCTCTAGCTCTTTTCCAGTGCCTCCTCCAATACACCTTTTACCCAGCTATTTAGACTCTCTCCTGCCTGGATAGCCTTAACATAAATTTTGTGATGTAACTCCGGAGATATGCGTAAAATAAACTTACCAGAAAATGGTCTTTCCGGCTCTTCCCCACGCACCTTACAAAATTCCAAATAGTCTTCTATTGATTCTTTAAATGCGATCTGAAGTTCATCAACACTTTTTCCCTGAAACGTAATAACGTCCCGCAAATCTATGACCTCTCCATGGAATATTGCAGACTCCTGAACATATTCTATTCGTGCCGAATAACCTTTATACTGCATCTGGTATTACTCCTGCATTTATTAGAAACCTGCGCATCGACTTTACCGCCCCTCTATCAATAAAGTTACCAGGATGTGGTCGATGAAAAACAGCTCGAACTCCATTTAGATATATACGAACTCGTGAACCTCTTCCCTCACTTAACTCCGCTCCGCATGCTTTCATAAGATTCTCAATATCCTGCCAGCGGATATCCGGCCTCAACGGGTTCTCAAAAATGCGTCGTAATATTTTCCTGTTTTTCGAGTTCATCTACAATAATGATACTATTTCATGATATCAACAACTTTTATCCTCTTTATCTATACTTCTGTGTTCTCACTACTTTTTGGGATATTTTTCAGTTTTTTACAGATATTGGTAAACTACTCTTAATTACATAATCCAGAGACTTTATATGCCATCTGTTTACGACTTAAAACCTGCTTTCCAAAAACTTCTGCGCCCGATAGTAAGATTGCTGGCAAATATGGGTGTAACAGCCAATATGGTTACCGTTTTTGCCGTAATGCTTTCAATCATTGCCGGACTTACAATCTGGCAATTTCCAGATAAAAACTGGCCGTTACTCTTACTTCCTGTAATCCTGCTTCTACGAATGGCCTTAAATGCAATAGATGGGATGCTGGCAAAAGAGCATGGTATGAAAAGCCAACTGGGGGCTATTCTTAATGAACTTGGGGATGTTTTGTCCGATGCAGCGCTTTATCTTCCCCTCCTCTTTATACCAGGCCTTTCTGACCTGACAGTCTATTTATTCGTTTTCCTGGCAACGGTTAGTGAAATGAGTGGAGTGCTCGGAATACAAATCGGTGCTTCACGCAGGTATGACGGCCCTATGGGAAAAAGCGATCGCGCTTTGGTAATCGGCTCGTTTTGCCTTCTGGCAGGCCTGGGCATTATACCCGGAACCTATCTAAACCCAATTTTGGTGATTGTGAACATCATGCTAATCATTACAGTTATAAATCGATGCAAAAAAGCACTTGAGGAAGCTTCCTGATGCCTTTTACAATTAATGAACGTATTCTATGGACAATTGGTGGTATTTACACCATACTGGTAATCGCATCTGTTGTTTTATGGCTATTGAAAAAACGCGGCATCCAGCTAAAAGAGGTTGAGCAACGCGTACGCTCCTGGTGGGTTATGGCAACCATTTTCGTCGTTGCGATTTCTATTAGTCGGAACATTTCTCTTATTTTTTTCGCACTTATCAGCTTTTTGGCACTCAAAGAGTATTTTTCAATTATCCCGACGCGACGTGCTGACCGAAGAATCCTATTCTGGGCATATCTGGCAATCCCCATTCAGTATTACTGGATCGCGACAGAGTGGTATGGCATGTTCATCATTTTCATTCCGGTATATATGTTCCTGTATCTGCCGATGCGGATGGTTCTTATCGGAGATACCAAAGACTTCCTGAGAGCAGCTGGCACGCTGCACTGGGGAATGATGATGATGGTATTCAGCCTTAGTCATCTGGCCTATCTGCTTGTTCTGGATCTAAAAGATGGTACAAATGCCGGTGGTCCGGGACTTGTCTTGTATCTGGTTATCCTGACGCAGTTGAATGACGTTACACAATTTCTTTGGGGCAAAGCACTTGGAAAGCGTAAGATAGTCCCCAAGGTTAGTCCAAATAAAACATGGGCAGGATTTTTAGGTGGGCTATTAACAACTATTTTAATCGGTGGTTCCCTGGCTCCTTTGTTGACCCCGATGAACTGGCAAGTTGGCCTTCTATTAGGAGCTCTAATAGGTATGGCAGGATTTATCGGTGACGTAACCGTATCAGCACTCAAACGTGATCTGGATATAAAAGACAGTGGCCAGCTTATTCCGGGACACGGTGGTATTCTTGATCGGGTTGATAGCCTGACCTATACAGCACCTCTATTTTTTCATGTTACCAGGTATTTTTACGGCTTATGATACGGTTCCTGCGAAATGCATTCTTTATGATCTTCATCCGCCCACTGATTTTTATAGTACTCGGACTCAACGTCCGGCATCGCGAGAAGTTGCCTACAGAAGGCCCGGCGATTCTGGTAGCGAATCATAACAGCCATTTGGATACGCTCGTTCTTATGTCGCTTTTTCCAAGACATCTTATCGCCTCTGTTCGCCCGGTTGCTGCAAGCGATTACTTCCTAAAAAACAAATTTCTCTCATGGTTATCTCTGAATATTATTGGGATCATACCGCTTAAGCGTAAACGTGATTTTCCTGAGGAAGACCTGCTTAAACCGTGCTACAAACCGCTTGAGAGTGACAATATTCTCATTTTTTTCCCTGAGGGCTCCAGAGGCAAACCGGAGGAGATGGTACGGTTCAAACGTGGCATCTCTATGTTGGCTGAGAGATATCCCGATATTCCAGTTATTCCTGTTTTCATTCACGGTGCAGGCAAGGCTCTTCCGAAGGGAGAGGCGATGCTGGTCCCATTCTTCTGCGATGTATTTATTGGAGATAAACTCCTCTGGGAATCAAACTCCGAATCATACCTAAAAAACCTGAATAACAGGATGGATCAGCTCGCATCCGAGGGTAATTTTCCAACCTGGTCCTGAAACAAAAATAAGAGCAGTTTACTTTCGCCTAAAAGCACCCTATTTTCAGATATCCCCATCATTTTCAATCATAGGAAAGGAAACGTCTTATGAAACGAATACCTTTATCTGTACAAGCAGCGGTTACAGTCTTTTTAGTGCTATTTTTAAGCACGACAGGCTTTGCGCAAATTCAAATCACCGATAGCGATGTGCTGGCGCTGCGTGGCAGCACGTTTTTATCTGCGAATGATGTGCGAGAGAGCTTTACCGTAAACGTCGGTTCGCCGGGTGCAAATCAAACCTGGGACTTAACCGGACAGACGATACCAAACCCGATCCTGTTCCAGGCGTCTTATTTTGAACCGCAGAACACCCCATACGACACGGCATTTGCCGCGGCAAACTTTGTCGCGCGCTTTATTGATCCGGCGAACCCGGGCTTCGAGATTTATGAATATATTAACATTTCTCCCTCAGCATGGACAGACCTGGGCGATGTGACCGTGACTCCACCACCACAGGATACGGTGATCATCGAGAAACAGGTCGCTCTGGCTGTTCAGCTACCGCTGGAATTTAATGCCACATGGACGAATGTTCGGAGCGATACCTTTGGCGATATCGGAACCTTTGCCATTATCTCAAAAGACTCCATTATCAACCTTGTAGATGGTTGGGGAACGGTTATTACGCCGGTTGGTAGTTTTAATTGCTTGCGATTGAGGGAGCTGGATTTTTTTACCAGTACCACCATCATTAATGGCGTACCAACCTCAATCGATACGGAAATGTATATCAACTATATCTGGGTCACACGGGAAGCGCTTGCCATCGCAAACGTTTCCAGTCAGGACGGTGAAACCGATCCGAACTTCACCGATGCCTCGAGCTTCAGTATAATTACACCTTCTACCGGTATTGAAGATCTAACCAATGAAGGGAATCTGGCCAAGAGCTTTCAGCTGGAACAAAACTATCCGAATCCGTTTAATCCATCCACATCAATCCGATTTTCGCTGCCGGTAAGCGAACTCGTGGAGCTGAGCATTTACAATCAGCTTGGACAGAAAGTAGAAACGTTGATTAATAAGCAGATGACGGCAGGAAGTTATTCGCTTAACTGGAATGCAGAGGGCTTACCAAGCGGGGTGTATTTTTATCTGCTAAGAGCTGGGAATCAGCAGCAGATGAAAAAGGCGATATTGATGAAATAGATTGAAGGAATAGACTGCTCCAGTCTTAAAGACTGGAGCAGTCTGGAAATCCCTTACCGCAGCAGCATCATTTTGCGGGATTCGGCAATACCTTCCCCGACCAGTTGATAAACGTATATGCCGCTGCTCACCTCACGTCCTAGGTCATCCCGTCCATCCCAGCGGACCTGAAAGCTACCTGAGGCGAGGTTTTCATTCACAAGTTCACGTACGCGACGTCCCAAAACATCAAATATCATCAACTGAACATTCCCTGTGAAAGAGAGTTCAAACTGTATTGTCGTTTCCGGGTTAAACGGATTTGGGTAATTTTGAAATAGCTGAAAGTCCTCCGACAGACGAGGTGTTTCCAACGGCTCCACGCCAACCGTAACCGAGGACGAATACAAGATTGTCCCACCTTCACCACAGATATACGCCGAACCGTCTGAAAGCAGTGCAAGATCGAACAAGTCATTCCCTGTCCCTGATTGTTGTTCCTGCCAGTTTAAACCGCCATCCTGAGTAAAGAGCAATGCACCATCCGATCCTACCGCAAGACCTTGTGCTTCCTGGCTACCGTTCTTTAACAGAAAAGCAGACATATCGACAGATGAGTAGCTTCTATTGCGTGGCGTATTCAGAGTGCGATCTTCCCAGGTTAGACCGGCATCCGTAGTACGGAGAATAGTCTCATTGTTTCCAACGGCCACACCTATAGAGTCATCTAAAAATGATACGCCCTGTAACCAGTCCTGGGTGCCGCTGTTAAGCGGACTCCAGAGCGTACCACCATTTTCTGATTTAATAATTGTGCCGTTTCCACCCACTATGTAACCGGTGCTTGGTGATGTAAATTCTATATCCAGTAGCCAGTTACTGGTTCCGCTAAACAGGGTTTGCCAGCTCGCACCACAGTTAAACGTGTAGTAAAGTTGCCCATCTACCCCACAGATAAATCCAATTTGGGAATCAATAAAATGCACATCAAAAAGGGTATTAAAGGCCGGCGTATTCACCGGGATCCAATTTGCCCCACCATCATCGGTACGCAAGACAGTTGCACTGCTGTTAAATACCCCTCCAACCGCAAAACCCTTATTTTCATCAATAAAGTGAATGTCATTTATAAAGCCGGGAATTCCGTTAGTCTGCTTCACCCATGTTTGACCACCATCTACGGTTGCTAGAATATTTCCATCCGCTCCAACTGCCCAACCTTTCAGTAGCGTGATAAAGTAGATTGCCAACAGCGTGCTGCGAACAATCTGCGGCTGCAGCTGTTCCCAGGGGTCTCCGCAACCACTTGTGCGAAACACCGTTCCGTAGTCAGCACCAATAAGGCCTGCGCCACTCGCAAAAAATCCAATAGATGCCAGAGTTGCAGTGGTATTTATCAACACGCTTTGCCAGTTGAAGCCTCTATCCGTGCTTTTTAACAGCGTCCCTTCTGCTCCACTCACATAAATCTCACCGTTTGGACAAATTGCTCCTCCAAGGAGGTTTGATGTTGTCCCCATTGAAACAGGAGTCCAGCTACTTCCGAAATTTAAACCGTGAAACCCACTGCCATTGTCTCCTAAAGCTCCTACCGTACTGTCTCCCCAAAAGCTATGGTAGTTGATAAGCCGATTTATTCTTGGCTCACCCGGCAGCGTAAACTCCAGCCAGTTATTACCCGTGTCCTCTGTACGTATTACAATCCCATCATGCCCGGCAGCAATGCCGAAACTGTCGTCCAGAAATGTAACGCTGGTAAGCCATTTACTGGTGTTCAACGTTTGGGCTGACCAGGTATTTCCAAAATCCGTACTCCGGATGATCGTCCCGCTATCGCCGACTGCAACCCCAACACCGGAACCATTAAAAGCGATCGCATTAAGAGTCTTTCGGGTTGGGCTTAGTATTTCCGTCCAGGTTTGTCCACAGTCAGTTGTCTTGAGAATTTTACCGAAAATCCCAACAACATAGCCGGTGTCGGCATTAAGAAATGCAAATCCTTTTACGATAGGCAGCGGAATATTGAACTCCTGCACATCGAAGTTCTCATCATATTTCAGCAGGTCATCGTAATCGCTGAGCACGTATTCCTTATTATCGACAAATTGAACCTTAGCCAGACGATTACCGGTGGGTTTTGGATTTTGCCATTGCCAGTCTTCGGCTAAAGCGAATTGAAAGGAAATGATCAGTATAAGTAATGCAATTGATGTTTTCATATGGGGCCACGTTTTTTTATAAATGTTGTAAGATTACTTAACGATGTGAGTTGATACCCCAGGGGTCGCTATCACCACCGGACGGGCCGTAAACAGGATGATCTCCCCAGGTTACTTTTTCCAGCTTATCATCCTCGTAATAGTCCCAGCCGGTATTACCATCCTCATCTTCCCATTCCTGTATCGGGTAACCGACAGTCTTTCCTCCCTCTATACCAAGTGCATAGACTACCTCAACAGTACGATAGTCGCCAGAGAAGAACTTCGGATACACATAGTAGGTAATAACTATATATTCTTTAGTATTACCGTCCCATTTATTTGCAGCACTACAAAGCTCCTTATCAATCAGGTTTTTCATTAGATTATTCCAGGCGGATTCATAAAGAGCACCAACTAAATCAATCCAGGGTACCTTTACTTTTTTCGGATTTTTTGCGTTCGGTGTCGTATCCTTTACGATATCTACCAACGCGTCATAGAGAGTACGATCGGTTATATTCGACGTCAGCTTTTCAAACGCCGCACCATTCGGATACTGAGCGAACATTGCGCTGCTTAATAAACAAATGAAAAGCGCAGAAATCATGGTGAGGCGGTTTCTTGATGCTCTTTTGTACATAGCAAATCCCTTTCCTTTAGAGATACATTTTCTAGCAAGTTGGAAGAAACTGGTGATCGAAAGTCCCGGAGCAGTTTTAAATCAACCGTTCCTTGATCGCCTTCGCAACCACATCAATCTGTGAGTGCACCTGCAACTTGGCATAGATATTTTTAAGGTGGGTATCGACAGTGTAGAGGCTGATGTTAAGATGATCGGCGATATGTTTTTTGCTCATGCCGTTTACCAAATGTTGTAAAATTTCCTTTTCGCGTTTGGTAAGGCCGTATTCCTTTTGACGGGGCTGAGAGTACTGAGTGAACATGGTTAGTACCCGTGCAGCAATATGCGGACTCATTGCCGCTCCGCCATTAATCACATCCAAGAGGTAACGCGAAATGTCGTATGAGGAAGCGGACTTTAATAGATATCCGACTGCCCCCTGGCAAATTGCGTTAAAGATCTTTTCATCATCATCGAAAACGGTCAGCATTATCACCCGCGTTGCCGGCGAGAGCGCGCGAAATTCTCTGATACCTTCGACGCCACTCATTCCCGGAAGATCAATATCCGACAAAATGATTTCCGGTGCTTCACCGGCTTTCAGCAACTCAATCGCCTCCTCACAGGATTCACACGCATGTTCACAGCGAAGCTGTTCGCTCTCGTTGATTAACTCCTGAATGGATTCACGATAAATCTCATCGTCCTCTACGATTAGAATGCTAATTCGCTCATCTGTCATTACTAACTCTTCCTGTTCTTAGTGTCTGGAGATAAGGTATCGGAAGAATGCTTTTCGCACCATACCGTAATCACGGTATTTTTTTCTCAGTCAGTATTTTATCCAGGGGAACGGTAAGTGAAATAACCGTCCCTTTACCTTCTTCGGAGTCAACTGAAATGCTTCCTCCCACTTCAGCAGCACGCTTTTTAAAGTTATTCATACCGCTTCCCGTTGATTCGGAATTGCTTGAAAAACCCCGCCCATTATCCCGAATGAAAAGGAAAAAATTTACGTCGTCGGTAGAAATATCGATTTTCACTTCGGTTGCATGCGAATGCTTAACCACATTCTGCAACGCTTCTTTGTAGACAAGAAAGAGGTTCCTTCTGAAGTTCAGATCCGTTTCACGGGTCCAGTCGTATTCCTGCAGGTTAAACTGAAATTCATGTGCTTCGAGCATTGTATTAGCCGTCTCGCGCATTTTGGCAAAAAGCCTGTCCAACCGATCATTTATGGGATTTACAAACCACACAATATCCCGCATGGAGTTAGCAGTTTGCTGAGATATCCCCTGAATCATTGTCAGGCGTTCACGCTCCTTATCGCCGATCTGCTGTTTCTTTTGCAGCATCTGGCTGATAACGGAAATGCTGCTGAGGTTACTGCCGATTTCATCATGCAGATCGCTGGCAATGCGACTGCGAATTTGCTCTTTTTCAATTTCTTTCTGAGCTTCGGCATTTTCAGCACGCAGGGTTGCCTCCTGCAATCTGGCCCGTTCTTTCTCTCTCTGCAACGTTTCCTCAGCTCGACGCTGACTCTTGTTGACCTGCGAACGGGTAAACAAAAATAATCCGGCAAGTATTCCCAGACCATATAGTAAATACGCCCACCAGCTGCGGTACCAGGGCGGTAAAATGCGAATTGCATATCCGTCATTCTCAGATGTATTTCCAAACAGATTTTTTGCTTCAACCCGAAACGTATAGTCACCTTCGGGTATATTGGTATAGTCTTTTCGGTTTTCATTTGTCCATGCAGACCAATCGCTATCAAAGCCCTCCAGCCTATAGCGAAAGCGAAGCTGTTCAGGATCGTAAAATGACGTTGCGCTATATTCGAAACGCAGTGCATTGTCCTGATAGCGCAATGGGTTTTGCGGAATCGCCCCGTTCCCCTGATACAAAAGCGAGTCTCCATTAATGATAACGCGACGAATGAGCGTTGAGAAATCAGGTGCTGATTGCTGATCAGCATTGTTCTCATAAACAGCAATACCTTCAGCGCCACCGAACCAAACGAGTCCACCCTCATCTTCAGGAAATACCGTACTAATTTGGCCAAGGTCGACCAGCCGCTGCAGTGCTGAGCTTTGCTCTGCTCCATTTTGGGTAAAGAGTTTGCTATAGATACCGTCTTTGGAGTTTCCTATCAGCCAGGCACTACCATTTGGGCCGGCAGCAACATCCACTACAGCCTGCGTCAAGTTGCCAAATCCGGATGCCAGCTTAAATCGTTCTGTTGAAGCGTCGAATTCATAAACGCCCTCTGCCGTAGAAAAAACGATGCGTTCACCGATATTTTCCGGCTCAATACGACCCGACGGCAAGCCACTATCCTCCCCATATCGTTTAGATAGAGCGACATAAAAATTATCGTTTGCATCCGAAGGCGGCTCCACCTCTACGCGAAGTACGCCATTAGATGGCGTCCCAAGCCAGAGCAAATCGTTCTTATCACCAGCGATGGCGATGATTTCTTCGTCAACTTTTTGAATTCGCCGGTAATGTTCCCAGTGTCCCTCCTCCTTCAACATCATACTAATACCGTTCAGCAGAGCAACATACACCCTTTCCTTATGTTTAACACCGCGATGAAAATCATACACTCTTGGCCAGCGCGCTTCAACTCGTTTGGCCTTTCGGTCAGTGATCTCATACACCCCACGATCGGTGCCGGCCAGAAGAATACCATCTTCCTCCTGAAGCACATAGGTATACGTCGTTATCTCATTGATAGGTTTGAACGCGGTGGATAAACCTTCCGGGGTTGTTTCAGCCAGTGGATCAAGATAAAAAGCCCCAAGCTGCGTACCGGCATATACAATTCCACTATGGCGCTTTATATCGAATACGGCACTTTCAATCCCGTTTGCGGCATCGTAGCGTTTGAATGGCGTTTGCGGTTCAAATCGCGCCAGACCGTTGGTCATTGCCAACCACACGGAACCTTCCCTGTCTTCATATGGAAGTACGATCGTCTGATCGCGCAAGCCTGCATTTCGATCCAGCAACATCAGCTGCTCACCATCCGGGTTTATCACCAGGGCACCACCACGTATCGTTCCGATAACATAATTCCCATTACGCAGCTGAATTGCGCTATAAGGAAAACTCTGCTTTAACCATTCATTTACCGGTGCATCGAATGCCGCAACGCTATTTCCATCATAGAGAAAAAGGCCACCGTTTTTTGTTACCACCAGCAATGAGTCAGATTTTCCATAGGGCAGAAGGATTTGATTCTCTTCATTTTTTATCGATTCCGTACCGGGAACGACATGCGTTTTGCAGTTTTCAACCCGTACAATTCCCTTCTCGTATTCGACAAAATACATTACATCCCGCGCTTCTGTAGAAAGCGAGCTTATAACAATATCTTCTACCTGCATCGAATCGCCGTTCCAGAGAAAGAGCTTTTTAATGGTAAGGAAATAAACGCCTTCAGACGTAGCATGTACTTTCCATACCTGACTAAATTCTCGCTGGTCTTCCGGCAGGCGCTCCACAACGGAGACAAACTGCATCTGCCCCATGGTATCAGGAGCAAGGTAGCCCATTTCGCTCTCAAGGCCTACCCATACGACACCTTCACGATCAATATCCAGCGAGAGTGCAGCTACATTTTTATCCGTTGTGATGGTACGCCAGGATGTTCCATCGTATTCCAATATGCCCTGATTATTACCAACATAAATTATCCCACGCTGATCCTGCACAATAGACCAGTTTTCCTGGTGGGCCTTGTAGGTTTTATAATCGAAGTTCTGAATATAAGGGCGCCCCGGATCTTTCGATTCCTGAGCCAGCAAAAGGTTATGCGATAAAATCAGAATTAGGATGAAGCAAATGCGGGAGAAATCTCGCCAGTACATAGTGGCCTCCTTACCCGTTCCCGAATTCGGTACAAGACTTATCAACAGTCCGAATGGGCAGCCTGAATTGATATTGAACGTTATGTCTGGTGCGTGCGGTTTATGTGCTAAAGATACCTATTACGGTGTCTAAGACCAAATAATCCAGTAAAAAACCCTTCGCGATACGACAAAATACCGCGATCCCGGTATTTACTTCTCCTGCCTAAAAGTAGATTTTAGATGCAGACATTCACTCGAAACATCTATCAGGGGAATTGAAATCATGAAAAATGCTATCATTAACCGTCTATTTTTGCCTATTGGATTCTGCATTCTATTTTTTAGCAGCTGGGGAATTGCCCAACCACAAATTACCGCAACCGACCTGTTGAACATGAAGGGAAAAAGTATTGTCACATCGAATGATGACCGTTTCAGCTTTCAAATTAATGTAGGAATGCCGGGTGCAAATCAGACCTGGGATTTGAGTATGCAGACTATACCAACCCCATTTGTCTCAACGGCGGACTATATTGAACCGGCCGGAACGCCATTCGACACCGCATTCACTGATGCAAATCTGGCAATACGCTATACAGATATGAGCACTCCGGGCTTTGAAGGATATGCTTATTACGATGTAGAATCAGCGGTGTGGACAGAATTGGGCACCGGAACCATTTTACCTCCACCATTTGACTCTACGTTTGCCCGACGCCAGGAAGTTTTAGCATCTCCACTACCCATTACGATGAATTCAACTTGGACGGTTGTCACATACGATACTGCAGGGGACTATCCAAACTTTGCAACAATCGACAAAGACTCCTGCGTTATTCTGGTAGATGGATGGGGAACTCTTACAACAGAATTTGGCACCTATCAGTGCCTGCGCTTTCAGGAGCAGTTTTTCAATCAGACCCAAACTATCGTAAACGGTATACCTATTTCCTTAGATTTTGAATTTTATTATATTTACAGGTGGATAAACGGCGAGCTTCTGGAGATTGCCTATGCACAGAGCCAGGATGGAGAGACAAATCCGAACTTCTCCAACGCAAGTGGATTCAGCGTTATATCAGGCGTTACAACCGGCATAGAAGATCTGAACAGAGAGAACAATCTCGCTGAAAGCTTTCAGCTTGAACAAAACTACCCAAACCCCTTCAACCCTTCTACAACCATCCGCTTTTCACTTCAAACAGCGGAAACGGTGCAGCTTAGCATCTTTAATCAGCTTGGGCAAAAAGTGGAAACGCTAATCAACGAACCGATGTCTGCAGGCAGCTATTCACTCACCTGGAATGCTGAGGCTTTGCCAAGCGGAATCTACTATTACAGCCTGCAGGCAGGGAATAGTAAACAAATGCGGAAAGCAATTTTGCTTAAGTAATACCGAAGCGAGGAGGATTTACCTTATGCACAAATTCCTGATTTTTCTATTTATGGCTTGCGCTCTACTAATGTGTAATCAAAGTCCGGAGGAGGACAATACCTCTTCGATGGCTATGAAGCTGAGCTCCGATGAATTCAAACGCTATGGCTTTAAGTCCGGCATCATCGAGTATGAGTTTAGCGGAGACATGCAGAGCGGTACTGAAAAACTATATTTTGATAACTGGGGCATGATTGAAGCTAAATACCTGGACATCGAGGTCGGCATTATGGGACTGACCCAGAAGCAGAAGACCATGACCTTGTTAAAAGGTGACTCAACCTGGACCTACGATTATTCCAACGGTCGCTTAACACGCATCAAAACACCGATGTGGGAAGGTATGAAAAAACAGGCCGAGAAAGGTGACCTCGAAGAAGTCGGCATGAACTTTATTAAGCAGATGGGCGGTGAGAAAGTGGGCAGCGAAACCGTTGCCGGTAAAAACTGCGACATTTGGGACATTCCCAACATGCTTAGCAAAACATGGCTTTGGGAAGGACTACCGCTCAAAACCGTTGCCGGTGCACAAGGCATGCAGATTACACAAACCGCTACCAGCGTTCAGGTCGATGTAGCAGTACCCAAAGATAAATTCGAGATTCCGGATGAAGTTGAACCTCAGGAAGCCATGGACCTGCAAAATCTTGAAAAGCTAATGGAAAAGTTTAAGGCTCCCAAAGAATAACGCATACGAGATCGAATAACCGGGGAATACCGCTATGAAGTCACTTGTTCTGTTTTTACTCCTTACCATACCGCTAATCGCCGGTGAAAACGATGTGTATATCATTTTTGATGGATCAGGCTCCATGTGGCAGGAATTGCCAACCGGCGAACATAAAATTTCTGCCGCACGCAGCGTTTTGCAAAAGTTTGCTGCTCAGGATTTTAGCGGACAGGAGTTAGCAATGCGTGCCTATGGACATCGTAGAAAAAATGATTGTAGTGACACTGAGCTGGTTCTCCCATGGCAAAGTCCGGAACAGTTCAAAACGCAGGTAGGCTCATTCTTACGTAACGTTAACCCAACCGGGCGAACCCCTATTAGTCGCAGCCTGAAGGCAGCGCTAAAAGACTTTGGGGATAGGGAGGGTAGTATTATTCTTATCAGTGACGGCATCGAAACCTGCGATGAGGATCCCTGCGAACTATTAAAGCTCTGGCGAGAAAAGAACATTCGTATCAGCGTTCATGTGGTCGGGCTTGGACTCGATGAAAAGTCAAAGGAAGCGATGAAGTGCCTTGCTGATGCAGCGGGCACAACATACCGGGACGCCAATTCAGCTGAAGAGCTTACGAGAGGTCTCAAAGACATTCGCGAAAATATCGGCAGCATCGGCTTAAAGATAATTGGAAAAGATGCAAGTGGTGAGCAGCTATGGCCCGAAGGAAAGCTCCTGCAGGATGGACAGGTGAAATATCATGTAACGAGCCGATCGAGAAATCCGGTTGAACCGGGCATTTATCAATTGGAAGTGGGTGTTCAAACCCGCAACGGTAACCTGTATCGTCCAATTACTCGTCAGGTAAATGTGGCAGATAATAAGGATACCGTCGTTGAAGTGATTATTCCTCGCCCCCCTTCTGTTCGCGCTAAATTTATTGACCGGGGTGAAGCCGTCAGCGGTTCATTAATTAGTGCTTACCAGGAAGGCAGAGAAGTATTCCGGTTCCGCTGGAAAGACGAAGTTTTTGTTGATGAAGGAAGCTATGAATTTCGCACAGAGGTAAATTCGGCCAACAGCCTAAGCCTTGAAGAAACCTTTGAGGCCGGAGACAGCAAGGAACTCGTTTTTGAAATGGTACAAACCGTAAACGTAATGATCCGCTTTGAAACATCCGGCAAGAAGGAACATCTACGCGAAAATGCCGATCTTCTGCAAAACGGAGAGCAGAAATACCGAGTACATGTTCATAACGGTGGGACCGTGCTCCCTGGCAGGTATGATATCCATCTGCCGCATAAGTACTGCCCGTTTACCGTAGAAGGCGTTGAGATTTCAGATAAGCCGGAGCAAAACCTGACGTTTACCGTTCCGGCTGGCTATGTAACCTTTAAGTATCAAAACAGTGACGGTTCTCCGGCCGAAGACAAACGCTGCTTTATTAAAAATGAGGCCATCGGAAAAAGCCAATACGTCGCTTCCGGAAATGAACAGGCGCTTTTACCGGGTAGCTATACGGTTACCGGCTGGAGAGGAGATTATGACATCGTCTCATTTGAGGTAGCCGAAGGAGAAAACAAAACGGTCTATATCAAAGAAAATTAAGAAGAATAACATCTGCTTGATGCAGAAGGGGGAGAATCCGGGTTGTGCGTGCGGCTTGACCCGGATTTCCCTATTTTTTCTGTCGCACTGCCCGCGTGGTATCGCTTTTCAAATCTATTTCATAATACAGGCTATCATCCACAACGACTTCCATCAGATCGTTTGACAGCTTAATCAGCTTAATACGCTCTAATGGAATATCAAGAAAAGCCTTATCAACATGCCAGGCCATGCTAAGCTTTTCTTCACTCTTCCCTGCAAGCGAGACTTTAAAGCCGGAGCTTCGATCAGCATATGAACTGCGTACTTTATTTTCCGACAGTAGATACTGCACGATGATACTTTCATTACCGGAGCTAAAGTGGAACGTCGGAACGTTTATCTGATCGTCATCCGATTGATGCCGAGCAGCATCTCGACTTAGATATTCATCAGCTTGTTCTTCGAATAAGTCATCACTCTTCGGCGAATAGCTGAATACGGTAGCCGCTTCTCCCCTTACAAAATTTTTATAACGTTTGTTTTGAGCGAGAGATGACTTTGCCGATGGTTGGGTCAGCTGCTCGGAGATCTCAAGATCCTGATTTGCCTTTACACGCAATTGCGGCTGCGGCTGGTCTCTAAGTGTGGTAATACCTCCCTCTACTCGCGCTCCGACATCCTCGCCAGCTTGTCGCTTATCAGAAACAGCCTCTCTTGCAGCACCACTTCCGGAAGCAATTGATGAGCTCAGATCAGCAACATTATCCTGTCGGCTCTCTCCCAAAGCTACAACCGCTTCCTCTGCCGGAGGTGCCGGTGGCGCGGCTGCGATGGCCTCTTTCTTTTTTGCAGAACGGCTTCGACGGGCAACCGGTTTTTCCGCAACAACATCCTCTGTTTCCATGCGTTCGGGTTCGGCAGTATCGCTTTCGGCGGCTTCATCTTCAGCCAGCGCAGGCATTAATCCTTCCGTTTCCGTATCGAACGCGCCGGTGTTTTGCAATTCCGGGGTGTTTATCTGAGTAAAATAGTACAGACTTGGTGCAGCAATAACAATCAGTAGGATTGCCGCAACACGCAGCATCATTCCCCAATTAAAGTCCGACTGCTGAGATCGCATTACTTCTGCTGCGCGTGCAGCTTCAGTCTGACGACGGATTTCCGCTTTCATATCGGCTCGGCCAATCTGGCGAATACCGTTCAACAACAAACGTTCCTCTTCGAGCTCAGATTTTCCCTGCGGATTTTTCTCCAACCAGGCTTCATAGTCTTCTTTTTCCTGAGCAGAAAGCCGGCCCAGTAAATAGTTCTCAACTACATCATTATCTATAATATATTGACGGTCCATTAATTCTTCCTTTCGGTTTCCGCCATCTGTGTCTTTACGGCTTTTTCCAGTGCCTTTTTGCACTGATACTTCTTTGATTTCACTACATCAGGATTTGCAAAGCTCATTTTACCGGCAATATCCTTCAGTGATCGTTCTTCAAAATAAAATAGCAATAGCAGTTTTTTGCAATCTGCATGGATTCTATCCAGACCATTGCGAATACGTTCCAATTGTTCATCCTGCATTAACCTGTCGAGCATTCCTTCTCCTTCATCCAGAAGGTCCATGGGTAACTCTCCGTTCGACCGCCCCTTCTTACGCGACTCTGCACGCCATTTATTCTTGGCTATCGCCATCACGTAGGTTGTTAAGCGGGAAGTGAGTTCAAAATCCGGGCTCACTGCTTTTTGCCACAGCACCACAATTGATTCCTGCAAAATGTCATCGGCATCTGCTTCCTTGCCTCCATGTGTTAATACATAACTGAAGACCATCTTTTCCATCTGCAGAAAAAGCTCCCCCAGCACCGTGCGATCATTCTCGCGGATACGCTGTAGAATCTGTTGATCTTCAAAATTTTTTACAGTTAGCATTCACCTTTTTCCTATTGATGTCATAAACAGGCAAAACGTAAATCAAGTGCCGGATTTTTATAAGTATAGGATGGAATAATACCTCAGGCAAGAGACAGTGTGATTACATGAAGTTCGGAGTTCAGAGTTCAGAGTTCAAAATAGCGTCGCATGATTATGGGACAGATAAAGTAGCGTCGCATGATTATGCGACAGATTATGCGATGAGTTCAACACAGGAGAAAACACGTAATGAACCTTAAACACCTCACCCCAATACTAACCGCAGCATGCCTGTTATTGATTTTTCTACCTGATCTGCTATTTGCTCAGGGGCGTATTATTCTCCCATGGCCGGAACCACATCCCCCGGCAGAGCGCATAGAGCCAGTAAGGCTTACGCGGGTTGCTGCAGAGGTAAAATTAAAAAACGGTGCCGGAACGGTAGCCCTTGACCAAACTTTTTACAATCCCAACCGCCGTCAAAGGGAGGGACAGTACATATTCATGTTGCCGAACGAGTCGCAGGTGCATGATTTTAATCTATATGTAGACGGACAGAAAACGCAGGGTGAGATTCTTGATAAAAATGAGGCACGTCGCATCTATGACGGTATCGTCCGAGGCCAAAAAGACCCCGCACTATTGGAATATCTCGACAACCGATTGTTTCGCGCCAGTATCTTTCCCTTCCCACCACGTGGGGAACGCCGAATTGAAATGACCTATGCGACCGTACTGGATTATAACAACGGCACTTATCGTTTAAATCTGCCGATACGACAAAGCGGACAGGCGGTTATCGACGACTATACTGTTCACATTGAGCTGGAGACCGACCAACCTCTTGGCGATATTTATTCACCATCGCACACCATTGACATCAGGCGAAACGGTGAGAATAAGGCTCGCATACACCTAAAGGCTAAAAATCTGGAGGCCGGGAAGAACCTTGTTCTATACTATACGCTGGACACCAATGAGATTAATGCGAATCTACTCAGTTTCCGTCCACGCACTGATCAGGATGGATATTTTTTAATGATGGCACATCCTTCCTTGCGGATTGCCAGACAGGGAAAGCCGATCCCCAAAGACATTATTTTCGTGATTGACGTTTCAGGAAGCATGCGCGGTGAAAAGCTGGAACAGGCTAAAGAAGCATTACGCTACTGCGTAAAGGCATTAAGCCCGGAAGATCGTTTCGAGATTATTCGATTTAGCTCATCAATCCACACATTTGGCAATAAGTTGAATTATGCTAACAGCGAAAATCGCGACAATGCCCTCTATTTTATCGATGAGCTGGGAGCCGCCGGTGGAACAAATATAAATGCAGCTCTTCGCAAAGCATTACGAACCAAATCGGATAGAGACAAACGTCAGACCAGCATCTTCTTTCTTACCGACGGCTTGCCAACCAGTGGCGAAACAGATGTAAAACAGATCCTTGGTAATATCAAAAATGAACGCCGGGATGACATCCGTATTTTTAACTTCGGTGTCGGCTATGATGTAAATACGTTTCTGCTCGATAAATTGGCTGCAGATATGCGTGGTAGCAGCACCTACGTAAAACCCGGTGAAAATCTGGAAGAAGCTATTTCCAATTTTTATGCACAAAATAGCACGCCGGCACTAACAGATCCGGAGATTCGTTTCAGCACGAAAGGTGTGTATGATGTATATCCGGTGCGGATTCCGGATATTTTCCTCGGACAGCGAGTCATGATTCTCGGCAGGTATAAAAACAGCGGTACTGCAAATGCACGGCTAAGCGGTACGCGGGTAGGCAAAAAGGTCAGCTTCGACTATGAGGTTGAGTTTGCACAGCGCGAGAATACCAGCGACTATATAGCAACCCTTTGGGCCAACCGGAAAGTAAGCCATTTGCTTGAGGATATTCGCTTTAACGGAGAAAATGAAGAATTAGTGACTGAGATAAAACGTCTTGGAGAAGAGTTCGGCATCGTAACGCCCTACACCTCCTACCTGGTAACGGAGCAGGAACGTGAGATAAGCGCCATCAATGATTTACACATCCAGGGTGTTAAAGCACCATCAAAACTATCTAACATCGCCGGTGCTCAGGAAAACCGACAAAAAGTGGCCGAGGAAGATGAAGAAGCGGTGGGAGGCAGTTCTTTTTACGATAATATCAGTTCTTCGTTTAACAGGGCACGATCCTCTTCCGGAAAAGGTGCGGTAATGAACAGTCGACTGCAAAAGAAAGTCTATAAGAGCGAGAGGGCAACAGATGTAATACTGACCACCAAACGAGTTTCCGGCAAGGTCTTTAAACTAACCGATGGTGTTTGGAAAGAACAGCGTCGAGCTCTTGGTGGACCACAGGTTGTAAAAACCATTGAGTTCCTCTCCGAGGAATATTTTGAGCTGGTAGACCAACATCCGGAACTCGGTGAAATCCTCGCACTTGGTGATGAGATTGAGTTTTACTGGAAAGGGAAGGCATATAAAGTTCAGAGTTCAAAGTTCTAGGTTCAGGGTCCAAGGTCCATGGTTCCAGGTTCTGAGTTCTGAGTTCTGAGTTCTGAGTTCTAGGTTCTAGGTTCTGGGTTCTGACTTCTGTCCTCTGTGCTCTGTGCTCTGTGCTCTGTGCTCTGTGCTCTGTGTTCTGTATTATTGCCTTTTCCAATTTAATACCCTATATTGATCCCCGTTACGACACTTCGGTGTCTACGGGGATTTTTAACTGTTAATTCCATACGTTACACAAAATGGAGAGCTATATGTCACTTCAAGACAAATACCGCGGTGTTCTTGATCTGGGAAAGAAGTTCGATGTTAAGGACGGCTTTATCAAAGAAGAAGAAGGTGTTCTTAAGATCGGCGGTACCGCAAAGACTCAGATGGAAAAAGACATGATGTGGGATAAAATCAAAGAAATCGGTGGTGACAATGCCGCAGATATCCAGGCAGACATCAATGTTGAAGTTACTGAATACTATGGCACCTACACCGTTCAGCCCGGTGACAGCCTCAGTAAAATAGCCAAGATGGTTTGGGGATCTTTTGATAACTATAATGCTATCTTCGAAGCCAATCGCGATCAACTGGACAACCCGGACCTGATCAAAGTAGGACAGGTTCTGAAAATTCCTTTTCTGAACGACTAGATAGCATATAACATCTTTTTCTTTAGGGTCGGTTCATATATGAGCCGGCCCTTTTTTATTTCCACCATGAAATGACCTTCAAGTCTGCCCGGTATTGTTCGACAGTGAAATTGTAGAATAATCTAGGGCGATCCATGGCAAACCTGTACTCGAAGGTCATCAAGTCACAAAAGGCAGTATTGAAGATTCTCCTGCTTGAGAAACAAGCCGGTGATGCAATTTTAATACGCGACCTTCTGGATAAGCAGTCTGCTCCTGAGTATATAATTGAGCATTCCGACTCCATTCATAACGCAACGCAGCTGCTGGGTGAGGGAACAATAGACGTAATTCTTCTGGACATCGCCATTGTCCGCAGCACAACTCTCCCAATATTTTCAGAGCTACAGGCAAAATTTGCTCATATACCGATCCTGTTTCTCTCGGATCTTGAAGATGAATACGACTGTGCACTCCTCGCTAAAAAATACGAGCAGGATTATCTCGTAAAGCAAAATTTAAGCTCGACCTACCTACAACGTTCCATTCGTTTCGCGATTGAGCGAAACTGGATGATGGAACAACTTGATAAAGCCAGACAAATCGAGCAGCACCTTGCCTATCACGACGTGTTGACCGGTCTGCCCAACCGCCAGCTCTTTCAGGATAGACTGGACCAAATTTTGAAGCAGGCCAAGCGACGGGAAAGCATGGTCTCGATCCTATCATTGGATCTGGATGGTTTTAAACGCATCAACGACACGCTGGGACATGGAATCGGCGATCACATCCTCAAAATAATGTCTCAACGCCTGAAGAGCTGTATCCGTAAAAGCGACACGGTTGCCCGACAGGGTGGAGATGAGTTTATCATCATTCTAAACGAGGTGGGTAATGAAAAGCATGCGATTAAGGTCGCCAAAAAAATTCTGACCTCCCTTGTTGAACCAATCAACATCGATTCGCATAGCTGTCGGTTAACCTGCAGTATTGGAGTTAGCATTTATCCATCAGACGGCCAAACAGCTTCTAATCTGGTAAAGCATGCCGAAATCGCTATGCACCGCGCCAAAAAACAGGGCAGAAATACCTACCAACTCTACAACCTTTCTATGGATGCGGAAGCTTTGGAACGTCTGGAGTTGGAAAATAATTTACACCTGGCACTGGAGCAAAGAGAGTTCAAGCTACTGTATCAACCAAAGTTGAATCTTGCCAGCGGAAAGATTGAAGGGGTTGAAGCACTTATACGGTGGAATCACCCCACTCTGGGAAGAATTTCCCCCAATAAATTTATTCCACTGGCCGAAGAGACCGGACTTATCGAAAAACTTGGGGAGTGGGTTTTACATACAGCCTGTATTCATGCTAAAACGCTTACTCAGGAAGGGTTTCCCGGAATTCGCTTCTCCGTAAACCTTTCGAATAAGCAGTTTCGCAATAAACACATACATGAAATGATCGAGCAGATTCTCACTAAAACAGGTCTGGCTCCGGAGTATCTTGGACTGGAAATTACAGAATCCAGCATCATGAAAGACGTTAGCTATACAATTAAGGTGCTGAGGAGATTAAAAGAAAAAGGTATCAAGATATTTATTGATGACTTTGGAACCGGATATTCATCATTAAGCTATTTGAAGAAGCTGCCCATTGATGTCCTTAAAGTTGACCGTTCCTTCTTAGAAGGAATTCCGGAAGACAAAGAGAATAAATCTATTACCTCGGCTATCATTTTTCTTGCCCACAACCTTGGGCTGGAAGTTGTTGCCGAAGGGGTTGAGACCCCCAAACAGCTTTCATTCCTGCGATCGATGCGCTGTAACTCTATTCAGGGATTTCTTTTTAGTAAGCCTATAGAGTTTGAAGAACTTAAGCAGCTGTTAAAAGAATATAGAAATATCTGATCTTAGCTGATAAAGTTGAGTTTTTGAATTCCGATAGTAGTATCATTGACAATGAATTACAGTCGTTTATTGCACTTTTAACGGCTTATTATACTGTATACGCAACGTCAGGGAGGACGTATCGTGCAGAACTGTTTTTTTGACATTCATGCTTTTAAATGCTGTTCACAACGGGTTTCAGCATTCCACTCAAAGCCCACAAGTATCTGCGTCCGGGCAATTCCCCTCTCTACTACGTTGAGCATACAAACCCCTGCGATATTGGATGATCGCCGGTGAAATGATGTTTAGTTCTTCAAAATAGAACGTTTTCGTGATCAAGGATGACACAAGAGAGAGAAGGGAATCTTATGAAAACCACAAAGCCCCGCAATGCGATTACGGTTGGTGCTGGCAGTGCTCAAAAAGAGCTGCTGGATAAAGCCGCTACCGACATAAACTGCACCTGGGAACACTGCGAACGACTATCCGTAGCGACATCGATTTGCCATCACCGGGAAGTTGATATTGTACTATTTTCCGATACGCTTTCGGAGCCCGACGAAATGCAGGAGAAGTTTATCCGTTCCTGTAGTGATATCCTGGGGATTCCCGTGCTGGTTTTCAATCAAAGCGATAGCGACGTCAAAAATCTTCTGGACTACGGTGCCCAGGCCTGCCTTTATAACGACATAGCCGACACACACGTTATCAAGACGCTGATTGACTCGGCAATGGAACGTCAAAGTACCCGGCGTAGCCTTCAGCAATTCGCAACAGACCTGGCAGAAGACAATGCACGCTATCTGGCAATTTTCACCTACGCCTCTACACCCTATGTCATCCTTGATACAGAAGGAAAAATTCAGTTTGTGAATCACGCTGCTGAATTACTGCTTGGCTTTTCCAGCGATCAACTTTCCGGTAATCAGATGCGTTTCGGCCGTGGTGTATCAAATACTGCTGAACTTGCCACCCTTGATCCGGCAGGTCAAACCCGTATTCTGGAACTCGATTTTGCAGAGGTAGAATTTGCCGGAAATCCGGTCTACCTCACCTCTCTGCGAGATATTACCGGTCAAAAGCTGGCTGAGGAAAAAATGCAGATGGAAAGCAGCTACCATACGCTGCCGGACTTCACTGGAGCACTTTATTTAGAACCGGAGGAGACCCCAATCGCTGTTCATACACCCCATCAGGATGAGACATCCGTATTGGAAAATTAAGTGCTATTGGGAAATTTCATCGATCTGGCTGTTTGCCCGCAGACCCTTGTGGCTGCGGGCAAGGTCGATGGAATTCAGCTTGTAGAATTAATAAATCCCCGGAAAAAGGCGCTTCGTACGAAGCATATACTCACCATAGCCGCTAAACTTCTCCTTAAGCAACATCTCTTCATGGCGTAATTTCACTATTTGATTCACCAACAGAATTCCTAATACAAGAATCCGTATCGGCGTCGGTCGGGATAAAACAGCGGCCAATGAAATCAGTAATAGCGCAGTATACATGGGATGGCGAATCCAATGATATGGCCCGGATGTGGCAAGTTCCGCATTGACCAGTGGATCTGGTGCTACGTTAAAGCGCCGCATGGTAAAAACTGCCCAGGCTCCCAGCGCGAAGCCTGTTAATTGAAGAACGATTAATCCTGATGAATCAGCGCGAAACGGCCCGTCAAAAATCAGATAGGCAATGCAAGCGAACTGTACGACAACTGTGGTTATCGATAGCAGTGGATTATGCATCCCGCCTCCACTTCTGGTCAAAATCGATACGTCTCCCGCCAAAGTGAATCACAGCATAGGCTGCACCAATACCAAGCGGTAGAAGCAACCAGTTTGATAAACCAAGTCCAGCGGGCAAATAACCAAAGATACAGGCAATTGCGCCGACGGTTAATGCATAGGGCATCTGAGTACGCACATGGTCGATATGATCCGAATTGGTTGCCATAGACGAGAGTATCGTGGTGTCTGAAATAGGTGAACAGTGGTCGCCAAAGGTTGCGCCCGCCAGCACGGCGGCAATCGTTGCCAGTAAAATAGCTCCGGCGTGATGTTCATCGAGCATTGGCTCAGCAAGCTGTGGCATTCGATATGCCAGAGGCACCGCTATAGGCATCAAAATAGCCATCGTGCCCCAGGAAGTGCCGGTTGCAAAAGCAATTATGGCCGCAGTTAAAAAAATAAATAGCGGCAGCATCCGGGCAGACAGCAGTGGTTTGGCAAGTTGAACCACGTAATCGGCCGTATAAAGATCCTTACAAACTGCTCCAATTGCCCAGGCAGCAGTAAGGATTAATGCTGCCCCCATCATGGCTCCTACGCCACTACGCCAGGCATCCATGGTTTCACGCAGACTCAGAATCCGCTGTGAAAATGCCATAATCATTGCGACAACACTTCCCGCAAAGGCTGCCCATAGCAGCACTGGAAACGAATCGGATGCACCGATAATAGCACTTAACTTTTGAGTAAAGCTAATGTCGCTCCAATGGGTACCCTCATTTGCAGCAGATAATGCCAATGCCTGCCAACCTTCATCCCACCCGGTATAAATAAGCCCGCCAATTACGCTTAGTATTGCCACAACGACCGGCACAACGGCATTATACCAGCGCTTCGGGGTATCCGGTTCTGCCAGTATATCGGTCGACGAAAAATCTGCCAGTGGCCTGGCACCCAATCGAATAACTTCTCCACGAGTACTGGCCCTGCGTTCCGCATGCCACATCGGTCCAAAGTCCCGCATTGTTATTGCGATGAACAATCCGAAGGCCAATGCAAAAATCGGATAGAAATTATAGGGGATGGTTTCCAGAAAGGTTATGTAAGCGTTCTTATCGAGACCCAGAGTTTTAAATGATTCGTCCAACAGACTGATTTCGTATCCAACCCAGGTTGAAATAACCGCAATATTGGCGACCGGTGCTGCCGTTGAATCGACCAGATAAGCCAGTTTTTCCCGCGAGATATGCAGCTTATCAGTTAGTGGCCGCATGGTATTCCCGACAATTAGCGTATTGGCATAATCATCAAAAAAAATGAGAATTCCCATTAGCCAGGTGCAGATTTGTCCCTTCCGGGAATCATCGGCGTATTCTGATAGCTTGGCAACAATTCCCTCGGTTCCTCCGGAGCGACTGATAACTCCGACCATACCACCCAATACCAGACTAAACGTTAAAATAAAAATATGATCAGGATTTGCCAGTCCGTTTACGATGTACTGGTCGAGCGTGCGCAAAAAACCCAGCATCGGATTAAACCCGTTCAGCACGGTTGCACCAATCCAAACGCCGCAAAAAAGTGCAATCAATACCTGACGGGTAATCAGTGCCAGTGCAATAGCAATCAGTGCCGGCAGCAATGCCCAAAAAGCAGAAATAACCCGCACGTCTGCCATTCGCGAATGCCCACCCAGCGTTACCTTCAAATTCAGGTTCTGAGGGCCCGGGCTTTTCAGGTTCTTCAGAAGAATCGGAGATGGGTTTCGGGCATCCAGATATTTTGACCCCTCTGCCAAAACAGTGCCGCTTACCTCGTCCAATACGCGATAGATCATCGGGAAGTCGTCCTGTTCCATATAATAGCGGGTAGTGGGAGTGATGGTAAGCGAGAACTCTATGCCGTTTAATACCGTCTCAGGAGTCTCAACAGAAAAGGGAACGTCATTTGCCAATGTCGGGGTAGTACATAAAGAAATGATAATAGCGATGAGGTAGACGCGTAGGGTTCTACGTAGCATGGTGTGATGGATCATGAAGTGCTCTGCTAAAAAGGGCTATTATCTCTATGTATGAATATTACCACAACCGCATCATAAAGTAAAGCCCGGTATCATACGCTTTAAAGTCTATTAAACCTTTTGATCAGAATGAACGATTGCGAACTATCTTCACCAGCAAATCCGGAAAATCACTAAAAGCGCCATCAGCACCTGCTTCATAAAGCAGCTTTACAGCAAGATCATCAAAGCTCTCTGCCCATTTGGGTAGATCATCAACTCGCATCGTATAGGGATGAACCTGTAGACCCTGCTCTTTTGCCAGTCTAATCAAATCTGTTGGCGTCCCCTTATCGGAATCAAGCACTTGCGGAATCCAGGGACCAATACCATCTGCGTAGCCTGCAATAATGTTCAGGCCTTCAGCAGTCTTCATGGCATCATAATCCGTTTTCGCTTCGCTCCACGCATTCTCGCCGATTAGCTGAACCATTTTCAGCTGACAGTTTAATTCCTGCCGCATACGAATTAATGCTGTGGGATCAAAACACTGAACATAGCATTTATCATCTTTTTGAGTATAGCCATACCTGTTCAGGACTTCCAGAGTTGCAGCAACGATATCTTTACCTTCAGCGGCGTGAAAAGCAGGAGCTTTCATCTCCGGATAAATTCCGGCTTCGCGTCCGGTACTTTTATTCAACCCCTGGATAAGCTCAATCTCTTCTTCGAAGCTTAAAAGCCGGAAAGCCAACTCATTTAATGGATAGCGGGTAGGATAGACCGGCTTACCGGTTTTCGCATGAAAGCGTTCGCTTACGTTTAAAGACTGAATTTCTTCCAGCGTAAAGTCGATAGCATAAAAACGCCCGTCAGCTCGTTTTCGCTCCGGGAAACGCCTGGCAACATCCGTCACTGTATCCAAATGGATATCATGCAGAACCAGCAGTCGGTCATCCTTTGTCATTACCAGGTCCTGCTCTAGATAATCTGCTCCCTGAGCATGCGCCATTGCTTTAGCAGGGGCCGTATGCTCGGGTAAATATCCGGAAGCACCGCGATGTGCAATCACAACCTTAGCAGGTTCACCATCATTTGCAAAGGCAAATCCTACAGCCAGAAAAAGAAAACCAGATACCAGTAGAAACATCAAATTCTCACTTCTATTATTTGATTGGTCTCGCATAAATTAAACAGGAGGAACGTACGGCACAAAAGGTATTCAACTAAAATATTTCATCTTGCGGTTCTCCTTACCTTCGACAAGCTTTTCGGCAAGCAAAGGCTGATATTCTATGATTTTATGGGGAGCAAAGAAAGCCTGGTCTGTAGCTATATACTGCACAAAAAAGGCCGTCCCGATAATCGGGACGGCCTTTTATTGTAAACATGACTCAACTTACATATCGTATTTCAGTCCCAGGTTGAATCGGGCCTGATAAAACTCTGCCTGATATGTTCTTGCCGGATCACCGGCATAGTACCGCAGCGGCTGATTCAGCAGATTATTTCCTTCGACAAACAAACGTAGCTGATTGTTAAACTTGAACGAACCGTTTACATCCAGATACGTTACTTCATCGTAATAGCGCTCCAGACCGGGAGTAAGATCCAGTCCATCCGGATCCAGATAATCACTGGTATAATTAAAGGAAGCTCCCAACAGTAGTCGTTCGCCATTGTAATTCAATGCAAGATTCAAGGTATGAGGAGCAGTACCAGGAAGGTCAATCTTTTCATCAGTACCGGCCTCTGCACGGAACTCCGGGTTATCGGCTTCGGAGGTCGTATAGGTATAGTTCGAATACAGTCCGAGGTTACCCAAGACACCCGGTAAAAAGCTCAGCTGACGCTGAAAAGCAAACTCAAAACCCAGCAGTGAGGCACTGGCCCCATTTAGCGGCTGCAGAAACTCATCAAAGGTATTGCCGGTTAACGGATCAACATAATCTTCCGTTACGTTAGTAAAGATAAAATCGCTGATATCCTTGTAAAACACACCGGCTGAAATCAGACCAACAGATGAAAAATAGTGCTCGGCCATGAAGTCGAAGTTCATTGACGTAGTCGGGTCCAGCTCCGGATTACCGGCCTCAAGCTCTTCAAAGTCTTCAGCAACGGCACGGAACGGAACCAGCTGATAATAGTTTGGACGAGCGAGAGTATTGGTCCAGGCTCCTCGCAGAATCGTGCGATCGGAAAGTGCATAACGAGCGTGGAAACCGGGAAGGATGTTGGCGTACTGATCTTTTCCGCTGGTTCCGGTTACGGCTTCAGTGTTTTCATCATATTCAAATCCCAGATAACGAATATCTGTAGCTTCAACACGAACACCACCGATAAGCAATAACTTACTACCAATGTTCTGATTCAGCATTACATATGCCGCGGTAATATCCTCTTCAGCATTATAGTTCGCAGCGGCATACTCTTCCGGAAGGTCCTTCTTTTCAAACTGAGTCGGGTCATCGAGATCCAATGATCCAAGCACTTCAGGTGTGGTGAAGTTACCAATTTCATAATCACCCGCTTCATAATTAGCATCCGTTTGATCAGAAAAGCCAACGGAAGAGAAGTCGTCGAAACGATTACCAATAGGCTCAAATTCAAAGAAGTTGTTGTCACGACGCTTGTCTTTACTTTTATAGCGCAAACCAAACTTCAGGCTATTTTTATTTGCTCCTTCTGTTATACCCGGGACTTCAATATCCATACGCAATGTAAAGTCCTGTTCATCGGTATACTGATTCTCTTCGGTAATCTCGCGAAGGCTCAACTGGCTGTTTGCTGCATCAGCAGCATTTACCGGACGGAATAGCGGAGCTTCCAAATCAGAGAAGTCCCAAATAAAAGGAACGCCTTCATTCTCCCAGCTTATATAACGTTCATTCGGACGTTCCTCTGAAGCTTTGGAGTAGGCACCGAGCCAGTTGACCTTGATATCTTTTCCGAAAATATGATCCCCTGAAAAAGACATATTGTAGGTGCGCTGATCTTCGAGGCGTTGATTATCAATCTCATCATTACCGATACCGCCTTTGGTCTGCCGACGTATCTCCATAACATAAGCGCCATCAGGACGAATAGAATCCAAGCCTACACGATAGCGAAAGCGATTCTCCCAGTCCTTACGGATATTGAAAATACCTTTGGCGTAAAACGTATTGCGCGGATTCAGCTGATAATCCATCGAGAGAGAGGCACTGCGACGCAGACGCCGAAGGTCATAACGTCGGACATCCCACTCATCAACGATAATATCACCGTCATCCTCATCCCACTCACCTTCGGTATTATCTGAACCAAAGCGATTATCATTATAGGAGCCACTCAATACAACGCCGAACTGATTACGGTCACCATAGCGATTTGCCAGGACTGCTGCAGCAGAAGCTAAAGGCTCTTCACGAAGCACATTGTATCCGCTTCCCAATGTTCCCGAAATGCGACGCTGGATTGGTGCCTGGCGGGTTATCAGATTCACTGCACCGCCAATAGCGTCAGCTTCCATATCCGGAGTAACGGCTTTAAAGACTTCAATACTCTGAATAACTTCGGAAGGAATCAGGTCCAGCTGAACTGCGCGAATTTCACCTTCCGCAGACGGTAAACGCTCACCGTTGATCATTACGGAATTCAGGCGTGGCTCCGTACCACGAATATTTGCAAAGCGTGCCTCGCCCTGGTCATAGTTTACCGTAATTGCCGGAACGCGTTTTAATGCATCACCAATATTTGAATCGGGGAATTTTCCAACCTGGTCGGAAGAGACAATATTGGAAATATTTGTATTGCTTCGCTGTACGTTTAGCGCCTTCGCCTGACCTTTCAAGCGCTCTCCCAGCACCACAACTTCTTCTCCGTCAACAATACCGGATGACAACTCAAAGTATGTATTGGTTGTACGGTCTGCAGAAATTTCAACGGATTGCGTATTGCTCTGATACCCGAGATAGTCAACAACGACTTCATAGGTTCCTTCAGGAATATCGAGGATACGAAATTCTCCATTACCACCGGTTACCGCCCCAATTTCAAGAGCTGGGATAGACACATTTGCACCAGCCAGCGGTAGCTGATCGTCATTATCCAGCACCCGGCCTTTTAATGAACCGTTTTGAGCCTGTGCAATGGTGAAAAGAACCATTAGCCCAAGCACGATTTTAAGAGTAACACTTTTCAATTTAAATCCTCCAGTAAACACATATAATTAAAACTCTAAAGCAAAAAGAGACATGCTGATTTAAAAGTGCCAGAAGCTAGCTTTCGGAATGTTACAATTGTGTTACAGAACCATTGCTACAACCATATAAATGTCGAATATCATCCAAATACCCCGCTAAAATAGCCAAAGCTATATAGAATGATGCCGATAGTTGATGTAGGGGCATTATCTAATCGATCAGATATCTGATCAAAAAACTTCCTCCTGGAGGATAGTTAGGGTGGAGCCTGCCGGCATGTTAGCCGGCAGGCTCGTTTTTTTTCAAAATAAAAGAACTGTAACTCTTCTTTTATCGTTTCATCAAATTGGTGAGACAAATTTAAGAAATTACCCTTAATTATTACCTTAGTGAGAATATGGATACCATAACACAAATAGCCTTAGGTGCTGCCGTAGGTGAGGTAGCTCTCGGCAGGAAAGTTGGAAACAAGGCCATGCTCTGGGGAGCCATTGGCGGAACGATCCCGGATCTGGACGTGATCCTTACCCCCTTTACTTCAGATGTAAACATGCTGGTTATTCATCGCGGGTTTACGCATTCCGTTTTCTTTGCATTTCTGTTTGCTCCGATTTTTGGTTGGCTGATCGCTAAACTCTATCGGAATAATCCGGAGGCGAATTGGAAGCAATGGGGTAAGCTGATGTTTTGGGCGCTTTTAACCCACCCGATATTGGACATGTTTACCATTTATGGCACCCAATTTTTAAACCCGCTGAGTAATTACCCTTTTGGAACAGGGGCGCTGTTTATCATTGACCCAATCTACACCGTGCCGTTGATTGTTGGCTTAATCATTGCGATGCGCTGGCAGCGAACAGATAAACGTCGCTTTCAAATAACAGCCGGTATGCTCGGTTTAACCTCGGTTTATTTACTGGTTGCAAGCCTTCTGAACCTGAACGCTAATTCAAAGTTTGAACAGGCACTCAACGCACAGAATATTCCATTCACCCAGCTAATGACAACAGCCAGCCCGCTGAATACAATTATGTGGATGGGCGTCGCTGCCAATGAAGACAGCGTTTGGATAGGCAATTATTCGTATTTGGATGAAGACAGCAACATACAGTTTCATCGTGTACCCAAAAATGCCTATCTTATTGAAAATAATTTTAACGACTTACCCGTTGAGCGTCTTTTGTGGTTTTCCCGTGGCTTTTATCATGTACGAGAAGAAAACGGACAGCTCGTTTTTGCCGATCTGCGCTTTGGCAGACTGGACGGCTGGACAAGCAAAGAAGGCACCTATGTTTTCCAGTTTTTTCTGGAAAAGGCAGAGGACGGTAGTGGACGAATCGTTGACTTTTATCGACCGGAACCACAAATTGATAATATTGGTGAACGTCTCTCCTTGTTATTTCGTCGCGTCAAAGGAGACAAGTCGTTTGTCGAATATACCGGCGTAAACACAGGGCAACTTCCCGATGCAGCAAAATGAATCCTTTTCCCTGATGGCACGAATTAGAAGTTTTCGTTTTGCCTTCAAGGGAGTTTATACGCTGATAACCACTCAGCATAACTGTTGGATTCATGCTGTAGCAACGATTTTAGTTATTACCTTCGGCTGGTACTTGCAGGTTAGCCAAACCGAATGGTTAATCCTGATTTTGACTATTGGCCTGGTATGGATGGCTGAGGCATTAAATACGGCTGTGGAATTTCTTGGTGATGCTGTTACCATGGAGCAGCATCCGCTGATTGGCAAGGCAAAGGACGTTGCCTCAGCCGGTGTGCTGATAGCCGCCGTTACCGCAGCTATTGTAGGACTGATAATCTTTCTGCCAAAGATGTAGTTCTTTAGTGGCGTGGGTCGCGACCCACGTTACCGGTCATAGGTTACCGCTTAAACGGTCCAACCGGAACACCATCGATATATTCTTCCTTCTTTTCCTGCTTCTTTTTCTTCAGCGGCTTCGATTCACGTCTTTCTGTCGATCGCTTGTTTCGCAGGGTTAAGGTCGGTTGCTTTAAAACGGAATTGTAATTCGGTTCGCCTTCAAAAACCACCGTCAAGACTTCTACGTTTGCCCGATTCCATTCCCCTTTATCAATCAGCCAGGTCTGTACGAACTCGGCAACCGTTTCCCGCGCTTCATCGCGAATTAGCTCCATATTGCGGTCTGATGAGGCATTCTCTCTGAAAGTAGGGGTAAGCTCTCGCACCATCCGCTGCAGCTCCGCTTGCCCATCGAAAGCAAACAGGCCTTCATCCGAGTAGATGCGCATTTCATCGGTATGTACGGCCGGCGGCAAGGTCGGACGCAGTTCCGGCGCATATATGATACATACACCGTTTTGTATGTCAATATTCCAAACATCCCGCATTCGCAAATGGTATCGATAGGTGACTGGAATCTGAATCTCGGTTATGGTACGAGTACCGGGAATTTCCCAATCGGTAAACGGCAGTCGCGCAATAGTAGTACGGCTAAGTCCCTCTGTCGTTTTAAACGCGGCAACCTCCAGATCTCCTCCCGGGCTGCGGAAGATAGTTGGAATATCCATCATAAACTGCTTTTCCAGAGAGTCGTCAATTCCCGGCTGGAGGTAGAAGAAGTAATACAGTCCGATAGCCAGTCCCAAGGTGATCAGGAATGAAAAAAACTGTCTCATAGATTCTCACAGCAATAGTTTTATTCTTAATAGACGGAGTGGGGGGCGCACCCCAAAAGTGACCGATAACCGCATGCAATATTTTAAAAATAATAATACTCAATTACTTTATATATCACACCGAAAAATGTAAAATAAAGATAGGTTTTCCTTCGGTCGATGTTGAGCCTTGCATCAATCGTTCTTTGCACACTCCTACGTCCCCTCCGGTTATCAGGCATATTGCACGCGTTCCCCGATCGAAAACCCAAAATAACCCGCATGGATGCGATTAGAAAGATTCAAGGAGAAGAATTTTGTATAACGAACATGATGTTCATCTGCAGTACTGGAAGAAAAAGCTTGAGGGCAATTCCGGGAGACTCCCCCTGCCCGCGGACTTAACGGCTGCCGAAGCTCTACCTGTTACACAAGCAGGTAGAAAACCGTTTATGATCCCACGTGCAGTAAGCTCCGGGTTGAAACAGCTCGCCTCAGAACAGGACACAACGCTCTATGTTGTATTCCTGGCCGCTTTCAAACTACTTCTAAAACGTTACAGCAATGTGCGCGATATTGCTGTTGGTGCGTATTTAACCGATCTTCTTTTGCTACGTAGTGAGGTAAATGAAGACAGCTCCCTCTCAGAATATTTGCAGCAGGAAGAAAAGACGCTTCTCGAAGCAACCTCACATCATCAGCTGCCTACGGCAAGCCTGGAAGATATATTTGGAGCCCCGGGAAATGAAGTCTTCAATACGCTGTTTTTAATGCAGGATAAAACCCGCATAGAAAGAGATAGTATCACCTCCGAAAAGATTGATGCCTATATCGATCAGATTGATATCGCTCTGCGAGTTGTAATCGATTTTGATGGTATCAGCGCTGAGTTCCTTTATCAAAGTCAGCGATTTTCACCAGCATTTATTAAACGACTTATGTCCCACTTTCTATGCCTGCTTGGTAACTTTGCAGACGATGTTTCACAACCGTTAAAGCAAATTCCAATTTTAAGTGCAGACGAACAGCAGCAGATCATCGAGAATAATCTAACCTGTCGAATTATTGATACGGGTTCCCTCTCATCAGATCTTGAAGAGCAGTTGCACTCTTCAACAGCTGTCCCGGTTTTTTATTCCGGTAGCCGCAAAATAACCCTTGAAGAAGTAGCCAATTACACACTGCGCACTTCAGCAGCAATCCATGCCCATACACTACAGGAAAATTCAGTGATCGGTGTTCTTGGATTCTGCGATGTGGAGTGGATTGTAAATGCTCTTGCTGTTATTCGCTGCGGCTATCGAATTCTGCCGCTTTCCGCGGAAGAGCTGCCGGTAAACCTACAGAATACGCTCGACAGCATTTCGCCGGATCTGCTTATCGGAGATAAGACCGTTAAATCTACACTGGAAGTTTTGCACAATAAATCAGGGATTCCTTATCTATGCAGTAGTGAGCTTGAACATGCGGATGATCATACTCTATCACCCTCAGGTAAAAAGGGCGGATTGATCATTCCCTTCAGCTCTGAGAACAATGTGAACAGCCTGCTAATTTCCGAAGACCAGCTTAATACCGGCATTCGCAATCGTATTCAATACCTACAGCTTTCAAAAGGAGATATTTGCAGCCGCCAAACTCATATGGAGCCGATGCACCTCCTCATCCCGGCCCTCTCCGCTGTACTTTCCGGTTCAGCATTGCTTATTCATCCGCAAAACACCCGACCGTCTATCGGCAACGAACCGGATATTATGGAGTTCTATAATTCAAATTTAAACTTCGATGAATCTTCCGCAGTTCGCTACGTCGGCTTAATAAACGGACTGGCATCTTCACTTGAAAACCTGCGTAACCTTTTTCCCACTGCAACAGTGGAGCGGGTATCGGAGCTGCCTTTTCTACCCTCCGGGGCGAACAGCATTTCAGAAGACATGAGTATCAGCCACCTACTCCCACAATACGTTATAGATGATTATGGCAGAAGCGTGCCACCGGGCGTTCCCGGATCGCTTCATTTTGGTGGGTACACTGATTTAAATGGGAATTGTAAGGATATTCGGATAAAACCAAATTCCTACTCACGTGAGAAAGCAGCTGTTTTATTGAATACGGGTATTAGAGCAGCTTACGAAGGGGATTTTACGATTCGCCTACTTTCGGAATCTTAAACATCACAGGTATAGTAAATCCAGTCCTCATCATTGGCATCTACATCATGTCCAAGGCTAATAATTCCCTTTCCATATAGCGGTATCGTTTCGCGATGTGCAAACAACGATTCTCCAGTGCTGGTGCAGATGTAGGTGCCGTTATGGCTTTTATCGATAAGAACAAACTTGCCGTTCCTATATTCGATATTGGCATGCATTCGGGAAACCAGCTTACTGTTGATGATCAGATCGTTTTGCTCTTCCCTTCCGATCCGCACTAATGGACGCCCTTTATCAACGGCGATCTCTTCATCCTGATGGCGCAGCACCAATGATCCTAAAGAGGTATTTGTTGTATCGTTGCGGCGGGAATTCAGCGTAACGGTCAAATCAGATCGATCTTCCTGCCAAATCAATTCACAAACGTCAATGCGTTCTTCCTTGCCACGGGGTCTTTCACGACGCAGAAAGCGGGTATTGGCTTTTAAGTCCCCTTCGAGGCGCTCGATCGTTGTACCGGAAGTAATAATCTGATCGGCCTTGGCAATCCCTGCCATGCGAGAAGCCACATTAACAGCATCCCCAAAGACATCTTTCTTCTCCAGCACCACATCTCCATAATGCATGCCGATCCGAATTGACAAATTATATCGCTTCAATGATACGTTGGATTTAATCAGGTGCTGCATAGTGTGGGCCACGCGTGCCGCAATGTTCACATCCTGAAAGGTACACATGACCTCATCACCGATGGTTTTGATAACCGCTCCATCGGCACGACGCACCAGGTCGATAAGAATATCCAGCGTTTGCGTTACAATTTGCTGTGCCTGATCATCGCCGTATTTTTCAAACAGCCTGGTACTTTGACAAATATCCGCGAATAAAATGGTCAGAGTTGCCGGTTCGCGATTCTGCGACTTACGAATCCAGGATAGCGTTTTACTTATCCACGACGGCTTTGATGTCGATCCCTGCTCAGGCATAAATCCTTCCAATGTGTGTAAGAGAAGCTGATGCCAATCTTTTATATTCCCTACAAACTAAAAGAGCGGTGTTTAGCACAGTAAATCTCTTGGATAATTGAAGATAAGGATAAAAAAGAATGATTTCAAAGACGCTTCCGACAAAAAAACCGGGTAACTGTTGTTACCCGGCTGCGTGGAGAATGACGGCGTAACCGAGTTACGCCTTGGGGGATTGGGGATTTTAAATCTTAGTTATCCTTCAGCTCACCTGTTTGGATATCGGCGTTGTAAACTTCACCGTTAACCTCGATGGCTGCGTTTCCACTGCCAATCGTAATATCGATGACACGGCTTACGTTACGCTCACGATATGCATCGCCACGAGTGAAGGTGATGGTCGCATCGTAGGTGCCTGTGATCTGTCCGCTTACTGCCTGAGACCAGTTATTGCGAATACCGCGCGGGCCTACTACATCGGTCAGCGTAATCGACTTGGTATAGTCAAGTGTTCTGGTAGCGCGTGCAGTGGTTAGCGTATCCTCAGCAGAGCGATTGTATGTTCCATTGAAGGTAATCTGATCGGTATGGGTATTGGTTGCAACGATGCTTGCATTCAGCAGCTTCAAGCGCTGGGACAGACGAAAAGTCGTATGACGACCACTGCCTTCAACGATATCGAAGTTGATGGTCTCGGCAATGCTGCCGTTGGTATTATACCACTTCTGAGGAACTCCGTTTCCATCGAGGAACTGAAGATTGTATAGGCGATAAATGCTGGCATAGAAAGCACCGGAATTCGGATTGCCCCGCTCGCGGTTCAACGTGATTGTCCAAACGCCGGTCGAAGCATCATATGATGTATCTATACTGCTCACGCTGCTCTTGGATGAGAATTTATCGAGACCTTTCTGAAAACCGTTTTCCTGAGCAAACTCAGCCAGGTCGGCCGTTTGATCCATGACGCCACCGGTTTCTTCGGCAACACCACTGGCAACAGACTCAGCAGCATCCTGATTGGCAGAGATATCCGTGGTTGGATCAGGCTCGGTTGACGTTTCCTTATTACAGCCTACAAGAACCAGCATAGCTGCCAGGAAAAAGAAAAATGATTTAAGCTTGCGAAGTGAAGGGATTGCAGTAAACATAATAAAACTCCTGTAAGTATTTAGTGGATTCTGTTGTTACCAATTTGCTTCCTACAAGAGCAAGTGCGGTGCCAAAAACAAGAACAGAAACATAAGATCATTAATAATATATACTTAAGAAAAACACTCTAAATTAATTCAATTTGCTTAGAATCCTTGCTGTACCGTATCGTACAGCGGTTTGTGCTAATCGGTACGCTGCTTTTTATTTGGTTCACCTCACTGAGTCACTTATTATATGGCAGTCGGGTTTACTGAATCGGGATTAAAGGAATGTCCACTACAGCCACACCTCTATCGCTCAAAAAAAGGATCTTATTTTTTCTTATCCTCTTCTCAGGCTTTTTATTTCTCGCAGAGTTAGTAACCCGGATTCTGCTTCCCCAACCCGGATTTCAGCCCTACCCTACCGAACAACCAGCAGGCTTATTAATTCCACATCCGCAGAGAGGATACGCCTATGCAGCAAATTTTCATGGACAAATGCAAAGCGAGGAAGGTGCGCTTTCCATCCGTACCAATGAGCTTGGTCTACGGGACCTGCCATTGGATTCTCTAAAGGGATTGCGCATTATGGCTGCAGGAAATTCCTTTACGGTAGGGTTTGGAGTAGAACAACAGGATGCATGGCCAAATCAGTTGGCTGAGTATATGAATCGGAAAGTGCTGAATGCCGGGGTTTCAGGTTATGGCATGAAGCAAATCAGACTGCTTATTGCCGAACTCCTGCCAATTGTTAAGCCGGAGACCTTAATTGTAGGCGTTTATGCGTCCCGATACTGGCGCGTGAATTCACCCTATACTTATTTTGAGGGAATGGCAATCGGTGAGCAGCAGGTAGATAACGTGCGACTTATGTCCGATGGGATGTTGGTTAGCCCCTTTCGAAGCGCATGGCTAAGAGACTTTGATCTCTGGCTCAATCAATATCTTTACTTCCCGTCATATGTGCTAAAAGCCTGGCCAACATTAAAGCGCCGGCTTATCAAAGCGAAGCAAAACTATCAAACTCCAACGGTAGAACAGCTCCGGCCAATCGTAAAACCACTGTTGAATGAATTGGGAGCTATTTCGCAACTCTTAAGCAATCGAAATGTGCAACTATACTTCTTACTGGTTAACCATCAGGAAGCAGATGGGTCGTTTAGTTTGCTGGAGCAGAATTACAGTGCTGTTGTTCAGAGATATGCGGACTCACTGGGAGTCCCCTGCATTAACCCCACACCTGCCTTACAAAACGCCTCTGGTGGGAGGTCGATTTTTCGATTTGAAAATGACCATCACTGGTCTGCGAATGCCCATCAGCTGGTGGCAAAAGAAATTGCAAAACAGATTTCAGCTCAATAAAAAAGCGCGTCCTCGCTAAAGCGAAGACGCGCAATCTATTGAATTATCGAATATAACGTTTAGCCTTTGGCGCCAGCTATATTCAGATCGAATTTGATGTCATCATAGATGAGCTTGTCACCCAGTGCATCAAAAAAGCTACCGGAACCATACTTGATCTCCCAACGGGAGCGGTCAATGGTAAACTGAGCATTAGCAGAAAAACCTTCGTCAGTGAAATCGATCTGTGCCGGGAAAGAAATTTCATTGGTAATTCCCTTGATCGTCAGCTTACCGGTTACGCGGTAGTTAGCGCTCTCACCATTGTAAGGAACAGCTTTGGTGATTTCGAATGTCGAGGACTTATAGTTAGCTACTGAGAAAAAGTCATCTGACTCCAGGTGACCCTTCAGCTTAGCATTGTAGTCTGCATTTTCGATATCCAGAACCACGATGCTGGTCATGTCAATTTCGAATTCACCGGTCATCTTCATGGCGTCATCTACTTTGAACATGCCGCTCTTAATACCAACAGTACCATTGTGAGCACCGGTTACTTTTTCACCGGTCCAGCCAAGAGTACTCTTAGCAGCGTCTACAGAATAGTTCTGAGCAAACAGAACAGGTGACAGTAAAGCTGCCATGGTTAAAATTGCAAGAATGCGTTTCATTGTTATCTCCTTGGAATAAAATAGAATTAGTTAGGGTTAGTCGTCATTTTTATATTGTTATCCCCTCAGCTTATCGAGGAGAGTATTCAAAGTTTTAGTTTCTTTTTCCGAGAGGGTAGCATACTGCCCTACCCACTCTTCTTCGGTTGCGTCTATTTCTTTCAGCAATTTCAAACCGGCGTCTGTAATCACGATATCTACTGCTCGACGATCATTTTCGCAAGTCTTTCGTTCTATCAGGCCCTTCAATCGAAGTTTTTCTACCAAACGGGACGTGTTTGACATCTTGTCCAACATCCTATCCTTTAAAAGGTTCCCACTAACCGGATTCGGATGTTGTCCTCGCAAAATCCGAAGCACGTTATATTGCTGAGATGATAAGCCATATTTTCGCAGCCACTGAGTGTTGCTGCTGCTTATCCAGTTTCCGGTATAAACGATATTCAACACCAGCTTATGGTATTCACTCCGAAAACGCTTTTGTTTTATTTCTTTTTCCAATTCCATATGTCTGTGTTTTTATATTCCGCAACAATATATGTATAGACACATAATGTCGCAACATTTTTTTCAAAAACACAAAAAAAAGGCGCTGCAAGATAGCAACGCCTTTAAAATCGACTAGTATAAAGTAATTAAAAACCACGTCTTACAAACAAATCGGTTTCCACTAATGCGTAGCTTCCAAATATGCCGGTACCATTTTCGATACCGTCAATTACGTTCGGCACCTCACCGGGAGAAAGTGTTGAACCCTGGGTTTGCACCGATACACTTTGAACAAAATTGAGGATATTATCATCAATAGCCGTTGCGCGAATCCGGTTCGGACCATAAAAATTGATAGCAATCCAGGGTAGATTAATGGTTAGCGTGCCGTCGGGATTGCGATCGTAATTCCCCTCATTAATCGGTGGTGACTCGTTAATGCGAAAGTCTTCCAGATCATCATCCTCATCTAAAAACTCATCAAGCAGCGGTGTCAGGTTGTCGCGGCGAACATCAAAAGCTTCAGTAGAAAAGATAAAGATATTTTGACGCCCCGGGAAAACGCTTTCCGTAACATCGATCTCCAGCTGCTCGGTTGAAGCAAAGACGACCGTATCCGTTGACGCTTCGACAATCGTAAACGTATCCGGTATCGTCGTCGTAGACGTCACTACTGTTTCATCATCCGGAAAAGTAACCCGGAGACGATAACTACGCTTGGGCAGGACGGTTGCAGAAGAGTTAATTTTATAGATGCCCCGCTCTTGCATAGCATAACTAAAAGTCTGCTCTACCGAGTTATCATTCGCAAGCAAGGAGAGTTCAACTGTGGCGTTTGCAACGGCTTGCTGTTCAAATACATATGCTGTGCCGAAGGGGACAGTTTGCGAAAGGCGAATTTCCGGCAGGGTATCACCAGCAAACAAGTAACTTTCTACAACGTATTCGGATTCGAAGGTATCGCTCTCAACCAGGCTACAGCTACTCGCAAATGCGAGAGTCAAAACCATAAATAACATTCTTTTTATCATTTTATATCTCCAGAGAGAATTTCAATTTTCAGTTTTAGAAATCGAGTGTAAAAGAGATACTCGGAATAATCGGTAACATCACAACGTCTTCCCGGGTAACCGGATTATCGTCGAAATCGTACTGGTAGAACCACACGTTACGGCGCGAATACACGTTGATGGCCTGCAGCTGCAGTTCATAATTTTGTCCCCAGAGCTTACCGGTTCGGGTAAATCCGATATCGAGGCGATTATAAGCGGGTAGCCTGGCACCGTTAAAATTATCGACAATCAGCGGAAAGCGGGATTCCGAGGATGTTGGCAGTCCAACTTCATAATTACCCAGCGCCTGAGTATACGCTTGTCCGGTTGCATAGGAAAATACACCGGTGAGCTTCCACTGTTTGCTTAGATCATAGTTGGCTACAATATTCAGGTCATGTGCCCTGTCGTATTTCGGTGAAAAATAGTCTCCACCATTTAGTTCATCGTATTTCAAGCGGCTCAAGCCAATGGTATAACCCACAAAACCATTCAGGCGGCCTTTACTTTTTTGTAGAAAAAATTCAATTCCGGTGGCAAATCCATCTCCGAAGATAAACCAGTCCTGATAATCCAATCCGGCAAGATCATTCAGAAAAGGATCGATGCGAAACAGATCGCGCATTGTGCGATAGTAAATTTCAGTATCAAAATTCCAGGATTCGTTCAGGCGATTTTTAAAACCGAATACAAACTGATCTCCATAAGACGGAGGAACACCATCATCAACGGTAAGCCAGGTGTCGAAGGCAGTAAAGGCTTCATTACTAACCAGGGTCAGAAACTGATAATAGCGACCGTAGGCCAGCTGAAAAAGCATGTCGCGACTGTAAATATATTCAATCGCTCCCCGTGGCTCGTAGCGCATATAGTCTCCGGCGCTAAAATAGTTTGCCCGAAAACCGGCAGTAAATTTCCACAATGAAGTCGGACGCCAGACTTCCTGCAGATATACGGACCCATAATTTCCGGTATTGAATTCCTGAAAGGTATCCATACCATCGAACCGTTCCTGAATTTCATAGTCCAGGTTCCCGGCCCAGAATCCGGCTTTCAGCGAGTGCTTCTTGTTCACTACATATTCCAAATCACCTTTAAGCGACAGATCCTCAACAATATTCTCGCGCTCAAACGTAGTGTTCTCGATACTGATATCCGGAGTACTGAAATAGCGGGAATAGGTTCCCGTAAAGTTGGAGAATACCTTCTTTGAAAAAACGTGTGTCCAGGTCCCGCTAACGGTCGCATTACCATAATCCAGATTAATCTCTGAGTTGTCGGTAATTGGGAATTCTACCAGATCGCGTCCTGTGTAAAATGCCAGGTTCAGACGATCATTCGGCGTAGGATCAAAATTCAGCTTACCGTTAAAGTCGTAGAAGTAGAACTTATCCGGTACGTTATCGACATTATTTCGCACAACAGCCAAAACCGGTTCCAATGTCGAACGTCTTCCGGCAACCATCCATGACCCTTTCGGCAGCGGCCCTTCCAAATTCAACCGTGAAGCCAGTAAACCAATAGAGGCGCGGCCCTGGAATTCTTTACGGTTACCTGCACGATTGTAAATATCTACCACCGCTCCGAGTCGGCCGCCATATTCAGCAGGATATCCGCCTTTAAAAATTTGAACATCCTTAATAGCATCCGGGTTAAAGGTCGAGAAAAAACCGAAGAAGTGGGATGGGTTATAGACCGTCGTGCGGTCAAGCAGAATTAGCGTCTGATCCGGGCTACCTCCACGCACATACAGTCCGCTGGAGAAGTCGGATGCAGCTTTAATTCCCGGTAAAAGCTGGATTGAGCGAAAAAGGTCTGCTTCAAGAACTTTCGGCAATTCCTTGATAAGCGCTTTCGGAACCGTTACAAGCCCTACGGGCTTTTCTTCGTCAATCGTGAGCTCCTCTTCAACAACGACGGCATCACCTTCGATGTAGCTCGGCTGCATTTCAATATCCAGCCGCAGTCGCTCTCCCGGAGCAAGGGTAATTTTTCTGCTAAAATCGCTGTAACCGATATAGCTTGCTACAATGGTATAGGAGCCTGGCTTCAAATCCGGTACGGTATAATACCCGCTGGTATTTGTCGTAGCACCTTCCTGGGTTTCAAGCGTATACACATTTGCTGCAATCAGCGTCTCACCGGAGGTTGCATCAGAGATGTAACCGAGGATAGCGGCATTTTCCTGTGCATGCAGGACCGGTAAAAGGATGAAAGACGCCAGGGTGCAGATTAATAAATAGCGTTTCATTTGGTTTTCCTAAAGGGGTTTCTGGTACTTTGGATCGTTGCAAAAGCATTCGATATTACAACCTCCTTGCGGCGGGATCAAGCAATTAATCCTGAAGTGCGCATGGGTCGCGTGAACGACTCATTTAACATAGGATTTAGGTCGGAAGTTTCAGACTTATTTAACTTGTAACAGAAATAGAAAGAGGCATGAATCTCAAAGATCCACGCCTCTTTCACCCCCAAAAATATCTGTATCATACAGTGGACTGTACCAAACTCCGCAGGAAAACCTCTGAATTACAATCCCCAACCGGGTTTCTGATAGAGTATTCGCTTCGATTATGGAATTTTTAGAATTTTTTTAGTTAATTCTCAGCACCCTGTGAAGCCCTTCACAATACTTGCCTACGTAACGTATAGATTGTGCTTTCGGCAATGGGGGAAAGGAGATCGGCTATAAAGCTTGTTGGAAAAGCTGGCGATAATGAATATATTCAAATATCTACGTACAACTGCTCATATTACTATGCCCCTTAACGATACCCGGGCAAACCGGAAAGCAGACATGACGCGCTTATATAATGTTCTTTTACTGATTTTATTCTCCCTTCCATCAACCGTTTCCGCACAGGATTATCTTTGGCCAACTGATGCCAGTAAATTACTGACCAGCAATTTCTGTGAGTTCAGGCCGCGACATTATCACGCTGGCATTGATATCAAGACCTGGGCAAAAACCGGTTTCAAAATATACGCCATTGAAGATGGCTATGTGTATAGAATTCGCGTTGCCGCGACCGGCTACGGGAAAGCCGTCTATATACACTTAAAAGACGGCAACTATGTTGTTTATGCGCATCTGCAAGGCTTCACCGATGAGCTTGATGCCTATACTGATTCCGTGCGAACGACAAATCGCAGCAATATCCTTGATCATTATCCAAAACCAACGCGCTTTCCGGTAAAAAAGGGCGACTTCCTTGGCTATACCGGTGAAACCGGAATCGGTGTTCCCCATTTGCATTTCGAGATCCGAAATGCCAGTCACCACCCGATCAACCCCCTGCGCTTTTATCTCGATGAAATAGAAGATACCATTACGCCAAAAAGTAAATTTATGGCGGTTATTCCCCAGTCCAGTTCAACCCTGGTGAATTTTCAGCCGGATACGCTTATCCTACCAGTTAAACAAAGCAGTATAACAGAGATAAAAGAGCCGATTTATTTGACCGGGGATGCCTACATCGCCTTGCGAAGTTTCGACATGGCCAATGGAGCAAGCAACGGGTTCGATTTATATCGCGGCGAAATGCTGATCAATGATTCTACGGTTTATACGATTGCCTATAATAAATTCAATTATAATGAAACGCGATTAATCGAAATCGATAAAAACTTCTCGCTGCACCGAAAGGGCTATCGCGTATATCACAACTTCTACCGGCATCCGGCAAACTCGCTCCCGTTCTATAAGAACACACCAAGAAAGGGTGGCCTACTCTCTGCAAAAAGCCTTCGCAAGGGCGAGAATAAGATAGTCCTGCGCGTCTACGATTATCACAACAACAAACATGAAATTTCCTTAACAGTTGTTTATTATGACCCTGTTGTACCGGAAGTTTACAATACAGTTCGTATCGATGAGGGTTATCTAGTCGCCTTTAAATCGAAGCAAACCTTCGAAGCTTTTGAGGTTGAACGCTTAAATTCAAAAGGCAAAGTAATTCGAGCTGTAAAAAACGCTGAGCTGGAGTTTAAGCAAAAGTCCCAGGGTAAGAATTATTATCACGTGATTATTCCGCACCGGCACGGTGGGGCTCAGACCTATTACCGTATTACGCCGTATGGCAGCAGCAACGAGCCGGCACTTCCGGTAATTATTGCAACGGATAGCCTGGCTTACCAGGAGTCTCTTCAGAAAATAAAGCCCGAGGTTAAACTAAAGTTTTTCGGCAAAGAAACCCTGGTAAAAAGCAATGTGCCATTACCTGATCCAGTTAGCGGTGAAATTCGAAGCTATCAGTATAGACCATTTGGTTTCTTAACTACATTCAACCCAACAGAAATCGCTGCATTTTTAAAGCGCCATCCGGAGTTTGAGTTTTTGACCAAAGAAGCACGTCGCTGGAGCGCAATTTCACCCAAACAACCTCGCACAATTCGTTCTGAAGACGGTGTTGTCCGCGTTGAGTTTGGCCCCAATGCCACCTACGACAGTCTTCATGCCACTATTTGGCGTTCCTCACCGACAACCCGCTTATCACGCAAATATCCTTATCTTACCGATGTATATGCTATTGAGCCTTTCGATGCTCCTTTAGACAACGGAGCCAGGCTTCGCTTTAAACTCCCCGGAGATATCGCCCGTGCAAAAGGAACCGGTATCTATTATAAGGACCGTCGTCGTAAAAGCTGGAAGTTTCTTCCTACAGAGTTTGATGGGGTAAAAAATTTCAGCGCAAAAATTTTGAGCCTGGAGAAGTTTGTTGCAATTCGGGATACTATCCCACCGACACTCCGTGCATTAAACTTATCAAGATTCAACGCAAGTTCCGGCGCCACAGAACGTCTGTCTTTTTCCGTACGCGACGAAATGTCGGGAATTTATCGGGAGACACAAATCCAGGTACGTATTAACGGGCGCTGGTCACTTTTTGAGTATGATCCTGAAGAGCGGCTGGTGTATGTTCACAGAAGGCATATACCAAAGGGCAATCACGTGCTGCAAATTACGGTTACTGATAATGCCGGGAACAGCAAGACACATTCTTTTAATGTAACACGCTAATAGCTTTTTTATTTTAAACATGTCCCCTTTCCCCGATTTCGCTCATCATATTAGCGGATTTACTGTTTTATCACGCTAAAAGGAATATCATGTCTGAGACAATTCGCTCAGGGTCTGAAAAGCAGGACCGTCTGGCAACGGTTCGTTATGCATTCAGAACGATTATCTGGCCCCGCCGCAAGTTACTATTCGTTGGCCTTATACTTATTGTTATTAACCGTCTCTCGGGCTTAGTACTGCCTGGGTCGAGTAAAATTCTGATTGATGATATCATTACACCGGGTGATACCGCTTTATTAACGCCGTTGCTTTTGGTGGTAGCTCTTGCCATAACGATACAATCCATTACTTCATATTTCCTGACAAAATTGTTGAGCGTTGAAGCCCAGCATCTTATCGCCAGGCTACGGGCTAAAGTGCAGCAGCAAATTATTCATTTACCAGTACGCTTCTTCGACAATACCAAGTCCGGAGAATTGGTATCGCGCATTATGACAGACGTAGAAGGGGTAAGAAATTTAGTAGGCACAGGTCTTGTGCAGCTTTTTGGAGGCGTATTAACAGCCTTTGTAGCACTTGGCCTTCTGTTGAATATCAATGTGCGAATGACCGTTTACGTTATTGTACCTATGGTCGTTTTCGGCTTTGTCTCGCTAAAAGCCTTCGGCTATATTCGTCCTATTTTCCGCAAGCGCGGAGCAATTAATGCAGAGGTGACAGGCCGACTTACCGAATCGCTGAATGGGATTCGGGTGATTAAAGGGTTTAATGCCGAAGATCAGGAAATTGGAGTATTTGAGCAGGGGGTAGAGAAGCTCTTTCAAAACGTAAAGCAGTCCCTTACGTCTACCAGCCTGGTAACCAGTTCAGCGACGTTGCTGCTCGGCCTAGCCAGCGTTTTGGTTATGTGGGTGGGCGGCTCACTGATCCTGGAAGGTGAGATGAGTATCGGTGATTTTTTTGCTTTTACTCTTTATCTCGGTTTCCTGATCGCCCCAATTGTGCAAATGAGCAACATTGGTAGTCAGATTACCGAAGCCTTTGCCGGACTGGACCGGATGGACGAGATCCTTAGTGAAGAGCGTGAGGGGGACGATAAAAGCCGCACTGCAGATCTTGGTGACTTCGAAGGAAACGTAGTGTTTGATCACGTGCATTTCTCTTATGAAACCGATACGGAAGTACTACATGATATAAGTTTTGAAGCACCTGCCGGCTCGGTTACCGCCCTGGTGGGAAGCTCCGGCTCCGGTAAAACCACAATAGCCGGCCTCGCAGCATCTTTTCTACAACCAAATAACGGAAGAGTATTAGTTGATGGAACTGACCTTGCGACAGCAACTTTGGAGAGCTATCGCAAGCATCTTGGAGTGGTGTTGCAGGATGATTTTCTATTCGAGGGTACTATACGGGAAAATATTTTGTTCGCAAAGCCGGATGCCACTGCAGAGGAATTAAAAGATGCCGTAGAAGCTGCCTACGTAAACGAATTTACGGATCGCTTCGACGAAGGTCTCGAAACCCTGATCGGTGAAAGAGGAGTTAAGCTTTCCGGTGGACAGCGTCAGCGTGTTGCTATAGCCAGAGCTATTCTTGCCGACCCCAAAATTCTGATCCTCGATGAGGCGACCTCCAATCTGGATACGGAAAGTGAATCGTATATCCAGCAGAGTCTCAGTGAGTTAATGAAAGGGCGAACCACCTTTGTTATAGCACACCGGCTAAGTACGATTCGCCAGGCCTCACAAATTTTAGTTATAGAAGAAGGCAATATCGTTGAACGCGGTACACATGATGAACTTATCGAACGGGAAGGCCGATATCACCGTCTTTACACCTATCAGGCCAGGATTTAATCGTTAAGCCGTTTTCAATATATCAGACTAATGACTTCCATTCTTTCCCGCTTCACCATCCAGTATAGTTCTTACTCGCTGGAGAAGTTCTGAGACCTTAAACGGTTTTTTTAAGATCTCTTCATTTTGGATATCAACAGCCTCTTTGCCATCTCCCGGGTATCCGGTTGCAATTAGAACCGGCATATCCGGGAACATGTCTCTTAATTTTTTTAGCGCCTCAGAACCGTTCATTTTAGGCATAATCATATCGAGAATTACCAAACTGACTTTTCCGGTATGCTTTTGTAGTTGGCTCAATGCCTCCAAACCGGTTTCAGCCAAAATCGTTTTATAGCCATACCGCTCAAGTGAGTGTTTTAGTAGAGAGCGTACATGTTCTTCATCGTCTACGACCAGGATTGTCTCTGAGCCAGTCTTGGGTGTAGCGAGTTTCTCCGATTTTACAACCTGCGGCGCATCTGTTCCCGGCAGGAAGATTCGGAAGGTCGTTCCACTTCCAACCTCGCTATCAACCTGAACTGCACCGCCATGGCTGTTTACAGCACTATAAACCATAGCAAGGCCTAACCCGGTTCCTTTCCCGGCTTCTTTTGTTGTAAAAAAGGGTTCAAAAATGTGTTCCTTATCCAAGCTATCGATTCCGATTCCGGTATCCGAAATTTCCATACAAACATAGCTGCCTTCCGACAATCCAATCCCTGCCGCTTCAACAGGCTCAAGCTGCTTCATACTCGTTTTGATTTGCAACATACCACCATCGGGCATAGCATCACGCGAATTAATTCCAAGGTTTACAATTACGCGCTGTAACTGAGCCTCATCTCCGGATACCATTCCAACTTCCGGGTTCAGATTTAACCGAATATCAATAGATCTGTCGAAGGTTCTTTTAAACAGTTTGATGGTATCTGCAATAATAGTGTTCAGATTTAACGGCTCAATTCGATAGGTGTTTTGCTGTGCAAACCCCATGAGCTGTTCGGTTAGCCCGGCTGCACTATGAGCGCTATCTTCAATTGTCTCCACATACCCATGTTCTTCAGAGCCGTTTCTGAAGCTCAGTTTTAACAGGCTTGCGTACCCCAGAATCCCGCTAAGCAGATTATTAAAGTCGTGTGCTATTCCACTGGCCATGAGTCCAACAGCTTCCATCTTTTCCGCCAGAACCAACTGTCTTTCCATTGTTCGCTGTTTGGTTACATCACGCATAATTCCCCGGAATTGAAGTAAGCCATTGCGGCCGCGAACCGCATTTGCCGTTTCAAGAATCGTCAGCTGTTTACCGCTTGATGTTCTCATCTTTATTTCATAGTCCTGCAGGTAGCCTTGTCGGGACAGCTTGGCAATATACTTGTGGCGGTCATCCGGGTTTACGTAGAAATTATCCTTTATGTTGAGACTTCTAAGCTCATCCAGTGAGTCGACTTCAAAAAGGTCCAGTCCGGCAGGATTCATATCCAGAAACCAGCCATCAGGTGTCGAGATAAATACCACGTCTCTGGATTCATCAAAAAGTTGTTTATAACGCTGTTCTGAAAGGCGGAGCTGGTTCGTACGTTCATGTACTTCACGCTCCAGTTGTGCGGAGTATTTCCGTTGAGAGCGATAGTGAAAATAGCCTGCTAACAATACTATTGGTAAAAGTATTGAACCGGTCATAAACCACCACGTTTCCCAGTAAGGAACAGCAATCGTGATGGTTTCCGAAACAACAATCGGACTCCAGTCGCCATTAGCATTTTGGGTTTGTAAATAAAATCGATAGGTACCGGAGGGTAAGGAGCTGTAGTGGAACTCCTGATTATCCGGCCTTCTATTTAAGGTTTGCCAATCGTCATCAAAACCCTCTAGCTGATAACGAAATGTTAGATTCTTTTCATCACTGAAGCTACCCGATATAAAACGAAAGCCCAAATGAGCGTAGGTATAACTTAGGTTGATCGGTTTATCAAGCGGGTATTTCTCATCGTTTGCAATAAGATTCGTCAACGTTAAAAGTGGCTTTACCGGCTTAACATTATCGAATATCGGATGGTACTGAGCCACACCATTATTCGTGCCGAACCAAAGATTCTTTTTGCTATCCATAAATCCGGCACCACGATTGGTCTCAAGACCCACCAGACCTTGCGTTAAGCCGAACCGGTTCAGGGTGTTATCTTTCCAGCGCCAGATTCCCTGATCTCCTCCAATCCAAACCGTTTCCTGGGAATCCTGGAAAATAAAAAACACCGGCGTATTAATATCCGGCATCTTTTCATGGCGAATCAACTGACCGTCTTTAGCAAGGAATATTCCTGCCCACGTACCGACCCATATGCCATTATCCGGACACTGATAAACAGTATAGGCCATGTTAGCAAATGAATCCGTAGGGTGCCTGTAGTTCATCAACCCATCAGGTGTTTCATGATATATACCATTATTAAGAGTACAAAAAAGCAGATTCCCGAAACGATCAGACTTAATAAAACGAAAGCCTTTTTCGGCAAATTCCTCAACATAAACGGGAGTATAAACTCCATCCTTTAACTCATAAGCGCCCTTAATCATCCCAACAATTAATCTACCGGTCTTATCATAGGCAATTGAGATAGCCACATGATGAGCACCCCGTTCCTCATTATACGGAGAGGAATATTGAGTGATAGAGCCATCAGGTTTTAACTCGATAACACCACCAAATGCAGTAGATGCGACAAGGTTACCACCAGGTGCCTTAAGCAACTGCATGACGCGTATCGGTCCCAGCTCGGGACTTTGAAGGTTTTGAAGATCAACTGTTTTAACATCATCTTTTGACCAGATCGTAAAACCCCAGTTATGGCCAAAAACCATTCGTCCGTCAGTAAATTGATTTACTGCTGTTACCTCACTGGCAAACAAACCATGATCACGGTTGTAGCTGGAAAATCGTCGTGAAACCAGCTTACTTACCCCTTTATAACTACAAAACCACAGTAACCCTTCACGATCCAGGAACATATTTGTGGTATTACTTGTAAGTAGTCCGTTTTCTGTGCCCAGCTCCTCAAGCTCACCATCTACGGAAACATAATGGATCGTGTTATTGGAGCCAACATAACATCCTCCCAGATAGTCCGCTTCAAGTTTTACAGTATTGATATCCAGATCTATTATGGGTCCGGAGAGTCTTTTAAATACACCTTGCTCCCAAACACATACGCCATCTGGTCCTGCCGTCCATAGGCGTTTTAGTCCGCTTGCCTCCACTCCGCGTACGTTGAACTCTACAGCTATTCCCCATGACGGAGTAGTGCGCACGATTTCCATATCAAAAGAAGAATCGGATCGGCGATAGGTAAGTTTCTGAATACCGTTTTTTGAAGCAAGATATATTTCCTGCCCAATGCTTTTTATACTGAAGATCGAATTGTCGATTAATCCATCGTCTACCGTTAACTTTTGCCAGTTTTTTTGATTATCCATGTAGAACAAGCCGCGTGATCGAATAGCAAGCCACGGAGAGATAAAACCGTCAATGTAGGTGAGGTGTAAATCGTATAGCTGACCTGAAGCCCCCGTAATGGGTACAAAGCGAATGGGAATTGCAACTTCTTCCCAGCTTTCGCCGTTTAACCGGAATAAACGTCCTCCTTTAGGACCGGCATAACCGGTTACCCAAAGCTTACCGTAAACATCAATTTCGAGATCGAAACAGCTGCGATAAGCCCCACTCGGATCATAGCGGGTTTGCTGCCAGGAGTTTCCATCATAGCGTAAAAGCCCGTTACGGCTACCAAGCCATAGAACCCCTGTTGAGTCTTGAACAATATCATAGACTTCGCTACTAGGCAAGCCATTGCGGTATGTATAGTTGTGTACGAGATAACTTTGTGAAAAAGCGGTTTGGATTGCTGCCAATAAAAACAATATGATGCCAAACCGTTTTAGCAGATGAAATAACTGCACGGTTTTACCCCCAATAATTGTCATGTGTAAAACGCCGACAAGACTTCGACCGTTTTACTGAGGCGAGCATGCTTGCTCAGCCGCATTGGCAGCCATCCAGCTGAGCAATATTTTGGTATTTAGGTTATGTTACAAGCTAACTAATTAGATGGAATATATTCAAGTCCACCACCGGGTCCTAACGGAATTCCCAGGGTAATCCAGACACCGAGCAAGATGATCCAGATTATCAAAAACGCTATCGAATAGGGTAGCATAGTCGCTACAACAGTTCCGATACCGGCCTCTTTGTCATATCGCTGGACAAAGGCTACAATAAGAGCAAAGTATGACATCATCGGAGAAATCAGGTTTGTAACGCTATCGCCAATACGGTATGCAACCTGGGTTAGCTCCGGCGAAACGCCGACGAACATCAGCATCGGAATAAATACCGGTGCCAGAATTGCCCACTTGGCTGAAGCACTTCCCATAAACATGTTGCTTATCGCTGCCAGAAGTACAAACAGAATCATCATTGGAATTTTACCCAGACCAGCCTGCTGCAAGGTCTCCAATACCTCGGCTCCTTTTACGGCAAAAATAACTCCGAGGTTCGTCCAGTTAAAGTAAGCAACAAACTGAGCGGCAAAGAAACAGAGAACCATATAAATTCCCAGCGTCTCCATCGCCTTGCCCATACCCTTCATTACATCAGAGTCATTTTTAAAGGTCCCGGCACCAATACCGTATGCAATTCCCAGAATACCACCACCGAGAAAAATAAATGCTACAACACTTTTCATAAACGGTGACTTTAACCAGTCTCCGGTTACCGGATCTCTCAGAATAGCATCTTCCGGAACGATACTCCAGATCAATAGTCCTACCAGACCAACAGCCGTAATTACGGCATAAAGCAGTCCACGCTTCTCTTCGGTAGTAAGGGCGCGTATCTCTTCCGGCTCTTCATCACCAGTATAAGCTCCCAGGCGCGGAATAACGATTCTTTCCGTTACAAACGTACCGGCAATCGCTATAAAAAAGGTGGATACGAACATAAAATAGAAGTTTACTGCAGCATTTACGGTGTAGCCCGGCTCCACAAGCCTGGCAGCTTCCTCGGACAGACCGGCCAGCAGCGGGTCAATCGTCCCGAGAAACAGGTTCGCGCTATACCCTCCGGATACACCGGCGAAAGCCGCTGCCATTCCGGCAATGGGATGTCGCCCGGCGGCCAGGAAGATAATCGCCCCTAACGGCACTAAAAGTACATACCCAACCTCACTGGCCATGTTCGATAAAACACCGGAAAATACAATCACGAATGTCAGTAAACGCTCCGGGGACTTCAAGACAAGATAGCGAAGTGAAGTACCGATTAGCCCACTTCCCTCAGCAATTCCAATACCGAGCATCGCAACGAGCACCGTTCCAAGGGGAGCAAAGTCGGTAAAGTTTACCACCATGTCGGTCAGAATTCTCTGAAGTCCCGGCACTGACATCAGGTTTACGACTTCATATACCTTTTTATTACCCGGATGCACAACCGACAGGTCGAATAGAGAGCATATCCAGGAAATAACCACAACTGCAACAGCAAATAGCCCGAATAAGGTAGCAGGATGCGGGAGAGCATTTCCTACGCGCTCTACAACCCCAAGGGCGCGTACGATAAACGCACTTTCCTTGGCCGCTCCAGATTGATTAGTATTATTTTCCGCCATGAAATTCCTCTTGCATATTGAAGATGCCGCGTAGTGAAATCGCTTTGAATCGCCGGTTTATCCGTTAAATTAAGGACTTAAGAATATTAATTTTGCAAGAGTTATACAAACAGTTTTTTTGCTATATGCGGATACCGCCCAAAAAGCGTTTTGGACAAAATTTCCTTACAGACACCTTTACGATGCAGCGCATTACCGGCAGCCTGCGCTTAAGTGAATCCAGTCTGATTATTGAAATCGGCCCCGGTAAAGGCGCGCTGACTGAATATCTTCTCGAGACAGGAAAGCCTTATATCGGTATAGAGATTGACCGTAACCTTGCGGCTTTACTTCGCAAGAAATATGGCAACCATGCGAACTTCAGTTTGCTGGAAGGCGACTTCCTGGATCTCGATTTACCGGCCTTACTGGAAGCCCATAAGAGTAAAACTATCTCGGTAATCGGCAATATTCCTTATAACATCACATCCCCTATCCTGTTTAAGCTTTTTGAAAATCATAACCTCTTGCACGAAGCGGTTATCATGATGCAGAAAGAAGTAGCTCAGCGCATCGCAGCCGTTCCGGGCAACAAGCTCTATGGTCTTCTGGCAATCAACAGCGAAATTTATACCGAAGCAGAATACCTGTTTACCGTCGGTGCCGGCCTGTTTTACCCCAAGCCCAAGGTAGATTCGGCAGTCTGCCGGTTTACTTTCCGAAGAGATGCGTTAAAAGACTTTTCCAGCTTTCCGCTCTTTCAGCGCATCATCCGCACCGCCTTTCAGCATCGCAGAAAAATGCTGCGCAAATCCTTATCGATGTTGTTCTCAAGCGATGTTCTCTCTAAATTAGGTGCGGATTTAACGCTCCGGCCGGAACGCTTGTCGCTACAGAATTGGAAAGATCTGGCCGAAGAGGCTTTTTCGCTTCAACAAGAAGGCTCACATGACAACCATGAACCCCGAAAATAATATCCAGGACATTCTGGCAGATATCAATTATCTGCTGGATTCCAATCAGCTGGAATATGTGCGCAATATCCTGGCGGATATGCACGTTGCGGATATTTCGGAACTTGTTGAAAGCCTTGATGCCGATAATCGCTACAAGGTCTTCACCCTCATTTCCCAGGATTCTGCCAGCGACGTACTCGCTGATCTTGAGGACGTTGCCAAAGAAGACATTCTTGATGAGATGGACGCTGAGAAGATCGCGGAGCTTGTCAGCGACATGGATTCCGATGATGCGGTAGATATTGTATCGGAACTTGATTCCCATATAGCCAACGAAGTTTTGGATCGGGTCGATGAGGAAGCTGTCAGCGACATTAAAGAGCTGCTGCAGTATCCGGAAGATACTGCCGGTGGGATTATGGCCAAGGAGTTCGTGGCCGTTCACGCCAATTGGACGGTTGATCGGGCTATTGAGCAGCTGCGGGTGGAAAGTGAAAGAGTAGAAGATATTTACCTTTGCTATGTTATCAATCAACCGGGTGAACTTCTGGGTACTGTTTCATTAAAGGAACTGATTCTTGCACAGCCCTCAACGCTGATCGAGGATCTTGTCGACACAGAGACCTTCGCTGTTACCGCAGAAACCGACCAGGAAGAAGTTGCCCAGCTTTTCGAAAAGTATGACCTCATTTCATCACCGGTAATTGATGAGCAGAAACGGCTCATCGGACGAATTACGATTGACGACGTTCTTGATGTTATCAATGAAGAAGCCGATGAGGACCTGGCACGTATCGCCGGTATCGGTGAAGAAGAGATTCTGGAAGACAGTTCACTGCGTATTGTTCAGGCACGCCTGCCCTGGCTGATTATTTCCTTCTTTGGAGAGATTATTTCCGCCTTCGTTATGCAGATGTTTTCAATGACCATCGAACAAATCCTGGCGTCGGCATTCTTTATACCTGTCGTAATGGCTATGGGTGGAAGCATCGGACAGCAATCGGGGATTATCGTTGTGCGTGGTCTGGCAACCGGTGAAATTAGTCCGCGGGACCTCGGCAGGCGCGTCAGCCGCGAAACCCGATCCGCGCTCATCAGCGGTACGGTAATCGCTATTATGATTTTTACGGTAGTCGTACTTTGGCAGGGCGACTTTAATCTGGCAACGGTTTTGGCTGGTACCCTACTAATCGTTATGCTGAATGCATCACTATTTGGAGCCATGATCCCCTTTATCTTTAAGCGTATAAATGTTGACCCGGCCATTGCCAGCGGCCCATTTGTTACCACCTTCAACGACGTTATCGGCCTACTGATTTATTTTGGATTGCTGACAACCGCAATTACTACCGGGATGCTGGGTTAGGATGAAGCGATGGCGGAACTGCAAAAAATAGATGCTATAGTTCTGGGAGCGATTCGCTGGCGCGAGTCCAGTAAAATTGTTCATTTATACTCACGCGAACTCGGCTCAATTCGCGTCATCGCTAAAGGTGCCTTGCGACCCAAAAGTCCTTTTCGCGGCGTTTTGGAAACGCTGAATCACATTGAAGCGATTATTTCGACCAAACAAACCCGCTCACTGCAAATTTTAACCAACGCGACGTTAAAAGACTCCTTCCTGCAAATCAGAGACGATCTGGAAAAAACGGCCGTTTCCTTTTCTATGCTTGAGCTGCTGGCTGCTCTATTTTCCGTTCATGAACCGGTTGAAGATTTCTTCGATTATAGCATGTACATTCTGCAGCAAATTGAAGTAAGCGAGGCCGAAAACAATTTGCCCTGGTTATGGCACTTCCTTTTCCGCTGCTCTGATGCCCTGGGATTTTCCTGGAACCTTGAAAACTGTCTGAACTGCAATCAGGCTGCCGAGACCGCCCCCGTATCTCTTGATGTTTCTAACAGCGGCTTTCGCTGTGGAAATTGCAGCCGATTCGCCAAAGGGCAGGAATCATTAACGCTACCGGAATGGCAATCTCTGCTGCAATTTCTTGCCTATAATCAGCCTCAACAAGAACAGCTTCCTACCGTAGATGTCGGTTGGTTAACTCAGCTCATGCTTCGGCAACTGACCATTCATACCGATATTCAGCTGGAATTAAAATCTTTGAAATGGTATATGTGATCGCATCAAAAATGTTGTAACTTTAGGCTTGATCTAAACCAAAGCAGTAACCTGACTTAAAAATCAAGAACAAAACTATACAGCACCGGCGATTTCGCCGCAATTAGTGGAGAAACAACTCGTGAGTGACAGACCTAAGGATTTAATGCAGAAGCTGGTTTCCCTTTGTAAACGTAAGGGCTTTATTTATCAAAGTAGTGAAATTTACGGTGGGATAAACAGCTGCTATGACTACGGCCCACTCGGCGTGGAATTACGCAAGAATATCAAGGAACTATGGTGGCGAGCCATGGTCTACGAACGCGACGATATTGAAGGCATTGATGCAAGCATCCTCATGCACCCGAGAGTTTGGGAAGCCTCCGGTCACGTGGACGGCTTTACCGATCCGATGGTAGACTGCCGGGAAACGAAAGCCCGCTATCGCGAAGATCAGGTTGAAGTATACGTACCGAAATCCGGTGAAGGGTTAATGTATGCCTTCCCGGAAGGTCAACCGGAGTCCATTGCAAGTAAGCTGAAAAAAGCCAAAGCCGATGCCGCTGATTATGAGCGCGTCTTACTGACAGAAATAGACGTCGCCAAATACGGTGAGATCGTCGGACCGGACACCAAGACTCCCGGCACGCTTACCGAGCCGCGCCTGTTTAACCTGATGTTCAAAACCTTTATGGGACCGGTGGAAAGCGATGCCAACATCGTATTCATGCGCCCGGAAACGGCGCAGGGAATTTACGTGAATTTCCACAACGTACGTGAAGCCGCACGCCAGAAGCTACCCTTTGGAATTGCTCAGATTGGTAAGGCCTTCCGTAACGAGATTACACCCGGGAACTTCATCTTCCGCATGCGTGAATTTGAACAGATGGAAATGCAGTATTTTGTAAAGCCGGGATCCGACGAAGAGTTCTTTGAGCAGTGGAAAGCTGAACGACTGGCCTGGTACGACCGTGTCGGTATTAACAAGTCCCGCCTGCGTTTTCATGAGCACGGCCCGGACGAGTTAGCACACTACGCCAAGGCGGCATTTGATATTCAGTACGAATTCCCGTTCGGCTGGAGCGAGCTGGAAGGTATTCACAACCGCACGGACTTCGACCTGAAGCGCCACATGGAATTTTCGAAAAAGAACATGACCTACCACGATGTAGAGACCAAAGAGAAGTATCTGCCATACGTGGTTGAGACCTCAACCGGTCTGGACCGTAATATGCTGGTTTCGCTGGTGGATGCCTACGACGAAGAAGAAGAGCGCGTGGTGATGCGATTCAGTCCGGTTCTGGCACCCATGAAGGCAGCAATCTTTCCGCTGGTTAAGAAAGACGGACTGGCTGAAGTGGCAAAAGAAATTACCGCCAGCCTGCGCAAGCAGTTCCGTGTCTTCTATGATGAGTCCGGTGCTGTAGGACGCCGCTATCGTCGTCAGGATGAGATCGGTACCCCCTACTGCTTTACCGTTGATTACGATACGATGGAAGACGGAACGGTAACCGTCCGCGAGCGCGATACCATGGCGCAGGAGCGGATCTCTAAAGACCAGATTATGAACTATCTGGTTGATCGCGTTTTATAAGCAAACAAAAAAAGCCCCCCGAATCATCGGGGGGCTTAAAATCGGTCTCCAGGCACACACACTGGACCTCTTTTTAGGAGCATCTTAATTCATCGTAAGTAATCTATAAGAGATCCACCTGCCCTTCATTCTCTCAGCTTTATTTTATATTTTCATTTTTTTCTTCAAATCTTTCGGAATCGCATCCTTATGCACCATGAATGAGATGGTCTTTCCGCGCACGTACTGCTCAGACATATGAACATAGCCGTCCAGCTTATGATCCTTGGTTCCCCAGGAATTCTTGGTAATAAAATAGCGGGTGCCGTTTTGATCTTCCGACAAGCCGGTTACGTGCATCAGGTGATCATCGGTGGTCTGATAGTTATCGAACATCTTCTGACGCTTCGCCTGATCAACCATCATTTCCGGTTCGGGCTTAAGCAGCAAACTATCGCGCTCAACCTGGTTTCGCATGGCCCACTCGAGCTTCGGCATCGTTGCTACGCCTTTCTTTTGAGAAAAGCTCTTCTCGCTTACGTCGCCATCCCATCCCACGCTGTATCCCTTTTCAAGTGCAGAAACCATCAGGCTCATGAATTCATCCAGCGGCAGGTTATAACTTTCATTCAAGGCCCAGTTATCCGGGAGCTCCACTGCGATATTCTGATAAAAGGGATGATGATTAAACGAGGTAAATTCAACATAGTTATCCGGGTTAATGCCCATTTGATCGGCAAATGATCGCGGCGTATAGGTTTTACCGGCATACTTAAACGATTCCGGAGCCTCACCAAGATAGGCATCCAGAACACCTTCTACGGCCTCTGGCCAGACAGGACTCAGCTTTCTACCCGGATTTTTAATAATGGTATTCAGCATCGCTTTTAACACCGCATCCAGCTCGTTATGATTATGCAGCTCTTCACCCTCAAACTTGCCGTTATAGATCACCTCGGGTACAATGCCGTATTCCCGTATCACACTCATGACATCGCCAAAGAGGCTTCCAGCGCCAAGCGTGCCGTTCCCGTGTAGGCGAACATAGCGCTGAGCCTTTTGCGGATAGGTTTTACGCACCACGAACATCTCTGACAGATCGACTGGGTCTTTGCCCATTCGCAAAAGTTCCGACTCTAAAAACGAGTTGCCGGAGAATATCCAACAGGTCCCGGTTCGGGACTGATTTTTTACACTGGTAGCATCGACATCGATGAGAACCTTCAGTACAAAATCGCCGCTTTTTAATTCTTTGGCGGAGTGATCATCTGCAATGAGTTGAGTAACCAGCAAGCAACCAAGCATTCCGGATACTAGTATTTGGAACCATCGGCTCATGAGTTTTTCCCTATTTTGTTTTAAACGTTTAACGGCATGGCCACAAAAAGAAGAAGCGGCTGTTTGCTTTAATAGTAAAGCAAACAGCCGCTTGTGTCAATAGCAATACGCAAATGTAATCGGTTATCTAGACTTTTTCTTCAACCGGAATGCCGGATTCAATATTATTAACCATATTGCCTTCGATTATCTTCGCCAGCTCTTCACGATGAACCGGCTTGGAAATATAAGCATCCATACCAGCTTCAAGACAGGCATCTTTATCGCGCTTCATCGCATTAGCCGTCATTGCAACAATAGGCACCTTGGAGTTTAATACGCCTGCCCCCTCACGGATAAGCCTGGTAGCGGTTAGACCATCCAACACAGGCATCTGCACATCCATCAGCACAAGGTCGATATCATACAGCTTTAAAGTATCGATCGCTTCCTGACCATTATGTGCTGTGCTAACCCGATACGACATTTTCTCAAGCATACTTATTGCAACTTTTCGATTAACGGAATTATCCTCCACCAGTAATATATGAGGAGCACCGGTTCTGGCAGGAAGCATTTGTTGCTGAAATTCTTCAACCATATTCTCTGTTTTACCGGTTAGATTTCCCCTTATTCGCGCTACAAGGGAAGCCCTCATACTCTCGCGAGGAATTGCCTCAACGATGCTGATTTCACGCAATAACTGCATATCCCCCGGGTCGGTAGTCGTTAGAATAACTATCGGAACAGCTTCAAGGGAAGCATCATTATGAAGGTCGCCGGCAAACAAAACTCCATCAACGTGCGGCTGTTTAAAGTCGAGCACAATAATATCGAAGTTATTTTCCTCACGACGCTGCTCATGCATGAGTCGCACACCTTCAATCGAGCCGAGAGCCAGTTTACAATGAATACCGGAGTCATTTAATACTCCCTTGATCTCTTTGGCCTCTACTTCATTATCCGATACCAGCAGTGCTGTAATATCCTTGGTTGTATCTGAGGCTTCAACATGAATCATCTGATCAACGTTGAATGGGCAAACAAACCAGAACGTCGAGCCTTCACCCGGTTTGCTCTCTACCCCAATCTCACCCTCCATGAGGTTCACCAGCTTTTTGGTGATCGATAGCCCCAGGCCAGTGCCGCCGTATTTACGTGTTGTAGATGCATCAACTTGTGAGAAAGAGCTAAAAATACGCTGCTGCTGATCAAGCGGAATACCTATTCCGGTGTCGGAAATCCGGAACTCCAGTAGCCATTTATCTTCTTTCTCTTCGAGAATCCGGATAGAGATTTTTACCTCACCCTCGGATGTAAACTTTATGGCATTGGTGGTTAGATTAATCAGAATTTGCCTTAATCTACAGGGATCCCCAATTAATCGATCAAGCGGTGTGTCCGGAAGATCATAGTTAATGGATACCGGCTTATCGGTCACCTGTGGTGACAGCATATCCACGGTAGACTTCACCAGCTTTTTCAGGTCAAACCGAATCTCCTCAAGATCGAGCTTGCCGGACTCCACTTTAGAGAAGTCAAGTATATCATTAATTATCTTAAGCAGCGACTCAGAGCTGGAACGAATAATATCAACGAACTCCTTTTGCTCTTTATTCAGCCTGGTATCCGTTAAAAGCTCCGTCATACCTACAACCCCGTTCATCGGAGTGCGAATTTCATGGCTCATATTCGCCAGGAACTCGCTTTTAATGCGGGTCGCTTCTTCAGCGGTTTCTTTGGCCTGGCGCAGCTCGATATTCCGGCATTCGATTTCGGAGTTTTTCTTCTGTAGTTCTTTATTATAGGCCTCAAGCCGACGATTTTGATCCATGATCGTCGCTGCACGATCACTGTTCTCAGATTTCAACACGCTGTTTTTTCGCAATAACCCGGCCGTCTGCCAGCGTATAAGCGCAATACAGGCAACCGTTGCGGCAATGAGATAAATTAAGTATGCCCACCAGGTCCGATACCATGGTGGTAAAACAGTGAAGTCAAAGGAAGCACTTCTACCGGAGTGATCATACATATTTCGGGAGCGTACTTTAAACGAATATGTTCCTTCCGGCAGGTTTGTGTAGTCTTTTGACTTGGTATTCACCCAGGCAGACCAACTTTCTTCAAATCCTTCTAAATAATAGCTGTATTCATTTTTATCACTGTGCTCAAAAAAACCGGCGGCAAATTGAAAGCGTAGCGCCCTTTGTTTAAAAGGAATCTCTATCGGCACCGACTGCTTTAAATCACCACCGCTATATAGGACTGAATCCTGATTGATTAGGTTGATACTTCGTATGTAGGTATTAAATGAAACCCGTTTCTGCATGGGTTGGTTAAGCGCAAAGCGAAACAAACCGATACCGCTACTGATCCACAAGATGGAATCACCTTCTATGCTCAAATGATTAATATTGATATTCTTTAACGTTTTTAAGGCAATAGCGTCCCATTCGAATAGACCATTATGTGGCTGTAGAACACCAATGGAGTCTTCCAGGGCAATCCATAAATGTCCTTCTTCGGTTTCAGCGACGCTTTCGATATTCACGTCATGGAATCCCAATGCATGGGCAATTTGCCGGTCTTTTACAAAAGAAGCTTCTTCTCCGGACGGGTTCAGATAGCGATAAATGCCCACAGAAGTTCCAAATGCCAATTCTCCGGATGTCTTAATCACGTCGACTCGACCGGCCGGTAGCCCATGAGAGTTCCGGTAATGTGCAACATCGATAACCAGATCGTTTTTCGGATCCATTTCTATTCGAATAACTCCACTGGTACGAGTTCCAGCCCACAGAACAATCGGCATTCCCGGCTTCGAAGGCACTTCTTCCTCCAAAGAGCGAATAAGATAAGAGGCTTCTTTAATTTTATCTAAATACGTCCATTGACCATCGGCATAGCGGAACCGCACAATTCCGTCCGCTCGACCGGCATAAAATAAAGTGCTATCGACTACGGAACGCTTAAGGACATAAACTGTTGATCTGGTGGGAAAATCCAGTCTCTCAGCGGTCTCCCCGTCGTACAAATACACATCTCCGCTGCTGGCAACCAATAGGTCGTCTTTAAACGGAAGTAAATCCCAGCACATTCCACTGATACCAGGAATTTGCTGCAGTTTTGTGTCCCCATTCAATGACTCCAGCTTCCAAAATCCATCCTGTGTTGCCAGATGCAGAGCCCCTTTATAGCGGGTAATTGCTTCAACAGCCTCCTGGAGCCCTTCATACTCATCAAAGACAGTAAGCGCGGAATTAGCGGTTATTCTGGCAATCCCTTTATTTAGACCAAGCCAAAGGGATCCATAATTGTCATCATAAATATCCAGCACTAAATCACTGGGGAGACCTGATCGGGAATCGACATGTTGAAGTGGCTGTAGGGTTGGTGATAATAAGTACAGTCCGCCAAGCATGCTGCCAATGGCAAAGCTTCCATCAGCTAACTTAGTGGACGAATATATTTGCTTTTCCTTTAGCTCTTTATTGATCGCAAAATCAGCCTTAATTTTTTTCAGGCTTCCGTCTTCTTTTTGCTCCAGGCGCATGAGCCCGTTGTTGCGAAACAACACCAGCCACTCAGACTCGCCCACAGAGTATACAGCGCTAATCCCGTAACTATGAAGTTCCTTAACTCCGTCAACCGGCTGCCAGCGATCATTATCAAATCGGCAGAAGCCTTCACTTTGAATTTGTAAATAAACATCTCCATTAACATAAAAGATATTTCGAAGACGATTCTTAAAGCTCCAGACACTCAGCTCTCCGTTGTGCCAGCGGAACAAACGTGAGCTGGTCCTGAAGAACACCCCTTTTTCAGTTGCAATCGTTCGCCAGACATCGTTAAAGCCCCGGTCTTTCTCCGGAATATGATCGTAAAGGGAAATATACCGCAGCTCACCATTTTCACGATAATCAAGATAACCAAGATCCTCCTGACTACCGATAAATATGGTCCCTTCGGTATCTAGAGCCAGTGAACGTACGGCTCCCATTGTCGGCAGCTTCAATAGTCGCCAGGAAGCCCCGTCGTATTCTAAAAGCCCCTCACTATTGCCAACATAGAGCAAGCCATTATCCGATTGCAGTATCGCCCAGTTTTGATCTTCTGCATCATAGGTAGCCGAGCTAAATAATTCCATCGGTAAACGGCCCTGTTCACGTGCTTCAACAGCAGGAGATAATAGAGAGAGGGGGACGCAGGCAAGAAAGGCAATATGCCCAACAACTAAGAAATATTGACATAGTAGGCGCAATGAAATTGCGAACATGGCAACCTCGAATATGAATCGATGTGATAGAATTTTGGAAATGCGCGACAGAATGATGTCTGATTAATTATCGGCCAGAGAACGCGGAACTTTAGATGAGTCCAGATAAAGTTCCTATCTGCGCACAACATAATAGACTGTTTTACGTATACAAGAACTTGCCGTCGCGTGGTAAAAGCTGTTCCTGCCTTTTCTAATGGCAGGAAAATCATCAATTGAAGCATTTCTATGCTTCTTCACTTTCAACCGGAGAGGTTCGATGAAACGTATCACTTCATTATGTCTAACCTTCCTCTTTCTGCTTTGCTGCCTGACGCCAACCTTAGCAAAAGAAGAGGGTTCCTCAAAACAAGACAGCTGGCCACAATGGCGCGGTTTGAATCAGAATGGCAGCAGCTATGCCGATGGCATATTTTCCGACAAGCAGCCTTTTGGATTAAACGTTACATGGAAGAAAGCAATTGGTCAGGGCTATTCAAGCGTATCTGTTACAGACAAACAGGCGGTAACGATGTATACGGATGGTTCATCCGATATTATCGCTTCCTTCGATGCTGAAACAGGGAAACAGCAATGGCAGTACAAAATGGGACCGATGTATGTGGGCCAAAATGGCTCACATAATGGTCCGTCCAGTACACCGGTCATTGATGGAAATGTGGTATACGGCCTGGAGCGAAAGGGAAAGCTATTTGCGCTGGATGGAAATACCGGCAAAGAAATCTGGACACGACAATTAGTAGAAAAAGATTACGCAACCGAACCGAATCATGGTTTTACCACTGCGCCTATCATATATAACGATGTTTTAATTGTTGAAATCGGTGCTTTGAACGGACAGGCGATTGCCGGTTTTAACAAGAAGACTGGTGAAAAACTGTGGAGCAGCGGAGATGATCAAATCGATTATCATTCTCCGATATTTGCTGATTTCGGTGGAAAGAAGCAAGTCATTGCAGCCGGGCGACAATATTTGTATGGCCTTGACCCGCAAACCGGAAAGCAACTTTGGCAGTTTCACCATCAGGGCAATAACGGGAGTATTAATCCGATAAAGGTCGGCTCCGACAGATTGCTCGTACAGGCAAGCAGACGTGAGGCAAGATTGCTTGAAATCAAGTCTTACGAAGGCTCATTCGCTGTCACCGAACTTTGGAAGACAAATGACATTAAGCAGAGTTTTAATGTACCGGTTTATCATGAGGGTCATTTTTACAGCTACAGTGGGCGCTTCCTGAACTGCGTTAATGAAGCAACCGGCGAAACAGTCTGGAAATCCCGACCACCGGGAGATGGGTTTATTATCCTGGTAGATGACCATCTGGTTATTCTTACCAAACAGGGTTCACTGCATATTGCAGAAGCATCACCTTCCGGCTACAATGAAAAAGCAAATCTGAAAGTTTTTGAAGATTTGGCATGGTCCCCGCCAAGTTTTGCAAATGGAAAAATCTACGCAAGAAGCCTTGCTGAGGTCGCAAGCATTGATATTTCCTCCTCAAGCACCAGCATCAACATTAAGCCGGAGAAAAAAGAGTCGGTAGCACCGAATTCAAAGTTTGCTGACTTTGTCCGTTCACTTGAAAAAAAGAGTGACAAGCGGACAGCAGTTAACGCATTTATGGAGCAGCAAAAGTCTTTTCCGATATTCGAGGGCAACGACCTGGTACACTTTGTCTATAATGGTGAGGTTAAAGACCTGGTAATAACCGGCGATCTGTTCGATCAGAATGTAGATGAGCAAATGAATCGAGTAGAGGGTACTGATTTTTATTACTACAGCGCCAAATTCAAGCCGGACGCAAATTTTGGTTATCAGTTTATTCGGAACTTTGAGGAGCGCATTAGCGATCCCTTAAATCCCGATACTATCGGAAACTTTAACGGAACAGAATCTCAGTTGGCGATGCCGGGATGGAAAAAACCAGCGCACTTAAAGGTAGCAAAGAAACAGGGTAGGCTGGTGGATGCATCCTATGAAAGCAGCATCATGGGTGATACCCGGCAGGTGCGGGTTTACTTACCATATGGCTATGAAGCGAGTTCGCAAAAGTATCCGGTTGCATACGTGCATTTTGGTCGTATGGCGATCGACTTTGGAAAAATGCCGAACACGCTGGATAATCTGATAGCAGATGGAAAAATGAAACCGGTTATAGCGGTTTTCATGATACCGACACGAACGCGTTTTCAGGAGTACGCTAGACAGCAAAAGGAAAATCATGCCCGGATGATCGTAGAAGAGCTTGTCCCGTTTATCGACAAATCTTACCGGACTATTCCCGAGGCAAACCATCGATTGATTATGGGTGGTGATGAAGGAGGATACAGCTCGTTATATACGACCTTCAAACACCCGGGTATCTTTAACCTGGTTGCGGGTCAATCTTCTCACCTGATGAGCGTTGAAGGGCAGGAACTTCGGGATATGGTACAAAACTCACCGAAGCAGCCCATAAAGCTGCATTTGGAATGGGGGTCTTATGATTATCGCAGCGAAAGCGGGGGATATAACTGGCAGCAAAGTAACCGTGAGTTTGTTGAACTGCTAAAGAAAAAAGGTTATCAGCCGGTTACTGCGGAAGTAAGCAGCGGCTTTGGCTGGACCAGCTGGCGCGCACGAACAGATAAGGTGTTAGCTACATTTTTTAGTAAATAGAAGCCAACCTCTTCAAATCAAGATCGAGTGGCGGAGACGTTTTATATGTCTCCGCTTTTTTTTCAAAAAAATTTGACAATAGCCGAATAACTAGTTGAGCACGCCCTGTCAATTCTTAATCTCAATTTTAGGGTATTATATCTTGGCAGACACATATACCAAAATCTATATTCAGGTCGTTTTTACCGTTCAAGGAAGACATTGTTTAATTTCAAGAAACAATAAGGAGGAACTTTTTCGCTACATAAGCGGAATTATCTCAAAGCGAGGACAAAAGTTAATTTGTATAAACGGGATGGCCGATCACATCCATATTCTAATTGGTTTAAAGCCCAGTATATCGGTTTCTGCTCTTATAAGAGAAGTTAAAACCAGCTCATCCAAATTTATCAATCAGAAAGGTTGGGTAAGAGGTAAGTTCTCCTGGCAAAATGGTTATGGTGCATTTTCTTATGGCCAATCACAGTTAAATCGAGTAATTAGGTATATAAAAAACCAGGAACTTCATCACCAAAGGAAGTCTTTCCGTGATGAGTATTATCAATTACTAAAGCAATTTGATATCGATTATAATGAGAAGAATCTTTTCGAGTGGATTGAATAATTTTTATTCCCTAATAAACGACTCGATTCGCTCCGGAGGAGCGTGATAATTCCGCTCCTCCGGAGCGGTTATATTCTTGTATTATTAGCTATAAACATTTGGCTCCTCCGGAGCCTAACAGCTAATAAGGACCCAATACAATTGCGGTAAGATTCTGTGAGAGTTTATTCTCTCTTGAGCGGTAATGTCGCAGTTAGGTATTTAGATATTAGAACAAACTATAAACAAACGACTAACCTACGTCCGCACATCCGCTAACCTCTTAATATTCACATCACAATAATACGAACGCAAACCATGATAAATGCGCTTCGGCAGGTCCTGCCGTTGTGCTTTTAACTGGCGGCGGCGGTAGTCGCTTGCCAGCTTCTTAATTGCGAACTGATACAGCTCCCGACTATAGCGATTGCTGATCTCGAGCTCTCGCTGAAGATGAGATTCCCAATCGTTATGATAAATAATATCCGGCTGAGCTTCCTCATAGAGTGCCGTACCACGTAATGGATAGGCAATGGTTGTTAAATATTTGTCGGGCTGCTGCTGCTCTACAAATTCAATCGTTTCATAAATGTCTTCCAGCTCTTCTCCCGGATATCCAAACATTACAAAATAACCGCTTTCAACACCGTGCTTTCGACACCAGCGGGTGGCATCGGAAATTTGCTGTTTCGTAACGCCTCGCGCCATAGCATCAAGAATTTTCTGCGAACCGGACTCTGCTCCAAACCATACTCTATAACATCCCAGGTCCTTTAAAATCAGCACGATCTCTTCGTCGATTTTATCAGCACGGGCAATACATTCGAAAGGCAACGTGAGATTCTCTGCCTGCATCAGGGCATTAAACTTTTGCAGCCAGCGTTTATTGGCCGTAAACACATCATCTGCATACCACAAATGCGTCGGCTTATACGTTTTGTGGATCATGCGAATTTCTTCAACAACTTTTTCCGGACGACGACGGCGATGCGTATGACCATATACCGAATGGCTACACCACTTACAGGTAAAAGCACAGCCGCGTGCAGTAATCAGGGAAACGGAACGCTGTCCATGATGCTTTTCCCAGACGTCCAGGTAGTTGTTCAAATTGATTGCCGAACGGTCCGGCCAGGGATATTCATCCAGCTGACGCTTCCCGGCAGCACGAGGATTCTGCACAACCTCTCCCCCTTCGGTCCGGAAACTCACGTTTGCAAGACCGTGTAGTTCCCGAACACTGCCACCTTCTTCCAGCCTGGTTAGCACAGCCAGAATCGCATCCTCTCCCTCACCGGAAATAATAACGTCTGCTCCATACGTCAGAAACTCCTCCACCTGGGTTGAAGCATCCGGTCCTCCTAAGAGTGCAATAATACCATTGGCATTGCAGTAGCGAATCAGCTTTAACACGACATATTTGGTAAGCAGATTGCAGTGAATGCCCAGCACATCCGGCTTATCCTGCTTTAGTTTTTCAAGTAGCTTGTCGTAGGAAGAAAACGTTGAATCGAACACTTCCACATTTCGGTCGTGTTGTTTCAACCAGGCAGACAAATATAAAATCCCCAAGGGTGGATAGGGCTTCATCACCGTTTTTTCGTAAGCATCATCTTCTAAAAAATATGTATGTGTTAACAACAGCTTCATAACCAGGCCTTCATAAGACGTTTATATTTAACCATCCCGGGGATGTGTTTGTACTGTGCCGCCAGTCGGCGGATGCGTTTTTTCAGAGGTTGAGGTCGAAAAATCGACACAAAGCCAAAATAGTGGTGAGTGTACTGGTGCAGTGCGCGGTAAAAGTCAGGGTGATATTTTCCAGTAAACATCATTGCCAGATCACCACTATCTTTCCAGTTTTTCTTCTCACCCATCTGTTCAGCTACACGCTCATAAAACGGTGTATCCTTAAGCGGATAGGATACGGATATACCGATATGCTCAGGCAGGCATTCTCGTACCAGCTGCAGCGTTTTCTTTATATCCTCATAATCCTCACCGGTATAGCCATACTGCAGAAAAAAACCTACTTCAATACCGTGCTTTTTCAGAATAGCATTAGCCGTTTTTATCGTTTCAACCGTTTCGTCTTTATCCATGGCATCGAGAATTTTCTGCGACCCCGATTCCACCCCAAGCCAGACTTCCTGACAGCCGGTACGTTTTAAATCTGCTGCCAACTCTTCCGTTATTAAGTCTGCACGGTTCTGACACTTGTATGGGATGTGGACGTTCAGCTTTTCCAGATGACCGGCAAGCTCGGATAGCCATCCTTTCTGAAGGGCAAAAATATCGTCGGTTATCCAGAGCATATCCGCTTTTAAATCGTGCTGTAAAATACGAAACTCTTCCGCAACACGCTCCGGAGGTATGGATTTATAAGTTCTACCATACAGCGGCTTTGCACACCAGTTACAGCGAAACGGACAACCATGAGAAGTAGAGACATTCAGTGAAAAGTATCCCTGACTGGACTGCCACATTGCACGATAGGGTTCTATATCGATCGCGTCCCAGGCCGGAAGTGGTGCTTGTTCGAGCGGGAGGTTTTTACGTATTTGCGGACGAGCAATCAACGCGTCATCGCTTAAAAAATTTATGCCGTCTACCGTATCAAGCTCAGGTAATCTCTCCTGCTCCTTTAATTCTCTCAACAACGCAACGATTGTTTTCTCTGCATTGCGGTTGATAATCAGATCGAATCCTGCTTTCAGGTACTCTTCTGCCTGATCGGATGCATCCGAACCGTGTGCCCAAAACCGGCCTTTTTTATCAATGCGTGACATGGCTTCAAATACCGCTTCTCGCATATTTTGCAGGCACATCTTGGTCAGAAAGTTAAAATCATCATCGTATAGAATAAAAATATCCGGTTGATGATTACGAATAGCTTCAACCAGTCCGTCGACGTTCTTATCAAACATTACATCATAAAATACAGCGTCAATACCCAATTCCTGTCGTAGCCATGAGACGAGTGTTATTGAAGCCAGTGGTGGATAAGGCTTTCCGGCAGCCGCTTCCTTCGGATCCAGAAATAAATAGTAAGAATGACTGATTAAAACCTTCATGAAGCAGCCTCAATTTCACTGTAAATTTCTACATAGCTATCGTGATGATCCACCCTATTCAACTGAGCTACACCAATATCAAGCACAATTCCTTTACCAAACTCCTGCGGATATTTTCGCTTTAACCGGCTTTTATAGCTGCGAAATATAAGTTGATTCAAGGCTGATAATGGTGAAAACGGTAGCTTGCTCCTGCGCTTTCGTTTATTCAGCAAATAATATCTGTCTTTCAGAATCCGATCCCTGGCGTTGGGCAGAATTGAAAAGACCCACTCGTTTTTGTCGCGAATCTCAGCCGCCAGATTATTTTCTATCAGCGGGACCATCTGAGTCAACTGAACGGCAGTGTAGTAGTCCTTTTTACGAATTTCCAGATTATCTTCATCGATCAGATAGTTTAGGCAAAAGATACCTCTTTTTCTCAGGAGCTTACTGAAAACAACCAGCAGGACGTAGCAAATCCATAAACGCTGCGGACTGGTTACAAGGAACAAATCGATATCGTCTTCTTTTCTACAGGATTCAAACGAGTTTGCACCGGTTAGGGCAGCAAAGCGTACCCAGGGCATACGGGTAAGCCATTTTAACAGGCGCCTGTTTCGGGAGAAAAGCTTTCGGCTCCAGTCTTTTTTTAAGCGATAGGGTTCGGTGAGATCATTTGCAAAAAGAGCACCGTCAACACTTTCGATTTGTCCTTCATCCAGAAGCTGTTGTAGCAGCCTGTCGAACTCTATTTTATTGATGGGCTGCCGCATATAGCTATGCACCTGCTCCGGGGTAAAGGCGCTTTTATAATAATGCGCCAGCTTAACGGTAGCGATCAGTTCATTGCGATACACGGATTCTATCCCTTTGTAAGAGTCCTTCGATTTCTCCGGAAGCAATTGCGGCAGATTGCTGCCAGGATTTCTGTCTCACCGCTTCAGGTGATAGTCGATTTTGATAATTATTTTTTCCGGCCTCATAAATGGTTTCAGCCCATTTCTCAGCATCCAGATGATCAAGAAGACAGGTTGCTTCTCCCAATAATTCTGCAACGGTATTATTCCGATACAAAAAAACCGGGCGATTGCAGCGAATTGCCTCCATTGGGGTGAATCCGAATCCTTCATAAAGAGACGCATTTATAAATGCGTCACATTCCTGATAGTATACCGCTAAAGTCTGCTCTTCGACCCAATCCGGTAACAAGATATCACTTTTAAAGGGTGAAGCATTCCGCTTTTTTTCAACATCCCGGGTGCCATTGGCTTTTTGCCCTACCAGTATAAGCTTATGTGGCAATCTGTACTGTTCTTTGAGTAAATTAAAAACATCGATTAGAAACGGAATATTTTTTCGCTTCTCAAAGGTATTCACTGCCAGAAAGAAAGGAACATCGCCTTGCTTGTCAGCTTGAGGCAGTTTCGTCTGCAGTATATGATCCGTACCGGGAATATTAATCGAAATCCTCGAGCTAAGATCAGGAAAACAACGCTGTAGATCAGCAGCTGTCGTTTTGGATATGGCAACAATGCGATCTGAACGTTTCAGAAAAACCGGCATGCGTAGGCCAAAATAAATGCGCTTAACGCGAGAGTAGTAGTGTGGGTACAGCAAAAAACCCAGATCATGCACCGTGTTGATAATGTGATATTTTTTCGAGCGAGGTGGGGTTATATAGTGCATCGCATAAAACAATTCAGCAGATCGTTTCTCAAGCAGCTTTTGGAGCTTGAATTCATAGAACCAAAGTCTTTCAAAGCGGTTTCGCAGGCGTAGGGGTAGAAGCTCATCTCCTTTTTTGAGCATCGGCTGAAAGAGATACTGATGTTCTGGCCGGCAAAGAACAATAATCCTGAATGAGCGCCGACTTTTCAGAAGAGCACGCGTCAGGTTATATATATAGTATGCGGCACCGGAGAACTTTGAAGGAAGTGATAAACAATCGACTGCGGCGAGACCGTTTTTTTCGATTCCTTCTCTTTCCAGGGCAGCAATAGTATGATTGCCGTTAAGATTTATCATGTAATGCCAATACTATTTATATCGATTCCTTAGAACTGTAAGGAGTCTTACCAAAAGCGCGCCGAGCTATGAGGATTGGAAAAGTAGAAAATCTGTTCACGCGATAATAATTTGCAGACATGTGGTTGAACAACGTAACGAAAATCATCAAAACAGGCTTAAAAATCAAGTTTTTTATCTGCTTTGGTTTCTTAAATTAAAATAGAACTTAGAATTGAAACCGCTTTGCTGTCTGAAGTCAGAACCGAGCAGGAGTAATCTATTGTTGTTATGCCGAGCTTGTCGAGGCATTAGCATGAGTAATAATTGCGTAAAAATAGAAATGAATGGTAAACATATTGGAATTTAGGAACGGGCAGGAACGGGCAGAAACAGGCAGAAACGGGCAGAGTCAGTGAGAAACAGGCAGAAAATACTTAATTTGCCTCATTGCCTCATTGCCTCATTGCCTCATTGCCTCATTGCCATTTCACCATTCACTTAAGACACTCAAAACAAATTCCCTATGACTACTCCGATTGCAATTGAACTCAAGAACGTCACCAAACGCTATACGCGAAAAGCCTCTCCCGCTCTGGATGATGTAAGCCTTGAGATCTACCAGGGTGAACGTATTGGACTCATCGGTGCAAACGGCTCCGGTAAATCTACTCTTATGAAGCTCCTGCTTCAATTTATAATACGTGAGAATGGAGAAATTCGGATTCATGGTGAACCAGATTTGGAGCAGGCCAAAAGCAGTATTGGTTATCTCCCGGAGAACCAGGACGGCCTGGGAGATTTTACCCCCCGCGAATTGTTAAAAGCATGTGCGGATATGAATGGACTGCGAAGTCAGGATAAGCGCATTCAGGAACTCCTTGAATTTATAGACCTGGCAGATAGCGCAGATTATTTACTATCAAGTTTTTCCAAAGGAATGGTTCAACGGGTCCAGCTCGCTATCGCCCTCCTTCCCCACCCCAAGATCCTGCTATTGGACGAGCCAACTTCTGGTCTCGATCCTGACGGTAAGAAGAAGTTACGTCAATTACTGGCGAAGCTGGAGAATGTGACGATACTGTATGCATCTCATAATCTTGAAGAGCTCGAAGCGATTTGTGAAAGCGTTTTCCTTCTCCACGAAGGGAAACTAATAAAGCGAATCGATCTGAATGATGAGATGCCGATTGTATTGTCTTTTGAAGTAGCGGAAGCAGATATGGCTACTCTCGAAAAGTTTACCTTCGATTCAATTATCCCGAAGGCTTCAAACCATTCAATTCGGCAGGTAGAGTTTAACGGTAGTGCCACCGATGTTCAGCAACTTCTTGCTGAACTTTCCGATGCTGGCGTAGAGACACAAAGGCTGCGGACCCGTAGCATGCTGGAAGAGCTTTACGCCAGGTATGTAAGCAGTGAAAAACCGCAATAATTTGTTACGAATCTTATTTTCAGAAAAAGCGTTAGAATAAGCAGATGCCGATTTGGCATTGTGGATATAGTCAGTTTGGACTATATTTTTATATAATAGTTTTGATAAAAAAATCACAAAGTAGTTTAGAGAATTTTCTAAATTCGAAAGCTCATGCACGAATATCATAATAATATACGCCTGAAAGCCATCTTATTTGACTTTGACGGAGTGCTTATCAAAAGCATGGAAGATCATTTTGAGGGTTGGCGAAGAGCACTGGAAGATTATGGTATCGATATGGCTCCGGAAGAGCTTTATGTGCGTGAAGGTGCGGCAGTTGAGGAACTTGCAAATCAGTTTACCCGTAAGTTTAATCTGCCGTTTGATGAAGCGTCGAATATCGTTGAGAAAAAAAGACGTTACTACGACGAAATTAAAAACGTTGAGCTTTACCCCGATCTGCTGGACACGCTGAATTGGACCCGGGAAAGGGACCTTAAGCTGGGAGTCGTAAGCGGTGGACGGCGTGAAAGAGTATATAAGGATCTGGAGGACTTTGGAATAGCGGAGTTCTTTAGCGCGATTGTAACGGTTGACGATGTATTTTTTACCAAACCGGCTCCTGAACCATACCTTAGAGCCGCAGAGGCTCTGAAAGTTCAGCCGGAAGAATGTGTCGTTGTGGAGAACGCTCCCTTCGGCATACGTAGCGCAAAGGCAGCCAATATGCGCTGTATTGCGATTACTTCGACCTTATCACCAATGTTCCTAAAGGAGGCAGACGTTGTGTCCGATAGTTTAGGTGATACTCTCAACGTTTTGAAAAAAATGTACTGAGGAGAATATAATGTACGATATGATGAACTCTCTTAAGCTGTTCGATTCACCGTATGGTGATTGGACAAAGAAAGACTCTGAGGAGCTTGTCATGCTGTATTTGCGAGACTATTACGAAACACTGGATGATTACTACCTGCGTGAAGCACTGCAAATAGCAAAAGACGACGGCGTAAATTTTAACAATATGATGCAAGCCGTTCGATTTCAGATGTCATAGAATTATTTTAAAGCGAATTGTTTAAGCGTTTCCGTTTGGAAACGCTTTTTTTTGGTAAAACGAAGATAGGTTATTGCTAACATAATAATAAAATGATGTAAAATAGTATTGGATACCGTGTTAGGTATTTATAATATTGACCATTAGTGTCATACTTGCTCGATAAGAGCAATGCAACGCCCCGTCAGTCATCCGGCTTGATGTTGGGTGACTGGCAAGGCACTGTGAACGTTAAAGATACTGAGGTGTCGTTTTCTGAGGCACCATAAAGAACTCCCCCAGGTCCGCTCGTTGTATGATGTAGCCATGTATATGGCCGCAGCGTTACAGCAGCGGGCCTTTTTTTTGAGCTCTTTTACAACATAAAAGGAGGGAAAAACTATTCGTCTTGCTTCGCAGGCTGCCATTCCTTATCCAGATGCTCCTTCACCTGCTGAACTGCTGCCAAAATACCACCGTAGTAATCATTTTCTCTGAATTGTGGTGTAACCAGCGAATCAAGAATTACTTCGCAACGCTTATCGGTAAGCACTTTCTCCAGGCCGTAACCAACCTCTAATCGCATAACCTGCATTCGAGGTAGAATTAGAAATAGCACGCCGTTATTTTGCTCAATCGTACCCGGCTTCCATTCTTCAAAAACATAAGTAGCAGCTTCATTCAGAGAATGTTTTTTTTCCAGACTGTCGAGTATAGCGATGAATATTTGAGTTGATGTAGAATCTGCATATCCACTCAGGAGAAAATTTAATTCTGAAGCGTTTTCTTTTTCAAGAAGGCTACTATAATCAGAAACGTAGCCAATAAAAGGAGGGTAAGTCGTAAGTGAGACAGGTTTACGTGCCTGACAATACGTTAAGCTACTGGCAATAAAAATCCATAAAAGACTTCGTAAGACCATTCCTCCCCCCAAAAAATTTAGTCCCGAAAAATCGTCTGACTACGTTTGGAGCCAACAGAAACAATCTTTGCCGGCGCACCGGTAATCTCTTCCAAAAAGCTTAGATAATCCCGAGCGACCTTCGGCAGATCATCCCAGCTACGAACATCAGTCGTTGGTTCCATCCAGCCGGGATGCTCTTCATAAACCGGCTCGCAGTTTTCCAGGATCATAGGATCGGTCGGAAACTCGCGAAGTATTTTATCGCCGTATTTGTAGCCGGTGCAAACCTTAATGCTTTCAAACCTGTCCAATACGTCCAGCTTTGTGATTGCCAAATTATCAATACCGTTGATACGCACGGCATAGCGGGCAATTACCGCATCGAACCAGCCACAGCGTCTTGGTCGACCGGTCGTCGCACCAAACTCATTGCCTTCGCGACGTAAAAATTCACCGTCTTCATCCAGCAACTCCGTCGGGAAAGGGCCTTCGCCTACGCGGGTTGTATAGGCTTTGATAATGCCCAAAACTTCGTCAATTTTTGTCGGGCCGATGCCAACACCGATACAGGCCCCACCGCTTGAAGGATTCGATGAGGTTACATAGGGATAGGTACCGTGGTCTACATCCAACAGCGTTCCCTGTGCGCCCTCAAGTAACACGGATTTCCCTTCATCTATAGCACTATTCAAATAAACCGAAGTGTCTTTGATATAAGGATCTATCAGCTCGTCGAAGGCGAGATACTGATTGATAATCTGCTCAACATCCAGCGGCACCTGACCGTAAATTTTTTCAAGCAGTTCATTTTTTTCAGCAATATTTCGACGCAGCTTTTCTTCAAACAGAGAGCGATCCAGTAGATCAACAATACGGATTCCCTTACGGTTCGCCTTGTCCACATATGCCGGTCCGATGCCACGCTTGGTGGTACCAATTTTCTGGCCTCCCTGACGCTCTTCGCTTGCCGTATCCAGCAGTTTGTGATAGGGCATAATCAGGTGAGCTTTCTGACTAATCTTTAATCGGTCTTCAACATGCACACCCTTCTCTTCCAGCAGACGGATTTCTTCAATCAGCGCAACCGGGTCGATAACTACTCCGTTACCGATAACACATTCGACATCATCGTGCAGGATACCGCTGGGTATTAAATGCAGTACGTATTTTTTATCTTTGATAATCACCGTATGGCCGGCATTTGCTCCACCCTGATAGCGGGCAACAATGTCATAGTCTTTACTCAGAAGATCAACGATCTTCCCTTTTCCCTCATCGCCCCATTGGGCCCCAACAATCACAACAACAGACATGGCGAATATCCATTTTGATATGAAGAATCATTTACCCGCTGGTTCGGGCTGAAATTAGTTTAGGAGAAATTCCTGAAGGTGTGCAGTAGCCGGTCGACCTGACCGGCAGCATTACATCGTTCACGTCTTTTAGCGACCGTTTTGTATGAACATGTCGAACTAAAAACTGGCCAAGGCAGAATCGACACTGTCGTATGAATCGAAGATCGAGTCTAACCTTGTAATCGTCAACAGATTTTTTACCAGGGGTGAGGGATTGGCGAGCTTTAACTTACCGCCATTTTGGTTATACGTTGTTGCTGCATTAATCAAAATCCCCAACCCGCTGCTATTCATCCTGTTTACGCTACCGAGATCAATAACGGCCTTCAGCGTTCCACTATCCAGCAGATTATTGATTTCAGTATTTAACTTAACGGCTTCTGGGCCGCCCATAACATCGCCATCAAGTCCAATGATAACGACGTCTTCCTGTACACTTTGCGAGATATTCATGCTTAAAATCCCAACTTATTTTTTCTTACCAGCAAGTGCCGGAGCAGCCTGCCTACGTGCTTCCCATTCAACCAGAATCGGAGAAGCAATGAAAATCGATGAATAGGTACCTATAATAATGCCGCAAATAAGGGCAAAAGCAAAGTCGTTTATTATAGCTCCGCCATAGAAGTAGAGTACCATAACCACAATCAGCGTTGTTCCGGAAGTAACGATAGTTCGAGACAGCGTTTCATTAATGCTGCGGTTCACCAGTGCGGCATATCCGCTAACGCGCTTTTTAATGGTTTTTAAATTCTCGCGAATACGGTCGAATACAACGATGGTATCATTCAATGAGTAACCGATAATTGTAAGTACCGCCGCGATAATGGGTACGGTAATCTCAATATCAAATATAGAGAAAATGCCCAGCGTTATGGTAATATCATGTGCCAATGCAGCTACAGCACCGACTCCAAAGCGCAGCTCAAAACGGAACATGATGTAGATCAGAATCAGTCCCATCGATATGAGAATCGCGATAAGCGCACTCCAGACCAGTTCGCGACCGATTTTCGGTCCTACCGTTTCAGTTCTACGCAGCTTCACATTATTGCCGGTTGTTGCTTCAAGTCCACTAATAATCCGGTTCATACTTTCTTCACCCAGATCAGTGTTCTCGTCAAACTGAACAGCAATTTCCTGGCTGCTGCCAAAAGTTTTTACTTCGTTTGCACCGATATTCATGTCGCTGAGGCTTTTTCGAACCTCTTCAATTGCAACGTCCACCTGTGCAGTGGAATCTGCTTTATCTTCGAAACGGAATTCTGCAAATTTACCGCCACGAAAGTCAATACCAAATTTGGGACCGCCGTGTAGCACAAGGGATACAAGAGAGGCGCCAATCAGAATACTGGATAACAGAAACCCGGTCTTACGAAAATCCATGAAGTTAAATTTCGGGTTTTTTAGAAGTCGCATGTTGCTACAGTCTCCTACTAGACAGTTTTATACGCTCTGCGTTAAACGCTGAGCTCTTTGATAATTTTTTTAGTCAACAAGAATTCGAATACCGCACGCGTTACAAAAATAGCGGTGAACATACTGGCCAGAATACCAATCATCAGCGTAACGGCAAATCCGCGAACCGGACCGGAACCGAAGTTAAACAGCACAACCCCGGCGATAAACGTGGTAACGTTGGCATCCAGAATGGTAATAAACGCCTTTCCATACCCCTCATCCAGAGCATGCCAGGCAGACTTGCCCTTGTCCAGCTCTTCGCGAATACGCTCGAAGATCAGCACATTGGCATCTACCGCCATACCGATGGTAAGGATAATTCCGGCGATTCCGGGCAGCGTCAGCGTAAAGCTGAAACCGGCCATAACTCCAACAAGAATCAGAATATTAAGAATCAATGCGATGTTGGCAACCAGTCCGCCAAAGCGATAATACAGCACCATAAATACGGCCACGAATGCCAGTCCGATAATGGCTGACCAGGTTCCGCTGGCTACGGAGTCTTCACCAAGTGATGCACCAACGGTGCGTTCCTCAATAATTTCAGAAGCGGTTGGTAAAGCACCGGCTTTTAGCACAACAGCAAGGTCTTCTGCTTCCTCAGCGGTATCTAGGTTGGTAATACGGGCACGGCCCTGAGAAATTTTACTTTGAATAGTCGGAGCAGACTGAACGCGTTCGTCCAGAATAATCGCCATTTGTTTGCCGATGTTGGCACCGGTCAGACGGCTAAACGTCTCGCGACCTTCGTTATTGAAGCGAATATTTGCTTCCCAGCCACTGGAGCCAAGGTCGTCGAGGCTGGAACGACTACGTGATGCATCGACAATAGTATTTCCGTCTAGGTCGGACTGGCCGTTTACCATAAATACCGGGATGTAGCGATTTTCTTTCGGTTGGGTAAGAATATCAGCAGGGGTTTTTCCAAGCATAAATACCGAGCGTCCGGCTTCCTGGCTGATAATGTTTTTCACTTCATCAGTATTTGCTACCAGCTCTTTAAAGCGATCAATATGGTCGTAATGAACAAAGATTCCACTTTGAGTGAAGGCAAAAATTGAAGCGTCGGTATTAATCTCTTCTTCGACACCTGCAGCGGAAGTATCAGCTGCTGTTGCATCACCGAACAAATCTTCACCAGCAACAACATTAGACGTATCTTCATTCGCTGCTGTGGCCACGTCACTCTCATCTGAAGCAAGTGCATCCGTTACATCAGCAGTGGTATCGGCAATACCGGTAAGGAAATCGTTAATTCGGCTTGCAGCGCGAAACGCAGCCTGCTGATCCTTCAACATACGGAATTCCAGCTTGGCCGTCTTACCAATCAACTCCAGAACGCGTTCACGGCTGGTCACACCGGCAAGCTCGATCATAATACGGCTATTGCCCTGCTTCTGGATAATCGGTTCGGATACACCAAATTCATCAATACGATTTCTTAGAATTTCCAATGAGCGGTCGATGGATTCCGTTTTCTGTTCTCCCAAAAACGTTATCACATCTTCCTTGGTACGCAGTTCGCGGTTGCCAAAATAAAGCATTAAGTCTTTGCCGGCTTCAGTCAGCTTTTGATCGAGCGAGGCAATTACGTCGGCATCATTTTCTTTGCTATCAACGGCAGCAGCAGCAAGTGCTTCGTTAAACTGCGCATCTTTATTCTTTGCCAGCTTGTCAAACAGACTTGGCACATCTACTTCCATTACTACGTGCATTCCGCCCTGAAGGTCAAGACCAAGCTGAATCGCATTTTTAGAGAGATCTTCATATGCTACCGGATCTGTCTTCTCCAGTTCCTTGCGCTGGTCCTTCGATAAACTGTAGAACCTGTAGGTCGGATAAACCAAATAGGCAAAGAGTGCGATCACAAAGATTGTGAAACCGATCTTGCTGTAAACTTTGTTATTCATTTCAACTACTTCCTTTTCGCCACCGGCGACTTTCTGCGTTTTTTATGATGAGTATACGTCGTTTATTCTCAAAATTTTACAACCGGGGAATTTACTTGCAGTCCGCTATAAAGTCAAACGAAAATCAAACAAAAACCGCGTTTAAGGGCTAATTCCCATAATATCTCTTCTTAACATATCAAGGGCTAACTGAGCTGTTAGATCTTTATTCAGTTTCCGGCTGGGTGTTAATCGCAATTCGCGTGCATGAACACGCTCCTCCCAAGCCAGCGCCATGTAAATGAGCCCGACCGGTTTTTCAGGGGTTCCACCTCCCGGCCCCGCGATACCGGTTGTGGCAATACCGATATCGCTATTAAATGCCTTGCGCACCCCAGCAGCCATCTCTTTCGCTACAACCTCGCTAACCGCACCATAGGCCTTCAGTGATTCACTGCTAACGCCCAAATGGCGTTCCTTCGCTTCATTACTATACGTTACGGCACCGCCGTTAAAGTACCCCGAACTCCCGGCAACATTCGTAATACGATGCTGAATAAGTCCACCACTACAGCTTTCCGCCACGGCAAGAGAGAGTCCGCGTTCCAGCATTAGCGTCTGCACCACCTGCTCTATTTCTTCTTTCCCAACAGTATAAATATATTTGCCGACGCGCTCGTGCAGCTCTTCTTCAAACGTTTGCAGCTCATCAAGTAAATCATCACGCCCGGAAGGAACAGCAAGTCGAATATCTACTCCGGTAAAGCGCGGCAGGAAAGCAACTTGGAAATCCGGATGGGCTTCCAATATCGATTTGCAGCGCTCATAAAGTTTTGACTCCGGAATGCTGGTGGTGCGATACTGTCTTACCTCCAGTGGCACAGAGCCACTTTTCTTTCTTAGATAGGGAAGAATATGCTCTCGCATAATGGCTTTCATCTCGGCTGGGACACCCGGCATAACAAAAACTGAGGCGCCATCTTTATCCAGTCGCATTCCCGGTGCTGTTCCTGCAGTGTTTTCCAGTACAACCGCTCCTTCAGGAACCAACGCCTGATTACGGTTCACTTCCGGCATTTTCACGTTAATACTACGAAAGCGCTCCTCAACCATAGCCATTACATCTTCCCGAAAGATCAGCTCGGCATCAAAGTAATCCGCGACTACTTTTTTGGTGATGTCGTCGTGGGTTGGCCCAAGGCCACCGGTCATAAAAACCAGTTCAAATTGCGACATTGCGCGGTCCAGGCTATTGCGAATAGCAGTCGGATCGTCCGCTATGGTCTGAATTTCATTCACTGCAATGCCGATTTCATACAGCTTCCTGCCGATGTAGGATGCATTACTGTTAACCGTCTTGCCGCTAAGCAGCTCATTTCCGATTGATAGAATAATTGCGTTCATGTTTTTTCAGTTCAAAGTTCAGAGTTCAAAGTTCAGAGTTCAAAGTTCAGAGTTCAAAGTTCAAAGTTCAGAGTTCAAAGTTCTGGGTTCTGGGTTCTGGGTTCGGCTACTCTTGTGAATCGTTAACGACAGCAGATGTGAAAAGGCAAAAGTGAAAAGTGAAAAAGATATATGTGAATTAGGCAATGAGGCAATTAGGCAATGGCTGCCCGTTTCTCACTGTTTCTCATCGTCTCTCACTCACCTACACTAAAGTTCTGGGCTCAGAATCCATCATTAGCTCGCCCGTTCGCCCGCTCGGCTCAATGCTCTGTTCTCTATTTTAGTTGTTTCCTTTACTGTCGAAAGTTGATAATATGCACTATAGTGAGTATAAACCGAAACACTATTTGATTCTTTAAAACGGCGGAGCTCCTAAATACCTCGTATTCACCTTCTGGCGGCTCTTGCCGAACAAAAGATTTAAATCAGAGGATTAAAAAACATGTCTAACCGTTCGTGATCTTTAACGCCTCATTCACACGCAAAAGGTGCAACTTTTAGCGTTCAAAACGAGGCTGATTGAACCGAACACGGCACTTTTTTAAAACGTGCCGGAAAATTACTTTAATCTACCATGTGCATCGCATTGATTTTTGCAACTTCATGAACTATATTCTTGACCTTTTCAAGTCACAAAACCACGTAAATCAGGAGTCCGCAATGAGGACGCTGTTCTCTCGACTACTAAAATCCGCTATTCTATGTATTTTTCTCACCGTTCCTTTTGGAGCGCTACAGGCACAGAAGGCGGTAGCAGAACTTATTTCTACTATGGCGCCGGCAACCGGTGAAATTAAATATAACGACGGAATTCGCCAGATCCGCTTCCTGAATAACCACCTGCTGATAACAAATTTCTGGGCTGGTCTGCAAATAGTAGACGTTACCGACATTCGGAACCCGAAGCAGGTTGCTTCTCTGCCGACGAATGATCAGGCATATTATACGGATGTAGATGGCGACTTTGCCTATCTGGCCAACCAGTCCTCCGGCGTGCAAATATACAATATTTCCGACCTGAAGAACGTGAGTAAAGTAGCGCAGATTGAACCTCCGGGCAATGCGTATTGGGTTGTAGCGGAATTCCCTTACCTCTACGTTGCTCTCGGAAATGCGGGATTCGCTATTCTGGATATCTCCGATATGAATAACCCGAGCACGGTAAAGTTGGAAATTCCTCAGTCGTGGGTTCAGCAGATTTACAAAAAGGACAACCTGTTATTTATCGCTGCTAAAAAGGGTGGAATGCTGATTTACGACATTTCCGATCTTGAAAATCCGGTAAAGCTCTCACAGTATCGCACCGGTTTTAACGCAATGAAAGTTCAGGTTGTCGATGAAACGGCCTTTATTGCAGATGGTGCCGGCGGACTGCTTCTGGTAGACATCAATAATCCGGAGTTTCCACTGGAGATCAAGCGCTTTTCCAATGTTGGATTTGTCGGTGATCTTTATAAGGCAGGGAACTATGTTTACCTTGCGAACCGGGATGTCGGTCTGCAAATCATCAACGTAACGGATCCGAAACGTCCGTTTTTGGAAAGCCGCTACGCAACCGACGATATCAGCTATGGTGTTTACAAACAGGATATTTATGTATTCCTCGCTGCGAATACCTCCACGCTGATTATGCGTCACAACAACTCCCCGGTGTTGGCGGACATTGATAATCCACAGCTATATGAGAATGAACTTTTTAACCTGCAGATGGATGCCCAGGAGCCGGATGGTGATCCGGTGCGCTATAAAATCCTGAATATGCCGGAAGGCGCCGAGTTCAATGAAGAAACCGGTGCATTTAGCTGGATGCCTACCTTTGAGCAATCCGGAGAATATCGCGACGTAATTTATCAGGTTATTGAGCAAACCGAGACATCACTTAGCGCCAGCGACACGGTGACGCTTTACGTAAATCACGTAAATCGCCTGCCCGATCTTCCCGGTGTAGATAATCAGCGTATTGATGAGAACAAAATTCTCAGTTTCGTTATTCCTGAAGGAAGCGATCCCGATCGAGAGGATCAGGAACGCCTGGCCTATCGCGCAGAAAACCTGCCGGAAGGTGCAACCTTCGAAGCAACGACACGCACATTTAACTGGACACCGACTTATGAGCAGTCCGGAAGCTATGTAATTGACTTCGTTATGGATGATGGCGGAGGCGGGCAAGACAGAGAGCCGATTACGATTGATGTTTCTCATATCGATCGAAAGCCTGAAATCGCCGCTGTAAACCTGCAGACCGTAGACGAAGCCCAGACGCTGGGAATCGGCATTACCGGAACCGAACTTGACGTCGAAGACAAAGACAAGATTTCTTTCCGTATGTATAATCTGCCGGAAGGCTCAACCTATGATGCCGCATCCGCTACCTTCGAATGGAAACCGACCTATGACCAGTCCGGCACTTATCCGAACATAATGGCGGTCATGATTTCCGGTGCCCTAACCGATACAACCTACTTTCCGATCGAGGTAAAACACGTGAACAGAAAGCCGGTTTTGAACACCATTCCGGCACAGGTTGTAAATGAGAATGAACTGCTGACCTTTTCGATTTCGGGTGATGACCCGGATGTGGAAGATAACGGGAAGATTACCTATAGTGCATCAAACCTACCGGAAGGCGCAACTTTCGATCCGGTAACACGCACGTTCAGCTGGACACCAACTTTCGAGCAATCAGCACTTTATGAGAACGTAGTCTTCACGCTTACTGATCCGGATGGATTGAACGATACTAAAACAACGTCGATCCGCGTTTCCCATGTAAATCGCGCACCGGTTATCAGCAAGCTGCAGAATCAAACCATTGATGAAGATAAAAAGCTGTCGGTTCAGCTAACGGCTTCCGATAAAGACCGGGAAGATAAAAACAAGCTGCGCTTCTCGATGCAGAATGCACCGGATGGTGCTACGCTGGATGCCGAGAGCGGTGCATTTAACTGGACGCCAACATTTGAGCAATCCGGCAACTATCGTATTCTCTACACCGTTTCCGACGGAGAGTATACGGACACGACATCTCTGCCAATTGCGGTGAATCATATCAACAGGGCGCCGGCACTAAATGATATTGCCAATCAGAATACCGATGAGAACGTAGAAGTCCGTTTCTCAATCAGCGGTAGTGATGAGGATACTGAAGATGCCGGCTTACTAACCTTCGGAGCAAGTAGTCTGCCGGAGGGTGCCTCGTTTAATGCAGATACAAGAGTATTTAACTGGACGCCAACATTTGAACAATCCGGCAGCTACGAAGTCCTGTTCAACATCAGTGACCCTTCCGGATTAACCGATGCGAAAACTGTTGTGCTGGATGTTGCTCACGTCAACAGAACCCCAACGCTGAACCCGGTTACCGATATTACTCAAAATGAGAATGAAGCGATAACCTTTCAGCTTACGGCTACCGACCCGGATGTAGAGAATGCTAACACTCTGACCTATGAGTTGGACAATCTGCCGGAAGGTATGGTTATCAATCCGAATAGCGGCTCCGTAAGCTGGACACCGACATTTGACCAGTCGGGTAGCTATGACCTTACAGCGCGGGTAAATGACGGCTCGGGACTTAAAGCAGAACGTAACTTCACAATCGGCGTTACGAATGTAAATCGCCCACCGGTTTTTAATCCGGCTGTTACGCAAACAGTTGCGGAAAACTCCGCTCTCGAATACAGCGTCTCCGCTATTGATCCGGATAAAGAAGACGTGAATAAACTGGTCTACAGTGCGACCAATCTACCGGAAGGAGCCGTTCTTAGTAGCTCCGAAGGAATTATCCGGTGGTCACCGACTTATGAGCAATCCGGCAACTATACAATTGATATTAACGTTGTAGACAGCTTTGGCTCCAGTGATGCCACAGCCGTAACAATCAACGTTGAGCACGTGAACCGGTCACCGATTTTAAGCGATATCAACAATCTGAATCTACCGGAGAATGAAGAATTCTCAATGACTTTACCGGAAGCAAGTGATGCGGACAAAGAAGACGCTGATGGCCTAAGCTATAAACTGAACGGCCTGCCATCTGGTGCCGCTTTCGATGCCACTACCCGAAAAATTAGCTGGACACCGACATTTGAAGATGCCGGCGTATATACATTAACATACGAGGCAGGTGACGGCAGTCTTGCGGTAAATAAGGAATTCACGCTTCAGGTTATCAATGTAAACCGTAGCCCGGAACTTCAGCTACCAGAAAACCAGACGGTCCGTGAAGGTGAAACAATAAACTTTACGATCGATATTTCCGACCCCGATTCCGAGGATGCTGACAAGCTTACGCTTCGCGCTGACGCTATTCCGCAGGGAGCAATTCTCGACACTTCTGCAAAGCGCTTTACCTGGACACCGGATAGCCTGCAACAGGGTAGCTACTCGCTCACCTTTACCGTAACCGACCCGGCTGGCCTATCCGTTAGCTCAAGTATGTCTATAGAGGTTGAAGACGTGAAGCAGGAGCCGATAGCAACTCCCGATCCGGCACCGGCGGACAGCCTGCGATGACAAGTCTTTTTACCAGCCGTGACAGAACGCTAAAGCGTTCTTCACGGCTTTGTTTTTTTGCTGCGTTTCTTTTTTCCTTTTCTTCCCTTATCGCACAAACGCTTTTTACCGTCAATCTCGACACGACCTGTCAAACCACAGCAAAAAAGATCTGCATGCAAGCAACCGCAGAAACCGGTATGCTAATCGGCAACTTTCAAACACCTGAATATGCAAATCAGTTCTGGTGGCAGGGAGATGTTTGGATAGATAGCAATCTAAGCGAAGCAGCGCCCTATTTCTGCTTTGGAGATGATACATTGCTATATGCCGTGGGATACTCTCAGGCAGCCGGCAAGATTCAGCTAATGAAGATAGAACAGGTGGGAAGCTATATTCAGCTCACAGAACTGGAGAGTAAGGCTGTCAATATTTTGCCGGAAGAAAAACGCTATGTCTTTAAACATATTTTCTTTCACGCAACAAATGAGTTTCGTTTTGAAGTAAACGGGGTTCCGATGCGGCTGCCTTCCCCTGTAAGCAGCCGGTCTATTTCTCGTTTTGGCTATCTGGTAAAAGGAGAAGGAAAAGTCGTTCGGTTTGCCAGACCGGGCGTAAAAGGAAAGTAACGGGCACTCTAGGAGTTTTGATAGACAATGCGTCCGTTTTGCATGGTCATCCGGGGTTTTACTTCCAGCAGCACTTCCGGTTCTTCATTAAATAGCTTTTTATCCAACAGTACCAAATCTGCCAGCCGACCGGGTTTTATTCTTCCCAGGTTTTGTTCCTCTGATGCTGCGTAAGCCCCTGCAGCAGTATATGCTTCCAAACAGTCTGAAAGTGCAAGTCCTTCATTGGGCTGATGCGATCGATTCTTCGGCTCGCAGAGATAGCGGCGCTGCATGGCCGTATAAATCGCTTTCCATGGGTCAAAGGATTCAACGGGTGTATCTGACCCGAAAACCAGTTTAGCCCCTGCCTGCTGCAGGCTTTTAAAGGCATAGGCATATTGCCCACGGTCACCCAAATAGCGCTCTATCATAGGAATGTCTGCCGCGAGGTGCAGTGGCTGTACGCTCGCCATAACATTTAATTCGGCAAAGCGGCTGATATCATCCGGGTGTAGCATCTGGGCATGTTCGATTCGATGCCGTAGCCCCTTTTCTTTACTGATCTCGGCGATACCGGCAAAGCCATCAAGTGTCTTTCGGTTTGCGGCGTCACCGATAGCGTGAATTGCGCAAGAAAGTCCCTGCTCAGCTGCTCGCTTTAGATAGTCTTCCAGATCAGCTTCTGTGAGCACCGGGATTCCGGTATGATCCAGCCCCTGCAATGGTTGAAGCATGTCCGCCGTTTGCGAACCGAGGGTACCATCCATAAACAGCTTGGCTCCGCATATCTTTAAAAAGCTATTTCCGGCATAAGAGGCAGATTCGGTAAAGGTATTATCCCGGAGGTGCACACCGGGAAAATAGAAGAAGATTCGTAGCCCAAGTTTCCCTTCACTGTAGAGCCGGTTGTAATTGGCAAAATCGTAGTTTGTTTCTACGCTATGAACGCCGGTGATGCCAAAACGGTGGTATTCCGCAAAGGTTTCTTTTAAAGCGGGATAAAGCTCGGAAAGCGGCATTGGGGCAATCTGGTTAAATACAATCGTGCATGCATTCTCCTGCAAAATGCCGTTTGGCTGCATGCCGTCTTCTTCTCGTAGAATTGTTCCGCCCTCAGGGTCACGACTGGTACCGTCTATTCCACAGATCGCCAGTACCGGGGTATTCACCCAGAGGCTGTGCCAGTCCTTACTTTGCAGAGATATAAAATGGCGGGTTGAAATTGCATCCAGAATCTGGCGGGTTGGCTGCACATCACCCCATACATTTTTATCCCATCCGTATCCAACAACCCACTCACCTTCAGCACTGCGTTCAACGCCGGCCTTTATCACTTCAATGGCTTCATCCAGGCTTTTGCACGGCGCCAGGTCAACCTGCAGCTTTCTGGCAGCATACATACTGAGGTGTGTATGAGAGTCCATTAATGCCGGGAGAAGCAGGTTTAGTTCCGCATCGACGATTGTTGTTTCCGGACCGGCGATATTCAGAATATCCTTATCGGTTCCCAGCAGTTCGATAGCACCGCCTCGAACAGCTACAGCGGTTATTTCAGGCGATAGTAATGTTTTACCGTCAAATACAGTACAGTTGTGAAAAATATAGGAGGGATGATGCATGAGGAGACCTCTTTAAACTCAAAAGCCGCTCTCTCCATTTAACAGGAAAGAACGGCGCAAAAATCTAATAGCAGAGAGAGGGAAAATTTATCCCGCTTTGTCTACTCTTCGTCTTTTTTATTCGGGAACTCAAACTTAAGGTGCTTATTGAGAAAGTTGCGCTCGGCCTGGATAATCGGATTTTCTTCATCCAGATGAGAATCGTGCAGGTCGGACTCATCACCATCAATCTGCAAGAAGTCTTCGTCGAAACCGCCTTCGAGCTCTTCCAGAATCTGGCGATCGCGCTTCTTCTGATACATTTCCTCATTTATCTGGCGGGCACGACGTCCCATAACCAGAGCAGCCTCATAAAGATTGCCCGTTATATCAAGCAGCTTTTTAATGTCTTGTGTTTTTGCCGGCATATTACACCTTTTTTAGCATTAATAAATGGTAGCGAAGAATATAGGGAATGATCTTGCCCCAGTCAAGTTCCCTCTGGAAATTATCGGCTTTTGTCCTTGCTCTTTGCAGCTAAAACTTCCCGTATTTTGCTAAGGATGGATGTGTTATTGGGAATAATCTCCGACATCGTCTGATAATAACTCAACGCAGTATTGTAATTCTTTAACCGCAGTGCTTCTTTTGCTTCATCTTCACAGTAGCGCATAATCTTGCTTTTCAGGTCCAGTGCCGGTCCATAATTAGGACTGATTTCCAACACCTTCTGGGCATGGGCAAGTGCGTTATCTTCTTTGGGCGTAATATAATTGTCTTTATCAAAAGCAGCATTTGCTGCGAGCATCAGAATCTTAATTTCTTCATCCATTTCGCCATTTCCGGCACGAACTTCCTGACGAATCCCTTTGATTTTACTTTGTACGATCGGCACGAGCGGATTTTCCGGGAAGCGCTTCAGGAACTCCTGGTATCGCGCCATAGCTCCGTTCAAATCCTGATTGTTATAAAGGGTTTCAGCCTCGGAATACAGTGAGGTCGGCGTATTGTTACTCTGATTGAACACATAAAAAGCAGCGGCTAGAAGCACCACAACCATTGCAGCCATCAGAGCAACCATCCAGCCCTTAACGCCGGCATCAGATGCCGGTGCCACTTGAGTTGTCACCTGGGGCTCGTAATAGTCTTCAACATCGTCTTCTGCAGCTTCCTGATAAACAAACTCTTCACGGACGTGTCCGGGTTCTTCCGGCTGTTGGCGATATTCATTTCCACGTCCACGCTGAAATGAGGGTATACCGCCATCCGAGGGGTCCGGCTGCGAAGTTTTGAAAGGGTTGGGCTGTGGCAAAACCGGTTCAGCTTCGGCATCATGAATATCATCCTCTACAGGATTAACCCGCGGATCTCCGGGAAGGGCCGGCAGCTGAGTTTCCTGTACCGGTGGTTTGCCCGGACGGAGCGGAACAAGTCCGGTTTCCTTCGGAGTATCAGACATAACCTGCGGCTTGTTCATGCGGGTAGCAGAACGACGACCGCCGTTACCGGATACGATATTTCCATCCAGCCTGATCTTCTTAATGGTAACAAAATCTATTCCATGTATTGGGCAGATATTACTATCTATCGGTTTATTACACATTTCGCAGAAAAATGTCAGCTTGCTCTGCTGTTGACTCATCTCTGTGATCTCCTGGTGAATCTGAGAATGCTTTTAAAAAATTTGCAGCCCGGTTTCAGCTTCGGCTGTAGTGGTTGTATTTGGAAAGGCGTTGAAAGAATAATACCGAAGCGCCTGCCTCGTTAGAGCCGCTATTAATTAGGGGATTCAATAGCGTTTTGATTGTGTTTTAAAACAAAATCTGAAACTGTGCTTTTTTGTACCTCCATTTCCTCCTCATTTCTGTTGAAAAATAAAAAACCCCCTCGAAGTCTGACACCTTCGAGGGGCTGCAATCCATCTAAAAGACTACCGGGGTGGGCCGACCGAAGTCGGTATTTGAGGGAAGATTGTTTTGCTGCGATAGCAAAAACGAGAAGCTTGAGTTCATCATCGCATAATCACCACTAATTCTCCTTACCTGAAAGAGCGAGGAAAAAACCCCCTCGAAGTCTGACACCTTCGAGGGGCTGCAATCCATCTAAAACAGCTCTGAGGTAGGCCGGTCAATACCGGGGGGTGAGGCGAGAAACGCTTTCCATTCCTTTTCGGATGAGAAGCGGGAAGATATGTCATATGCACCGGATTCTTTACCCATCAGAATCAGCTGCATCTTTAAAACAACGTTGTCTACAAGGGTTACTATTCGCCCAACATTATTGTTAAGAAAGGAACGCTGAAGCTCTTTGATGTAGTTCATCAGCTTTTCTTCAAGAGCCCCCATGCCGCGAAAGTCCAATGCTGCGGTCCAGCCGGGGTTCAGCTTAATTACTTCACGATTAACAATGAATAGGATGGATTTTAGATCTTCGGCGTCGTCGATCTGTTGGATGGTGACATTGAGTCTTTGTGTTGAAGTATCTGCCTTGATAAAGAACATAACCGAACCTCCATGTTGGTTATTTGTTTCTATATGTAATCCGCGTTTTTCAGCCTTGTCTACTGCCATCCGGGCAGTTTGTCAGCGACAGGAGAAATATATTCTGATTTTACGTTTTGTCAACGCTCTGACGGCGTTTTTCCAGGCTTTTCAGTCCCATCAAGCCTATAACGTTGATTTGTATCTGCTAAAGGTAGTGTCGATTTTTTAATTTGATATCGAAGATCGCAACACCATGCTCAATTCTTCGTCATATTGTTGAACAGCGTACAAAAAACCGCCACGAAATAGGGCGCCAGCATTCGAATGCCTATCTTGTAATTTTGGTAAATAATAGCTAGATTGCCACATAACATAGTGTTTTGCCGTTTTTTAGGAATGCTTTTTATGGTAAAAGGCTGGTAATTCAGGCAGTATTTTTACCTGATTTTTTAACGATGTAAAGGGTTGCGCATGGGGTTTATAAAAAACGTACCGTTATTCGCATTGCTGCTTGTAGCATATAATGTAATCATTATCGGAGCGGCAGCAACGAACCCAGACACGAACATACTGGATTATCAGATAGCCGAATTCCCCCTCCCCTCCGGCGAGTCCTGGATCCCCACCAACCGGGACGTTTTGATTCTCATCGGCCTCGTCGTGCTCTATATCGAACTCATCAAGTCTACGCAAACAGCTACCACTACCGTTGTTGAACATACGTTTTCGATGTTCGTATTCATTATTTATCTGGTTGAATTCCTGATGCTGCCCCAGGTAGCGGATTCCGCATTCCTGATCCTGGGCTTTATGTCTTTGATCGACGTTATCGCCGGGTTCACAATTACGATCAGTACTGCAAAACGTGACTTTTCACTAGGTGGAAGAGACTAAAACACCAATATCATTTCAACATCTGCATATTGGTGCACGGTAACTGATAATATTCACTCAGTATATTGAATAGTTTCAAATATTTCCGTATCCTTATCGATATAAGCTGCCCGCCCCGCAGTGCAAAAAACTAAATCCATTAATTGTTTCACAAATCAGGTGCGTTGGACCATGAAATTTCAAATTTATCAGGACGGCACAGACAGGCAGTATTATTTCCAGCTTCTCGACAATAACGACAATATTCTCCTAACCAGCGGCTCTTATGCCGACCAGGATAGCTGCACCGGCTCTATTCGCGATGCACTCGATCTCATAGACGACCGTGAAAGCTTTGAGAGTATTGTAGAAAACGGGCAGTATTTTGCCGTTTTACGCGGCACTGACGGCCGAGAAATTGCTCGCAGCGCAGCTTTTCCTTTCGGACAAGGGGCAACGGATCTAATCACTCAAATTAATACCACTGCAAATGTTACCGAAGATTATCCGGTAACCGTAACGCGAACATCTACCGACGAGACCTCCGAGTCTTTTCCTTTTATGCGTGGTGATGATATTCCAATTGAAGAGCTGTACGACTTCACCCAGGTATCCACCTCCGGAAAGTCGGGGTTTGAGCCGTTCCAGAGTAAGAAAAACGAGCTGTACTATTTCCATTTTAACGATGAGCAGGGCAATGCGATTCTTTACAGCCGCAGCTTTTCAACCACCTCACGACGCAATTCACGCATTCGCTCGGTTATCAACAATGCCGGCATACCGGCTCGCTACGAACAGCTAGAAGCAGACGGCAAATACTTTTTTATTCTGAAAGCACGTAACGGACAGGAGATCGCCCGTAGCCGAATGTTCGATTCTCCCGGACAGCTGGAGACTGCCTCTGTATACCTGCAGAATCGAGCTAAAGTGTATGCCGAAGAATACGCGAAGAAAAAGCGCTCCCGCACCGCCAGCAATCAATATGACCTCACCCAAAAATCTGCTTCCGGGGCTGCAGGTTTTGAAGCTTTCAAAAGTGACAAAGACAAGCAAAACTATTTTCACTTTAACGATGATGATGGCGAGGCTATTCTCTACAGTCAATCCTATGGCTCACCGAAGAGCCGCGACAACGGTTTGCGCTCGGTTATTCGAAATGCCAGTAACCCGGCGCGATATGAACAGAAAGAAGAGAACGGACGCTATTACTTTGTTCTGAAAGCCGGTAACAGACAGGAAATCGCCCGTAGCGGTCTCTATGCTTCCGCTCAGGACGTTGCTAGAACGATTGCTTATCTGCAAAGTGTTATTCCGGGTTATGCCGCTGCATACGGCGTGACGCTTCAAATAACCACCACTGAAGAAGAAAGTTTTACCCTTTCTATCGATCGTGATCAGTCCGAGACGCTGGACGATGTTGGTGTCGCAGCCGGAATTGCAGGAGCAGCTGTAGCCGGCAGCCTTGATGACACCGGAGATGTGACGGAGTCGGACACCGAGGACGTCTTGCCGGAGCCCGAGCCGGAGCCGGTTGTAAGTAGCGGTGATTCGACGATGTATGAAGAAGTTGAAGCGACTGAGATCATAGATCCAGATCCGACTCCCGAACCTGAGCCGGAACCGGAGCCGGTTGCTGCCCCACAACCCGAGCCGGTAGCGGCAGCATCCAGTAGAGTTCAGGAAGCTGATACCGGTGGCGGAGGCTGCCTGCGCTGGATCTTGCTGGCTTTGGCAATTGCATTACTTCTTGCTCTGTTGTTCTGGGCTCTGCGTGGTTGCGGCAGCGAACAGCCAACAGCAGGTCCTATTGACACACCCTCTACATCTCAGCCCTCTATGATCGGTGACGGAGATACCGAAGGCACAACTGATGGCGATAATGCCGGAGACGCTGGAACAACGGATACCGGCGACAACACCGGAGACGCTGGAACAGCTGATGGTGGTGACACCGGAGATGGCGGAACAACCGATGGAACGACTGATGGAGCAGCGGCCGACGGAGGAGATGCTGCGGGTAGCGGAGTTGCCGGAACCACAGGTGATACTGGAGACACTACTCCAACAGCTGATCCGGAACCGGAGCCGAAACCGAAGAAAGTCCGCAATAACAACATAAATACGTTTAAAGGTGATGCGGATAAGCGCTGGGCACCGGGAAGCGCCGGTCCTGATGGTGATGACCTGGGATTAAAGCGTGGCTCGATGGAGTGGAATCTTGCCAATTATCTAAGCAATTCTTCCCACGGAACACCGGCAAAGTTTACAATGGATGATATTCGCTTTCCATTTAATTCGGCCAAAATGAATATGGGAGCCTATCCCCAGGTTAATCGCCTGATCGAGGTTCTTAGAGCTTATCCAAATGTGCATCTTGATATTTACGGACATATTGACGGTACCGAGAGCAACTCCTATAGCGGACGTTATCAGGATGAAGAACAGCTTGATCTGGACGCCGTTCGTGCTCGCTGTCTCTACAAGAAGCTCGCTCAGCAGGATATCGCTGAAAATAGATTGAGCTACAAGGGCTTTGCCGCTACGCAACCGGTGGCTTCCGATGATACGCAGCGCGGACGCCAGCAAAATCGACGTGTCGAGATTGTGGTAACACGCCGCTAGAATAATTTATTGAAGTCTTTCAATAAAAAAGCCGTCCCGGTGTATCGGGACGGCTTTTTTATTTGCAGTTCAGTTCAGCCAGAGTTGCTCCCCACGAGCCCGCCAGGCTTTCCTGCCAATAGCGCAAGACTTTCGGGTGAGCCTCCAAAATTCGATGGACGCGGTCGCGCTGCACTCCTTTTCCCTTGCCGTGTACAATACGCACCTGGAGTATCTCACGTTCACAACATTCGAGAATATATTCGTTTACCAGATCAGGGATATCTTTCGGATGGAAATTATGCAGGTCCAGCTCGCCATTAATGGGATACTCAATCGGATCTTCATAGTTATCTGACACAGCCAACCTCCTTAAACTTCTTCAAATGCCATGCAGCCATAGGTTACGATAGACCCGGTATCATCCTGCAGATTTTGTCCATAGGAAAGAGTGCGTCCATTCAAGTTGGGATACATTGTCATTAGGCTGTATATCGCCCCACAGGCATCGATTCTGCGGCGAAAAAGGTCATTCTGCATGAGCTGCACACATGCGTCCCGGTCGTAAGCTTCCATAACGCGAAACATTTCTTTATCTGCTCGCCGGATAGCATCTGCGCGAATTTCATCTATGCGCTGAGGATCTCCAAACTTTGGCCCCATATGCGCCAGATCTACGCTAAGGATCAGCAGCGTTTTTTTCTGCTCTTCTGCTATAGTATCCGCCAAGGCTCCCAGTGAACGATGCACTTCACTCAGGTAGTCTGCTTCTGCATAGTTCAGCGCATATTCCAGCGAGCCGCTGAGAATATTCACCACTTTAAAATCCCGCTTCAAACCATGCTGTAAAAACGGCAGCTGGAACTCGATCGAATGTTCACTGCGATGCATAAATTCTTCACGATCAGCATTGTATCCCAGTCGCTTATTCCAGCGCTGAATAAACTCACGATCCGTTTTCACCATACCGAGAGGCGTCTCAAAATCTTTCTCCGAGGCAATTAAAAAGTCATCGCCACCATTATGTGCAACCCCGAGAATGATAAACAGCTCTGCATCGGAATGTTCAATCAGATATTTATAGGCGTGTGTATAACAGGGTCCATCTACCCGAAGATCGATATGAGGCACCATGATTGCCTTCATATTTGTATCGTTAAACCGACCGTTTAGTGCACCGGCACCATCGCTATAAAATTGATCCAATTGTTCTTTCAGCTCACCGGCTTCTGCCGAATAAGCCGATCCGGCATGCCAGGCTTTGCGAACAGACGAATCGCGAAACTCACGCCTGACCTCTTCAAACCGCAGACGAAAAGCGGCATCATCCAGATAGCAATTTTTTTGCAAATGATGTAAGACCGCCATAATCTGTTCATCAGTTGGTCTTTGGCCATTCGCTTCCAGAGCGAAATTGCTTCTCACCTCTTCCATACCGGATTTACCGTTAAAAAGAGAGGCGATCAAAAACTCGGCAGGTGTTAACATAATCGGTCGTGCAGCGACTTCCAGCGGGTCGCGTAAGTAATAATAGGGATTACCTTCGTGTTCAATAGGATATACTTCTATCTGACGTAGTCGGGGGAAGACTGCCGGGGTATAAGACATTCGCGCTCCGTTTCAAGGCCTTATCATTTTTTCTGAAACACAATAAGCGATTTGGAAGAAAATTGCAACTATGGAAACGGTAATTTTTACAGGTAGCTAGCCAAGTTCGACTATGGGTTGGTAAGGACCGGCAGGAGTATTTGTTGGAAACCAGTTTCGCTGTACCGGAACGACAATAAAGAGTCCGTATTCATCACCGATGGCAGCGAAGTCTTTCTCGTTACCGTCATAAAGTGGAAGACGCATAGCCTGACGCACTTCACGACAAAACAGGCCAACATCTTCAACCGGTATACCGACCTCACTGACATTCTGAATATCTCCCGGAGAAAAGGCACCGGTCGCACCAGCAGGGATTTTTTGACGAGCAATGAACTCAACAATATTTCCCGCCGGGTCCTGGAAGTAGATAGCTTTTGCATTCCAGGATTCAAAATGAAAAACATCTTCACCATTTTCTTGCAAAAGGGGGACTTTGGATTGAAGCCATTCCTTACAGCTGTCAAACTGATCAGAAGAAACGTTAAAGGCAAAGTGATAGAACGGCTCAATATCCTCACGGACACGAGTGAAAGTAAGGGTGGTTTTTCCCGCTGCTAGCGAAAAGTTGTGTTTTCGCTTTGCAGTGACTTTAAAACCGAGTGTTTTTTCGTAGAACTCCCTTTGCTCATCGAGCAGGTGAGTTTCCAGCTTAATTTCACGGAAGCGCATGCATCACCGATACTTTTGGAGAAATTAGTGAGACACAAGAATAGCGTACTTGGGAGATATAAACAAGAGCCACACTGTTTTTTATAGCATGTCGATTTGAAAAAAGCGCATAGCGGTAAACTTTTCGGAAAGCGGCTTCAGCTCATCAGGGATAGCATAAATTTCAAATGGATAGCCTTTTTTGCGTACGCTTTTCAGGAGATCATCTTCATCTGATTCTCCTTTCCAAAGCAGCCAGCTGGAATCGCTCTGTTTTAAAAGCGGCTTTCCCCACTTTATCAGCTTTTCAACGGAGGCCACTGCCCGCGCTGTAACCATATCGAATGAGCCCAATAGCGACGCGTCTGCTTCTTCAGCTCGCGTCCGGATAGCTGATGCATTTTTCAGTTCCAGCACATCGATTGCATGCTGTAAGAAGCTGCACTTTTTTAATATGGATTCCAGCATTACAACTTCGAATTCCGGCTTTAAAATCGCCAGGGGAATTGCGGGTAATCCTCCGCCGCTACCAATATCCACAATTCGTTGCTTTTCCGCTAAGGGAACTGCCGCTACAACGACGATGGAGGGCAGGATATGATTTTCCAGAAAGAATTCTACATCCTTCCGCGACACTAAATTTATTTTTTGATTCCACTCTACTACCAGCTCAGTATACCGCTGCAAAGCATCTATTTGCCCGGTAGTTATTTGCGGAATAATTTTTTCCAGTACCTTCATAGCTTTCCATTGTAAGTAGAACTTCAAAATACAACCTTACAGCCGGAAAGCAGACTAAAAATTAATTTTGCACCTCTGCCAGGCGTTCTGATTGTAGCGCTGTAGCCTGACCGCCCGCGCGGTTCGGCAATCGCAGCGTAAACGTGGTGCCGCTCCCAGGACCCGTTGTAAACCAAAGAGTTCCATCGTGCTCATCAACAATTTTTCGGACAATACAGAGACCGATTCCAACACCCTTTTCTTTTCCTGCTGTTACAAAGGGTTCAAATATTTTATGTCGGATAGACTCGGGAATTCCCGGTCCATTATCCGAAACATGGATATTTAACCATTCAGGAGAGCTGTCTACCCGCAGATAAATTTCAGGTCTCAAAATAGATGAATTGGCCAACGCCTCACTCGCATTATTAATCAGGTTACCGGCAGCACGAAGAATTTTACGCTCATCAATACGAACAGCGGCTTCACGTCCATCAAAGAGTGCCCTGTAATTGACTGGACTGTTCTTCATTTGGCGCTCCAGCATGGTTTTCAATTTCCCGAACAGACCTTCAGAGTGCAGCACACTAAACCGGGTAGAAATACGGCCACGCGCCAGCTCCATAATGTCCTGCACCATACTGCCAAAGCGCTGAAGCTCTTGTTGAACAATCGCAGCTATTTCTTCACGCTCATCCGACGATAAGTCCAGCGTTGCAAGTGAATCCACACCTGCATGAACAATATTCAGCGGTTGTCGCATGTCGTGCAACAAATGGGTAGCCATTTCGCCGACGCTTGACAGATGCTCAAGATTTTGAATACGCTTTTGTAGATCGGCATTTTTTTTCAGGACAGCCGATAAGTCCATACCTGCATTCATATCCGAATGCTCATTTAATCGTTTCATTCCCAACTCTCTTTTTAATGGATGGAATTCCGGGCGGAATTTTTTCGGGGGACATGCTTTTGAAATCAGATCGATAGTAAAGCAGTATATATCCTACTCAATATTACCTTAGCTTGTTCCGGCTGGATTTTAGAATTCACAACTTATTTATCCTATCCTAAAAGCGTAAGCCGTCGTACGGCAATTTTCTAAAAAAAAGTAGTTTTTAAATAACCCAAACCAAACGATCCACGCTTGCATGATTGTCAAGGCAGGCCTATATTGATTCGAGGTAGATTTTAAGAGGCGACAGTTCATATTTTGCAACATTTATTATTGATGAAAGCGATCTATAAGCTTCGCATTCTGCTGATCAACCTGTCCATTATAACCTCGATAAACCCGCAACCTTTTGTTGATCATTGTAAAAGATCCGTCGATACTATACCTAACGATGTCTGACAGCGTTGTATAATGCGTTACAGACAGCAATCATCCATGATATCAGGAGAGTTTGTATGCTAATTCGTTCCCTTGTTGGATACCTCCTGCTGGCGACTTTAATGGCACTGCCACTTTTTGCAGAAAAGCCTCAGGAAAACCGTCAGCTTGAGATTCTCGAAAATGAAGTTGAGGCGACATATCGCTTTGCAGACATGCGTGTAAGCAAAGAAAGCGGTACGCCCATTGCCATTTACCGTTTAAAATACCAGGTAAAGGCAGACACACCGGAAAATATGGCTCGGCAATACCTGCTCGAAAATGCCGCAATGCTCCGTATTAATGATCTGGCAGATCTGGAGCATTTTGATACATTTGAAACCCCCGGTGGATTCCGCGTTCGCTTTCAGCAAAAGCTCGATGGCTATAAAGTTTTTAAGTCTACGATTGTTGTAAGCCTGAATCGCAATAATGAAGTCATCTTCTATACTAGTACTTATAAGCCCCTGGCAAAGCTGGCCAACAAGATCCCCAGCGTAAGCGCAAAGGCAGCTCAGACGCAGGCAAAACAGTATTTGAAAATTCGGGGCAAAATAAACAAGGATACACAAGAGACCCTCGTTTATTACAACAATGGCGTTACCCGCCTGGCACATAAGATCAACCTCATTCCGGCAGAGTCTATGTTTGGCGACTGGGTAGTAATGGTTGATGCTCATACCGGCGAACTGTTTCGTGTAGAAGACAAGGCCATTTATCATGGTCCGCACGATCATGGCGCTGATGAGTATGCTGATGGAAATGATGAGCATAGTCATGCTGGTCATGACCATGCTGATGGAAATGTTCAACATAAGCACGGCAGTCAGCGAGTTGACGGAACCGGTCAGGTATTTGATCCGGATCCACTAACACGTGCACGCGCAACCTATGGTGGTCAGTTTTCAGATAATGGTGATGCCGACAACGACGCTCTGAATAATCAGCGTATCGCGGTAACACTGCGCGACATTACCCTAAGCGGCGGAACCTACAGCCTGGATGGACCTTACGCTTCTATCGTTGATACGGAAAGTCCGTTCGAAGGCACATTTGATCAGGCCAGCAGCGACTGGAGCTTTACCCGTAGCGAGCAGGGTTTTGAAGCTGCAAACGTCTACTACCACATCGATAAGTCGATGCGTTACATTAACGAAGACCTTGGTTTTAGCCTTACACCGTATCAGTATTCCGGCGGTGTTCGTTCAGACCCACACGGCCTGGGTGGCGCAGACAACTCTCACTATATCCCGGGTAACGGTACCGTTGCATGGGGTGAGGGTGGCGTAGATGACTCTGAAGATCCCGATGTAATCTGGCACGAGCTTGGACACGGTATCCACGACTGGATTACCAGTGGCGGACTTTCACAGAATGAAGGCCTTTCCGAAGGTATTGCAGATTATTGGGCAGGTTCCAACATGCGCAGCACCGGTTTCTGGACGGCTTCAGATCCGCAGTATTTCTGGACGTTCCAGTGGGATGGCCATAATGAGTTCTGGAATGGTCGCGTTACCAACACCAATCGTACCCACCCGAGCGGACTCGGCGGCGGTGTACATGCAGATGGTGAAATTATCGCAACAGCAATGATGGCAATCTGGGATGATATCGGTCGTGAAGCCACCGATAAGAACTTCCTCGAAGGTTTGTCCATGACAAACTCAGGAACCGATCAGACCGACCTCGCACAAGCGATGATTGCGGCTGACATTACGTTATACGGCGGTGCTAACCTGACTGCAATGGAGCAGCGCTTCACTGAGCGTGGCTATCAGATAACCATTCCGACCCCGCAAATTCAGCATGCTCCGCTTACCGACACTGAAGATGTAAACGGTCCTTATGCTGTTGACGCAACGATTGCTGCCGGCGGTGCCATTACTGAAGCCAAGCTCTTCTGGGGAACCGGTGGTGCTTTCCCGAACGAAATTAACATGACCAATACCGGTGGAAACAACTACTCAGCATCCATTTCCGGAACCGGCTCAGCAGCAACATATAACTACTATATTTTCGTTTCCGATGCTAACGGCCTGTCTTCAACACTTCCGGCCGGCGCACCCGGTAACTTTTATTCCTTCTCTACCGGCGCAGACAATCAGGCTCCGGTTGTAAATCACAACCCACTTGGCGACCAGGCTTTGGCAGGTTGGCCGGCAGTCGTTTCAGCCGAGATCACCGACAACCTCAGCGTAGAATCTGCTCTGGTTACCTACAGCGTGAACGGTGGCAGCACAAGTCAATTCAGCCTATCAAATACCAGCGGCGACATCTGGTCTGCAGCATTCCCAATCGATCCTTCCACGCTGAGCGAAGGCGATATGATCGCTTATAATATCCTTGCTACCGACGGAAGCAGCAGCGGGAATCAGACCTCCGATCCACCAAGTGGTAATCACACCTTTGAGATCGTAGCCTCTCGCGGACTCATCTTGGTTATTGACGACGACCCGAGTTCTCAGCCTTTACGCGTTACGTCTGAAAAAGGTACCTATGAGCGTAACCTGAACAAGTCTCCTTTCGGACTGGCAGCTGATCGTATCAGCAACCAGCTAAACGGACTTGGCTTTACCTCTGTGGTTGAAACCGTTGCTAATACTGATCCGAATACCTGGGATAGCTATAATCTGATTATCTCCTCCAGCGGTATAAACGTGAATCCGGTTGCAGATGCAAGCTACCGTGCAGCTCTGGAGAACTGGGTAAACAGCGATCCGTCCAACAAGCTGCTGGTAGAAGGTGGCGAAGTCGGTTATGACGCAGTAGACTCACCGGGCTTCCCAACCTTTGCAAGCGATGTTATTCACTCCGACGACTGGCTGGCAGATAATGCCGGACCTTTTAACCTGATCTCTTCTCAGAGCAGTCACCCGATGGTCACGACGCCTAATCAGCTGCCGAACTCATTCCCGATCAACTATAGTGATTGGCCAAGTGAAGACGCCATGAGCCAGATCGGCGGAGCTTACATTCTCTATGAGCCGGGCAACAATCCGGGCAACGCCGGTATTGCGATTTATGATGACAATACCAACCAGACATCTGCCCAGATCGTCTATATTGCAGCGAACTATGCAGAATTCTCCGATACCTCCGATGCGAGAATGCTTCTGGAAAATGCCGTTCAGTATCTGTTGACTTCGGAAATCCCGACCGGCATTGGCGATGACAATACCACTGCTGCTCCGCAGGCATTTGCGCTGCATGCAAACTATCCGAACCCATTCAACCCGACCACGACCATCAGCTATGATGTGCGTGAAGCATCTGACGTTCGGGTTTCAATTTTCAATATGCTGGGACAGGAAGTTCGCACACTGGTTAATGCCAAGAAGGCAGCAGGAAGTCATGAAGTAGTTTGGGACGCCACCAATAACCTTGGTGAGGCTGTTTCAAGCGGTATCTATTTGTATCAGCTTCAGGCGGGCGACTTTGTGCAAAGTCGTAAGATGATACTGCTGAAGTAAGGTATTAAGAAAAATTTAAACTGGAGCAGTCTTGCTTCTTAAACTGGAGCAGTCTTGCTTCTTAAACTGGAGCAGTCTTGCTTCTTAAACTGGAGCAGTCTTGAAGACTGCTCCAGTTTCTTTAAGCTTTGCTATCCTACCTGAATTAAAAAGTAGTTTTTCCGGCCTTTTCTGAGCACCAGATATTTATTCTCGATAAAGTCTTCCAATACAACCCGGCGTTCAAAGCCATCCACTTTATTATTGTTTAACGACACGCCTCCCTGCTGCAATAACCGACGGGCAGCTCCCTTGGAGTCTACAGCACCGCTATTCACCATCAGATCGGGTATTGGCATTCCTTCACCTTCAAATTCGCTACGCGCAATACTGGTAGACGGGACATCCTGAAAGATATCAGCAACATCGGCAGCTTTCAGCCCCTCAATTGCGCCACCAAAGAGCACCTTACTGGCATTCTGAGCCTTTTCAACTCCTTCATCACCGTGGACAATGCGCGTTAGTTCTGTTGCCAAACGCTGCTGAGCTTGACGGCGCCCCGGGTTTTCCTTTAACTCTACTTCGAGCTCGGAAATCTCTTCCTGAGACAGCCACGTAAAATACTTCAAATAGGGAATCGTATCGGCATCATCTGTATTCACAAAGAACTGATAGAAACGGTACGGTGATGTGCGATTAGCATCCAGCCAGATCGTTCCCGCCTCAGTTTTACCAAACTTTGTGCCGCTGGCAGTTGTTACCAGCGGAGAAACGATACCGTAAGCTTTTTGCTGCCGTAAACGGCGAATCAGGTTTGAACCGGATACAATATTTCCCCATTGATCGCTCCCCCCCATCTGTAGGTTACACTGATAACGATCATGCAGAACCAGAAAATCGTAGGCCTGAAGAAGTGAGTAGCTGAATTCGGTAAACGAAATACCGTCTTCAGATTCAATGCGGCGCTTCACGGATTCCTTGGCAAGCATGTTATTAACGGTAAAGTATTTCCCGACATCGCGCAGGAAATCGACAAAGCTGATTTCTCCCAGCCATTCCAGGTTGTTTACCATTTGAGCCGGGTTTTCTCCACCTTCAAATTCGAGAAAGCGTGACAGCTGGTTTTTTATGCCTTCGGCATTCAGTTGAACCTGCTCTTTGGTTAACAGCTTACGTTCTTCGCTTTTTCCGGACGGATCACCAATTAAACCGGTTCCACCACCCACCAGGGCTATTGCTTTATGGCCTGCTCGCTGAAGCCGGGCAAGAGACATAATTTGCAACAGGGATCCGACATGCAAACTATCCGCTGTGGGGTCAAATCCAATATAGCCCGTTACCTTGCCTTCTGTTACTGCTTCACGTGCTCCTTCGGTTGAATCGTGAATACAACCACGCCATGTTTGTTCATCAAAAAAGTTCATATGCTGATCCGAATGTATGGGATTGTATAACTATGATTACTTGATTCGATACTGCTTTTCCAAACGCTTCATCTCTCGTTGGCGATCACGCTTGGCAATATCCTGTCGCTTGTCATGCTGCTTTTTACCGGTAGCGAGTCCAATAGCGACCTTAACCCGTCCGTTCTTAAAATACAACTTGGTTGGAATCAGAGTCACCCCTTTTTCCAGCACCTTGCGTTCGAGCTTATTAATTTCCGCTCGATTTAGCAGGAGCTTTCGGCTACCTTCCGGGTCGTGTGTTACGTATCCCTCGTTAGCATAGAGGCTGATGTGCATTCCAATAAGCCAGGCCTCATTTTTCATAATCCTGGCATAGGCATCCTGCAGGTTTACCTTACCGGCCCTGAGTGACTTTACCTCTGTTCCCTTAAGCACGATACCGGCCTCAATTGTCTCGCTTATATGGTAGTCGAAACGGGCCTTCTTGTTCGTTGTAATAACTTTTATATTTTCACTCATAACGTACTTTCTGTAAGCGCTGAAAATAGATACAAACACCTGACGATTCAAGCAAAATGTAAATCGCATTTTTAAATTCTGAGATTCTCAACAACAGTACGAACTGAAAAACGAATTATAATGTTGCTGAAGCTAAGTATTGGAGCCCCTAATGAATTTTAAGTTTAATGTTGTTGTCGAAAAAGGTACTGTTGGCTTCTATGCACAATGTTTGGAGCTCGACGGCGTTAACTGCTACGGAAACACCCTGGAAGAAGTAATGAAGAATATTCACCAGGCAGCCAAGGTATATCTCATTATGCAGAATGCTGAAGGACACCAGAAGGTAAAAGAACGTAAGATTCTTACCACCACCATAGAGGTCAAGATCTAGTAATCTTCCTAAATGCAGAAAGCTCCTTTCCGAAGAAAGGAGCTTTCTTTCTCTAATGCCTGATACAGGTAAGTCATCAACAATTTGAAGTTATACCCTTAAGTGCATCGCTTCCCGCTTAATTCACTATAAGACATTAAAGGTTCTGCTTTTACTTTTTCAGTTTGAAAAAGAACGGCTCTACCAGTTTAAAACTAACAGGCTGTCCTTTGTATGTTGCCGGCTTATAACGGAATTTCTGTATGGCTTCGGTAGCTGCTTCCGAGAACAAATCGCCATCGCTACGAACGATACGGTAGTTCTCTACCTTACCGGTTTTTCCGACGATTACTTCCATAAAGACTTTCCCTTCCTGACCGGTTTTTTGGTAGATCGCGGGATAGGTTGCCTTCACACGCTTGGCATACTGTCTTTTTCCACCGTCCAGAAGCGCTTCTATCAGCGGTTCCTGTGGAACGTTCACTTTTTTGGGGGCTGGTTTCTCAACAATGCGGTCACGGTATACAATCAAAGTCTCCGGTTTAGCCACAGTATTACTCGCTACATCATTTGCGGTTGTATTTGAGGAAGCTGCCAGATTCCCCCCGCCTATGGGTTGGGTATTCTGCTGATTTGATGCAGTATTTATGGCAGGTGGCGTTGAGGCCGGAGTGGTATTCGGTTGATTATTATTTGCCGGTCTGTTTTGTGTCGCATTGACCAACTGGTTATTGCTGGTGCGAACCTGCGGCTGAACAGAGTTAGCCACATCAACCTCTTCTTTTCGAACAGATGCAGAAGCAGATTTCCGATCAACCGGTTCGAGGGGTGTTTCGGTAACATTCGTTTCCGGCGCGGTGTTTTGCGCCAGTACTACCGGTGCAGGCTCTTCCTGCGGTGGAGGTGATCGCCTTATAACAGCATTTCCGCTAACCGGTAAATAGATGACCTTCCCTTTATTGGTATTATCAGCCTGATCAAATACGGAAGTCTCGATTTCACCGGAACTTGTAGTATTCCAGGAGTTATTTTGAGCGTATATATCGTTCGAAGAATGATTGTAGATATTTGTCTCAAAATTATTGAATATCAGATTTTCTCCAATAGACTGGCCGGTTGTTCCTTCAACACTCCCGAGGTCAGGATGGGATTGATCGAAGACGATTACGCCGTTGGTATTTTGGGTAATCACGGACTTTTCGACAATTGGGCTGGATGCAAGTTCACAAACCAGACCACCGAATTCATTTCCGGAAATCATCGTATTGCGGATTATCGGGCTGGAGCGTATCTCGGCGCTTATACCGGCATACTGATTGAAACGGATTTCCGAGTTTGCAATCATTGGAGCACTGCCATAACAGGTAATACCTTTGTAGGCATACTCTATCAAACAGTTTTGCATAATGGATTTATTGTTACGGTTTTTAAAAACAATGCCGTACCAATCGTTCATTTGGGGATTGTTTGTATCTCTGGAAGTGAATACGATTCGTCCGTTACCTTCAACACCTTTGGCGATAAGCGTGCCGAAGATAATAATCTCAATTCGTTCAGGTGCTTTACCTGAGCGGGTCACATCCGATTGAGGTTCCATACGGATTCGCGCAAGCGGCTTGATCGTCAGCGTAACATTTTTCGGAACTATCACGTCACCAGCAACAACTATTACGCCTTCCCAGACGGTGTCTTCTGTTAGCTTGCCGCTGACCTTTTTTTGTCCAAAGCTCAGTGCCACCAAACAGATAACCATCAAAATAATGATATGGGGTCTCATCATTCTTTCCAATCGTTAATGGTAAAAGAATTGCAGTCTTAATACTTGTCTGTTTTAAATGATCGAATGCGGCACGCGATATGCCGCAGGCGCTATTCCAATGACGTTAGGAAGCAGGCAGGTAATCAGCCTACCTAAGCGGATGGTACTTATAAAGGCAGGCCGTACTAATGTTAGAGATCACGGATTAAAGCGGGGGGATTTTTATCGGAGATATACGACAAGTTGTAGGCGTCTGTTGGTAAAAAAGTTCAGAGTTCAAAGTTCCCTGTCATCCTGAGCACCTCGACTTCGCTCGGCACAGGCTGCGTCGAAGGAGCAAAGTTCAGTGTTCAGAGTTCAGAGTTCAGAGTTCAAAGTTCCCTGTCATCCTGAGCACCTCGACTTCGCTCGGCACAGGCTGCGTCGAAGGAACAAAGTTCAGTGTTCTCAGCCCACGACTTTAGTCGTGAGTAAAGATAGGGCAATCGGGCAATTTATTTTATGCAACAATCTCTGACAATCGAATTGTTCGAAAAGTAGGATTTTCAGCATCCGGTTCAAAGTCGATGCGATAATGTTTTGGCGGCAATAGATCCCCCAGTTTCTCCGGCCACTCGATTAGACAGATACCATCACCGTAAAAATAGTCATCCAATCCAAGGTTCAACAATTCAGCCGGATGTTCAATCCGGTAGAAGTCGAAATGATAGACGGTTAAGCCGTCTGCATTTTCATAAACATTAACGATTGTAAAGGTCGGGCTGGATGCTTCATTGGTTTCAAAAGTACGGCAGACGGCCTTACTAAAAAAGGTCTTTCCGCTACCCAGATCTCCTTTTAAGGCAACCACATCTCCGGGAGCCAGGTGCTCCCGGACAAATACTTCTGCAATTGCAGCAGTCTCTTCCGGCGAATTAACGCGTTTTTCCCAAATAAGCCTATCAGTTGCGGACATCTTTACGACTTTGGCTCCAGCTTAACGATGGGTAATACCATTTCTTCCAGTGAAATGCCGCCATGCTGAAAGCTATCGCGATAGTAAGACAGGTATTTATGATAGTTCGTTGGGTATACGAAGTAATAATCTTCCTTTGCAACGATGTAGTTAATATTGAAATTCCGCTTGGGTAATTTACCGTCGAGTGGATTCTTTACAAAAAACGCGTGCTTATTATCCACTTTCAAATTCCGGCCATACTTATATCGGAGGTTCGTGGACGTTTCGCGATCACCGAGAACCTTTGTGCCGCGCATACAGCGAATGCTGCCGTGATCGCTGGTAACAAATATCGTCACGTCCTTTTTCGCAAGCTTCTGAAAGATTTTGTAGATGGATGAGTGTTCAAACCAGCTGCGAGTCAGTGAACGATAGGACGATTCGTTCGGTGCAATTTCTTTCAGTATTGGCAAATCCGAACGGCTATGGGCTAAGATATCCACAAAATTTACCACGATACTGGATAGCGGCGAGTCGATAAAAGCGTCCAGATTTTTCTCGAGGTTTGCACCCTCGCGCACGTTCACCAGCTTGGAATATTTCGGTTCACGCTCAAGTTTATGCCCGAGCAGACGCATCTGGTCGAATAGCAGCTCTTTTTCGTAGCGATTCCGGCTATGATCATCATCTTCTCCCTTGGCCCACATCTCCGGATAGCGTCGCTCCAGCTCACTGGGAAACAGGCCGCTGAAAATAGCATTTCTGGCAAATGGCGTTGCCGTGGGAAGGATCGAGAAATAATAGTCTTTCTGAATTTTGTAATATTCGTAGAAATACTTCTCCAGAGTCAGCCACTGATCGAGGCGCATACAGTCTATAACAATAAAAACGACTTTTTTACCGGCCTTTAACTCCGGGCTTACATATTTCTTAACGATGTCGGTGGAAAGTGTTGGACGCTCATCCGGCTCGCTACTCAGCCAATCGAGATAGTTGCGCTCGATATATTTTCCAAACTCAACGTTACACTCGCGACGCTGATTATATATTATTTCGCGCAGATCATTGTCCGGTACTGAATCCAGCTCTACGTCCCAGGTACAAAGCTTCAAAAAGATATCAATCCAGTCATCCGGCTCAAGCCGTCCCATGAGCTGTGTGGTAATCTTATTGAGTTCCTGCGGATAATCCCTGGTAAGTTTCTGCTGAGAGATATTGCGGGATTCCAGAATTTTCTTTGCTGCGATTAGTATCTGGCTGGGATTAACCGGTTTAGTAAGATAGTCGTCTATGTGGGCCCCGATGGCGTTTTCCATCAGGCTTTCTTCTTCATTTTTGGTAATCATGATAACCGGGAGTCCGGGGTTGAGGGTTTTGATCTCACCTAATGCGGTGAGTCCGTCCTTAACCGGCATCATTTCATCCAGCAAAACCAAATCAAAGTCCTGCTGTTTTATCAGTTCGAGTCCATCATCTGCATTACTAACTGTCTCCACGTCGTAGCCTTTTTCAGTAAGAAAAAGAATATGCGGCTGGAGGAAATCGATCTCATCATCTACCCAAAGTATTTTCGCCTTATTCATTGCGCGTCCTTCTGCTGTCGTATCATCGTTTTCCTTGATTTGCCCCTGCCGGGCACGTGGTATCAGTTTACTGGATGGCCTCTCCTTGTTTTGAATAAACTAAAGCATTGTCGATGTAAATGAAACTGAAAAATTGGAAGGATGTTTCAATAAAATTCGGCAAATCTTTAAGACCAGACTGGAGCATTGTTAGAATGGAGCAGTCTTGGGATTTAAAAACATCCTCGCTTTATATTATAGAAAAGACGCAGTTTTTTGAATTTTATTTTCCAAGGCCAGATTGGAGCATTGTTAGAATGGAGCAGTCTTGGGATATCTCTACTACTACAGTACTTAGAAAAAAAGAGCAAAATTTTGAATTTTATTTTCTGATGCCAGATTGGAGCAGCCCCGGGTTTAATCCGGTATATAATCATCATCGACCCTTTTGAGCCAGGTGGGTATTTTAAACCACAGCATATTCAGAAAATGATCATTTACGGAATACTTTTTCTTTAGATCTTTTTCCAGTTCTATTTCCTGCTGCTTTTCAGCATCAGAGATGCTGAGTTTTCTATGGGGCATGTGCAATACAGCTGGGGATTCTTTTTTCAGGCGGTGGCTTAAATCGGTACGTGTTTTACAGGCAGGGCAGTCGATCAGGCCGTCACAACGTTCTACTTCATCCAGGTCCAATCTAGTCCCGCAAGATAGACAATCCATCTCCGCGGGTAGAATGATGTTTAGCCAGCGTTCTTTACATTCAGGCTGATCACAGTAATAATTTTCGCCGCCTTTATGCAGGCATTTATTGCAGAAGTGCAGACCACAGGATGCACAGACAGAAAGCGCTTCACGATCCAGATGATAGGTACATCGCATCGCCATGTTACTTCATCAATACCATCTTGCGCGTTTGCACAAAATCTCTGGTTTCCAGACGATAGATATATACCCCCGTCCCGACGGGGTCGCCATAGTCATTGCGTCCATCCCAACGAACAGTATGAAAACCCGGTTGCTGATCGCCATCGAACAAGACACGAACTCGCTGGCCAAGGATATTAAAGACGGCCAAACGAATAACCGCCGGTTCCGGAACCTGATAATCAATTTGCGTTGATGGGTTAAATGGATTCGGATAGTTTTCACCAAGCGCGAATTCTGTTGGCAAATTACTACCTTCAATACCCACCGGAACCTCACCGATTCCGCTCAGCGCAATACGCAAGGTATCCATCAGCGGATCATTACTGGCAATCAGCATTTCTCCGTTATATTCAACAACATCTGTTGGTGAGAAAGTGATAGGCAAATCCCGACTGTTTCCGGGTGCAATACTAAACTCCGTACTATCGACACTGAAGGCGGATGACAGCATAAGCACATCAGATACAATCAGCAACTCACTTCCGTTGTTCTGAATGGTGAGCAGCTGTGTTTCAGACTCACCGATTCTCACAGAGTCGAAAGCAACACTATCAGTTGAAGTAGCGATAACTGCACCACCACTTACGGGCATGATAAACGGCAATCTCAATTCCGAATTCAACGGATCGTTACTGTTTACGAGAATATCAGCACGATAGGTCGTCGGTGATAGGCCCGTGGCATTTCCGATCGCAGTAACCTCCAGCGAGTCACCCGCAGCTAAATTACCATTTGCAGGTTCAATTGTCAGCCAGTCTGCTCCAAGACCGATACTCACCAAAAGCTGGTCGTGGGCATAGTTTTGATTAAAGGCTATTTCAAGACCTATGCTGCCGTTGCCGTTTTCAATACCGTATGTGGAAGAGCCCTGATCATCAATATTTTCGTAAACGAAGTGAATCGTCGAGGAATTCTCAAATAGCACCACCTGGAACGTTAGGTCCTGAGGTCCGGCAGGATAATGTCCCCAACCATCCCACTGGATAATAAAACGACTTCCAACCTGACCGGCATAGATAGTACCACCACCGGAGCCATCCAGATCGTCCCAAAAAGGAGCAACCATCAGGTTTGGAGCGTTTGCATTTGGAATTCCCTGATTATCAAAAGTATTATCAAAATAATTCATGTTAAAAATCAGCACACCATTTGTATTCACCTGAACTTCACTAAATGAGTTGCCGTAAAACTGCACCGGGAAAGGCAGCGTTACTGTCGCCATTCCCTCATCAAGTTCGGAGAATGTGCCGGTTGGCGTTAACGATAAGGCCGTACCGGTTGCTGAAATATCTGTAAAACTGTAAAGCGGTCCATCCGGTTCATCACTATCGATCCAGGTGTAGCCGAAGGGGTCCGGACCGCCACGACCTGCAGACATCACACCAAAGGTCGGTTGCTGACCACCTTTAACCGTTTTCCGGGTTGGCTTTTGCTTCTGCTCATACAGAAGTTTGCGTTTGGCATTCCCATTCTGTTCAGTAGACAGATCAAATAGCAGATCTCCTCCACCATCATTGTAAAGCATAAATGACAAGGTGTCGGCTTCTCCATTCAACAGCACCCTTGTTAACAGAGAGTCTTCATCAATTCTTGCTTCAGGAGCAGCCTGCACGCTTAGCTGAACTTCAACCGTGTCGACCGGATTGGCCGGATCATCACTATTCACTATCAGGTTTGCCAGGTAATTACCAATCGTTAGTCCGGTGGCATCGATAGTCAAGTCTATTGTTTCAGTGGTGTTTGAAGACAGCACTCCACTTTCCGGTGAGGCTGCAAGCCAGCTTATAGCAGAAGCGCCTGACACCGAATAGTTCAGACTACTTGGCAATGCATTATCATTGCTGATATTAAAAGAGGTACTGCTACTTCCACCTACAAGTAGCGCCTCGCTAAGCTGCTTTGGCGATACCGTCATAACAGGATTGTTGTTGGATGGGCCAAGGAATACGTTATCGACATACCAGTCATCAAACTCTCCGGACGGTGAGCTCGCAGTGCGGAACCGCATGCGGAAGCCACTATGAAAAAAGGAACCGCTACCACTTGGTGCACTGTCCAAAGCAATCGTTTTTTGGGCAAATGGAATAACGCCGCTTCCCGCCTGCTGATAAACCTCAACCCAATCTCCCTGGTCATTCAGGCATTCTGCATAGAACAGGTCACCTGATTCAGGGGCATTCTGAGACCCCTGTGGCTGAAGCCAGAATACCAGAAGATATCCTTGCCCGGCGGCTCCGGATAAATCCACCGGTAAAAGAGTAACCTCGTCACCGCCGTTCGTACCGTTCAGGCGTAAACTGAAAGGTCCTGTTGGTGGATTTTGAGCAGTATTATCAACAACTGCCCCCTGGTTGCTCCAGTAGTTTCCATTGACTGAATCAACTGGAAAAAGATCCTGAAAAGGAATAGACAATGGTGAAAAAGCGGTATTTCCAAAGACACTTTCATTAATCGGAGAGTCATTATCAATAGCCGTAAGATTGTACCGCTTGGTTCCTACCGGCTCGGGTATTAATACAGAATCCGCAGAAGCGGTATCCGCCGAGCTGCGGGTAATTGTTTGGACAAGGCTACCGTTTTCATATAAACGAACCCCGGCAAAGTCACCTAACGGGGTATCATCATCATTGGTCGCAGGGTTTATCCAGCGAAGCTTCAGGTTGTTTCCATCCTGAACCACTGACAGGCTTTGCGGTGTTGAGGGGGTTAGTGAACCACCGGCAACACGACTTACGGAAATCACTTCACTAATACTATCGGTTGCCAACACTTTCGTATACAAATTATAGCTATAACTCTGGCTTTCAATCAGACCATTGTCCAAATAAATTTCTGTTCCGCCGTTTACTGTAGCCAGGGGAGCTCCGTCACGCTCAATTTCAATCGTAAATTGTCCGGGGAGCAGGGTATCACCGCCAAAGAAATTTGTAGGGTCTTCCCAGCTTAGCACGATGGCATTCGGAGTAGTAAAATCGCTGTAGGCTACTACTTCTGAAGGTGGATTCGGATCATCGAGGTCTGCGACAATCACGCCGGGCCCAAGGGCAAGCACCATGTTCGGATATACGTTTTCCTGCGCTAAGGGGAATATCCGCGATGGTGGCGGCCAAAAATTATCGCTAAAGCTACCAACTTCAGGTGTGAAGGCAAATGACTTCTCGCGACCGTTTTGCTCACCATAAAACCAGTCGTTCGCCTCACCATTAACCAAATAGTTTACTGTTTGATTGGCAGTTCCATAGGTGTAGTTATTGAACTGCGTCATATCAACAGCCAAATCGACAAACAAGTTTGAATCCGGCGTCAGGAAGTCTCCGATATATCCCCATGGATATATCAGAAGATTACTATAGCTATGATAATTAAACACCAGCTTAAAATCGTGTTGAAGCGTGAAGTCACGTATCACCTGGCTTTCCGGTTCGGAGAAAGGACCGGTACCGCGATAGGTATTGCTTGTAGGATCAGGGCTGGAGCCGGTATTGTCATAGCCCCACTCATATCCGTAATTACGATTCAGATCGACTCCAAAACTGCCGCCGCTATTGGGACGGCGGTTCTTTCGCCAGAGTCCACCACCATTGGGATTAGTCTGCTCATTGTAAACGTAACCGTCTGGGTTTACGACCGGAACGAAATAAAGCTCACGATTATTCACAACAAAAGTCACGTCCGGATCAGTACCATAATTTTCCAGCAGATAATACATAAAGTATAGCACTGTGGCCATACTCTGCGGTTCACGCGAGTGATGCAGGGAGGTATAGAGAATTTCCGGCTCTCCTTCATTAACTTCCGGATTATCCGAAATTTTCACCATCCAGATCTCTCGCCCTTCAAGGGAAGTACCGATCGACTGCTTCACCGTAATCAAATTGGGATAAAGCTGGCGCATGGAGTCCAGCTCTGCCAGAACTTCAGTAAACGTGTAGTAGCCTCCCATACTACCAAAACCGAACCCCTGCATATTGTAGGTTTGCTGCATCTCTTTTTCGAGCTGCTTCAATTCAACAGGTGACAGCTTCTCCCTTGCTTCATATTCGGCTTCCAGGTCAGGGACAAGAATTTCGTAGTCCCGTCCGAGTTTATCCAATATTGCAATATCCCGAGTGGTTAAACAGGCAATAAAACCACCATCACCCGGATGAATATGATCGAATTCCATACCCGCCTGTAGCAGTGAAGCCACATCTTCCGGGCCATCAATAATCACCCTGACCTGCGAATGCACTTCAGTCGAATGAAATTGGGCAAATAGATTAAATGAGAGTAGAAAAAGTGATAAGAGAAAAAGATAGAGTCGTCGCGTTTTGATCATACATGTCTTCCATGTTACTGATTCGATCGGCTTTTTACACGTTCCTCAAACTTTTTTATGGCCATTTGATACGCTTCTTCCATCAGTGGATGCAAGTCGAGAAACGTTTTGCGCCCGGGAGTTAAAACGCAGATATAGTTCATCCAGGCATATGTCGGATGGGGCATGATCGTGTCCAGAGCACTAAAATCATACGGCATATCCACAGTTTCGCCGGCAACCGGACGATCCGGTTTCCGGCCAAACCGGGAAGAGAAGCTACGCTCGCTAATGGGGAGCGTTACACGATATACGCCGTCACGATCCAGATTGGATGCGCGGTCATTCTCACCATCATTTTCTTTCACGGTCACAAAATAAATCCCGTTGGGTAGCTGATTCGCGGGATTATAGCTAAGAGATGTCTCGCCGAATGCTCTCTGACGGACTACGCCCTTATAATTTGCTATCACGTGTGCAACTACGTCTGTCGCTTTTAAAGGTGGTTTCACGGTCGCTTCTTCCCTGTTTTTTGCACTCTCTTGACTACTGGATTAGAGGTGGAAAACCTGAAACAACTGTAAACAAATGCCGGCACCATTTGCATTTCCTATTTTTACAATAGATAATTTTTCCGACTTTCGCAACGTACAATCAGTGTTTACATATAATTATGAGCAAAAAAATGATTACAACGCCACCAGATGCATGATTATTCAAGAATACTAAAGAAAAAACGCTTTTAAAAGCCTTCTCTGCTCTAAAAACCATTTTTAGGTAATTATTTCTAAAAACACACATTCTGAAAATTTGATGAACGGGTTTAGCCGGAATGAGACCTGGAAGGAGGTAAAACCAGCAGATTTCCCAGCGCAAGCAAAAGCGGGATTGCAGCACTAATTGTTAGAGTCGTATTATAGCTTCCCAATAAGTCCCTGGCATATCCAAAAGGCAAAGGCCCAATTGCCGAACCGACCACAATAATTGTTGCCCCTAAACCAACAATGCTTCCGAGATACAATCGTCCAAAGTAGTTTGCCCATCCCACGCTGTTAACCGTGTTGTGTAATCCGAGAGTCGTACCCAGCAGGGAACCATAAATTAAGATCAATAGCTCATTGGATAGAAACTGGGCAAGTATCAGACAGCACGATAAACAAAGCAGTCCGAATGCCAACAAAAACCGCACCGGTATTCGATCGGCAAGTATACCACTCACCAGATTAACTATCGCCATACTGGCCGCTATCGGCATAAAAGCCAATGCCACCTCCGCTGTTCCGAGGTTGTTATCTTTGAAGATACTGACCATATGAAAAAAGAGTCCCGTCGACAACATGGCTATAGACGCCAACCCAAGGGCCAGCAGCCAAAAAGCAGAGGTGCGAATTGCCTCATAACGAGTCCAGTGTTCTTCGATTAAGATGTCAGCTTCCTCTTCTTCCTTGGAAACGTCTTCACCATCAGGCTGAAGTCCAACCGCTTCAGGCGTATCGCGAATCAATAGCCAGGAAACCGGTAAAAATCCAACCAGCAGAACAGCTCCGAAAATCATGTAGGTTATCTGCCAGCCGTTCTGCTCAATTAGCCAGGCGACCAGGATAGGAACACCTCCGGCCCCTATAGTTGCCATTAAAAAGCCGGAAATGCCGTTTATAGTACCACGCCGCCTTATCCACCAGAGATTAATTATCGTCTTGCTCACCAGGCCCAATGCCCCCTGACCAAGCATACGAAGAAATACAAATCCAACTGCCAGCATCAGCGCGCTACGCACCCATCCCATATAAAAGCAGGCCAACCCCAGTGCGGCACAGGCCATCGCCATTACCAGCCTGGATCCTCTTCTGTCGATTTGCTTTCCGACGTACGGCAACGCAAGGCTTCCCGCTATAGTCGCAACAGAATAGAGCGTACTAACCAGTGAACGACTGATCGTTAAGTCCGCAATAAAATGTTCAATGAAAAGAGAAATGATAAACGTTTGTCCCGGGGAACTCATAATAATGCCGAGAGTGGCAACAGGCATTACCACCCAGCCGTAATAAAAAGGAAGGTTTTTATAGAATAGATAGGGTTCGCTGGTAACCAGTTCTTTACGCAAGCTGATCGTTCCTGATGAAATTGAGCGTAAAGCTATGGCATCCTGCCCCGAACTTCAATCAAAAAGAAAATGAGACGCTAGTCTTCCAAAGATTTATAAAAGCAAACCACACGCTCAACCTCAGTAAATCCGACGGCTTTGTGAAATGCATGGCTATTCGTATTGTCTAACAAGGCGTCTGACCCCATTTCAGTACATCCGTTTTCGCGTGCCCAGTCTTCGGCAAGCTTCAACAACTGTCGTGAATACCCCTTTCCTCGCCACTGCGGCCGAATATAAATTCCCTCAACATATCCCACAGGATATTCTTCGCATCCCGGAACGTAATCGCTACGCAAGGAGGCATTAATAAAGCCAATATACTGTTCCCCTTCCATAGCCAACCAGGCACGAATATTTGGCTTTTCATATTCCGCAATCAGCACGTCGCGCATTTCTTCCGGACTTTCACCCGGCCATAGCTCCAGAGCGAGTTCAATCCAGATATCAAAAAGCTGTTCTGTAACTGGAATCTGCTTCATGATTCCCCTCCAAACTGTTTCAATTTCAATCTTTGACTGTGAAGGCACGATTATTATATTATAGAAAATGATGGAGATGATTTCCGTTGGAAATAAAAAAGCTGTCTGACTGTATTGTATTTAGTGATGAGAAGATGCAAAAAGTTCCGATTTTTGAATCCGAACGCTTCTTTTTTGATCAATATTGTCTGCTTCCCGGGCAATCACAAAGGGTGCATAGCCATGCTTCTGAAGATAAGGTATATGTGGTGATGCAGGGAACGGGCACATTTATTATAGGTGAAGATGTTAGGGAACTGTCTGCCGGTGAGGCCGTTATAGCCCGAGCGACCGTTCCGCATGGTGTGAGCAATACCAGTGAAGAAAAGTTAATTTGCCTGGTAACCATGTCACCGCGACCGGCACCTAAGAAATAAGTAACCAGGGAGTACGATATGTATACATTGCGCACTTTAGTATTTGTTTTGATAGGAATCTTTAGCCTCTTGGTATTCGCCAAAAGCGATAGTGACAATCTCGTTTCGTGGGAGGTTTTAACAAACATCAAGATGATAGAGCAGGATAGTCGCTATATTCCGGAGTTTAGTCAGGAAGTTCTTGATCTGGATGGTAAAACGATTGAGCTAAAGGGATTTATGATGCCGCTGGATAATGCCGAGCTGCAGAAAGAGTTTGTACTCAGCGGTAGTCCGCTTGGATCCTGTTTCTTTTGCATTCCGGGTGGACCGGAAGCTATGGTCGAGGTTATCTCCTCATCCGGTATTAAGTTCAGCTACGATACCATCGTCATCAGTGGAACACTGGAGCTGATTAACGACGATCCGATGGGCATGTTTTATCGTATGAACGACGCGACTCAGGTGGATTAGGTATAAACTCTGACAGTAAGTGTTTGTCAGGCTGAGCTTGTCGAAGCCCTAATGATGGATTGCTAGCACCTCGACAAGCTCGGTGAGACAAGTTTATGTTTAAAACTATCCTACCTCAGATTCTATTTTAACAAGACAAACTTCTTAATGTCCTGAAAGCCCTCCGCCTCCATGCGATAGAGGTAAACACCACTCGGCAGATTATCAGCGCTAAATGTTTTTTTGTAATAACCGGCCTCTAGCCTTTCCTCCAGCACAACACCAACCTTTTGACCAACCGAATTATAGACAACGATCTTTACCGAACCGGATTGCGGAATCCCAAAGGCGATCGTCGTAGATGGATTAAACGGATTCGGATAGTTTTGCTGTAATACAAAATCTGTTGGCAAGGAGCCATTCAAATCCGTCAAACCGAGTACGTTGGCAACCTGCACCTCAAAGGTATCAGTTACACTCGCAGAGAAGGGATCTGTTGCCGTAACATTGATAGAATAAATGCCCTCATCATCTGCGCCGGGAGCAATCTCGATATAGCGGTTGCCGTTACTGCTATCAAAAAGCTGGACAAATGCCGGCTGATTTGACAATGCAACATCCAGCGGATCACTATCCGGATCACTGGCAATGACTTCCACAATGCGACGTGCTCCTTCGTCAATATTCTGATCAGGAATCGCTACGATTGATGGAGCGCGATTCAGGTTGTTTACCGAGAGTGAAAATACCTCATTCACACTACCGGATGCCTCGGTTGCGATAATCGTTATGTTATCATAAAAGCCAGCATCTGCGAAGCCCGGCTGAGCCGAGAAAGTTCCACTACCGCTGCCATTATCAATAAACTGGGCAAAAGGCGGTAGATTCGCTGCCGTCAACGTTAATGCATCACCATCAGGGTCAAATGCCGAGACAGTAAATTCAAGCGTATCGTTTTCCTGCATCACCCGGTCGTCGATGACATCAATTATCGGCTGGCGATTTATGTTTCTCACGGCTACAAAAAAGGACGTAGAGTCGGATAAACCTGAAGGGTCCTCGACAATAACCAGTACAGGTCCATAACTTCCAGCATCATTAAAGGTCGGCTCCAGGTTAATCATACCCGTACCGTTACCGGTTGAGATATAATCACCGAAGGCCGGTAGGTTTTCCGTACGAATCGTTAAGACATCTCCGTTACCATCGCTGGCGATAACCGGAATACAAGCCGGAGCTCCCTCGGGTATCAAGGTATCCGAAATCGCAGCAATCGTTGGAGCAACCGGATTATTCGTTGAGTTTACGGCAACCTCGATCGGTCCGCAGTTTTCCAGAACCAACACTGCGCCATTACTCTGCAGCGCAATAATATTAGACAGGCTGATCTTTACCGTATCAGGGTTTTCAGGTGATTCTTCAACGACTAATTTCACGTCCAGAGCAGTCCCGCTACCAACTTCCCCTGTTCCCTGCGACATGGAAACCTGCACGCTACTGGCATTGCTGTTCAATGAGACGGATGGGGATCCATTAAAAAAACCTCCTGCTACAGCAGAATCAAAACCCAATAGATCGGGCTTGTCCCAGCTTATATCAAAAGACAGGATTTGTAGATCCTCCGGTGGGGCAATCGGATTCGGACTCCCCAGCACAATAGCAAGATCCAGCTCTGTTCCTACGTCTCCGGGAATTAGCGAAGCCGCACTGGTAAGACAGATTGAGCTACCGGTTCCGCTTGGTGCTTCTGAAACGGTAACGCTGAAGTTGCTTGTCCAGGGTCCACCGTGTGTCCCACTCGCAGCGACAGTAAAGTTCACGACGTGGCCATCCGGCGTTGCAGGATCTACAAGGAAAACAAAATCGTTATTCCCTGTAGCCTGTCCACCACCGGGAATATCCGGATAGCCGGTACTATCAGACGAAATAAATCCATTAATAAACGGGCTGTCTTCAGAGATCACAGCACCGACACCGGAAGCAGCACCGCTTCCCAGGTTCTCAAGTGCAACAGAGAGTTCAATGGTTTCGCCGGAGTTAACGATACCATCATCATTTCCATTACTGGCATCACTAACATCATCATCAATTACAAAGTCCACCAGCTGCAAAATACCCGGCACGCCGACATTCGACACGGTAATTGAAAAATTGCTGCTCCAGGGACCTCCCTGCTCGGCAGAGGAGATAATGGTAAAATTTATTACATGTCCGTCCGGCACCAGTGGATCCATATAGAAACAAAAGTCATTCAGATTTTGAGCCATCGCGCCACCGGGAATGTCCGGATAACCCGACGTATTATTAAACAGGAAGTCCACGATATAAGGACTATCTTCCGTTATGGTAACGTTCACATTCGATGCCGGATCGGGTCCCTGATTTAACAAATCAACGAAAAGCTCAATGGTTTCGCCACCGTTTACAATGCCATCACCGTTGCCGTTGCTGTTTTGGCGATTATCATCGTCTATAAGATGCGCACTATAGACCAGCGGGCCGGCATTACCCGGACCAACGATCGTTAACGAGAAACTCTCCGTCCAGGGCCCACCTTCGGCAGAAGAATCGACAATCGTAAAGGTAACGACATGTCCATCCGGTGCTCCCGGATCGATGAAAAAGCACCAATCATCATTATTACGGCGAATTTCTCCACCCGGGATATCAGGATAATCAGAGGTATCGTTAAATAGAAAGCCGTTGATATAAGGACTATCTTCAGAAAGGATTGCTCCGACCTCCGTAGCAGTATCCGGCCCCTGGTTCAACAGATCGATAAAAATCTCGGCTGTTTCACCCGGATTCAGTATGCCGTCTCCGTTACCGTTGCTATTGCCGGCATTGTCGTCATCGATAAAATGAGAGACATATGCCAACGGGCCGGCATTTCCGGGCCCAACCACTACAACCTGAAAGCTGCTGCTCCATGGTCCACCTTCAGCAGACGTTGCTTCCAGGCTAAACGTAATAACGTGCCCGTTCGGAGCATTCTGATCGAGCTGAAAGCAGAAGTCATCCAGATTGCGGCCGGCTTCCCCGGCAGCAATGTTTGGGTATTCAGAGGTATTGTTAAAAAGCAGACCATTAATGAATGGACTGTCCTCAGACAGTGTCAGATTCACAACTGTAGCTGAATCTGTCCCCTGATTTACCAAATCAACAAAAAGTTCTATAATTTCACCGGGGTTCACCTGTGAGTCCCCGTTACCGCTGCTGTTTCCACCATTATCATCATCGATGATATGGGCAGCATAAACCAGCGGACCATTTACTTTCCCATTAGTAAAAGATCCAGTTTTTTCCCCTCGCGCACCGGACGTAGTAACGTCCTGGGCATGTGCCGCAACTGCTGTCATCAGAATTATCATCAGACTAAAGCGGGTAACTGTCTTCCACATAACCTTTCCTTTCCAGAGTGACGCGTTATATTTTTTCAAGGGATGCATAATTACATCTGCATTTACCCTGTGCATAATTGTGACAATGCTGTAACCACCAATGTCACGCTGGGTTCACCATGAATTCGCCGGAATTGACCCCCATCACGCAAAATTGCTTGATTTGGTCTCAAAACGAGGAATTTGATATATTTTTTTTGAAATAATAGACGAATTAAGGGCAATAACGGTGCCACTTGCAGTAGAAGAATTCGGTTTCCGGGGAGTGATTTTCAGTGAGGGTTCAGGTCGAATATGAGTCAGCAGAAGTTCAATTCCCTGCTGGAATCGTTAGCCCTGAACTATAGTACGCGAAATTTAACAGTTTATCAACAGGATTGTATCGGGTGGGAGAAAAAGGAAAACCCGATGCTCGGGAAGAACATCGGGTAAAATTCGGATAAAGAAAAGGATTCGGATTAAACCACGTCCTGGAGACGCAGGCCCTGTTCCTTTAAGTAGGTCATCAAACCTTTATTGGTAACGGTCTTCATTGCGCGGGTGGTAAGACGAACGCGAACAAACTTTCCGAGTTCGTGAACATAGATGCGCTTGCTCTGAAGATTCGGATACTGACGGCGCTTGTTCTTATTGTTAGCGTGCGAAACGTTGTTTCCCACAAGCGGCTTGGTGCCCGTAATTTTGCATTTGCGTGCCATAACTAAACTCCTGCTTCACTATTGCATTTGCCGGTCGGGTTTAATTAACCGCGACTTTCCATTCGGGCAATGCCGTTCTTGATTTCATTTGCAATAAACTGATCTTCGTTAGCGTCCAGCGGAACTTTCATATTCAGCTCAACATAACGATAGTTATTCGTCTTGGAAGACATGTAGGGATAAACAACCTTTACAATTTTAAAGGTAACGCCAGCGGACTTCGCAAGTTTACTCTCAAACGTCTGTTTCTTTGCCATCTTTCACTTCTCCGTATAGACTCAAATTCTTCAGTAGCCTACAAATATAGTTTCCTTGTCAACGCATTACAACAGGAAATACATTTTTTTTGAAATTTTAACGCCCTTCCCGCATCGCCAGTACAATGCCGACCAGGATGATAAGCGCTCCTGGGTAAAACCAAAACCCCGGCACCTCGGCAAAAATAAAATATGCCAATACGGAAGCGATAACGGTTTCACCCAGGCTGGAAAGATTAACCTTATAAGCCGCAATATGCCTGGAAGCCCAATTAAGAAGCGAATGCCCAATTCCGGTTGGAACCAGAGCCAGCAGCACCATAAACAAATGGCTTTTAGCCGGATAATCAATCAATTCATACCCCAAAGCCATGCTCATCAGGAGCAGAAGTATTGCAGCAGATGAATAAACCAATAGCAGGTAAGGAGATAAGGCAATTTCACTACGCATTTTCCGGGCAACAATCAGATAAAACGCCATAAACAATGCAGACCCCACCCCGAGGATATTCCCAAAGAGGCCACTTTCTCCTTCGCCGCCAGAAGTAAAAGCAATCAGACTTACGCCAATCATAGTAATTACAACCGCGATATATGCCAGCCTACCGGCATGTTCTCGCAGAACCAGCGGTGCCAGAAGCAAGGTTAGAACCGGGTGAATAGAGTAAAGCACCAAAGCACCTGCAACAGACGTATACTGCAAGGCCCCAATCCAGCAGGCAAAATGAAGCGCCAGAAAGAACCCGGCTGCAATCGTTGTCAGCCTGTTACGCCTGTCCAGTGCCTTAACAGTACCGGGAAGACTTCCCTGCCACAATACAACCACAGCAACCAGCAGCGAACACCAGAGCATACGATAAAACGCAATGATCAATGACGGTACTTCGCCAGTCCAACGGACAAATATGGCTGCCCAGGATAAGGCCAGAATCGACAGAGCCAATCCGCCGACAATAGAAGACGTTGATGCTCCTGCTTCTTTTTTAGTGGACACAGTATTTGCCTTTGACGACTTCATTGATGACTCCAACCCGGAGGTTAACCTTGTTTCAACCTGCATTATTTGCTATAATGAGCGAGGAATATAGCGAAAGTAGCGTAATATAAAAACAGCCAGAAAAAGGGAGGCAAGCATGTCGTCGAAAACATTTAATGAGACCGCCCTCGAGTTTATGAAAATCTACTATTCCTGTCACCCGGGCGAGCTGCCGCAGGATAAGGAAAAAGCCTTCAAAGAGATGATGCAGCTGCACGCAAAGTTTAAAGAGCGCCTGATCGAGCAGGGCATCAAGAAGAACAACGATTTCTTCAAGGACCAGTTCTAATTTTCCATGACGCACCAGGACGCTGAACCACGCCCCGCAAGCTCTGGAAAATCGCTAACTCCGGAGCAGCAGCTTGCGCTGCAAACCGATCGCAATATATCGGTAACGGCGGGTGCAGGCTCCGGCAAAACCACAATTCTCGTCGAACGCTATTTAAAAATCCTGCTCGATGAGAATACGCCAATTCGCCGCGTGCTGGCTATTACCTTCACCGAAAAAGCTGCTGCCGAGATGACCGAGCGCGTTGCGCGACGGATTAATCAACTGCTTACCGGAAATCACTCCCCTAAACGATATGCCCGCCTGCTGGAGCTGCGGGAACAGCTTAGCTCAGCACAGATTTCAACGATTCACGGTTTCTGCTCCCGGGTGCTGCGCGAATTTGCCGTAGCCGCCGGTATCGACCCGGATTTCGGTATCATAAAAGAGTTTCAGCAAACCGTTATTCTTGAGGAAACAATTACCGGCGTTCTCGAAGCATTAGACAACGAAACGTTCGAATCGCAATACCAACGGGAAGAGTGGAAAGAGCTCCTACGCTGCATTCCGTTGAATACGCTGCGCAGACTGCTGGAACAATCTCTTTATCAACCGCATGAAATGAGCCTCGCTGCCGATTTGCTGGCAGACCAAAGCGATGAATCTTACCTGCAGCAGCTAAACGATATTTTCTTTACCGAAATGGGAAAGTGGCTGCACCCTGGAGGTTTTAAGCTACAACTTTTTCCAATTATTGGAGAGCTGGCTGCAGCTGACTACAACGAAGGCGGTATCACCGATAAGGGACGCCGGCTCTTCGAACTGCTTGCAGATCTGCTGGAGCTTCCCATTGGTGAGGAGCGCAACACCGCCGTCTGGCAACAGCTGCTGGACATCTCAGAGCTCGCCTGCAACAGCTCCGGAGAACCTTTTAAGCGGCTTAGCGGCCTCGGCAAAAAAGCAGAACTGGGCGAAGCTTATGAACTGCTCTTCGAGTTCAGTGAACGCATCTCTCCACTGGCACAATTTCGCAAGGAGGTATTTTCAACCGCACCGGGCAATATTGATCGCCTGCATCTGCGATTATTGCGGCAGTGTATGGAGCTGTATGAAGCGGCAAAGCTCCAATATCGCCAGGCCAAGGAAGAACGCGGTCTGCTAGACTTTGAAGATCTTCAAATGCTAACCCTTGAATTGTTAAAGAATAATGATTCCGTTCGCGATATATTGCGCAATCGCTACCGCTTTATTATGGTTGATGAGTTCCAGGACACCAATGGGCTTCAGTGGGATATCATTTCCCAAATGGGCGTCTTTGAAGAAGAACTGGAAGAAAAGTTTTTTGTGGTCGGCGATCCCAAACAGTCCATTTACGGCTTTAGAAACGCCGACGTGCGGGTTTTTCAACGCGTGAAAGAATCTTTTGCCGGTGAGCAAAGTGAAGCTGATTACGACGGGAATGTAGTACTTACACAGAGCTTTCGCTTTCTGCCAACCATCAATCGCTTCGTCAATCATCTTTTCCGCCAGCTATTGGTAGCTGATGAGGGGAACGGCTTTGAGGTCGATTATGACGACCTTTACACCAAACGTGCTTCCGAAGACAACGGCTATATCGAACTAGCACTTTTAAACGATAGCCCTGAAGAGGAATCTGCTGTAGCCATTGACCAGGAAAGCTATATGGCACGGCGCATTCGTGAGCTGCTGGATGGAGATGATGTCGTCTATCAGGAGCATCCTGGCGGTGAGCGACTGGGTAAAATTCGTCCCGGCGATATCGCCATTCTGATTCCCCGACGCACCCAACTACTGGATCTGGAGTCCCGACTTCGTGAATACAGTATTCCCTTCAAGACTATCGGTGGTATTGGATTTTATCGGCGGCAGGAAATTTTCGACGTCTATTATCTCCTGCGTTTTCTGTTCAATCCCAAAGACGATCTGGCCCTGATAGCGCTACTGCGCTCTCCGTTTGGCGGCGTATCTGATGCCGGCATATATTGGTTGAATCACGAGAGAGGTGCGCGTTATTACGATAAACTAAACGCCGTAGAGGGTTCGGAACTTTCCTATACGGCGCTTGATCGCGAAGCGATTCGCCTGTTTCGACGCCAGATTGCGCGCTGGCGTAGACGCCGCGACAGGCTTTCGCTCTCACAGCTACTGGAAGGTATTTTTGAGGAAAGTCTCTATCGGGCAACTGTCGCTGCGGAATGGAACGGCGAGCAAATTTTGGCCAATCTCGATAAGGTGATTGAGCTGAGCCGCGATTACGAGCAAAGTGGATTTATTGCCATGGCGGACTTTATCGAGTCGCTTCATCGGCTGATTCATCAGGATCCACGCGAGGGCGAAGCACAAATCGCGCTGGAAGATGCCGGCACGGTGAAGATCATGACGATTCATCAGGCAAAGGGGTTGGAATTCCCAATTGTATTTTGCCCTTATCTGCAGCAAACGCTACGCGGTGATATTAATCGGGTAAGACTTGACCCCGATTATGGTCTGGCGATGAAGATAAACGATCCGGCAAATGGTTACGATGAAGCCACACCGTTTTTATTTAACCTGCTGGGATACCGAAGTAAGCAAAAGCAGCTTGCTGAGAAGAAACGCTTGTTCTATGTATGCACGACTCGTGCAAGGGATCGACTCTATCTTTGCGGCAGTTATAAGAAAACGACCCTGGAAGCAGAAAACTGTCTGGCATGGGCAGCAGAAGCGCTACAGATTTCTCCTGATGATGTGAACAGCGAAATTGAACGCGAAGAAAGCGTATCGTTTTTTGTAAGTGATGGAAGTAGCGATACCGTTGCCCCTGAAAACACCGGAAGCAAAATCAAGGAAAGCCTGAAAAGGCTTCGCGAAACATTGCAAAACCCTGCGCCCCCATCCAGTTATTCCCTACAAAAACTGGCTCCACAGACCGACACGCCACATGGTGAAATTTTTTCCGCCACACAGCTGCTGGTTTTTCAAAAAGATCCGGACAGTTATTTTCAGCGTTATCATCAAGGCTTTTTCGAGAGTGACTATGAGTTTATTCGCAGCGCCTCCGATTCCGACAGTATCAGCCTGCTAAAAGGGAAAATGGTGCATTATATACTGGAGCACGGCCCGGTTCTGGATGCAGAAACAGCCAGAGAACGCATGGAAGCAGCATTTTTTCATTATGAAGTATTTGATGATGCTTTGCAAAAACAGCTTCAGGACGAGTTACCTGCCTACATTGTGCCCTTTAGTAAAAGCTCGCGCGCCACAGCAATATTTACAGACGGAAACTGGAAGCCCGAGATATCGCTAACGATGAAAATGGGTAGCGATTATTTTACCGGCACACTGGACTTGATTTTTCGCAACGCTGCGGGTGAATGGGAGGTGTTGGATTATAAAACCAACAACATCTCGGATGGGGAAGTAGATAGTGAGGGCATGAAATACGACATGCAGATAAAAGCATATGCCATTTTGCTCGCACATATGTATCCGGGACAATCCTCCTATTCCGTTACGCTACATTTTCTGAAGCCACAGAAAGACTATCGCCGGGAATATAAACAGGCCGATATAGAGAAGCTCGAAGATTCTTTCCTGAATCTTATTCACGCAATCAAAAGCCTGCCGCCATTCAGATAGAGACCGTTCATTACATTCACTCAGAGACAAGAGAACGCTTCGCTCAGAGAACGTCCCTACGGGACTCAGAGAACGGCCGCGCTGCTCCCTCAGAGATCGCTCCTTCGTCGCTGAGAGACCACTGCGTTTAGAGATCACCTCGAACAGGTTTATAAACCAGACCAGCCTTCCATTTACTTTTTGTAAACCTATTGATTGAATTTAGAGTCTTAATAGAAACCATCTTCTATTAAACCTTTGGGTTGATCATGAAAAGTATTTGTATTACCAGCTTTATTCACCTTTTACTATCGACGTTTATCTTCTCTCAAGCACCTGTCCCACCAACGGTGGGCAATGCACCTCCCGACCTTGAAATAAGCGTTATCAAACCGGATACGATTCAAATTGATAGCTGGCAGGATCTGAAGGGAAAAACAGTTGTCCTGGACTTTTGGGCAACATGGTGTACACCATGCATTGCCGAATTTCCCCGGATCAACAATCTTCTGGAAGCTTTCGACTCTGACGACGTTGTATTTATCTCATTGACCTATGAACCTGAAGACATGATTTTATCGTTTCTTAGGCGGCATAAGTTAAACACCATCATCGCATCGGATACCAGCTTTAGCATGTTTAAATCCTTTGATGGCTGGGCCATACCACTCGTGTTTTTAATGAATAAAGATGGTATGATTGCCGCTAGAATGCATCCAGCGAATCTTACGAAAGAGATATTAACAACGGTAATAAAGGGTCAGGTTCCAGAAGTTGAGCAGGTACCAATCGGCTTGTATGATTCAGCCGGGGCTGAGGAGCACTTCAGGTCTTTCTTAAAACGCTCGACAACTGAATGACATATAAAACACAGCAGTTGACATCGGAAACGATCTCTGAACGCAGTAATCTCTGAGCGACGTAGGAGCGGTCTCTGAACGCAGTGATCTCTGAGCGACATAGGAGCGATCTCTGAAGGAGCGAAGCGACTGATCTCTCAGCGAAGCGAGCTTATTTTACAGCAATCTCCCGCGACTGCACATTATCTACGACCAGTTCTCCTTCAACAAGCTTGGCTTTCCACCAGTAGAAATATATTTTTGTATCCCCATCCTGCAGCATCATTTTTTGTGCTGTTAAAATCCGTGTTTTACCGGGTTTAATCCGACTCTCTTCCCGAATAAATGGAGCCCAGTCAATTAGCCATGACGTTTGCTCACCAACAGCAAAATGGTAAATATTATCATCTGTATTATTTTCTACATGGAGTGTCCCAAGTATTAACTTCGCCTCAACGCCACTTTCCGAGGCATCGAAGATATTACAGCTGCTTAACAACGCAAACAGTAAGACTAGGATAAACCAGCGGCTCACCAAACCTGACAGACTAAACATATGTTTTCTCCAATTTAACACTTTTATACTCCTCATTATGGACAAAGGTCTTAGGATTCAGGATGCTGCTTTACCGCTTATAGATCGCTCCTACAAGACTGCCAGTATTTCGTTTCATCCCCAACAACCTACAAGCGAATCCGGCATATCGGATGAGCGAGCTAAAACCGACAGGTAAGCGTAGCAATCTCTGAGTGTAGCAATCTCTGAGCGTAGCGATCTCTGAGCAAAGCGTTCTCTGAGCAAAGCGTTCTCTGAGCGTAGCGATCTCTGAGCGTAGCGATCTCTCAGCCCCGACGCGTCGGGACGATCTTTATATTTTCACCCGCATCGTCTGAATATTTCCGTTGGTCTGCTCCCCATTTACTTCTATGGCATTCCACCAGTAGAATAGAATTTCTGTCTCATTTTCATCCAGCATTATATTCTGAAACGAAACAGAGCGACTGCCGTCTTTTGCGACTCTATTACCTTCTTCAATGCTCGGTGCCCAGAGAATTAATGGAGCAATCGTTGCACCAACAGCAAAAAAGTAAACATCCTCATCGGTGCCGTTTTCAATGATTAGCGTCTCACCAGAGCTTTGCACTGATACTTCGTCACGCGTCGGATCGGTGCTACATGCAACCAAGGAAACCAGAAAAAAAATCAACAAATAACGCATTTAGCGGCTCCTGTAGATAAAGTTCAGAGTTCAGAGTTCAGAGTTCAGAGTCCTATGTCCCAAGACCGAAGTCCAAAGTCCTAGGCCCCAAGTCCTAGGTCTAACAGCGAAGCGGTCTGTGCTCTGTGTTCTCTGCATAGACCGACACACAGGTCGCTCCCTAGGGTCCCGGAGCTCCATAACTCCGCAGGAAAATTACATTACCGGTATAATCAACCGTCACATCCCAGAAGCGTCGCGCAGTACAACCGGCTGGACAGTCCCCATAGCCAACGCTGTAGGTTAGCATCACTCCATTCTGGTCAACCTCTCCGGTAATATTATTTCCGTCTCCGATACTTCCATTTGGTTCTGCGTAGCGCACGCCATTGATTCCCTCGAATCGCTCTCCGACTGCAATCATGTTGTATTTATTGGGTGAGCGGAGCAAAACGTATTTCAAATCTGCTGAATAGCTAATCAGATCCAGAGAAAACCGATCCAGCAAATGATCGATGGTGCTGTTGCCTGTCAGGCGGGTGCCGTTTTGCCAGGCAGTGGTCCAGCCAACCACCGGATCGATACCAACCAGCAAATCCCCCGTAGCGTATAACGGAAACACCCCGATACGATAGCGTTCAACCAACGAGTCCCTCACGCTACCGGTCTGATTAAATACGTGAAGCAATGCGTGATAATAGCGAGCAACATCCTCCGCAGGGGGGACGGTCGTGGTATCTCCCGGCGTATTCATAATCCTGCGCGCGGCCAGAAAAAAGGCAGCATCTTCATACAAACTCTTCAGCGAATCAGGCAGTGCCTGCTCATTTGCTTCCTTCATCCTGGGTAGCGCATCAGAAAATTCCTCCCTCGCATCTGTTACTGAGCAGGAATACAATAAAAGTCCTGCCATAAAAATCAATACGATCTTCATATCTTCTCCTATTAAGGCATTGCCTTTCGCAACTGCAAACATCTTACCAACTCATGCCATACTACAAAAACCGCATTTTTTCGCGAATTTGATATAAAATTCACTCTAAAATCTGATCCTCTATCAAAAATCTGAAAAAGAGATCGTCCCTACGGGACTCAGAGAACGGTCGCGTTGCTCCCTCAGAGAACACTGCGTTCAGAGATCGTCCCTGCGGGACTCAGAGAACGGTCGCGCTGCTCCCCCAGAGAACACTGCGTTCAGAGAACGTCCCTGCGGGACTCAGAGAACGGTCGCGTTGCTCCCTCAGAGAACACTGCGTTCAGAGAACGTCCCTACGGGACTCAGAGATCGCTGCGCTCAGAAAGAGGAAGAAAGATAAAATTCAAAAAACATCTGATTTTCAAGAATAGATTATAGACTAAGATCGGAGTTTTTGGATGAAACACAATTTCAAAAAGCTGGATGTCTGGCAGCGTTCTCGTAAACTAGCAGTAGAGATTTATACACTCAGCAGACATTTTCCAACTAGCGAGCAACATGGTTTAACTAATCAAATAAGACGAGCTGTCATATCGGTTGTATCAAATATAGCTGAAGGGTCTGGCAGAGATAGCCCTAAGGAGGTTGCTCAGTATTTAAATATTACGATAGGCTCTTTATGTGAGGTTGAAGCACAGCTAATTTTGGCAATGGACCTTGGATATCTTCGATCAATTCATTCAAATGATACCATTTCTGAAGTAAATGAAATCAGACGTATTATCTTCACTCTCAGAAAGCGCGTAATAAAAAGTCTCTGAGCTCCGAAGGAGCGATCTCTGAAGGAGCGAAGCGACTGATCTCTAAGCGACGGAGGAGCGATCTCTGAACGCAGTGGTCTCTGAGCAGGGCGATCTCTGAAGGAGCGAAGCGACTGATCTCTCAGCGACGGAGGAGCGATCTCTGAACGAAGTGGTCTCTGAGCAGGGCGATCTCTGAAGGAGCGAAGCGACTGATCTCTCAGCGACGAAGGAGCGATCTTTTTGTCTCTTTCATATTTTTGCTGCATCACATAACAGCCGACTGTATATTGATTAGCAGTCTTGGAAAAAATGAACCTATGTAGGAGAACGGACGCATGGAACGTAAACCGTTGCTTATTTCAGCATTATTAATTGCACTGATTCTTGTCGGTGCTTCCTTTTTCTTCGGTGAAAAGCCGCAAGCAAACGGAATTGCCTCAATCTCTGAAGCATCAATGATTGGCACCGCATCTGAAACCGCTACCGAAACTACTACCGAAGGGGAATATACCGGTTCTACGCTGGTATTAAAGAACCTTGCTGGTGAAGATGTAGCTTTTAGTGATTATGAAGGTAAAATTGTACTGGTAAATATCTGGGCATGGTGGTGTCCGCCATGTATCAAGGAAATCCCGGATCTCATTAAACTCCGTTCCGATTATAAGGATCAGGACTTTGAGATTATTGGTGTAGCTATCAGCGATCGTGGACAAGGTGAACGCGTCGACAAGATGGTTGAGCAGTTTTCTATTGACTATCCGGTAGTCCGTGGTGATGCCAAGATCGATCAGATCATGCGCGACTTCGGTCAGATCACATCTATCCCACGCAGCTTCGTGCTAAACGGTAAAGGTGAAGTTGTCGAAGATATTACCGGCATGCGGGACTATGCGTTTTTTGAGGGAGCTATCAAAAAACACCTGAAGCCAAAAAGCTAACTATTGAAAAAGGCGCGGCATTGTTCGCGCCTTTAATTTTTCTTACCCGCTCAAGATATAATCTTCCAATGCACCTGCCATTTATTTATCATACTGATTACGTAACACCACTTCCCCCCGGACATCGTTTTCCGATGCCGAAGTTTGCAGAAGTCTATCGTATTCTTTTGGAAGACAAAGTCGCGAACCTTAAGCAGTTTCATGAGCCGGAAATCGCATCACGGGAAATACTCCAGCTGGTTCATAGCAAACAGTATGTCGATGCATTCTGCGATGGTACGCTAGACAGACAGGCTGAACGTCGTATTGGCTTACCCTGGAGTGAAGGATTAGTAAAGCGAACGCGTACAGCGGTTGGCGGAACTATCCTTACTGCACAACTTGCACTGGAATATGGGATAGCCTGTAATACTGCCGGAGGCACTCATCATGCCTTTCCGGATTTTGGATCCGGCTTCTGTATTTTTAACGATCTTGCCATCGCTGCTCGCTATATGCTCGCTACAAATCAGGTTAAAAAAATATTGGTTATTGATTTGGACGTACATCAGGGAGATGCAACAGCATTTACCTTTGCTGATGAACCGGCGGTATTCACGTTTTCGATGCATTGTGGGGTGAACTTTCCATTCCGCAAAAAACAAAGCGACCTCGATATCGAGCTGCCCGTTGGTATGAGAGACTCAGACTATATTACCGAACTGGAAAAGCATCTCGGTAAACTCCTGTCTGAAGTTAATCCCGATCTCGTATTGTATGATGCCGGAGTCGACCCACACGTTGATGACAGCCTGGGTAAACTGTCTCTTAGCGATAATGGCCTCTACCAAAGAGATTGTCGGGTAATCGATCGCTGTCTGGCAAACGGCTTCCCTGTTGCAACAGTAATCGGCGGAGGTTATGATAAGGATATTACAGCTCTCGCAAGGCGACACAGTATAGTTCACCGCGCAGCAACTGATCTGGTCAAGCAGTTACGCCGGGTCTAACAAACGCCTTTTCCCTTTTTATCTTGTTTTTAGAAAACGCATAATCTATGTTTTTACATGGACCCGAAGTTCAATAAAAACAACACAAAACGCCCAAAAAGCGATTTTATAAATATCGTTTGGCTTAAACGAGACTTAAGGCTGCACGATCATCCTCCCCTAAAAGAAGCAATTGATGCCGGACTGCCGATTGTAGTGTTCTACGTTTATGAGCCGGAAGTCATCGCCTCCCCGGAATACAGCAATCAACACTGGCGCTTTATCAATGAATCTCTGCAGGATTTGCAGCAAAAGCTGAAGATACACGATGCGAGTGTAGATGTTTTATTCGGCTCAGTGAAAAGCTGTTTTGAGGCTATATCAGACTCTTATCAGATCGTGAGTGTTTATTCCTCACAGGAGACCGGACTGCGCGTAACTTATGATCGCGATTTGGAAATGAAGGAGTGGTTTTTCAAGAACGGTATTCATTGGAAGGAATTTTCAACCGACGGCGTGAAACGCGGCGCTACGCATCGCAAGAGCTGGCAGGAAAACTGGTATCGCTACATGCAGGCCCCGATGGCAGAGCCAGAATTAGATAGTGCTAAATGGCTTCAACTGCCTTTAGAAATCCGAAATGAGTTCTGTCCTTCTCAATTCTTACTGAGCCTTCCAAAACGACCAGACGTTATGCAGCCCGGTGGAGAGTCCGCCGGTTTAGTGCAAATGCAGCACTTTTACGATACCGGATTTTTGAATTACAGCAAACATATCTCCAAGCCGCTTGAAAGTCGTAAAAGCTGTAGTCGACTTTCACCTTATCTCGCATGGGGTAATCTAAGTGTCCGGCGGGTTTACCAGGACGGTAAGAAAGCCTGGGCCAATCAGAAAAGCGGCAAATCATTGACGCCATTTTTACTCAGGCTGCGCTGGCGAAGTCACTTCATGCAAAAGTTTGAGTCGGAAGATCGCATGGAGTTTGAAACGGTCAATCGAGGTTACAGCACGGTTAGCTACAAAGAGAATCCAGCCTGGCTACAGGCCTGGCAAGACGGATATACTGGCTTTCCACTGGTTGATGCATGCATGCGCTGTTTACATCAAACGGGCTACATCAATTTTCGCATGCGTGCAATGCTAACCTCATTTCTTACCCATCATCTTTTTCTTCATTGGAAAAAAGGGGCGGAACATCTTGCCCGCCTGTTTCTCGACTTTGAGCCGGGTATTCACTATCCGCAAATTCAAATGCAGGCCGGCTTAACCGGAATCAACCTTATTCGTATGTATAATCCGGTTAAGCAATCACGCGAACACGACCCCAACGGCACCTTCATTCGCCAATGGGTTCCGGAACTTCAATCGCTACCCGACACGCTGATCCATGAGCCCTGGAAAATTACGCCGATGGACGAGATCCTGTATGATATCCGCATCGGTAAAGACTATCCGCGTCCACTGGTCAATATCAGCGAGAGCGGAAGGGAAGCGCGAGATCTTCTCTGGAGCCTGAGAGAAAACCAGCTGGTTCAGCAGGAAAATCGTCGCATACTGCAGCGTCATACCCTGCCGGACAGGGAAGACAACTTTAAGAAGCCATGAAAAAGACCCATCTTCCGGAAAAAATCTGCCCGATTTGTGATCGCCCTTTCAAATGGCGAAAGAAATGGAAAGTAAATTGGGACGATATTAAATACTGCAGCGAACGCTGCCGTCGAAACCGAAATTCCACCAGAAAAAACAAATAAGACCAAAAAGGTCGTATTTTTTGCTGGATTTTAATTTTTTCTTTTCCTACCTTGATATCCGATAAATGAACGGTGATGATATGACGCAGACCAAGGGCCAGATTGAAGCGGAAATCAGCAACGCTTTCACCCGCTTCGAAAAGGAACACCTGGGCCGGGGACCGCGGGAGGTCAGAACCTTCATCATCGAAGACATGATCCTCATTCGGCTGAAAGGCGTACTAACACCTGCCGAAGAGAGCCTTGCAGCTGCAGACGGTGCATCTCTGATCAAGGAAATTCGTATGCGGCTGATTGAAAACTCCCGCCCTTTGATCGAGGCTTTGATTGAGGATATTACCGGCGTAAAAATGCTGACACTGCACACCGACATCAGTTCTAAAACCGGTGAACGCGTTATCGTTTTAGGAATGGATTCCCCACTTTTTGACGATTAATCTGCAACCTTTATAGTCGATTATCGTCCGTATTGAATCCAGTATCTGTAAACAAAACCCGGAGCCTGCTGCTTAACAGGCAGCGACTATGGGGAAACTATATTTTCGGTAGATATTCGGATGGCTCTAAAGAGCCGGCCACGATATAAACCGGTGCTTTCATCACCTGTAAGGTGATTGGCATCGGTTTTTTTATTGTACTCAACTCAACCGAACCCAAAAGGAAGGAGCATCGCTATGGATTTGCAAAACATCGTAAAAACTCTGGCCGACGTAAAGCCAAACGGGAGGCCATTTGTAAGCCTGTATTTGAACCTTGAGACCGACGCTGTCTCGCGCAAAGAAAGTGAACAATTTTTATCAGAACGGTACAGACGCCTTATCAAAAGCGATGCTCAATCGCTTCCCATCGGCAAGGAAGCGAATATGATTTGGCGTCATATTGAGAACTATCTCGCAGAGGATCTCAGTGAAGGAACACGGGGTGTAGCGATCTTTGCACGGTTTCAGGCAGAAGGTGATCTAAGCTTCCACGCCCATGAATTTGCCATGCCATTCGAAAACAAACTGGTGATCGATAGCGTTCCACATATTTTCCCGCTGGTTTATCTGCTGGATGTTTCGTATCACTATTTAGTGCTGATCTCAGATTCTGAGAAAGCGAAAGTATTTGAAATACGTTTTGGACAGATTGAAGATGTTGAGTTGATATCGGATGCAGAAACGGAGAAGAGCTTTCGCGGAGAGTGGACACAGCTTCACTATCAGAACTGGAAAAACGATAAGGTAAAGCGTTTCGTCAAGTCGAAGATCGATATTGTCGAAAAACTGATGACCGAGCGTGACATTAAACATTTGATCATGGCTGGTGATGAGCGAATTGTATCTGAAATAAAATCTCAGTTACCGCATTCACTTAAGGAAAAAGTTGTCGATTTTTCCAAGATGCACATTCGGGCAAACCCCGAGCTGGTGTTGCACAAGACGCTTGAGGAGTTTGCCAGATACGAGCGCGCTGCAGAATCCGATGTAGTAGAAAGTCTGCAATACGAAGTAGCGAGGGATGGACTCGGTGTCGTTGGCAGCGAGAAGGTAATTGAAGCACTGAATGCCGGAAAGGTAGATACGCTGCTCGTTTCCCTGGACTTTGAAGCTCCGGGAGGCTGGCGCTGTGAGGACTGTGGCCATCTGACAATGGCAATACTTAGAAATGATTGTGTAAACTGCGGTAGTAAAAATGTAATCCATGTCGACCTGAAAGACGACCTGGTTAGACGTGCAACCCAAATCGGTGCAACGATAGAGACCGTTACGGATAATCTCTGGCTGGATAAACATGAAGGCATCGGCGCACTGTTAAGATTCAGATAACTCAAAACAGCTTTACAAACGAGGAAACTATGGCAACAACTGCGAAGCCACGCAAAAAGGTGGTAGATGGACTCCTTGCACCTATTCAGTCCTTCATCAAGCTGGAGGCTTCGGGTGGGATAGTGCTGCTTATAGCAGCTATCATCGCACTCGTATGGGCAAACTCTACCTGGCAAGCCTTGTATACCGAAATCTGGAATATTCCGGTGGTGCTTGGACTAGGCGGCCTGGTAATTGACAAGCCCTTGCTACTCTGGATTAATGACGGACTGATGGCAATCTTCTTTTTTGTTATCGGCCTGGAAATTAAGCGTGAGATACTCTTTGGTGAACTCTCGTCGCCAAAACAAGCCGTGCTGCCGATAGCCGCAGCTATCGGCGGTATGGTAATACCTGCGCTATTTTACCTTGCTGTAACCGCCGGGACACCGGCAGCGGACGGCTGGGGAATTCCGATGGCAACAGATATTGCATTTGCACTTGGAGTTCTGGCGCTTCTCGGAAATCGCGTTCCGTTTGCACTTAAGATTTTCCTGACGGCATTGGCAATCGTTGATGATCTTGGTGCCATTATGGTTATTGCGTTATTCTATACTGCTGAAGTTTATTGGAGCATGCTCCTTCTGGGTGGTGGACTATTACTGGTTCTGCTGGCTTTGAATGCTTCCGGTGTTCGGTCGATGATCCCCTATCTCGCGATTGGCTTTGTTATTTGGATAGCATTTTTAAAATCAGGCGTTCATGCAACCATAGCAGGTGTTCTAATTGCGATGACTATTCCGGCAAGGCCGCTATTGAACTTTACAGACTTCAGTCGCAACCTTACAGATTTAACGGATGCGCTGAAGCAAAGAGATGATATCGACGATCAGGAAAAATATGTGCATGAGCTGGAAGAGCAGTGTCATGATGTCGGCACTCCGCTTCACCGACTGGAACATGGACTCCACGCCTGGGTTGCTTTCTTTATCATTCCGGTTTTTGCATTGGCAAATGCTGGTGTAACCATTGAAGGTGACTTCATGTCTGCTGTAGCCAGTCCAGTAAGCATCGGAATTATTTTGGGACTGGTTCTCGGTAAGCAACTAGGAGTTTTCTCCTTGTCATGGCTTGCCGTAAAAAGTGGACTTACCGAGTTACCAAGCGGTGTGAACTGGCGGCACATTTACGGCGTCAGCTGTCTTGCCGGTATCGGCTTCACAATGTCGCTATTTATTGCCATGCTTGGTTTTGGAGAGTCAGAGCTGTTAACCAATTCCAAGGTTGGGATATTGGTCGCTTCTTTGATATCCGGAATTATCGGCTGGTTGGCCCTGGTATCTGCCAATAAGCAACCATCTTCCTGAAAATAAATTGTGCCCTCCGATTATTGGACTTATCTTTTATCACCCGAACGAACCCAACCAAAACCCAAACGTTCGGTGAGTAAAAAAAGAACCCAATAACCGGAGGGTATTTTATGAGTCGCCTTTCCTCCGCGCTCGTATGGTTTCGCAACGATTTGCGAACCACAGACAACGAAGCGCTTTTTCGCGCATGCCGTCATCAGGACAAAGTTATTGCGCTATATTGTTTCGATCCAAGACAGTTTTCCTCAACCGAATTTGATTTTCCAAAGACCGGCGCTTATCGACTTCAGTTTCTGCTGGAATCGCTTGAAGATCTTCAAAAGCAGCTGACCGAACTAAATATTCCCCTGCTTATTCGACACGAGTATCCGGAAAACGTAATTCCACAGCTTGCTGACGAATTGGAAATCGATGTTGTATATTTGCAGTCTGAAATAACATCTGAAGAAAAACGGGTCGAGAAGGAACTGCAGAAGGCTCTTTCATCAACTATCGCCCTGCGCAAAATACACGGTGCTTTTTTATATCATCCGGAAGACATCCCTTTTACGCCTTCAGGTATTCCGGATATCTACACCAGTTTTCGCAAGTCTGTGGAGAAAAAAGCACGCGTTAGAGACCCTTTTTCCAGACCTCAGCCGCAGGATAAGATAAATATTCAAAGCGATACTTTACCGGGTTTTGACAGCTTTAATGTTCATGATCCATCTAAAGATTGCCGTAGCGCATTCCCTTTTCAGGGAGGTACTTCTGCAGCAATGGGGCGCATGCAAAGATATTTTTGGGAAGATCATCATCTTCGTCGATATAAGGAAACACGTAACGGCATGGTGGGTAGCAGCTACAGTTCAAAATTCTCTCCCTGGCTGGCTAACGGTTCAATTTCTCCAAGACAGATTTATTGGGAAGTGCAAAAATATGAACAGCAGGTTGTTAGCAATTCCTCAACCTATTGGTTGATATTTGAATTAATCTGGCGCGATTATTTCCGCTATGTGGCGATGAAATACGGCAACGCCATTTTCTGGAAAGGCGGTATTCGCAATCAACCACCAGCTATGCGAGCGAATGATACGGTTTTTGAAAAGTGGCGATTGGGGAAAACCGGTGAGCCCTTTGTAGATGCCAATATGCGGGAATTGTTTTACAGTGGTTGGATGAGCAATCGCGGACGCCAGAATGTAGCGAGCTATCTGGTTAAAGATTTGAAGCAGGACTGGCGACGCGGCGCCTCTTGGTTTGAATCGCAGCTTCTCGATTACGACCCATGCAGTAACTGGGGGAACTGGATGTATGTCGCCGGTGTAGGGAACGACCCGCGTGAAAACCGTTATTTCAACGTGCGCAAACAGGCTCAGCGTTATGATCCGGATGGAGAATTTGTGCGGCTCTGGCTTAAGGAAGAGGTTGGGGTGTGAAAAAATTGCGTTTAATCCTCGGTGATCAGCTGAATGCCGCTCACTCCTGGTTCAACAAGAAAGACGATCAGGTGCTGTACGTGATGATGGAAATCCGGCAGGAAACCGATTATGTACGTCATCATGTTCAAAAGATCATCGGCTTTTTTCTGGCGATGCGCGGATTCGCAGTCGCTCTGGAGAATGCCGGACATCGCGTTCGCTATATCAAAATCGGAGATAACGATAATCGACAGTCTCTTATTGAAAACCTGCGGGCTCTTATCAAAGATGAAGGAATCGAGCAGTTTGAATATCAGCTTCCGGATGAATATCGTCTCGACATAATGCTGCGAGAGTTTTCTCCCGGCATACCGGTAAGCGCTTCAGACACAGAACATTTTCTCACCACTCGTAATGAGCTGGCAACACTTTTTAAAGGCAAAAAAAGCTACCTGATGGAAACGTTTTACCGTGAAATGCGCATGAAGCATAACATTATGGTAGATAAGCAGATGAAACCGGAAGGGGGAAAGTGGAATTACGATGCCGAGAACCGAAAAAAGTGGAAAGGTGATCCGGCAATTCCGGATTTTCCTTCAATAACGCATCGTGTTTCTGACCTGCTTCAGGAGATTAAAGATGCAGGTGTCGAGACCTTTGGTGAGGTAAATACCGAGAACTTTAGCTGGCCGATAAGTCGTAGCGAGTCAAGAAAGATTCTGGATCATTTTGCAGCTGAATTATTACCGCATTTCGGCAGCTTTCAGGACGCCATGCATACCGAGCAGCGCTTCCTTTTTCATTCGCGACTCTCTTTTTCCATGAATAGTAAAATGCTGGATCCGCTGGAGGTTGTCAACCGCGTTATTACTGAATGGCGCAAACGCCCCGCTGAGATAGACATTGCGCAAGTTGAAGGCTTTGTACGACAAATTATCGGCTGGCGTGAGTACATGCGCGGCGTTTATTGGGCGCATATGCCGGATTATGCCGAGCTGAACTTTTTTGAACATGATCTCCCACTGCCGGATTTCTACTGGACCGGTGAGACTAAAATGAACTGCCTGAAGCACAGCATTCGGCAATCACTGGAAGAAGCTTATGCTCATCATATTCAGCGATTAATGATCACCGGTAATTTTGCATTACTTCTGGGCGTTCATCCCGATGCAGTAGATGCCTGGTATCTCGGAATTTACATCGACGCATTAGAGTGGGTTGAAATCACCAACACCCGAGGTATGAGCCAGTTTGCTGACGGTGGCATCGTCGGTACCAAGCCCTATATTTCAGCCGCCAATTACGTGAATAAAATGAGCAACTACTGCAGCGGCTGCAGCTATAATCGCAGCAAGCGCGTTGGAGACGATGCATGTCCGTTTAACGCGCTTTACTGGAACTTTCTTGACCGTCATCGTGAAAAGCTGGCAAAGAACCATCGTATGAGCATGATGTTCCGCCTTGTAGACAAGATGGCGCCGGAAGAACGGCAGGCAATTGCAAGCCGCGCTGCCGAGATCCGTAAAAACCCGGATGCCTACTGACCGTTGCGAACCACCGGATTGCGCTCTACGTCTTCCCAGGTAACCATGCCACCGATCATAATTTTTACCGGTCGGCCCAGCTTGCTCAGTCTTAAAGCGCCCTTGTCGGCTCCGTTGCACCCTGGCCCTGTGCAGTATACAATAAAGAGCGTATCCTTCGGATATTCCGCCATGCGCTCTTCGGTCATGGTTGAGTGAGGAATATTTACAGCACCGAGAGCATGACACTTCTCATACAACTCCGGGCTACGCACATCGACCAGCACAAATTCTGCTACGCCGTTCCGCATATCATAATTCACGTCCCAGCAGTCTGCTTCAAAACTCATTTTTTTACTGAAGTGCGCAACTGCATCGCTGCTCGCTGCTGCCGGAATTACGGTTACCTGTGGTTTGGCTTTCATTTTCATGGTTTGCTCCTATAGATTAGTTCAAAGTTCAAAGTTCAAAGTTCAAAGTTCAAAGTTCTGGGTTCTGGCTTCTGAGATAATAATGTGAATGGTAACAGATGTGAATGGTGAATAGATCTGTTTCTCACCGTTTCTCACTGCCTTATTACCCGATGCCCGATGCCCGATGCCCGTTCATCGTTCACTGATGCCAACATACATCATCGCCCTACCGAAAGGAATTCGTAAATACCGAACGCAGTCTTTTGCAAATCCGAATGGTGTTGCCGCGCTTCATCATGTATAATACAGCAACAAAAAAGGAAGACTGATGGAACTGCTGCATCTCAGAACATTTGTTGTTGTAGCCGAAGAGGAAAATTTAACCCGGGCTGCCCAGCGACTTTATCTCACGCCTCCGACCGTTAGCGGACATATTAAAGCACTGGAAGAAGAGTTGAACGTCACCCTGTTCGTACGGAGCTCAACCGGAATGCAGCTGACCGAAAAAGGGATCCTGTTAAAAGAAAAGGCCCTGGCAACTTTGAATGCAGCCCAAAACCTCGTCAATCATGCGACAGAGCTGCAGGAGAATCTGATCGGGAAGGTGCGATTCGGGCTGAATGCGCCACCAAGACTTCTGCGTATTCCGCAACTCATCAATAAGTTGGAAGCTGCATGTCCGGGAATACAGCTGGAGCTATCCTCAAGCTCAACCGGCAAGCTGCTGAAGCAGCTACAAAAACAGCAGCTCGATATCGGTTTTATCTTCGACCCCTCACCCTATCCGGAAATCGATGCTTTACCGCTGGATAATGTAGAGCTGGCGATTGCCGTACCCGCAGCATGGCAGAATCGTATTCAACAGCAAAGCTGGGAAGAACTCTCGCGCCTACCCTGGATTTGCAATGATGGTTATTGCCCTTTCCAAAGTCTTATTAAAGCAAGGTTCGAAGCGCTTGGTTTAGCTTTTGAGAGGCTCGTTATGTCTGATGATGAGCAAACAAAGCTGGACCTGGTGCGAGACGGTGTCGGCATAAGCCTGCTGGAACTTGCTGCGCTGGAAGACGATGTACGGCAAAACCGCATCGTTATTTGGGAGAAAGAACGTTTTTCAGCAATGCTTCATCTCGCCTACTTAAAACAGCGAAGTGAAGATCCTCTATTAAAAGCACTCCTACCAGTTGCATTAAGCATCTGGAACATCTAATTTTTTTCAGAACATTTTACCTTTTAAACAATCTTATAAACAAGGAGGCCCCGTGAACTCGGATACGATTAGTATTCAATCTATTATTACTGCTTTGTACGACGTCATTTCCGGAGATGCCGGAGAGTCACGCGACTGGGATCGCGACCGCGCGCTATTTTATCCCAATGCACGATTAGTGCGTACCGGTGTCGATGAGAACGGCAAACCCTGGGCATTATCGATGACGGTTGATAACTATATCGAGAATGTTAAAGACCACTTTGCGAAGCATGGTTTTTTTGAATACGAAACGGACTGTAAAATTGAGCAGTTCGGTAATATTGCCCACGCCTTCAGCACTTACAACGCCAAATATCATCCAGATGATGCCGAGCCGTTCAAACGCGGCATTAATAGTATTCAGCTTTATAATGATGGGGAACGCTGGTGGATTATCAATATTTTATGGGATAATGAAAGAGATGGAAATCCTCTGCCCTCTTAGGAGAATCTTATGCGCATTGTTATCTATACTGTTTCACTGATCACTCTACTCATCGTTATAGTTGGTTGCGGTGCATTCAGCCACATGGCTTCTTTTGCAATTGTGAAGCCACATCGTTGCAATGATGCAGAAAGCAGAAAGTATTTTACCCGTGGCATCACTCCGCAGGAGTATAACCTCTCGAGCAAATCATTTGAGATAACAGTGCGCGATAGTATCCCGCTAAAGGGCTGGCTGGTTAAAAGCGCAATTGAGTCATCCAATGGAACGATTCTGGTCGTTCACGGGATTGGCAGCTGCAAAGAACATCAGGTTGGGCTTTCGGAGGTATTTGCACTTGAGGGATATGATACGATTATCTTTGACCTTCCAGCACATGGGAAGAGCGGAGGTATCTATACAACCTACGGCTATTACGAGAAACACGATATTTCTGAGTTAATTGACTCGCTTGATGCAGGTGGCGAACTCGCAAAACCACTTGGAATTTTTGGCAATTCACTCGGAGGTGCTATTTCTTTGCAGGTTATGGCTGAAGATGATCGGTTTCGCTGCGGTGTAATAGAAAGTACCTTTGCAACGCTGAATGAAATTGCCTATGATTATATGAATCGTGCTTTTCGTCCCGCAACCAGGGGAATGATCGAAAGCGCCTTATCCAAGGCGGGTAAGCTGGCAAATTTTGACCCCGATTCGGTGCGACCGGAAGAAGCTGCCAAAAAGATTGAGCAACCAGTGCTGATGATCCATGGCGAAGAAGATGCGCATGTCTCGATCGATTACGGTAAACGCATATTCGACAACCTGGCATCCAACAAGAAAGAATGGTATCCAATCCCAGGCGGCACGCACGACAATCTCTGGCAGGCGGGTGGTGAACCCTACAAGCAGGCTTTTTTAGGTTTTTTTGAGAAGCACATGAAGCGGGAAGCAGCAATAACAGAAATGGAGTAGCCATTGCGCCCAATGAAAGACGGCCTCAATGCCGCAGCAATTGATAGAATTACCCGAGGCCTTTCAGCAGTCCTGCCCTCATTCAACAGTAATGCATTTACCAAAGAAGCGCTTGATTCGCTGGAACAGCTGGAGCTAAAGGAACGCGTTACCCATCTCATAGACGTATTAGCGAATCACCTACCGCAGAGCTATCCGGAAACTGCAGACTTATTGATTGCATTGAAGCCACATTGGGATCCCGGCGATCCGGATGATAATCTGCGCGGCTTTGCTGCCTGGCCAATTCTGGATTATAGTGCAAGTTACGGCCTGGAGCATCCGGTCAAAGCACTGGACGTATTTGAAGAACTCACGCCTTTATTCTCCGCCGAATTTGCGATTCGTCCCTTTTTTCAACGCTACTTTAATCAGACGTATGAACGGGCGCTAGGATGGTGCAATCACTCCGATCATCATGTGCGCCGTCTCGCTTCGGAGGGGATTCGACCACTATTGCCATGGGGGCTTCGTTTGAAGTCACTGGTAGATGATCCGCAGCCACTTTTTCCGCTCCTCGACCTGTTAAAAGACGATGAAAGCGATTATGTGAGGAGATCCGTTGCCAACAACTTAAATGACGTTGCCAAGCATCATCCTGAAGCGGTCGTCGATATTTGCAAGGATTGGCAGAAAGGTGCTTCCAAAGAACGGGAGTGGATCATCCGACATGCGACGCGCACGCTCGTAAAGGCTGGTCACCCATCTGTTTTCGGTCTGCTTGGCTATACCGACAACCCGAAAATAGAGCTGTTAAACCTAACGCTTGATAAACCGAAGGTTCAGCTTGGTGATGGCATAACCGCTACGTTCCAACTTAAGTCTTCTTCTGATAACTCTCAAAAATTTGTATTAGACTATGCCATCCACTACATGAAAGCCAACGGCAAAACCAGCCCGAAGGTTTTTAAATTTACCCAGACCTCGCTTGAACCAAACGAGAAAGCCGATTATAATAAAACACATTCCCTCAAGGATGTCACAACGCGAAAGCATTATCCGGGATCTCACCGCTTCGAGCTCCTGATCAACGGCCAGCCTATTGGTGGAGTCGATTTTGAACTTCTCACCTGAGAAATAACTCACGCTATTTTTTGCATCCGCGCTGGTGGGATTGTATATTTTCAAATCATTCCAACGCGACGCCATTAAAACGATTAATGCACAAGGGGATTTATGCCAACTCATTCCCCAGCCCCAAATGAATTAACGCTGGATCAGCTGCGCAGCTTCATTGTTGCGGCCTGGACCTATATGCGCCGTGAGAATCCGGCATTTGCCGATCTTCCGGCGGAGGCTGATCCGATACTTAGCCTTGCCCAACTTGAAAAGCAAGTTAGCACCTCCCGCTTGAAGCAGGCCATTGTTCAGGCGGCAAAAGATCTGATCTTGCTATTTAAGCAGATGCCAGCTGAACATATCGCTCGCTTGGAAAAGCATCTTTCCGATGAAGGGGCTCCCTCATTAGCCCGCATGTTGGATAATACGCAGTCGCGGATTAACGCCATCTTGCAGCGAGGTGAAATTCGATCTGTACGGGAATATTATCTACTCAGCGACTACCTGGATGGTGAGGGACAAACTGCTTTGCCCTCAAAAGAACAGAAGGTAGCAAAAAGTTTGCTGGATGAATTTAAAAACCGACCGCTGGATTAAATCTGATATATTGGAGCAGTTTTGAAAACTGCTCCAATTTCAAGGCAACATTTTTTCTGCCAGACTGGAGCATTCTTACAATGGAGCAGTCTTGGGAGCTAGATAGTCTGTACTATATTATAAATTGTACGCGATTTTTTGAATTATCTTTCTGCAACATTGGAGCATTGTTAGAATGGAGCAGTCTTTATTCTGCTAAAACTCCCAAATTTTGAAAGCAATTAAAAAAACTCTAAAACCCCATACCCATTGATCACTCAAAGATGTTTAAAAAGCCCGTTCTGAAACGAATCATTCTTATCCTTGCAACCCTCTTCGCACTCTACCTGCTTGCCGGATGGCCCGACTCAACTCCACTACCGGAAAAGCCTAAAAACACTCTACGCATCGCGACGCTTAATATCAATTACGGGAACCGAAGTGCCGATGAGCTGGAAACGTTTATACGCGAAAATGATCTCGATATTGTTCTGATTATTGAATATTCGGACGGCAACTTCTTTCCGGAGAGCCTGAAAGACCGCTACAAAACCGTTATTACCTATCCTGCTTATACACGCGGACTGGCACTGCTGCACAAGAAAGATATTCGCGTGGAAGCATCTATAAAGCCATCGCTGATTCGAACCATCTGCTCATTTCCATTTGTTAATGCATCTTTAAAGTGGAAAGGCAAACGATTCTCACTACTGGGCCTACATGCACCACCACCAGTACCGTCATGTGGTGTACAAACCGATACCGTTCTAAAAGCTTTTGCCGGACTATTGGATAAAGGTGTATTGCAGAAGAGTATTGGAAATTGCAACAAAGGAGAGCCGCTGGTTTTATTAGGGGACTTGAATGCTTTTCCCTTTCAACCAGGAGTTGGTGGTTTAAAAGAAGCAGGACTTATAGATGCCTGGGCAGAAAATCGTTTCGGCACGGGACTAACCTGGAAGCCACTATCCATGCTTATCCCGGTAGCCAGGATTGATTACATTATGCATTCACCGGAAATCGAAACAAAAAATATTTACTGCACCAATCTACCCGGCTCGGATCATCAGGCGGTTATCGCCGATATTCGTTTTTAGATATCTAGATAACGTCGCCTAACGATGCATTTTCCTGATTTACAACTGCCATGCTGTCTGCCACATAATCCGGTGTTCGCATGCCGTTTAACACTACGTCTATCCCCGGCTGGGAACCGGCAACCATCAATGCTTTCTGAGATAAGCTGGATTCTTTTTTTCCAGGGTTTGCCGCATCAAATTGTTTACCAAGCTGTTCTGTTCCAGCTGAACTCGCAGCATCCGACAGGCGAACAAGCCTATTTTTGACTATCGCATTCAGCGGCCTATTGGCAAGTACGCCTAACTCCAACGCTTTAGCCATTTCCAGAAAGGTTATTTCTTTACCCTGCCAGCTATTCGTTGCATGCACTGCCGCTCCGGTTTCCAGCCAGTTAAACGGCAGCTGCACAACAGCAAAATGCCCCTGCTCCGGCATAAGGCCTTTTTGCAGGCAGGCATCCTGATAGGCTCGCCAAATTAGATCAAGTCCAACAAAGTCCACCGCTTTTTTCTGCAGCGGAAAGCCATTCGAAGAAATACCATACCAACGGATGAGCCCTTCACTAACAAAATCTTCCATTTTTACAAATGCCCGGCGAATGCGATCGTAGAACTGCTTTTCCCCCTCTTCACGAGGAATTCCCTGCTGCATAGCATAGCTTAAAAAGTATTCCGGATTATGCAGCAGATAAACATCCAACGTATCCAGATGCATGCGGGCGAGGCTTCGGGTAATTTGATCTTCCAAAAATTCGGGGTGAATACAGTGCCATAAGCCGGGCTGATATTTTACCACTTCCGGAAAAGGCTCTCCCTTTTCTTCCTGCGCCAAAGCAATCGTCATATTTTCGCCCTGAATATACCCCGCTTTGCTTACAATAATTAGCTCTTCGCGCAGTCGCTCGCCCCAGACAACTTCTTCATTCAGTAAATCACCGATAAGCACTTCTGCATTTCCATCGGTATAATTTGACGACGTATCAAAAATATTGCATCCGGCATTTAATGCAGCGCGAATCGCTTCCTGATGCTGCTGAATATCAGAATGACAGCGATACGTACCAAAGCCAAGCTTCGAAGCAAGCAAATCCGTCCGGCCTAGCCGACGATAGCCATTTTCCTGTAACTTTTCGGTTTGTCGTTCAATAAATGCTTTCGTTGCAGCACGCGTTGCAAACTGTGGTATAGACATAATTCACCCTCTATTTTCGGCGAATAAAGTGCATCAATTTTGTGATGAAAGCAAGAGAGGAAGAAAAGTGGTTACCGCGTATCGTCGTTGTCCTCTTCGGGGGAAGGCGGGGTAGTCATTTCATCGGCAAACTTCTGTAGTTTCTTTGCCGTATCATAGCCGCTTTCCTTTAGCGTGGCAAATACGCTGTATATCCGATGTCTTAACTTTCGGATATCCTTATCATAAAAATCATAAAGCACATTCAGCTTATCAATGGTCTGATATGCATCAAGGTTTACATTGGTGTAGTTTTGCTGAATTGTGGCCCGATTGGAGTGGAACATGATATCGATAATTGGCGCGAGTCCCTTTTTCTTGAGGCTCTCAAAAAAGTTATAAAGGGCTGCTTCCTTCACAAATACCTCGTTAAAGGCCTTGATATACAAGTCGTAGCTAACCAGCGAATCGATACCGTTGATAATCAGCATCGGGATGCTTTTAAATGGATTGAAGTTATCCGGGGCAACCAGCAAACGGCTCTTTAAATTTTTGAGCTGCTCGCTGATAACCGAATTTTTCAAAAAGCGCCCAAAGGCATATTTGATAAGCAGCTGATATAGGATACCGATAAAAATGGCGTGTAGCTTTTCATTCCCCTTAAAGGTAGGCAGTTCTAAACCAAATAACTTTAACGGATCATCATCACCAAAATAATGCACCCAGATACTAAAGACACCGGCAGCCAGCAGCATATTCAGGATCAGATGCGTAAAAATATATGCATAGGCCTTCCCATTGGCTTTTCTGAAAAAGAGGCCGATAGATTCGTTTTTAATACCGTCGAAAAATATAATTATGTTCGACAGGAAAGAAATTCCGATAACAATGAGGTAGTACTGTTGCAATTCAGCCGATTCCGTTAGGGTAAAGTTTCGTAAGAATATACAAAAAATTCACGATTATGAAGTGAATCGGCGCAATTTTAGCTATTTTAATAGAAAAATCTGAGAGGAGGGCAGTAGAAGAGCCCCGCACATATGCGAGGCATATGCTGGGGTCAAACCTGTTTCGCAACTCCATTTTTTTTGGGAGCTGATTTACAGATAACTCGCCCTTTTTCAGTAAGGCTGTACCCGTCTATCTCCGGGTTAAGCGTTTTTCTATCGTATGAAATCCGGACTGGTTGAATATACGATGTCCTTGCGAGCACGTCTAATACACCCAAAATCTGGCTGGTTTTAGTATTAAACTGTGTGATGATACTGGATGTGGGCAGAAAATCGTAATCTACCAACAAAAACATAATCTGTCTCGCCAGGTCATCCTCATCCCGAACTTCATGAAGCCGCAAATTGCGCTTTTTAATGTCCTTATTCATTCCATTTTTAACAACTCGTAGAATTTCGGTCATATTGTTTTCCCCATGTACCTACTTCAACCAGAACCGCTGCTATTTTAACATACGCTTCTATATCTGTTTTTGTCAAGTGGAGCTATTTTAATTGCCAGAGCAACTAACAAATACGAGTCACAAATTAACAGTAGAATCGTAGATTAGTGCTGATCTTAACTTGCTTTTCCCCTCGACTACGCTCGGGAAACGCACTTGCCCGCTCCCTGAGCGAAGCCGAAGGGGAACGCACTTGCCCGCTCCCTGAGCGAAGCCGAAGGGGAGGGCTAGAAAGAAATATCGTTTCTCTTCTCAACTCCTGATTGACCTAACTAACACATAAATCGGACATAGCGCTGTGATTCATTACCTGAATCTCTCTCTTAAAAGCAGAACCACTGTAAATAGTTTTGTGTGGTAATATTTTCACACCTGTGATTCTCCGACTTCGCTTCCAATCCTTGTGTGCTATTAACTATAGACATCTTAAATCCTGTTTATTCTCAGCTTAAATCAAATTTCATAAAATTGGCGCGATGTTTGAATTATCTCCCGGCAACTGGGCAAGAGCAGTATAAAAATACTATCTGAAAGGAAACACCATGAAGCGCATGTCTCAAAAACTGTTAATGCTGGCACTCGTTGCCTCAATGGCCTGGTTTACCGGCTGTGAAGATTCACCAGTAGATAGTTCCACGCCTGATCCAACAACTGAGTTTAAGTTGAGTGAAGGAGCAGAGAGTGGAGCCAAGGCGAGTTTTCAAATGGTTCGCACCATGCAAACACAAAACAAGCTCCTCGAGGCCGTTGAAGGGAATCCGCTGGATATCGATGATATTCCGGAAGCAATGGTTACGCTCAAAGACGTTCAAATGCAGGCCGATCGTGTAGCCCGCGTTCAGGAATACGCCCTGCAATCGGGTAATTTTTCCAAAATGATGGGTGATTCTCTAATCTGGTCTGAAACCTGGGACGACCCCGTTTCCGGTACTGCCGGAAAGCGTGAATTCTACTACGATTCCGAGACCGAAATTGCACGCGTCCTCGAAGTTATTACGCAGTTCCCGTCACAAGTTAATCTGGATTACGACTCTACCGAAATCCGTGCATTTGTAGGTCCCGACCTGAGTGACGACAGCGATGACCGCGTTCTTAGTCTCGCAAAGCTGACACGATTTACACCGGGATTCTACATTGAGAAAGTTGAAGGAAATGGAACTGTAACTGCCTGGACCAGCGAAAACGATATCGCCGGTGCAGACGTTTCTAATATGGTTACTTACGGTCCGCAGAATGATATTGAGAAATTAACCGAGTCCGCATCCTGGACTGAAAACGGAACCGGCGCTCTTAGTGAACGCGTGGATTATCGCGATGGAACCTTCCTCAGCCGCAACGTAACCTTCAACGGAAATTTCGAAGGCACCTTCAGCGAAGTTTGGAGAGATGGAACTACTGCAAATGGAACGTTTGATCTGTTGGAAGATGATAATCACGCTTCAATTACCAACAACATCGATTTCGCAACCAATCCGTATATCGATCGACTGGAACAGGCGGTGGACTATACGTTTGTCCCAGAAGACTCCTCCAGCAATGCAAGACTCGTAGAGCGCCTGTTTTTTCCGAATGGCAACCTGGATACCACCAGTGTAGATATCACCCGCCAGCCAATGGGTGATCATGTAAAAGAAGAATATGATATACGCACCACCAATGACGGCCTCACGCACCTTTGGGTTGAATATTACGAGACGTATACCAAGGTTCGTGGCGAGCATGATGCGCAGGACGGGCATTTTGGAACCATCGACGCGATCGAATATTCAGACGGAAGCGGTGAAGCCACCACCAAGATCTGGGCATCACGCGACTCTTATAACAACGGCGATGATCCACTTGTAGTGATCACCATACGATATAGTGGCGACGGTACCGGAAACGGAACCATAGCCGAGGGAGAAAACGTCTACGATATCACCATGGACAGCAATGGTGAGATAGAGGTAGACAACCGGGCAGGCGGATCTGTAACCTTAAGCGGCTATTGATAAATCTTGCCCAAATAAATAGCCGTTACGGTCGCCGCGGAGTTTCTTCGCGGCACCGTATTTTCTAAATTTTATTCAGCAGAACTGTGACAGGCTATTTGTGAATGCAAAGCCATTCCGTTACATTATCAACATCAGGAAATCAGGGGATTATATACCATTGCTTCAACCTAGAATCACATTTTTCATCAAAGGCTTATTACTGCTTACGCTTCTGATGCCGCTTTTCGCTCAAACAGAACGTTCTCTGACGCTCGAAGAGATTCTGATTGAGGGTAACCAAAAAACAAGCCGCTCAGTCATCGAAAACTATCTCGATCTGAAGCCGGGCCAGAGCATCACCAAAGAACAGATTAAGCAAACCCAAACCAGACTCGAACAGACCAACTTTTTTAAGGAAGTTGAGTTTTTATTAAGTCCGGGGAATAGCGCAGGAAATGCCATATTAACCGTTAAGGTTAAGGAGCGATGGGGGCCTTATTTTAGCTTCCGCAGCGGCTATAATGAACTGGACGGCTGGTATGTAAGTCCACTGGGGCTGCATTTTGACAACCAGTTCGGCAAGGGGAATGTTTTGGGTTCGGAAATCCTGATAGGCGACCGCATTGCCGGACTAAACATCACCTATGTACGCCCCTTTTTCTTTGGGTCTGAATATGACTTTACCGCACAGATTTTTGCTCACGGTCGCGAGTTTCTTCACTTTATCGATGGTGTACGATTTAAGCATAACGTGCCTACCGGTGGGTTGAAGCTAAACTTAACAGGAAACAGCGGACTGGCTCGCTTCTTTTCGGTCTCTTATATCTCTCAGAACGTGGACTCAGACAGCCTGTTCCAACCCAATACCGGCGAGATGGAAGGACAGCCGGTAACCGGAGCACTTCTGGATGTAGCCGGCCTTAATCAGATTAATCGTTTTGTGCTCACTTTTCAGGTTGATACGCGAAATAAACGCATTAACCCTTCCAGCGGCTGGTGGGGCAGCATTTCCTATGATCAATCCGCCAAACAGCTTGGTAGCTTTGCAGACTTCTATCGATTCATCGTTGATGTACGTCGCTATCAGCCCCTGTATAAGAAAATGATTTTTGCTACACGGTTTCAATACGGCAACGTAAGCGATGTTGCCCCCTTTTATGAGAAGTTTTATCTCGGTGGCCCGAACTCGCTTCGCGGCTATCAGGATCGCAGCCTGACCCCTGAAGGCTATGCAGCCAATACAGCCCTGGCGAGTGGCGAAGTTCGCTTTCCCTTATCCGCCAGGCTGAAAGATCCGGACCGTTTAACCGGCGTGCTCTTTTATGATGCCGGCTATGTTTGGAGCGATCCACAATCCTTTGAAATCAATCGCGTAAAAGCCGGACTCGGGGTAGGCGTACGTATGCAGCTTCCCATTGTTGGGATTCTACGGGTAGATCTGGCTTACCCGGTTCCGAATTACGACAACTATAAAATTCACGTCTCTCTAGGACACACTTTTTAACTGCAACCAGACGGAATAAAACCGCTTGAAGAATCGATACCTGACAATTTTCTGCGTCATCCTGTTCATCGGCATATCCAGACTTGCCGCCCAGCAGGACCTGACCCTTCAGGATATCCAGCCGTTCCGCGATGGCGACACCCTGAAGTGCAGCTTCGCCAGTCCGGATCTCTTCGATGGCCGGGTGGGCAAAGCGCTGCTCTCTGGACTTCCCGTTTTGGTTGAGCTCCATTCGCAAGTACTACAATCGGGTACTTCTCCACGCAAGATGGAACGCTACCGACTTAGTTATGACATCTGGGAAGATGTTTTTCGCATGGAATCAAAGCGATTAAATAAATCCTTTAACTCCTTCGAAGATCTGCAAAAATGGTGGAACCCACGGCCGGACATACATATTGTAGAGACTGAAGAGCTAAGAGAAGGCAATATTTCTCTAAAGCTGCGAATGCGCGTTGTACTGCTAAGCCGCTCGCAAGGTGAGAAGCTGAGAGAATGGATATTAAACCCGGCAGAGGTAGAAGACAATTCACCGTCCTATCGTCGCGACACCGGATTCACGTTAAACTTGAATCGACTGGTTTCCTTTTTCTTTAATAAAGATGATATCTCCGAGACTTTTGAGGTCACATTACAATCGAGCGAATTCCAGCTCGCGGATCTTGATCAGAAAGATTAGCAAGATCATACGAATACGCGCCTATGAGAACCATCCGCAGCAAGATTATTCTGATTACTCTGGCTATTGCATTATTGCCGCTTATTCCAATCGGCTGGTTGGCATACGGCCTGATGAAGCAGAGTTACGAAATCGGCGTTAATCCACAGGTCGAGCAGGCCCTTCAGCAGGGCGTAACCTATTCACGCGATCTGTATCAGATTCAGAAAAAGGAACTATCCGATATTCTGCACGACCTCCCGGACAGGCAAATCCAGCAGCTGCTTCAGGAGAGGAAATCACTCCACCCGGATAGCATCTTCAATTTTACTCAGCAGTTCTGGTATCCTCAACAGCTGTTTATATTGAATGCTTCGGGTAATCTTATATGGCCTACTGTAGTTGACAGTACCTGGCTTCCCGGCAAGGCGCGGCTCCTTGAAACGAAAGATGCCTCCGATTCGCGCATGGTTTTCGCCAATCGTAAGGAGAATCAATTCTTTGCGATCGAACTAAGAGATATCGGTGCTCCGTACAATACACTATATCTGTGCTTAACGGCACAGTTGAGCCCGGATTATCTGACCTCAAGCGAGCAGGTTTTAAAGGTTCACCAGCTTTATCAGACATTGGATATTACCTCTTTTTCAGTGCCGCGCACGCTACTCATTCTATTCAGCGTTCTGACTCTGCTAATCGCAATGATCGCTGTAGCAGTCGGTATCTGGTTGTCCCGTCGTTTAACGAAGCCGCTTGGTGAATTGGTCGAGGGCACGCGGGAAATTGGTAAAGGCAATCTGGACTATCGCTTGACCAGAAGACGTAACGATGAAATAGGCGACCTTGCCATGCACTTTAACGGCATGGCAGGAGATCTGAAAGCCTCGCAGGAACGCACAATTTATCTGGAGCGCATGGCGGCCTGGCAGGAAATTGCTCGCAGAATGGCCCATGAGATAAAAAATCCGCTAACGCCTATCCAGCTTACCATGCAGGAAATGGTAGATCAGTATTCCGGGGATGATGCTGAATACAAGGGATTACTGAAAGAGTGCCGCGAGATTATCAATGAAGAGATTGAAAGCCTGCGCCATCTGGTAAATGAATTTTCAGAATTCGGCCGAATGCCGGAAATAGTTAAAGACCCGACAGATGTGAATGCACTGCTTACTGAGATCTGCGGAATGTATTCGCATCTCGACTTAGAGCAAGAATTCGAGGCCGGGCTACCACAAATTGAATTGGACAGGGATAGAATACGACGGGTGATGATCAATCTAATCGAAAATGCCGCCCAGGCGATGCCGAAAGGTGGAAAAATTTATCTGCGTACCACACATATCGATAACGATGTGTTAATTGAGGTAATTGATACCGGCGAAGGAATTGCCGCAGAGGTTGTGTCTGACATATTTACCCCCTATTTTTCAACCAAAAGCAGCGGTATGGGTCTGGGACTCGCAATTACCCGTAAGATAATTGAGGAACATAGCGGAATCATTACCGTTAATTCTGTGGTTGGAAAAGGTACTACATTCTTTATTGCGCTACCTGTAAATCCTGTTGAATCGGCATAGTAATACCCCAACAGAAACGACTTCTGAGAAAAGAGGATATATTTTTGGGAATATCGACACGTAAAAAATTTGCAATTTCTATGATAGGCGCCGCTGCAAGCAGCATCGTATTTAGTCGATTGTTTGAAACTCAGTGGCTGGAGCTCCATCAGGAACAGATTCCGCTGGGTCTGGACGTGCCTTTACGCTTATTACACCTCTCCGATCTGCATGCTTCCGATCTGGTACCTTACGATTATCTGGAAGAAGCAATTGAACTGGGACTGGGCTATCAGCCTGATCTGATCTGCATAACAGGTGATTTTATTACCAATCGCATTCCGGATAAGAAAACATATCGCCGACTGTTGCAGAAACTATCGGCAGCCGCCCCAACCTTTGGTTCATTCGGCAATCACGATGGTGGTGACTGGATCATCAAAAAAGGTGGCTACAAAACCTTGGATCCGGTTGGTGACCTGCTTGGAGAAAGTGATATCGTTCCGCTGCGAAACGAGAGTCGCGTTATTGAAGTCAATGGACAGCAACTTCGCATGGTAGGGCTCGGTGATCTCTGGGCGGCCGATCTCTTGCCCAAAAAAGATCTTTTTAACGCAAAGGGCGAACATATCCCAACAATCGTGCTTTCGCACAATCCGGATACTAAAGATCATCTAAAACCCTACCCATGGCAGCTCTTGCTCGCCGGACATACTCATGGCGGTCAGTTCCGCCTTCCGGGTATCGGAGCACCGATTGCACCGGTTCGCGACATGCGCTTCGTAGAGGGTCTCCACCATTGGGATGAGCGCTGGCTACACGTTAGTCGCGGTATCGGCAATGTATACGGCTTCCGCATCAACTGCCGCCCTCAGGTTAGCATACTGGATCTCACGTAAAAATGGCCTTTACAGTACACATTGTTGACGACGAAAAGAATATTCGCCGCTCCCTGGAGCTTATTCTTCGTCCCAAACGCATACGCTCAAAATCATTTGAGAACGGCGAGAGCTTCCTGAAAAACCTTCAGGACGACCAACCCGATGCCGTTCTCCTCGATGTAAATCTCGGTGGAATGGATGGGATTGAAGTTCTAAAGCAAATCAAGGAAATATCCCCGGCGACAGAAGTGGTTATGATCTCAGGTCATGCCACGCTTTCTACTGCTGTGGAAGCTACGCATGCCGGTGCCTATGACTTTCTCGAAAAGCCACTTCAGAAAGAAAAAATCCTTATAACACTGAATCACATAAAAGATCGGCGATCTCTGCAAACCGAAGTACGGTCTTACCGCACCTCGGTAGATGATGCCTATCGAATCATTGGTGAATCTGCAGGCATACAACAAATCCAGAAATACATTTCCAAAGTTGCTCCAACGGATAGCAAGGTGCTCATTACCGGTGAAAGCGGTGTAGGTAAAGAGCTCGTGGCTTATGCCGTGCACAAGCAGAGCCAGTGCGCTGACGGACCGTTTATTAAAATGAACTGTGCCGCTATTCCGGAAGACCTGATCGAAAGCGAGCTATTCGGGAATGAAAAAGGTGCCTTTACCGGTGCCACTGAGCGCAGGGACGGCAAATTTCTGCAGGCCGATGGCGGCTCTTTGTTTCTCGATGAGGTTGGGGATATGAGCCTGCGAGTTCAAACTAAAGTGTTGAGAGTTTTGCAGGATGGTGAATTCCAGCGAGTTGGCGGCAAAGAAACTTTGAAAGCGGAGGTCCGGGTTATAGCCGCAACCAATCGTGACTTGGAAGAGATGGTTAAAGAAGGCACCTTTCGCGAAGACCTATATTTCAGACTTAATGTACTACCGATACAGGTACCGCCGCTGCGGGAACGCAGTGATGATATCCCACTATTGATCAAACACTTCATAGAGCGCTACTGCAACAAAAATAATCGGCGGGTACTATCTGTCGAACCTGCCCTTGGTGAAACATTAATGAAATACGCCTGGCCCGGCAATATTCGGGAACTACAGAACCTTGTAGAGCGTCTTATAATTTTAGCTGACGACAATGAAATCAAAAAGACAGATTTACCGGCTTCCTATTTAAACAGCAGTCATACGCCAGCTGCAACAACACCCGGAAGTAAAACCCTTTCCGAGGTACGGGAGGAAGCCGAACGCCAGTATATTCTGGCCTGCCTCGAAAGCTGTGACGGCAATGTTAGCCAAACAGCCCGCATGCTCGGCATGGAACGCACAAATCTGCATAAAAAAATGAAGTCTCTTGGCATTCGCTAGCATTGTCCCGATTTTATAGACCTGATAAAATCATCGCGTGGATAAGCCTCAGATACCCCTTTGCCGATAGTAAGAGTATTCAAGGCTTTTACCGGACGTCTAATCGTAACGTAATCAATCGTACGGAATAGCATACCGGTTGTGAAATAAATTACGAAGTTAAAATCAACCGAAGGGTACGCTATGAAAGCTCAGCTCATTTCCTTGATGCTTTGTTTCGCCTTGTTTCTATCTTTTTCGACAAACCTATCTGCTCAGGGTAGTGCAAACGTCACTTTGCTGAAACAACTGGATCCTTATCAGCAATACAATGACTGCTGGGGATATACAGCACCTGACGGTAGAGAATATGCCTTGCTAGGCGTGAGCAACGGAACCAGCATTATCGATATCACGGATGCGGTGAATGCCGTAGAAGTGGAGTTTATACCCTCCTCTTCATCCACCTGGAAAGACATCAAGACTTATCAGAATTACGCATATGTTGTTACTGAAGCCGCCAGTGAAATGCAGATTATAGATCTTTCCAACTTGCCGAATTCGGCGACACTGGTAAATACCTACACAAACTTCGTAACCAATCCTCACAACATTTATGTTGATGAACAGGCCGGAATAATCTACGGCGCTGAGGACTTCAATTTTGGCCAGTCCATTCGCATGATTAGCCTTGCCGATCCGGTAAACCCGGTTGAGCTACACGCCTTTGGAAATGACTGTCACGATATGTTTGCCCAGGATGGCGTTTTATATGTTGCCGAGGGAGTGGACGGTACCATCGGTATTTTCGACGTAAGCAATACTTCGGTTGTTCCCCCTCTGATTAACCGCGTTTCTATCCCCTCTCCGGGATATGTCCACAACGTTTGGGTAACTGAAGACAATAATTATATGATGAGCACAGAAGAGACCAGTGGCAAAACGGTGAAGATGTGGGACATCAGCAACCTGAATAATGTGCAGCTTTTGGACGATTATCTGGGTCCAAACGACCTGGCACATAACGCACATATTAAAGGCGACTATTGCTATCTTTCACACTATGCAGCTGGATTGAGAATCGTAAATATTGCCGATCCGACAAATATTTTTGAAGAGGAATTTTACGACACCCCCAGTTCATGGGGAGCCTGGCCCTTTTTCGATTCCGGTAAGATTCTGATCTCAGACGTACCTGGCGGTCTTTATGTGGTATTCTTTCCCGGTGCGGTTGTTACACCAACCGGCATAGAAGATGAAGTGTCCGTTGCAACTGAGTTTGAACTGAAGGCAAACTATCCGAACCCGTTTAACCCTTCAACAACGATTGAATACTCATTGGGAACTGCAGCATATGTGCAGCTCAATATTTATAATATCTCGGGTCAAAAAGTAAAAACGCTAACCAACGCTACACAGGAAGCGGGAACTTACAGTGCCGTATGGGATGGAACGGATAATAACGGCAATGCCGTATCGAGTGGTGCTTATATTTACAATTTGAACACTGAAGGCTTTCAACAAACCCGCAAAATGATGCTGTTAAAATAAATTCAAAGCGCTGCCAATCCGGTAGCGCTATTTTTTTCAAATATAGATGCAACTATTCTAAAACATTTAACATCACAAAGAGGAGTCTGAATGCAGTCCCCATCGAAACTGATTATGATGCTGATCTGTTTCCTGCTTACAGCCCAGCTGTTCGCTCAGGGAACCGGCAGCCCAAACGTACCGCTTTTGGCAAACTTCAACCCCTATCCAAGCGTTGGATATAGCGACGTATGGGGTTACACTGCTCCTGACGGTCGCGAATATGCGCTGCTCGGCGCTCGCAATGGTTTGAGCATTGTAGACATTACCGATACCGGTAATGTGCAGGAAGTAGCTTTTATCGCCAGCCCTAACTCATCCTGGAAAGACTATAAAACGTATCAAAACTATGCTTATGCCTGTACCGAAGCAAATGATGTTGTTCAGATTATCGATCTGTCCAATCTGCCAAACGGTGCCAGCGTTGTGAACACCTGGAGTACAGGTGCAACCAATCCACACAACGTTTATGTAGATGAAGAAGCAGGTATTCTCTATGTTATCGAGGACTTTAACTTCGGCAGCTCTGTTAAAGCACTCAGCCTGGCAGATCCGGCAAATCCGACATTCATTACAGCCTTTGCACAGGATTGCCACGATGTAGCTACACAGTCTGGTCGACTTTATGTTGCCGGTGGAAGCAATCCGGTTATTGATCTGTTCGATGTAACAAACATCAACAGCCCGCAGCTGATCGCCAGCGTACCGATTCCGGCAGCCGGATACGTACACAACGTTTGGTCAACGGCAGATAATAACTACATGATGACGACTGAAGAGACCGGTGGTAAAACAATAAAGTATTGGGATATTTCCGACCCGAACAGCCCGAGCATCGTTAGTGAAGTTCTCGGCCCGGACGGCCTGGCACACAATGCCTTTATTAAAGGCGAATACGCCTATGTTTCCCACTATGGTGACGGTCTTCGCATTTATGACCTCTCGGACCCGAACAACGTATTTGAGGCTGGATTTTATGACACCTGGGCTCCACCATCCGGCACCTTTGATGGTGCATGGGGGGCTTATCCCTATCTGGCCTCCGGTAAGGTTCTGATCTCGGATCAGGTGACCGGACTTTATGTTGTATTCTTTCAAGGTGCAGTGGATGCTGATGCCCTTGATCCAAAATCGCCGACCACGCTAACGGCCTATAGTGACTTCAACGCTCCAACAGAGATGCAGCTTAGCTGGACAGACCCCGTAGAGCTGGTTGACGGCACACCACTTCCTTTCGGCGACTTTATTGTAGAGATTGAGCGTGATGGCAACATGATTGCAAGCGTAAACGGTGGTATTCAGACCTACACCGACATGGGTCTCAATGACGGTCAGTCTTATGAGTATAAAATCAATACCCGCATTACCTCAAACGATAGTACCAGCCTACAGGTTGGCGCAAGCTGGATTGCCGGTGGCGCTGCAGAACCTAACGCTCCGGAGGTTGTTGGACTGGATGGTGATGCGAATCAGGTAACTGTTTCCTGGCGTAACTCTTCAACAAATATCGACGGAACGCCAATGGACGACCTCGCAGAAGTAAAGCTCTATCAGGACGGTATAGAAGTCGCAACCTTTGCGCAGGCAAGTGCTGATACCGGTACAGTTGTAACCGAGACCTATACGCCGGCGACACCGGGTCAATACGAATATTACGTGACCTCAGTGGATAATGAATCACCTGCTAACGAAAGCGTTCCATCTAACACAGCATTCACTCCGCTCTCCGCACCTTTTGTAGACAACTTCGCTACTGCGGGAGCCCCCAATGCGGATCGCTGGATTACCGATAACGTGCAGGTAAACAACAACGCGAGTGGAGAGATCAGCGCCCCGTTCTCGATGAATCTGAACGGTAACCCTGACGGTATTGACGTAGTTGATTCCCGTCCGATTAACCTGGCAGGCCTCGAGAACAATCAGGTAACCATGTCTTATTGGTATCAGCCCGCCGGAACCGGAAACGACCCGGAAGTGCAGGACAGTCTGCAGCTCTTTTTCAAAAACTCGGATAACAACTGGGTTATTATTAACGAATACCCGGGACGTCCTTTCCAGGCATTCCAGCAGGTTACCATCGACTTTGCCTCGCTACCAGCTGATCGTGGAAATATGTTCCACAGCCAGTTTCAGATGCGCTTTCGCAGCCTGGGGTCGCAGAGTGCCACACAGCTTTTCGACAACTGGTTTGTCGATGATGTGAATCTTGATCTGGGTATTCCGCTGGGAATCGGTGATGATGAACTGACTACGATTACCGAGTTTAAGCTGGAGGCGAATTATCCGAATCCGTTTAACCCGACAACCACTATCAGCTATCAGATTCCGCGTAGCAGCGACGTAAAACTGACGATCTACAACACACTGGGTCAGAAAGTTCGCACGCTGGTTAATGAGAATCGGGCCGCTGGTGCATATGACATTCAGTGGAATGGACGGAACGATGCCGGGGTGCAGGTAGGCTCAGGCTTGTACTTCTATTCAATCGAAGCTGACGGATTTACTCAAACCCGTAAGATGATGCTTCTGAAGTAAATTGCTTTTTCTTAATGAAGCCGGGCTTATTTAAGCTCGGCTTCATTATTTTCATGCGACTGCTCATACCGATATTTTATTTTTCCTGCATCTTTCATTTACGATCGCTATAATAATAGTCTTTCATCCTATTAATAACCTAGAACCTAAGGGGAACTTATGCATTTCAGGTTGTTACTCATCAGTATACTAGTAGTAGCGTTTTTCTCTACCAATGCTCTTGCACAGGGCTCACCAAACGTTACGCTACTTGCCAACGTCGATCAATATGGCTCCACAGGTTATAATGATATTTGGGGCTATACTGCTCCCGACGGTCGCGAATATGCATTTCTTGGCGTGCTAAACGGCACCAGCATCATTGACATTACAGATACAGCCAATCCTGTAGAAATCAACTTTATACCAAGTCCTTCCAGTACCTGGAAAGATATTAAGACGTATCAGACCTACTGTTATGTAGTGAATGAAACCAGTGGCGGCATTCAGATTATCGATCTGAGCGATCTGCCGAATTCGGCAAACCTCATTACCTCATCAAATATATTATCTGCTTCTCATAATATTTATGTCGATGAGCCGGCCGGCATTCTCTATGCAGAGGGTGAAAGTGGGGTTGGCGTACGCATCATAAGCCTGGCTGACCCGGTAAACCCGGTTCAGGTCGCCAGCATTAATGGGCAGTGCCATGATATTTATGCTCAGAGTGATCTGCTGGTTGTTTCTGAAGGCACCACCGGCTCATTTGGTTTCTATGATGTCAGTAACCCGGCAAACCCGACATTCCTACAGCGTCTGAACGTACCAGCTGGTGGTTATGCGCACAATGCCTGGTTTACAGCAGATAATAACTATATGATGACAACTGAAGAGACCAGTGGCAAAACCGTAAAGCACTGGGATATTTCCGATTTGGGTAATATAACCCTGGTGTCAGAGGTACTCGCACCGGACGGTATTGCACACAATGCACATATTAAAAGAGAGTATTCCTACGTATCCCATTACGGAGATGGTTTACGCATTTACGATCTCACCGATCCCAACAATGTAACCGAAGCGGGTTATTACGATACTTTTCCCGGTCCGGCCGGTGGATTTGAAGGCAACTGGGGAGCTTATCCGTTTCTAACAACCGGAAAAATACTGGTATCCGATCGTGCAACCGGACTCTACGTAGTGCAGTTTGATGGTGCAATCGATGCCGATGCCCTTGACCCGAAAAGCCCGGCAGACTTAAAAGCCTACAGCGATTATAACACGCCTACTGAAATGACGCTTTCGTGGACAGATCCGGTTGAGCTGATTGATGGAACTCCGCTTCCCTCATCCGACATCAGCATTGAAATTTCCCGTGACGGAGCTCCGGTAGCAACAGTTTCCGGTGGAGTCCAGAGCTACACTGATGCAGGTTTGACAGATGGACAAGATTATACGTATACGGCGGTAACCCGCGTCGTCTCAAGCGATAGCGTCAGCTTTGAGACACGCACAAGCTGGACAGCAGGCGGATCTCCTGTTCCGAATGCACCGACATTCGTCAGCCTCTCCGGTGATGCAAACGGTATTAGCATTACCTGGCGCAATCCAACGAAGAATGTGGATGATACACCGATGGATGACCTTGCTGAGATCAGATTGTATCAGGATGATGTATTTGTTGCCGCCTTCTCACAAGCCACAGCAGACAGCGGCCTGGAAGTAACAGAGACCTACTCACCGACAACTCCGGGTAACTACACTTATTATGTTACCAGCGCAGACAATGAGTCCCCGGTAAATGAAAGCGTTCCTTCAGCAACAGGCCTAACACCGAGAACAGCACCTTTCATGGATGAATTTACCGATGCCGGACCGTTGGACAATACGCGCTGGATTACAGACAATGTGGCCATTACAGATGGCGCAATTGGAGAGCCGAGCGGTTCCTTCTCAATGAACCTAAACGGTAATCCGGTTGGTGAAGACATTGTAGACTCATGGCCTATCAACCTGGAAGGTCTTGAGAATAATCAGGTAATGATGAGCTACTGGTATGAGCCCGCCGGAAGCGGCAACGACCCGGAAGTACAGGACAGCCTGCAGTTATTTTTTAAGAATGATCAGAATGAGTGGAAGCTGATTCATGCTTATCCTGGCTCACCATATGTGCCCTTTGTGCAGGTAATGGTTGACTTCAGCTCTCTACCGGCAGACCGCGGGAACATGTTCCACAGTCAGTTCCAGCTGCGTTTCCGCAGCCTCGGCTCAGCCAGCGCGGTTTCTTTCTTCGACGAATGGTATGTCGATGATGTGCTGCTTGATCTCGGGATTGCCACAGGTATTGAGGATGAAATCACCGGTGTTATTAACGAATTCAAGCTGGATGCCAATTTCCCGAATCCCTTCAACCCGTCTACGACTATTAGCTACCAGCTGCCCAAGCAGAGCGACGTAAAGCTGACAATTATCAATACGCTTGGGCAGGTTGTCCGTACGCTGGTTGATGAAGCAGCTCCGGCAGGGGAATACGAGACGGTTTGGAACGGTCTGAACAATGCCGGCAATCAGGTTAGCAGCGGGCTGTATTTCTATCGCCTGGAAGCCGAAGGGTTTACACAGACGCGAAAGATGATGCTGTTGAAATAACCATATTCAAATATCAACAAATTGAAACGCGGCCCCGGGGAAAAAACCGGGCCGCGTTTTTTTATTCAAAAAATCGGAATATTCACAGAATAAATAATAAATGGTAATAATCAACATTGGCAACACCAATTTATCCATTATATAAACAAACCGTCGATCACGGATAAATCGGATTTCACAGATAAATCGGATTTCACGGATAAATCGGATTTCACGGATAAATCGGATTTCACGGATAAATCGGATTTCACGGATAAATCGGATTTCACGGATAAATCGTAGCGTGGGTTATAACCCACGCTACCGGAATCGATGCAAAACAATCATCAAAATCATACAATACCATGAAACCAAAACGGCATTCATATCGACGGTTATACGTCAACGGCGGATGTTATTTTTTTACGGTCGTAACCGATTCACGACGTCAAATTTTAACCGGACCGGATGAAATAATTGTTTTACGCCAGGCATTTAAACATGTTATGACAACACATCCATTTAAAATTGATGCGATTGTTATCTTACCGGATCATATACATGCCATTTGGACATTACCAAACGACACAGCCGATTTCTCAATTCGCTGGCGCTTAATAAAAGCCTATTTCACAAAAAATTGTGATCCTATGCTAAAGGATTTTTACGCCTGTGATTCCAAACTGTCAAAACTGGAACAGCCGATCTGGCAACGACGATTCTGGGAACAGAAAATCCGAAACGCACGTGCCTATCAAAACATCGTTCGCTATATACATATGAATCCGGTTATACACGGCTACGTTAGACATCCCCGGGATTGGCCGTTTTCCAGCTACCATAGGTCCCAGTCTTAACATGCCGGAGATCATATTTTTCTTTCTCTCAATTCATTATCTTCTATTTCAAGATGCGAAAAACCTTCAAACGATATCAGGTCGAGATTATGCCCCCCTCAAGTAGAAACATTATCCTCGTTACCGGTGGTAGCAGAGGCATCGGTGCAGCTATCTGTTTGCAAGCTGCTGCTAAAGGCTATATAGTCTGCGTAAATTTTCATCGCAATCAGGCCGCGGCCCATAAGGTAGTCGAACAAATAGTGGTCGAGGGTGGAACAGCACATGCTTATCAGGCAGATGTGGCAATTGAAGATGATATTGTTAACATGTTCAAAGAGATAGATAAGCAGGAAGGGAATCTTACGGCTTTAGTCAACAATGCCGGGGTTCTTGATACGCAGATGAAGGTTGAAGAGATGACGGCAGAGCGGATAAACCGAATTCTAACAACCAATGTCACCGGCTCATTGATTTGCGCACGCGAAGCCATCAAACGTATGAGCAAGAGCAAGGGTGGAAAAGGAGGAACGATCGTCAATATTTCATCCGTTGCATCCAGAACCGGATCTCCTAATGAATACATCGATTATGCAGCTTCAAAAGGAGCAATAGATACGATGACCATAGGCCTTGCGAAGGAGCTGGCACCGGAGGGAATTCGGGTAAACTGCGTTCGTCCGGGACTCACTCACACCGAGATTCACGCCAGTGGTGGTGAAGCTGACCGAATAGAACGCCTGAAGGGGAAAATTCCCCTTCAGCGAGGTGGACTTCCGGATGAAATCGCTTCCGCCGCTATGTGGCTGATCTCTCCGGAGGCAGCCTACACAACGGGAGCACTATTGGACGTTACCGGAGGCATTTAGCCTAGCAACAAGCACCGGGAGCAGTTTCGGAACTTTCAGTACCGGACTCCGCCGGTGCGCAGTCAAATGCACCATAATGCACGGAACGGTCACCAATAATCGTAAAATACTTGCCGAAACGCGTCTCCTCTACCATCGCAGCAGAATTCCCGCAAACCAACATCGGCATACCGGTTTTAAACAGATGGTGATCATCCAGCATAAACTCGTGCGGTGAATCTTCGATACCGCCATTATAAAACGCCACCTGACCAAAATCCTCGCAAATATCTTCCAGGCTATCCAGCTTGAATGCACGAATCGTCATCGAATAAAAGTCGATCATACCGGCACGCTTTTCGATATCCGGGTTATCGATTGAAATACGGCGGCTACTCATTACACGATAATCCAGGCAGCCAATATTGCGCAGCATACGGCGAAAATCTTCGATGTAAAGTGCGCCGGACAGACATTCACCATAGAGTACCGGATCTTCACGCAGTTCAGCCGGAATGCGGCGGCCACTAAATACGTCGGAGAAATACAGCTCACCACCGGGTTTCAAAACGCGAAAAATCTCGGAAAACACCTTTTCCTTAACCGGAGATAAATTGATTACACAATTTGAAATAACCACATCTACAGAATTATCTTCAATGCCAAGCGCAGCCAGATCTTCGATATAGCCGTGATGAAACTCCGTATTAGGTTTAGAATAACCAAATGCCTTTGCCTGCTCTTCACGATATTTATGTGCTATTGCTAGCTGCTCTTCCGTCATATCCACACCGATAACCCGACCATGTTCACCAACCAGGGCCGAAGCCAGATATACGTCTCGTCCACTACCGCAACCGAGGTCCAGCACCGTCATACCTTCTAATCCAAGAGGCATTGGAGAGCCACAGCCGTAAAATTTTTCCATTACTTCATCTGCAATGTTCGCAAGTATTGCCTTGTGTTTTTCCGGCAGGTCTTCAGTTGTGCAGCAGGCACTTGTCTTCAGATCTTCCGAAGTGGATAGCTGCTTGCCATAATATTCCTGCACAGCCTCATGTGTTTTTGCATCTAAAGTGGTTGTTGACATTTACATTCTCCTCGTAATAAATGACGTGCTGCTATCGTTTTGTTATTAATACATTCCAACTTTTCGCTCTTTTGCCGGCAGTATCTCAAGACAGGTTGTCCACCAGCCGGTAAGAACAGTTTGCACAAACTCCTCCGGTAACTCCTCCTGCCGCATCTCCTCTGCGAGTCTACGATAATCATATTCAATAGGGATATAGGTAAAAACCGGTTTATCCTTTTCTTCCAGAATCACATAGCCAACATGCGTTTCACCATTGTTTTCCGGTCGTCCAATCACTCCAACATTGGCAAAATACTTATCTCCCGGCAGGGATTTATGCCAGTGAATACCGGTATGGGTTGCACAGATTATATCTGCTTCATAATCGTTGAACAGCTTCCCAAGAAAATGATCCGGTGAGGTGGACTGCCAAAGAAATTCATTCATTTTTCTAGGGGAACCATGACAAAGCAATACGCGATACTTTCCAAGCATAAAGCGAATTTCAGACGGTAAATCACGCATCCAGAGCTTATTCTGCTCGCTGGTATTGGCAAACGTATAGTCGTAACTGATCTTGGCAAAATAATTATCCCGCGGATCAGTATAGCCACACTGACAATCTTCAAGGTTATTGCCGATTGAATTATCGTAATTTCCCTGAACCACCGGAATATTGTTATCCCGCAAAAGTGGGAAAACACGATCCGGATGTGGGCCGAATGCTCCCAGATCACCGAGACAGTAGATTGCATCTACACCGCGACGTCGAGCATCTTTGATGGTCTCTTCAAGCGCCAAATAATTACTGTAGACACCGCCGATCAGCGCAATTTTTTTATGTGTTGGTAACATTGTAATGCTTTCTTTTTCTTGCTTTCCACATAGCGGGTTAATCCGCGCGATGTCCACTCTTTAGCACCTCTTTGCTGCCCATGGTCGCATTCGTACAAATCGAGCCGTAAAGATAACAGGTATAACAGGCCTGCTCGCTTAGATTATAGCTTTTCGTTGATTCCTTAAGCGTCTTTCCCATATAAGCGGTAGGGGATTCCAGCAGTATCGGACAAACCACAACACCACGGTTTGTTGCCACACGACTATTCGAGCAAATCAGCTGGCTACAGTCATAGCCTTCCAGCATTTCACTCGTGATATATTCGTATTTATCATAGCCGTTAGTACGGGCAATTTCTTTACCGATTTTCAGAGACGGCAGGATTTTTAAGCGCGGGCGTTCATAACCATGCTCTTTCAGAACCCGGACGAATCCGTTCATAACCTCTTCGTCTTCATGGTCCTGCCAGGTTTTAGTTATGGTTATGATGGGTAGAAAGCCGTGTTCGTAAAGCAGCTTAGTACCCGCCATTGCCTTTTTGAAAACGCCTTTTCCACGGATAGCGTCGTTCATTTCTTCAGTATAACCGTCCATTGAAATACGCATTTCAAGAGAGTATTGAGATGCGGCTTCTATTTCCTGTAGCCGTTTAGCACGCTTTTCCGTAATCAGCATGCCATTTGATAAGACGGTAGCTGGTCCGTAGGTCAGCGTTAACTCGAGGATCTCCAACATCTGCTTGTTGATAAAGGGTTCACCACCGGTGAAATAGTATTCTTTCACGCCCAGCTCAACAGACTGCTCAAGATAGTCTCTAACTTCCTCCAGAGACATAATCTCAAAACTATGGTTCACCGGGCTACAGCTAATAAAGCAGTGGTCACAGGCGATATTACAGAGAGTTCCCGAAACCTGAAACCACAGGTTATCCAGCGAATCCAGGTGAAGATCGGGATGGGTAAGCGTATGTGCCGTTGCCATTCAATTGTCCTATTAAATTAGATTACATATTTAGGCAGTTGCGAGCTCTGCGTATTTATCCAGTTCTTCATCCTCATTGATCAGCTTAAATACGTCACGCACCTGCTCATGTCCGATTCGCAAAAGAAAGTTCGGACTCGTACCGTAACTCTTCATTCCAAGGATAAAAAAACCCGGTTCAGGATTCTTCAGCACTTCCGGACCTTTGCTACTTTGATCCAGGCAATCTGCTGAAGAGTCACCCAACAAAGCTGCGGCAAGACTCATCGGGCCACGTGAGGCATAGCATTCATGAATCTGAAGCTCCCGGTAGATAGAGTTATCCGGTGAGTGACCAATGCAGGCAAGAACCTCATCGACAGCAATATTTTTCTCTTCGCCATTACCATCAACACTATAGGTTACCTGATAAGTATCATTCGCAGTTTTCTCGATGGACTGGATATTCGCACCACTCACTTGCTGAACAGATGCATCTTTTGCAGCCTGTGCTGCCTTTTCAATAATTCGCGTGCGCTCAGCTAGAGGATCATCCTCAATCGGCGTAAACTGTTCATCGGAGCGCGTCATCCAGATCAATCTCGACGAAGGATTTTTCTCCTGTAGCTCTTTAAAAGCGGCCAGTGTTGTCGCAGCACTATGGCCGGAACCGACTAATAAGAGCGTTTTATTTGCGAAACGATCGCTCATCTCCTGCAGGTCGGCAATTCCATATTCCAGATCACCTCGTAGAGAGCGCTCTCCGACTGCCGGTATACCGCCTTCTCCAAGCCAGTTTGGGTTACTCCAGGTTCCGCTACAGTCCAAAACCACATCGGCTGTTTCCGCCCATTCTTTGCCGTCTTCATTGCGTAGGAGGATACGGAAAGGGAACGTTGCTCGTTTAGGATCCCCAATCAGATCACGTTTTAGGGTTGCGGTGCGGGAAACAGCAACAACTTCAACATTGGATTTCAAACAGTCTTTCAATAAGGAGTTATCAGCAAGCGGCTTTAAATATCCCTCATAAAACTCTGCACCGGTTAAGTAGGCATTCTCATCAGGAAGACTATTATTCCGAGAAACATAATGACGTCCCAAAGCGGATGCGTTCATGCTAAATGGAGAGAAAAAAGTGACGTGCCCCCACTGACGCACATTATTGGCAAGCGTTTCCTTTTCATAAATAGTAACATCATATCCGAGATGGCGTGCATAAAGGGCAGCCTCCAGGCCGATTGGACCAGCACCGATAATTGCAATTCGCTTCATTGTATATCTCCATTAATTGTACATAAAGCAGCAGGAATCGCTCGCAAATCATCCTGCGATCATTTCATTAACATTGTTACGTTGATTTTTGTGTATTGGATCAGGTACTAAGAGGCAGAAATGGGTGGGGGGAGCTGCTGCAGTTCGCGGGTTAACGTTTTCAGCGATGAAAAACCGGGTTCAACCCAACGGATAAAAGGTGCGCAGATAAATAGCTTTCTAAGCGTTCGAGCCAAATTAAATGACAACGCATTATCAGAACTCAATGCGGTGCGAATCCAGCTTTTAAGATCCCGGGCATTATCGATATCACCCAAAGACGGAAGCTGGTCTACCTGCACTCCCATAAGATAGAGGTTTTCAAGCAGCTTTTGACTAACGCTGCTGCTCCCCCATCGAATGCCATTAAAAAAATCTGATTTAAAACGCGTTAGACCAAGCAGATAAAATCCACCGTCTTTAGCACTTCCAAGCACGGCTTCACTGGACGAGAGAGATTGAAAGGCTGAGGAAATATGTTCAGACGTCAAATCCAGACAATCGTTTCCAATGATCACAACTTCGTCGTAATCCCGACCTACCGCTTGCTCTAGTGCAGCGGAAATATTGGTATTGAAGTCTACACCGGGATGAAAATGAATACGGGGGGATAAAGTGGGATCCAGCGTCTGTAATATCTTCTGAGTAGACCTGTCCGATGGATCGGATGCAATAATTAAATCAAACGGAAGTTGCTGTTTGGCGGTTGTTATGGCTTCAGAAAGGTGCTGTAAAAAGTAACGATATATCAGCATCTGAGAATCATCAGAAGGTGCCAGCTTCTTATGCCGGGCATCTTTCACCAAATCACGCGTAAAAAGAATAAGTGCTCTTTGGGTTGATGATGTTCTTTTATTCATATATCGCAGCTTTAAGTTTTTATGTAGAATTCGTTAAATCTACTAAAAACCACCGATAAAAGTTCTCACGAAATGTTAACATTTTTACAGAAGAAGAGCATTTTACGGTAAGTTAGGGCTATTTCTTGCGAATTTCAGCCTCTGCAGCCTGCAGATTTCCTTCCAGCTGCTTACTGGTTTTGAAGTGCCAATCATATGCAGAGACAAAAATTGTGCGCAGGATTATCGTTCCAGCTCCAATAACCCCCTTTAGCGTACCGGAGATCTTTGACTTGCCTATTCGCTTGCGGTAACGCACCGGAACCTCAAGCTCGCGAATTCCGTGCTGAGCGGCTTTAATCTGCATCTCAACCGTCCAGCCGTAGTTACGGTCTTTCATATGAAGGGCATTCAATGCAGAAAGGGTAATAGCCCGAAAAGGTCCGAGATCCGTATAGCGCACCCCCCAAAACAATCGCATCAGCTTGCAAGAGAGCCAGTTACCAAAGATGGCCTGAGGAGTCAGAGCACCTTTTTCAGAGTTACCGGCAACCCGTGAGCCGATAACCATTTCCGCTCGCCCTTCGATTATCGGGTCAACCAGCAAATTCATTTCTTCAGGGAAATCGCTGTAGTCCCCATCCAGAAAGACAACAATATCGGTTTCCTGCAGTGCATCGATACCCGCCAGGCAAGCAGCACCATAGCCTCTCTCAGGCTCTGAAATAACCCTGGCCTTATGGCTGCGGGCAACATCTGCAGTATTATCCGTCGAGCCGTTATCAACGACAATTACATCATCTACATAATCAGGAATATCGGTTATAACCTTACCAATAGATGCTTCTTCATTTAAAACGGGGATAATAACCGATATCCGGGAATCGTTCTTCATATCCTTCAGCCACCTCTGTTGGTGTTGCGGTAATTGATTGCCGGTTATGCCACCACTCATACAAAAAAACAAGCCAAACCGGTACAAATTCAACCCATACCACCCAATGTGCGAAATCATCTGCCCGTCCCAGCACGTTATAGCAATGCCATAAATAATACAGTGGCAGGAGAGCAGTCAGCATAAACAGCGATCGTCGTTGGTAAAGCGCCAGAAAAGGGATAAGCCAGACAACATACCAGGGAAACTGGGTTGGGCTAAATAGAAAAATAGCAGCGACAACCATCAGACATCTGCGAACAACCTCTTGCTTTCCACGGGGCATTGTAAAGCTGTACCATGCAATCAGTGCAAGGCAAAGCATGGCTACAACTATTCGAGCAGTCTGCTGAGCATAGAGGTGTGCAAATCCCTCCCGTAGGTCTAATAAACTGTAGAGAAACTCAGCAGCTGAAAAAATAATCAAAAAAAGCGAATCGTTTAATTGCCAGCGTTGGCTGTATGCATTCAGACCGGACTCGGTATCCAGACCCGCTACATACATCGGCCAAAAGAAAAAGGCCGTCAATAGGGAAACGACAACCGTGGCCAGTAGAAGAGTCCATTTTCGATTCCAATACGGACGAAAAATTATCGGAAACAGAGCCAAAGGCCATATTTTTACTCCTCCGGCAATCGCAAGTGAAGCCGATGCCAATTGCGGCTTGTTTTTAAACGCGAGTAGTAACGCTGCCAGCAAAAACGGTATTAATAGTAAATCCATATGGCCTGAATTAAAAATCTCTTTCACAAGTAGCGGATTCAGCCAGTATGCTGCAAACCAGAGTGGCGATAAGGCCAAATGGCGAATCAGCAGATATAACATCGCCAGGGTTAAAATATCGATCAGAAGCAGCACCAGCTTCCATCCCAATAAGTTCCAGGGTGTAAGCCAATATGCCGCGGCAAAAAAGAATTGTGTAACCGGTGGATAAATCGTTCGCAGATACGCATGATTCACTTTTTCGAGATGAAAACTGCCGGCTTCGGCAAGCTCTGCGTAAACGGTTGAGTCTGTGACAACTTTACCGTCCAGAACATCCTGAGGGGAATATTGATATGGATCCAGCCCATTTGCTGTAACCGCCCCATCCCATAAATAGCGATGATAGTCATCTTCCAGAATTGGGGGAGCTGCAATTGCAGCAAGGCGCATCAGGATACCAATAACCAATATCCATAGCACAACCCGTTTCCGCACCGGCGTGTGGATAACCGTTTCCATTAAAAAGAGATAAGCTAATCCGGCAAGGCAAAGCAAGATGACGAGTTGTTCAAAAGGGGGATTTCCGGCTTCGGAGTTAAATGCCGGGGAAAGTCCCATTGCCGGTAAAAAAAATCCCAACAAAAATAGTCCGCCAAGGAACCATCGTATTGGGATTTTAAACATCTTTAGAACAGATCTATCCGACATAGGTGAAAACGCTTTTCTTCCTGCTTGAAAATGATCGATTTAGCGCTGTCCTGCAAAAGAGGAAATAGCGATATAGTAGAAGCCAAACTGAAACAGCAGGAAAAATGGCGCAGAATAGTAAATTTCCTGTGAGATAAAATAATACCAACCGTAAGTAAAATAGCTGGCTATCAGAAACTCGAATACGTGCTGATAGTTTTTTCCGGGACGGTAGAGCTTCTTTCTCCAGCTTCCCTTTTTACCTTCCAGCTTAAACTTCGGGGTACGAATAAAATCGCTCTTATGTCCCAACAATGCTTCCAGTGCTGCCTTACCATTGTTGAATGACAGGCCGATTCCGAAAGCCATCAACAGCGGTAGATATAAAATATGCGGCCATAGCTTACCAAGTGAATCGCGGATTGCGACGCCGTAGTATACCAAAATAGAAATCGTTGCTGCAAAAAAGACCATAAAGTATACAAAGACCAGCTTCCAGGGTACATCTCCCATCGCAAGCTGAGTTTTTAAAACCGGAACCAATAAAAGCGCAGGAATGGCCATCAATAGATAGGCAAAGTTATTCGAAAGGTGAATAATTGCCTCAACACGAATGTATAGCGGATGGTCGGACTGCCAGATTCGCTTCATCAGCTTCAAAGCCGTTTGAACCGACCCTTTTGCCCAACGATGCTGCTGCCCTTTGTAAGCGTTCATTTCTGCCGGAAGCTCAGCCGGTGAAACGACATTCGGTAAATATCGGAACTTCCACCCTTCGATCTGAGCGCGATAGCTGAGATCAAGATCTTCTGTAAGCGTATCATGCTGCCAACCACCGGCATCTATAATGGCCTGCTTACGCCAAACGCCTGCTGTTCCGTTAAAGTTGAAAAAGCGACCGGAACGATTTCTCGCCAGGTGCTCAATAATAAAGTGCGCATCCAGAAAAATTCCCTGCAGTTTGGTGAGTAGGGAATAATTTCGATTGATATGTCCCCAGCGCGTCTGAACCATTCCAATACCCGGCTGCATCAAGTGGGGAATCGTTTTGCGTAGAAAGTCCGGCTGTGGTACAAAGTCGGCATCAAACACAGCAACAAACTCAGCGGATGTTTTATTCAAACCATATGCCAAAGCACCGGCCTTAAAACCGGAACGATCTTCACGGCGCACGTGATCAATTCGATATCCCTGCCTTCTCAACGTCGTTACCAAACGCTCTGAAAGCCTGACAGTGCTATCATTTGAATCGTCTAAAAGCTGAATATGGAGTTTATCTTTAGGATAATCCATGCAGGCCACTGACTTCAACAAACGCTTCACAACGTATTTTTCGTTGAAAATCGGCAACTGCACAGCCACCTCCGGCCACTCCTCCGGTTCTTCGGCCTGTGGTTCAGGCATCCGTTTATACTGGCGATACATATAAAGCAAATGATACTTGTGAATGCCAAAAAGCCCCAGCACTGTAAGGGCAAACAAATAAACGGCGAAAAGAAAATTGTCCAAAATGTTACTGCCTGTTATTTCTCCAACAACGGGATTAGCAAATCCATAGCAACGAAAGTACTGCGTGGATACTAGATTTGCAAAATTTTTTTAAGATCTACAACCCGAACTAAATCAGTATCACAAAAGAATAACCAATCCTTAAACTTTCTTGAAACCGTGATTTTATGCGTGGTTTTGGCTCCGATTTCTAATAATACTCCCGCTTATTGAACTAAAGTTTTGCTTTCTACAGCTCGCACTTCTCCTTATTTTCTGATAAGGTTTAGACAAAGGTAGCAAAAGAAAAATGTTTACTTTATATCACTATCATTCCCCTGAAAAATTAAGCCCCGCAAAGCGAAAGGATAGTGGAAGAACTTTGTCTAAAAGGTTACGGGAAGACCTTAATGTAAAAGAATGGCTATCCTGGCATTTTGGCGATACGGCCTTCGTCTTTCTGGTTCATCAGAATATCGAGCCTATTGCAGCAGAAACGCTTTGGAGACTATTTTTCGAAAACAACGGTAAAGCACCTCTTCGTTCAGAAGTACATCTCAATGAGTCTGCCGTGGAACACTTTCTGGAATTTGTAACCGGAAGTACAAACGAGAGAAATAGCCTGTCGGATCTTGAAACATTACAGGAGAGCTATCAAAAGGCTATGGCTAATGAGCAAACCGGACCGGTTTTGCACTATCTATTTCAACGCGGTATTCTGTTACATGAAAGGATCCGACAGGAAATAGACTTTTTTCAGCTTGCTGTAGATACAGAATCTGCCGTTGTAGAGCTTTCTCGAAAAATTATTTCAATCGGCACCCGCAGTAAAATCGCTATCATTGGAATGAATGAGCAACTCCTTTCTGTAGCTACATATTTCAGGAAACAGGGAATTGGTCAGTATCAGGTATTCGTTGATAAAATGACATCGCTTGAACTTCCTTCCTTCCTCAAAATAGGTGCGCTCGACAATTTTCCTCCCGATGTACCTTACGATATTATTTTAATCGCACCATCAGATGTAAATCTGATTTCTGATGAGCAGCTTATTAGCTGGGCCAAAGTACGCAACAAGCCGCTTCTGGTATTCGATTTGAGTAAAGCCAATCGACATCTACGCTCATTAAGACGACACGGTATGCTGTACTTTTATTCTGAAAAAGATCTCGCCGCAGTTATCAACAGTAACCTTGAAGGACGTAAACAAACACGCCGTGAGATAAAGCGTTGGATTAAGAATGAGAGAGAATATTTTTACGATTGGTTAAGCAGCGACGATCGATACGAGTTTGCCGGGATTGTCGGTTCGACACCGTCTATGCAGCAGGTTTTTGAGCTTATCTCACGTATTGCACGAACGGATATTACCGTTTTAATCGATGGTGAGAGCGGAACGGGCAAAGAACGCGTAGCTCGCGCAATCCATTCGTTAAGTAGACGGGTAAACAGTCCTTTTCAGGTTTTAAACTGCGGCGCTATACCGGAGAATCTTCTGGAAAGCGAACTATTCGGTCATGAAAAGGGAGCCTTTACCGGTGCTGTCGTAGAAAAGCGCGGCTTATTTGAAGAGGCAGATGGCGGGACGATCTTTCTGGATGAGATAGGTGAACTCCCGTCACAGCTGCAGGTTAAGCTGCTACGCTTTCTCCAGGAAGGAGAAATTAAGCACGTCGGCAGTAATGAGACCCGTAAAGTTGACGTGAGAATTATTGCCGCAACCAATCAGAACCTGAATAAGATGGTCGACATAAATACGTTTCGTTCGGATCTTTATTATCGACTGAATGTCTTGCAGCTAACGGTTCCACCGCTTCGTGAACGCAGGAATGATATAAGCCTTTTGGCAGAGCATTTCCGAAAAAAGTTTGCAGAGAAGCTGCGCAAGCCGGTTACCGGAATTTCACCAGACGCAATGAAAATGCTGGAGCAGTACAATTGGCCCGGCAACGTCCGCGAGTTGGAAAACGCAATTGAACGTGGTGTTGCCCTGGCACTTGGCGAGCAGATACTTTCCGTCAATTTGCCCCCTGTTATTCAAACTCCACCTGTTGCAAAAGCAACGATGAGCGATATCCCCTTTAAGGGCAAGCAGCTAACCCTTAAGGAACTGGAAAAAGAATACATACTCGCAACGCTGGAACAGTTCGACTGGAACTATGACGACGTATGCAAAAAACTGGCTATCGGACGAACTACTCTTTGGCGGAAACTGCGCGAATACAACGTCGTACCGCCAAATCAATAGTTTTCAAGTTGAAAACAGACGTTTCAAACTGAAATAATTGCACAGTTCCTCTTCAATCGGATATTTGAGCATCCCAGCCTAAACGCATCTCTCAAGGTCAACATTTACAATACCTTAAAAACGGCCTACCCACTCACTACTCACTACTCACTACTCACTTTCACACTTCTGGCACAGAAATTGAACTAGGCAATCGAGAAACAAAATTTTAAATTCCAACGATAATCTAGCTCAAGGAACTAAAAGACAATGCAGCGTCAAACCCTCATACTAATACTGATGTTCTTATTCAGCATACTCGTTTTTTCATGTAGTGATGATTCCACCAGCGCACCGGAAACCGGTACTATTTCCGGAACAGTTAACTTTACAGGCACCTGGCCGGCAGCCGGCGATATTCAGGTTTCTGTTTATGCCCCTCTTGCCCCACCCTATGTCCCTACTGGTGCACCATTGGCCTTTACGGATCCGATTGCGTCAGGCTCTACCACCTATAACTTTAGCTTTGAAGGATTGGAAAAGGCTGAGTATGGTGCTATCTTTGTCAGCTGGCGCGATCCGGCCAACCCGGCAGCATCCAAGCTGTTAGGCATGTATTGGTCGAACCCGGCGGATGCCGGAATTAATGCTCAGACCGGATTACCGACTGCACCACCCTCAAGTATTACTATCGATGATAATAATATTGAGGTAACAGGTGTCACTTTAACCGCAAATCTGGATCTGGCTCAGTAACCTGGATAGCAACGAACGACTTAAGGCGAGATCGTACATGCCAACGTGCCGATGCCCCTGGCGGCATGGCCGATCTCGTCGTCGAATTTGGATACATCATGCAAAACGCCCTTCTGATCTTCTGCCTATTAGTTTCTACTCATCTTTTTGCCCAAACCGATGATGCAACGGCAACTGCTGAGCGCACCGGTATTATCAGCGGCAGGATAGTCCATGCCGAAACCGGCTCTCCGCTCGAATTCACCGATGTTTTTCTGGACAGCCTTCCACTCGGCAATGCGACGGATAACCTGGGGAATTTTTTAATTCGATATGTTCCTCCCGGTACTCATACACTGGTAGTGAAACGCCTCGGATTTATCGAGCATCGGGAAGAGATCACTGTTTCCGCCTCACGGTTAGTCTCAAGAGAGATATCACTTAAGCCAACGCAAATTAGCGGTGAAGAAGTCGTCGTTACGGCTACCCGTCGCGAACAGACTGCACAAATGGCCCCTGCAAGCGTAGCACTATTGACGGCTGAAGATGTTGCGATTCGACCGGTTACCACGTTTGATCAGATTCTGGAATCCGTTCCGGGAGTTGCTGTCTTCCGCTCTGCCGGTGTTTCCGTTCAAAGCTTGTCTATCCGCGGCAGCTCCGATGTCGCAGGTGGTGGGGTTGGCAATCGGGTTCTGCTGCTAATTGATGGCCGCCCTGCATTAACCGCTGAAGCCGGTGGTGCTTACTGGGGACTCGTACCTACAAATTTTGTTGAGCGCGTGGAAGTGGTTAAGGGAGCATTCTCGAGCCTCTATGGCTCTACCGCAATGGGGGGTGTGGTGAATGTCATCACTCGAAGACCTACCCGTTCCACAACGACACTTGGCATGAAATACGGATTCTTTGAAAAAGCAGATCCGGATATACGATATACTGAAGAAACGTTGTATCAAAGCGAGCTGGAGCTGAGTCATTCCGGAATTCGCGGTCCGGTTAGCTATCTGTTTAACGTAAGCCGCAAACAGTCTGATGGACATGCAACACAAACGGCATATGAATTTTATGACGTATTTTCCAAACTCTTATTCGACCTGAACCTCAATCGAAATCTGGAACTTACCATTGGCGGCGGCTGGGCAGAGAATGATTATCCGCATGCCTGGCTAAATGCAGCCCGCCCGCTATCTGTTCGCCCATCCCGGACAGACAATAGACAGGAAAAACGACAGTTTAACATTGATGCTCATTACTGGGCCGTTCCGGGCAATCGCAGCAAGTATTCATCCCGATTCTATTGGTATCGCAATACGGCCAATTCCTTTTTTAATGAAAATGATCCGAATCTTGAGATCTCCAATAACGAGCCGTTTGGTTTAAAAACGCTACTGGATGGAGATAAAGTCGGAAATATTTCACAGTTTGATATCTACCTCAACGATAAGAATTATCTGATTGCCGGCATGGATCTTCAGTTAGACCATGTGGATTCCTCTCCCGATACCATCTTATATGGACGCCAACAGGTAAACAATGGTGCGCTTTACCTGCAAAATGAGACCGAGTTCTCGGAGAAATTTACGACAACTATCGGTATGCGATATGATGTAAACCACCTGGTCGGGGGAAAAACGCTCAGGGAATTCAGTCCAAAAGTGTCTTTGCTTTACGCACCGGTCAAAACGCTATCGTTTCGTGGACTCTTTGGCCAGGCATTTCGCGCTCCTACCATTTCAGAACGATTTTTCGAAGAGGAGATTGGTGGTGGTATAGACTTTATCCCCAATCCCGACCTGGATGCAGAGCGCATGGATATTTCTCTGGAAGCCGGCATGCGCTGGCAGGTAACCGATTTTGCTGATTTGGATGCGGCCTGGTTCTATTATCAATACGAGAACCTGATTTATTGGAGAGACATTGGATTCGAGCAGGGTGCTGCTGCTGGAACGGTATTTCAGGTACAAAATTTAAACCGCGCACTTCTGCAGGGTATCGAGCTTACCGGAAACCTGAGATACCAAAACCATCTCAGCCTGAGTGCGAATTACACCTTTTTAAATGCCGAAGACCAGTCTGAAGGCCGCCTGGATGATATCCTGGCTTATCGTCCGGAGCATTCGCTTAACTTATCTGCTACAGCAAACTATCAGCGTTTGCAGCTTCATATGAACGGTCGTTTTCGCAGCGAGATCGAAGAGGTTTTTCTCTTTCCCCCCAGCGCTCCGGATGCGTTTTGGGTCTGGAACAGTAAGCTGAATCTGGGCATCAGCGATATGATTTCGGCTAGCGTTACCCTAAACAATGTTTTTGACAGCCAGTATGAGGAGCTTGCTCGGTATCGCATGCCGGGAAGAAACTGGCTGTTTGGGATTTCCTTGCGAAGGTAAAAATTTTTTATTTTCAAAATTTTTACCTTTTGCGCGAATAAAGACTGCTCCATTATAACAATGCTCCAGTCTGGTGGTAACCACACAACTATTTCGAGTCTATTACGTTCATATTACTTCTCCCTCTCTCAGCCCCTCCTACGGGGCTTTATTACTGCAAAATCAGCCTATTTCAAAAAAAAACCAAAGATTCCACTAATTTAATGAATAGTACAGTACCGAATTGCCCCCAGACTGCTCCATTATAACAATGCTCCAGTCTGGAAAAATCTTTGCTATTTAAACAGGAGCAGTTTTTAAAACTGCTCCTGTAGTTTTGCCCCCAGACTGCTCCATTATAACAATGCTCCAGTCTGGCTTCCCCACAAAGCCCGACAAAACTTGAAAAACAAACTTGACAAACTACATGATTGTTAACTATAATTAACATATGTGACCATCGTACATCATACTGTACAAAAAATACTATCCCCGGAAAGAACCGCCATGCAAGAATTATTAAAGGAATACAATCCGCATTGGGAAGAAGCCAATCCGTACAAAGACCTTATTCCACGAGAGAGTTATCGCACGCGGCTGAATGACCTGATCGATCGCAAAGAAATCATCATCCTGAAAGGAATCAGGCGGTCAGGAAAAAGTAGTCTGCTGAAGTTGGTAATCGGAGACCTGCTAAAGCGTGGCGTAAACGCACGCAATATGATGTTCATGAACCTAGAAGACTATCGCTTTGGACCGGAAAAGACCCTGGAGACGCTTGACACCATCTATCAGACCTATAAAGTAATGCACAAGCCACGCGGTAAGCGCTACATCCTGCTGGATGAAATTCAGGAGATTCCGGAGTTTGAACGCTGGCTAAGAACCTACTACGAGAAAGAAAAACAGATCAAGTTTGTTATTACCGGCTCTTCCTCTTCTCTCTTCTCCAGCGAACTCGGTACACTCTTAACCGGCAGGCAAATTTCAACCGAAGTATTTCCATTTTCCTTTCAGGAATTCCTCGCTCACCATGCGAAGACCGTCGCAAAGAATGCCGGCAAAAAGCCGATCGACTCACTTTATCTTTCTGCATCCTTTAAAAAGATCGAGCCGCTGCTGCAGCGCTATTTGGATTCCGGTGGCTTCCCTGAGATAATCAAGAATGAACAATCGGATAGCAATATCCTGCTCCTGCAGCAATACATCAGCGATATTCTCCTGCGCGATGTGGCCAAGCGCTACAACATTCGCAAGGTCCAGGTACTACAGAAACTAACGCTTTATCTGATTTTCAATATGGGATTGGATATGAACGTATCCCGAATTGCCGAGCGTATCGGCAGTAATCGAACGACTGTGCTGGAGCTAATCGGCTACCTGCGTGAAGTCTATATGGTGTTCCCACAGTCCAGCTTCAGCTTCAGCGGCGGTGAAGCCAATACCACCAAACACCGTAAAATCTTCTGCGTAGACAACGGCTTCTATGCTGCTATAAAAACCGACTCAAAGCGGGATCGCTATAAAAAGTTCAAAAATACCGTTTTTCAGCAGCTACGCTTTCAATGGGGTAAGCAGGTAGCATTCTGGAGGGAAAAAGTAGAGATCGACTTTGTGCTGGAAGACGGCTTCCCTATCAACATTATGCCGGAAGATGGTTCCATAGACAGTGAAATTGATCGGCTGCTTTACTTCATGAATAACCACAATATGCGCGAAGCTTTACTGATAACATGGAATAAGCTGCAGATTATTGAGGAAAATGATCGTCGAATTCTCCTGCTCCCCCTTTGGCTACTGCTGGTAAAATCGGAAGAGCAGGTTCGAAAATATCTTTCTGAAGGCGATTAACCACGCTATTACTTTTTACGCGCCAGAAAAATCATGCGACGGCTATCGTGCTTGAACGGGCTCTTGTCGTAATAGCCGTAAATATTCTCAACCGTAAAACCGGCACGCTCCAGCAGCAGCTCCATTTCATAACGGAAGATATAACGAATAGGCAAAATATTTGTCGTCTTGGAAAGAAAATTTCCCGAGTTATCATGCCGTTCATGAATATAAACGTGCACCGCAATCTGCTTAGCCGGATCATAGCCGCGCGCCAAATATCGGGTTATCGTATTACCGTTTCGCGGATCGTGGAAAGTTCCTTCATATTTAACCGGCATTGAATGGCCCCATCGGGCAATTTCCCCACCTTCATAGGAAACACGCTGCTCCCGGGCATCCCAGTTGCTCATTCCAATTATAAGCAGCCCATCATCCGTTAAGTTATCATACACCCGCTGAAGAGTTTGAATTTGACGCTCCGTCTCGATAACATGAGCAAATTCGCCGTACGGCATGAGCGCCAGCGTATAAGTACCTTCAACTACCATTTCCGACATATCCTGCTTATCCAGATGGATGCGCTCCCGCACCTCCTCCGGCTGCTCCGCTACTTTCTGGTGGGCAATCGACAGCATGTTTTCCGATAGATCGAACCCTCTTACCTGATACCCCGCTTTTGCAAGGGCCAGCGTAACACGACCGGTGCCGCATCCAATTTCCAAAACAGGAGATCCCTGCTTTTCAGCATAGTCCAGAAAAAGCGGTAAGTCGTCCTGCTTATTTTGATGGGTAAGCTCATAAAGCTCTGCCCAATCAGCAAATGGATCGCCGGTTAAAATCTGCTGATTTTTCATCAATACTCTCCTATCACCGAATACGGGTATTCACTTTGTTATATGACTTAGATAAAATATGTTATACCTTCAAAGCGGGAATCCTAATAAAACTTTGTTTTTTTATGTCGATACCTTTATTTTCGGGCGCATTTGATTGGACAAAATAAACTTTGTATTGCAAAGTAGTTTGCCGAAAGATATATTTAGGCGTATATATGAGGAGATAGTCGATGATCGCTAATCACATTCATCATGCTCTGGCACAGGTTCGTGAACTGCAGCAGAAAATTCTTGAAGGTCAGCGGTTTAAAGGCTATTCAGGTCGCGCCAGAGCTATTTGTGGCGTAGCAGCATTAGCGGCAGCAGCGTTTATGAGCTCATCACACTATCCGGATACAACCGCAGCCCATGCTTTAGGTTGGGGATGTGTTGCTCTATTTGGAGTGCTGATGAATTTCGGTTCCCTCATACACTGGTTTTTATTCGATCCGCAAGTGAAGCGCGACATCAGGCGACTAAAGCCAACCCTCGATGCCTTACCCCCAATTCTGGTAGGGGGTGTTCTTACGTACCTGCTGCTGGACAATGGTCTGCACCAATATCTGTTTGGAACGTGGATGTGTCTCTTCGGATTGTCAAATCTGGCATCAAGGCACGTATTACCAAGACGTATCTGGCTGGTTGGCACATACTATATCGCCTGCGGTACCCTGTTTTTACTTTTTGGTGGAATGACATTTACAAATCCCTGGCCGATGGGAATCGTTTTCTTTGTCGGTGAATGGACCGGTGGACTGGTTATTCATTTTGACGATCCGCGAAAACTATCTCTCACCCAGGTATTCAGCATTTTTTTTAATATGAAGGAGAACGAGAATGTCGGAAAAGCATGAAAATCCGTTTAGCGCTTTGGAACGGATCTTTCACGAGCCGAACCGCTTGTCAATTATGTCTGCCCTGTCGGGTGCGGCAAATGGGCTAAGTTTTCGGGAGCTTAAGGAAAGCTGCGACCTAACCGACGGTAACCTTAGCAGGCACCTGAAAGCACTGGAAGAAGCAGGCGTTGTGCAAATCGATAAAGCGTTTGTCGGATCAAAACCGAGAACTACGATTATGCTGACTGATAAGGGACGTGAAAGATTTATTGAGTATCTGCAGGCTCTTGAAGAAGTTCTTCTAAAAGCAGCAGATGCAGTTTCAGCATCCAACGAAAAGGTTGTTTTACCACTGGGCCGCATTAAGCCCGCTTAACTTTTTTTTGGATGAAGGCTTTGCAAAACAAAGCTCTTTGTGGCTGTTTTAGTGAAAAGTGACAAGTAAATGATTTAAGAATTGACTAAAGTCTCGTTATGGTAACTTGAAAGTGACGTATCATATTGCACCTTTGCAGAAAATTGTTACATTAAACACTTTCCCAAAAATACGGACCATATCGACACAGCAGTATTAATCACAAACTCTCAGAGGTTTCTAAATGATCGACTCGAATGAAAACGGTTTCAGCAAGTTGGAGCTACAGCGACTCATCGATCAGGGATACGAACTACCGCGACACGTGGCAATTATCATGGACGGAAATGGACGATGGGCAAAAAAGCGACTGCTTCCCAGAGCTGCTGGCCATCGCGAGGGCGTACGCTCTGTAAAAGCAATTGTCCGCGCCGTCGGTGAATTAAAGATAGATCATCTTACCCTATACACCTTTTCCAAAGAAAACTGGGGAAGACCGGCAATGGAAGTTTCAACGCTTATGAAGCTGCTGGTCTCCTCTCTCAAAAAAGAACTTCAGGAACTCATTGAGCAAAACGTTCGCCTGCAAACCATTGGCGATCTGAACGATCTGCCCCCCGCAGCAAGAGAAGAGCTGGAAAGCGCCATAGACGTTACGCGACATAACTCAGGCCTGACGCTAAACCTGGCTCTCAGCTATGGCGGGCGATCCGAGATCCTTCATGCGGCAAAAGAAATTGCCCGTCGGGTTCGCGATGGTGAGCTTTATCTTGAAGACCTCGACTCAGAGATCTTTTCCGAAGCACTTTACACCCGCAACATCCCGGATCCGGATTTACTCATCCGCACCAGTGGTGAACAGCGAATCAGCAACTTTCTTCTTTGGCAAATCGCGTATTCGGAAATTTACATCACCAAAACCGAGTGGCCCGCCTTCAGGGAAAAGGCACTTTATACCGCTCTGGCCAGCTACATGCAGCGTGAACGTCGCTATGGTAAAACAAGCGAGCAGCTGGACCGTCATAATGGCCAGCTCAACGGGCATGCCAGCTAGCATTCACACGCAGTCAGCCAATGGAAACGACAGAAGAATCCTACAACGCGCTGCTGAACCGGCTTTACGGGCTGCAGCGCGCCGGAATTAAATACACGCTGGAAAATATTCAGCAACTGCTGAGCTATATCGGCAATCCTCATCAGCAGTTGCCTTCCATACACCTCGCCGGTACAAACGGTAAAGGTTCCACAGCCAATATTCTCGCTGCAATCCTAAGAGAAGCAGGTTACAAAACCGGGCTCTATACCTCACCCCATCTTATTAATTTTACTGAGCGCATCCGGGTGAACGGTACTGAAATTACACCTGAGGCCGTTACGCAATTTATGGAACTCATCCAGCCCGCTATTGATGAAGTAAAACCATCATTTTTTGAAGTCACTACGGCTATGGCCTTCTGGGAACTCGCCAGACAGGAAGTAGATATTGCCGTTATTGAAACCGGATTAGGCGGACGCCTTGATTCAACGAATGTGATTACGCCTCTTATTAGCGTTATCACTCCAATAGGTCTGGACCATTCCGACTATCTAGGCGATACGCTTGAACTTGTCGCAGCTGAAAAAGCCGGCATCATTAAAACCGGTATTCCCTGCATAACAAGCAATCGCGATGCTGGGGTTTTGAAGGTTTTTCAGAAAAAATGCAAAGATAATCACTCAAGTTTTCGAAATATTTTCGATTATATAGAGTATCGGATACTCTCTGAGGAGTTGGACGGCTCGCATTTTCATTACTGGACGAATACCAATCCTGAACCCGAATCACACTTTTTATCGCTTGCCGGTGTTCACCAGGTAGAAAATGCCTTATTAGCTATCGGCACCCTTAATATGCTCTCTGACAAAGTACAGGTCTCCTTCAAAGCAATATCGGACGGACTGGCATCCGTTAACTGGCCAGGACGCCTGGACCTTTTTCACCGGGATCCTGAAGTGATTATCGATGTCTCTCACAACAGCGAAGGTATTGCCAGGACAATTGCTTTTTTAAAGGAAAAGATTGAGCCTGAACATACGACTACGGTCCTGCTGCTTCAACAGGGCAAGCCATATCAGGATATTGTAAGACAGCTAAGTGAGATTAGCTCAGATGCGGTATTAGTTGATATGCCTCTTGGTAAACCGGTCCCTGCAGAGCAATTGATGTCCGAATTCAGCAGGTACAACGTTTCAGGAAGCAGTATCCATTCTATTGCTGAACTGCAACAAAAAATAAATGATTCCGTTAAAACCGGAACGTGGCTGATAATCGGTTCGCATTATCTGGCTGGGGAAGTGTATAATTGTCTACATTTATCTTGATTTTGGTAAAAAGGGAATATATATTCCGCAGAGTTACCACTTAGGTAGCGGCTTCCATAGAAGTACCTCCCTTTGCCTGATGAACAGAGGATATTCCAAAACTTAAAGTCCTGATATATAAAATATCTCAATAAAACAATGTCAGTATCGTATCATCTCCTCGACACTTGACTACCCCTGAAAAGAGCTTTTGGGGAAAATTCTGCCAACAATTCTGAAAAACATTCGTTAATAATCAAACAAAACTATATAACCAACCACCTAACACCTCTCAAACTGGAGTAATACCACCATGCTTGATTTGGATTCCTTAAAATCCTTAAAGATATCTGAGCTTAATCAGGTTGCACAAGAGCTCAATATCCAAAGCACTTCCGGTCTGAAAAAACAGGAATTGATATTCCGAATACTGGAAGAGCAGACGGCACAGGAAGGCTTGATCTTCTCAAAAGGGGTGCTGGAAGTTCTTCCCGATGGATACGGCTTTCTGCGCTCTCCGAAGTTCAATTATCTTCCCGGCCCTGACGACATTTACGTTTCCCCTTCACAGATTAAACGCTTTGACTTAAGAACCGGTGATACGGTTTCCGGTCAGATTCGTCCTCCCAAGGACAACGAGCGTTTCTTTGCACTTCTGCGGGTTGAAGCGGTAAACTTTGAAAGCCCGGATAAAAAGCGCGACGTGAATCTATTTGACAATCTCACGCCGATTTATCCAATTGAAAAGCTGAACCTTGAAGGCAATCCCAAAGAATACACCATGCGTATTATGAACCTGCTGACGCCGATCGGTGGCGGACAGCGTGGGCTGATCGTATCGCCGCCGCGTGCAGGTAAGACGGTGATCATGCAGAAAATCGCCAACGCAATTACGGCTAACAATCCGGATTCAGTTATGATTGTGCTGCTTATTGATGAGCGCCCGGAAGAAGTTACCGATATGGAGCGTAGCGTAAATGCTGAAGTAGTGTCTTCTACTTTTGACGAGCCGCCCGAGCGCCACGTTCAGGTTGCGGAAATGGTTCTGGAGAAAGCCAAGCGCCTGGTCGAATACGGCAAGGACGTAATTATCCTGCTGGACTCCATTACCCGTCTCGCTCGTGCACATAACACCGTTGTACCACATAGTGGTAAAATCCTTTCTGGTGGTGTTGACTCAAATGCACTGCGTCACCCCAAGCGCTTCTTCGGAGCTGCCCGAAACATAGAAGAAGGTGGAAGCCTTACCATCATCGCAACCGCTCTTGTTCAGACCGGATCGCGTATGGATGAGGTTATCTTCGAAGAATTTAAGGGAACCGGTAACATGGAAATCGTTCTCGACCGCCGTCTGGCTGATCGACGCATTTTCCCGGCTATCGATATCAATAGCTCCGGAACCCGTAAGGAAGAACTGCTTCTGTCGCAGAAAGAACTCTCTCGTGTTTGGATCCTTCGCAAGCTGTTAAACGAGATGAATCCCATCGAAGCCATGGAATTCCTCGTGAACAAAATGCGTCAGACCGAAACAAATGAAGAGTTTCTTGACAGTATGAGTTCCTAAAAAAAGAAACTGATGCTTGCTTTTGGTTCAATTCGTTAATATTTTTGCTCGATTGAACCAAAACGCAGGTTGTTTAAGGAGTCTGTAGCAATGAAAAAAGATATTCATCCCAATTATCGTCCAGTCGTATTTAAGGACATCTCGACGGATTTCGCATTTATAACGCGATCCACCGCAGAAACCAAGGAAACCATTAAGTGGGAAGACGGCAATGAGTATCCGCTGATTAAAGTGGAAATCTCTGCTGACTCTCATCCGTTCTTTACCGGAACGCAGAAGCTTATTGACTCTGCTGGTCGCGTAGAGAAGTTCCTCAAGAAATACGGTGATCGTCGTAAGTAGCGCGCTGTAACGTATTGCGAAGGCGGAATATTCAGACCGATTACGGTTTGAGTGTTCCGCCTTTTTGCTGAATCCACAAGGACTCTGGTCTGAGTTCCCCTCTTCAAAACTGAATAAAACAGGTCACAACCATGCTCGACAAAATCAACAGCCTCGAGGAAAAGTTTAACCACATTTCCCAACAAATGGCCGATCCCGACATTGCTTCAGATCCGGATAAATATACCCAGCTTGCACGCGAGTATTCCGACCTGGAAGATGTTGTAAAGGCAGGGAAACGGTATCGTGAAGTTATTCAAGGCATAGAAGATTCCGAGCAAATTCTTGAAGAAACAGATGATGAAGAGATGAAAGAGCTTGCCAAAATGGAGCTTGATGAATTGCGCAGCGAGCACGAAAAGCTGGAGAAGCAAATCCAACAGCTGCTCGTTCCACCAGATCCCAACGACAACAAAAACCTGATCATGGAAGTTCGTGCCGGTACCGGTGGCGATGAGGCCGCAATATTTGCTGCCGACCTATTTCGCATGTATGGTAAATACTGCGAAGACAATAAGTGGAAGGTCGAACTCATCAACGCCAATGGCAATGAGCAGGGTGGCTATAAGGAGATCACACTTTCCATCACCGGTAAAGGTGCCTATGGTCGACTAAAGTTTGAATCCGGCGTGCACCGCGTTCAGCGGGTTCCGGAGACAGAGTCCCAGGGACGTGTGCACACCTCTGCTGCATCTATCGCAGTATTACCGGCAGTTGAGGATGTCGAAATCGACATTCAGGAAAGCGACCTGCGGATCGACACCTTTCGCGCCAGTGGTGCCGGTGGGCAGCACGTAAACCGTACTGAATCCGCCATTCGCATTGTTCACATTCCGACCGGCGTTACCGTGTCCTGCCAGGATGAAAAGTCTCAGCACAAGAACAAAGCTAAGGCGATGAAAGTACTCAAGGCGCGACTCTACGATATGGAGCTGCGCAGCCAGCAGGAAAGCATGGCCAGTCAGCGCCGTAACATGATCCGCTCCGGCGATCGAAGTGAAAAAATCCGCACCTACAATTTTCCCCAGGGAAGAGTAACCGATCATCGAATCGGACTCACGCTTTATCGCCTCGATGAAGTGATGCAAGGCTCACTCGACATGCTGATTGACGAGCTAAGACTGGCAGATCAGGAAGAGCAGCTCAAGCTAAGTGCGACAGAATAATATGAGCGAAACCTGGACGGTAAAACAGGCTCTACAGTGGACAACAGGCTATTTTGAATCCAAGCAAATCCCCGAACCAAGGCTGGGAGCAGAACTCCTGCTGGCACATACCTTGAACTGTAAACGCCTCGAACTCTACCTCCGCTTCGACAGTATTTTAACCCCAAATGAACGATCGGCATATCGCGAATCCATTTACCGTCGGGTGGATCGGGAACCGGTCCAGCATATTCTTGGCTATACCGAATTCATGGGGTATCCCATTCAGGTGGACAAAAACGTACTCGTTCCTCGCCCGGAGACCGAACAGCTGGTCGATAAGGTTGTTGAACACTGCCGCGAACAACAGCTGCAAACGCCAAACATACTCGAAATCGGTACGGGCAGCGGCTGCATTGCCATCGCACTAAAGCTCCTTTTAAGCGAGGCCTCTATAACCGCAGTAGAAAAAAGTAATAATGCATTGGAATTAGCTCAGAAAAACGCCTCTATTAACCAAACGGAGCTAACTTTTATCTCCGGAGACGTATTTGAAGTAATGCCTTCCGCCGAGCCGCGCTTCGATCTCATCGTCACCAATCCGCCTTACATCAGCAAGAGCGACTATGAAAAGCTGGAGCCGGAAGTAAAGCAGTTCGAGCCGATTGAGGCACTCGTAGGCGGAGAAGATGGACTTGACTTTTACAGGCAGCTAGCCCCGTTATCAAAGAGCCTTCTTACAAAAGACGGCAGCGTATTTATGGAAGTCGGCTACGATCAAGCCGAAACAGTCTCACAGCTCTTTACAAAGCAGGGGTTTTACTGCGAGACCGCAAAAGATTATAACCAAATTGACCGTGTGGTAATCGCGCATGGAAAAGAATATGAGCGAATACAACCACGGGAAGAAACATGAAAGAAAAGAATAAACAGAAGATGAAAAAGAAGAAATCACCCAAAAATCCCTACCCCAAAAAAATACTTAGCTTTTTAAAACGTAAACAAGGCGACGGCTATCGTCGTAAAGAAATATCGAAGGCGCTTAATATAAAAAAAGCGACCTATTTCCTGTTTGATGAAGCACTACAGGAACTCACCAAGTCCGGTAGAGTTTTCCGCCAAAAGGGCGGACGCTACTCACTTCCACAAAAGAATGAGACCGTTACCGGAACGCTACAAATGACGCGTCGTGGCTTCGGATTCGTCATAACCGAGGCACTGGAAGAAGATGTTTATATCTCCGGTTCAAACCTACTCACAGCATTCGATCGCGATGAAGTAAAGGTCGAGCTGTATTCTGACTCCCGGGGGCGTAGCAGAGAAGGACGTATCGTAAAAGTCATCAACCGCAACATGACCACCTTTGTCGGCACCTTTCAAAAAAGCAAATACTACAGCTTTGTAAATCCCGATAACAATCGAGTCAGTCAGGATTTTCTAATCCCACCGGATATGGAAGCTGGAGCCAAGAACGGTCAAAAAGTTGTTATTGAAATGATTGGATGGGATCCGAAACGTCCAAATCCCGAAGCAAAAATTATAGAAATCCTGGGTTACCCGGATGAACCCGGCGTAGACGTTTCCTCTATTGTGAAAGGACACGGACTTCCATTAACCTTTTCTCCGGTTCTGGAGAAGGAAGCCGCCCGCATGCGCCTTCGCATTACCAAGAAAGAATTGTCCTCCAGACTCGACCTGCGTGATCAGCTGATCTTTACCATTGACCCGGTAGATGCAAAAGACTTTGACGACGCCATTTCACTGGAAGATCTACCAAACGGCAATCAGCTACTCGGCGTACACATTGCAGATGTAAGCTTTTTTGTAGAGGAGGGCTCCCGAATAGACAAAGAAGCCCTGCAGCGCGCAACGAGCATCTATCTGGTAGATCGTGTGATACCGATGCTCCCGGAACATCTGTCCAACAAACTGTGTAGCCTTCAGCCAAATGTAGATCGCATGGCATTCAGCTGCTTTATGGAGCTGGACGCCAATTGTAATGTCGTGGATTATGAAATCCGCACCTCAGTCATAAACAGTAAACGGCGCTTTACCTACGAAGAAGTACAGGCAATTTTCGATGACAAGAACTCAAAAGACGACTATGCTCCGATCCTGCGCAAGATGCATGCGCTCAGTCGGAAGCTGCGTGATAAGCGTAGTCGAATGGGCAGCATCGACTTCAGCACGCCGGAAGTCAAGTTTGTTATCAATGAAAAAGGTGAGCCAACAGATATTATCCCGCAAACCAGCGATCACAGTCACCAAATGATCGAAGAGTTTATGCTAATGGCAAATCAAACCGTTACCAGGATTGTCCATCGCCGCCGCAAGGACGGTCGCAAGGCAAAACCACTTCCGTATATTTATAGAAATCACGAAACACCCAGCGGTGAGAAGCTGGGGAATTTTCGCACCTTCCTGCATGCACTCGGTTATAAAGTAAACGTGCCGAAAGACATCACGCCGCTTGAGTTCCAGAAAATTCTGCAAAAGTTTGATGGAAAAAATGATGAAAGCCTGATTAAAGTTGTTGCCTTACGCACCATGATGAAAGCCGTTTACGGCACTCGTAACATGGGCCATTTCGGTCTGGCATTTGAGAACTACACTCACTTTACCTCACCAATTCGGCGCTACCCCGACCTCGCAGTACATCGCTTGATAAAAGAGTATGCTCAGGGGCCAATTGCACCGGCCAGGCGCAGCAGCATAGAAAAGAAGCTGAAGAAGATCTGTCAGATTTCTTCCGAACGCGAGCGCGCTGCCATGGAAGCCGAGCGGGAGAGCATCCGCCTGAAGCAGGTAGAATGGCTGATGAAGCACAAAGATCAGGAGTTCGAGGGCGTTGTTTCCGGCGTAACCTCTTTCGGAGTTTTTGTAGAAACCCATCCTTACCTGATCGAAGGCCTCATCCGCATGGATGAATTAACGGATGATTACTACGTCTATAACGAAAAGACCTACACCATGGTCGGCAAGAAAACCGGCCGCACCATTCGCCTGGGCGATCCAATGAAGGTAAAGGTTGCGCATATTGATCGAGAGACCAATGAAATTGACTTTCGTATGATTGATTGAGGAGCAGCAACCGACGATATTTGGAGGGCCGTAGTGCCCTCCATCGATTATCGGATTGCCAGGAAATACAGAAATATCTGATTTTAGAACCATCGCCGATCTCGAAAATGATGAAACTCTTTCAACCAAACAAATTTTTTGTATACGGTTTTACCGCGAACGGTTAAAGAGCAGTAGTAAACGCCATCGGGTAAGTCTTCAACATCAAATTCGATCTCCCAATTGATTATCGGATCTGTCTCTATCGATTTGTTCGTAAGCATCTTTACAGCTGCAGAGGTATTACTCCTCGGTAAATCATCTCCTTTTATGAGCGAAATGATAGTATTGCTCGGAAAATTATGAATACCAAGCGTAACAGAATCATTCCGAGGAGTATGAAATCGTATCATACCAGTATGCCAAAAGCTACCAAAAAGAATTCGATCAATCCCCATTTCTGACTCAGAGTCCTCAAAAGAGCCTTTGTGTTCTTCCCTGAATTTGGCAAGCTCCTCCCTTGCCTTTTGCTCATCGGCCTGCATTATTAAAACCTTCTTATAAAGCCTATTTCCTCCCGCCTGGTATTCAAAGATATAAATTCCGGAGGGCGTAAGGGGAAAGCTCATCGTAATATGCCAATTGCCTTGGTTATATTTATGCACATGAGTGGAAATATGGTTTCCATGTATATCATATTTGCGGACCGTTTCTATACAATCTTCCATCCCAATTGAATTGATGCTCAATCGGTAGTTAAAAGGATTAGGATTAAAGTCGTAAAAGGTATTGTTATACATTCTGGAATAACGCTCCAAATCCTTCATTATCTCCTCTTTTTTGTTGTACAAATCGCGAGGTGAAATCTGTCCAAACACCTCTAAACCAATCAATAATATTAACGCAATCTGCCTCACCTTTAATCACCCTATCTTCAAAATCACATCACCCACTATTCTCCAATTACATATATTTCCAGGAGTACTGAATATTTCCGATTGGCATTTTTTCCACCTCCGAATTAAAGCGCTGCATAATCATACGACACCGCACTACTTTCTCAGAGATATAACCCAGAACTCCGAACTTTGAACTATGAACCGAAATGAATAAATATCCAAATCTCAAATCCGGTAATTCTTCACAATTCAATTTTACTTTTTTCTTATTATTACGAGCGTGTTCAGAGGACAGTGGATGTCCCGGCAACCGTTCTTTCCAGAGCAAAAAGTGAATACCCCTTTAAGGAGTTGTTAATGAAAAATACCCCTCAATTTGAGGTGCAGTTGCCAGCTGTTGTATTGACCAATGGAGCAGCAAAGTCCGCTCCGGCTGAAGTGTCTAATACCGGTGGCCGCTTTTTGACCAACCGCAGCGGGGTAGAAAATATCTTTACGCGCGAGAAGCTCAGTGAAGAGCAGCGCAATATGCAGCAAACTGCCACAGATTTCGCTTTAAATGAAATCGCCCCAAACTCTTCAGCCCTCAGAGCGCTTGATGCAAACACTGCAGGCGATCTTCTGAAGCGCACCGCAGACCTCGGCCTTCTTGCAATAGATGTGCAGGATGGCTACGATTTGGTTTGCCTCAACAGTATCTCCTCAGCAACTATTGCAGAATCTTTCGCCGCCGGAAACAGTCCGGAGTTCGACAGCATTCTCGCAACTCAAACAGAAAACCTGCTGGCACCGCTAATCCTTTATTCCAATTCAGAGCAAAAGAGTTCTTTTCTGAATCGGCTTCTAAGCGGCGATACCAGTGCAGCTTACCAGATTGCAAACGACAGGCAAAATCTGAAGGCACATCTATCAGCCGATAACAATGCCTATATCGTATCCGGAAGTGCACGATTCATATCCAGAGCAGAGATAAACGGATTTATTCTTCCCTATGTGAATATTGACGGACAGGAGACTGTCCTTTTCACAACACTGAACGAGCATGGCGTTAAGTTAATCGAGAATAACTCCAGAAGAAGCATGGACGGTCTTTTCTCTAATCAGGTTGAGTTTAATGAAGTCCGCATTCCAATAAAGCAGGTATTGCACAGTCTCGGTGGCGGCAAGGCTGTTCTGGACAGCACGCGCAATCTCGGTGAAGTAAAGCGCTCGGCGACAATTCTGGGACATTGTAAGCAAAATATCAACCAGGCACTACAGCATGCACTGGAAAGCAGAAGGTTTAGCCGAGCCATCGCTCACTACAATCTTACCAAGGGCAAGTTTGCAGATATGGTTTTACAAACCTACGCTCTCGACAGCATGGTGTATCGCACTGCCGGTTATTTGAATCAGTCTATCATGCGCACGCCGGGAAACGAAAGAACCATTCACGAGGAAGTTCTTCAGGCCAGTGAACAGTTCTCAATCGAATGCGCTATCATCAAGATATTCGGCATGGAAGCCTTGAATACCACTATTGAAGCGAGACGCACCGTTCATAACAGCACTCTTCCCCTTGACCAGAAAAACGAGGCTCAGGAGCGCCAGGATGATAAGCTTGAGTTTCTACTGAATAACACCGGCCGCACCGATCGCCTCCAGGTTACCGAATACTTTTTGGAGAAAACCCTGATTGATGAACTGCCGCTACGCGAACGGATTCGCCAGATGCAGGGAGATCAACAGGAAGTGTCTCTCTCAGATTCTCCGCTGGCAGCCGAAATGGAAGCGCTGGAAATTGCCAAGCAGTTAACAATTTACCTGTTTAATCAGGCTTTAGTAAAGCTGGGCAAAGATCTGTTAAATCAGCAGCAGGTGGTAGAACTGCTTTCCAATCTTTTTATTGATATTTACGCAATGGACAGCTGTTTATGCCGCGCCCGACAGCAACAAAACTCCGTACACAATAAAATTGTTAAAGCGTTCTGCGTTGAGCGCATTTTGGACGTCGGCCACCAGGTTGAGCTGGCTCTTTACAATATCTTTGAAGGCTCCAGATTGGAGAAGGCGCTTGGCAAACTCTATGCATCAAAAGAGAAGATGAACCTGAAGTATAATGTGTTCAAGCTAAAGCAGGAAATTGCTGAGCATTTGTATAGCAACAATACCTACTGTTATTAAACGTTCCTGACTGGAGCCGCCCAAGGCCGCTCCTAATCGCCTGACAGCGAAAATCAACATCCATAGCGGGCCGTCTTACCGCTTTGGATTTCAAAAAACTGCAACTATTCAAAATGCATCGGGAAGTGATTCTTCATGAGGGATTCTCTTCACTCCTGCTATATCATTGATGCTGTACGCAGTCCTATAGGGGCTTGTAATGGCAATATGGCCTCGATCAGACCAGACGATCTGCTTGCTCAGGTACTTATCGGCCTGCTCAAGCGCAACGAAGGTCTGCCCCCCACAGAGATAGCAGAACTTATTTTGGGCTGTGGATTCCCGGAAGGTGCCCAGGGACAGCTTATGGCTCGAGCCGCGGCACTTCTTGCAGGCCTGCCGGCCGAAACCTGTGCCCGTATCATTAATCGCCTCGACGGCTCGTCATTAGATGCCGCAATCGCCGCTGATTCCGCTATTAGACTTGGAAACGCAGATATACTTATTGCTTGTGGAATTGAACATATGGGCAGCGTTCCGGAAGGGGGCTTTAATCCAGGCCATCACCCGGGACTGCGACTGCAGAATTATTATCTGAAACAAGGTGAGACCGCCGAGTCCCTGGCAGAAGAGGCTGCTATCAGCAGAGCGGCTCAGGAACAATATGCCATTAGCTCCCACGAAAAAGCACTTGAGGCCTGGAAGAGAGAGTACTACGCCAAAGAAGTTATTTCAATTCAAATGGGCGATTCACATATTGAACAAGATGAAATGCCAAGCTACCCGAACGCAGAAGACTATACCCTTGAAAAGCCAGCCTACCTAAAAAACGGCACGATTACTGAATCGACATCCGCCTCCCCTGCCATTGGCGCAGCTGCGCTTCTCTTTGCATCGGAAGCCGCCGTGAAAAAGTTTAAGTTGAAGCCCAGAGCTAAAATAGTAGCGAGTGCAATAAAAGGAGTTCACTGGGAGAAAAGCGGAACCGGATGCATTCCAGCTGTAGAGACAGCACTGGAAAACGCGGGCCTCGAACTAAGTAGTATCGACGCAATTGAGCTGCACGAAGCCTTTGCGGCACAGGCTCTATACGTATTAAACAAAGGTAAATGGCCGCTGGATAAAACCAATCAATTTGGTGGTTCCCTGGCAATAGGCCATCCGGTTGGTTGCACAGGTGGACGTCTGCTTTCAACCCTAATTAACGTAATGGAGTGCGAATCACTACGCTATGGGGTAGCAACAACCTCTATTAGTGGTGGGCAAGGAATAGCCGTGATCCTGGAACGAACAGGGGAATAAACGTGATGACGAGTATTCAGCGTATCGCAATTCTCGGCGCCGGTGTATCCGGAGGGCAACTGGCAGCACTATTCTCAAATGCCGGCTTCGATACCCTGCTATTCGACACCTCTCAAGAGCTTGCGGAACATCAGTTAAACAAGCTTCGAACCATTTCTCCCTCTCTATTTTTTTCAGAACGATGTGCAAGTCGCATCACAGCCTGCAACTACAATGATCATCTTGAGAAGCTGAAAGAAGTCGATTGGATTATCGAAACAATCGTGGAGCACTTTGAAACTAAAAAGCAGCTCTATGAAATGATCGCCGATTATCTGCGTCATGGTACGATCATTTCCACAAATACCTCCGGTCTTTCTGCAAACCAATTGGCAGCTTGTCTGCCACGGAAGCTTCAGGAATACTTTTGTATCGTCCACTTTCTGAACCCGCCGCGGTACCGTGAGTTGGTAGAACTCATTCAAGCTGACCAAACTTTGCCGGAGGTCATTGAGCTTGTCGATGAAATCTGCCGTGAAAGACTGGGTAAGCAGGTGCTTTTCGCAACCGACACCCCATATTTTGTAGCGAATAGAATCGGCGTATTCGCCATCATGTCCGGTATTAAAATAGCCGATGAAATGGACTTTCCGGTTCCCTTAGCTGATGCGGTTAGCGGAGCAGCTCTTGGCCGTAACGATGCCGCAATTTTTAGCATGGCAGATTCTATCGGCCTGGACACATTGGCACTTATGGCGTTAAACACTACCGGCATAAATGATAAGGACAATGAGTCACTACACGTGCCCTCTTATATGCAGATGATGATTTCTAAGGGATTGTGTGGCGAGAAGAGTGGACAGGGGTTTTATCGGCAAACAGATAACGGGAAAGAGGTTTTCAACCGCAAGCAACAGGACTACGAACACTATCGTGAGCCCAACTCACTGGCACTCCAACTTGCAGCTGAATACTATACCACAGCGGGAAAAATCAGCGAAATAATCGATTATCCGGATGAAAGCGGAGCTTTTGCCTGGAAATGGTTATCTAACGTGTTCCTTTATGCAGCGCGCTGCATCCCCGAAGTGAGTCGTGACATTTTGACGATCGATCGTGCAATGAAGTGGGGGTTCGGTTGGGAGATGGGCCCATTTGAACTTTGGAATGCTATCGGTGTAGATAAAGTCGTTGAAAAAATGCGTGTTGAGAAACGCGATATACCTGAATGGGTCGAAGCCATGCTGGAAGTAGATTGCGATGCGTTTTATGCGATTAAAGATGGGCATGCGTATTATTTTGACACTCACTACGGTGAAATACAGCCAATCGATGAGCCGGAAGATATTCTTTATCTTCCCCTTCTCAAGGAACAATGTAATATTATATCAGACAACTGGGGCGCTTCACTGATCGATATCGGTGAAGGCGTTCTCTGTGTGGAATTCCATAGCATCGCGCCGATCGGAGTAAACCCGATCGACTCGGCAACGCTCGACATTCTGGAAGACGGACTGGAGTTACTCGAGCACGGCCGCTACGTGGGAATGGTTCTGGCAAACGATTCCAGAGATTTTTCAAATGGAATTAACCTCCCGTCATTAATCCGCCTGATTGAGAATAAACGTTGGGATCTACTCGAATCGCGCAGCAAGCGTTATCAGGATATAGCCCAGGCAATTCGCTATAGCCGATTTCCGATTGTTGCAGCACCTCACCATTTTACAACCTTCCAGGGACTTGAGCTTACGCTTGCCTGTGATAAAAGGACAGCTTTTTCGGAGCTTTACTGCGGGTTCACAGATATGCAGATAGGGCTTTTGCCATTTGGTTCAGGCATTCTGCAGATTCTACGTAACTTCTACTGGAGTATGCAACAGAACTCTCCCGGCCCCTTTCCACCGGTACGTAAAGCATTTGACTGGTTTTGGCAAGAAGACATCTCTCGTTCTGCTGAAGAGGCTCTGGATAATGGACTGCTACAGAGATCTGATCGAATTATCCTCAATCGCCGGCGCCTGCTATCTTCTGCACGAAATCTGGTAGTAGAACTGGCGCAAACCTATCAGCCGCATGATCCGACAACCGAATACATTTTACCAGGTGAGCCGGGCCGTCTGGTATTAATTGATGAAATCAACCGGGCTGTACATTTGGAGCACATCGATCCACACACCGGAATGCTGGCCGAAAAGCTGTCTTATGTTCTCTGTGGAGGCAACGCTGCCGGCACTTTAAACCCGATCAATGAACAGTATCTTCTGGATCTTGAAAGAGAAGTGTTCCTACAATTATGCGGCGAAGCTGAAACTCTGAGTATTCTTAAGGACGTTCTAACGACAGGTCGTCCCCCGGGACATCGAATGCGACGCCGAATGCCCATCTTCAAAGGGGACAAACGACCGGCCTAGCTTTTATCCCCTACTTTAAGACACCTCGTTTATCTACTGTCGCCGAAAAAATCAGCCAGCGTTCACCCTCTTTTACCAAATTCAGGAAAAAAGTCGATTTATTTTCTGGTCCGTTAAATACAACCTTTGCAGAACCAACCATTCCGTAGACTTCCATTATTTTGATTCGCATTTCTGAATCGGCATTGATTTTATCTGATTCGATATTCAGAAAATCAGTACTGTTTTCAATTACCAGTCGACCATCGATATGCCTGGCAATCTGGAAATCCGGGTGAAACACACCAGAAAAGCTATCAACATCGTCAGACTTCAGGGTTGTCTTAAATTTGGTAAGTAGATCTTCAACCTGCTCTATTTCCTGCTCCCCACCGGCCAGGGCAAAGCAACTAAACATTAAAACTGCAAAGAGTGAGAGAATTTCTTTATGAAACATTCGTTTTTTCCTTATTAATGATAAAAGGTGTTTAACCCAAACTATTTGTTGGAATAAGACTGTGTTTTCACCTCTATTCTCTCATAAAGTAAAAATTATACTTGATTCTGCGAATACCAGCGGGCAATTTTCGAACCTTTAATATTAAACGGAGAAAACGGAGAAGGTACGATGTTTAAAATCGCCATTATCGGATGCGGTAGCATGGGTAGCACGTATGCTCGCTCATTTTTACAATTTAACCTGGTAACACGAGACAATCTACTGCTGGTCGCTAAAGGCCCGGAACAAAAAGCTAAACTGGAAGAGCTGGAATTGGGAATCGTTTCTGACGGAATAGGTTCAGCAATAGAACATCAGGGCATTATTATTCTGGCTGTAAAGCCTCAGGACTTTTCATCGGTTGTCGAGCCGTTAAAGCCTCATCTGAAATCTCATCATCTGATCCTATCGGTTATGGCGGGAATTCGCCTGGAGACCTTACAGTCTTCGCTTGGACATGAAGCAATTATTCGAGCCATGCCGAATACTCCAGCTAAGCTGGGAATGGGCGTTACCGCCTTTGCAGCCAGTGAGCAGGTGAATATTCATCAGGTTAGTATTATTGATAATCTACTTAGCACTACCGGCCGAACCATCTTTCTTGATAATGAATCTCTGCTGGACTCCGTTACGGCTCTGAGTGGAAGCGGGCCAGCCTACTTTTTTTATCTCGTAAAGCATATGATCGATACGGGTAAAGAGATGGGGCTGGATGAATCTGTTGCAGCGTTACTGGTAAAGCAAACCATGCTGGGATCATTTCACCTTATGAATCAATCGCCCAAGTCACTGGATGAATTAATCTCGGCTGTTGCATCAAGAGGTGGAACAACTGAGGCAGCTTTACGTAAAATGGAAGAGTTGGAATGTGGCAAATCCCTCAGTGCAGGAATCCTCTCCGCCGAAAAAAGAGCTCAGGAATTATCCCAAAGCAAATAAATCAAGTTCATAGACTTGATAATTCATTCTAAAGTTTATCAACTTTACAAAATGTGATTAAAGTCAAAGGTGGGTTTTATGCCTGAAATTAGTGTCGACAATATACGACGATGCATTAGGCAAAAAGTGAGAAACCCAACATATTCAGTTTTTCGTTTTTAAATTCGCTTTGACTTAGTCCATTCCTTCGCCGCATGGTTTTTATCTTGCCTTTGTAAAACTGCTCTGGCGATATTGAGCATATCCGAATAAATAAGTAACCATACCTTTGGAATTGGGAGAAACAAATGCTTACAGATTTACAGGAAATACAGAAAACACTACAAGAGATTCTCATTGACCATTCTCCGGCTTTACGCGCAAGCAAAGAGACGGATACCGTATTTGAGGTATCCGGCACAAAAGAAGTAATGCAGGGCAGGCGGAAAGTAAACGGACACTATTTTGCAAGCGTAATGGTTAAACCAAAGGATATACGCCTTTACTTTTTCCCAATATACACCCATGTTGACTCCTACAATATCTCGCCTGAGTTAAAAAAGTGCTTAAAGGGTAAAAGCTGTTTTCATATCAAAAAGCTATCTGATGAAATGGTTCAGGAAATAAAAGAAATGGTTGATACAGGCGTAAAGCTATATCAGAAAGATGACCTGATCTAGTCATGCTTGATCGAATAACGAAGAAACTCGGCGACCAATCCATTATAGACAAGCTGTCGGAAGAGCTTTCCGGAAGCGACTTCAACACGCTATTATTGGAAATTTTTCAACGGCGTGCAAAGCATACTCAACCAAAACAGGTGCTGGATCTTTTCAATAACAGCCGTTTCTTTGCTCCCTCAACCGTAGACCCAATCCGCTATAAGGAGCTGGAAATAGAATGGCTAAAGCATGCATCGCAAGTGGGATTTCAACCGCAAATATATTCCCCAGCCACCCCTTTGGGAACCTGTTCAACAATTGCACATGTGCATCAAAACAACGTCATTAGCGCAGGACGTAATAGTGAGATTGTCTCAGATATTACCAATGTCATGGCTCTGCAGACAGCCGCGCGCATAAAAGCAGGATCGAATGTTGATTATCTTAAAATGGCAGCAACTCATAGGCTAATGCGCACACAGGCGCTACCGAGTCCGGCACACACTGCACATTTTGGATTGATCTGTTTAACAACAGGTGGACTGGACACCGGAAGTTATAAATTCGAGCTTAATCAGCTTGAGGAGCACTTCCGCTATCATAGTTCGATGCTCAGTCGCTACGCCGGAAACAATAAGGTTGAAACGCGGATTTCATTGTCAGAAAAAAATCTGCGAGATCCGTTGAATCAACTCATCACGGGCCTGCCCGACTTTAATGTAAAATTATTAGAAAAGCCACTGAGTGGAGATTATTATTATCCGCTTCGTTTTCAAACCTACCTTTTAACTGAAGATGCGGAAATTAATCTTGCTGATGGAGGCGTTGTAGACTGGACACAGAAGCTATTGTCCAATAAGAAGCAGCGTTTTTTTATTAGTGCATGCGGTTTAGAGCTCGTCTATAAGCTGCTAATTTCTAGTTCATCCGATACAACATAAGAAATTAGTCGAAGAGATTCATCTGCGCATCTCCGGGACGACGAAATGCCGCCACCGACATGCGACTACGATCCGTCCGCCCTTCCGGTATGCCTGCTTTACGGCACGCTGCATCAAATAGCGTCTTTACCTGCTCCGCAAAGGCACCTTCACCCTTCATGCGCTCAAAAAATCGACTTTCATTCACCTTACCGCCGCGAATATCGCGTACGCGATTCATTATTTTTTCTTTTCGATCCGGAAAGTTTGTTTCCAACCATTCCTCGAACAGCCTGGAAATACTATAAGGTAGGCGCAGCATCACATATCCGGCATAAGATGCACCGGCATCTGCTGCGGCCGAAATAATGGCAGGCATTTCATGATCCGTTAACCCCGGCACCACAGGTGCAGTGAAGACACCAACCGGAATACCCGCCTCTGCCAGTTTACGGATTGCCTCCAGACGACGAACAGGCTGTGAAGTGCGCGGCTCCATTTTTCTGGCTAAACTGCCATCGAGTGTGGTAATGGAAACAACGACACGCACAGCATTCACTTCAGCCAGCTTTCGCAGGATATCAATATCTCGTGTAATCAGATGATTCTTAGTGACGATACCAACCGGGTTACGAAACTCTGCCAGCACCTCCAGAACAGAACGGGTAATTTTAAAATGCTTTTCGGCGGGTTGATAAGGATCCGTTGAGCCACTAAGCGCAATCGGCTTGGGTTTCCATTTCGGTTCATTTAACTCTTTACGCAAGAGTTTGGCCGCATCATACTTGACAAAGATTTTTGTTTCAAAATCGAGACCGGCGGAAAGCCCCAGGTATTCATGGGAAGGACGTGCAAAGCAGTAGATGCAGCCATGCTCACAACCGCGATAAGGATTAATGCCGGCATCAAAGGGCACATCCGGACTTTGATTGAAGCTGATAATCGACTTTGTATTATCCCTATAGAAAGTCGTTTTTATTCCGGACTGAAATACCTCATCATCTTCTTCCAGGTCGGTATAATCCGGCACATATTCCATTTTTTCAAAGCGACCTGAGGCATTACTTACTGCCGCTCGGCCACGTTTCTTTTGCGGGTTTTCTCCAGACATGAATGTCCTTTCAAATAATTGTCTGTTAAACCCACTCACATTTTAATAAAGTTCGAAGTTCAAAGTTCAAAGTTCAAAGTTCGGGCATCGGGCATCGGGCATCGGGCATCGGGCATCGGGCATCGAAAAATTATAACGGCATTTTAGAAACAGCAATTAACAGACGGTAAATATAAATTGACCCATTGCCCCATTGCCTCATTGCCTTATTACCAGTTCCCACTCCCGTTCCCCGAGCGTAGCCGAGGGACAGCTCTGCACTCAGAAGTCCGATATCTGACAGCGAAGCGATCTGTGTTCTGTGTTCTGATATCTATTTCTTCTTCTTATACCCGTCCTTCAGCGTAACCGTCAGATTAAACACTTTCCTCTCATCCGTTGAGTCCTTATCCGCAACATAATACCCCTTACGCAGAAACTGAAAATGATCTCCAGCCTCGGCATTATTCAACCACGGCTCTGCCTTTACATGCGGAAGCACTTTTAGAGAATCAGGGTTCAGGTTCGCCAAATAATCGCCGCCTTCAGAAGGGTCTTCCGTGAGGAAGAGTTGATCGTAGAGACGCACTTCCACATCCAGTGCATGCTCAATAGACACCCAATGAAGGGTTCCTTTTACCTTCCGGCCATCATCGGACCATCCACCACGAGTTGCCGGATCATAGGTGCAGTGCAGCTCAGTTATCTCTCCGTTTTCATCTTTTATAACATCCGTACAGGTAACATAATATGCGTGCTTTAATCGCACTTCCTTTCCCGGTGAAAGGCGAAAAAACTTGCGAGGTGCATCTTCCAGAAAATCTGAGCGCTCGATATAAATTTCACGCGAAAACGGGATCTTTCGACCACCGGCAGACTCGTCTTCAGGATTATTTTCACCATCAAGTTCTTCAGTTTTTCCTTCCGGGTAGTTGGTGATTACAACTTTCAATGGATCTAATACGGCCATCACACGATTTGCGGTTCTGTTCAGATGCTCGCGAAGTGAGAAACTCAACATTGCAAAGTCGACAGTACTATTGCTCTTCGCAACCCCAATTCTCTCGCAGAAATCCCGAATTGCTTCCGGTGTATAGCCACGTCGACGCATTCCGGCAATTGTCGGCATTCTTGGATCGTCCCACCCCTCTACATGGCCTTCAGTAACGAGTTGATTTAGCTTGCGCTTACTGGTAAGCGTATAGGTAAGCTCTAAACGGGCAAACTCATATTGCCGCGGCACCGATTCGAAGTCAAGAACTTCAAGAAACCAGTCGTATAAGGGACGGTGGTCTTCAAACTCAAGAGTACAAATCGAATGCGTAATCCCCTCAAAAGCATCAGATATGCCATGTGCGAAATCGTACATCGGATAAATATTCCATTCGTCTCCGGTACGATGATGATGCGACTTTAAAATTCTATAAAGGGCGGGATCACGCATATTCATATTCGGGGAAGCCATATCAATTTTCGCCCGCAGTATGTGTTCGCCCTCTTTAAAATCACCGTTTTTCATCCCTTCAAAAAGCTTCAGATTTTCTTCAATAGAGCGATCGCGATAGGGGCTGTTTTTTCCCGGCTCTGTTAGCGTCCCGCGATATTCACGCATTTCTTCCGCTGAAAGGCTGTCGACATATGCGTGCCCTTTTTCAATCAGCTTGACGGCACATTCATACAGTCTCGGAAAGTAATCCGAAGCAAAGTACAGCCTGTCATCCCAATCAAATCCCAACCACTTCACGTCGTCCTTGATTGACTCCACGTATTCAACTTCTTCTTTGGTTGGGTTGGTGTCGTCAAAGCGGAGGTTACACAAACCTTTATAGTCATTTGCTAATCCAAAATTCAGGCAGATAGATTTTGCATGTCCAATATGCAAATAGCCATTCGGTTCCGGCGGAAAGCGTGTATGTAAGCGTCCATCATTTTTTCCGCTTTCAAGATCGGATTCGATAATCGTCCGCAAAAAATTTGATACAGGTGCGGTCTCTTTTTCACTCATTTTATTTCAGCTCCAGCTTTTGTTGGCTAATCGGTGATCGGTGATCGGTGATCGGTGATCGGTGATCGGTGATCGGTGATCGGTGATCGGTGATCGGTGATCGGTGATCGGTGATCGGTGATCGGTGATCGGTAAATAATGTATATAGTAGAGAGTTAAATACTCTACATTGTTCTTATATTTTATTTCAATTTAAAACAAACTCAGAACTCAGAACTCAGAACTCAGAACTCAGAACTCCGTGTTCTATCGTTACCCTTCATCACTAAATTCATAACCGGCTACATCAATAACCGGCTCATAATTATACAGCTTGTTCCACAGGTTAACTGTTGTTGCGGTATCAAACTCACAATAGCGCACAATACGCTTCCACTCGCCGTTGCGATATGCTTCATACACTTTATCACCGCTTAGATCCCCCTTGGGGCTCGGCATGCCATGCAGCTCAGCTAATAATCCCAGGGACATCACCTTTGACCAGTCCCAGTTGTAATATACCATCATCAGATCAAAATGTGGTTCAGTACTGAACTTCCGCAGGTTAGTTAAACGCTTGGTTGAGGGACGAATCCCATGATGCATCATTCGCTGCAGGATAAACGGCATATCAAAGCCGAGGCCGTTATAGTGAATAAATTTATCGACCGTTTTGGCAATCTGATTAAATTCCGTCAGCAGCTTATATTCATCAGATCCGTATAATGACTTCAGCTTGATCTTTTCATCTTTAACATAGGCCATGGAGAGGCAGATAATTTTACCAAAATCACCATTCGTACTTGCGAAGAGCTGATAGTTATAATCGGGGTTTCGATCCTGTTGCCGGGAGATTTTCTGCTGGATTTTTTCCTGTACGGCTTCACTGTATTCATTCAATTCTGCCGCAGGGACAGTTTCGATATCCAATGCCAAATGATCTGCCATAGTAACCTCATGTATTTTACAAGGCTATATGTTACAGCGGATTTTCAGCGAGTGCAATAGTTTCTTAAGGCAGGTAGCGGGTAGCGGGTAGCGGGTAGCGGGTAGCGGGTAGCGGGTAGCGGGTAGCGGGTAGCGGAATAAATAAGCGAATATGCATCAAAACACAAAAGGGGCAACGACTTATGTGTACGTGCCCCAATCCATGTATTAAGAGTCGAAGGACTCAGGGTAGGTGACTAGCGAAGACCGCCGATTTCAAACTTGATCTCTATAGCGGAGTGGTTCTCCTTACTGGCAATCTCTTGATTGAACAGTACGAAGCGATACTGTAGACGAACAGTTGCGAAGCTATTTTCACGGGTTGAAAAGTCAACACCTAAACCACCTACAAAATTATAGCTCACACCGTACTCATTATCCGGCCGAACTTCCTGCCCTTCAACAATAATTGTATTGGGGAAGTTCATACCAAAAACGACACCACCCTGTCCCATCAGGTGTGGTCGGAAATTGTTCTCGATACTGGATGTAAAGATGCGCTTTTTAAACTCCATGTTCACCGGGACGGTAAAGAAACGATTAATATCGTTAAACTTTGCTACCTGCGGGCCAAAAGCCGTGTTAAATGCAATATCCGTTTCCTTATCATCTCTCAAAACAAAAAATTCTGTATTGATACCTACATAAGAAAAGCCGCCCATTGCAAAGCGATAAAAACCACCGATACCGATGCCGTTTGAAGCCAGTGAAATACTAAAACCACGCTCATTTTTATGTACGGCCATTGGCTGATCTATGTCGTCGTCTTCAGTAACGATAATCTGTCCAAATAAAGAAGTCATACTGAAAAGAAGACTAAAAACAAGTATTTTCCTGATCATAAGTTCTCCGCAAGCTTCAACATCATCTTAGTATATTGTCGATTAGATTTTTTTCTTACACGACTAAAAGCTCAAAAAGCTCCCTGAAAATTTACTCAGAGAGCTTTCCGGAATATGTGCTTTAGATTAAAACGGTACATCGTCGGCATTTGACGGTCCCGGATCTACCGGAGGAGCAATGCTGGTTCCCTGACTTGATGAGCCCATTCCGCCACCCATGCCACCGCCGCCACCGGCAGTACCAAGCATCTGCATTTCATTCATTACAATCTCGGTCGTATAGCGCTTCTGGCCATTCTGATCTTCCCAGTCACGCGTTTGAATTCGACCTTCCAGATAAATCTGGCTGCCCTTACGTAGGTATTCCTTACAAATTTCTGCCAGACGTCCCCACGCTACGATGCGGTGCCATTCCGTTTCATCAACATTTTCACCGTCTTTATTTTTCCAGCTACGGCTGGTCGCAACACTGAAGTTTGCCACAGTAGAACCACTGGGCGTATGACGAACCTCGGGATCAGATCCCAGGCGCCCCAAAATAATTGCTTTATTAATGCCTTTTGCCATTTTTTGCCTCCGGACTGTAAAATATGAATAACTGATAATAATGTAAGTAAAATACCGGCCAAATTCCACCGCCAACATCAGGAACGGAAAAAAAGACGATATTTATCTTTACTTAGAAAAAGAGGCTCTTTTTTTGAAAAAATTCGGCGAAAAGCCAAAATAGGAACTCCCACCGACGTTTGCGTGCGAGGATGAGTCGTCGGTGGGAGCGTGGAAGAGGTTTATGTTAAGGCCGTCAGTCGGCGGCCTATATAAAAGACCACAAGCAAACGAATTTCTTGCAAAAAAGCTCAGGATTTATTTTAGGCCAGAAGAGTAAGAAGCTGATCCAGGGTATGAATCTCGGCGGCCGGGGACTGCGGCAGGTTTTCCCAGGGACGGTAAAATCGATTTATCCAGACAACCTGGAACCCGAAAGATGCGGCTCCAGCGACATCCCAAGAGTTGGAGGAAAGAAAACAAATTTCGGCTGAAGACACATCCAGCTTATCAACAGCAAGCTGATAAACCGAAGGATGCGGTTTAAAGACACCAACATCTTCTACAGATAGCAATATCTCCAAATTGTCTTTTATACCGCTGGAGTTTACTCCGGACTCAAGCATACGTGGTGATCCATTAGATAGGATTGCACTACGCATCCCGCGTTTATTTAACTCCAACAGTGTATTTCGAACTTCAGGATAACAGCTCAATGAAAGGTAGGCATTCAACAGCTTTTGGTGTAAGGACTGATTTTCCAAACTGTTTACCTCAAAAGCAAACGTAAGCGCTTCGGATGTAACCTGCCAAAAATCGGCATGAGTTCCCATCAGAGACCTTAACCAGGTATACTCCAGCTGCTTCTGTCTCCAGACTGCCGAAACCGCATCTGCCTTGGCTGCGAGCTCTTCGCGATAAGGTTCAATTGCCGATCCGACATCAAAAAGAGTTCCGTAAGCATCAAATACGCAGGCTTTAATTCCGGTAAGTGAGGTTTTATCGGGCATTATATCTCCGGGAAGTTGTAGATTATATTTTCAGCCAGCCCCTCGACAAGCTCGGGTTGACAGGGAAGCTCGGGATGAAAACTACAAGATGTCACGCCCTTACAAGGCATTCGCGCTTAATCTCACTAACGCTTTTACAGCCACTCAGGCCCATTGTTAATTCAAAATCGGCCTGTAGATTCTTTAGCACTTCATCCACACCAGCCTCACCGGCTAAAGCCAATCCATAAACATACGGGCGGCCTATGCAAACTGCGGTCGCACCCAGCGCAAGTGCTTTAAAGACATCTGCTCCTCCGCGAATACCACTATCCAAGAGTACCGGTATTTTTCCATCAACCGCCTCGGCAATATCGGGAAGTGCTGCAATTGAAGAAATAGAGCCATCAACCTGTCTACCACCGTGGTTCGAAACGATAATTCCATCTACTCCATACTCTAATGCTCTTCGGGCATCGTCGCGATGTAATATGCCTTTCAGTAAAATGGGCAATCCGGTAATACCGCGTAAGTACTCCAGGTTTTCCCAGGTTAAGGATGGCCGTGAGTAAATTTGTATAAACTTTTGCACGGCCTTTCTCGGTAAGCCGGAGCGTAAATTCTGTATAAAGCTACCGGGAAAAGCCTTTGTCATTTTTATCAGTGTTTTGATGGCAGCAGCATTTATCGGCCCACTTGCTGTTTGCTCCATTGGCTCATCCAGCATCTTCAGAAAAACCGGATCACTGGTATATTGTGCGATGCCTTTTCCTTCCATAAACGGAAGATAGGCAAGGTCAAGGTCGCGTGTTCGCCACCCCAACATGGTTGTGTCAAGCGTAACAACAATCGCTTTGCAACCGCAGTTCTCCGCCCGCTTTACCAGGCTGGCAACCAGGTCGTCGGACTTGCTCCAGTATAACTGAAACCAACGGTCCGAGTCTCCCATAGCGTCGGAACACTCTTCCATTGATCTGCTGGCCTGATTCGAGAAGATCATTGGAACATCATTTGCCGCAGCGGCCTTTGCTACAGCGAGGTCTGCCTGAGGATGCGCCAGTTCCAAAACACCAATCGGCGATAAAAGAAACGGCGAGGTAAGCTTTTTTCCAAAGAGCTCTACAGACGTATCGCGATTTGAAACATCCCTCAGCATCCTGGGAATAATTCGCCAGCGTGAAAAATCCGAACGATTACTCTTCACGGATTCTTCATTACCGGCACCGCCGGCAATATATGCATAGGCCCTTAAGGGTATTTTTTTTGAGACCGCCTTTTCCATTTCGGGGAAACTTATTGGAATCAACGGCTTTTTTGCCCGTGCACCGGCGATATAAATATCCCGCTGTCGCTCGTTTCCGCCTACTTGTGGTGGCATCTTTTTATCAGACATTAAATCCTCATGAATAAAAATATCAGAGTGGCTTTTATACAAAATAACTTCGTAAATTCGCGGAACATATGCAAAGCTGCGACGATATACAACGCATGGAATTAAAGTTGCATTATCTTATGCAGGTTCTATAAAACTGTGGAAAAACAACATGATCTGTGCAAATTTTACCTTCAGGCTGCATATTTTACTTTTTTCGGCCCTTCTATTTATTGGTGCCTCGCTGCAGGCCCAGGATAAACTGATACCTTTTGAATTAAAAGATCAGTTCGATTCAACTTATACTCACCAGGACTTTGAAGATCAGGTTTTGATTGCGGTATTAAGTGATAAGAAAGGCAGTGATTATAATGAGCGATGGTCTCTGGCGATACTTGACTCACTTGGAGAAGACAAGGATAAAGTCCGATTTCTACCGGTGGCAGATATGAGGAAAGTCCCGTTCTTCGTGCGCGGGCTCGTTAAGAAATTCTTTCCCAAGGACCCGGCCGTATGGATATTGCTGGACTGGAAGGGGGAGTTTGCGAAAACATATGAGCAGGTTGAAAAGAACTGCAATATTATACTATTTGATCGCAATAGTGACGTTGTCTACCAAACAGCCGTTACAGAGATGGATAAAGAAGAGCTCGCTGTAATCGTTGATTATCTAAAAATGCTCACCAAATCTACTGAGCACCTCGGCTCGACTATCGAGTAAAATAGCACACCATAGAAAATGCGGCGCGAGTGATGATCGCCGCATCATACCCTAATATTTCTATTTATCTTCCCGTATATAATGCAAGCCAAATTGAATTAAGTGACTACCTCCATACTTATGTAGGATATAGCTCAATTACAAAATTTGTAATTAGTCGCATTTTTTCTTCAAAGAGACGCAGTTCACAGCACCTCTTTTGAAGTATATTTAAAATAATACAACACATCTTTAACAAATCGTTTACGCTAGTGCGATACTTTAATTGGGAAATTTCATCATCGTTGGGGAACATTTTATGAAATTAATTTTTTTACTATCGATCTGCCTGGCCTTTGCATCCTGCGGAAGCCAAAACATGGCAGGTTACCAGAAAATGGATACGGCACTTCAAAAGGAAATCGACAAAATTTCTGCACAAAGTGACGGAGGAGAAATTCAGTTTCTCGCCAAGTTATCTGAAGAGCCATCGACACAGCTTCGTGATGCAATCGGTCGCATGGGTATTACCATTGAAACTGCTGCAGGTAAGATTGTTACTGCCAGCGGAACACCGAATGCCATTAGGGACCTTGCTGCGATGGACGTCGTGGAGACACTTCAGCTTTCACAAACCCGGGATATGTTAAACCGATAAGCAGAATATTTTTGAATTAAACATATATCAGAGGAATTATCATGAACGCCCTTATACGCATTTTTATTATCAGCTTTGCTTTTAGCATGTTTTTATTTGCAGAATCGCGCTTCAAAAAAGAGGTAAACGCAAATAAGCAGATAGATATTTCATCTCAAATCCAAATCACAAAGCAGTATGGGAATAAGGTAGATCCAATGCTGCGTCAGCTGAAAGTCGAATATGAAGAGGCTCTTAGCGCAAACAAATCCGTTTCCGAGGCCTTTTCAGCCTACGAGGAGATTGTAGCCATCTCGCTGGACTACATCAACACACCATTTGTTCAGCTGCTAATTGAGTCCAACTCTACAACTCAAACTCACGTTGCCATTGAAGATGCAGGCGGCTTTGTAACAAACACAATCGGCGACATTCTGGTCGCTTCCCTGCCATTGGAATCTGTTGAGTCCCTCGCAGCTAAAAAGCATGTTCAACACATCGAGCTTAACAAGATAAATAAGTCCAAACTGAATCAGAGCCATGTTGAAATCGGTGCAAATCTGGTTCATACCGGCAACGGAACTCCGGTTCCCTACACCGGCACAGGGGTTGTTCTTGGTGCCATCGACAGCGGACTGGACTTTAGCCACCCTGATTTTACAACCGGCGGTGGCATCATGCGTGTAAAATACTTGTGGGATGTATCGGGGCAGGGCAATCCGCCGGCCGGATACAACTACGGTACCGAATGGACTCAGACCCAGATGGCCAACGGTAGTGCAACCCAAATTGATGGAAACGGTGGTGGTGGTCATGGAACCCACGTCGTTGGTATTGCGGCAGGGAATAACGCAGCCGTTTCCGGCTATGTTGGTACCGCTCCGGAAGCCGACATTGTCTTCGTAAAGGGTATCCGTGATCATAACAGCAGCGGTGGATTCACCGACGGCGATGTTGTAAACGGTGTTTCCTATATTTTCAGCAAAGCAGCTCAAATGGGTCAGCCTGCGGTTGTTAATCTTAGCCTTGGCGGACATTACGGTCCTCATGACGGCACCTCCCTGTATGAGCAGGCGCTTGACGGACTTACCGGTCCCGGAAAGATTATCGTTGCCGCTGGCGGCAATGAAGGGGGCTCACTGCGCCACGTTACCTATGCCGCCCAGTCCGGCAGCAGCTATAACGATGCACTGGAGACCGTTTGGGTAGCAGACGGAAGCTCGCCGGTTTCACTGGTCGATATGTGGTACAACACCGGTAGCATTTCAGTAGGACTTGCAGCATATGATCAGTACGGAAGCTTGCTAGGTTTTACGAATCCTGTTGCACCGGGACAAACGGCTAACAACATCAACTTCGATCCGGGTACCGGAACCGGCACGCTTGGAATCGTCAGCATCGATGCATCAGTAACAAGCGATCCGCAAAACGGTGCCAGCAGAGTACAGGTCTTGATCGATAGCGAAAACGGCACCTGGCCGATCACACAGGTTTTCTGGTCGCTCTACACCTTCGGTAGCGGGTCGTTAGATGCCTGGGTTGTTGTAGGTGGACGCTTCACAACAGACAGCAATAGCTGGTTCCGTCCGGGAGATAGCGAAACGCTTATCGGAATTCCCGGTACTGCGAATGAGATCATAACCGTCGGATCATACGTTACAAAAAATCAGTGGGTTGATCTGAACGGAAATGTGCAGACTCAGCCGGGCAATCCGACTATCGGACAAATCTCAAGTTTCTCCAGCGTTGGTCCGACCCGCGATAATCGTCTCAAGCCGGAAATCACGGCTCCGGGTGAAGCCATTCTTGCAGCGGTTTCCACCCACCTTACTCTCGGCGTTGGTGTTCAGGTAGAGAACGTTCATCAAAGCGGCTGGCTGCAAAAGCAGCAGGGTACGAGTATGGCGGCACCGCATGTTGCCGGCGTAATTGCGCTGATGCTAGAACGTAATCCAAACCTGGATGTGGCAACAATAAAGAGCATCCTTACAAATACAGCTCGTCCGGTTGGTTCTCCGAATACCACCTGGGGCCATGGTAAGATCGATGCTCTGGATGCAGTAAACGGCGTTCTGACCTCTATAGATGACGATCAGCCGGTAAATGCAATCACAGAATTTGAACTGGAGCAGAATTATCCGAATCCGTTCAATCCGTCTACCACCATCTCTTACAAGTTGCCGGAGAGCAGTGATGTAACACTGACGGTATATAACATGCTGGGACAAACCGTTTCTGTCCTGGTAAACGAAACCCAGCCGGCGGGTAGTTATTCCACAAACTTCGAAGCCAATCAGCTGCCGAGTGGAATTTACTACTACCGTCTTGAGGCAGGGGGCACCAGCAATGTTCGCAAGATGATGCTTCTGAAGTAATACAACTCAGAACACAGAGCGCTGAACTCTGAACTTCGAACTCTGAATTCTGAACTCTGAACTCTGAACTCTGAACTGAAAATGAGTCTCCGGTTAAAGGAAAAAAGTCAAACCCTTTAATCGGAGATTTTTTATTGAGCCTGCTACAATTTAAAGTCTACTCCAAGCCTAAGGGCACCAACGCCGAAACCGGCCTCTGCTGCAGCTGCGACTTTCTCATTAAACGCAAAGCGGGCACCAATCCCCAGGCCAAATACAAAGCCGCTAACAGAGGGACTGGAGCCATTAAAGCCATTATCATCACGCAAACTAACTGAGCCGGTATTTATTCCCAAACTGACTGTCGAATAGGTATCCCAACGGGGGTCCTTGATAAAGTCGAAATGAAAAAAGGCGCTTCCCAAAAATACGATATTGGTATACTCCCATTCCGAAAATGATCCAAGAAATCCGAATCGTTCCGAGTACGTCGAATAGGCAAACACACCGCCGACGCCAAACCAATTATCGACATCGCCGGTATCGACAAAGTTATCCGCCAATACATATTCTCCCTGAAAAGCCACTCCAACTGAGGCTCCGTACACCCCTCCTAAAGCCAGTCTCGGTCCGAGCAGGGTCTTCCCCTTGTGATTTTCATCCGCAATAAGTGATGTTAGAGGAATACAAACAGTTAAGATTAAAACGCTAAAAAAACACCGCATCCTGAAACTCCTTGCTGAAGCATAATAGATTAAATGAATTAGCATACCGCGGCTCACAGGGAACCGGGCATAGTAACAGTAAGAGCAGGTCGGATGAAATAAATACGGCCTTCAAGTGGTTGGCTTATGCAACCCAGGTTTTAGCCGTGGCATGACAACCAACATGCTACTGTTGTTCAGCTTCAATTGTGCGGATGAATGTAAATGGGAAATCGCCCTTTTAGCTTTCTCCCGGATAGGGCATGTTCACAAAAAGCCCTCGTGTGCGGAGTGTATTAGACGAGGAAAGAATCTAATACAGAAAAAAATTAGTAAACTTCAGATTACCTTGCAAACATAAAAATAACAAGATAACTCTCTCAGCGAAGCGATCTCTCAGCGAAGCGGTCTCTGAGCGAAGCGATCTCTAAGCGCAGCGGTCTCTCAGCGTAGCGGTCTCTGAGCGCAGCGGTCTCTCATCTCTAACTTTTCAACATGGCAGTTTCTGATCGATTGTTCGTCAGCTTATGAACAAGCTCATGTGAACCTGCACCACAGCTAATGATACTTCTCATTGCGACTTCAACCGGAACGTCTATCGGAAAAACATTTTCAGGCTTAAGATGGTAGATCAGCCCGGACGTTGGATTCGGGCCTGTAGGCACAAAAACAGTGACATTTTGCTCTGTACGATCGGTAACGAAGGCCGTCATCAGCGTATCGTTGTCAAAAATTCGCACCAATGCCACCGAGGAAAAAGGTGACTGCTTCCCTCCAAAGAGATGCATGACCGTTTCCTTGATCATGGTATAGCCGGGTGCTATCCGCAGAATTTTATTCTCCAGCGACTGGTGAATAAAATTCCCAACCTTGGTTTTAACCGTTACTCCGATTACAAAGCAGCTTACCAGGATAATCGCCATGACTACCACATCGGCAAAGAATTCCGGCAACTGATAATTATCTCGCACCAGGTTTGTAAAGGGTTGAATCAGGTCAGTCACTATATCAAAAAGCCAGTTGAAAATAATAATCAACAGCACCGTCGGTAATACAACAACTATTCCCCCCAAGAGTGAGGTTCGGATAAAAGCCCGAAAACGATCCATACAATCTCCTTCTGCACAAATAAATTGTGAAAATGTCGCTGAAAAATTTCGCAGAGTCAAGGCGATTCACATTGCTGTGAACTGTATAATCGGTATACGCTGCTAATCTGTTTAACAGAAGACTGCTAACGGTGTTAACAGTTTTATCTGACAAGATTTCAACCAGCAAAATCCTAAATCCATAAAATACAGGCACTAAGGCGACAACACACAAAACTGGCAAGCCGTTTGATGTAATAAAAGCAGAGTTTGGGTTAAGAAACGAAAACACGAATCTCCAGGGTTGGGAGAGTAGTGATGAGTGAGAAGCAAAAAATAAAGCTGATGTTGCTGATTATCTCCGTAATAAGCGTTTTATTCGCAACACAGCTCTCAGCGGTTTAAAGATGCCATAAGATCTTTAGCAGTATTACACAAGCGGTTTAAAGACGCCATAAGGTCTTTGGAGTGAGGCGAGGGAGAAGAGACAATTACCACTCCTCTGGTAAACATCGGGAATGCAGCCCCGCAGCCGAAAGGTAGCGGGGCTGTTTTTTTGCGGTCTAGGACTTTTCGAAACGCTCGATTTCCTCCAGAAATTTCAACGCTTCTGTTATCTGACTCCCGTTTCCCTTAAGCACTTTTTCCATCCAGGCGGCAGAAATGTTTCTCGGGCTCAGCTTACGATATATCCATATCGTTAAGGGAATAAATGCCAGCGTAATCCCGGCCTGTACCGTTAGCCAGGTTGGATCCCCCACCATTATAATATCAACACCGAACAGGGATTTGAAACCGACAATAATAAAGCTAAAGTAAAATGGAGTGATCCATGCTCCAAGTCTGATGTATCGAAGGACAATCAGCTTTAGGGATTCCAGCTTTCGTTGTAGCACAGGAATTGGTTCAGAGTAGTCAATATCGGCAATCCGGTCAAGTTGATGCATTGCTCCCCCCGCAATACTTATCGCCCAAATAGATAGAATCCCTCCTGCAATGGCAAACTGTGGTTCACTGCCATATTCAATTGCAAAGTAAATGAAATACAAAGCAGCGCATATGTAAAAGATCAGCATTGCTACAGTAACGCGGGTTAAGCTCTTTAAACGTGATTTAGCTTTATCCAGATTGAGCGTACGTAAGAGCTGGAAGTTTAACGCCCAGTTTTCCTGAAGTTGCTTCTCTTGCTCACGCCATAAGTTTTTTAAATCATCCAGTTCCATTAGCCTTCCACATCTTCAAATTGTTTTTTCAATTGCTTTTTGATACGGCCGAGCTTGGTTCCAACATTACTTGCAGAAATGTTCAAAATCTCTGCAATCTCCTCATAGCTATTATCATCCAGCCACAGCAACAATAAAGCCCTGCTTAGATTATCCAACTGCTGAATAAATCGTTGAAGCAGATCCAGCTCTTCCGATAAATCAGTTTTATCTTCATCAACCAGAGTTAAAAAACTCTGATCGATGGTTGACGAATATTTATTCCTGGTTGAGTGTTTTCGACTGGATGAGATTGCCACATTCAATGCAATTCGATAAAGCCAGGTAGTAATTTTGTACTGCGGATTATAATTACCGAACGATTTCCATAATTGAACGATAATATCCTGTGCAAGATCTTTTCTGTCCTCAGAATCGGCACAATAGCTGTTACAAATTTTAAAAATAATCCCCTGGTTTTCCTCAAGTACCCGGAGAAACTCTTCTTTATTTACTTTCATAAGATTCTATTTAAAACCCTGCTCAATAAACCAGTTCTTTACTGCCTGAATTGCTTTAGGATCATGCGAAATTGAATTGTGGTTTGCCCCATCAATAACCCGAGTGGTGCCTCGGCTATTTTTTTCGACCAACTCCTCATAACGATCCGCATAAAACACCTCATCCTTTTCACCAACCACAACAAGCAGCGGCTTACCTATACCCGCGATTGCTTCGGCAGCATCATCCGGAGACATACTGGCAAGACTTGAATAGGTATAAGATTTCAGAGGAGCATTGTCTGGAACATTAAAAAATAATACGTCTTTATAATTCAAGAATGAAATTTTGATTGCATTTAATAGAGAAAGGCCGATAAAACGTGAAAGATGCAGTTTTGCAAAATCTGGATTTTGATCCGATTCTTCTTTACGGGTTGTTGGTGATTCCCAACCAAGAGCCGGTGCAAATAGAATATACCCATCCGGCTTTACAACATTCTCTTTCTGAGAATATCGAGTTGCAATTCCACCTCCCATCGAGTGCCCCGCTAATATGACTTTTCCATCTGACTGTCTAGATTTGAGTACCTGAATTACTTCATTTAAATCATCCACATATTGATCGATATAATTCAGGGCGCCCGGCTTTCCCCCTGATTGACCATGACCACGCAGGTCAAGTGTTATAACAGAAGCATTTGTTGCCTCTTTCAATAGGCCAGCTGCAGTATTGAACTGAAAACTGTTTGCCAGTATACCATGAACGAACAGGATGGTGACATTCGATTCCCCAGTGAATAAGTCACCATGTAGAGACACATCATCGCGAGCTTCAAAAGAGATTTTTTGGGATGGATAATTTTGATCGAAGTTCAGTCCGGTTTCAGCCATCTCCTCCGGACTCATTTCAATAGTTTGTTCAAAAACCGGTTCCGATAAATAAACCAAACCGAACGATAATATAAGATAGACGACCGCTGTAGCGATAAGCGGCTTTTTCAATTTATGTAACCAGGACATAAGACTCTCCAAATAATAGTTTGATCATTTATCTATTATTCGCAGAGCCCTCAAAAGAATCACACACGTCCTGATTTTTTTCAAAAAAGACTCAGAACTCTGAACTCTGAACTCTGAACTCTGAACTGTACCATGGGTCGCGACCCACGCATCCTCTAAACACTACTGGAACGTAGTGGAGCTCCCGATACGACCGAAGAGTCTGAGCCGTTCCGAATTCCGGATTCACTCCACCATCGCATCGCCCACAGTGCCAGCAGCACGATCGGTATCATTAGTATACTTCCTTCCGGACCAAAACTTCCACCGCTAAGCCAATCCGATCCTGTGCTAGAGATATTCAACAGCGTTGCATGTTGATGTCCGCTGGCTGCAAATCCAAACACCGGCCCCTGAAAGAAATTCCAGCCAATATGCATTCCGATTGATAACCAAAGCATATTCGTAGCGAGATAGCCGTAAAGCCGCAGAAAGCCAAAGAGAACAATTATGGTTGAAGAAAGCAATCCGGCATTGGGGTTAGCTGCATGTATCAAGCCATATAGAATACAGGAAATAACAATGGCAACCTTCAGGCCCATACCATCTGTCATGTTCTGAAAAAGATAGCCGCGAAACACCAGCTCTTCCCAGTATCCGACAAATACCATTTCCAGCAGAAGAAGTAACATCACAACAAAACTCATAGTGCCCATAAAGCTGATAAAATCAAAGTTGCTAAACGTTGCGGAAGACCAGCTTATTCCATTTAGTTCAACATTCCCACTAAATAGAGCGACAACAAAAAACAGTCCAGCCATACCGGCACTAAGCAAAAAACCGAAAAGTAAGTCTCTGGTGCTTACTTTGGAACGCTGCATTCCCAATGAGAGAAACGAGCGCTTGTCAAAAAAGCGTCTGGCAAGTGGAACGGCAATAGTAGCGGCAAGAGCAAGTATGGCAACAATTAACAGGCTATAGCCACTAATAAACTCTCGTTTTGTAAGATCGCCGAGAAGCGGCTTCACAAAAAAGATGGTGGCGCTCATGCACCAGAACAGAATCACAAATCCGGAGATTCTCCAACCGGCACGTAAGCGACTTTCTTCAGCGTTATAAAATATGGTTTTCAACAGTTTGCCCTTTCGATAATGCATCGTATTCAATTTCTTGCGTCCCAAATCTATGTGGATAAGACATCTGAATGGACAAAATGTTTAGGGGAAATAAAAATGAGGCAATGAGATTGTTTGTGAATGGTATAAGATGTGAATAGTGAATAGAGCCGTTCCCCGAGCACAGTCGAGGGGAAGCAATAGCAATGGGGCAATTTATAAAAGTGAAACGTGAAACGTGAATGGTGAAAAGTGAAACGTGAAACGTGAAACGTGAAAAGTGAAACATGAGACATGAAACGTAGGGGGTGAATTGGATCTGCCTGTATCTGCCCGCTTCTCACCGTCTCTCACTGCCGAATGCCTGACCGTCTCTAACAATTTCGATTTCTGAAAATTATCAGTCCAGCGTCTCGACAAGCTCGACGTGACAAACCAATCACCACATAATGCTGCCTGCTGCCCACTGCCTGTAGAAATCCGTATCCCAACCAAGCACATCAAAGGCTGCGGAAAGCTCTTCAGGCATCTCAGATTTAATTTCCAGCTCCTCTCCGGTAAAGGGGTGAGTAAACTGCAGGTGAGTCGCCATTAACATCAGGCGATGCAAATTGAAATGCTCACGAAAAAAACGATTTTGCTTGCCGTCGCCATGGTTTGTATCACCGATAATCGGATGCCTCAGATGAGAAAAGTGCTTTCGCAGCTGATGGTTGCGCCCTGTTCGCGGAAAAGCCTCAACCAATGTAAACCGTGCAGTTGGGAATTTGCTAACCGGAATCGGCAGCTCCACGGTTTCCAGCACCCGATAGTCGGTGATCGCCTCCTGCGATTCTGCAGCATCATGCTCTGACAAAGGGTAGTCGATTTGCCCTTCGCGATCGGCCAACCAACCGCGTAGCACGGCGATATAGCGTTTTCGTACTTTCCGGGCAACAAAAAGGGCATGCAGCTCTTTTGCGGCCTCGGAAGACAATGCAAACACCAATACGCCTGAGGTTGCACGATCCAAACGATGTACCGTATACACCCACTGATCAATCTGGTCTCGCAATTGCTGCATGCAGCTACTTTCACGCGGTGAGAGCGGCGTGGGATGTACGTGAATAGCGGTCGGCTTTTCGATCGCAATGTAATGCGCGTCACGGTATAATATTTTCAGAGAACTATGTTTCATCATGTTATTGCATTATATGCGTTTGGAAATTGCATTAAATTAACCATATATTAGGATCCCCGTTACTACCGCTGAATTAAACGATGTTTTTCACCGTTTCCTAATGTATAAGAAACCGAGCGTCCCCGGCAGAGTATTAAAGTAAACAGGAGTAGAAAAATGGACGAACGGAATTATCACGTTGACGTTATCGATTCGGAAGGACGCACTGAGTCTTGCGAACTGGAGGTAACGCAAACCGGGGATGACTGCCAAGTTGAACTTTTCATGCGTGGTCAAATATACACCGGTGTCGCAGAAGATTTTTTTGACGCATTATGTGTTGTAAGGATTCACATTGAACCCGATGGCTATCTGCTGAACTGCTATGGTGCAAGCAAGAACGTTTATCCTTCGCGCGCATCACGCCAAATGAGTTCCGGCAGACAGGCCTATCAAATGACCATGGGATATCCGGCTGAAAGACTGGTCTCCATTTTCGACTCCGGCCTGGACACCCAGCCTGCCACAGTAGATGAACAAAGACGATTTTACGAAGATTGGTTGCAAAGTCTTTAAAAGACAGTTCAAAGTTCGGAGTTCAAGGTTCTAAGTTGAAGAACTGTATATTAAGGCTAAGTTACCTCGGCATATCCAGATTTAATGTCAGTGAAGGCTTATTCATCCAGAATTCTCTGGCAAAATCAGAAACAATACTTACATATACTGTAAAATGTAAGAAGTTAAATGATTGATGTTTTAACTTGGAACTCTGAACTCTGAACTCTGAACTCTGAACTCTGAACCTATTTATACCCTATCCCCTCCGTCAACTCAACCCGGCTTTTCATAAAATGTCCGGTGCCGAATGCCACTTCCTTACCAGCTTCGTTAAATAGACGCGATTCAGCGATAAACAAGTTTTTCGACTGCGATCTTAGCTCACCGACTGCTTTAATCACTCCACCGGTAACCGGTCTGATCAAATTAATATTGAATGTCGTCGTCAGAACAAACACGTCTTTCACTACGGAGTTTACCGCAAAAAAGGCTGAATCATCCAGCAACTTAAAGTAGACTGAACCGTGCATTGCATCCAGTGCGTGGAAGTACTTGTCCGACACCGTTAATTCAATTACCGCCCGCTTATTGGATATTTGTATTTTCGTAGTCTCATAGAGTTCACGCTGCACCTTCGCATCGAGGTACATGCGTTCCAGCTTACGGAAATGATCATCTGACATTCTTTAATTCCTTTGTTATATCAGTTCGAAATTCAAAGTTCTGGGTTCTTATTGAATTTCATTTTCCTGTAACTACTTTTATAATTACTCGTATATATTTTGTCAACTATTTTGGGATAATCTACGTCTAAATAATAAACAAATTCTTACCCAATCTATTCCCCTAACCCGTTATCTACGGAGATTCTTATGAGTTATCGCAACGTAATTGTGCTCGTACTACTGGGTTTGTTCCTATCCAGCGTTACGGCACAGGAGGCGCGACTGCTGCGTTTCCCCACAACAAATGGAAATCAGATTGTCTTTTCCTACGCCGGTGATCTTTACACCGTACCGACATCCGGTGGGGTAGCCAGACAACTAACCAGCCATGAAGGCTACGAAATGTTCCCGCGCTTTTCAGCAGACGGATCCACAATTGCTTTCACCGGACAGTACGATGGCAATACCGAGGTGTATACCATTGGTGCAGACGGTGGCGTGCCGAATCGTCTAACCTACACTGCAACGCTGAATCGGGACGATATTGCCGACCGCATGGGTCCGAACAATATTGTTATGACCTGGAAGAACACTACAGATGAAATCGTCTTCCGTTCACGCAAGCGCTCTTTCAACAGCTTTATCGGTTCGCTGTACAGCGTGAATGCTGCCGGTGATATGCCGCAACAGATCGAAGTGCCGCGCGGTGGTTTTTGTTCTTTCTCACCAGACGATAGTAAAATGGCCTATAATCGCATCTTCCGTGAGTTTCGTACGTGGAAACGCTATCGCGGCGGTATGGCAGACGACGTCTGGATTTACGATTTTAAAACCAAGAAGATCGAAAATATTACCGACAACCCGGCGCAGGATATTATCCCGATGTGGGCCGGCGATAAGGTGTATTTCATCTCCGATCGTGAGTCAAACGGCGCTATGCGCATGAATCTGTATTCCTACGATACCAAGACGAAGCAAACAACCCAGCACACCAATTTCACCGACTTTGACATCAAGTTCCCTTCCATCGGAAAAGATGCCATCGTTTTCGAGCAGGCTGGCTATATCCACCGCTTCGATCTGGCAACCCAGACGCATCAAAAAGTTTCCATCCGCATCATGCAGGACTTTAATGCAAGCCGCGGTGGCGTTCGCGAACTGGCCAGCGAGGTGAGCAACTATGAAATTTCTCCGGATGGAAAGCGCGCGCTTTTCGGCGCTCACGGTGAAGTCTTCACCGTTCCGGCCAAAGATGGTCCGACACGTAATATTACCCAATCTTCCGGAGCTCACGAGCGCAACTCAAAGTGGTCACCGGATGGAAAATGGATTTCTTACTTATCTGACGCCAGTGGCGAATTTGAAATCTGGGTAGCTCCACAGGACGGGAAAGGAAAAGCCCGACAGGTAACCAAAGGGGCGGATACCTATTATTACCAGCCATACTGGTCGCCAGACAGCAAAAAGCTACTTTTCGGCGATAAGAAGCTGCGCTTACGTTATGTTGATGTTGCTACCGGAAAAATCACGGAAGTAACCAAGGCCGACGCCTGGGAAATTACTCAGTATGCATGGTCGCCGGATGGAAAATACATTACCTGGTCTCAGTTTGAAAAAGAGTCCATGCGTAAGGTGTATATTTACTCGGTTGATACTAAAAAGAAATATGCCGTCACAGATGGCTGGTACGACTCTAACAGCCCGAACTTCAGCGCCGACGGCAAGTGGCTGCTCTACGCATCCGGACGCGACTTTAATCCGATTTACAGCAGCACTGAATGGAACCATGCCTATCGCGACATGGAGCGGATTTACATGGTTGCGCTCTCAAAAGACACCGAGTCACCGTTTAAGCCGAAGAGCGATGAAGTAAGCATCAAAAAAGAAGAAAAGTCGGATAAGAAGGACGACAAGAAGAAAGACGACAAGAAAAAGTCCGACAGCAAATCCGTTAAGCTCGACATCGACGGCATTATGGATCGCACCATCGGTCTGCCCATCGATGCATCGAATTACGGCAATATCTCTATGGTTAACGGAAAGGTGTATTATGGCCGCCGTGGTATGAGTGACGAAAAGTCTGTTCTGTTAATGTATGACCTGAAGGAAGAGAAAGAAACCGAGCTCGGTCATTATAACGGATATGAAATCTCTGCTGACAACAAAAAAATGCTGGTAGGCACCGGTAGTAAATACGGCATTGTGGACCTGCCAAAAGGCCCGATTAAGCTGAAGGATGCCCTGAAACTCGGCGATATGGAAATGATGCAGGATCGTCGTGCGGAATGGAATCAAATATATGCTGAAGGATGGCGCCAAATGCGTGACTTTTTCTACGCCGAGAACATGCACGGTGTGGATTGGAATGCGGTAAAGAAGAAGTATCAGCCATTGATTAAACACGTGAATCATCGTAACGATCTTACCTATGTTCTTGGTGAAATGATCGGTGAACTGAATGCCGGCCATGCCTATGTTGGTGGCGGTGATCGTCCTAGCCCAAAGCGGGTTCGCACTGGCCTTCTGGGCGCACAATTCAGCAAGCATAGCTCCGGCTACTTTAAGATCGATATGATTCTGGAAGGCGAAAACTGGGGCAAGCGTCGCCGTTCGCCGCTGCGTGATCTTGGCGTAAACGTCAGCGAAGGTGACTATATCCTGGCAATCAACGGAAAGTCTACCAAAGACATGAAGAACATGTTTGCGGCTCTGGTAAATACCGTGGGCAAGCAGGTGGTTCTAACGGTTAACGGCAAGCCGTCGACGGCCGGAAGCCGTAACGTAACGGTCAAACCGATTGCAGACGAGGCACCACTGTATTATTACAATTGGGTGCAGGATAACATCGAAAAGGTCAACAAGGCAACCAATGGCGAAGTCGGCTATATTCACGTGCCTGACATGGGACCAAACGGTCTGAATGAGTTTGTTAAGCATTTCTATCCGCAGATGCGCAAGAAAGCTCTGATTATCGACGTTCGCGGTAACGGTGGTGGAAACGTATCACCAATGTTGATCGAGCGTCTACGTCGTGAGGTGGTGATGATCACCATGTCCCGGAATGTTGATCCGGATGTAAATCCGGGCGATGTAATGTGGGGTCCGATGGTTTGTCTGTTAAACGAATTCTCCGCGTCTGATGGCGACCTGTTCGCATGGCGATTCAAGCATCATAAGCTCGGCAAGCTGATTGGTAAGCGTAGCTGGGGTGGTGTTGTCGGTATTCGTGGATCACTGCCATATGTTGATGGTGGAACCATGAACAAGCCGGAATTCTCCCGCTATGACCTGGCCGGTAAAGAATGGATTATTGAGAATATCGGTGTGTATCCGGACATAGTTGTCGATAACGATCCTGCAAAGGAATTCGCAGGAGAGGATCAGCAGCTGAACCGCGGTATTTCAGAGATATTAAACGATCTGAAAACACAGCGTAAGACCGTTGCACCGCAACCGCCGGAGCCGGTTCGATAAATTTATTCGTTCTGACGCACAATTGTGCATCGGAAGTAGAATATTGTTTTCAGTGTAAATAGAAGAGATGTAGGGACGCATAATTATGCGTCCACAACTGGTAAAGGACGCACAATTGTGCGTCCTTTACCAGTTAATGGGGGATTGATTCGTTTCGGTCAAAAACGCATTCGCCTTACCAAAATGCCCGCAGCCGCGAAAGTAGCGCACCGAAAGTGGTGAAGGATGTCCTGCCTCCAGCACTAAATGTTTTTCCCGATTGATTACCGAACCTTTTTTCTTGGCATAATTTCCCCATAGCATGAACACCAGGTTTTTGCGGCGTTCAGATAGTTCGCAAATTACAGCGTCGGTAAATTTTTCCCATCCCTTTTTCTGATGCGATGCCGCCTCGCCCGTGCGAACGGTAAGCACGGAATTCAGCAGCAATACCCCCTGCTCGGCCCATCGCGTCAGGTTACCCGATTCCGGAGCGGGCTGCCCCAAATCCTGCTCAATCTCTTTGAAAATATTCTTTAAGGAAGGTGGATGCTTGATCCCATCATTTACCGAGAAAGCCAGTCCATGCGCCTGTCCGGGACCATGGTAGGGATCCTGCCCCAAAATAACAACGCGTACGTCTTCAAATCGACATGCAGCGAAGGCAGCAAAGACTTCATTTTCCGGGGGATATACTTCGGCAGATTTTCGTTCAGACTGGATAAGTGATTCAAGGTGTTCAATATAAGGCTTATTGAGTTCCTGGTTTAAAATTGAGCGCCAATTGGCAGTTAAATAATTGTCGATTTTCCAACCCTTTTTATTTCCAATAAAATCTGTGCTTAATTTCAGAAAGTTATATTTGCTTTAACAACGTCAGTAGAATGGATACGATAGATGCTAATAAACCGGTATTATTTTTTATAGGGATATATTCTTACCGTACCGTAACCGACTCTCTGATTTTTTTCTTCTCCCCACTTACCAAAATCGGGATGGCCGGATTTCTTCCAAGTAAGGTAGTTATTGATAATTTCTTCATCGACCTCATTTTCTGAAATCCAATACTCACGCCGAGCTTTATCAGCCAACTTTACTATCTGATTTTTTTGGTCTATTACAAGCTGTAAATCTTCTTCCGGATTACCAAGATACCCAACTGGCAGGTGGTGCATTGAAGAATAAAGACAGTCACTCCAGAACTTAAGAAGACCTTCTCTCGCGATATCATCTTCCGGACACACCTGAAGTGCTTTCTTCAGATGATCAATACTGTTAAAATATTTACCATACCATCGAAAAGGCCGGCTATCACCTTCCTCGATATCACACCAATTTTCCAGAGTTTGTTTGATAAGACTTACTTTAAGAGAATGAGGAAATGCTAAATCCTGCGCGTATTTAATGGTCTCAAATTGAGTAAATAGAAATGTCGTAAAGTCAGTTCGTTGACTTAATTCCCATCTATCTGTCAAATTGAGAAAAGTTTCGAGTTTTTGTAAGGCCTGCTTTCTAAGACCTTTCTCCCGTAGCGTACAATAAGAGGAATAGTCTTGCCAATCGGACCGCTCAGCAGCATTTTTTGCGACCACACGCAGCGCTATCATTTGCATTTCGTGTGACATATCGACCTCAAGAGGAATGAAAAAAACCTATATTTCTTATCGCCAGTATCCGCCGGTTTCCTTTAACACATTAACATAGGCGCGAACACCATCGTTCAGGCTGGTAAATTCATCCTTAAATCCGGAGGCCCTCAGGTTTGTGGTGTCGGCTTCTGTAAACGCCTGATACTTTCCTTTCAGCGTTTCCGGAAAGGGCACATAGCTCATCGCTGAGCCATCGTAACAATCCTGCATAATCTCGGCAATCTTCAGGAAGCTCTCGGCATTACCGGTGCCGCAATTGTAAATGCCGCTGACGTCCGGATTATCCAGAAAGTGCAGATTTACCTTCACTACGTCACCGACATAGATAAAATCCCGGCGAAAATCTCCGCTTCCCTCAAATAACTTAATTTCAGATGTTTCCATCAGCTGATTGTGAAACTGAAAGATCACCGATGCCATGCGCCCCTTATGATTCTCCTGCGGACCGTAAACATTAAAATAGCGCAGTCCGACGATCTGAGCCTCTGCTTCCTTCATTACGCGGCGCAGGTACTGATCAAATTGGAATTTGGAATAGGCATAAACATTAAGCGGATATTCACAGCGGCGTTCTTCTACAAAACCGTCATCTCCATTGCCGTATACCGAGGCAGAAGATGCATAAATCAGTCGGATATTATGCCTTAAAGCATAATGCAAAAGTGACTTGCTGTATTCGTAGTTTACCTTCATCATGAACTGACCGTCGTATTCCATCGTGTCGGTACAGGCACCTTCATGAAAGATAGCTTCTATCTTATTGGGGGCGTATTCGCCGATACGACGAATAAACTCATTGTGATCGACAAAATCCCGAAACTCCAGGCTGTTCAGGTTCAGGTGTTTCTCACCGCGCTTAAGGCTATCCACAATCAGGATATCATCAATGCCACGCGCATTCAATTCACGTACTAGATTACTGCCGATAAATCCGGCTCCACCGGTTACGATAATCATATTGGTTCTCCATTACTCATAAACTGCCGCAAAATACGCTTATTCATTCCAAATTTCAATGGCTATTCAATTTGCGGAATACATAGCATGAAACGAATAGCCTTTCTCATTTTTCTTCTTTCTTTTATCCACCTTAACTTTTAAGTACCTTCGGTCGTCTCTATAAATCATCCTGAAACCCCGGAGAAAACGCCATGATGCTTTCAAAGCTTGCTCAGCGAATTGAAACCTCACCGATTATTACACTTGCAGCAGAGATAAATGAAAAAATTGCCCGTGGAGAGACAGTTTATAATCTGACCATTGGTGATTTTAATCCTAAAGTATTTCCCATACCGCAAGTACTTGAAGATGCCATTGTGCAGGCATATCGGGATGGCGAAACGAATTATCCGGGCGCCGTTGGTATTGCAAGTCTGCGAAAAGCCGTCAGCGGCTATCTCGCTCATTTTGGTGATATGCATTTTGATCCTGCAGATATCCTGGTTAGCAGTGGTGGTCGACCGCTCATCTATGCTGCTTACCTCTCAATTGTAGACAAGGGTGAAAAAGTTATTTATCCGGCACCATCATGGAACAACGACCATTATACCTACTTAACCGAAGCAGAAGGCATTGTACTTGAAACCGATGCCGACAACTTTTTCATGCCAACGGTTGAAGCGTTAAAGCCACATATTGAAGATGCTGTTTTACTGGCATTATGCTCTCCGTTGAATCCGACAGGAACGGTACTCAGCAAAGAACGCCTGGAAGCAATTTGCGATATGGTGCTCGCTGAGAACAAACGACGTGGTCCCGATCGCAAGCCACTCTATGTTATTGTCGACCAAATTTACTGGCCGCTTACCTACGGCAGCACCAGGCACTACAATGCAGTAACCTTACGACCGGAGATGCGAGATTACACCGTTTTTATCGATGGCGGTTCAAAAGCTTTCGCAGGAACCGGTCTTCGATTAGGCTGGGGTTACGGCCCACAGCCGATCCTTGCTAAAATGCGTTCCGTTGTTGCCCACATGGGTGCATGGGCCCCACGTGCCGGTCAAGTAGCCTGTGGCAACTTTCTCTCAGACATTCCGGCTGTAGAAAATTACCTGAACAGTTTCCGCGATCAGCTGGAAAAACGTCTGAACGGATTTTATAAGGGTTTTACGGCACTGAAAGCCAAGGGGTATAACGTAGATGCTATTGAGCCTCAGGCAGCTATGTATTTGACGGTTAAACTGGATCTGGCCGGATCCAAGACTGCTGACGGCACGGTTCTCGAAACCAACCAGCAGGTCCATCGCTACATTCTCGATGAAGCTCACGTCGGCCTGGTTCCCTTTGCCTATTTCGGCGCTTCGGAATCTTCTCCCTGGTATCGTCTGTCAGTTGGAACTGCCAGGCTGGAGGACGTTGAATCTGTCATTACCAATCTTGATGCGGCGTTGGGGAAACTACAGTAAACGGTGAACGGTGAACGGTGAACGGTGAACGGCAGAATTTAATTTTCTTAAATCAATAACTGCATTATTGACGCATCATTACTGAGAGCATTTTAAATATCGACCGCATACTTTTTTCGATTTGCTTAAACTCATTTTCAGAAGCATAACCTAGATCTATTGTGATCTGCAATTGAGTATCAAGTTCAACTAAAGATGAACGAGCTATCTCCCAAAAGCGTTTTCGTTCCTTAATTGTTTTGCGTGATGCTCCCTCTGCAATATTTGAAATTACTGAGACCGCTGTTTTTCGTACATGTGCAGAGAGCTCATATTTTTCCTGATTTGGGAATTGATCTGATACTCTATAAATATCTTTTACAAGAATACGACTGATTTGCCAAACGTCTAATGAACGATGTTTTAATTCTTTTAGCATATTTTTTTCCTCCTACTATGCCTTATAAAAAAGACCGTGTATTTGGAAAATTAATTCTAAAAGTATGGCAAGGCATATCGAATAAGTCTTTTTGATTTTTCTGTTCACCACTCACCGTTCACCGTTGTTTTGTCCGTCATTAAATTTTTCCCAACGCAGATCGTGATTCATTTCGTATAGCATCCCTCTCTTTATTCACTAATTGCACCTGTAAGCATTGCTCTCCGATCATAATTCTTGTATTTCTGACTGAATATTTTTCAGCCGTAATTCCCCTGGAACATTCGCTGATGCGTTTTGTCAGCATTACCAGCACTCTTCTCCTGCAAGAAGAAGATCGGATTAGTATTGTAAAAATTGAAACAAATTACATACGGCCAGCTTGGCCAAGATTACTACTTTAGTCATTTAACAAGGAGACAGTTGAGTCATGACAGATCGTGTTGTCGGTACAGTGAAGTGGTTTAATGCCGCTAAAGGTTTTGGTTTTATCATCCCCAGTGACCAGGGAGATGACATTTTTGTTCACTACACTTCCATCGCAGCGGACGGCTTCCGTTCACTCGAAGAGGGGCAGCAGGTGGAATACACTCTGAACGTCACAGACAAAGGGCCCCAGGCTCAGAATGTTGTAGTGGTTTAAAACATAAAATTCGAAAAAAATACAAGTGCGACGTGTTCTTCACGCCGCACTTTAGCTTTAAATCTTTAGTATTTTTTGCCCACCGGACACTTCCGCCCTCAATAGAACATCGGTTGCATTATGCTCCGTGAAGTAGTATTTTGTGTTTGGATTGGACCGCCTATTCACTCACCGATTCGCATAGTACTTAACTCACGAGAACCCGGCGGTTGCGCTAAGCGCATGGGAGTAGAAAATGACCTTCAGATTCGACCGGCGGTATGAATTTCCGGGATGGATAGCTACCTGCTACTACGCTGTGAGCGTCATTTGAACGGAACACCCCAGGAAGAGGTAAACAGCAGTTATGAGTTTTTTTGAAAAGATTCGCAGCGGTATCAAATCGCTGTTTGGATCAGCAACTGAGACCAAAAAAGATAAGACGGTATCCGCATCCGCAAAAGCGGGGAAGAAACCTCAAGACAGAAATAATCAGCAGCGTCCGCATCAAAAGAAAGGACGCAAACCATCTTCACGTCCTTCCAAGCCCGCAAAACCACGCTGGGACCCGGCGAGCTTTAAAGTAGAGCCGCAGGAGGGAAAAACCCGCTTTCACGACTTAAATCTGCCCAATAGCGTTATGCATGCCATTGCCGATCTAGGCTATGAATACTGCACTCCCATACAGGCAGAAGTGCTACCCAGTACCCTGAAAGGCAAAGATGCCACAGGGCAAGCACAAACCGGAACCGGTAAAACCGCTGCTTTTTTAATCACCATTTTGAATCACATTAAACGTAATCCAATAAAAGGAAAACGTAAATACGGCACGCCGAGAGCCCTGATTTTGGCACCTACCCGTGAACTGGTGCTGCAAATTGCTGATGACGCCAATAAGCTGGCCAAGTACAGCAACGTTAGAATACTGACTGTCTTTGGGGGAATGGACTATCAGAAGCAGAAAAACCAGCTAAACGGCAAGGTAATTGATATCGTAGTCGCAACACCCGGTCGCCTGCTCGATTTTAACAGCAAAAAAGATATCGACCTGCGTCAGGTCGAGGTCATGGTTATTGATGAAGCCGACCGCATGCTCGATATGGGCTTTATTCCGGATGTTCGACGCATTATTCGTAGCACTCCTCCAAAAGCGAAACGTCAGACGCTGCTCTTTAGCGCCACCGTTCCGCCAACGGTACTCAATTTAGCCAGTAGCTGGACAAAAGACGCAGTATCCATCGAAATCGCACCGGAACAGGTTGCCGTCGACACAGTTGAGCAAGTTGTCTACATCGTTACGACAGACGAGAAACGAACCTTGCTATACAACATACTTACCAGCCAGCCGATGGAACAGGTAATCGTTTTCTCAAACCGGCGCAATGATACCCGTAAGCTGGCAGATATGTTGAAGAGCTACGACATCAGCTGCAGCGTTTTATCCGGGGATGTACCGCAGGCCAAACGCCTGAAGACACTTAATCGCTTCAAGTCCGGCGAGCTAAAAGTGCTGGTCGCGACAGATGTTGCAGGTCGCGGTATTCACGTGGACGGATTAAATTATGTAATTAATTATACGCTCCCAATCGACCCGGAAGACTATGTGCATCGTATAGGGAGAACAGGCCGTGCCGGTTCAAAAGGAACTTCAATCAGCTTTGCCTGCGAAGAAGATTCATTCCAGATACCGGTTATTGAAGAGTTTATTGGAGACAAGCTAAACTGCGTTGTACCCGATGAAGCCTTGCTTAAAGAGCTACCTCCTCCGACACATAAGATTAAGCCCAAACCAAGACGCAATGGTGCTCCCGGTGGCAGTCGCTCTAATAAACAACGCAAGGAAGGCTCCGGTCACTCAAAGCATAAGCGTAAGCGAAGCAGTAGCCAAAATCGCACCGGCAAAAAGCCCAGCAACAACAAGCAAGACAGCCCGTCTTAAGCAGAACCACAAACCCGGCAGGTCATCGACTTGAAACAGTACTTTGCATTTTCAAGAGTTGACAATTCCTTTATCGTCAGCGCGGAGAACAAGCAGGATCTTGAAAAAAAGATCGATGCTATTCGCGCCAGACATCCCGAATATTACGAAACTCACGTACGTTCCGGCTATGCCATCGTTCAGGCAAAATCAATGGCTGAAGCCAAAAAAGCAGAGAAGAAACTCTCCTACGACCTCCCGCTTTTCCAGCAGTCCGATCGAAAGTTTCAGGTCTTCCTTTTTAACGGAGAAGAGATGGAACTCGAAAAAACCGTCGATTCGCTAAATGATGCTCTGGCTGTATTTAATGAGAACCCGGAGAGTGCCGGTGAAATCATCAGCTTCAGCGATAGCGGAGAACAACTAAAGACTTACTCTATGAGTGAAATTCAGCGCGAGTTACAGGCTCTACACCGTGAAATGCTGCGAAAGCGCAAACAGCTAGACCTATTCTAACCTATTTTTGCCATCCTGAGATTATTCCGTATATTTTGCCATCTTAATTTGCCGAGGAGATGAACATGAGACTATTTATCATAACCGTGGGTATGCTATTAACGATGCAGCCATTACTATCCCAGACGTTCTATAAGGACCCTTTTGCTCACACCTATTCCATCGTTGCTGTCGATACGGCAACAGGTGAGATCGGCTGTGCAGTTCAGTCGCACTGGTTTTCCGTCGGTAGCATTGTTCTTTGGGCAGAAGCTGGTGTCGGGGCAATTTGCACCCAATCGTTCGTCAACCCGGGTTTTGGTCCACGCGGCCTGGAGCTTCTGAAAGCAGGCGCAACCCCGTCACAGGCAGTAGAAATCCTAACCAGCTCTGATGAAGGTAGAGATTACCGTCAGCTGGCAATCATCGATGCAAAGGGTAATACGGCAGCATTTACCGGTGAAAAATGTATTCAGGGGGCTGGACATATCAATAAAAAGAACTACTCAGTACAGGCGAACCTCATGGAAAAAGACACTGTTTGGCCGGCCATGGAAAAGGCCTTCCTGTCTGCAAAGGGTTCCCTGGCAGAGCGAATGATGGCGGCAATGGAAGCAGCGGAAGCCGAGGGTGGTGATATCCGCGGCAAACAATCAGCTGCCATTCTGGTTGTAAAAGGTGAGTCCACCGGTGAAGTATGGAAAGACCGGCTGGTGGATCTACGCGTTGAGGACCATCCTGAGCCGCTTAAGGAAATGCGGCGCCTATTAACGGTGCATAAAGCCTATTCACATATGAATGCCGGCGACCATGCTCTTGAAACCGGAGACGAAGCAGGAGCTCTGCGTGAGTACGGCTCCGCAATGGACATTATGCCGAAAAACCTGGAAATGAAATACTGGACAGCGGTTTCCCTTGTAAACTTAAACAAGGTGGATGAAGCGCTTCCTCTTTTCAAGACGGTTTTTGCCGGCGATAAGCGCTGGCGTGAATTGACATCGCGACTGCGGAAAAATGGTCTGCTGAACGTATCTGATGAGGTGCATGAAAAGATTTTGAGGTAGTAGGTAGTAGGTAGTAGGTAGTAGGTAGTAGGTAGTAGGTAGTAGGTAGTAGGTAGTAGGTAGTAGGTAGTAGGTAGTAGGTAGTAGGTGTGTCGTCCTGAATTATGTTTACAGAAATCTTAGGGTAAATGTAATGAAGGAGAGATTCAATGAGTAGAGAGCCTTACATCCATCGTCGCTATAGCGACGCGTTTCGCCGAAAAGTTGTAAGTGA